>ERZ1023313.3-NODE-3-length-488430-cov-9.566350_pt1 | contig 488430 bp, 454 predicted proteins | sample MGYA00521233_ERZ1023313 | MGnify/ENA primary metagenome ERZ1023313 (study PRJEB32759, sample SAMN07749866) | skin metagenome | biome: transportation; feature: city; material: polyester macromolecule | host: Homo sapiens | place: Hong Kong:TKO line | collected... | reverse complement strand
CCGCCCTCCCGCCCAGGTCCGGTCGGCCCGGCTGCCCGTGTGGCGGGAGGTCATGCAGAGAGTATGCGGCAGGTGGCAGGGGCCGGGGAAAACTTGCTGCGGCCTTCCAAAAGAACCGCTCTCAGGGGCGGGTCCGCGGCCGACTGCTAATCGGCGGCTGTCAGTATTGCATAGGCCGCCGAGCGGCATGCACCCGCGGCTTCGTCATCGCCGCTATGGGATTCCTTGCAGGATTTGAGCACGCTATTGAGCGCGTCCAGCGCTTCCTTCTTGTAGCGGGCCGCTATGCCATCATACCGCGCTTTTTCCGTTTGTGACCACTGTTCGATCGAGTCCTTGCGCGCGGCTTCCTCATTTACTAGTGACGCATCTATGACCTCTCTAAGGTTGGTCTTGCAGTGTGCTGCAAGTTCGCTGCCGCGTGCACGTAACACAGCGCTAACATAGTTTGACGGCGCGTGCCCTGAGTTAGGTGTGAGTACAAGATTGCGCACATCAACGGCCAACTGGTGGACCATTTGCTCTTTTCCGGAAGGACTTATGTCCTCGAACCTGGCTGTCGCGTGAGGTCTTACGACTTTCGTCGTCCCGGCCAGTTTGTTGGCTGACTCCACAGGGCCGCGTTGGCCGAGTTCGATAAGACAGGACTGGACATAGGCTCGGCCGAGGTCGTCTATTAAAAACCCGCGCTGCATCGCCAGTAGGGAATTTGCGACGGCGGCCTCGGGTGCGGGCGAAAGGCTTCCTGACCCAGATGCGTTCGATATCTGAGATTTCGCCAACCCAGCGCTTGATTTCAGCCGTTGGAGCGCCTGGTATTCCTTGTCCCTTGCTTCCTCTTTCTCAATAACAACATTCGGATCAAGGGGCGTTGCTTTCCTGGCTGCATCAAGTTGTTTGTTGGCTTCTACCAGTTTGTCCGTTTGCGCTTGGAGTTCCGCCACCGACGGCACACCGAGGCTCGCTGTCGCAGAGCCGCCGGATCTGGCACCTTCGCGGCCAAATGCCCCGGCTGCCGTTTCGCCAAGCAGCATGGTGATAATCGTGTCATCAAGCCTGCTCATTATAAGACTATATGTGGTTCCGGAGATCGCGCCGTTCGAATACGCGAGGCAGGTCTGGTACATCTTGTCGCGAAGAAGCTGAATTGCGGCAGTCTTTTCGCCCAGTTGCACCAGCCCTTCGACCTGTGAGGCGGTCAGTGATCCGCTGCCTTTTGAAAACACGTTGACACTGCCGCTGAGAGCTGTCGCGATGCTGGTGGCGACATCCGGGCTTGGTTCGGTGCAAGTGATCGTTTTTGGGTCCACGCTACCGGAGATTGAGAATGCGCCAATTCCTTTGGTGACTAAACCCCGGACACGAGCATCAGTCGCCACAACTTGATCTGCCTCGAGTGGTCTGGTTTTCAAGAACGCACTCGGGCTGATTGAGCAGGCCGAGACATACAGCGCTGCAATAAACAGCAGTATCCCTGAAATCAGCCGACCTCGAACACGCCGGCTTTTGTTCGACAATTTTTTTAAGAGGATAGGCCCGGAAGTTGGTTTCATTGGAGACACCTATGCGGGAACTGAGAAAACTCTTCTGTGCAAGCAACACCAGAACTCAGGCTATCGGTTCAAGATGGGGTTATTTGTCCCAGCCATTTTTTGGCCACCCGTCATCCTTCCCCCATCTGTAATAGGTGCTCTGGGAGATGGGTGATCTGGCTACTTCTGCTTTCAGGGTCGTGTCCGGATCAGCCGCGCGTGCGGCGTAGATCGCTCTGCCGATCTTCCGTTTTTCCTCTAGGGAATAGACTTTGCGGGTTTTCCTGCGTGCCATATCGGCCACCCAATCAAGTCATTTTGTTGAGGCGCGAACTTGAATGCCGCGCTTCCAGACTGAATGAATGATGCAACCAAACGCAACTTTGTGGGCATGCTAGCGCCGAATTGAAGAACGGCGCAAGTATGCTCGCAAAGGGGCACTTTCTCGGCGTTTTATAGGGTTCCGGCAGACCCTACGCGCTCTTGCCGCCGAGATTCTGGCGGTTGTTGATCAGGTCATCCACCACGCCGGGGTCGGCGAGGGTGGAGGTGTCGCCGAGATTGGAGAAATCATCCTCGGCGATCTTGCGCAGGATGCGGCGCATGATCTTGCCGGAGCGGGTCTTGGGCAGGCCGGGCGCCCATTGCAGGAGGTCGGGTGAAGCGATGGGGCCGATCTCCTTGCGCACCCACTGGACGAGCTCCTTCTTGAGGTCGTCCGACGGGTCCTGGCCCTGCTTGAGCGTCACATAGGCATAGATGCCCTGGCCCTTGATGTCGTGCGGGTAGCCGACGACGGCAGCTTCCGCCACCTTCTCATGCGCCACCAGCGCGCTTTCGATTTCAGCGGTGCCCATGCGGTGGCCGGAGACGTTGAGCACGTCATCGACGCGGCCGGTGATCCAGTAATAGCCGTCCTCGTCCCGCCTGCAGCCGTCACCGGAGAAATACTTGCCCTTGAACTGGCTGAAGTAAGTCTCGAAGAAGCGCTTGTGGTCGCCATAGACCGTGCGCATCTGGCCGGGCCATGAATCCGCGATGCACAGATTGCCGGAGGTGGCGCCATGCAGCGGGTGGCCGTCATTGTCCACCAGCACGGGCTCCACGCCGAAGAAGGGCCGCGTGGCGGAGCCGGGCTTGAGGTCGGTCGCGCCGGGGAGCGGCGAAATCAAGATGCCGCCGGTTTCCGTCTGCCACCAGGTGTCGACAATGGGGCAGCGCTCGTCGCCCACCACCTTGTGGTACCAGAGCCAGGCTTCCGGGTTGATCGGTTCCCCCACCGAGCCGAGCAGGCGCAGGCTCTTGCGCGAAGTCTTTTTCACCGGCTCGTCGCCTTCGCGCATCAGGGCGCGGATGGCGGTGGGGGCGGTATAGAAGATGTTGACGTTGTGCTTGTCGCAGACCTGCCAGCAGCGCGATGAATCCGGATAGGTGGGCACGCCTTCAAACATCAGCGTCGTCGCGCCGTTGGCCAGCGGGCCATAGAGGATGTAGCTGTGGCCGGTCACCCAGCCCACATCCGCCGTGCACCAGTAAATGTCGCCGGGCTTGTAGTCGAAGACATATTGATGGGTCATCGACGCATAGACGAGATAGCCGCCGGTGGTGTGCAGCACGCCCTTGGGTTTGCCGGTGGAACCGGACGTATACAGAATGAACAGCGGGTCTTCGGCGTTCATTTCCTCGCACGGGCATTCATGGTCCACGCGGCCGGCAATCTCGTGATACCAGACATCGCGGCCTTCCTTCATGGTGACGGCGCCGCCGGTGTGCTCCACCACGATGACGCTTTGCACATCCGGGCAGCTATCAAGCGCGTCGTCGGTGTTTTCCTTGAGCGGGATCGGGCGGCCGCCGCGCACGCCTTCATCGGACGTGATCACGAAACGGCTGTCGCAGTCCTGGATGCGCCCGGCAAGCGCGTCCGGCGAGAAGCCGCCGAAGACGACCGAATGCACCGCCCCGATGCGCGCGCAGGCGAGCATGGCGTAAGCCGCTTCGGGGATCATCGGCATATAGATGGTGACGCGGTCACCTTTCTTGACGCCCTGATCCTTCAGCACATTGGCGAAGCGCTGCACATGGTGGTGCAGCTGGGTGTACGTAATCTTCTGGTCGACGGAGGGATCATCCCCCTCCCAGATGATCGCCACCTCGTCGCCCTTGTCCTTCACATGGCGGTCGACGCAGTTGTAGCAGGCGTTGAGCGTGCCATCCTCGAACCAGCGGATATGCAGGTCGCGCTGGTTGTAGGAGACGTCCTTCACCTTGGTGTAGGGCTTGATCCAGTCGACGCGCTTGCCGTGCTCGGCCCAGAACCCCACCGGGTCCTTGATCGACTGCTCGTACATCTCCTGGTACTTCGCGTCGTCCACATAGGCGGACTTGGCCCAGTCGGCGGGGACTTTGATTAGCTGGTCGGACATGGTTGCTCCCTGATCCCGTAAGGGGGTGCGGGAGGCGGGGCGTCATCACGCCCCCGTGTCGTTCTCAGCCGTCCCAACCCCGAACATCTTGTTGGCCCGCATTCTGGTGCCCCGACGCCTGCCGGGCAAGGGCAGGCGGGTTGCGGTGGGTCAAAAAGTGGAGGTGTGGTGTGCGGGTCGTTTCCCCCCACCCCAACCCCTCCCCACAAGGGGGAGGGGTTTGTGTACCCTCTACCTCCCTCCCCTGATGGGGAGGGCCGGGGTGGGGTGACAGCACGGGAGAGAAAGCAATGCGCGGATAGTTCTGCCCGCCACCCCGGACTTGATCCGGGGTCCACTCGCGGTTCTGCTTGCTGCAGCGCGGGTTGGGTCGTGGGCGCATCACCGCCCGCGCTGTGCCCAACCACCAAGGCGAGTAGGCCCCGGATCAAGTCCGGGGCGACGGGTGTTTGCAAATTCCCCACACCCTCCCCCTCGTCATTCCGCGACTTGATCGCGGAATCCAGGGGCTGCTTGCTCAGGCTATACCGTGTTGCTCTGGACCCCGCGATCAAGTCGCGGGGTGATAGTGTTGGGGGTGGCTGGGGGTGAGGCCGAAACAGGTCGCCCTCAACCGCCCCACCACCACCGCTGTCCCTCCGGCTTGACCGGAGGGTCTCCGGGTGGGGGACGACAGCCTGACCACCCGCAACTACCTTCAGCCCTTCGAGACCGCCGCAATCTCCGCGTCGCTCAGCCCTGCCTCCCGCAGCACGGCTTCGGTGTCCACGCCCAGCGCCGGCGGGTGGTGCCTGTGCGTTGCCGGGGTTTTTTCAAAATTCACCGGCTGTTTCATGGCCACATAGGTGCCTTCCTGCGGGTGGTCGTAGTGCTCGAAGAAGCCGATCGACTGCAGATGCGGGTCGCTGGTCACGTCGTCCAGGCGGTTCACGCGCATGGCCGGGATGTTCTTTTCCTTCAAGAGGTCGATCCATTCGGCGCTGGTGCGGGTCTGGGCCACTTCCTCCACCAGCGCGTAGAGCGCCAGCACGTTCTGGGTGCGGTTCTGGTAGGTGTTGAAGCGGTCGTCTTCCTGCAACAGGCCCTTGCGGCCGCCGAGCTCGAAGAAATCATCCCACTGACGGTCCGAATACGGAACAATCGACAGATAGCCGTCCCTGGTCTTGAAGGGGCGTCTGTTTGGGTTGAGCACGCGGGAATAGCCGTAGCCGCCCACCGGCGGCTCGAAGCAGTGGCCGTAGAGGTTCTCGCTCATGGTGAAGCTGGTGAAGCATTCCAGCATCGGCACTTCCACGAACTGCCCCTCGCCCGTCCGCTGCTTGTGATAGAGCGCAGCCAGCGTCGCATAGACCATGTGCAGGCCTGTCGTCTTGTCGGCGACGAGGCTCGGCAGATAGGCGGGACGCTCGAACTGTTCGCCCTCAAGGCCTGCGCGCTGGTTGACGCGGGGCAAGAGGTCGGTGCCGCCGGAGGCCGCCTGGATCAGGTCGTCATAGGCCTGCAGCCCGCCATAGGCGCCGTCCTTGCCGAAGCCGGCCGCGTGCACGTAGACGATCTCCGGGTTGATCTTCTTCACGCTGTCATAGTCGATCCCCAGCCGCTCCATGCCCGCATAGCGGATGTTGGAGGCAAAGACGTCGGCGTCCTTGATGAGGGTGCGCAGGGCCTCGCGCGCCTCTTCTTTCTTGAGGTCGAGCATCACCGAGCGCTTGTTGCGGTTATAGGTCATGAACAGCGGGCCCATGCCCGGGCCCTTGGGTGACTTGCCGCCCCAGCGCAGGATGTCGCCGCCGGGGGAGCCTTCCGCCGTCGGTGCCTCGATCTTGATCACCTCAGCCCCGAGATCACCCAGGATCTGCATGGCATAGGCGCCGAGCACCACGGAGGTGCAGTCGACGATTGTCACCCCGGCGAGCGGGCCGGTGTTCTGGGTGTCAGGCGATTTGGTGGCGGTCATGGGATGCGGGTCCGTTTCTTCAGGTGGCGGGTTCATGGCCAGCTATAGCGCGCATCCGGACATTTTTCTTCATTGGATTGTCCGTCCGTGAGGCCGACGCAGCGGAAGCCATGGGATTCGTAAAACGCGCGGGCCGGCGCATTGCTCTGGAACACCCACAAGCTCAATCCTTGCGGGCAGTACGCCATCACATGGGCCAGCAGGGCCGCGCCGATGCCGCGGCGGTGGTGGTCGGGATGCACATAGAGGTGGGTGAGCCAGCCATCGGCATAGGCTGCGACCCCGGCAACGGTGCCGCCGAGTTCCGCGACCGTCACGGTGTTGTCCGGCAGCATCGAGCGGGTGATGAACGCAAGGTCGTCCTCCGCCGTGTGAATGTCCGGCACACCGGGCATGGCCCGGCGCGCGGGCGTAAACGCGCGGGCAATGGCGGCGGCGTCATCCGGGGTGGCGGGGCGCAGGAGGATCTCTGACATGGGGCGATTTGCCGTCAGGGCGCCTGATGGGTCAAGCTTGGGCGTGATGACCCTATCGCCCGACATACGGATTGCGGACCCGGATGATGCGCTGCTGGCGCAGGCGCATGATCTGTTGCGGCAGCATTGGGGAGACAGCGTCGTGTCGCTCGGCCGGGCGGTCGATCCCTATACCCTGCCGGTCAGGGTCGCCCTGGCGGGGGATGAATTTGCGGGCTGTGCTGCCTATCTCATTGAGGATGACGAGCTTGAGGTCGTTGCCCTTGCGGCAACAGGGACTGTACGGGGCACCGGCCGGGCACTGATGGCGGACATGTTTGATGTCGCGCGGGGTGCGGGGCTGCGGCGGGTAAAGCTTGTGACCACCAACGACAATCTGCGCGCCATCGGCTTTTATCAGATCATCGGCATGCGGATCGCGCGGGTGGGGATCAACGCCATTGACGCGGCCCGCAGGCTGAAACCGCAGATCCCGATGACGGGCGAGAACGGAATCCCGATCCGCGACGAAATCGAATTCGAATATCTCACAAGGAGCTAGGCCCCATGCTGCTGCACCATTCCACCTGGCAGGAAATCGACGCCTATCTCACGCGCTCGAAAGCCATCATCATTCCCATCGGCTCGACGGAGCAGCACGGGCCGAACGGGCTGATCGGCACGGATGCGCTGTGTCCGGAGATCATCTCGCATGAGGCACAGAAGGACGCGGACATGCTGGTCGGGCCCACCTTCAATGTGGGCTGCGCGCAGCATCATCTGGGCTTTGCCGGCTCGATGACGCTGCGGCCGTCAACGATGATCGCCGCCATCCATGACTGGGTGTCGTCGCTCGCCGTGCACGGGTTCGAGCGGGTGCTGTTCTTCAACGGCCATGGCGGCAACATCGCCACCATCAATGCGGCATTCTCGGAAATCTACGCCGACCGCTTGCTTGCTGGTGACGCGTCAAATCGTGGCCCGGTGAAGTGCAAGCTCGACAATTGGTGGGACTACAAGCCAGTCATGGACATGTGCATGAAAACCTATGGCAAGAGCCATGGCAGCCACGCCACCCCGTCGGAAGTGGCCGTCACCCAATGGGCCTATCCGGACAGCATCAAGCAGGCGGAGATGTCCCCGCAGATCGCCCCCAACGGCCGCTACACCGACGCGGCCGACTACCGCGCCAAATTCCCCGACGGCCGCATGGGCTCCGACCCGTCTCTCGCGTCGCCCGAAGACGGCGGCAAGCTGGTGGCGCTGTCCGCCAAGGGGCTGCAGGAGAGTTTTGCGACATTCGCGGCGAGCTGAGCGATGACGGCGGATGAAATTGAGAAACTCTGCCGGTGTGCCTTGCAGAAGACGCTGGGGCTGTCGGGGCAGGGCCTCGGCAATGGGAAATGGACCAAAAAACTCTTGGGCCATCTCACCTGTCTTGGTAGCACCGCAGAGCTATATCCTTGCGCGCGCGGGCAGAGTGTAAACGGCGCGAAGCATGGCGAGTGGCTCTACGACCTGTGCTGGCTTGACTATGGAACCGGCCAGAATCCCGAGGCGCGGGATGGGGGGGAAAACTCCTTAAAGTCGATGCTGCTGGCGGTGGAATCTGAGTGGCACACCGGCTGGACAAACCTGATGGATGATTTCGAGAAGCTGATGTGCGCCAGCGTGCCGCTTCGTTTCTTCGTGTGTCAGACTTGGGGCAAGGTCACACCTGACGAGATATTCACCGGGCTTCATACCGCCGTCTCCAATTGCCGGAATGCCCGCGACGGGGACCGATATCTCCTCGCGGTCTACACGGAGGAGCCGCATGTTCAATTTGCGGTCCGCTCTTTTGAGAGGGGCGGGCCATTATCGCACGCAGACAGCCTGAGACCTGGTTGAGAGAGGTCCGCAGGCCAAGCTGGAGGACGCATGGAAATTGGTCCCTCCAGTCTCATCCACGCCCGTTACCCCGGACTTGATCCGGGGTCCACTCGCAGACCCGCTTACCCCAATGCGCGTTGGTTTGCCCGGTCCTTCAGCTAACGCTCTACCCAACCGCATAAGCGAGTAGGCCCCGCATCAAGTCCGGGGCTGCGGGATTTTGAAACACTTTCCCTTTGTCATTCCGCGACTTGATCGCGGGATCCAGGGCGGACCACTCAGGCCGTTCAGCGCTGCTCTGGACCCCGCGATCAAGTCGCGGGGTGACACGGATGGGTGTGTAAGGCGCGCGGCTTCGGCGTGGCACCACGCGCCACACCAACCCCACCACCGTATCCCTCCGGCTTGACCGGAGGGTCTCTATCGCCTTGCCGTGAGGCCCTACCGCCACCCGCCCAGAATGGCGCCCATGAAGGCGAAGGCTGTGGCGGCGTGGAGGCCGTCGATCAGCACCAGGCGTTTGTCCGTACCCTGAAAGCTTGCGTTGAGCGCCTTGTTGGCGGTGACGACGCCGATGCCGAGGGCCACGCCCAGCAGCGCGCCGCCGAGCCAGGTGGAGATGCCGGTGGTGACGAGCACGAGTGCGATGGTGAAGGCCATGGTCAGCTGCAGGCCGAAGGCGCCCGCATAGAGTGCGGGGCTCTGGGTCAGGTCTTCCTGGCTAAGGCCCGCTGCCTCCATCCACGGCTTGGCGAAGACGCCATACCAGACAGCGCCGGTGGCAAAGCCCGCAATGGCTGCGGCCAGCACGGCCATCCAGTTGAGCTGGGACATGAGGTCCATCGGTATCCTCCCCCTAAGCGCGCCAACAGTGTCAGCGTTGGCCAATCAGCGTCAGCCGGAAATGATAACCATCCCGTCCTTCACGGCAACGGGAACCGGGATCAGGCGCTTGCCGGTGCAGGGGCCGGAGGTGCACAGCCCGTCCTCAATGCGGAACAGGGCGCCATGGGTGGAGCAGATGATTTCGTCTTCGGCCAGCGTCAGGAACTTGTCCGCCCATGTCTCCAGCGGGGTGAAGGCGTGGGGGCACTCGTTCACATAACCGACCACCTCGTCCCCCTGCCGCACGATGAACATGTCGAAGCGGGCCGTGCCTTCGCCGAACAGGAAGCCGCGGGCGCCTGGCTCTCGGATCTCGTCCAGGGCGCACAGGCGCGTGCCGGGGGCCGGGGCGCCGGGGCGGTCTCTGTAGGAAGGGGTGGTCATCGGCCCGTTTCCCGTCTCAGCCCTCAGGGTGCCAGGCGGGCGTCATGGCGCGCCAGCGGGCTTCAAGATCTTTGTCCGTTTCCGGCTGGTGCGGATAGACCAAATCATAGGCTTCAAGGTCCATATGCGCCTGCTTCGACGACGCCCAGATATGCCCGGCGGGGACCAGCCATTTTGCATCGTCCAGCGTGCCGGCCTTGACGTTCAGCTTGTCGCCATAGCCGTCGCGCTGATGGGTCAGCCGTGTGCCGCAAACCTCGCAGAAGGTGCAGGTCTGGTGGCCGCCCTTGGCGATCGGCCGCAGGAACACTTTCGTGGGGCCGGTGATGTCAAAATCTGCCAGCCTGACCCGCAGGCTTTCGCCGAAGGCGCTGGAGGATTGCGTCTGGCACTCGGTGCAGTGGCACAGATAGAAGACCACCGGCGGGCCGGAAATCGTGTAGCGCACCGCGCCGCACTGGCAGCCGCCGGTGAGCGGCAAAGGCGGGGTCTCAAGCGGTGTCATCATCCATGCCCTCCGGTGAGACATTATCCGCAGGCGGATGGCCTATTTCAGCCCGCCCATCTTGCAGATCTTCTTCCACTCCGCGGCCGTCACCGGCTGGACGGAGAGGCGGGAATTGTTGACCAGCACCATCTCCTCAAGGCCCGGCTCGGCCTTGATCTCGGCAAGCGTCACAAAGCGCGGCATGGGCTCGACGGCCTTGAGCTGCACCATGCCGAACTTGCCCTTGGCGTCGGTCGGGTCAGGCACGTGCTCGCCGATCACCTCGACGATGCCGACGATCTGCTTCTCATTCACCGAGTGGTAGAAAAAGCCTTTGTCGCCAATCTTCATCTCTTTCATGAAGTTGTTGGCCATGTAGTTGCGCACGCCGTCCCATTCGGTGCCCTTGGCGCCGCATTTCACCTGGTCGTCCCACGACCATGTTCCGGGTTCGGACTTATAAAGCCAGTACGCCATTGTTTCTTCTCCCCAGCGCTAATTGCCCAGCAGGAACTTCCAGGCGCGGATGTCCACGCGCGCGAACAGGCCGGCCAGCTGGTAGGGGTCGTCCGCCTGCAGCGTCTCGGCCTCGTGGCGGGTGGCGACGTCGATCACCAGGAACGAGCCTTCCATGTGCTCGCCCGCGTCATCGGTGAACGGGCCGCCGAGTTTCACCTTGCCGGTTTCCGCCCAATATTTCAGATGCGCGTCGCGGTTGGCGAGGCGCAGATCCTCGCTGTCGGGTTTGTCGACGCAGTAAAGGGCGTAGAGCATGGCTTTGGTCCTTGGTGTTCTTAGTGGCGGGCTGAGGCGGTGACGCGGTTGATATGTCCGGCGGCAAGATGGGCGAGCCGTTGCAAAGGCGCAAGCGCGGCGCGGGGTATCGGCGTGCGAAAAGACGTGATCAGGCCTCGCGTTTGAAAGGCCGGGCGAGCAGGCCGCCAATGGCGTCGTCCACGCTGGCCTCGCCGGTGACGATGGCGGCGACCGCTTCGCAGATCGGCATTTCCACGTTGTGGCGGCGGGCCAGGGCCACCACGGCGGGGGCGGTGGCCACGCCCTCGGCAACGGTCACGCGCTCGGCGATGATGTCGGCCAGGTCGCGGCCTTCGCCCAGGGCTGCGCCCAGCGACATGTTGCGGCTTTGCCGGGAGCCGCAGGTGAGGATGAGGTCGCCGAGGCCGGATAGCCCGCCGAGGGTCTCCGCCCGGGCACCGAGGGCGACGCCGAGGCGGGTGAGTTCGGCAAAGCCGCGGGCGGTCAGCGCGGCGGCGGCGGACGCGCCCAGCCTGCGCCCCTCGACAATGCCGCAGGCAATCGCCAGCACGTTCTTCACCGAGCCGCCAAGCTCTGCGCCGATAAGGTCACTGGCGAGATAGGGCCGGAAGGCGGGGATGCCGATCGCCTCGACCAGCGCTTCGCCGAGGGTGTCATCGGCGCAGGCGAGGGTGACGGCAGTGGGCAGGCCGTTGGCCACGTCGGCGGCGAAGGACGGCCCGGACAGGACGGCGGGCACGGCCTCCGGCAGGGTCTCGGCCACCACCTCGGTCATCAGCTTGCCGGTGGCCTGCTCGATGCCCTTGGCGCAGATCGCAACCGGGGTGCCGGGTTTCACGTGGCGCGCCATGGAGCCTGTGACGCTGCGCAGGGCCTGGGCGGGGCAGACCAGCAGCAGGGCGTCATTGGCCGACACCGCGCTGAGATCCGTGGTCGCGCGGATCGACGTATCGAGCGGAATGCCGGGCAGATAAAGCTCGTTCAGGTGCTGCCGGTTGATGCTGTCAGCCACTTCCGGCTCATAGGCCCAGAGGGTGACTTTGCGTCCGGCGCGGGCGGCCACGGCGGCCAGGGCCGTGCCCCAGGCGCCGGCCCCGATGATGCCGATATGGGAGAGAGGCTTTTGGGCCACTTTGTGATCAGTCCTGCGGTGTTGTGATTGAATGGTTCGTTGATTATTCACCCGCGGACCTTACACTCCCGCCCCATGACAGAAAAAGACGATACTAGGGACTGCATACTGGAAGCGGCACGGACGCGATTTCTCCATTACGGCTATGGCAAGACCACCATGGCGGAGATCGCGAAGGATTGCGACATGTCGCCCGGCAATCTCTATCGCTTCTTCGAAGGCAAGCTGGACCTGGCGGAGGCCATTGCCCGCAAGGCGGCGACCGAGACCATGGAAGAGCTGGCCCGCGCCGTCCGCGCGCCGGGCAAGACGGCCACCCAGGCCATGCGGGACTACCTGTTCGGCAAGCTGCGCATGACCTACACCAATCTCGAAAAAGACCCCAAGATCATCGAGCTGGCGCAGACCGTGTCGGCGGAGCGGCCGGATTTCTCCAACGACATGCTGGAGCAGGAGCGGGCGATCCTGATGGAGATCATCGCCAATGGGCGCGAGCTGGGCGAGTTCGCCACCAGCGACGTGGCCTTCACCGCGGAGATGATCCAGTCGGCCACCATGAAGTTCAGCTATCCGCAGCTGTGGTCGCGGCTGACGCTTGAAAATCTCGAGCGCGAACTGGCCGGCGTCTTTGACCTGGTGCTGGGCGGCCTGTGCCCGGACCGCAAGCTGTTTGCCGGCGTCGGCATGGCGCCAGATCGCCAGACCGCCTGACCGGCCTCTTTACCCGTCCCGGACAAGACATCTGCCTTAAAAAGAGTCACCTGCGTTTCATGGCGCAGGGTTGGGCATGGAAGGCTGCGGAAAAGCGCCTGAAAGACCCGCTTTTTCGCATGTGAGCCATGCCGGTTCAAAAGCAAGCCTCCTGACAAATCCCGATTTTCTCAATCAGAACAAGCCATTAGTTCCTCTCTTGGACTCCGTCTAAACAATGAACAATTTGCAAAATATTCATTGTGACAGCCGGATCCGTGCCCCATATCCCAGAAGCCGGACGGGGTCCGGTGGTGTCCAGGTCGGCCGGGATCAGCGGGATCCGGGGTCGGGGCACGGGTAAAGCTGCTGGAGGGCTATCCCATGACTTACGCATCCCTGAGGCTTGCAAGCCCCGTCAGCCGGTATCTGCCGGCCCTCGCCGTCGCGGTCTATGCGGTGGCGCTGATTGCGGAAGTGATGACCCGTGGCGGTGCCGTCTGACAGGCACCCCGAGGCCCGCGGGACATCCCGCCGGCAGCTGCTTTTTCGCGTGCGTGTGGATGGAGACGACCGATGAGCAACGCAAGCAAGACTTCGACTGACCTGCCCGAGCTTCTGCCGGTGCCGCTGACCACCAAGATCGTGGTGTTTGCCGGGACGGTGATCATGGCCGGGTACACGGCGGCCCTGGTGTTCCAGGCAGCCGACATTTTCTGATCGCATTCGGGTCCGGCGGCCCTGGTCTCCCTCCTCTCGGGGTCCGCCGCCGGGTCCGCACCCTCTTCCTCCCTTGGCCGATATGGGTCCTCATCCCCGGACCTCAGGCGAAGGGTTTCCGACTGGGGCCGTACTTTCGGGTACGGCCCCATTTTTTATTGATTAACTAAACAGATTTCGTTTCTTATAATAAATACTCGATGTTTCTATTTGGAGTTGTGGTTATGGAAAACGGATTATACAAGGCTGCATTTGCAACCCAACTAGGTGCTGGTGCAGGAGTAATTGTACTCCAAGACGGTAAGCTCAGGGGTGGAGATTCTGTTATTGCTTACGTCGGAAGTTATCATTCTGATGGTAAGAATCTACAAGCAGAAGTTTCGACGTCACGCCATACAGAAGATCCGGAAATGCGCTCTGTACTTGGAATGGATAGCGCAACATTGAAATTAAGTGGTCCATGTACGGCCACTACAGCTGAGCTGGCAGATAGTACTGGACGTTTCAAAGCTAGGCTGAACCTACTTTCCCGTTAGCCCAGAGTTATGGGTTTCATCTCCGCCAGCGGCCAGCGGCCAGCGCGGGCGGGGGCTTGCGTCCAGCGTGTCGATCGAGCCGATCGCCACCCGCTCGATACCGGCCCAGGCAATCATCGCCGCGTTGTCGGTGCACAGCGCCATGGGCGGGGCGGTGAGGTCAAAGCCCTCCGCCTGCGCCAGGGTCTCAAGCCGCTCGCGCAGCGCTGTATTGGCCGCAACGCCGCCGGCCACCACGAAGGGGATGGGGCCTTCGGTTCCGGCCCGCTCCCGCATCATCCGCATGGCGTTGCGCGTCCGGTCCTCGATGGCGTCGGCCACCGCAAGCTGGAAGGACGCAGCCGCGTCGGCCAAATCGGTTTCCGTCAGCGGTACCAGCTTGGTCACGGTCTGGCGCAATGCCGTCTTGAGCCCGGCAAAGGAAAAATCTGCACCCGGACGGCCCTTCATCGGGCGCGGCAGGTCAAAGCGCTTCGCATTGCCCTTGCGCGCCCATTTCTCCACATGCGGCCCGCCGGGATAACCCAGGCCCAATAGCTTCGCCGTCTTGTCGAAGGCTTCCCCCACTGCGTCGTCCAGGGTGGTGCCGAGCAGGGTGTAGTCCCCCACGCCGCGCGCCTCCAGCAGCTGGCAATGGCCGCCTGAGACCAGCAGCACCAGATAGGGAAATTGCGTGCCGCTGACGAGGCGGGCAGTCAGTGCGTGGGCTTCCAGATGGTTCACCGCCACAAAGGGCTTCTGCGCCGCAAAGGCCAGCGCCTTGCCGGTCACAAGCCCCACCATCAGCCCGCCGACCAGGCCGGGCCCCGCGGTGGCGGCAATTGCGTCCACGTCGTTGAGGCCGAGGCCCGCCTCGCGCAGGGCAGAGGCGATGAGCGAATCCAGATGGTCGATATGGGCGCGGGCGGCGATCTCCGGCACCACGCCGCCATAGGGTGCATGCTCGTCGAACTGGGACAGCACGAGGTTCGCGCGGATGGTGCCCGGACGGCCCGGCACGCCCGACACAACAGCAGCGGCGGTCTCGTCGCAGCTGGTTTCAAGGCCCAGAACCGTTATTTCGTGGCTCGATTGGTTGGTCATCTGGCGGTTTGTGCTATCCATCGCGTCACTTCCGCCGATGCCTGCCTTATGGGCCCCGCGCGGAAACCGCGCATAAAGCACATAGAGCGTTGATCCGTCGAGGTTTCATGTCCACCAGCTTCACCGCCACATCCCCCTTGCGCCTCGGCACGCGCGGCAGCCCGCTGGCGCTGGTGCAGGCCAATGAGGTGGCCGACCGGCTGATGGCCGTGCACGGGCTTGAGGCGGGGGCTGTGGAAATCGTGCCGATCAGCACCAAGGGCGACCGCGAGCAGTCGCGGCCCCTGTCGGAGATCGGCGGCAAGGGGCTGTTCGCGCTCGAGATCGAGGCCGCCCTGCGCAGCGGTGACATCCACATCGCCGTCCACTCCATGAAGGACGTGGAAACGGTGGTGCCCGAGGAATTCGAGATCACCGCCATGCTGCCGCGCGAGGACACGCGCGATGTGTGGCTCAGCCCGGTGGCAGCCCATCCGCGTGACCTGCCGCAAGGCGCTGTCGTCGGCACCGCGTCGCTGCGGCGCGGGGCGCAGATCAAGGCCATGCGGCCCGACGTCGAGATCATCAATTTCCGCGGCAATGTGCAGACGCGGATGGACAAGCTGGCGCGCGGCGAGGTGCAGGGCACCATGCTGGCGCTGGCGGGCCTCAAGCGGCTGGGCCTTGAAGACAAGGCCACCTGCCTGCTCGAGCCGCCGGAAATGATCGCTGCCGTCGGCCAGGGCGCCATCGGCATCGAGACGCGCAAATCCGACGACGAGGTGCGCCATCTGGTGGCAGCGCTCGATGACGCAGACACCCATCTCTGTGTGGCCTGCGAGCGGGCCATGCTGGCCGAGCTTGACGGCACCTGCCGCACGCCCATTGGCGGCCACGCGGTGCTGGTCGCCGATGATCTTGTGAAACTCACCGCCGTGCTTCTGGCGGAGGACGGGTCGCAGGTGTTCCGCTATGAGGGCGAGGCAGCAGCGGCGGATGCCCTTGCCATGGGCAAGGAGGCAGGCGCGAAGCTCAAGGCGGAAGCGGGCGAGGATTTCGTCGCCAACATGGCCTGATCCTGACAGGCTTCCCCCATGCGTCTCCTCATTACCCGGCCCGAGCCTGATGCCGCCCTGCTTGCGGACGAGCTGCGCGCGCGCGGCCATGAGGCGGTCATCGCGCCGCTGATGGCCATCGCCCCGCGCCCCTTTGCGTTCGAGACGGAAGGGCTTGCGGGCGTGCTGTTCACCAGTGCCAATGGCGTGCGCGCCTTCGCCGAGATGATCGGCACACCGCCCCGAGGCATCCCCGTTTATGCGGTGGGCCCGGCCAGTGCCGAGGCGGCGCGGGCGGCAGGCTGGGGTGACGTGACGCCAGCGGGCGGTGACGTCCATTCCCTCGCGGCGCTGGTTTCTGACCGCGTTGCACCGGGGGCGGGCAGGCTCCTGCATCTGTCCGGCAAGGCGGCGGCGGGCGATCTTGCGGGTGACTTGTCCGCGCGCGGCTATGATGTCGCGCGGGTCATCGCCTATGAGGCGCAGGCCGCTGCGGCCCTGCCGGCGCAGGCAGCGGACGCCCTCAGCGCCAATCGTCTGGATGGGGTGCTTCTGTTCTCTCCGCGCACGGCCCGGCTTTATGCCGAGCTGGTCGCGGCGGCGGGGTTGTCGGATGCGGCGGGCAGCGTCACGGCCTATTGCCTGTCGCAGGCGGTGGCAGACGCGCTCGGCAGCTTGTCCCGGACGCCCAAAAAGGTCGCGTCCGCCCCGGAAACCGGCCAACTCCTTGCCTTGTTGTCGCCCTGACGGAAGGCTACCTTCATATCTCCTTTCCGTGATCGGCCGGCCTGGCCAGAAAAGACCGGCCGGGCCCGGCCAGAAAAAGAATGCGTGCGCGTCCATGAGCAGCAATGACACCCCCGATACCCCGACCTCCCCGGAAGCTGAGCCGTCAGGCGACGACAAGCGCAAGGCGCGGGTGATCGACGGCACGGCGGAAGATGTGACCGACAAGCCGGCGGACGATGCGGCCCCGGCGGCTGCTCATGGCGGCTCCGGCCGCGGCATGGCGGTGGCGGCCTCCATCGGCGCGTTCTTCGTCGGAGCGGCGGTGCTGACCGGCGTCTTCTGGCAGGCGGGTCTTCTCAACACGACGGCACTTACCGGCGGCGGGCTGACCGGTGGCACGGTGAGCGGGCCGGTTGCCAGCGGCGATGTGGGGGGACGTCTTGACGCAGCCGACACGCGGATCGCCGCGCTGCTGCGCGATGTCGAGCGCCTGGGCGGTGAACTGCGCAGCGCCCAGGAGGCGCGCAGCGCGCTTGAGGGCAGGCTTGCGGATGTTCAGGCCCAGCTTGCCGCGGCCACCGGCGAAGACGCCGAGACGCTGGCCAGCGCCGACGACCTCAACGCTGCCCTGCGCCTTATTACTGAAATCGACGGCAGGCTGGCGGATGCCGAAGCCGGCGTCGCGGTCGCTGAAACCGCCGTCCAGCCGGACCAGATCGAAGCCCTGCAGGCGGTGATTGCCCAGCTTGAAGAGCGCGTGGCCGAGGCCGAGGCGACCATCATCAACGCCCAGGCCGCCGAGCGGCGGGTGGCGGCTATGGAGGCAGGCGTTGCCGCCATCGGTGCGCAGCAGACGACGCAGGCAACGGAACTCGGCACCGTGCGCAGCCAGATCGGCGCGCTGAGTGCCCGCGCGGAAGCGGTCCGCGACACGATCGCTGCCACCGACAGCAGGCTCGACGCCCAGGCTCAGGCGGATGCGGATTTCGAGGCCCGCCTTGCCAAGGTGGAAGGCCGGATCGACCAGCCGGAAGCGGCCCGCCGTGCCGCCCTCGGCATTGCGCTGGCGAGCCTTGCGGGCGCTGTCAGCGAGGGGGACGCCTTCGAGGTTGAGCTCGAGGCGGTCGCAGCCCTTGCTCCGGATGCGGAGGAAGTGGCGGCGCTTGAAAACCATGCCGCGCGCGGGGTCAAGGATGCCGCCCGGCTGCAGCAGGATTTCCAGCCCGTGGCGCGGGCGGCGCTGCGCGCGCAGGCCGCGGGCGAAGCCGACGGGTTCTGGGACCGGCTTGCGGGCAATGCCCTGTCGGTCGTCACCGTGCGCCAGACAGGCGCGCTTGAGGGGGACGGGCTTGAAGCGCGGCTCGCCCGGATCGACCTTGCTCTCGGCAAGGCAGATGTGGCCGCTGCGGTGGACGAGGCGGAAGCCATTGACGGTGCGGCAGCAAGGGAGCTTGCCTCCTGGCTGGACGATGCCCGCGCCCGCGCGCAGGCCGACCTGCTGGTGGCCGAGATGCGCGCGGCACTTCTCTCTGACCTGGCGCAGACCCATGCGCCGGGCAGGGCAGCCGCAAATGCTCCGTCAACGGATGACGGGGAAGGCCAGGCACAATGATCCGGGGCTTGTGGTACTTCCTCATCGTTGCCGTCATCGCGGCCGTCACGGCGGGCATTGCCAGCGCGCCGGGCGAGATCGTCGCGACCGTGGGCGAAACGCAGATCGCCCTGAGCGTGGCTGCGGCGCTCGGTCTCGTGGCGCTGCTCATCGGCCTTGCGATCTTCTCCGAGCGGATCATCAGCTTCGTTCTGCACGGGCCGGGCAATGTGGTGAATTTCTGGCGCACCCGGAAGGAAGTGCGCGGCTATGAAGCCCTGTCGCGCGGCCTTCTGGCGGTTGCATCCGGCGACGGCCAGTCGGCACTGACCTATGCGCACAAGGCCGACAAGCTTCTCGACAAGCCGGCGCTGACGCTGCTGCTGTCGGCCCAGGCGGCCAAGCTCGCAGGCGACGAGGCTGAAAGCGGCCGCGCCTTCCGCGCCATGCTGGCCGCACCCGAGACCCACGCGCTGGCGCTCAAGGGTCTTTACGAGCATGCCATGGCGGCGGGTGATCTTGAGCAGGCTCACACCCATGCGGCCCGCGCGCTTGATGCCTCCCCCGCCACGCCCTGGGCCTTTGAAGGCAAGTTCGCCATCGAGGCGCGGCAGGAAAATTATGCAGCTGCGCTTGAGACCCTCGACAAGGCACTCGGCCAGGGCCTTCTGGAGCGCACCGATGCCCGCCGCCGCCGGGCGGTGCTGCTGACAGGCCTGGCGCAGCAGGAAGCCGCCCGCATCGCCGAGCCGCAGGGCCCGCGCGATGAAGAGGATCTGCCCGAGGGCGGCGGCAAGAGCGTGGCCGCGATCCGCGCCCAGGCCCTGCGCCATGCCATCGAGGCGCGCGATCTTGCGCCTGGTCTCGTGCCGGCTGCCGCCCTGGCGGCGCGGCTTGTCTTCGAGGACGGACGCGCCCGGCGGGCGCAGAAGATCATCGAGGATGGCTGGGCGCGCGCACCGCATCCGGAGCTGGCCGGTGTGTTCATGAATCTGTTCCCGGACGAGGCAGCGGAGCAGCGCTACAAGCGCGCCCGGGTGCTGGCGTCCCGCAACCCGGACCATGTGGAAAGCCGCGTGCTGGTGGCGCGCTCAGCCATTGCCGCGCGCCGTTTCGATGACGCGCGCGCGCAGCTTGCCTCCTATGCGGAGCCATTCCCCACGCGGCGCATCTGCCTCTTGATGGCGGAGATTTCCGAAGGCATGGGCGATATGGGCGGTACCCGTGAATGGCTGTCGCGCTCGGTCAAGGCCCCGGCGGATGCCCAGTGGGTCGCCGATGGCTACCGCACGCCGGACTGGTCGCCGGTGGTGCCCACCACGGGTGCCTTCGACCGGCTTGAATGGCGCGCGCCGACGGATGCGGTGATGCCCGCGCGGGTCTCCTCCACCGAGGAAGCCATGGCGCAGATGGGTGAGGCCGTCGTGCTGCCCGCGCCCGTGCCGGCTGCCCCCGAGCCGAGGGTCGTGTCCCCGGTTGCCCCCGCCGCTGATGCGCCGATGGACCGCAAGGCCACCTCCCCGGCTGTTGCGCCTGCGGCACCTGTACCGCCTGCGGCCCCGGCGCCCATGAAGGCCGCGCCTGCTGCGGCAGCGTCCTCCGCGCCTGTATCACCGTCTGCCCCGGTTTCGTCTGCCCCGGGGGCGGTTCCGGCCCAGGCGGCGGTCCTCGACGACATCCATGAAGAGATTGATTTCATGCCCCGGCGGCCTGATGATCCCGGTCCGGATGCATTTGACGAGGACGACGAGCGGCGCAGCTCCTGGTAGCAGCGCGTCCCCGTTCGTCCGCGAAGGGGGACAGCATGATGAAGCGGATCGTTCTGGGCGTGCTCGCCCTTGTGGTCATTGCCATTGCGGTGATCGCGGCGGCCTGGGTGAAATTCGATATCCCGCGCGAGGAGCTGGTGGCGAAATATGCCAGCGACGCCTCGCAGTTCATCGAGCTGCCGTCAGGCGCCGTCGCCCATGTGCGCGATGAGGGCCGGCCGGACGGGGACGTGCTGGTGCTGGTGCACGGCTCCAACGCCTCCCTGCACACCTGGGAGCCCTGGGTGGCGGCCCTCGGTGACAGCTACCGCATCATTTCCATCGACATGCCGAGCCACGGGCTGACGGGTGCCGTGCCGAACGAGGATTACTCGGTGTCCGGCATGGCTGCATTCACCCGCGAGGTGGTGCAGGCGCTGGATGTGGGCAGCTTCACGCTGGCGGGCAATTCAATGGGCGGGGCGGTCGCGCTCAATTACGCGGTCTCCTATCCGGATGATCTGGACGGGCTGATCCTTGTCTGTGCCGCGGGCATCGCGCGCGAGGAGGACGAGGTGTCGAGCGGTGACGCGTCCTTTGCCTTCTCCCTCGTCCGCATGCCGGTGGTGGGCGACGCGCTGACGCTGGTTACGCCGCGGTTCATCTTCGAGGACGCGACCCGCGGGGTGTTCGTCGACCAGTCCGTCGTCACCGACGAGATGGTGGACCGCTATTACGAGCTCAATGTGATGGAGGGCACACGCCGGGCCACCTTCAAGCGCTTCGCCACCCCGCGCGCGCCCGTGCCGGACGAGACGGTGCGGCAGCTCGAAGTGCCGGCGCTCGTCATGTGGGGCGACAAGGACCCGCTGATCCCGGTCAGCGTGGGGGAGCGCTTCCACGCGCTGCTGCCCAACTCCACCCTGGTGGTCTACGAGAATGTCGGCCACATCCCGATGGAGGAAGTGGCCGAGGTGAGCGCGGCCGATGTGCGCAGCTTCATGGAAGCCAATGCCGCCCGCATGCCGGCGCTTGAAGCCACGGTGACGCTGGAAGACGACGGCTCCCTGACGGTGACAGGCCCGCAATCGGGCCTCTCCCCAATGCCTGACGCAGAAGTGCCTGGCGCAGAAGCGCCGGAAGGTGATGCAGTGGTGGAAGAGGCTGCGGCAGCAGAGGCGGCAGCGGAAGACGCGGCGGGGGAAGAGGCAGCCGGGCCAGCCAACTAGGTCGGCATTCTAGGTCAGCATTTGTTAACCATGGCAGCCTAGGGTCAGGGCCGGAACGCGGGACTGAAAATTGACGCTCCGGCACTCTTGCTATGGCGCGCCAATGCCCCTATTTTCCGCCTCCTCTGACCGGGCAGCCCTCCATCACCGGAGCCCGCCGCCGTGGATCAAAGCCGCTTTAGCTCAGCTGGTAGAGCACATCATTCGTAATGATGGGGTCGGGTGTTCAAGTCACCCAAGCGGCACCACGGGGCCCGACACAAATTTGGCCGGTACGTCAATCGGTCACTGTTTGGTCAGTCTCTAAACCAATGGCAGCGTTGAACGCACTAGAGCGTCCGCCTAAGGGGCTGATCGGGATCAATTCGGGTTCCCTGAACATGAAGTTCTAATTGGCCTAACACCCATACTCACGCAATTCCGCGAGCAACTTGTCACGGTGTGTTCGCGCAACATCCTCATTTCGTTTGGCGCGGTCATCCTGCCGAACTTCGGAGCGCGCGGTGGATGTGTCCTCATCGCGGTTGTTGTTGAAAACAAAAAGAAATTCGGGTTGTTTCCTTTGAGTATCAACGCTCTTGCTCATCCGCTTGCCCCACTTCCCTAATTAGCGCCACCTGCTTCCGCACTAGCTAACTGTGCTATAACCCGTTTTTCATGCGTTGTGAATCCGTCCATTGGTGGCGGAAGCACAGGACGAGCAGATTTCTTTTCCTGTGTGACGACCTTCCCATTGTTTTTCCGCTCTATGCCATGGTGGAAGAGCTTAAGTACGCTATCGGGCCCAACGCCTTCGTACTGAAGAAACGCGCACCTACCATCCGTATCGGCGACTGCGCCAATAGAGTCGCTATGCAGTTCCAGCGCCAAACTCTTTGCATACGGCTCCACATAATAGACCTTTGATATCCCTGCAGCGACAATATGTCGGGCGCAGTTGTGGCATGGAAAAGTTGTGGTGTAGAGCGTGCCACCCACAATTCCTGGCTTACCAGAGCGTGCTGCTGAAACTATTGCCTCCATCTCCGCGTGAATCGATCGGCTGTATTCGATAAGATCTTTTACTGGGGTCTTTATTAATTGTGATCGCAATTTGTCCCTGGTAACGTTTTCGGCTAAAAATCCTTCTCCCGAAAGTTGATCGAAAATCTTGGTATACAATTCTTCTTTTTTTCTGTCATTATGGCAGACTTTCGCTTGCCACTTGAAGCAACGATGATCATCGTTTGCATCATCCGTAGAATATAAACCCCCTAGACCTTTTGGTACATCATTCCATCCAACGCCCAAGAGTTCTCCGTCAGCAGAATAGATTGACGCGCCCACTTGTCGCGATAAGCACGCGGATTTGCTAGCGGCTGATACGGCTGCATACATACCAGCTTCATCGTTTGTCGGGGTGTGGACCGAAATATTAAATATGACCTCCAGGAAACGACTCACGACTTCAGTCAAACGAACATCGTTTTCGCCGTCGTTCCGAATAAAGAAGTCCGAAGTGTATGCCGTCTTGCTGACCTTTTGGCCGTGATCGCCTTCTCGGTCGTTCTCATCTCGCGTGAAAATGCCCGCAAGATTGTCTTTTTCAATACCAAGTGTTTTAAGGCGATTTTCGCGAATGACCTCAGGAGCGAAGACCGTGAATTGCCAATACATACCTCCGTAAACGCGCCTCAAGAGATTGCTTTCCATTGGATGCTTAAGCGAGTCAATTATGGTCGCCTGCCGAAGACCCTTTGGTTGTGGCACCGTCCGAGAGTCGTCGTATCCACCCTCGGCGCGACGGTTAGTTGCAATGCCTTCTATCGCTTTCGCTGCGACGTAATCCTCCCCAAACCGATCCCTTAGCAGTGTGCCCACCTTTTGCAGGTCTTGGATCCGACTTGCGCCTTCGGTGGAAGGTGATCGTATATCTGTCTTAGAGGCATTCTGTCTAATCAGATCGCTGGCTTTGATGATTCTGACTTGGTAGCCATAGTCTCCTTCGAGCTGCCTCTTGAGCAGTTCAGAAGTTTTTGAGACACCAGCGCCTACTGCCCCGACCATACCAATAACAAGTTCATCTGTAGGACGATCAATCTCAACTACCAGATCTTCGCCCTTTCTTTCGACCTCCTCGGTGGTTTCCAACTTTGCTTCGTTTGCTGTTGTTGATCCTGCCATCAATACCCCCCCCCCTCCATTTCTCTTTTAATTGAAAGAAGCTCACTGAAAAAGTCTGGTAGACCAGACTAAAAAATGAATCCCCGTCGGGCTAGCGGTCCCTATGTTTTTTTTCCAATTACCTATCTTGCAACATTAATTGAGCTTTTGAAGAAGAACTGCAAAAACAAGGCGGCCTGCTGCGCTCTTGCATCATTCGTAATGATGGGGTCGGGTGTTCAAGTCACCCAAGCGGCACCACGGGCCCCGGCCATTTCTCAGACCCGTTTCCGTGATGCCGCTTCAGGGATGTCACCTGTGGCATGCAGCCTTATGCGGCGCTGGCCAGTTCCTGCTGCTTGCGCTGGCGGAACTTGGTGCCAAGTTGGTTGATCTCGTTTTCGGAGAGCACCTGGCGGGCGAGCTTGAAGACGTCTTCTTCTTCCTCGTCCATGTGGTGCACCATCTTGTGCTGCAGCTCCTCGGCGGCGGCGATCCAGCCGGGGCTTGAGAAATCCATCTCCGCCAGCTTCTCGATCAGGTCGTCGGCTTCCTTGTGCTCGGCGATCGAGTGACGGGCCTGGTCCTGCACGTCGGGCTTGGACAGCAGGGCCGCATAGAAGGTCTGCTCCTCGGCATCCGCGTGGGCGGTGATGTCCAGCTTCAGTTCCTGGAACACGTTCTGGCGCTCCATGCTGTTGCCGTGGGTCTCCACCACGCGCTGAAGCAGGGCGCGGTGATATTCGTGGTCCTTGATGATCTCGTCGAAGATGTCGCTCATGGGGAAATGCGCTCTCTTGCTGAAGTGTCCCCCCTCTCAGCCATGCAACGGAAACACGGCCGCCGCTGAAATGTTCCGGGGCTGAGCGCCGGGGTAGCGCTGCCCGCGGGGCTGCCTATATTGCGGGGCACCGGCGGCTCTCGCCGGCCTGGGGCGGGGGCCTGTGTGCCGGCCCGTCCCTGCAGACCGACCAGATGGAGTGCGTATCCCCATGGGCTTTCTCGACGACATCACCGCCCGGTTCAAATCGCTGGTGGGTGACACCGGCGACGGTACCCCCGAAGAGCATGATCTGCGGCTGGCCATCGCCACCCTGCTGGTGCGCTCGCTGACGGTGGACGGGGAGGAAGTGATCGAGGAAGCGATGAAGCTCGTCGATCTGCTCAAGGCCCGCTTCGATCTCACCGACCGGGAGGCCGAGCAGCTGTTCGACGAGGCCAAGCGTGCCGAGCGCGAGGCGACGGACCTGTTCAAGTTCACCCGCACGGTCACCGAGCAGCTTGACCGCGACGGCCGCATCAGTGTCCTGGAAATGATGTTCGAGATCGTCGCCGCAGATGGCGTGGTGGACGTGTTCGAGGAAAACCTGATGACCCGCGCCGCCACCCTGCTGCGCGTGCCTGACTATTATGCGGACCGCATGCGGCCGAAGCTGTTCGCGCTGATGGGAAAGTAATCTCAACCAGACCGGAACGGGGAGGGGCTCATGTCCGCCAACACAGATGTCGTCAAGGCCTTTGTCGCCGCGTGGAACGCGCGCGACTTCTACAAGCTGATGAGCTTTTTTGACGGGGCGAGCTTCTATCATAATCTGCCGCTTGAGCCTGTCACCGGCACCGTGGCGATCCGCGGCGTGCTGGAGATGTTCTTCAACTCCGCCAGTGAGATCGACTGGGTGATACACGGCATCGCCGAAACGCCCTCCGGCACCGTCCTCACCGAGCGCACCGACCGCTTCCTCATCAACGGCCAGTGGCTTGAGCTGCCGGTGATGGGCGCCTTTGAAATCGACGGCAGCATCATCCGCGCCTGGCGGGACTATTTCGACCTCAAGAAGTTCGAGGCCGATATGGCGCGGGTGTCAGCGTAAGCGCGTCACCCCGCCTGCGACCCCCGGAGCAGCCCGCCCGGGCGGGCGCCGGTGTCTTCGCCGTTTTCGAAGGTCACCTGGCCTGACTTGAGGGTCGCCGTGTAGCCGCGGGCTTCCTGCACGAGGCGGCGGCCCTGGGCGGGCAGGTCGTGGACCATGTGCGGGGCGGGGATCGACAGGTGATCGAGATCGATCACATTGATGTCGGCCTTGAGGCCCGGCCTGATGAGGCCGCGGTCGGCAAAGCCATAAAGCAGTGCCGTGTCGCGGGTCTGGCGTTTCACCACGAATTCGAGCGGCAGGCGCTCGCCGCGGGCGCGGCCCTTCACCCAGTGGGTGAGCATGAAGGTGGGGATCGACGCGTCACAGATGGCGCCGCAATGGGCACCGCCGTCACCGAGGCCGATATTGGTGCGCGGGTGCTGCAGCATGGTGCGGATCGGGTCCATGGCACCGGAGGTGTAGTTGAACAGCGGGAAGTAGAGCAGGCCTTCCCCGCCATTGGCCGTCATCACGTCATAGATGATTTCTTCGGGCGTCACGCCCTTCGCCTTGGCAATGGCCGCGACGCTTTGCTCGGGCGCCGGTTCGTAATCCGGGGCCTGGCCATCGCCTGCGTCCAGCACGAACATTTTCTCAAAGCTGCGAGTGACAAACAGGCCGAAGCCTTCCAGCGGGGCCGGTGTCTCGGCCAGCATGCTGGCGCGGAACTCAGGGTCCGCCACGCGGGCGCGGCGGTCCGCCGGGGAGAGGGCTGCAAGCTCCGCCCAGCTTGGAAACGCAATAAAGGGGTGTACGGAGCATTCCCAGCCCATCAGGATGCCGGCGGGGCGGCCGGCCACCTGCGCATAGACGGGCAGATCGTCCGCCTGCGCCTGGTCGAGCAGGCCCAGCATCTTCTTCCACAGTTCCGGTGCCTCGTCGGTCTGCACCAGGTTGAAGGTGACGGTGACGCCCAGCTCGCGCGCCATCTTCTCCATCCAGGAGAATTCCCGGTCCATGTCCTTGTGGTTGGAGGTCATCTGGAAGACGCCATGGCCCGCGCGCTTGAGCGCGTGGCCGATGCCGAAGAGTTCATCCTCCTTGGCGAAGGTGCCGGGCACATATTCGCCGTCGATCGCCTTGTGCAGGAAGGTGCGGGAGGTGGAGAAGCCGACCGCGCCCGCGCGCACGCCTTCTTCCACAATGGCCGCCATCTGCGCGATGTCCTCGGCGCTGGCTTCCTCGTTCTTTGCCCCGCGCTCGCCCATCACATAGCCGCGCACGGCCCCGTGCGGCACCTGGGCGGCAATGTCCATGGCGTAGGAGCGGCGGTCGAGCGCGTCGAGATAGCCGGGGAAGCTTTCCCACTCCCATTGCAGGCCCTCGGTCATGGCAGCGCCGGGAATATCCTCCACGCCTTCCATCAGGCCGATCAGCCATTCGCGCTTTTCAGGCGCTGCGGGGGCAAAGCCGACGCCGCAATTGCCCATCACGGCTGTGGTTACGCCATGCCAGGAGGAGGGCGCCAGCGCGCCGTCCCAGGTGGCCTGGGCATCGTAATGGGTGTGGATGTCAACCCAGCCGGGCGTCACCAGCGCGCCCTCGGCGTCAATCTCGCGGGATGCCGTGCCTGCGACCTTGCCCACTTCGGTGATCCGGTCATCCTTGATGGCGATGTCGCCGGTGAAGGTGGCCTCGCCCGAGCCGTCGGCAATGGTGCCGCCGCGGATGATGAGATCGTGGGTCATGTCGTCTGCTCCCTGAAACGTCGTCCGGGCCGTCAATCGGGCCCTGGCCATTTGGGGGGAGACTAGCGGGATGCGGGCGGCGAGTCAGCCTTGATGCGGGCCTCGGCCGGGCTCAGTCGTCCATCGCCGCGATCCAGTCGCGGATCAGCGCCACGCCCTCGTCATGGATCGTGGTGCGGCCCAGTTCCGGCATCATGATGCCCGGGTCCGTCGAGTTCATCCGGTAGGGGATGATCGAGGTGGCGGGGCTGCCGGGATCAATGGAGAAGTCATGTCCGCCGGAGCCACGGCCCGCGGCCACCGGGCGCTTGTAGACACCAAGATGGGAAGGGTCGGTCTCGCGGCTGTCAAGATAAAGGCCTGAGGTGTGCGCCGGGCCGTCCGGTGCGTGGCAATGGGCGCAGTTGATGTCGAGATAGGCGCGCGCCCGGTCGGTGAGACCGGCATCGGGATCATCCCAGCGGGCGAGGCGCGGGGCGTCGGCGGGATCGTCCGGCCCGCCCGTGAGCAGGCCCGCCTGGCGCCATTTCACCAGCTGGTTGGTGACACCGGCCGCATAGGCGAAGTCGTGGTTCAGGTGCTTGGCCTCGGGGCCGATGGGCGTGGTCTCGCGGTCGCGGCCCAGGCCCTTCACGTGGCAGGAGCGGCACTGGTTCATGTTGGGCACCGCATAGGAGATGGTGCGCATGGTGCCGGACACGGTCTGCCAGCTCACATCCAGTTTCGCCCCCAGCGGGGACAGGACGGCGTCCGTCATCTCGGCGTTCCACACATAGGGGTAGGCGCGCCATCCCTTGTCCGTGCGGGCGAGCACGCGCGTTTCCACGTGGCGCAGATCCTCGCCGGGCCGCGCCATGTCGGCGGGGTAGGTGAAGGTCTTGATCAGGGCCGAGCCCACCGGCAGGTCGAACACCTCGTCCGGATTGTAGGCCGCTGTCTTGCCCTCCGGCACATAAACGAAGCGCAGCTTCTCCGCGTAATCGGTGAACAGCGGGGTAATCAGGTCATAGGGCAGCACGCGGTCTGCGGGACTGTGCGCGGGCACGTCATCGAAAAATCCGTAGGCGGATAATGTCTTGAGCGGCGTGCCGGATTGAATGGCAGCACTATCCACCCCGGCTGCGGCCATCTGCGGGGCTGCACTGGCGGCGGCGATCAGCGCCGTCGCCAGGATCTTGCGGCATATGGCAATCGGTGCCGTCACAGCGTGCGGGCCTTTTCTTCCTGTTCGGCGGGCAGGGTGGCGCCCGGCAGTGCGTCCACGCCGCCTGCATGATCCGGCAGGTCGGTGGACGGGGAATGGAACCAGCTCAGGGTAAAGAAGGGGATCACGTCGAGATCCATGAAGCTGGCGCCGCCATCCTCGGCACTGCCCGCATTCTCACCGACATAGATGCCCCGGTTTTCGGGAATGCCGGCCAGGTAGTGCCAGAAGGGCACGTTGCCGTCCCAGACGATGTCGGGCACCGGCGTGCCGGAGATGGAGGCGATCAGCTCGCCGATCTCGTTGTCGGGGGCAAAGCCGATATTCTCGAAGCTGTTGTCGTAGACGGAGATGCCTTCCGGGTACGGATAATATTTTTCGTCTTCATATTCGTTGGGATAGGCAACGATGAGGACGCCCGTGGTGGCGTTGTTGGCGATGCGGTTCTTGAATACCTCGACCTTGGAGTTGGCCATCACCATCACGCCGGTGCCCATGGGGACGCCGCCGACAATGTTGCCGGCGGGGGCGAAGTTGGGGGTGTCGTTGTCGATCACCGTGTTGTTGAACACGCGCACAGAATGGCCGCCCTGCTGGGGCAGGCCCGGCAGGTCGAACACCAGGATACCGCCGGTGTTGTGGCGCGCCACATTGTCATAGACGTCCGCCACGTAGCTGTTCTCGATCTCGATACCGGCGACGTTGTATTCGGCCAGCGAGTTGCGGACGATGATGTTGTCGGACTGGCCCACATAGATGCCCGCGTCCGACGCGCCGCGCGCCACCGCGCCGTCGATCAGCACGTTCTTGCAGGCAACGGGATACAGGCCGTAGGCGCCGTTCAGGGCATCCGGCCCGTTGGTCCATTCAGCGCGCACGCGCAGGAAGGTGATGCCGTCGGCGCCGATCACCTTGATGGCGTCGCCCTTGGCGTCCTCGACGGCGAAATCCATCAGCGTCACGCCGGAGCTTTCTACCAGCAGGCCCTCGGCGCCGGTTTCCTGGCCGCGGAAGGACAGGATGGTCTTGTCCATGCCCGCGCCCTTGATGGTCACGTCATCCACGTTGAGCGACAGGCCGTCGCTGAGTTCGTAGCGGCCCGGGCCGAGTTCGATGACCGCGCCCGGTTCGGCCATGATCAGCGCCTGCTGGATGGCGGTGTAGGCGTCGGTTGTTTCTGTAGCTTCTGTGGCCTCGGTTGTTTCGGCCGCGGGGATATCGTCGGCGCCGCCGTCCTGTGCCGAGGCCGCGACGGGGGCTGTTGCCGTCAGCGGCGCGGCAAGCAGGGCCGCCAGGAGGGCAGCCGTCGTGCCGGGCAGGAAGCGTCTTGTGTCTTGGATGTCTGTGATAGGCGGCATGGTGATCGTCCCCCGAAAGTCCTGTTGCCTGGGCCGGTTCTGATGCCGACTTCCAATTCTAGCGCGCCCGGATGGGGGCGGGGCAGCGGAAAATTGCCTCGTTGGGCGTGTGGCCGGTTCATGGCGGGCTCGTGGCGGGCCCATGGATTGCTTCGGGCGGGCCGGGTGCCCATGGAGCCGCGCCGACAGCCTCCGCGATGGGTCCTAAGGGCAGGTAAAGGGGATCATTTAGGGCAAGCAGCGACGCGCCCGCGAGCGTGGATTTCTGGGCATGAATTTACGCACACAGTGCGCTTTTCCGGGACGCTGTTGCGCGCCTGCACTTGCCCGGAATGCCTAAAATTGAAGCAGCGAATCGAATGATTACTGCTCCGTTAAATGCTGTTAACCCCCCGGTTTCAAAGAAATATTGCGGCGCAGCAATTCGTGAATAATGAGTCTTTCATTTAGCAATCTGCTCAAATCGTGACCAAAAAGCCATACCCGGGGTCAATGATGTCGGGGCGCCGTCACAAACCGTCATAATCCGGTTGACTCGGATGGGGTCCTTCCAGTGGTCTAGTCGTGAGGGATGCTGACTGGCCGGGGGGACAGGGACTTCCACTCTTATGTATCAAGAGTGACCCTTCTCCTCCTTGCGTAGTCATTACGTCTGAAAAGCGAGGATCGAGGAGGATCGCTCATATGACTACTCGCACATTGCGATCCGCACTTCTCGGCAGTGCCGTGGGTGTGGGTCTGCTGGCTTCGGGGGGGCAGGCGCTAGCGCTGTCGACCGAACTCGGCGAAGTGAAAATTTTCTTTGATACAACGGTATCCATTGGCGCGCAGATGAGTGTCGCCAATGAGCGCCGCGGTTTCCTGTCGGAAGCCAATGGCGGCAACCCGGGGCCCAATACGCAAGTGCTGAACGGCGCTGCGGCATCGGCGCTGGGTGTGACGGGGACGATCACAACCAATTCGTTCACGTTCCAGCCGACTCCGGCAGGTGCTGTCGCTCCGGTCCAGGTCGTCAACAATCCTGATCTCAGCTATGGCGCCTCGATCAATGGCGACGACGGTATCCTGAACTTCGATTCAGGCGACCTGACTTCGGCCAACATCAAGGCCACCCACGACATCCAGGCTACCTGGCGGAACTTCACGCTGTTCAGCCGCGTGACCGAGTTCTACGACTTCATCCAGGCGCGCGACGACGGCTACAACCGTTCGGGCATCGACCGGAACAACATCGAGGAAGTGGGTCGTGATATTCGCCTTCTCGACCTCTACATTTCCGGTGACTTCGATGTGGGCAGCCTGCCGGTCAACATCCGCGCCGGTAAGCAGGTGATCTCCTGGGGTGAAGGTACCTTCATCTTCAACGGTGTGAACGTCATCAACCCGGTTGATGTCAGCGCGTTCCGCCGCCCGGGCGTGGAAATCAAGGAAGGTCTGCTTCCGGTCTGGGCCTTGTACGGCTCCGTTGGCCTGCCGTTCGACCTGTCTCTTGAGGCCTTTTACCAGCTTGACTGGGAGCCGTTCCAGCTCGACGTGGCCGGCACGCACTTCGCCGGCTCCGACGTTGCCAACCCGAATTCATCATTCGGCGGCAACCAGGGCATCGGCTTCTATTCCGGCAGTGCCTTCCCGAACTCCGTGCGCCAGAATTGCGCGGGTTCTGGCTTTGAAACCCTCTTGGGGGCAACGGCCGGTGGCCTTGGCGCACTGGCTGCTGTGCCGGGCGGCATCGCCGCTGCAGGTCAGGCGCTCAATGCCTTCCCGGGCTGCGTGGACGGCTCGTTCCGGGACTTCGACACGGCCCTCACGGTTGGCCGCGCCGAACAGGAGCTCATCGCTCTCAACCCGCTTCTGGGTACGCGCCGCGGCGCCGACCAGGATCCGGATGACAGCGGCCAGTGGGGTGTTGCCCTGCGCTGGTACTCCGAAGACCTGAACTCCACCGAGTTCGGCTTCTACTACGTGAACTATCACAGCCGCCTGCCTTACGCGCAGGGTGCTCCGACCGTCGGCGCGCTGCCGCAGGTCATCCTGGGTTCGGAAAGTGCTAGCGGGTCGCTCTCATCCAAGGGCACGCGCGGCGCCGGTTGCGCCAGCTTCCTTGGTGGTGCCAATGCGGGCCTTGGCGGTGCCGCACCGGCTACGCCGGCTGGCCAGTTCCAGGATCCGAATATGCCAAATCTGGTGAATGTGGGGGTCTCTGACCCGAACAACATCATCAACAATCTCGCTGGCTTTGCCGATACAATCCTTGCTGCTGCGGCCAACCCCGCTGCTGGCACGATTGCACCGAGCGTTGCCGCCAATGGTGCAAACGCATTTGATGCAGCGCGTATCAACTGCGCCTTGTTCCTGGCGACCTCTTCCGGCGGTCTGGTTATTGATGGTGAGCCGGTTATCGGCCTGCAGCAGGACCTGACCACCACTCTGGTTTATCCGGAAGACATCCAGATGTGGGGCATCAGCTTCAACACCACGATCGGCGACTGGGGTGTCCAGGGTGAATTCACGTTCCGCCCGAACATGCCTTTCCAGACCGATACCGACCAGCAGACGATTGCGGCCGCTGGCTCCGGTCAGTGTTCTGGTGTTGTAGGCTTTGGTGACGCTCTCGGTGGTGTTCGTCTCAACAGCACCACGTCGGCGACCGGTACGTCCGATGTGTCGCTCAATCGCCTGAGCACATCGCCGCTGCAGGCTGGCTTCGATGTCAACACCAACTGCAACATCGGCAATATCGGCCAATCCAACCCGGCCTTCGTGCGTGAAGAGATGTTCACGTTCCAGATCGGTACGACGGCCACCTACACCAACTCGAACCCGCTCATCGACTTCCTGGGTGCCGACATCGGTATCCTGGTGACGGAATTCGGCCTGGTGCACGTGCCGGATGTGCCGGATGAGGTGACCAACACGGGTGCGCCGCAGGACCGCTTCTACCGCTTCCAGAATGTGTGCGTGTCCGGTACGGACCTGCCGCTGGGTGGCGTGCTGGCCCTGGACAACCGTTCGGGCTGCCGTGCGACGGAAACGTCTTACGGTGTCGTCCTGCTCACCCGTCTGGACTACAACAACGCCTTTGGTTCGGCTTGGACGATCTCTCCGCAGATCTCCTACCGCCACGATCTTGAAGGCTTCACGCCGGCTCCGGTCTCCAACTTCTCGGAAGACCGCAAGACCCTTGGTCTGTCGGTGTCGGCCAACTACCAGAACCAGTGGCGCCTGACCGCGGGGTACACCAACTTCATGGGTAAGGAAAAGTACCACCGCAACCTGGACCAGGACTTCGTGTCCCTTAGCGCGAGCTACTCGTTCTAAGATTACAAAAAAGATACATACGCACTGACCCCGGGCCGCATGCCTTTGCTGGCAATGCGGCCCGGAAGTCGCTAAAAATACTCGTGGGGAACACGAACGGACCGCGACCGGCGCGCGTGATGACGCGCTGGCAAGGCCGATAAAAAAACCTTCAGTGGAGGAAGATTTGATGAAATCCAGTGGCATTCTTGCGGCCACTCTGCTGGGCAGTGTCGCGCTGGGCGTGACGGTTGCCTCGGCAAAGGTGTCGCAGGACCAGGCGGACCGCCTGGGCAAGGATCTCACGCCGATGGGCGCCGAGAAGGCAGGCAATGGCGGTGCCATTCCGGCCTGGACCGGCGGCATCCCGACGCCGCCGCCGGGCATTACGGTGACCCAGGGCGAGCGTCTCGCAAATCCGTTTGCCAGCGACGCGGTGGAATACACCGTCACGCCGGGCAATATGGGCCAGTACGATTCCGTGCTGACCGAGGGCTACAAGAAGATGCTCTCGACCTATGACACCTACAAGATGAACGTCTACCAGACGCGCCGTACCTGCGCGTTCCCGGAGTTCGTCTACGAAGCCAACAAGCGCAACGCCACGGTGTCTGAGCTGGTCGGCGGCGGTAATGGTGTCGGCAAGGGCATCATGGGTACGCCGTTCCCGATCATCAACAGCGGTCTGGAAGGTATCTGGAACCACACGCTGCGCTATCGCTCCTTCAAGCTCACCCGCCAGTTCACCGCTGCGCCGGTGACCGCGACGGGCGACTACACCCTGCAGACGGTGCAGGACGAAGCGATCCTGCAGTGGTCGGATCCCTCCAAGGGTGCGGCTGAAGAGCTCGACAACATCTCGATCTACTACATCGCCAACACGACGGCTCCGGCCCGTGCGGCGGGTAACGTGATCCTGGTGCACGAGACCCTCAACCGTGCGCTTGATCCGCGCAAGGCATGGCAGTACTCGCCGGGCACGCGCCGTGTGCGCCGCGCGCCGAACATCGCCTATGACAACCCGGGCACCAACTCCGACGGCCTGTCCACTTCGGACTCGTTCGACGGCTACAACGGCGCCCCGGACCGCTTCGACTGGACCGTTAAGGGCAAGAGCGAAAAGCTCATCGCCTACAACACCTATGACGCGGAACAGGCGAAGTACGACGAGTTCATTCAGGCCCGTCACCTGAACCAGGACAAGATCCGTTACGAGCTGCACCGTGTGTGGACCATCGAAGCCAATCTGCGCTCCGATACCCGCCACATCTACAGCCGCCGTGTGAAGCACATGGACGAGGATGCCTGGCAGCTGGCTCAGGCCGAACTCTATGACGGTCGTGGTGAACTGTGGCGCGTGCAGGAACTGCACACGCTCCAGCGCTACAACGTGCCGCTCTGCGGTTCGGCTGCCGAGATCGTGTATGACACCGGCAACGGTCGTTATCTCGCCCTCGCCATGCAGAACGAAGAGCCCGGCATCAACTACTTCGCCGACGAGCTCAATCCGGACCGTTACACGCCGAGCGCCATTCGTCAGCTTGGTGTGCGCTAAGACGATCCTGATCTGACACGACTGACCTGCGGGCCGGTCCTCATTCCCGAGGACCGGCCCGTTTGCTGCCTGAACCCCCCTATGCCATACAGCTACTCCATGGCGGCAGGGCGGTTTACCTTGTCCGCCCATTTCGCTAACCCGCGGGTTATGCGACACTGGCAAGATAACAGGGAGGGCAGCGTGATCCCGGGTGGTGACATCCACCAAGGCCGGTTGCATGGCACCATGCCGACCGGCGCCCCAGACACGCACCGGGCCTCGTCAGGAGGGCCGCATGCTCATAACCGAGTGGATTGAGTAAACCGATGAGCAAACTGAAAAACGTTCTGATGGGGAGTGCGGCCGCGCTGATGATGGCCGGTATCGCTTCCCTGCCGGCCCAGGCCGTGCCGGCCGTCAACCAGGAAGAAGCCGCGCAGATCCGCGAGCTGGAAAGCAAGGGCTGGGCAACGCCGTCCGACCTTGCCGCCAGGAGCCTGCTGGTTGCCGCCGCTGATCTCGGCGAGCGCATTGTCGCCGTCGGCCAGTTCGGCCATGTGGTGATTTCCGACGACCGGGGCGAGACCTGGCGGCAGGCATCGCAGGTGCCGACCCAGGCCCTTCTCACCGGCGTCTATTTCGTCGACGACAAGACCGGCTACGCGGTCGGCCATGACGCTGTCATCATCAAGACCGAAGACGGCGGCGAGACTTGGGAGCTGAAATACAGCGACCCGGAAGCCGAGATGCCGCTGTTCTCCGTGATGTTTGCCGACGCGCGCAACGGCATCGCCGTCGGCGCATTCTCCACGGCGCTCTCCACCACCGACGGCGGTGAGACCTGGAACCTGCAGTCGGTCATTCCGGACCCGCCCCCGCCGCTCGAAGGCCTGGAATATGAGCCGCATCTCAACGGCCTGTTCCGCGGCCCCAGCGGCAGCCTGTTCATCGCGGCTGAAACCGGCTTCATCTTCCGGTCCACCGACAACGGTGCCAACTGGGAGCCGATCAAGACACCCTATTTCGGCTCGTTCTGGGGGGGCATCACCCTCAATGACGGCGCCATCCTGATCTACGGCATGCGCGGCAATGTCTGGCGCTCCGATGATGGCGGCACGACCTGGGCCCAGGTGGACACGGGTTCCCGCAAGTCCTTCGGCGGCGCCACGCTGCTGGAAGACGGCACGGTTGTGCTGGCCGGTCTCAATGGCGGTGTTGCCTACAGCACCGACAATGGCCGCAGCTTCGACGTGGTCGACCGTCCGGACCGCAAGGGCTATTCCGCCGTGGTCAACGGGCCCGACGGGCACGTCATCATCTTCGGTGAGCCCGGTGCCGTGAAGCATCCGGACAATGCGGAGGCCTTCCGCAGCGGCAGCTGATGCCGTTCATTACCGGACAGGCCGCCGCATGGCTGCCTGACACAAGCAACCGCCGTTCCCGCTCATGCCCGCCGTTCAGGCAATTGCGCATGATGCGGGGCGGCGGTACTTTTTTGCCTGAACCATAAAAGGCCGATCAGGCCAAAGGGGAGACGGCAGTTCATGAGTGACCGGTTTTCCGGCTATAGCCGCATCCGCGCCGAGCGCGACGGCACCATCCTTACCCTGATGATTTCCAACCCGGCCCTCCGCAATGCGGTGGACGAGCAGATGCACCACGAGCTTGCCTCCATCTTTGTCGATGCGCAGGAAGACGCCGACAGCACGGTCATCGTGCTCACCGGTGACCCCGAGGGGAACGCCTTCTGCGCCGGCGGCGATATCGCCTGGATGAAGGCCGCGCTCGACGGCACGGTGGCCGGGCCGGGCGTCGCCGAGGGCCGCCGCATCGTCACGAGCCTTCTGGACGTGGAAAAGCCCATCGTGGCGGCCATCAACGGCCCCGCCGTCGGGCTCGGGGCCACCCTTGCGCTGTTCAGCGACGTCATCTTCATGGGCGAGAGCGCCCAGGTGGCGGACCCGCATGTGAAGGTCGGCCTTGTCGCCGGTGACGGCGGTGCCGTGATCTGGCCGCAGCTTGTCGGCTATGCGCGGGCCAAGGAATATCTGATGACCGGCGACCCGGTCCCGGCGGCGGAGGCCGAGCGGATCGGGCTGGTGAACCATGTCGTTCCGGATGCGGAGCTTCAGGAGCGGGCCATGGCATTTGCGCGCAAGCTTGCCCGGGGGGCGCCGCAGGCCATCCAGCACACCAAGGCCGCGGTCAACATGGAGCTCAAGCGGCTCGCGGCAACCGTGTTTGACGCCTCGCTCGCCTATGAGATGATCTCCTTCACACGGGATGATCACCGGGAGGCCGTGTCGGCCTTCCTCGAAAAGCGGGCCCCGGCCTTCACGGGGCGGTAGCACGCACAGGCCGGTCAGCCGGCAGACAACAGAACACGAATCGATAAGGCCGGACCAACCGGCCCGAAACAGTCAGGGAGCAAGAGATGGCGACGGATACGGCGACGATCGTGACACATCCGACCACGGCAGACGGGCTGGTGGCCGCGGCGCATTCCTTCAGTGCCGAGCTGCGCGACCGCGCAGCCGAAATCGAGGCGGCCCGCCAACTGCCGCAGGACATTGCCGACCGCTTTGCGCGCACGGGGTTTTACCGCATGGCGGTGCCCAAGGCCGTTGGCGGCCTTGAAGCAACGCCCCGGCAGATCGCCGCCGTCATCGACGCGCTGGCCCAGGCGGACGGCTCGGCCGCGTGGTGTGTGATGATCGGCTCGACCACGGGGCTGACCGCGGCCTATCTGGCGCCGGATGCTGCCGCGCGCATCTATGGCGATGACCCGGACACGATCACCGCCGGTGTCTTCGCGCCGATGGGCAAGGCGGAGCTTGAAGGCGAGACGGCGCGGGTCTCCGGCCGCTGGGCGTGGGGCTCCGGCTCGCACAACGCGCAATGGGTGTTCGGCGGTGCCCGGCTCATTGCCGACGGGGAGCCGGTGCTGGATGAGCGGGGCGCCCCGCGCACCCAGATGTTCGCCATGCGCGCCGCTGACCTCACCCTGCATGACAATTGGGACCCGTCGGGTCTTGCCGGCAGCGGCAGCAGCGATTTTGAAGCGGCTGGCGTTGAGGTGCCCGTCGGCCATGGTGCCGATATCACCCGCCCCCCTGCCAACGACAATCCGCTCTATGCCTTCCCGGTGTTCGGCCTGCTGGCGGTCGGCATCGCGTCCGTCGCCACGGGGCTGGCGCGCCAGGCCATCAACGAGATCATCGAGATGGGCGGGGGCAAGGTGCCCCAGGGCAGCCGCAAGACGCTGGCGCACCGTCCGCAGGCTCAGGCCGAACTGGCCCAGGCCGAAGCCGAGCTGCGCGCGGCCCGGGCCTTCCTCACCGAAGCGGTGGATACTGCCTGGGACACAGCCGCGTCCCAGGGGGCCATTCCCGTCGAGATGCGCCGGGATATCCGCCTTGCCGCCACCCACGCCACCACGGCCTCCGCGCGGGTGGTGGACCGGATGTATCTGATCGGCGGCGGCAGTTCCGTGCACCGCAAGGCACCCATCCAGCGCGCCTTCCGCGATGTGCATGTGGCGACCCAGCACATGATGACGGCACCCGCCACATGGGAGCTGACGGGCCGGCTGCTGTTCGGCCTTGAGACCGACACAACGACGCTCTGACGCGGTATCAGAGCCACAGGACAAGCGGGGGGAGACGGCAGTGACGGACAAGACGCCTCCTCCCGTTCCTCCATCTGCTCCCGTGCCGCCGGAAAGCCCGGCGCGGGCAGATGAAAAGCGGCAGCGCATTCTGGATGCCGGCCTCGCCCTGTTCGCCCGCAAGGGCTATCACGCGACCGCCGTTCCCGAGATCGCCCAGGCGGCCAGCGTGGCCACCGGCACCATCTACCGGCATTTCGCCACCAAGGATGCGCTCCTCAACGCGGTCTATCTGCACTGGCAGTCGGCGCTGACCGCCATGATGGAAACGCGCGGCGACACGCGTCTTCCTGTGGCCGAGCGGTTCGCCGGAGACTGGCACCGCCTCGTGGTCTGGCACCGGGACCATCCGGATGCGTCGGCCTTCCTCAACTCCCACGCCGCCATGGCCGAGCTTGAGGACGATGCGCGGGCTGCAACCCATGCCTACCGGATGGCGCTTCAAGGCATTGTGGGCGCTGCCATGGACCGGCAGGAAATCCGCATGTCGCCGCCGGAAGTCACGGCTTCGGTCCTGCATCACGCCGCCGCCGGGCTCGCGCGGGATGCCCGTGCCGGCGCCCTTGCGCTGACAGACCCGGTTATTGATGCGGCAGGCCGGCTTCTCTGGCTCGGGCTTACACGCTGAGCTTTCCGCAGGGTCCGCGTTCCGTTAGCGTGTCGCCTCCAACCAAAAGACGACAGCGTACAGGGAGTGTCATGAGCGCCATGCCGCAGACAGGCGAGATCGAAACCCGCGACTTCACCACCATCGAGCGGCGCGGCCCGGTCGCGCTGGTGCGGTATGACCGCAAGGACGGTCTCAATGCCCTGTCGCGGGCGGCGATGCGGGAGCTCACCGACATTGCCCGCATGTTCAACGATGACATCTCCACCCATGTGATCGTGCTTACCGGCACCGACAAAATCTTCAGCGCCGGGGCGGACCTCAAGGACCCGGAGATGGCGTCCGGCCGCGACGGCGGGCTGATGGCGCGGCGGCATGCGCTGCGGGTGGGGCCGGATATGTGCGACGCGTGGGAAGCGCTCGAGCAGCTCACCATCTGCGCCATTGAGGGCCATTGCATCGGCGGCGGCGTGGCGCTGGTGGGGTCCTGCGACATCCGCATCGCCGCGCAGTCGGCCTCTTTCCGCCTGCCGGAAATCCCCCTCGGCATGAATATGAGCTGGCACTCTAATCCGCGGCTGGTAAATCTGATGGGCCCGGCGCGCGCGAAGCTGTTCGTCATTCTCGGCGAAGCGCTCAAGGCGCCGGACGCGCTTGACTGGCGTTTCGTCGAGGAGGTCGTGCCGGACGGTGCAGCGCTGGACGCGGCAATGGATCTTGCTGCCCGGGCCGCCGCGGTGCCGCCGGTGCCGCTGCGCATGTCCAAGCAGTCGCTTGAGATGGCCGCCAAGGCGCTCAACCCGGTCGCCACCTATATGGACCGCGACCAGTTCGCGCTGGCGGCTACCGGCAAGGATCAGACGGAGGCAATCACCGCCTTCCTCGAAAAGCGCGCCCCCCGGTTTACCGGCGAGTGAGCGCGCGACACCAATTCATCCGTAACCTGAGAAAATAGGAGACAACAATGAGCGGACGTGTTTCAGGCAAGATGGCCATGGTCACGGGCGGGGCGTCGGGCCTTGGGGCTGCAACCTCGAAGCTGCTGGTTGAAGAAGGCGCGCGCGTCGTGATCGCCGACATCAACCTCGCGGGCGCCGAGCAGGTGGCCGCGGAGATCAACAAGGCGCATCCGGATGCGGCCCTTGCCGTCGAGCTGGATGTCACCTCCGAGCAGCAATGGCAGGACGCGCTGGAGACTGCCGTCGGCTTTCTCGGCGGGCTCAACATCCTGGTCAACAATGCGGGCATCGGCGGGTCGGCGCCCGTCGAGGACGAGACCTTCGAAAACTGGAAGAAGATCCAGGCGGTTGATCTCGACAGCGTGTTCCTCGGCTGCAAATACGCCCTCGGTCACATGAAGGCGCACCAGCCGGGCTCCATCGTCAACATCTCGTCGATCGCGGGCCTGATCGCCGGGCACAATATGGGCGCGTATAACGCGGCCAAGGCGGGCGTGTGGCTGTTTTCCAAGTCGGTGGCGCTGCATTGCGCCAAGCGCGGCTATGACATCCGCTCAAACTCCGTGCACCCCACTTTCATCCGCACCCCGATCCTTGAGGGGCTGTTCGCCAAGACCACCAATGGCGAGGAGAAGCTGGCCAAGCAGGTGCCGCTCGGCCGCATCGGCGAGCCCAATGACGTGGCCTATGCGGTGCTCTATCTGGCAAGCGATGAAAGCCGGTTTGTGACCGGTGCCGAGATCAAGATCGATGGCGGCATTTCCGCCATGTAATCCAAACAGGTCCTGGTCCCTGTCCCCTCGCGGGACGGGGATTAGGATTTGGTTAGCACTTCCATCGCTCGGCGATTGATCCGGCCATCGGCTGCCGGGCATTCTCGCCCCATGGTCAGTCCGCTTTCCACAGCTGCAGACGGTTTGAAGCTTGCCCGTGCCGGTGTCGGCAAGGCAGCCAGCGACGTGGTGCGCGCGGCCCAGTCCGCCAGTTCCGCCTATCAGAAGACGGCAGGCATTGCCCGGCCCAATGGTCTCGGGGCGGGTGCGCCCGGGGCAGGGGGCGCTAATGCCGGTGCGGCCGCGCCGCGGTTCACCCCGCAGGTGGGTACGGTTGCGTCAGGCGGCCAGGAGGGGGACCTCGTGACAGCAAGCGTCGCGCTTACCCGCGCGGAGGTCGCCTACAAGGCAACGGCCGCTGCCTTCAAGGCAACGGCCGAGACCACCGAGACACTTCTGGATACGCTGGTATAGCGCCCGCAGGCGCTGTCCGGGCCGGCTGCTTATGCAGCGCCCTGCAATTCCCTGTCTTCCGCCACATCTTCGATCAGCCGGAACTCGGCAAAGTCCGGGCGGTGCATGTCGTCGAGATATTGCTGCGGCGGGAAGGGGTAGAGGTTGGGCGTGCCGGACTTGTCGAAGTACCAGCTGTCACAGCCGCCTGACGCCCACACGGTCTGCGGCACGCGTTCCGCCATGGCCTTGTTGTAGGCGGCATAGGCGTCCTGGCGCGGGCAGACGGCGTCAAGGCCCGCATCACGCATCTTGTTCAGCATGCTGATGATGTAATCCACCTGGTGCTCACTGATCGAGATCAGCGACAGGTTGCCGACAGGGCCCGTCGGGCCTTCCAGCAGCCAGAAATTGGGGAAGCCCGGCACCGCCACGGCACGGTGGGCGCGGGGAGAGCCGTCCCAGGTCTCGCCGAGGTCCTGGCCGCTCTCGCCCGTCACCTTGGTGGGCAGGATGAAGGCACCGGCATCAAAGCCCGTGGCGAGGATCAGCACGTCAAGCTCGTGCAGCTTGCCGTCCACGGTGCGGATGCCGTTCGGCTCGATCCGCTCGATGCCCTCGGTGATGAGGTTGGCATTGTCGCGGGAGATGGCCGGGTAGAAGTCCGAGCAGAAGATGAGGCGCTTGCAGGCGGCCTGGTAGGAGGGCGTCAGCTTGGCGCGCAGCTCCGGGTCGGCGACGGCTTCGTTCAGGTGCTTGGTGCAGGCGTCCTGGATGTCCGCCAGCTTCTTCTGGTCGCCGGTGGTCGCGGCGCCGAAATTCTTCGCCATGGTGGTCGAATAGAAGCGGTAGGTCATGCGCTGCAGGGCGGGGATCTTGCGCAGCAGCCATTTCCAGGCGGAGGAATATTCCTTCTGCGGCAGCGGGATCATCCATTGCGGCGTGCGCTGGAACACGTTCATCGTGCCCACCTTGTGGGTGATGGCGCCGACGATCTGCGCGGAGGTGGAGCCGGTGCCGATGATGCCGACCTTGCGGCCCTCGAGCTTCACCGAGTGATCCCAGCGGGCGGTGTGGAACTTGTCGCCCGCGAAGCTGTCGAGGCCGTCGATATTGGGAAAAGACGGCTTGTGCAGCACGCCGGTGGCGGAGATCGCCACGTCAAAATATTCGACGTCGCCCTTGTCCGTGGTCAGCCGCCAGCGCGGGGCCTCATAGGTGAGGTCGGTGACGGCGGTGTTGAACTGCACAATGTCGGTAACGCCGAAATCCTTCGCGGTCTTTTCCATATAGGCCTGGATTTCCGGGCCGTAGGAAAAGCGGTGCGACCAGTCCGGGTTGAGCGCGAAGGAGAAGGAATACCAGCGCGAGGGCACGTCGCAGGACAGGCCCGGATACTGGTTCTCGCGCCAGGTGCCGCCCACCTTGGAGGCTTTCTCATAGACGGTGATGTCAGTGTAGCCGGCCTGGCGCAGCTTCACCACGGCGGCGATGCCGGACATGCCGGCCCCGATGATGGCGATGCGCGGCTGTTCCCCGCGCTTGGCCCAGCCCATGGCGGACATGTCGCTTGCATGCATGTTCATGGCGCGTCTCTCCCAGTCTGTTGCCTTTTGCAGGCTTCTTGGAAGTGAGCGTGCCCCCTTATTGACGGCTTGTCAATAAGGGGGCGAGGCCGTAGATTTGGGGTTCAACACCCAGACCCGCGCCGGGTAACGGCAGCGGGCGTATCGGAGGGGATATGGCGGTTCGGTCGCATCAGCGCATCCGGCGTTCGCCGCAAATGGCGCGCGACGAGATTATCGACGCCACGGAAGCAGCGCTGGCGGAAATGCCGTTCAGCGCGCTCACCGTTGACGCGGTGATGAAGCGCACGGGCATGACGCGGTCGTCCTTCTACCACTACTTCAAGAGCGTGGATGATCTGGCGCTCGGCTTCCTCGACCGCCTTGAGAAGGCGATCCGCGAGCCGGTGGATGACTGGCTGCACGGCCGCGGCACCGACGATTATCTGGGGGATACGCACCGGCACCTGACCGACATGTTCGTGGCGATGGATGTGCACCGCCCGGCGATGATCGCGCTGGGGCAGGCGTCCAGCATCAGCGAGAGCGTCTATGATGCCTGGCGGGAGCGCATCCTCGATTATTTCGTCGATCTCACGGCCCGGTTCATCCTGCAGCAGATGATGCTGGGCCGCTCCAAGGTAACGGACCCGCAGCGCGTGGCGCGGGCGCTGATCCTGATGAACAACGCCCTGTCGAGCGACAATCTGCTGCGCGCAGAGCCCGATGACCCAAACGAGATGGGGCGGACCTGCGCCAATATCTGGAACGCCACGATCTACGGGTCTTGACCTTCCCCCTGGTGGAAGGCGCATCTCTTGGGCAGGCCGGGACTGCGCCCGGCACAGCAACAGAGACGACCCATGAGCCATTCCCATTCATCCCATGACCATTCCTGCTGCGCGGGCCGCGACGAAGCGGCTGCCGCTGCGGCGGATGACGGGCGCTATAATCTTCTGCCGCCGGATTATCAGGGCACGGTCTATACCTGCCCGATGGACCCCGAGGTAAGGCAGCCGACGCCGGGCACCTGTCCGATCTGCGGCATGGCGCTGGAAGCCGAGGGCCTGCCGCCGGCAGAAGAAGATACGTCCGAGCTTGATGACATGAGCCGCCGGTTCTGGGTCAGCCTCGTCTTCACCCTGCCGCTCTTCACCTTTGCCATGGCGGAGATGATCCCGGGCCTCGGGCTCAAGACATGGCTGGGGGAATGGCTCGGCTACGGCATGGCGCAGTGGCTGCAGCTTGCCCTGGCGGCGCCTGTGGTGTTCTGGGCCGGGCTGCCCTTCCTGGCGCGCGGGGTGCAGAGCCTGCGCACGCTCAACTTCAACATGTTCACCCTCATCATGCTCGGCGTGCTGGCGGCCTTCTTCTACAGCCTGCTGGCCACCGCCGCGCCGCAGCTGTTCCCGGCCTCGATGCGCAGCATGTTCGGGCGCGTCGGGGTCTATTACGAGGCGGCGGCGGTCATCGTCACTCTGGTGCTGCTGGGCCAGGTGCTTGAGCTTCGGGCCCGCTCGGCCACGTCGGGCGCAATCCGGGCTTTGATGGATCTGGCTCCTGCCCGCGCCCGCCGGGTGGAGGCGGACGGGCGCGAGCAGGATGTGGCGCTGGAGGATGTCAGGGCCGGTGACCGGCTGCGGGTGCGCCCCGGCGACAAGGTGCCGGTGGATGGTGTCGTCCTGTCCGGTGCGGGCACGGTGGATGAATCCATGGTGACCGGCGAATCCATGCCGCAGACAAAGGCTGCGGATGACAGTGTTACCGGCGGCACCATGACCCTCTCCGGCAGCTTCGTGATGGAAGCCCGGCGGGTGGGGGAAGACACGCTGCTGTCGCGCATCGTGATGATGGTCGCCGAGGCGCAGCGCAGCCGCGCACCGATCCAGCGGCTGGCGGACAGTGTCGCCCGCTACTTCGTGCCCGCGGTCGTGGCGGTCGCTGTCATTGCCTTCGCCGCGTGGTGGGGCCTCACCGGCAATCTGTCTCTTGCGCTGGTGGCCGGGGTCTCCGTCCTCATCATCGCCTGCCCCTGCGCGCTCGGCCTGGCGACGCCCATGTCCATCATGGTTGGTGCGGGGCGCGGTGCGCGGGGCGGCGTGCTGTTCCGCGAAGCGGCCTCCCTCGAAACGCTCGAGCGCGTGGATACGCTGGTCGTCGACAAGACCGGCACCTTGACCGAAGGCCGCCCGGCGCTGGTGACGCTTGAGACCAATGACGGCTTTGCGCGCGACGAGGTGCTGCGGCTTGCCGCCTCGGTCGAGCAGGGCAGCGGTCACCCGGTGGCACTGGCGATTGTCGAGGCGGCAACCGAGACCGGGGGGCAGGACCGGCTTGGTGAGGTTGTGGATTTTCACTCCGTCACCGGCAAGGGCGTAGAAGGGCGTGTTGATGGCCGCAGGGTCTCGGTCGGCAATGCGGCCATGATGGCCGCCGGTGATGTTCAGCTCACCGATGATATGCGCACCCGCATGGACGAGTTGGCCCGGGCCGGACAGACGGTGATGGCGGTTGCCGTGGACGGCAGCCTTGCCGGCCTCATCGGCGTGGCGGACCCGATCAAGGCCAGCACGGCGCAGGCGGTGGGTGACCTTGCCGCCATGGGGCTCGACATCGTCATGCTCACCGGCGACGCGGAAGGCACGGCGCAGGCCGTGGCGCGCGAGCTCGGCATCGCCCAGGTGCACGCGCAGGTGCTGCCGGAGGACAAGCACCGCATCGTGCAGGAGCTTCAGGAAGCCGGCCGCAAGGTGGCCATGGCGGGTGACGGCATTAACGACGCGCCCGCCCTGGCGCAGGCGGATGTGGGCATCGCCATGGGCACGGGCACGGATGTGGCGATGGAAAGCGCTGGCATCACCCTTGTGCGGGGCGACCTGATGGGGCTGGTCCGCGCCATGCGGCTCAGCCGCGCCACCATGCGCAATATCCGCCAGAACCTGCTTTTCGCCTTCCTCTACAACACGCTGGGCGTGCCGGTGGCGGCGGGTGTCCTGTACCCGGTTTTCGGCCTCCTGCTGAGCCCGATGATCGCCGCCGCGGCTATGAGCCTCAGCTCCGTTTCCGTGATCGGCAACGCCCTGCGCCTGCGCACCGTGCGGCTGTAGGGGAACAAACAGCCGCGCCACGGGGTTATCAGGCCAAGCAGCGCGGACGTGGTGTCTTCACGCCGCCCGCGCGGGGCATGTTTCATGACGGGAGCTGAGCAATGGACCTCATCCGCATCATTCTGGCTATTCTTCTGCCGCCCCTGGGCGTCTTTCTCCAGGTCGGCATCGGCGCGCAGTTCTGGATCAATATCCTGCTGACGCTCCTGGGCTACATCCCGGGCATCGTCCACGCGGTCTGGATCATCGCCCGCCGTTAAGGCCGACTGACGTCCTGAGGACGCGCGGCATTCCGCGGCGGCGCCACTTTATCTGGTGTGCGGTTGCGTGGTCAGGCATGATCTCCCCGGCAATGGCGGGGGGATCAGCATGCCGTGGCAAGTTTCTCTGGGCGGGTACGAAACAGACAAGGTGTCATGCGTGCATGACACGGCGGCGATCTATGCCGGGGCCAATTGCGTCCTGAACAAGATCGAGATTTCCACCGGCACCATTCTCAAGACGGCGGACCTGTCCGGCGTCGGACAGACCGGCAGCAACGACCTGTCGCTTGTCTATGTGCCCGGCGGGCTGATGACACCCGACATCATCGTTGTCGGGTTCAGGGGCTATGTGTTCGGCTTCGACACCGACCTCACCCAGCTCTGGCAGGTCTCTCTTCCGCACACATATTACGGCGCAGTCAGCCTCGTCGCCGACGGATCAACCGTCTATGCGGGTACCTACGGCAAGGTCTTCGCCTTCGATGTGGCCGCGCCGCAGGGCTTGACGGAGAACGAGCTCAAGCATCGCGGCTATGGCGATGTATCGCTCATGCTCTGGGACGACCAGCTGCTTGCCGGCATCAACGGATGGGTCGTCTGCCTGTCCCAGCTGGATGAAGGTCTGGGGACGGAGTGGCAGCTCAGCCTGCCCCATTGCGGCTCGGCCTTTGTCGAGGTCGGCACCAATGGGGATTACGGTTTCGCGGCCTCCGCCGGCTACCTCTACAGCTTTGATTATGGCGGCAGCCTCATCCGCACGCAGGGCCTGAAGGACACCCACAACCGTGCGACGAGCCTTGCTGTCAGCGGCAACTGGATCGCGGCGGGGTCGAACGGCCAGACCTTCATGTATCAATGCGTCGGCGGTGATCTCCAGTGGCGCTGGACCAAGTCCATGCCGCGGAACATCGGCACCGACATCCCCCTCCTCGCCACCGAGGACCTGCTTTACGCTTCGCAGGAAGGCTATGTGTACGGCCTCGATTACGTGGACGGCTCGATCATCCGCTCGGAAAATCTGCTCGGGCTGGGGGTCGGCACGGCCTACATGTTCGATGTGGGTGACGGCTTCCTTGCCATGGGCAATGCTGCCAACCTTGCCTATTCCCCGCCGGCCATCGCCAATTTCAGCATCCAGATTCAGGAGCAGTCCAACTGGTGCTGGCTCGCGGGCGTTGCGAGCATCGCCAATTACTATCTGGGCCGCAGCAGCTGGCAGCAATGTGACCTGGCTAACAAGCTTCTGGGCCAGACGACATGCTGCAGTGACGGCTCCACAACCCAGTGCGACCAGCCCGGCCAAGTTGATGATGCGCTGGACACGACCGGCAATCGCGGTCAGTTTTTTTCCGTTGGTGTATCGCTCGACAGTCTGGCCACTGAGCTGGCGGCGGGGCGTCCGGTCATCGCCGGGGTGTACTGGGCCAATTCCGTTGGCCATGGCTTTGTGATCACCGGTGTTCACCCCAACGGAGATATCGACACCTATGATCCCGCGAACGGGCAGATGGCACGTCAGAACTACAATATGTTCAAGCAGCATCAGCCCGGCGGCGGCGTGTGGCGTGAAACAGATTTCACCGTGCCGCCGCCTCCCCCTGTCAGCCAGGAGCTTGTAATGGACCGGGAAGTGCTCCCCGATGACGTCGTCGGCCAGATTATTCCCTATGCGGAGGAGCTGACATCTCTGGGTCCGGGATTTGACTGGAATGCGCTGCCTGCCTTCGCGACCTATGAGCTTGCGCCGCAGGCCGCCAGTGACCGGGTGGAAGTGGGTGCGGCAGCCGGGGCCGGGTGGACGGTGCTGCTGGCGAGTGATGACCAGGCCCGTCCTTCGCTGCTCTTTGATGTGATGACAATGCCCGACGGCAGCAAGTGTCTGAGGGCTGCGACGCGCGGACCCGTGGTCGATGTTCTGCAGGAGGTGCTTGCAGGCCTTGCCAAGGCACCGGAGCGGAGCGCGGGCAAGAAAGGCCGCCTGCTCACTGTCGCTCACCTGAGATTTGTCTGCCTCTGGCTGCATGACCCGGCGACGGCGGATGGTGCGGGCGCGGGTGGAACCGGAGATGTCTTCTTTCCCCTTTCCGCGACGGTGCCGGGGCTTGAGCCGGGCCGGGAGACAGACCGGAACGGCCTGGAGGCGGCGCTTGACGCATTCTCAGGCAAGCAGCGGGAGCTGGCGGCGAGCATGGGGTCGTCTGCGCGCCCGGCGTGCTAGAGCAGCTGGCCCTGCTGAGCCGGCAGCGCGCCCTCCAGCTCCAACAGGAATGTCTTGGTCTGCATGCCGCCACCGAACCCGGTGAGGGAGCCATCGGCGCCGATGACGCGGTGGCAGGGCAGGACGATGGGCAGGGGGTTGGCCCCGTTGGCGGCACCGACCGCGCGGCTGGCGGTCGGCCTGCCAAGTGCCTTGGCCAGTTGCCCGTAGGACCACGTCGCGCCGAACGGGATCGCGGCAAGCTGCTGCCACACGGCGTTCTGGAAGGCGGTGCCGCCGAGGGAGAGCGGCAGGTCGAACCGCGTGCGCTTTCTGTCGAAATAGTCGTCCAGCTGGCGCCGCACCTCGGAAAAGGGGGCTGACGCCCGCTGCCATCCATCCGCCGGGCTGATTTCCTTCGGGCCGGTCGAAAATCCGATCAGATGCAGGGACGCGTCGTCTCCGGCCAGCAGCAATGGGCCGACGGGGCTGTCATGCCAGTCATAGGACAGGCTGCGGTCCAGAACTGAATAGGGCGAGACGCGTGTCATGGCGCAAGTCTAGCTGCGCAGGCCCCTCCGCGCACCTCCCTGCGGGGTCATCGGCCCCGGCCTCAGCCCATCATTTTCCCGTGACCTGTCGTGCGGTGCGGCCGTCTGCGCTAAGCTTGCGGTGAACCAGACAAAAGGCGCTGTGTCCGTCACCGGGCCCGGCGCCGCCGATACAGGGAGAGCCCCATGGATATGAGCTTCAGCCCGGAGCTTGAACCGTTCCGCCAGGAGGTGCGCAGCTTCTTTGCCACCGACTACCCGCAGGACATTCTCGACAAGGTCCGCAAGGGCCATTCGCTGTCGACCGCCGAAGTGCGCAAGGCCGAGATGGCGCTGGGCGCCAAGGGCTGGCTTGCAACCGCCTGGCCGAAGGAATTCGGCGGGCCGGGCTGGTCGATCGAGGAGCAGTACATCTTCGATGAGGAACTGGAGCGCGCGGGCGCGCCGACGGTGACGCCCATGGGCGTGATCTATGTGGGGCCGGTGATCTACACCTTCGGCTCCGACGCGCAGAAGGAAAAATGGCTCGGCCCCACGCGCTCCGGCGAGATGGGCTGGGCGCAGGGCTACAGCGAACCCGGCTCGGGCTCCGACCTTGCCTCGCTGCAGTTTTCCGCCAAGCGCGACGGCGACGAGTTCGTGCTCAACGGCCACAAGATCTGGACGTCGGCGGCCCAGCACGCGGACTGGATCTTCCTCTTGGCGCGCACTTCCAAGGGCGAGCGCAAGCAGCAGGGCATCAGCTTCATCTGCTGCGAGATGGACCGGCCGGGCGTCACGCTGGTGCCGATCATCGGCATCGACGGCAAGCATTACCTCAACCAGGTAATCTTCGAGGATGTGCGCGTGCCCGCCGAGTACATGATCGGCGAAGAGGGCAAGGGATGGGAATACTCCACCTATCTCCTCGGCCATGAGCGCACCTCCTATGCGCGCATCGGCGCCAAGCGGAAAATGCTGTCGGACCTCAAGGACATCGCCAAGGCAGCGCCCGCGGGCGGCAATGAAGCCCTCATAAACGACATGAGTTTTGTTGCCAGGCTGGCCGACACCGAGATCAAGGTGGACGGGCTGGAGACGACGGTGCTGCGCATCCTGTCATCGGTGGCCGATGGCGGGGCGCCGGGCAACGAAGCGTCCATCGTGAAGATCCTGGCGACCGAAACCCATCAGGCGATTACCGAGCTTATGCTGGAAGCCTGTGGCCGCGCCGCGGTGGTGGGGTCGCCTGATTCCGCGTCGCCGGACTGGGCGGCGGACCCGGTCACTGCCTATGCGCCGCCTGCGGTCTCCACCTATTTCGCCACCCGGGCGCAGTCAATCTATGGAGGAACTAACGAAATCCAGAAAAACATCATCGCCAAGCGGGTGCTGGGGCTCTAGTCGCGAAAATCGGCTGACTTCAGCCGCTTTCATGCCGCCCTTCCGGGGTTAATCAGGCTGCTGTCAGGCATCTGGCGGGCGGCTGGCAGGATGGTGACGTGGTCCTTTGCGGTTACCCGCGGCGATGATCCGGGGTACCGCAGGCCACGCATGGAAGGGAGACGGCTGGTGTTGATCCGAAAGCTTCGTGTCGAAAGGGGATGGTCGCAGGAGACGCTGGCCGACATCAGCGGTCTCAGTGTGCGGACCATCCAGCGGCTCGAACGGGGCGGCAATGCCAGCCTGGATACGCTCGGTGCGTTGGCTGCGGCTTTTGAGGTGGATGTCGCCACCCTTGCCGAGGAAACGAGCATGTATGCCCAGAAAGACCTGACTGAAGAGGAACGCCGCGCGGTCGCTTATGTGCGCGACATCAAGGCGTTTTACAGCCATCTAGCTACCTATGTGGTGGTCATTGCCGCGCTTGCCCTGGTGAACCTGTTTTCCGACGCCGAGCGGCTGTGGTTTCTGTGGCCGTTGTTCGGCTGGGGTATCGGCGTGGCCGCGCACGGGCTGTCGGTCTTTGAGGTGGTGTCCCTGTTTGATGCCGACTGGGAAAAACGCCAGATCCGCAAGCGGCTGGACCGCAACCGTTCTTCCGCCGACGAATAGGCCGAGTGTCTGCTCTTGACGGCTGACGCGCGCGCTCCTAGGTTTGTACCAATTGGTACAAGTTGTTTGGAGTAGCCTCATGAATGCATCCGCTGAAGCCGACCGCCCGCCGCTGCCGCCGTTCAATTTTCTCACTGCCACCCGCAAGGCTCGGATGGCGGAAGATGCGTGGAACAGCTGTGATCCGGCCAAGGTGGCGCTCGCCTATACGCCGGACAGCGTGTGGCGCAACCGGTCCGATTTCTTCCAGGGCCGGGAGGCCATCGAGGCGTTCCTCACCGCAAAGTGGGAGCGTGAGCTCGACTACCGCCTGATCAAGGAGCTGTGGGGCTTTCACGAAAACCGCATCGCCGTGCGCTTTCAGTATGAATGGCATGATGCCTTGGGCCAGTGGTACCGCTCCTACGGCAATGAGCAGTGGGAGTTTGCCGCAAGCGGCCATATGCGCCGCCGCGAGGCCAGCATCAACGACGTGCTGATCAATGAAGCCGACCGCAAGTTCCTGTGGGAAAAAGGTCCGCGTCCGGATGATTATCCCGGCCTCACGGAACTGGGGCTCTGACCCGATGCCAGGCACGACGACGACAGCCACGGCCCCGGCTCCTGCAAAGGCGAAAGCGCGGAAGAAGGCAACAGCCCCTGCCGGGGCATCGGCCAGGGGGCGGGTGGACCGGGAAGGTGCTGTGGTGCTGATCGCGGAGCTGTTCCGCGAATATGGCTATCACGGCACTTCCTACGGACAGATCACCGAGGCCACGGGCCTGGGCAAGGGGAGCCTCTACAATTACTTCCCCGACGGGAAGGAAGGCATGACCCGTGCCGTGCTTGCCCATGTGCATGGCTGGTTCGAGGATCATGTCTTCGCCCCGCTTGAAGGTGATACCGAGGCTGCCAAGGCTGTGGCTGGCATGTTCAAGGCGGTGGACGACTATTTCCACTCAGGCCGCCGCATCTGCCTGCTGGGAGCCTTCTCGCTCTATGACGCGCGGGATGCGTTCGACCGGGAGATCGCCGGGTACTTCACCCGCTGGGTCGCGGCGCTGAAGACCTGCCTCCGGCGCGGCGGCGTGGCGGCGGACAAGGCCGGCATGCTGGCCATGGCCTGCATGGTGGATATCCAGGGCGGGCTGGTGATGGCCCAGGCGCTGGACCGTCCCGCCGTGTTCCGCGACACGCTGAAGCGCAGCCGCCTGTCGCTGGATGTGGCCCTGGAGGCCGTGGCCTAGGACACCTCGCCATCTCCAGCGGGGGCTTCGCGCTCAAGCAGTGTCTTTTTCCGGTCAACGCCCCAGCGATAGCCGGACAGGGCACCGCCCGTGCGCACCACCCGGTGGCACGGCACCGCAAGGGCCACGGGATTTGCCGCGCAGGCGCCCGCCACGGCGCGGGAGGCCCGGGGCGCGCCGATCTGCCGGGCGATCTCCGCATAGCTTGCGGTGCTGCCAAGCGGGATCTTGCGCAGCGCCTGCCAGACGCGGGCCTGAAAGGCGGTCGCTTCAATGTCGAGGGGCAGGTCGAAGGCGGCCTCAGGCTGTTCGACCTGCGCCAGCACGCGGGCCACAAGCCTGTCGAACCCGGCGTCGCCGCCGATGAAGTCCGCGGCGTAAAAGCGCGCCTGCACGGCATCCACGAGGGTGGCAGCGTCGTCCCCCAGTTCAATGGCGCAGACGCCCCGGTCGGTCGCGGCCACCAGCACGGCCCCCAGCGACGTTTCGCCAACCGCAAAGCGGATGCGCGCCCCCTTGCCGCCCCTGCCGTAGCTGGCGGGCTTCATGCCCAGGGTGCTGTCTGCTTCGGCGTAAAATCGGCTGGCGGCGTTGTAGCCTGCGTCGTAGAGCGCGTCGGTCACGCTCGCGCCTGCCGTCAGGCCGTCGCGCATGCGGTGCGACCTGTGGCTTGCCGCATAGGCTTTCGGCGTAACGCCCATGGCCTGCTTGAACAGGCGGTGGAAGTGGTGCGGGCTGAGGCTGGCCTCCGCCGCTAGGCGGGCGAGGGTCGGCGGGGTTTCGGCCGTCTCGATCATGCGGCAGGCCCTGGCGATCATCGACCGGCGCGCCTGCGCTGCCTTGTCGCTGTCCCGGCCGCAGCGCTTGCACGGCCTGAACCCGGCTGCTGCGGCATCCTCTGCCGTGTCGAAGAAAGTCACGTTCTGCCGCTTGGCCGGGCGGGACGGGCAGGAGGGGCGGCAATAGATACCCGTCGTCTTCACCGCATAGACGAAGTGCCCGTCTGCCGCCGCGTCGCGCATGCGGACAGCATCCCAGCGCGCAGCGGTGCTGGTGAACCGGCCGGGGCGGGCAGGCGTTGTGCCGGTCGGGGCTGCAAGCGATGTGGGGGGCATGGGGTCATCCTTGGCACGGGGTTTCAGTTTCCACCGCCCATGCTGCCCCGGCAAGCTGCCCGCCGCATTCCGGTTCTTGCTGTCTAATTCGCAGTTTCCGGTGCGCGCCCCAGGCGGCGCAGCCACTCGAATTTCTCGGCCACGGGATTGGCCTCGAACACCTTGATGGCCTGGTTGTAGGGGGCCTGCCGGTCCGGATCGTAATTGGAGGCGGCGGGCACGTCGTCGGTCCAGATGAGGGCTGCCTGGGGGGACGGCAGCAGGGCCTTCACCGCCGCCTGGGAGGCAGGGTCCAGCGCCGCGAAATGCTCGCGCAGGCGTTCCAGGCAATAGACCCGGTAGCGGGAGGCGGGCAGGTCCTCATAGGGGCAGCCCTGCACTGTCATGGCAAAGCGCGTGTTGCCCGCTGCCACGGCTCGCGCGTTGGCTTCAAGCTGCACCAGATGTGTCTCGCAGATTTCCGTCAGCAGCGCGGCTGCGTCGACAGGCACGTCGTCGAGAAAGACGCTGTCGGCCACCGTCGCCCCGGCATTCCAGGTGCGCGCCACCCATTCAGCGATATCCGGCCAGTCATTGCGCATGATGGCGTCCGGCGTCGGGTCTTGTCCGAAATGGCGGAGGAACGGCCCCATCAGACCGATATCGGCGATGGAGGGTGCGTCGCCCAGCAGAAAGGGACGGGTCCGGAGCATGTCCTGCATGGCGCGCATGGCGGTGAAGTAGCCCTGCTCCACATGGTCCCAGGTGCTGTCTGTCACCCCGTCCCCAATCACATAGCCGCCGCGCTGGCGCTTGCGCAGGATGAAGCGGCGCACGAAGCGCGGCAGGCGGATATGGGTGGTCACTTCATCGGCGAGGATGCGCGACAGTAATTCCCGGTCGTGCTCATAGCTCCACCGGTAATGCATGGCGACGCGCCACAGCCATTCATCCGCATAGTCCTCGATCAGCAGCGCGATGAAGCGCACGACCGGGTTCTGCGGCATGACGGGGCGGGCGGGGAATTCCGTTTCCAGCGCCTGGATGATCGGCGTGGTGTCGGACATGAAGCGGCCGTCCCCGCGCTCGATCAGCGGCACCTGCACGGCGCCCGCCATCCGGCGCACGCGGACAGCATCCGCATAGGGCGGCTCCATCTCGTAGGGGATGTGCTTGTAGCGCAGATAGGTTTCGAGCTTGCCGGTGAAATAGGAAACGCTGACGCCCCAGACCTTCATGGGTTTTCTCCCGTATGTGCCGCCCGCCTGTTGCCGGTGATGCGGGGGTGATGGGCTTGACCTTAGGGGGTTGGGCATCCGTAGAATGCTAAAAAGTTATATTTCAGTCTCTCCAGCCGACGGATGGCGTCATGAAGGTGCTGCGCGCCAGGACCCGGACCCTGAAAGACCTTCTGCCGCCGCCGCTGATGGCAAGGCTGCTTGGGGAGGGACAACTGCGGCGCTATGCTGACGGGCAGATCGTGCAGGAGCGCGGGGATGACCGCGCCGCGCTCTCCATCGTCACGCGCGGGGAGGTGGTGGCTGGCAATCTCAGCCTCGACGGCGCGCTGCTGGCGTCCGCCTTGCTGCGGCCGGGGGAGACCTTTGGCGAGTTCTCCCTGTTCGCCGGCCTGCCGCGCACGCAGACCCTGTGGGCGCAGGGCGATGTTGAAATCGCGCATGTGTCCGCCGCCCGCTTCTGGCCCCTGTTCGACACGGAGCCCGCGCTGGCCCGGGCCCTGATGAGCCTCACCGTTGCCCGCAATTATGAAATCCTTGAATTCGTCGACGCGCAGCGGCGGCTGAAGCTGCCGGCGCGGCTGGTGCAGCTCTTGCTGACGGCGGTGGAGGAGGGCGCCCCCTCTGCGCAGATCGCCTGCCGTCAGGAGGATCTCGCCATGATGCTGGGCCTGTCCCGCGTCGCCATCGGCAAGGCACTCACGCAGCTTGCCGCGCAGGGACTGGTGGTCCCCGGCTATGGCGAGATCACGCTTCCCGACGTCTCCCGCCTGCGCCGCTGGTTCGCCGCGCAGGATCAGCGGCAGCCGCTTGACGCAGTCTAGGGGCGGGGGGCAGGCCCCATTCAGAAGGTCAGAACGATCTTGCCGAAATGCGTCTGGCTTTCGAGGTGGCGGAAAGCGTCCTGGATGTCGTCGAGGTCAAACGCCCTGTCGATCACCGGGCGGATGTCCGAGGCTTCAAGCGCGCGCACCATGTCCTGCTGCTGGCGCCGGTTGCCCACGCCGATGCCGGTGATCTTGAGCTGTGACTTGAAAATCTCGGCGGTGGGCACTTCGCCGCTCACCCCGGTCAGGACACCGATCAGGGCAATGTGGCCGCCGACCCTGCAGGCGGCAATCGACTGCCCAAGCGTCTGGGGCCCACCGACTTCGATGACGTGATCCACGCCTTGCCCGCCGGTCATTTCCTTCGCCGTGGCACCCCACTGCGGATCGGTCCGGTAGTTGATCACATGGTCCGCCCCCAGCGCCTGGGCGCGGGCGAGCTTGGCGTCGGACGACGATGTGGCGATCACTCTGGCGCCGGCGTTTTTTGCCAGCTGCACGGCAAACAGCGAGACGCCGCCCGTGCCCTGCACCAGCACCGTGTCGCCGGATTTGAGCCGACCCTCTTCGATGAGGCTGCGCCAGGCGGTCAGCGCAGCACAGGGCAGCGTCGCGGCTTCCTCATGGCTGTAGCCCGCCGGGGCTTTGGTGAACCAGCTTTCCGGCGCGCACACCACGTCGCGCGCATAGCCGTCATTGCGGTCACCGGTAATGAGGCGGGTCAGATGCGGGGCGGGCCTGCCGTCCTGCCAGGCGGGATAGAACGTCGTCATCACCCTGTCCCCCGGCGCGAACGCTGTGACGTCCCCGCCGCAGGCGATCACCTCACCCGCTGCATCCGACAGGGGAATGCGGTTCGGCGCGACGGGGATGAACCCCGCCACCACGGCATAATCATGGAAGTTGAGCGAGGCGGCCCGCAGGCGGACGCAGATCTCGCCGGGGCCCGGCTCGCATGTGCCGTCCTTCAGTTCGGTGCGGACGAGATTGTCGATGCCGGGGGCTTCAAGCTGGATAATACGCATGTCTTTGTCCTCAGGGTCGTCAGGAGCTGTGACGGTTCGGGGCTTGGCGGCTGCCGGGCTTGAGCCGGGAGAGCAGCCAAAGCGCCACGGGCAATGTCAGCACCATCCCCGTCACGCCCCAGGGGGAGGTCAGCCAGTTGCTGTGCGGATCGGCAATCAGGTCATAGGCCCCAAGGGTGAACGCGTTGGCCACGGCATGCATGAGAACCGGCGTCCACAGGCTTTCATGGCGCAGCCGCAGGCAGGCCATCACGATGCCCCAGGAGGTGAGGGACAGGGTGAACAGCACGCTGCCCAGAAGCGGCTGCGGGAACACCCAGGCAATCGCGATCACCATGGGGATGTGCCAGGCCCCCCAGGCAAAGGCTGAGCCGATAACAGCGGCGCGCACGCCGAAACGTTCGGTGAGGCCATCCAGTAGATAGCCGCGCCACAAGACTTCCTCCCCGGCCGCGGTGACGAGGTGCAGCAGCGGCCCACAGAGAAGCAGGAACACAAGAAAGGCCACGGGCGTTGCAGACGCTGCGTCGGGCAGCAGCCAGGCAAAGGGGTAGGTTGCGATTGTCGCGGCATCGACGGGGGCTGTCTCAACGCCGAAAAAGAGGACGGTCGCCCCGCAGGCGCAAATGACAAGCGCGGTCCACAGCCACCACCCGGCCAGCGGGCGCAGGGGTGGGATGCGGCGGATCAGCGTCCACAGCCTGCGCCGGTAGGTCCCGGCCATCAGCAGCACGATGAGCCCCGGCAGAAGCTGCGTCAGGCCGATGGCGATCAGGGGAAGGTTCTCCCGGCCAATCAGCCAGAACCCCGCATTGAGGGCGATCTGGGCAAGGAGAATGGTTGTCAGTACAAGGATAAACTGGTTGAACATGGGAAAAAGATCCGCACCTGTGGGAAACGCTGTGGCATTGTCGGGGCGGACGCTAAGGGGCAGGCCGGGGCCGGGCCAATGACCAAGTTGGTCATCGCGCGGCGGCCTTCTCTCGCTGCAGCACCACAAGGCGGGAAAGGCAGGTGTGATTGATGAACGCTGAACACGCAGGAAGCTTTGGAGATCATCTCAGGCTGTGGCGGCAGGGCCGCGGCCTCAGCCAGCTCAGCCTGTCCGGCCTCACCGGCGTGTCGCAGCGCTATCTCAGCACCCTTGAGACAGACAAGGCGCATCCCAGCCGCGCCATGGTGACCGCGCTGTGTGACGCGCTCGACGTGCCGGCGCGGGCGCGTGCCGACATGCTGATGGCCGCCGATTATGTGCCCTCGTCTGCCTCCGCGTCGCCGGACGAGGCCAGCATCGCCGCCAGCCGCGACAGTCTTGCGCATCTGCTCAAGGCGCATGATCCCGTGCCCTCTGTCCTGGTGGACCGGCTGTGGAACGTGCACGACTACAATTCAGGATTTGGCCAACTCATCTGCCAGTTCGGCGAGGTGGACGACATCCTGTCGCGTGTTGCCTTCGACGGCAGGCCGAACCTGTTGAAGCTGTTCTACCTGGCGGCAGGCATCTGCTCGCATGTCTCCAATGGCTCGCAGATAGGCCGGCAGGCGCTGGCGCGGCTGATGCTCCAGTCGCTGCAGGCCCCGGGCGACACGCAGCTCGCCGCGCTGCGGGATGATCTGCAGACATTGGGAGAGGCCCCGGGCGAGTGGTGGGAGCTGCCCGCCGACACCCCAAGCGAGATCGGCGAACTGGTTCTCACGCGTGACGGGGCACGCCTGCGCCTGGCCGTCCTCGTCAGCGCGTTCGGCGCCCTGACCGAAGACAACGACCTCGGCTGGCGCATCGTCACCTATCTCCCCCTGGACGCCCCCACCCGCGCAAGCTTCCACATGGCCGACCCCTCCCCCGCCATGACCCCTGCCGACTAAGGCAAGACTGGGCAGCAGCGAAGCGACGCCAGACCGCCTGCGACATAGGTTTGGTGGAGCACCCCAAAACAAAAACCGAGGCTACGCCAAATTGACCGAAAGGGAGGTTTGGTGGAGCACCCCAAAACGAAAACCGGAGGCGACGCCAAATCGACCGAAAGGGAGGTTTGGTGGAGCCGAGGGGAATCGAACCCCTGACCTCAGCAGTGCGATTGCTGCGCTCTCCCATCTGAGCTACGGCCCCGTTGCGCGTCTCCGGCTGGGAATGTGCCGGGCGGGCGTTTGCCGGTTTGGCAAGGGCGGCATTTAGGGTCTCCCGACGCCGGCTGTCAAGGTGGCGGCAGAGCGTGCGCCGGTCCCCCGGCTGTGGCATGGAAGGGGCGGGAATTCACGTCATCACAGGCCCCGTGCACGGCCGTTTCTCAGGACTGACGAATGGATCTGGCAGGTCTTGTGCCCTATGCGGAGGTGGTTGGCGCGCTTGCGGCCGTTCTCACCTCCATCTCCTTTCTGCCGCAGGTGTGGAAGACAGTGAAAACGCGCCACGCGGACGATTTTTCGTGGGGGTGGCTGGCGGCCTTCGGTGCCGGTGTGGCGATGTGGGCGTTTTACGGCCTGATCCTCGGCGCGCCGTCGATCATCCTCAACAACATCCTGGTGTGGCTCTGCGTTGCGGTGATGGCGTGGATCAAGTTCTCCGCCCGCAGATGACGCGCCCGGCCGGGATGGTCACTTTCTGACGATCCGGCCTCTCACAGAGCCGCTTGTGCCCTATGCCGCCTTGCGTCCGCAGGGCGGCGCAAGTACATGTGGAATCACGAAATTTCACATGTCTGGACGGGTCGATGCAGGTTCTTGCAGAAGTCGCGCTTCTTATCCTCAACCTTGCCTGGTGGGTGGTCATCATCAGCGTCATCATGAGCTGGCTGATCGCCTTCAACGTGCTGGATACGCGCAACCGCGTCGTCTACCAGATCGCCGACATGCTCTACCGGCTGACCGAGCCTGTCTACCAGCCGATCCGCAACATGCTGCCGGCGATGGGCGGGATCGACCTGTCGCCGCTGATCGTGCTGATCGCCATCTTCGCCCTGCAGCGCGCCATCATCATCTACATGCTCTGACGCCTGCCTGATCCGCTCTGCCTTCTTCCTTCCGCTGTATATCGCTGCCAAACGGCCAAGACAGGACCGCCCGCCCATGCCCGCCATGCTGATTGACGGCAAACACTATTCCGCCGAGGTCAAGGCGCGGGTCGCTGTGGGCGTCGAGGCGCTCAAGGCGCAGCACGGCATCACCCCGGGGCTGGCAGTGGTGCTGGTGGGCGAGGACCCGGCGTCCAAGGTCTATGTGGCGTCCAAGGGCCGTGCCTGTGCCGAGGTCGGCATCCGCTCCATCGAGCATCGCCTGCCGGAGACCACCAGCGAGGACGAGCTGCTGGCGCTGGTCCGCCAGCTCAATGAGGACCCCGAAGTCAGCGGCATCCTGGTTCAGTTCCCGGTGCCGGCGCAGATTTCCCAGCAGGCGGTGATCAACACCATCGACCCGCTCAAGGATGTGGACGGACTGCACCCGCTCAATGCCGGGCGGCTGGCCAGCGGGCTTGATGCCATGGTGCCCTGCACGCCGTATGGCGCCTATCTGATGCTCAAGGGCGTGCGGGATGATCTGTCGGGCCTCAAGGCGCTGGTGATCGGCCGGTCCAACCTGGTCGGCAAGCCGGTGGCGCAGCTGCTGCTGAAAGAGAACTGCACCGTCACCATGGCGCATTCGCGCACCAAGGATCTGCGGGCCGAGGCGCGGGCGGCGGACATTCTGGTGGCCGCCATTGGCCGTCCGCATTTCGTGCAGGCGGACTGGGTGAAGCCCGGCGCGCTGGTGATCGATGTGGGCATCAACCGCATTCCGGCGCCGGAGAAGGGCGAGGGCAAGACGCGGCTGGTGGGCGACGTGGATTTCACGCCCGCCTCGGAGATCGCCGGGGCCATCACCCCGGTGCCCGGCGGTGTCGGGCTGATGACGGTGGCCTGCCTGATGCGCAACACGCTGATCGCCGCGCACCGGCAGGCGGGCCTCGCCGACCCGGCAGTTTGAGCACGGCCCTTTAACTCCCATTTCCCAAGGAGCGGCACATGCAGACACGGCAGCTAGGATCGCTCTGGCCCGTCAGCGCGCTCACCCTCGGCGGCGGCGGGCTCGGCCAGCTCTGGGGAGAAACCTCCCGCGAGGAAGCGGTGGCCACGGCGCGGGCCGCGGTCGAGGGCGGTATCACCCTCCTTGATATGGCCCCGGGCTACGGGCGCGGTGAGGCTGAGCAGGTCATTGGTGCGGCCTTCGACGGCGCGCTGCCTGATGGTGTGCGCGTCACCACCAAGTGCCAGCTCGGCTCCCCGCCGGCTGACAAGGTGGCCGCAGAGCTTGAGCGCAAGCTTGTGCGGTCGCTGGAAACGATGAAGGTCGAGCGCGCGGACATCTATTTCCTGCATTCGAACATCTGCCCGGATGATTACGAGTATGCCCGTAACGCGGAGACGCAGCACCGCTGGGCGACGCGCTTTTCTCTTTATACGGACCACGTGATCCCCGCCATGGAAGCCCTGAAGGAAAAGGGGCTGATCGGTGCCTGGGGCATTACGGGGACGGGCCTGCCGCGCGCGGTAATGGATGCCCTGCGCCATGAAGTGAAACCCGATGCCGTTCAGGCTGTCGCCAATCTGATGGATTCCGCCGGCGACATGCGCAGCTATGAAGAGCCCGCAGAGCCGCGCAACATCATCCGCACGGCGAAGAACAACGATGTGGGCGTGCTGGGCATCCGCGCGGTTCAGGCCGGAGCGCTGACGGCGGCGATCGACCGCGCCCTGCCCGCCGACAATGCCAATGTGGCCGACTACAAGAAGGCCGAGCCGTTCCGTGCCCTGTGCGCGGAACTGGGCGAAGACCCGGCCGTGGTGGCGCATCGCTATGCGCTGGGTATGGAAGGGGTGGACAGCGTCATTCTCGGGGTCAAGAACCGCGACGAGCTCGCCATGCTGCTGCGCGCCGAAGAACGCGGGCCGCTTGAGGAGGACACAAGGGCGAAGGTCGATGCCCTGCGGCTCAACTTCCAGATCCCGCGCATCCCGCTTGAAGAAATCTCCCTGGAGGATCTGACGCGGTGATACGGCGCGCGCTCAGGCTTCTGGCGGCAGGCGTCCTGATGCTGGCGGGCGCGGGCACTGCTGCGGCTGATACGGGCATGCTCACCTGGACCGTTGAGGAAACCGCGCAGGCGCTTGATGCCTTCGTGCCGCGCCTGATGGACGAGAACGACGTTCCCGGTGCGCAGGTGGCATTGATGCGCAATGGCCGCCTTGTCTATGAGCGGGCCTTCGGTGTCGACAATGTCATCGGCCGTACGCCGGTGACGCCGGACACGGTCTTTGAGGCAGCGTCGCTTTCCAAGCCGGTCACCGCGCATGTGGCCATGCAGCTGGTGGCGGCGGGCAAGCTGCGGCTCGACAAGGATGTGGGCCTCGGCGTTGAACCGGCCTGGCTTGAAGCCAATGAGGACGGGCGTGTGCCGCCGGTCACGCTGGAACAGATCCTCACTCACCGGTCGGGCCTCACCAATGACATCCGCCGCAGCACCCATGCGCTGGTGACCGAGCCCGGCGGTGCGTTCGCCTATTCCGGGGAAGGCTTCGGTTATCTGGGCTATGCCATCAGCGCCTATGAGCAAGCACCCTTCGCGCAGGTGGCGCGCGACCGGGTGTTCACCCCCCTCGGCATGGCCACGTCCGGCTTCGAGGTGGCGCCGGAGCGCATGGGCGCGATGGCAACGGGGCATGTGCCCTTGTGGGTGCCGCTGGCGCTCGTTTTTGTGCCGTTCCTTGCGGTGTTTGTCGTCGGCGGCATCGTCACCTTTTTCGTGGTGCGGCTGGTGCTGCAGCACCCGCATATGGAAGCAGGCAGCCTGGTATTTCCGGCCATTCTCGGCGGCATCGCTGCCTTTGTCGCGGTGCTGGAGCTTGTCGGGCTCGGCCTGCTGACGGCCGTGTTCCTCATTACCCTGATCTTCCTGCTCTTCGTCGCCCTTGCCGCCATTCTGTGGCGGCTGGTGTTCCACCTGCTGGGCTTCACCCGTGAGCGCCCGGGCATGGTTATGCGGCGTGATGATGCGGCCATGGGTGGCGGCTGGACGCGGGTGGTGCTGGTGCTCGGCGTCCTGTCGCTGACGCCGTTCCTGTTCCGCAGCGTGCCGGTGCCGCTCAGGGCCGCAGGCGATGTGCACCCGGCATCCTCCCTGCGCACCACGGCAGGCGACATGGCGCGGTTCGCCGACGAGATGATGACGCCGAGCCTGCTTGCCGTCAGCGATTTGCGCGAGATGACGCGTCCGCGCGTCAAGGTGGGGCATGGGGCGGAGGACGGCCTGGCCTGGGGGCTCGGCATCGGCGTGCGCGACCGCCGCCTGCCGGACGGGGAAACCCAGCGTACCCTGTGGCAGTGGGGTTCCAATCCCGGCTATGCCAGCATCCTGGTGATCGAGCCGCGTGCCAAGACGGCCCTGGTGGTGCTCACCAATGCGCAGACCGGCGGCGACATGGCCCAGGAGCTGGCGGCGCATGTGTTCGGCGGGTTGGAGGAATACCAGCGCGGCGACATGTGGATCGTCCCCTTCGATGCCGTCGCGCCGATGTTCTGACGGTCAGGCGGCCTGAAGGATCAGGCCGCCGTCACGCCTCACGACTCTTCCACCGTCACGCCCAGCGCGCGCAGCTCCGCCATCGCCTCTCCTGCATTCAGGATGGCTTCCGGCATCAGTACTGCCGAGGCCGGCGCGGGCGGGCCGTCGCCGCCGACCGCGCGCCGGGCTGCAAGGGCCGCGCCGGTTGCCGTCAGTTCCGCCTGGCCGCGCGGGTCGGAGACGATGCGGGTGCGGGTGAGCTTTGCACCCGATGCATCTATGCCCTCGACGGTGATTTCCATGTCGTGGGAGGCCGCACCGCCTGCCCGTGTGCCGCGGGAGGTGCCGATGCCGAGGCGGAATTCGATGTCGCGCGCGTGGGTGACGGCCCGCAGGCTCGGCACATCGAGCACGCTCATGGGGCGGGTCTCGATCGTTTCGCCGGCAACCGGCACGCTTGCCACTTCCGCGTCCGGGTCCACCCAGCACCAGGCACGGTCGCGCAGCACCTGTGCCTTGCCGAAGAAACTGCCGGAATCTTCCAGCGTCATCGGGCCGATGGGGTCCGCCATATCGAACAGGGCCGCGATGGAGATGCGGTCCACGCGGTCGAACGCGCCCTGTACCAGGTCAAGGGCCGCAAGGGTGGTGATGCCTGCCTGCCAGTGCGCCGTGGGGATCACGGGGGCCTGCAACGTGCTGTTGCCGGTGCGCGCGAGGAGCGATGCCATATCATTGACCGAGCGGGTGATGCTCAGATGGGCGCAGCCGGTCTCGATGGCATGGGCGAGCAGTTGGTCATGGGGGTCCTGCAGGGCGCAGACCATGGCATCCAGCGGCCCGGCGGCGGCAAGGGCCGCGCGCGGGTCGGCACTGTCCATGGCGCAGGCTGCGGCATTCCCCAGCTCGGCCACCAGCTCCGCCGCCTTGTCCGGGCTGCGGCCCGCGATCAGCAGGCGGGTGTCGGGCATCAGGCGGCGGATGTGGCGGGCGATGTGGCTGCCGACGAGGCCGTAGCCCCCGGCGATCAGTATGGTCTTGGTCATGAGGGTGCGTCTGGTCATAAGTTACTATTCGTAAGTTACTGTAAGTAAGTTATAGTCAGGCGCATGAGTCAAGCAGACAAATCATTCCCGCGCTCCGGCGGTGCCCGGCTGTCGAAGCCCGAAAGGCGGGCGCAGTTGCTGGAGGCGGCAGCGGCCATCGTGGCCGAGGCGGGCACCGAAGCGTTGACGCTGCAGGCGGTGGCCGCGCGCGCCGGTGTCACCAAGCCCATCGCCTATGATCATTTCGGCTCCCGCGAGGGTGCGCTCATCGCCCTCTACCGGCGGCTGGACGAAGACCAGATGGCGGCCGCGCGTGATGTTCTGGCCAACGGGCCGGACACGCTGGAGGCGGTCTGTGAGGTGATTGCAGCCTCCTATATCCGCTGCTGCGTGCAGGTGGGGCCGGCCTATGCGGCCATTGCCGCAGCCCTTGAAGGATCGGACGCCATGCAGGCGGCCAAGGGTGAATTGCGGGAGGCCTATGTGTCCGGCATCCACCAGGCGCTGCGGCCGTTTGTCAGCCTGCCGCCGAAAAAGGCACGGCTGGTGATCCTCGGGTTCCTTGGGGCCGCGGACGCGCTGGGGGCTGAGGCGGCGGCCCAAAGAACAACGCCCAAGCAGGCGGCAGACCTGCTTGGGCGCTTGATGTGTGACGGGCTGTCGGCCTGGCGTGCCGGATAGCGCCCGGCCTTGTGTCCTAGACCTTGGCCTTCTCGATCGCCTTGACGATCATCTCGCGGGCTTTGTCCGCATCCGCCCAGCCATTGAGCTTCACCCACTTGTCGCGCTCCAGCGCCTTGTAGTGGTTGAAGAAGTGCTCGATCTGATCGAGCAGCATCTTCGGCAGGTCGGTGTAGTTCTCCACCTTGTCGTAATAGGTGTTGAGGCGGTGCGGCGGCACGGCGAGGATCTTCTCGTCCATGCCAGCTTCGTCTTCCATCAGCAGCACGCCCACCGGACGGGCGGCCAGCACGGCGCCGGGCACGACCGCCGGGGTGCCGGCAATCAGCACGTCCACCGGGTCACCGTCGTCAGACAGGGTGTGGGGCACGAAGCCGTAATTGCACGGGTAGCGCATGGACGCGTTCAGAAAGCGGTCCACCATCAGGGCGCCTGAGGGCTTGTCGAACTCGTACTTGATGGGCGCGCCGCCGACGGGCACTTCAACGATCACGTTGAGGTCTTCCGGCGGGTTCTCTCCGATGGGGAGGGCTTCAATACGCATACTGAGCTTTGCCTTTTCTCGAAATCAGCTTTTGATACGGCGGTTGCGGTCGGCCAGGAGGCGCAGGCGCAGGGCATTGATCTTGATGAAGCCCGAGGCGTCCGCCTGGTCGTAGACGTCATCTTCCTCGAAGGTGACGTGTTCCATGGAATAGAGCGAGTTGTCCGACCAGCGGCCGACCACATCCACCGAGCCCTTGTAGAGCTTGAGGCGGACGGTGCCGTTGACGTGTTCCTGGCTCTTGTCGATCAGGGCCTGCAGCATCTCGCGCTCCGGCGAGAACCACATGCCGAAATAGACGAGCTCGGCATATTTCGGCATCAGCTCGTCCTTGAGGTGTGCTGCACCCCGGTCAAGCGTGATCTGCTCGATGCCGCGATGGGCCATCAGCAGGATGGTGCCGCCGGGCGTCTCATAGATGCCGCGGCTCTTCATGCCGACGAAGCGGTTTTCCACCAAATCCAGCCGGCCGATGCCGTTGTCATGGCCATAGCGGTTGAGCTCGGTCAGCAGCGTTGCCGGCGACATGGCGACGCCGTTGATGGAGACAGCGTCGCCCTTCTCGAAGCCCACCTCGATATAGGTCGGGGTGTCGGGCGCATCCTCCGGCGAAATCGTGCGCTGATAGACATATTCCGGTGCTTCGACCGCCGGGTCCTCGAGCGCCTTGCCCTCGGAGGAGGTGTGCAGCAGGTTGGCGTCCACCGAGAAGGGGGCCTCGCCGCGCTTGTCTTTGGCGATGGGGATCTGGTGCTTTTCGGCAAAGTCGATCAGCTGCTGACGGGACTTGAGCTCCCAGTCGCGCCAGGGGGCGATCACCTTGATGTCCGGCTGCAGGGCGTAATAGGCCAGCTCGAAGCGCACCTGGTCGTTGCCCTTGCCGGTGGCGCCGTGACACACGGCGTCGGCGCCGGTCTCCCGGGCGATCTCAATCTGGCGCTTGGCGATCAGCGGGCGGGCGATGGAGGTGCCGAGCAGGTACAGGCCTTCATAGAGCGCGTTGGCGCGCATCATCGGGAAGACGTAGTCCTTCACGAAGTCCTCGCGAACGTCCTCGATGTAGATTTCCTTGATGCCGGCCATCTCGGCCTTCTTGCGGGCCGGCTCCAGCTCTTCGCCCTGGCCGAGATCGGCGGTGAAGGTCACCACCTCGCAGCCATAGGTCTCCTGCAGCCATTTCAGCATGATGGAGGTGTCCAGGCCGCCGGAATAGGCCAGCACCACCTTCTTGACGTCGGTCACGCTCATTTTTGTTGTGCCCCGCTTCTTGCAGGTGCGCCCGGTCAATGGGCGCACATTTCTTGGAGCGGGGTTTTGCGCGTCTGGCGGCGTTTGTCAAAGGGTCAGTTGGCTGCCCGCCGGAAGGGTGATGCCCGCAGATGCATGGGCTTGGGGGCAGGGCGTCCGGCGGGCAGCCAAAGATGTGGCTCAGAACGGCAGTTGCGGGACCATGACCCACAGCAGATAGGCCCCGAGCGCGATGCCGGTGAGGGCCGTCAGCGTGGCGCCGCCGGCACGGAACAGCACCACCGTGCCCGAGCCTGTGGCCCCGTCGCCCGCCAGCTTGCCGTGGGAGCCCTTGAGGTTGGAAAAGCCGAAGGCGTGCGACAGGCGGGCCAGCAGGAACACACCGGCGAAGATCTGCACGGCGAGTGTGGGGCCGGAAAACAGCTCCAGCAGCGCCAGGCCCGCGATGAAGATCGCCGAATTTTCGGCCAGATTGCCGTGGCGGCGCACCAGACGCTCAAGGTTCTTGTCATCCGCATAGCCGACGCCGATGCCTGTCCTGGCGCGGCGGGTGCCGGCGGACAGCATCAGGACCTGCTGCAGGATCAGCAGCACGCCGGCCAGGGCGGCGGTAATGATGGGAAAGGTCATTGTCGGTCTCCTCCAGGTGTTTTTCATCGCGTTGTTGGGGCGGGCACAAAAAACCGGCCTGTCATCTTGATGAACCGGTTCCGCAATCCGATCTAGGTGTTTCGTTTGTGGTCCATAAGCTGGGAAATCGGAACCATGACGGTCCAAAAAAGAACCAATTCCATGAGGCCCGACCCCGCCGCCGAGGCGCCGTCCTGGGATGATCTGCGCCTGCTGCTGGCCGTCGGGCAGGCGGGCAGCCTGCGCAAGGCCGCAGTCCGGCTGGGGCTGGGTCATGCCACCCTGTCGCGGCGGCTGGCGCGGCTCGAGGCGCAGCTTGGCGTGCGCCTGTTCGACCGGCCGTCCGCCGGGGCGGTGGTGCTGACGCCTGCGGGGGATGAGCTGGCGGCTTCCGCTGCGCAAATGGACGATACGGCGGCCGCGGCCCTGCGCCGGGTGGCAGGGCGTGACCTGGCGCTGACCGGCACCTTGCGCATTTCGGTCAATCCGCTTCTGGGTGTTCACCTGCTTGCCCCCGCCTTCGATGCCTTCTCGCGGGCCTATCCGGACGTGATGGTGGAAGTGATGGCGGATTACACGCCCGTGGATCTCGACAGGCGCGAGGCCGACGTCGTGCTGCGGGTCACGGATACGCCGCCTGAAATGCTGGTGGGCCAGCGCTTCGGGCCCATCGGGTATGGCTTTTATGCCAGCCGGGACGGTGTGGCGCAGGCGGGGGGCGTCGATGCCTACCTGGCAAGCCAGCCGCCGCTGCTCGGCTATAGCGGCCGCCGCGACAACGCGGTGCATGTGCCCTGGCTGCGGGCGCGGCTGCCTGATGCCCCGGCGTCCCTGACGGCGGGCGATCCCCTGCAGATCACGGCCCTTGTGCGCGCCGGGGCCGGCATCGCCCGGCTGCCCTGCATGGTGGGCGAGACGGATACAGCCTTCATCCGGCTGTTTCCCGAGGTCACCGAACATGCCTACGGGGTGTGGCTGCTCACCCATACGGATCTGCGCAAGACCGCCCGCGTGCGCGCCTTCATGGACCACATGTCCGCTGCCCTGAAGGCGCTGCTGCCGGTGATTACCGGGGAGGACGGTTGACGGGGCGTGCAGGCTGCTGTTACTGATTTCAAATCAGTAAGGAGCGCTGCCATGCAAAATCCCCATCCGACACCACCCCGCCTCAAGCGCCAGGGCCCGGGCCGCCCGGACCTTGCGGGCACCTACAAGGCCACCCGGAGCAACGCCATCGACAAGGTGGATCCGGATGATCTGGCGCGGGATCTCGCAGCGGTTGAGAGCGAGGGCTATGTCATCATCGAGGGGCTGTTGAGCGACGACGAGATCAGCGCCATCCGGGCCGAGCTCCTGACGATGCTCGACCACACGGGGCGCAATGATTTCGAGGGCCACCTCACCCAGCGGCTTTACTCAATGCCGGAGAAGACGCGGGTCACCGACAAGCTGATCGAGCATCCGCGCATCCTCGCGTTGCTCGACAGCCTCCTGATGCCCGGTTACCTGCTGTCGCAGGCCCAGGCGATCAACATCCTGCCCGGTGAAACCGAACAGGCGCCGCATGCCGATGACGGGTTTTATCCGGTGCCGCGCCCGCGTGCCGGGCTGAGTGCCGCCACCGTGTGGGCGATTGATCCGTTTACAGAAGACAATGGGGCAACTGTCGTCTTCCCGCGCAGCCAGGCCTGGCCGGATGGCCGGGTGCCCGGCCCGGGTGACGAGATGGTGCAGGCCGTAATGGCGCCGGGGTCGGTGGTCTTCTATCCGGGCACGCTGTGGCATGGCGGCGGGGCCAACCGGTCTGACGCGGCACGGCTGGGCGTCACCTGCCAATATTGCGAGCCATGGCTGCGCACGCAGGAGAACTTCTTCCTGTCGCTGTCCAAGGACACGATCCGCAGCATGACCGAAGACATGAAGCGCATGGTGGGGTATGGCGTCTATCCGCCCTTCATCGGCATGGTGAATGGCATGCACCCCAAGCGCAAACTGGAAGAGTAACCTGCCCGCCCGATGCCTGACAGCTCACCCACCCCCGCCAAACGCACGCGCCGGCCCGCCAAGGAGACCAAGCGACTGCTGGTTGCTGCGGCAGGCGACGTGCTGGTGGAGAAGGGCGGCGAGCTCGAGATGGGGGATGTCGCCAAACGCGCCGGGGTGTCGACGGCACTGGCGCACTACCATTTCGGCAACAAGGCGGGCCTTCTGACGGCGGTAGTGGCGGATTTCTACGCGCGGATGGATGACGCGATCATTGCTGTGCCCTATGAGGGCGCGCGCTGGATCGACCGGGAACAGGCGCGCATCCGTGATCTCATCTCGTTTTTTCTCGATGACCCGCTGGCGCCCATCATTATCGGCTCGCTGCAGAACGATCCGTCGCTGGGGCCGGAAAGCGCCGACCGCGCCCGGCGTGTTGCGCGGCTGGGGGCGCTCAACATCGCCCAGGCTCAGCGCGAGGGCGACATAGATGGCCGGTTCGATCCGGAGCTTCTGGTGTCGATGATCCTCGGCGGCGTCATGGCGGGGCTGACGCAGGCGGTCTCCGCCACGCCCCGGCCCAACAAGGCGCAGGTGGAAGACGAGATCATCGGCTTCGTCGCCCGCGCCGCCGGTCAGCACTGGCCGTAAATTTCAGGCTTTCAACCCGTCCAGCATTGCTTCAGCAGCGGCCACTGCCTGGGCGCGCGCCTGCTTGCGGTTCCTGGATTCAGCGATGACGTGGACGGCTTCGTCCAGCGCTGCGGCAAACAGGGACGCGGTGACGGGGACCGAAAGGTCCGGGGTCAGCGCGCCTTGCGCCTGTGCCGCCTCCAGCCCCTCGCGCAGGGTGCGCAGGGAGTGGCGGGACTGGATCTCGCGCCAGCGCGTCCAGCCGAGCGCCGAGGGGCCGTCCAGCATCAGGATACGCCGAGTTGCGGGCGCCGTGGCCGTATCCAGATAGATGCCGATTCCGTGGCGGAGGCTCTTGAACGCGTCCGGCATGTCCTCGGTGGCGTCGTCGATCAGCTGTGACAGCCGCGCATCCTCCGCCTCCACCACGGCGTCGAACAGGGCCAGCTTGTCCTTGAAGTGATGATACAGCGCCCCGCGCGTGGCCCCGGCGCGGGACACGATCGCGGTCGTGGCGGCGTCCGCATAGCCGTGGGCGGCGAATTCGGCGCGGGCGGCCTTCAGGAGGCTGGCGCGGGTGCGGACAGTGCGTTGTTCGTTGGTGGCCATGGCTTTGAACCCGACAAGTGAGCCGAGACTTTACAAACAGGCAGACTGTTTGTATATGGATAAAACAAACAGGTTGTCTGTTTGTGAAACGGCGCGGTCCAGGCAAGGGAGCAGGACGATGAGCATTACGAGCCTCTATCCGGTGGTGGCGACGGAGAATGTCACCCGGCTGGCGGATTTCTATCGGGAGGCCTTCGGGCTTCTCACGGCGTTCGAGGCGGACTGGTATGTACACCTCACCGCAGGCGACGCTGACGGTCATGCGTCAGGCGGCGGCGTGGGCAATCTGGCGATCATCGCCGCCGGTCACGCCACCATGCCTGAGGGCCATCGCGGCGTTGCGGCGCCGCGGCTGATGAATTTCGAGACCGATGACGTGGACGCGATCCATGCGCGCATGCAGGCGCGCGGGGCGGAAATATTGCTGTCCCTGCGGGACGAGGATTTCGGCCAGCGTCATTTCATCATGACGGACCCGGACGGCAATCTCGTGGACGTGATCACGCCGATCCCGCCCAAGGGGGCCTTTGCTGAGCAATATGCGGATGCAGCCCGGCCCGCGGGCTAGGTGGCGGCGGTGTCCTAGAGGTCGCCGCCTGCCCCGCCGGCAATGCCGCTGCGGGTCACGCGCTTCCTGATCTGCCGCATCGCCATATAGGCGGCCGCCAGCACGAAGGGCGCAATCAGGCCGGTCATCAGGGTGGGGTTCACCGGGTGGCCGGCCTTTTCCATCGCCTTCAGCACATAGGCAATGAGGCCGACGAGGTAATAGGTGATGGCGACAGCCGACAGCCCTTCGACGGTTTCCTGCAGGCGGACCTGCAGCCTCGTGCGGCTTTCCATCGAGCGCAGCAGCGTCTGGTTCTGCTCCTGCAGGGCCACCTCCACGCGGGTGTTGAGCAGGCTCGAGGCGCGCGAAATGCGGGCCGACACTGCCTCAAGCCGGTCGGCAACCGCCGTGCAGGTGCGCATGGCGGGGCCGAGCCGGCGATCCATGAAGGTGCCGATCTGCTGCAACCCTTCGCGCTTCACCTCATCCAGCTCGCTGATGCGCCGGTCCACCAGTTGGTGATAGGCGCGGGCGGCTGAAAAGCGATAATGCGTGCGCGCGGCCAGGTCTTCAGCGCGAGCTGCCAGCGTCGACAGCTGGGCCAGAAGCCGCTGCTCGTCTTCCAGATTGCGGATGCGCGCGGTCTCGGCCGCCAGCGTCGACAGCTCGGTTTCAATCGAGCCGAGGTCAGGCGTCACCTCGCGCGCCAGCGGAAACGCCAGCAGCGCCATCATGCGGTAGGTCTCGACATCCAGCAGGCGCTGGACGAGACGGCCAAGGCGGCCCGGGCGCAGGGTCTGGTTGGCGACCAGGATGCGGCTCATGCCGTCATCATCATGCAGGCGGAAATCGGTCCACGCCGCAGCCCTGCCGCCGGACATGCCGGCGCCTACGCATTTGTTGCCGTTGAAAACCTCCGGCAGCCGCGCCTCGATGTCGCTGGCATTGCCGGGAATGGCGAGCAGGTTGATCCCCACCAGCACCTCGCCGGGCAGGCGCGCGCGCCAGTCCTCGGGGATCGAGGCCAGCGGTGAATTCAGAAATACCTCGTTGAGGTCGGGCACGTCGGCGCGGGCGGCATCCTTGTTGCCGGCGCCCCCGGCAGTATCCGGGGCCAGTTCCGGACAGGGGCGGGAGAAGGCATAGGTGGAAAACTCCGTGTGCCGTTCCCACACCAGCCGCACGGCGGTCTCGTCCGTGCCCAGATCAATCGCCAGGTGATTGCCGAAATTCTCCGGCGTCGACACGCCCATGTCGCGCGCCAGCCCGCGCAGCATCTCGCGCTCGGCTTCCACGCCGGTCTCGCCGGTAATGGTGGCGATCTGGGTCACCATCATGGGGGCATGCACATCGGCCGAGGGGCGCGAATGCACCTCGTCGTTCAGCTGCTGGCGCAACGGATGCGCCGTCATGGCCTTCAAGCCCGGCATGAAGTTCTGTCCCCCGAAACGGCCACGGGCGCTGCGTCATATGCAGGACGCCCGGGCGGAAGCGCGGGATCATACGGATCGGCTGCCTGGGTGCAAGTCCCCCGGGGGACGTAGGACAAAGCCTTCTCAGGACGCGGCGGAGCCGGTCTCGTCCTGTGCCTCGGCCCGCCGGCGCGCCAGGCGGACGGAGGCCCGTTCCTTTTCGCTTTCCGACTTGAGCTGGCCGCAGGCTGCAAGAATGTCGCGTCCGCGCGGGGTGCGCACGGGGCTCGCATAGCCTGCCCGGTTGATGATCTCGGCAAATGCCTCGATGCGGTCCCAGTCCGAGCATTCATAGGCTGAGCCCGGCCACGGGTTGAACGGGATCAGGTTGATCTTGGCCGGAATGCCCTTGAGCAGGCGCACCAGCTCGCGCGCGTCCTGGTCGCTGTCGTTCACGCCCTTGAGCATCACATATTCAAACGTGATGCGGCGGGCGTTGGAGACACCGGGATAATTCCGGCAGGCGTCGAGAAGCGCTGCGATCGGATATTTCTTGTTGATCGGCACCAGCTCGTTGCGGATGTCGTCGCGGACGGCGTGCAGCGAGATCGCCAGCATGACGCCCATCTCCTCGCCGCAGCGGGCGATGTCCGGCACCACGCCGGAGGTGGACAGCGTGATGCGGCGCTTGGAAATCGACAGCCCGTCGCCGTCCGACACAACGTCCAGCGCGTCGCGCACATTGTCGAAATTATAGAGCGGCTCGCCCATGCCCATCATCACCACATTGGTGATGGAGCGCTCACGCGCATGCGAGGGGGTGTTGGGCTCGGGCCACTCGCCCAGGCTGTCGCGGGCGATCAGCACCTGGCCCGTGATCTCGTCCGGCGTCAGGTTGCGCACCAGCTTCTGGGTGCCCGTATGGCAGAAGGAGCAGGTGAGCGTGCAGCCGACCTGGGATGAGACACACAGCGTGCCGCGGCCCGGCTCGGGGATGAACACGGTCTCCACCTCGTTGCCGTCGGGCAGGCGCAGCAGCCATTTGCGGGTGCCGTCGGTGGATATCTGCTCGGTCACCACCTCCATGCGGGCAATCGAGAAGTGTTCGTCCAGCCGCGCTTTCACGGCCTTGGAGATGTTGGCCATCTCGTTGAAGGTTTTGGCGCCGCGCACATACAGCCAGTTGTAGATCTGGCTGGCGCGCATGCGGCTTTCCTTTTCCGCGATGCCGATATCCTGCAGGGCCGTTGCCAGCTGTTTGCGCGACTTGCCGATAAGCGACGGGCGTGCGTCCGCAGTTACCCCAGGCGCTGAGCCCGGCGCAGCCGATATCACGCCGGCGACGGTCGGGGCGTTGGGGTTGGCGCGGGCGATGTCGAGCTGGGTTGAGGCCATGGCGTATGTGCAGCCTACTTGCAGGCCCCGTCAATGGCCTTCACCGCGGCGGTGATGCCGGAGAGAGAATAGCGGTCCTTGGTCAGCGTGCCGCGGGCGGAGGTGCCGAGCACGCGCAGGGAGTTGCCGCGCTTCATGGCCGACAGCAGCCTGGCTTCGCTGGCGCGGTCCTGCACCCAGGCGCCGCCCTCGTTGCGGGCGTCATTCTCGGTGAACAGGGTGTATTTGGCGCCGTCCACATCGGCGGTCACGGTGGACTTGTCCTTGTAGGGATAGCCCGACACCACGCTCACCTCGCCCTTCACCTTGCGGCCCGGCCAGTTGGAGACCATCACGTAGATCTCGCCGCGGCGCACATTCTTCGGCTCGGTGTCCTTGGGCTGGCTCAGCGCATAGCAGATGGTGTTGGCACCATTATCCAGCTTGTAGGCGCGCCAGTCGGAGAAAGTGCCCAGGGGCACGGGCTCTGCGGCGCGGGCGGCCGTCGCGGTCGTCATGGCTGCTGCCCCCAGAGCGGCACCGAAGAGGGCGAGGGCGGGCAGAATGGCGGAGCGGGTCATGCGCGGGGTTTTCCTTGCTTCGTAACGTGGGGGCTTCATGTCGTGGGGCTTGGAGCGGACCCGTTGAGCGGAGATGTCCGCCTGTCCGGCCTTTTCATATCGCTGATCGGCGTCTCCTGTCACCCGCCGTCGCAAACAGCCTTAAGGCGCGTCGCATGGCCCTGTGCCAGCGTCGCGGGCGCGTGCGGACGGTTGCGGGGCGGGCGGACAGACATTGCGTCTCCCGGCCAAGTGGCGTTGAATGCCGGAATGTGCGCAGGGAACGTGGCGTTTTCGTGACCCGGCCTGCCGCTGCAAGGCCGTTGCCGTAGCGCAATCCCCGCCCGATGAGCGGCAGGAGCGCGGGGGAGCGGCCAGGCGGCTTCATGATGACCGAGGATGGCCGGATTTGGCAGTGACTGCGTCTAAAGCAGGTATGGGAGCAGGCGGGACCAAGGCCGGCCAGACGGCCTATGACCGGGAGGCCATGGCCGACTGCATCGAGGCCGTCGCCGCGCGTCAGGACAAGGCGGCCTTTGCCGTCCTGTTCGATTATTTCGCCCCGCGCCTCAAGGGCTATCTGATGAAGCTCGGCTCCAGTGATGCGCAGGCGGAAGAAGTCGCCCAGGAGGTGATGATCACCGTCTGGCGCAAGGCCGGGCAGTTCGACCGCCGCCAGTCCTCCGTCTCGACCTGGCTTTACACCATCGCCCGCAACCGGCGCATCGACGTGCTGCGGCGGGAGAAGTTCCCCGATTATGATCCCGATGACCCGCTGCTGCTGCCGTCGGAAGCCGAACAGCCCGACGAGGCCGTGGCCGCCAGCGAGCGCGAGGCGCGGGTGCGGGATGCGCTGACCACCCTGCCGGAGGAGCAGGCGGAGCTGATCCGGCTTGCCTTCTTCAAGGGGTGGTCGCACAGCGAGATCGCCGAAAATCTTGACTTGCCGCTGGGCACCGTCAAATCACGCCTTAGACTTGCTTTCCGCAAGCTCAAGGGCGGGCTTGATGGAGCGGTGTGACCATGACAGACCGCACCAGCAAACAGTCGCCCGACATCACTTCCAGGGAGGACGCCGTGGAACCGCTTGCCCGGCAGTTCGGAGAAGAAATCCTGCTCGATTACGTCACCGGCACGCTGGATGACGCGACGCGGCTGATGGTGGCCGCGCAGATGGCCTTGCGGCCTGAGATCAGCGAGACGCTGGCCATCGCCGGTGATCTCGCCGGGCTGATGCTTGAGGAAGCCGAGCCCGTGCCGATGGGCGAGGGGGCCTTCGCTGACGTGATGGCGGCGATCGACGCCCTGCCGGAGACGGCACCGTCTGCGCCCGCACCGGATGCCGAGCTTGATGTGCTTCCGGCGGTGATCCGCGAGCGCGTGGCCGCCCATGGGGGCAAGTGGTCTTTCGTGACACCGGGCGTCCGCGCCATGGATCTCGGCTTCGAGGCCGGTGAGGGCGAGGTGAAGCTCTACCGCATTGATCCGGGCTATGGCGTGCCGACCCATACGCATAAGGGTCAGGAGATGACGCTGGTGCTTACCGGTGCCTTCGGGGACGGGCGGGACTGCTACGGGCCCGGCGACATTTGTGTTGCCTCTCCCGAGATCACCCACAAGCCGATCGCTGAAAAGGGCGCGACCTGTTACGCGCTGGCGATCACGGACGCTCCTTTGCAGCTGACCGGCGCTCTCGGACTCGTGCAGCGCGTTCTCGGTAGCTAGGGCTCGCTGTGGCGCGCCTGTCGCCGCTGCCATGCCGCAGGCCCGCATAGCTTCCGTCCGGCAGCAGGTTGGAGGCTTCCGGCATCGCGATGGATGATGTCGGCCGCGGCGGGAAATTGCCCAGGGTCTTCACCCGGTCATACATCACGATGGCGCCCGCCATGGCTACATTGATGCAGAAAGCCGTCGGGATACGGATGAAGCTCGTGCAGCGCTCGCGCATTTCGTCCGACAGCGAGCCCGCCTCCGGCCCCAGCACATAGGCTGCGCGCTTGGGGTGATAGAAGCTCGGCAGGTCGATCGACTCATCCATCAGCTCCACGCCCACAAGGTCACAGCCCTTGGGCAGCATCACGTCGCCCACGGTCTCCCAGTCATAGAAGGGGATGTTGCTGCCCGCGTCGGAGGTGTCGGAATGCGCGCCCTTGAGGCGGTAATGGGCATCCACGGTGAAGAAGAAGCTGGCCCCGAAGGCGTGCGCCGAGCGCACCAGATTGCCCATGTTCCCGGTCTTCGAAATGCGTTCGGCCCCGATCGCGAAATAGCCGCGCGGGCGCGTGGTCGCCACGTTTGCGGGCTGGTTGCCAGGCTGGCCGGCGGAGGGTGTGGCAGCTTCTGTCTTCGGGTCGGTCATGGCAGGCGCGGTCTCAGGCAGCAGTAACAGGGTTAACGGCAGCACGTCCTGTGGCGCGGCGGCCACTGTCAGCGAAGCCATGTCAATATCACACCCCTCTCACGCCGATGTGCATTTGTCATAAATGATTTCGTGCCCATAATTTGGGCGGGCTCAGGTCTGCTTCTTCCGTTGCACTGCCGTTTGCCCAAGAAAAACAAGATTTCGCATCCGGCTGTGTGAGGACAGACGTGGTCATTTCGCGGACATCGCAGGATGCCCTTCACCGGGCTTTGGGCGGCGTGCAGAGCAGCTTGCTGGGCGGCCTGCGGGCGAGTGCGCTGATGGGCGCGCTGGTCGGCGGCACGATCCTGCCCGCGCAGGCGGCTGAAGCCGTGTCCCCCCAGCCTGTTGCCGGGCAGCCCGTCACCGGGCAGGCCACACCCGAACAGGCCACCCTCAACCAGAGTACGGTGCTGCCCGACGGGGACGGCGCAACGCTTGCCGTAGTCATTGCCGGCACCATGCCCGGCCAGGGGCAGGTGCGCGTGAATCTCTACAAATCAGGCGAGACCTTCCTCAAGGTCGAAGACGCCAAGGTCGAGGTCGCCGTGCCTGAGACGGGGCCGGTGCGCGCTGTCTTCACCGGGCTTGAGCCCGGCACCTATGCGGTGGTCGCCTATTACGACCTCAACGGCAACCGCACGCTCGACCGGGGCCTGTTCGGCATCCCGCTCGAGCCGCTGGGCTTCTCCAATGGCGCCATGCCGGTGCTGTCGGCACCCGATTTCGCTGAGGCCGCTGTCGCGGTGGCGGGCGAAGGGGCCGAGATCGGCATCGAGGTCACTTATATCGGCAAGAGCGGCCGCGCCGGGTCCTGAGCCGCCTTTCCTCTCTTCCCTGACAATATGTCCATCCCAGGATCGTGCCGGTTTCCGTGCAGCGGCCCATCATGGTACATCCGTTGGCGAATAGGCGCGGGCTGCAACGCCGCGTCATCCAACTCTTATTCGTCAAAAACCCGAACCAAGGGAGAGCGCCATGAAGGCAGTGTTGTGTAAGGAATATGGGCCGCCGGACAGCCTGGTGATCGAGGATGTTGCCTCGCCGGAGCCCGGCGAAGGCCAGGTGCGCATCGCCGTCAAGGCGGCTGCCGTCAACTTCCCCGACGTGCTGATCATCGAGAACAAGTACCAGTTCAAGCCGCCGCTGCCGTTCTCGCCGGGCGGCGAAGTGGCCGGTGTGGTCGACAAGGTCGGCCCCGGCGTCAAGAACCTCAAGGAAGGCGACCGGGTGATCGGGTCCTGCGGCTGGGGCGGCTATGCCCAGGAGTTGGTGCTTGAGGAAGCCCGCTGCACGCCTTTCCCGGACGACATGGACTTCGTGTCCGCCTCTGCCTTCCTGATGACCTATGGCACCTCCCATCATGCGCTGAAGGACCGCGCGCAGCTCAAGCCGGGCGAGACCCTGCTGGTGCTGGGCGCTGCCGGCGGCGTCGGTCTGGCGGCTGTTGAGCTCGGCAAGGCCATGGGTGCCCGCGTCATCGCCGCGGCCTCCACCGAGGACAAGGTGCAGGTCGCCAAGGATCACGGGGCCGATGACGGCTTCGTCTATCCCTCCGGCGAGATGTCGCGGGATGAGCAGAAGGCCTTCTCCGACAAGATCAAGGAGTTGACCGGCGGCCAGGGCGCCGATGTGGTCTATGACCCGGTCGGCGGCAGCTATTCCGAGCCGGCGCTGCGCGCCACCAACTGGGAAGGCCGCTTCCTTGTGGTCGGCTTTGCCTCCGGTCCGATCCCGAAGATCCCGCTCAACCTGGCGCTGCTCAAGGGCTGCCAGATTGTCGGCGTGTTCTGGGGCGCGTTCACCGCGCGCGAGCCGGAGCGCAACAAGGACAATCTCAACGAGCTGATGACCTGGTTCCGCGACGGCAAGATCAAGCCGCATGTGTCCAAGACCTATGCGCTTGAGGATGCGGCCTCCGCCCTCAAGGACATGGCCGCGCGCAAGGTGAAGGGTAAGATTGTCCTCACCACTGAATAGGATGGATGACCGGTATGGTCGCGAGTGGCGGCGCGGAGCAATCCGCGCCGTCCTGCTTGCGGTCGTGCTGATCCTCGCCGTCTTCGGCTTCCTGGTCTATGTGCTGCTGGCCTCCGGCGAGGCGGAGTACTGGGCCGGGGAGATCGCCGAGTTCGAGCGGCTGGACGTGTCCAATCCGCCCGAGGCGGGGCAGATCGTCTTCGCCGGGGGCGGCACAATCCGCAAGTGGGAGACACTCGCCCGCGATCTCGCGCCGCTGCCGGTGCTCAATCGTGGCTTCGGCGGCGCCCATGTGTCCCATGTGGCCGCCTATGCGCCGCGCGTCATCCTGCCCTATGCGCCGCGGGCGGTGGTCATCTCCGCCGGGGCCGATGATCTGGCCGATGTCGGCGGCAAGCCGGCGGACGAAGTCGAAGCTGATATGGCGGCGCTCATAAGCATCCTGCGTCCGGCAGGCCTTGGGCCGGAAGACGACCCGCAGGTCTATGTCCTGTCGATCCCGCCGCAGCCCATGCGCAAGGCGCGCTGGGCGGCATTTGCCCAAGCCAATACGCAATTGTCCGCCATGGCGGCGGCAACGCCGGGGGTGCATTTCATCGATATCTCGACCCCCATGCTGACGGCGGACGGCCGCATCGATGAAAGCCTGTTCCGCTGGGACGGGCTGACCTTCAACGACGCAGGCTATGACCTGATCGGCCAGCTGGTGCGGGCGCGGCTTGCAAGGGATCTTGAGACCTTTACCCGCGCAGAGCCGCCGCTTCCCGCCGGTCCGGCCCTGCCGGTGGCTCCCGCGCCCTGATTTCCGGCCGGATTGCGCTCAGCCTCTCATGACGGATGCAGGGCTAGATGATGGACGCAGGGCCAGTGGACGCCTGAGCAAACGCGCAGCCATGCTCCGCATAATCATGACTCCCAGTCATCTTGTAGCCTCGCCCTGCGGCGCATAGATTGGCGGGGCCTTTTGGCCTCCCCCTTTGGCGGTTCGATGGCCCTGTCGCCCGTGCCTTGCCTGCGGTGCGCTGGCCGCCGCCCTGCCTTTGCGTCCCCAAGGCAGCGTACCAGGAAAGACCCCGCCCATGACCGAGCAGCCCCCCGCATCCGCCCTCGATGACCGGCGTGCGCGGTTCGCCGCGGCCTGGGAGGCGCTGCCCGCCAATACGCGCGGGGCGCTGTGGCTGCTTACCTCGGCGGCGCTTTTCACGGTCATGGCGGTGCTCACCAAGTTTCTCGGCACCCGGCTCGACACCATGCAGGTGGCGTTCTTTCGCCTGTTCTTCGCCACGCTCATCATCATGCCATGGCTGATCCGGCATGGCGGCTTCAGGCCCGCGCATCCGCGCCTGATGACTTTGCGCGGGGTCATCGGCGGCGGGGCGATGCTGTGCATGGTCTATGCCTTCGTGCATCTGCCGCTGGCCGACGCGCAGGCGATCCAGTTCGCTCAAGGTCTGTTCCTGGTGCCGCTCGCCATCATCTTCCTGCGCGAAGTGCCCGGCCCGCGCCGCATTATCGCGGTCATCCTCGGGTTCATCGGTGTGCTGATCATGTTGCGCCCGTCCGGTGACTTCGAGCCTGCGGCCTTCGTGGCGCTGTTCGGTGCGTTGCTGGTGGCGGGGGCGGCCGTCATGGTCAAGCTCGTCGCCGACAAGGACGGGCCGCTGACCATGATGCTGTTTTCGGGCGTGTTCGGCTGCGGCATGGCGGTGATCCCCATGGCGCTCAACTGGATTGACCCGACACCCTATGAATGGATCATGCTGGCAGGCATCGGCCTTGTGGGTGCTGGCGCGCACAATTGCTTCCTGCGCGCCTACCGCGTCGGGGAGGCAACCGCCATCGCGCCGATCGATTACACCCGTCTGATATTCGCAGGCACGGCGGGCTTCCTCTTCTTCGGCACGGTGCCGGACATCTACACCATCATCGGTGCCGTCATCATCGCGGGCACCAGCTTCTACATCGCCCGGCGCGAGGCTGCCGTGGCGCGCGCCAAGGCTGCTGCCGCCGCGCAGGCCGACGACGCATGAGCAGCGCCGAGGAGACACCGGAGCTGCGGGCGCGGCTGGCGGCCTGGTGGCTGGCCCTGCCGCCCAATGTGCGCGGCGCGCTGTGGCTGCTCCTGTCGGCCACCTGCTTCACGGCCATGGCGGTACTGGCAAAGTTTCTGGGCGACCGGCTGCACAGCCTGCAGCTGGCCTTCTTCCGCATGTTCATCGCGCTCCTGGTCATCGTGCCGTTCCTGGTGCGCGGCGGGGTCGCGTCGATCAAGACGCATTACCCGTTCCTGCAATTGCTGCGCGGCATTGTCGGCTCCACGGCCATGATGTGCGGTTTCTATGCGCTGGTTCATCTGCCGCTGGCAGACGCGTTGGCCTACAATTTCACCAAGGCGCTGTTCGTTGTGCCGCTGGCCTATTTCATCCTGTCGGAGCCTGCAGGGCCCCGGCGCATCGGCGCGGTGGTGATCGGCTTTTTCGGCGTGCTCGTCATGCTGCGGCCCACGGTCGAGATCGATCCCGCAGCCCTTGTCGCGCTGGGCGGCGCGCTCTGCGTGGCCATGGCGACCATCTTCGTCAAGCTGGTGGCGAGAGACGCACCGGTCACGCTGATGTTCTACACGGGCGTCGTCGGCACCGCCGTTGCGGGCATCCCCGCTTCCTTCGTGTGGGTGACACCCACCTGGGAGGAGCTCGGTCTGCTGGTGCTCATGGGGACCTTTGCCGCGGGTGCGCATAATTGCTTCATTCGCGGCTACCGCGAGGGGGACGCGTCCGCCATCGTGCCATTTGATTATTCGCGGCTGGTGTTCGCGGCGATCGCGGGCTTCCTCATTTTCGGCGACGTGCCGGACTGGCTGACCATTGTCGGCGCCGCAATCATCGTCGCCACCACGCTCTACATTGCGAGGCGTGAGGCTGTAGAAGCCCGCGCACGCCGGGCTGAGGCTGTGCCCGAGGACTGAGACTGTTTCACTGGCTCAGGCGTGCTGAGAGAGGTTCTCCGGTCAAGCCGGAGGAACAGCGATAGTTTTTCCGCCCTCCCTCCGGCTTGACCGGAGGGTCTCGTGCACCCTGCCTGAGCTTCCGCGTTCCCGACGCCCTCAGGCGTCCTCGAACTCTCCCTGCCGCAAGGTGCGGCGGGCGCGGGTGATGTGGTGGTCCTTGATGTGGCTGCCGACGATGGCGATGGCGGTGGTCAGCACCGTGGCGTCATCGGTAAAGCCGAGGGCCGCGATCACATCGGGGATGAGATCCGTCGGCACGATGAAATAGGTGATCGCGGCAAACAGCGTGGCGCGGACGCGCATGGGCGTGCCGGGGTCGATGGCGCAGTAATAGGCGGCGGTCACGTCCTCGGCGAAAGGGATCTTGCCGGCCACGCGCGCAAGCTTGCGCCAGAACCCGCGCCGCGCCACGCGCTCATTGCGCGCGGCAATGGCGGGCAGCTGGATCTTCGGGTCCTCGATCAGCGCAATGGCGTCGCTGTCCGGGGACATGCCTGTCTCTGGGCCGGTCATGGCTCATGCTCCCGGTTGTTTCCGGTCCGCCGCGATGGGCGGCACTATCTGGGAAAATGCGCAAAAGGGCGCGCCGGTTCCCTGAAAGATGGGCCTGCGCGCGGGCAGGCGCAAGCGGGCCCCGCGTGGCTGCCCAATATTCCCCTACGTCAAAACCGTGCCGATTTTGGGGCGGGCCCGGAAGGCCCCAAACCCCTATCGCAACTGGTTTTCTTCATGGTACACCCGCGCCCAATCGCAGTCCTGACGATCAATCTCAACATACAATCGGGAGGCTTTGATCCATGAAGCTTGATAGTTCCATTTCCGCCGTCATCACGGGCGGTGCATCCGGTCTCGGCGAAGCCACGGCGCGTGCCCTGGCCGCTGAAGGCGTCAAGGTCGGCATCTTCGACTTGAATGCCGAAAAGGGTGAAGCCCTTGCCAAGGAACTCGGCGGCGTGTTCGCCCAGTGCAACGTGACCGACGAAGCCGGCGTCGACGCCGCTTTCGCCACGTCGCGCGAGGCCATCGGCCAGGAGCGCATCCTGGTGAACTGCGCCGGCATCGGCAACGCCATCAAGACCGCCGGCCGCGACAAGGAAACCGGTGAGATCAAGCCGTTCCCGACCGACAAGTTCGACCTGATCATCCAGATCAACCTGGTCGGCACCTTCCGCTGCATCGCCAAGTCCGCAGCAGGCATGATGTCGCTGGACCCGCTGCCGGACGGTGACCGCGGCGCGATCATCAACACGGCGTCCGTTGCGGCCCAGGACGGTCAGATCGGCCAGGCTGCCTATTCCGCCTCCAAGGCCGGTGTCGTCGGCATGACCCTGCCGATCGCCCGCGACCTGTCGCGCGAAGCCATCCGCATCAACACGATCCTGCCGGGCATCTTCAACACCCCGCTGCTGCAGGGTGCGCCTGAAAAGGTGAAGCAGGCCCTCGGCGCGCAGGTGCCGTTCCCGGCCCGCCTCGGTGAGCCGGCCGAATATGCGCATCTTGCCAAGACCATGATCGAGAACGGCTACTTCAACGGTGAAGCCGTCCGTCTCGACGGCGCTATCCGCATGGCGCCGCGGTAAGCGCAGGCCATATGGCACTGCTGAAAGCCGTACAAAACTGACTATGTAAGAGGGGCGTCCAGCCATGCCGGGCGTCCCTTTTTCATTGCCCCGTCAATTCACGAAAACGTAAGTGCACGGGGCCGCGTTTGCGATTACAAAAACGCGTTAATCAATTGCACCCGGAGGAAACCCCCATGCTCGGATATACCTGTGTCGGCACCAACGATCTGCCCAAGGCCCTGTCCTATTACGAAGCCCTGATGGCCGATCTCGGCCCGAAGATGGTGATGGAAGACGAAGGCCGCATGCGCGTCTACAGCAACGGCCAGGGCGGCATGCTGATGGTGACCAAGCCGGCAGACGGCCAGCCCGCAACCGTCGGCAATGGCTGCATGATCGCGCTGCCCGCCGGCAGCCGCGAGGGCGTTGATGCGCTCTACAAGAAGGCCATGGAACTCGGCAGCGCTGATGAAGGCGGTCCCGGCGAGCGGATGCCCGGTTTCTACGGCGCCTATTTCCGTGATCTCGACGGCAACAAGATCTGCGCCTTCCACATGGGCTGAGCCGCGAGGCTCCGGCGACGCGAAATGAGAAAGGCCGCCCCATGGGGCGGCCTTTTTCTTTGCGGCCCGTCTCCGGGCGGATGGAGGCGGCGTTACTCCGCGGCCAGCGGCACGGGCAGGGCGCCCGGTGCGCCGCCGCCCTGGCGCTCGGCCAGCTTGGCGCGCATGCGTTCGAGCACGCTGGCGGCCATGAACAGCTCTTCCTTGGAAAAGCCCGCACCCAGCTGCTCGGCCAGTTCGCCGAGGCTCGCATTCATGCGGGAATAGGCGTCCAGGCCCTTGGGCGTGGCTTCGATGAGCTGCGAGCGCTTGTGGGCCGGGTTGGGCACGAAGCGGATCAGTCCCTCGGCCACCATCTCATTGGCCAGTTTCTGGATGTGCTGGCGGGAGACGGGGCGGGCGCGGGCCAACTGCGGCACGGTCTGCGGGCCCTGCGTGATGACGGAATTGAGCATGCCCCAGGTGCCGCCGCGCTGGGCGTTGACGGCGCCGATTTCCTGGCCTTCGGCCTGCAGGCGGAAATAGAGCCAGGGCACGCAGTTCATCACGGCCAGCGACAGGTCACGGCGTCCCAGGTTACGGGCGGGGGTGACGGCCTTAACAAGTTTCTTGGCGCCCTTGCCTGCTTTCTTCTTGCCGCCGTCTTCCTTCGCCACGGGCGCCCTCCTGCTGTTGCGTCGTCAATTCAAGAGCGCGGACTCTAAACCTTGGCCGCTGCGTCTTGAAGGGGGTAAAACAGCCCTTATATGACAAATTGGTTGTCAATCAGCGTAGGGATGGGAGAGTACGCGATGAGCAAGGCTGGCATTGGAGGACAGATGGAGACCGGTGGTGGGATGGCATCTCACCTGCCGATGATCGACAAGAATGCTGCCAAGGGCGAGGCTGTGGCAGAGCGTGAGACCGGATCGCAATTCGGCCATCCGCGCGGGCTTATGGGCCGCCTCGCGCTCACGGCCATGGCCTGGAAGAACGGGACCTATAACCGTGCCGCCCGGCAGGCGCTGGCGCTTGTGCCGGGAGAGCGGGTGCTGGAGATCGGCTGCGGGCCGGGGGTGTCGCTGCGCCGGGTGGCGCGGATCGTGGGCCGCACGGGCCTGGTGGCTGGGGTGGATGTGTCCCGGGCGGCCGTGCGCATGGCGCGGCACAAGCTGCACTGGATGATCGCCCGCAACCGCGCAGAGGTGGCACAGGCCTGTGCCGAGAGCCTGCCCTTTCCGGCTGACGCGTTCGACAAGGTGTATGCGGTCAACAGCTTCCAGTTCTGGCCGGAGCCGCAGCGGGCGCTCGTGGAGGTCGCCCGGGTGCTTGCGCCCGGCGGCCGCCTCGTCATCGTCCAGCGCTCGGCGGGGCCGGACACCACCAGCAATTTTGCCGGTGCCCAAGGCGGCTGGGACCGGGTGGAGCGGGCGGTCGAGGCTGCCAAACAGGCAGGCTTTGCCGTGGTGGATGTCACCCAGGAGCCTGCCGGCAAGCTTGTCGCGGCCATCGCGATCTTTGAAAAGCCACGGCTCGGCCAGGCCTGACGGTCATGGAGGACTAGGCGGCCTGAGCGTCAGGCGGCGTAGTCTTCCATGGCGCGGGCGAGGTCGACGTCCTTCTGGCTCAGCCCGTCCGCGTCGTGGGTGGTGAGGGTCACATCCACCTTGTTATAGACGTTGAACCATTCCGGGTGGTGATCCATCACTTCGGCCTTCAGCGCCACGCGGGTCATGAAGGCAAAGGCCTGGGAAAAATCCTTGAAGGTGAAGACCTTGCGGATGGCATCGCGGCCCTCCACCTCGTCCCAGCCGGTAAGGGTGGCAAGTGCCTCCGTGCGGGCGGTGCCCTCAAGCCGTGCGGTCATGGTCTGTCTCCCTGACGATATCGGTTGAGGGTGATGTGCATGCGCTTTCGCGCCGGGTCAAGGCGGGGCATCATCCCCGCATGACCATCCATACCGACGCGCTTTCCAACTGGCAGGGCCGCCGCGCGCCCTCACTCGATGACATCACGCAGATCGCGCAGGTGGCGCTGGCCGATCTGCCGGAGCCGTTCGCGGGCCTCACCCGCGACGTGGTGGTGCGGGTGGAGGATTTCCCCGATCAGGACGTGATGACCGAGATGGGGCTTGAAACGCCGTTCGACATTCTCGGGCTTTATTCCGGCAGCATGACCCCCTATCGCGAGACGGGCGACATGGGCGGCACGGTCAACATGGTGTTTCTCTACCGGCGGCCCCTGCTCGACTATTGGGCCGAATATGACGAGACCCTCGGCCACCTCGTGCGCCATGTGCTGATCCACGAGATCGGTCACCATATGGGCCTCAGTGACGAGGCCATGCACGCCCTTGAGGAGCAGGCGGACTGACGGGCCACTTCAGGCGGCTGTGCGGGTCAGCCTGTAGGTTTCTTCCAGGTGATAGATCGAGCCTGTATGGCTCAGCTCGCTCGAATACAGCCCGAAGCTGTCCACCCGGAAGGGGGCCGCGCGGTAGAGGTTATGCTCCTCCACGAAACGCTGCACCTTGGCCGGGTCCGCATTGCGCAAGCGGGCGAGGGTGACGTGGGGGGAGAAGTTGCGCTTGTCCGGCGCCAGGCCGATCTGCTGGAAGGCACGCTCTATCTTCTTTTGCAGGTGCAGCAGGGCATCGTGGGGTTCGACCCCCGCCCAGATGGAGCGCGGCTTGCCGTTGCCGAACACCCCGCAGCCTCTGATCTGCATGTCGAAGGGGCGGGCGGAAATCGTGCTCAGCGCCGAGGCGGCATCCTCGGCCACGGTTGGCTGCACTTCGCCGATGAAGCGCAGGGTGACGTGAAAATTTTCCGAGGGCACCCAGCGCGCGCCGGGCACGCCGCCGCCCAGCATCGCAAGATCGATGCAGGTGGCATGCGGCAGTCCGATGGCGACAAACAGCCTGAGCATGGGCCAAGCAGTATCTGACTCGGTGCTGTGCTGAAAGCGGTTTGGGGTGGTGTCTGCCTGGTTGCCGCTTTCCCTCCGGCCTGACCGGAGGGTCTGGTGGCGGGGGACTGGTGGCCGGGGATTGGCGCGGTTGCTGCAGGCGCTGTCCCCGTCACCCGGCGCTGGCGCGCCGACCTCTCCCCGGCGGGGAGAGGTGACTTTCTGCGCGGTCTCTTACGGGCAGGGGTTCGGCTGCTCCAGGTGGGCGGCCTCGATCTCCTTCAGCAGCTCCTCGCTCATCTCCAGATCCACACTGTCGACGTCGGTCTTGAGCTGCTCCATGGTGGTGGCGCCGATGATGTTCGACGTCACGAAGGGGCGCTGGGTCACATATTGCAGCGCCATCTGCGAGGGATCGATGCCGTGCTTCTCGGCGATCTTGAAATAGCTTTCCATGGCACGGTCAGCGGCGGGCGTTTCATAGCGCTGCAGCCGGTTGAACAGCTTCTTGCGCGAGCCTTCCGGGTTGGCGCCGTTGCGGTACTTGCCGGTGAGGTAGCCCTGGGCCAGCGGCGAATAGGCCAGAAGCCCCACCTTCTCGCGGTGGGCGATTTCAGAGCCGCCAAGCTCGAAGGTGCGGTTGATCAGATTGTAGGCGTTCTGGATCGACTGCATGCGCGGCAGGCCGCGCGCTTCGGCAATCTGCAAGAATTTCATCGTGCCCCAGGGCGTCTCGTTGGAGAGGCCCACATGGCGCACCTTGCCCGCCTTCACCAGCTTGCCGAGGGTGTCGAGGATCTCTTCCAGCGGCGTGTGGTCACCGTCGATATGTTTGTAGCCCAGCCCGCCGAACAGATTGATGGGGCGGTCCGGCCAGTGCAGCTGGTAGAGGTCGATATAATCCGTCTGCAGACGTTTCAGTGACTTGTCGACGGCTTCCTCGATCTGGGCGGCGGTGTGGTTGGTGTAGCCGCCGTCATTGCGCAGCCAGTCGAAGTTGGAGCGCCCGGCCACCTTGGTGGCGAGGATGATCTTGTCGCGGTTCTTCCGCTCCTTGAACCAGGTGCCGATGATCTGTTCGGTCGAGCCCTGCGTCTCCTTGCGCGGCGGCACGGCGTACATTTCCGCCGTATCGAAGAAGTTGATGCCGCGCTCCACGGCATAGTCCATCTGCTCGTGGCCCTCTGCCTCGGTGTTCTGTTCGCCCCAGGTCATGGTCCCCAGGCAGATCGACGAGACCTTGATGTCGGTTGTGCCCAGCGGGCGATAGTCCATAGCCATGCGTTGCTCCCTTGAAGTGCGATCTTATTTATTTGGTTGTGCGTGAAGGCGCCCGGGCCTGCCTGTGGCGGGCGGCGCTGGTGTGATGATGCGGTCAGGCGAAGCGCGCCTCCCCCCAAGATGCGGCGCGCGTCAGGAAAGATGTCGGGTCAGGAAGAGGTGTCCTTGCGCGCATGCTCGACAAGCTGGACGGCATAGGGCGTGATCGCCTCCACGATCACCTGCACACCGTCCGCATTGGGATGGATGCCGTCCGGCTGGTTGAGCGCAGCGTCAGCGGCCACGCCTTCCAGGAAGAAGGGATAGAATAGCACGCCGTAGCGGGTCGCAAGGTCGGGATAGATGGCGGCGAATTCCTCCCCATACTCCTCGCCGAGATTGGGCGGTGCCAGCATGCCGGTCAGCAGCACCGGCAGGTTGCGGGCAGCCAGCGCCTCGAGAATGGCCGTCAGGTTATTGCGGGTCTGCTGCGGATCGAAGCCGCGCAGGGCGTCGTTGGAGCCAAGCTCGACGATCACCGCGTCCACGTCGTCATCGATGGACCAGTCCAGCCGCGCCAGGCCGCCGGCGGAGGTGTCACCGGAGACCCCGGCATTTTCCACCTCCACATCCAGCCCTTTAGCCTCAAGCGCGGCCTGCAGCTGAGGCACAAAGCCTTCCGCCTGCTCAAGGCCGTAGCCCGCCGTGAGGCTGGTGCCGAGCGCCACCACCTTGATCGTGCCGTCGTCCGCGCGGGCGGGCGCTGCAAGCGAAAAGGCCAGCAAAGCCGCCGCCGCGAGAAGCGCTGCCAGGGGCTGCATGATCTGGGCGGGCATGAGGCGCGTATTCTTCAGCATTGATCCTCGCATGTGGATGCATTGGTCATCGATTATGACACGCTGCAAGATGAGTGGCGCATGAATATGACCGAAGGTTGTATAACCCGGCCAAGCCGCCATATGCCATATACCGACGCTGGACCTGGGGTCTTGTTGCATATGGGCAAGCCAACCTTAGACATCCAGCACGGGCCCCAGAAAAATCCGGAAGGTTCTCCGTGACCCATCCTGCCGCCTCGACCGCCGCCGCCTCGCCGATCATCTCGCTTCAGGATGTGCATCTCACTTTGCCGAGTTCGGCAGGCCCCGTGCACATTCTGCGCGGCATCGGGCTTGATGTGGCGCCGGGGCGGGCTGCGGGGCTTGTCGGCCCGTCCGGCTCCGGCAAATCCACGCTCTTGATGGTGCTGGCGGGGCTTGAGAAGCCGACTTCCGGCTCGATCCGGGTGGCGGAGCGCGAGCTCACCACCATGAATGAAGACGAGTTGGCCCTGTTCCGGCGCGACAATGTGGGGATCGTGTTCCAGTCCTTCCATCTGGTGCCGACCATGACGGCGCTTGAAAACGTCGCCATCCCGCTTGAGTTTGCGGGCCGCGCGGACGCGTTTGATGTGGCGGCGGAAGAGCTCAAGGCCGTGGGGCTGGCCCACCGGCTTGACCATTATCCCGGCCAGCTGTCCGGCGGCGAGCAGCAGCGCGTGGCCCTGGCCCGCGCCGTGGCGCCGGATCCGGCGATCCTGCTGGCGGATGAGCCCACCGGCAATCTCGACGGTACGACGGGTGAAGCGATCATCGATTTGATGTTCGACCTGCATTCGCGCCGCGACACCACGCTGGTGCTGATCACCCATGATATGCAGCTGGCTGAGATGTGCGACGACGTGGTGCATCTGCGCGACGGGCAGGTGGAGACGACGCGGGCCGGTGCGCGTGCGGGCCGGATGGCGGACGCTGCCGTGCTGGAGGGGCAGGCGTGAGCGACATTGCCGAACCCTCTTCGTCCGCACTGTCGGGCTCGATCCGCCGCAATGGCGCAGGCCGCATGCCGCTGCCGTGGAAGATCGCGGCGCGGGAGCTGCGCGGCGGCCTCAAGGGCTTTCGCATCTTTCTGGCCTGTCTGACGCTCGGCGTTGCGGCCATTGCCTCTGTCGGCTCCGTCTCCTCGGCGCTGATGCGCGGGCTTGCCGAAGAGGGCCAGAGCATTCTGGGCGGTGATGTCGGCTTCGAGCTGGTGCATCGCGAGACTGATGCGGCCGAGCGGGCCTGGCTTGATCAGGTGGTGGCGCGCGGCGGTGAACTGTCGAAGACCGCCGACATGCGGGCCATGGGCCGCGCCGTCAAGAACGACAGCCGCACGCTTGTCGAGCTCAAGGCCGTGGACAAGGCCTATCCGCTTTATGGCGAAGTGACGCTAGCCTCCGGCGCGCCGCTTGACCGGGCGCTGGCCCAGGATTCAAGTGGCCGCTTCGGCGCAGTGGTTGAACCGGTCCTTCTGGAACGTCTCGGCCTTGAAGCAGGTGACGCGCTTAAAGTCGGTACACAGACGTTTGAGATCCGCTCGGCTATCGACAATGAGCCCGACCGGGTGGCGGGCGGTTTTGCCATCGGCCCGCGGGTGATGATCTCCGAGGAGGCTCTGGCGACCACGGGGCTTGTCACGATCGGCAGTCTCGTTGACTACGAATACCGGCTGAAGCTGCCTCCGGGTGAGCAGAGCAACGAAGCCGTTGCGCAGTTTGTCGCCGACACCAAGGAGGCGCTGCCCGACAGCGGCTGGCGCATCCGTGACCGCTCAAATTCAGCCCCCGGCCTGCGCCGTACCGTCGGGCAGGTGGCCCTGTTCCTGACGCTGGTGGGCCTCACCGCGCTGATCGTCGGGGGCGTCGGCGTCGGCAATGCCATCAAGAGCTACATCGATAAAAAGCGTGAAGTGATCGCCACCTTCAAATGCCTCGGCGCGCCGGGCGGGCTGATCTTCCAGATCTATTTCCTGCAGGTGATGGCCATTGCGCTTGTGGGTGTCGCGTTCGGCCTTGCCATCGGGGCGGTTGTGCCGGTGATCGCGCAAGCGACCCTGGCTGATCTTCTGCCGGTGCCGACGGTGTTTTCGATCTACCCCGGCGCGCTCATTCTGGCGGCGATCTATGGTGTGGTGACGGCTATCGCCTTTGCCGTGTGGCCGCTGGCGCGGGCGCGGGACATTCCCGCCGCAGGCCTGTTCCGCGACATCGTGGCCCCGTCGCGCAAATGGCCGCGGCCCTTCTATGTGGCGCTCACGGCCGGTGCGCTCGGCGTGCTCGCGGTGCTGGCGGTGGCGCTCACGGAAGATTATCAGCGGCTGTTCGCCGTCTGGTTCCTGGTGGGCACGGCTGCAAGCTTCGGTGTCCTGCTGCTGGCGGCGGATCTCATGATGTGGGTCGCCAAAAAGGCGGGCCGTCCGAAGCAGCCGTCCTTGCGCATCGCGCTGGCCAATCTCTACCGGCCCGGTGCGCCGACAAGCTCGGTGGTGCTGTCCCTCGGCCTCGGGCTGACACTGCTTGTCACCATCTCGCTGATCGACGGCAACATCACCCGCCAGGTCGCCACCCAATTGCCTGACCGCGCGCCCTCTTTCTTCTTCGTCGACATGCAGAAGGCGCAGATTGAGCCGTTCAACGCCATTCTCGATGACACCGACGGCATCGTCAGCGTCAATCAGGTGCCGATGATCCGCGGGCCGATTGTTGCAGTGAACGGCGTGCGCGCCGGCGACGTGGAGGCAACGCCGGACACCCGCTGGGCGCTGCGCGGTGACCGCGGCTTCACCTATTCAGCGGCGCTGCCGCAGGGCTCGGAGCTTGTGCGCGGGGAGTGGTGGCCGGAAGACTATCAGGGCCCGCCGCTTGTCTCGTTCTCGCGCGAGCTTGCCGAGGGCTGGAACGTCGGCATCGGTGATACGCTAACCATCGACGTGCTGGGCCGCGAGATCACTGCCGAGATCGCGTCGCTGCGCGACATCACCTGGCAGTCCGGCGGCATCAATTTCATTCTCGTCTTCTCCCCCGGCGTCCTCGACAACGCCCCGCAGACGGTGCTCTCCACCGTCACCATGGAAGAAGCAGGCGAGTTGGAGCTTCAACGCCGGGTCACCGATGCCTTCCCCAATGTCACGTCGATCCGCGTCAAGGAGGCGATCAGTTCGGTGTCGTCCCTGCTTGAGGATCTTGTGCTGGCCGTGCGCGCCACGAGCGTCGTGACGATTGTTGCCGGCATTCTGGTGCTGGCCGGGGCAATGGCGGCGGGCCACCGGCACAGGGTCTATGACTCGGTGGTGCTCAAGGTGTTGGGGGCCACGCGCGCCCGGGTGCTGGGCGCCTATGCGCTTGAATATGCGCTGCTCGGCTTCGGCACGGCGCTGATCGCTGCCGGGGCAGGCACGCTGGCGGCCTATCTCGTCATCACCCAGGTGATGCAGGCCGAGTGGCTGTTCCTGCCCGGCACGCTGGCCGTGACGGTGGTCGGCGCGACGGTCATCACCATGGGCTTCGGCCTCGTCGGCACCTGGTCAGCCCTCAGCCGCAAGGCCGCCCCAATCCTGCGGTCGGAATAGCGACCAACAGTGTCACCCTTCCCTTGATGGGGAGGGGCCTACTGCAATGCGTTTCAAGGCTCAGGCAGGGCGAGAGAGGTCCTCCGGTCAAGCCGGAGGAACAGCGGGTTTGTTTCCCCTTTTTCCGCGATCCCTCCGGCTTGACCGGAGGGTCTCCCACAACTTGCCTGGGCCTTCCCCGGGGCCTTCTTCCCATCCTCAGCGCTGCGGCGGGATCGAGTAAGTCACCTGGGCGTGGGCCACCATGTCCGTGTCGCCCTGGCTGGTGAGGGCCACGTCGCCGATGGCAAGGCGCGAGCCGAGTTTCAGGAGGCGGCAGGTGGCCACCAGCGGGCGCGGTTCGGGCTTGCGCATGAAATTGATGTTGAGATTGGTGGTGACAGCAAGCGCCACCGGGCCGATGCGCGACAGGACGGCGGCATACATGGCGGTGTCCGCCAGCCCCATCATGGTGGGCCCGGACAATGTGCCGCCCGGCCGCAGCTGGCTGTCGCTATAGGGCAGTTCCACCACCACGCCGTCGCCCGTGGTGGCGATGACGCGGGAGCCATGCTCCTCAGTCCATTGGGGAAATTCACGCTGCAGGAACGCGTTGAGGGAATCCACATCCATTTTAAGTGTTTGAATATTCGACATATTTACCTTTTGGGCACGCACCGGCAGCCTTGAACAGGCCGCAATTCCGAACGATATTACGGGTCGGTATTCCGTTTCCCCTTTGAGAGGATCAACAACTCCATGGCTGACTACGACAGCGAAGTCCTTCGTGGCCGTAGCCCTGCGCAGGCGCGTGGCGCAGATATCGACGCCGGCCTGCGCAGCTACATGCTGCGTGTTTATAACTACATGGCCGGTGGTTTGGCGATCACGGGCGTCATCGCCTATGTCGCCTACACCATGGCCGTTGTGCAGACCCCGCAAGGTCTGGCCCTGTCCGGTTTCGGTCAGTTCCTGTTCGCCAGCCCGTTCAAGTGGCTGGTGATGCTGGCCCCGCTGGCGATCGTCTTCTTCCTGAGCTTCCGGGTACACAAGATGAGCGTGCCGGCGGCACAGGCCACCTTCTGGGGCTATGCGGCGCTGATGGGCCTGTCCATGGCGTCCATCTTCCTGGTGTTCACCGGTGCCAGCATCTTCCAGGTGTTCCTGATCACCGCCGCCTCCTTCGGTGCGCTGAGCCTGTGGGGCTACACCACCTCCAAGGATATCTCCGGCTGGGGCTCGTTCCTGTTCATGGGCCTGATCGGCGTCATCCTGGCCTCGGTGGTAAACATCTTCCTGGGTTCGGGCGCTCTGCAGTTCGCCATCTCGGTCATCGGTGTGCTCGTCTTCGCAGGCCTCACCGCCTACGACACGCAGCAGATCAAAGAGATGTATGACGTCAATGATGACGGCACGGTCGCCGGCCGCAAGGCCATCATGGGCGCCCTGCGGCTCTATCTCGACTTCATCAACCTCTTCATCATGCTGCTGCAGCTGTTCGGCTCGCGCGAATAGGCCCAAGCCGGCTACCCGCATAGCAAAGCCCCCGGCGGATGGGTCCGCCGGGGGCTTTTTCGTGTCCCGATCAGATGTGGGCGGGCCCGGGTCAGGCGGCCTGCACATCCTTGAGGAAGCTTTCGATCTCCCCGCGCAAGCCGGTGGTTTCCCCGGCAAGGTCGCCGGAGAGGGAGCGCACCTGGGCTGCGGACTGGGAAGTCTCGCCGGTCAGCGTGTTGAGCTCGCCGATGGACTGGCTGGCCTCCGAGGCGCCGCCGGCCACCTGCTGGGCCTTGGTGGAAATCTCGTTGGTGGCCGCGCTCTGCTCCTCGACGGCGCTGGCGACGATCGAGGTATATTCGGCAATGCTCTCGATGGTCGTGGTGATGCCGTTGATGGCGTCCACGGCGGACCCCGTGGAGGTCTGGATGCTGGCGATCTGGCCGGTGATCTCCTCGGTGGCCTTGGCGGTCTGCGTCGCCAGGGCTTTCACTTCCGAGGCAACCACCGCAAAGCCCTTGCCGGCGTCCCCGGCGCGGGCGGCCTCGATGGTGGCGTTGAGGGCCAGCAGATTGGTCTGCTCGGCGATGTCCTGAATGAGCGTCACCACGCTGCCCACCTTCTCGGCGGCGGCGGCGAGCTCTGCCACCGTGGCGCTGGCATGGCCGGCCTTGGAGCGGGCCTCGGTCGACATCTCGCCGGTCTTCTGGATCTCGCGGCTGATTTCGGCGATGGCGCTCGACAGCTCTTCGGATGCGGCCGCCACGGCGTTGACGTTGGTAGAGGCGTCATCCACCGCGCGGGTGGCTGACGCGGCCTGGGTGCTTGAGGTTTCCGCTGACTGGGACAGGATGTCCGCCGTGTCGTTGAGCTGCGTCGCGGCAGCGGACATGGAAGCCATGCTGCGGTTCATCGCGGCATCGAAATTGGCGATGAGCTGGTCGATGCGCTGGGCGCGTGCCTCTTCGGCGGCCCGGGCTGCAGCCTGTTCCTCTTCCAGCTTCTCGCGGGCAATGGCGTTTTCCTTGAACACCAGAAGCGCGCGGGCGATCTCGCCGGTCTCGTCCTTGTTGGCGGTCGCAGGCACGTCCACGGCGGTGTCGCCCTTGGCGAGGGCGTTGATGGCCGTGGTAAGGCGCGCCAGCGGCACGGTGATGGTGCGGGCGATGACAACGCCCAGCAGGGTGGCGCCGGCCAGCACGGCGATGCCCGCGATGACGAACAGCAGGCGGGTGTCGCTGCGCGCATCCTTGAGGGCGGCTTCCGCCTTGGCGGTGCCGTCGGCGGCAATCTGGAAAGTGGCGTCGAAATCGGCATTCATGGCGCCGAAGATGTCGCTCAGGGCGGCAATCTCGGTCTGCAGAACCAGCCACTGACTGGCCCAGCTCTTGAAGTCGGCCTGGTAGGTATCCATCAGGCGCGAGACATCGCGCTTGTAGCCCGGGTCAAGCTCGGCTGCGGCCAGCAGCGCGTCAAATTCCGTCCGGCGGGTGTCGATCCGGCCGATATATTTTTCGGCCCCGCGCAGCATGAAGTCCTTCTCGTGGCGCCGCATCATCAGCATCTTCACGGTCAGGGCGTCGAGTTCGGCCTCTGCCAGGCGCTTTTCAACCGCATGGACGGCCGCGCGCAGATTGCCCTGCAGACCGCTTTTCTCATCGAGACCGATTTCCTGCTGCAGCGCCACCACAGTGGCAAACTTCTCGCGGTGGGCACGGATGCCCGCGGTCAGGCGGTCGAGGGCCGCGGCTTCTTCCTGGGTGGTCGGCATGGCCTTCATGGCGTCGAGGCGGCCGAGCACGCGGTCAACGGCGCCGTCATATTTCTCCGCATAGGCCATGTCCCGGCGCATCAGGAAGTCCTTCTCGCGCCGGCGCATTTCCAGGGCTCCGATTTCCACTTCCTTGGCAAGCGCTGCCTTCTCCGCGAAGACGGACTGGCGGGCGGAGGCATCCCCGACGCGCAAATCCCCCACCAGGAAGGCCGCGGAGAGCACAAGCGCTGCGGCCACGGCAAGGCCTGTCAGCACGAAGATGCGGGTGGAGATGCGGAGATCACGCAGGAATGCGAGAGGGGCCTGCAGAGCATGTGCCATGGATCAATCCCGGTTGCGGTTGCAGGCTCGCGCCGGGTCATCCGGTCCCATGGCGGGAATGCAAGCCTTAACAGCCAATCAGTTCAACTTCCGGTAGATTGGCCTGCACGCAGTAAACTTTGATTTAATCGCGGATCGAATTTGTATGCGCTGCATCATGGCAGTCATGCACGGGGTGCGGATCGGCAGGGTTGCCCGGCTGCTGTCTCGCTGCTTGCCAGCACCCCGACAACCCGCCTATCAGCGATGTCATGGATGCACTTGGCGGCCTGTTCATCATCTTCGTGATCGCGCGTCTCTTCGGCGAGGGGGCGGAGCGCTGCCGTCAGCCTGCCGAAGTGGGCGAGCTGGTGGCCGGCGTACTGATCGGCCTGGGGGCTGCCTATCTGGCAACGCACGGGCTCAGCCCGCATGGCCTGTGGGCGCTCGAGGGACCGCTGATCGAGCTGGTGGCGCAGGCGGGCATTTTCTTCCTGCTGCTTGCAGCGGGCATCGACATGCAGCCGCGCAGCCTGATGCGGAATGGCCGGGCGGGTCTCGGCATCGCTCTGGGCGGCGCTCTGGTGCCCCTGGCGGCCGGTATCTGGCTGGGCTGGGCCTTCCTGCCCGATACACCGGAGCGGCCGGTGCAGGCAGCATTGGTCGGTGTCGCCCTGGCGATCACGGCGATCCCCACGACGGTCCGCGTGCTGTCGGAGCTTGGACTGCTCGGCACCCGGCTGGGCCAGGCCATGGTGGCAGCGGCGATCTTCGATGATGTGATCGGCCTTGTCCTGCTGGCTTTGCTGACCGCCCTCATAGAAACCGGCACCCTGCCGGGACTTGTGGATTGTCTGCTGATGGTTGCCAAGGCTGCTGCGTTCTTCGTGGTGACGGGGCTTTTGGGTGCCCATGTCTATCCGCGTATCTCCCGCAAGCTGCATGTGCTGCAGATCGCCTCAGCCGAGCTGGCGATCCTGATGGCGGTGGCCATGGGTTATGGGGTGCTGGCCGAGCTTCTGGGCATGCACTGGATCATCGGCGTGTTCATGGCCGGGCTCTTCTTCGAGCCGGAACGGGTCGGGGCCAAGGCCTATAACGAGATGAAACTGATTATCGGCGGGCTGACGGCGGGCTTCGCGGGCCCGGTGTTCTTTGCCTCCATCGGCCTTGCGGTGGATCTCACCGCCGTCACCCATGCACCGCTGTTCCTTGCCGCTCTCATCGGCCTTGCCATGGTCGGCAAGATGGCGGGCTGCGGTGTGCCCGCCCTGGCGCTCGGCTTCCGCCCGCGCGAGGCCGTGGCCATCGGGGCGGGCATGTCGTCGCGCGGGGCGGTGGAGCTGGTGGTGATCTCGATTGCCGTCGAGCGCGGGCTGTTTGCCTCGGCGTCGGATGATCCCATGGTGGCGGCGCTGCCTTCGGCGCTGATCCTGATGGCGATCGTCACCACCCTGGCGGCACCGCTGGCGATGAGCCTGCTGCTCAGGCGGTCGCCGCAGGGGCGCTAGAGCTCGGAGACGAGCGAAATCTGCTTTGGTTCCAGCACCTTCAGCACCTGCTTTAGTTCATGGCCGCGCTTCAGGATCATCCCGGAGGCCGCGATCACGGCATAGGCGCCCTGGCGGTTGCGCAGCTTTGGGCGCTTCTCGATGCGGTAGAGCGGCATTTCGCTTGCCCGGCGATATACCTCGAAGACAGCCATCTCCTTGGCGCCGCTCATGGCGTAGTCACGCCAGTCACCGGCGGCCACGCGGCGGCCATAGACATTGAGAAGGGCGTCGAGTTCGCGCCGGTCCCAGAAGACCTGCTTCGGCGCCTTCGGGCCCGTGCCCCCGGCTGCGCCTCCGGACGTGCTGCCCGACGCGCCCCCGGACCCCGCGGGGACGATGGAGAGATGTTGTGCTGTGCTCATCATGAGCATTGTCAGGGGCAAAGGGGCAGGGCGCAAGGGCCCATGGCCGGGCGTCGATCACCAAGCGGCCGGGCGCTGTTTGGCCAGGCTGCCTGGCCGGTCACGGGCCCGTGTCCCGGGATCATGAAATTGCCCTAATTCAGCCGTTGGCGTGCCCAAAAGCCCACCCATATTTCAACTGTCGCAAGGCGGCGATGGGTCCACCGGCCTCTCCGGTTCCCCCAGCCCCCCAGCCCCCTCCGGGGATGCCACAGGCCCGCACAGCCGCCGTAGCGACCCCCCGCATTGTTCCCGCGTATCCAGCAGGGTCCTTGCGGGGGCCCTTTTTGCGGTGCCGGGCAGGATCCTCCTCCGATGCTCCGGCGCATGATGATCCCGGTTTCCCCCCAAACCTCCGGGATCAGACGGTCCATCCCCCCGGACCGGCCCCTCGCGCGGGAGCCCTTCTCACACGGAAGGCGTGTCCGCCCGGCACCGCCATTTTCTCCCCCTGCCGACATATGCTTTCCGCCCGTCCGACGCGCCGGATGGCTGTCCATGCGCGTGCCATGGTTTCGGCGTGTTTCTTTCCGAAAAGTCACTTGCGCCTGCCCCTTCACATTTCTATCCACAAGGGTAAGAACTAGCAGCGCCGCTGGCGGGCCCAAGAGGCTGGCAGCAGGCCGTTGCATAAAGCGCGACAAGAGCGCATCGCCGCTGAGGCGCGCGGATTGGGAGAGAACGTGACCGGCATGAGTTCGGCAGCACCGATGATTGAAATCAGTGGACTGACCAAACGGTTCGGCCCCTTCGTCGCCGTCAACAATGTGAGCTTCAGCGTGCCCAAGGGGCAGGTGCTGGGCTTTCTGGGCCCCAACGGCGCAGGCAAATCCACCAGCATGAAGATGATCACCGGCTTTCTGGCGATGACCGCCGGCCGGGTGAGTGTCTGCGGCCACGACGTGGAGACCGACACTATGGCGGCGCAGAAGCGCATGGGCTATCTGCCCGAGGGCGCACCCGCTTATGGCGAGATGACGCCGATCGATTTCCTGCGCTTCGTTGCCGAGATCCGCGGCCTGCGTGGCGCTGATGCCGCCGCAGCCGTCGGTCTTGCGGTGGCGCGCACCACCCTCGGCCCGGTGCTCGACCAGCCGATCGATACCCTGTCCAAGGGCTTCAAGCGGCGTGTCGGCCTGGCGCAGGCGATCCTGCATGATCCGGATGTGCTCATCATGGATGAGCCGACCGACGGTCTCGACCCCAACCAGAAACACCAGGTCCGCCTGCTCATCCAGGAGATGGCGCGGGACAAGGCGATCATCATCTCCACCCACATCCTCGAGGAAGTGGAAGCCGTGTGCGACCGGGCGCTCATCATTGACCGCGGGCGCATCGTTGCCGACGGCACCCCGGCTGAGCTGATGGGCCGGTCGCGCTGGCACGACGCCGTCACCCTGTCTGTCGCCATTGCGTCACCGGCTGATGCGGATGCGGCGGAAACCGCCCTGCGCGGCCTTGCCGGGACCGCCAGTGTCGAGCGGCGGGACGCGGATGCGGGCCTTGTGGACTTCACCGTCTTCGCCGCCGCCCGCACAGACCAGTCCGCAGCGCCGCTGGCGGAGCAGGTGGCAGTGCTCGCGCAGGAGAAGGGCTGGACGGTCAAGGCGCTCTATGCCGAAAAGGGCCGGCTGGATGAAGTCTTCCGTATGCTGACGCATTCCGACGCGCCCGACGCACCGGCAGGTGACGTTGCGGCCCCCCGCCAGGAGATCAGCGCATGACCCAGATGTTCGCCATCTTCAAGCGCGAGCTTGCGTCGTTCTTCGCCACGCCCCTGGCCTTCGTCTTCATCGTCATCTTCCTGCTGGCGACCGGGGCTTTCACCTTCTATCTCGGCCAGTGGTACGAGGCGGGCGAGGCGTCCCTGCGCGGCTTCTTCGGTTTCCACCCGTGGCTATACCTGTTTTTGATCCCGGCGATCTCCATGCGCATGTGGGCCGAGGAGCGCAAGTCCGGCACCATGGAACTGCTGCTGACCCTGCCGGCCCCGTTCTGGGCCAGCGTCGTGGGCAAGTACCTGGCTGCCTGGGCATTCGCAGCCATTGCGCTGGGGCTCACCTTCCCGATCTGGATCACCGTCAACTATCTCGGCGACCCGGATAACGGCGTCATCATCGCATCCTATGTGGGCAGCCTGTTCATGGCGGGCGGCTATCTCGCCATCGGGGCCTGCATGTCGGCGGTCACAACCAACCAGGTCATCGCCTTCGTGCTGTCGGTCGTCGTGTGCTTCCTGTTCACGCTGTCCGGCCTGCCGCTGGTTCTGGATTTCTTCGCTGGCTGGGTGCCGCAGGTGGTGCTCAACACCATCGCGTCGTTCAGCTTCGTCACCCATTTTGACGCCATCATGGATGGGGTGATCGATCTGCGGGACGTGATCTATTTCGCCTCGCTCATCGCCGTGTGGCTGGTGGCGACCGGCATTGTCATTGATCTCAAGCGGGCGGGGTAAGGCATCATGAGCACGCCAGAAAAAAACCGCCCCGCCATCAGCCGGGCCGTCTTCGCCATCAGCGTCCTGGTGCTGAGCGCCATCCTGTTCGTCGCGCTCAATACCTTCTCCAATGTCAGCCTGCAGAATGCGCGGCTGGACCTGACCGAGCGCAGCCTGTTCACCCTGTCGGACGGCACCCGAAACATCGTCGCCAATCTGCGCGAGCCGGTGACCCTGCGGTTCTATTATTCCGAAGACGTGGTGACCGAGATCCCGTCGCTGCGCGCCCATGCCCAGCGCGTCCGCGACATGCTGGGCGAAATCGCATCCGTCTCCGACGGCATGGTGCGGATCGAGGAAATCAATCCGGAAGCCTTCTCCGTCGAGGAAGACAAGGCGAGTGATGCGGGCCTCACCGGTGTGCCGCTGCGCACCGGCGACAAGGTGTTTCTCGGCATTATCGGCACCAACAGCGTTGACGGGCGGGAGGTCATCTCCTTCGTCGCGCCGGAGCGGGCAACCTATCTGGAATATGATCTGGCGCGGCTGATCTTCTCGCTCGCCAATCCTGAAAAGCCGAAGCTGGGCGTCGTTTCCAACCTGCCGCTTGATACAGGGGCGGGCGGGCTGCTGCTCGCCATGGAGGGCCGTTCCGAGCCCTTCATGATCTATCAGGAGCTGCAGGCATCTTTCATCGTCGAATTTCTCGAACAGGATTTCGACCGGGTGCCGAACGAGATCAAGGTGCTGGCGCTGGTGCATCCCAAGGAGCTCAGCCCGCAGACGCTCTATGCCATCGACCAGTTCGTGATGCGCGGCGGCCGGGTCATTGCCTTCCTCGACCCGCATTCCGAAGTGAGCCTCACCGCCGGTCCCGCGGGCAAGCCCGTGCAGGGGTACACGGAAGCCTCCAACCTGCCGGTCCTGATGGAAAGCTGGGGCGTCGAGATGGTGCCCACCGAAGTGCTGGCCGACCGGCTGCGGGCACAGCGCGTGGCCGCCGGTGCCCGCCAGCGCCGTCAGTTGACGGATTATGTGTTGTGGCAGCGGCTGGTGCCGGAGGATTTTGATCAGGACGACCCGATCACAGCACCGCTCGACGCGCTGCATATCGGCTCGGCGGGCATTCTGCGGCCGACCGAAGGGGCGAGCACCACGTTCACGCCCATCGTGCAGTCCTCGCCTGAATCCATGATCCTCGCTCTTGAGCGCGTGAAGGCGGCCCCGTCGCCGGATGATCTGCTGCGGTCGTTCGAGTCCGCCGATCAGCGCTTCACGGTGGCCGCCCGCCTGTCGGGCCCGGTTACATCGGCCTTCCCGGAAGGCCGTCCGCTGGCCGATGACGAGGAGGAAGCGCCCATCGAGCTTCAGTCTTCGGCTCATCTGACCGAGAGCATCGAGGACGCGAATATCGTTGTCTTCGCTGACAGCGATCTGTTCGATGACCGGTTCTGGGTCCAGGTGCAGGCCTTTCTGGGTGACCGGATCGCCGTCCCGACTGCCGACAACGCGGCCTTAGTGGTGAATGCGGTCGAAAACCTGATGGGCTCCAACGATCTCATCTCCCTGCGCGGGCGTGAACCGGCGGACCGGCCCTTCACCGTGGTGGAGGACATCCGCCGCGACGCGGAAGCCAAATTCCTTGCCGAGGAGCAGCGCCTGCAGCAGCGCATCGAGGAGACAGAAGCGCGGCTTGCCGAATTGCGCGCCGAACTGCCCGACGGCTCAAGCGCGTCTGCGCTTCTGACGGATGCGCAGGAAAGCGAAATGCAGAGCCTGCAGCGGGAACTGGCGGAAGGCCGCCGGGCCCTGCGTGACGTGCAGGGCGACCTGCGCCGCGATGTGGATGCGCTGGGCGCGCGCCTGGCCTTCATCAACATGGCGCTGGTGCCGATCCTCGTAGGGCTCGTCTGGGCGGGCCTCGGCTGGACGCGCCGCAAGCGCCGCCGGGCACGGGCGGAAGCCGCCGGCCGGGCCATCGTCACATCCAATTCTTCGACCGGGGGAGCAGCGTAATGCGTGAAGCCTTGTTGCGGCCGGGCCATGCGCGCACCCTGGCCATGCTGGCGGTGGTGACGGTGCTTATGGTCGCCATGGCGGCCTTCGCTGTCTCCATGCAGCGGCGCGCGGTGACGAGTGATTTCGAACCCCGCCCGGTGTTCCCGGAGCTTGCCGAAAGGGCAAATGAGGCCCAGCGGGTTGTGATCCGCAGCCGCAAGGAAACCGTCACCGTTGAGCGTGACGCGACGGACCCAGCCCTGTGGCGGGTGACGGAGAAGGGCGGCCATCCGGTCAAGCCGCAGCTTGTGAAGCGGACCGTGGTGGGTCTTGCCGACCTTGAACTCATCGAGGCCCGCACCGCTCAGCCGGAATGGCACAAGCACATCAACCTGACGGACCCGGACGACAAGGGCACCGGCGTGCGCATCACCGTCTTCGGGGCGGACGATATCGTGCTGGCCTCGCTGATTGCGGGCAAGCTCGAAGGCTCGGCTGATATCGACGGCAGCGGCACTATCTATGTGCGGCGCACCGGCGAGGACCAGACCTATGTGGCGCGCGGCTCCTTCAACCTGGAACAGAACCCCGCAGCCTGGCTCGACACCGGCATTCTCACCCTGGCACAAGGCCGCGTGCACCATGTGGAGGTCACGCCTGCGGAGGGTGAGGCCTATGTGGTGGAGCTTGATGGTGAGCCAGACCTTGCGGCCACGCCCGGCCCGGCCTACCGCATCCGCGGTCTCGATGAGGGTCTGGAGCCTGTCACCGACTATGCCATCAACGGCATCGGCAACGCGCTTGTCGGGCTGAGCTTCATCGATGTGGTGGCAGCAGAAGACAGAACGCTGGAGGCTCCGGTCAGGAGCCGCTTTGTCACCGGCGACGGGCTGGTGATCACGGCTGAGGCCGAGAAGCAGGCCAAGCTCTATTATGCCCGCTTCCGTGCCGATACGACGGCGGAGGCGTCAGAGGCGGTCAAGGCGGAAGCCGAGGCGCTTGACGCGCGGCTTGGGGCCTTCGTCTACGCGCTCCCCACCGCCAAGGGCGCGGACCTTACCCGAGCGCTCGATACGCTGGTGCAGCCGCGCGAGGAAGGCGCGGTTGATCTTGAGGCCGTGGCAGACCCGGCTGAGTAAGCCTGTCTGCCGGTTCCTGTTGGGTCCGGGGCCTAGTTGATGAGGCTCATGTCGAGGCGGGTCGCGGTGATGACTTCGCCAACGCCGTATTGCCCCGCCCGCTGCACGATGATCGCGCATCCGTCATGGGCGCCTTCCATGAGCATGGCCTTGGCCACGTCGAGGGACAGGGGCTGGGTCATGTCCCAGTCGGCCAGCCGCGTCACGTCACGCACCACGTTGGAATAGATGATGGTCTCGCCCGCATTCTCGCCGCGGGTGATTTCCACCTCATGGGCGGAATCGAATTGCACAAGCCAGATGGCGCTGACGTCATCCGTCTCGCTTCCCGGCACGGCACCGGCGCGGAGGGTGATCCCGTCATTGGTGACGTCAGCGATCAATTCCGGACGGCCGCTTACCCGTGACACCCGGTCGTCGATGGCATCGCGCGAGGCGCGCACGCGGCTGCCGGGCATGTGGCTTGCCCCGTCCACCACCAGCTGCGGGGTGTATTTCCGGTCGCGGAAATGCTGTGCATAGGCTTCCTGGCGCGCGGTGTGTTCATCGCGGCCCAGGGTGTCGCGCCAGCCGAGATAATCCCAATAGGTGATGTTGTAGGTCAGTGCGATGACGTCCCGCCGGGCGGCGACTTCGTTCATCAGCGCGTCTGCCGGCGGGCAGGATGAGCAGCCCTGGCTGGTGAACAGCTCCACCACGGCGGGCCGCGCGGCGGCAGGGGCTGCGGGCAGCAGCGCTGTCAGCGCGGCGAGGCCTGCGGCCAATGCCGCGGGCGTGAAAAATCTGCTGTTGGTGACGCCGATCATGAGTGGCTGCTTCCATAGAGGCTTGTGTGGCCTTCCCCGCCCACGGAGAACCTAGAAAGTCATCCGCTCCTGATCCACTCAAGTATTGGTGAAATGCGGCGTGAGAAAGATGAACGGGTGCAGGCACTTGCCCCGCTCACCAAGCCGATAGTCTAGCTGTCATGACCGGCATCCGGGCACAAAAAACGCGGGATGCCGGAGCATCCCGCGTCTTGAGTGTCGTTGCGGCACCGGGGTGCCGGGCCTGATCCGTCAGGCGGAAATCAGGTTGCGCAGCACGAAGTGCAGGATGCCGCCATTGTTGTAGTAATCAACTTCATCGGCGGTATCGATGCGGCAGAGCACCGGCACGGTCTGGGTCTTGCCCTTCTCGTTGGTGATTTCCAGCTTCAGCTTCATGCGCGGCTTGATGCCCTTTTCCGTGCCCTTGATGGTCACGGTCTCGGAGCCGGTCAGGCCCAGGGACTTCCAGCTCGTGCCTTCCTCGAACTGCAGGGGCAGCACGCCCATGCCGACGAGGTTGGAGCGGTGGATGCGCTCGAAGCTTTCCACGATCACGGCCTCGACGCCCAGGAGCTTGGTGCCCTTGGCCGCCCAGTCGCGGGAAGAGCCGGTGCCGTATTCCTTGCCGCCGAAGACAACGAGGGACTTGCCCTCATCCTTGTACTTCATGGCCGCGTCGTAAATCGGCATGGCATCGCCGGACGGGTAGTGGACCGTCACGCCGCCTTCAACACCCGGCACCATCTGGTTCTTGATGCGGATATTGGCGAAGGTGCCGCGCATCATGACCTCGTGGTTACCGCGGCGGGAGCCGTAGGAGTTGAAGTCAGCCGGCTTCACCTTGTGCTTCTTCAGGTACTCACCGGCCGGGCTGTCGGCCTTGATGGAACCTGCGGGCGAGATGTGGTCGGTGGTGATCGAGTCACCGAAGAGACCCAGGATGCCAGCATCCGTCACGGCTTCGCGGGGCTGCGGCTCGAGGGTCAGACCCTCGAAATAGGGCGGGTTCTGCACATAGGTGCTCTTCTTGTTCCACTCATAGGTCTTGCCACCGGTGACCTTGATCTTGCGCCAGTGAGTGTCGCCCTTGAAGACGTCCGAATACCGCTCACGGAACATCTTTGCGGTAACCGACTTGCGCACGGCCTCGGCCACTTCCAGCGAGGTCGGCCAGATGTCCTTCAGGTAGACATCCTTGCCCTTTTTGTCCTGGCCGATCGGCTCTTCGGTGAGGTTGACGTTCACCGAGCCGGCCAGCGCGTAGGCGACGACCAGCGGCGGAGAGGCCAGGTAGTTGGCGCGCACATCCGGAGACACGCGGCCTTCGAAGTTGCGGTTGCCCGACAGCACGGAGGCGACCACGAGGTCGGCATCGTTCACTGCCTTGGAGATCGGCGCCGGCAGCGGACCGGAGTTGCCGATGCAGGTGGTGCAGCCATAGCCGACGAGGTTGAAGCCCAGCTTGTCGAGCTCCTTCTGCAGGCCGGCGGCCTTCAGGTACTCGGTCACGACCTGCGAGCCGGGGGCCAGCGACGGCTTCACCCACGGCTTGGTCTTCAGGCCCAGCTTGTTGGCCTTCTGGGCCACGAGGCCGGCAGCCATCAGCACTGACGGGTTGGAGGTGTTGGTGCACGAGGTAATGGCGGCGATCACGACGTCGCCATGGCCGATGGTGAACTTCTCACCGGAGACCTTCTCGCGCTTGAAGCCTTCGTCGCCCTTCTTGAACTCGTTGACGAGCGTGCCGGCGAAGCTGTCGGCCACGTCGGTGAGGGGCACACGGTCCTGCGGGCGCTTCGGGCCGGCAAGGCTCGGCACCACGTCGCCGAGGTCGAGCTCGAGGGTCGAGGTGAAGATCGGGTCTTCGGAGCGGGCGGTGCGGAACATGCCCTGCTTCTTGGCATAGGCTTCCACGAGGTCCACGCGGGCCTTCTTGCGGCCGGTGGCCTTCAGGTAGCGGATGGTTTCCGCGTCGATCGGGAAGAAGCCGCAGGTGGCGCCGTATTCCGGGGCCATGTTGGACAGAGTTGCCTGGTCTTCCAGCGACAGGTGGTCGAGGCCCGGGCCGTAGAATTCCACGAACTTGCCGACCACGCCCTTCTCGCGCAGCTTCTGGGTCACCGTCAGCACCAGATCGGTGGCGGTGATGCCTTCCGGCAGCTTGCCGGTCAGCTTGAAGCCGATGACTTCCGGGATCAGCATGGAGATCGGCTGGCCGAGCATGGCGGCTTCCGCCTCGATGCCGCCGACGCCCCAGCCAAGGACGGACAGGCCGTTGACCATGGTGGTGTGGCTGTCGGTGCCGACGAGGCTGTCCGGATAGGCGACTTCAACGGTCTTCACCGTGTTGCGCGGGCCGGCGACCTTTTCCTTACGGGTCCAGACGGTCTGGGCCAGATATTCGAGGTTCACCTGGTGGCAGATGCCGGTTCCCGGGGGGACAACGCGGAGGTTGTTGAAGGCCGTGGAGCCCCAGCGCAGGAACTCATAGCGTTCGCCGTTGCGCTCGTATTCGATTTCGACGTTCTTCTTGAAGGCGTCGCGGGTGCCGAAATTGTCGACCATCACCGAGTGGTCGATCACGAGGTCGACCGGGGCGAGCGGGTTGATCTTGTCCGGGTTGGCGCCGACCTTCTCGACGGCGTCGCGCATGGCGGCGAGGTCAACCACGCCGGGCACGCCGGTGAAGTCCTGCATCAGCACGCGGGCCGGGCGGAAGGCGATTTCCTTCGACGACTTGCGGCGGGTCAGCCACTTCGCCATGGCCTCGATGTCGGCCTTGGTGACCGAGCGGCCGTCTTCGTAGCGCAGCAGGTTTTCCAGCAGCACCTTCAGCGAATAGGGGAGGCGGGAAATGCCGTCGAGACCGTTCTTCTCGGCGATCTTCAGCGAGAAGTAGTCATAGGACTTGGTGCCGACCTTCAGGGTGCGGCGGCACTTGAAGCTGTCGAGCGACGTTGCGGGAAGCTGTTTGGGCGCAGGCTTCTTGCGCGCCGTTTTTTTAGCAGTTGCCAAGAGAGATCCTCCTCATCAGGCAGCAGGGAGGCGCCGGACCAGTGGGCTGGGGAGGTGGCGCCTTGAGCCGCGGGCGGGGATGTGCCCGCGCGTGGAAAGATGTGTCCCGCGACCGCTTCGTATTTGGGTTCTTCTGCACCGGGGTTGTGACCAGCCGGCGGCGCAAATTGCTTCGCGCATTCAAAACGTGCGGGGGTATGCGCGCGCTTTATACTCCCAAGAAATTCGTGCGCCTAGGGGAAGGCGGATTTTTCCTATGCGACCAAGGCACTTAAGCCACACAGTTCGACACAAATGGAGGGAATGGGCGGCATGAGCGAAACGACATCCGAAAACCCGGTGCTGGTGGAGCGCCGCGGCGCGGTAACGGTGATCACCATCAACCGCGAAACCGCGCGCAATGCCGTCAATCGTCCGACCGCCGACAGACTGGTGGAAGCCTTCCTCGATTTCGAGCGCGATAGGGACGCAGCGGTCGCGGTTTTCACCGGGGCCGCGGGCAATTTCTGCGCCGGGGCCGATCTCAAGGCGGTGGCGGGCAGCGATCCGTCGCTTGCCAACCAGGGCACTCTTCCAAGGACGGGCGCCCTGTTCGAGCGGCTGGCCGATGACGGGCCTATGGGGCCGTCGCGGATGCTTCTGTCCAAGCCGGTGATCGCCGCCGTTGAAGGCTATGCGGTGGCAGGCGGGCTCGAGCTTGCCTGCTGGGCCGATATGCGGGTGGCGAGCGAAAGCGCTGTCTTCGGCGTCTTTTGCCGGCGGTGGGGCGTGCCGCTGATCGACGGCGGCACCGTGCGCCTGCCGCGCATCATCGGCCATGGCCGCGCCATGGATCTCATCCTCACCGGCCGCCCGGTCGATGCCCATGAAGCGCTGGCCATGGGCCTCGCCAACCGCGTTGTGCCCGAGGGTAAGGCGCTTGAGGAAGCGGTCATACTGGCCGAGCAGATCGCCAAGTTCCCCCAGGGCTGCATGCGTGGCGACAGATTGTCCGCATACATGCAATGGGACATGCCCTATGATCAGGCCATGGCCAATGAGTTCCGGCTCGGCCGCGAAACGCTGGCGTCCGGTGCCACCCGCGAGGGCGCTGCGCGCTTTGCCGCCGGCAAGGGACGGGGCGGGAAATTTGACGATATCTAGGGACACCGCATTCCACCCGTGACCGCGCTTCTCCACGTCACCGACCTTGCCTGCCGACGGGGCACGCGCGCGCTGTTTGCGGGCGTGTCGTTTAGGTTGTCCGGTGGTGAGGCGCTGGTGGTCACGGGGCCCAACGGCACCGGCAAGTCGAGCCTGTTGCGTATTCTGGCCGGGCTGCTTGAGGAAGAAGCCGGCGAGATCAGCCAAGACGGTGAGATGCTGTATCTGGGGCATCTGGACGCGCTGAAACCGCAGCTCACGGTGCGGGAAAACCTGCGCTTCTGGGTCGGCATGTTCGGCGGCGAGGGTGATCTTGATGCAGCGCTTGCCCGTTTCGGGCTTGGGCACATTCCGGAGCTTGCGGCGGGCGTGCTGTCCGCGGGTCAGCGGCGGCGGCTGACGCTGGCGCGGTTTTCATGTTTTCTCGGCGGCGACAGTGCGCGGCCGATCTGGCTGATGGATGAGCCGGACAGTGCGCTCGATGATGCGGGCCGGGCCCTGCTTGATGATCTGCTGGCGGAGCATCTTCAGCGCGGCGGCGTCGTCGTGGCGGCCACCCATCGCGGCCTTGGCATTCCCGCGCAGGCGCTGCGCCTGGGCGTGGCGGAACCTGTGTCATGAGCGGCTTCTGGGCGCTCGTCGCGCGCGACATGAAACTGGCTGGGCGGCTTGGCGGCGGGCCGTTTGTCGGGCTCGGCTTCTTCATCATCGTGGTCACCATGGTGCCGTTCGGCGTCGGCGCGGACCTGCCGCTCCTGGCTCGTATCGGTCCGGGCATCCTGTGGGTGGCGGTGCTGCTGGCGACACTTCTGTCCCTCGACCGGCTGTTTCAGGCGGATTACGAGGATGGGTCGCTGGACCTGTTCCTGATGGCGCCGTTGCCGGTGGAAGCGCTGGTGCTGGCCAAGTGTCTGGCCCACTGGCTGACCAATACGGTGCCGCTGATCATCGCCATGCCGGCGGTGGCGTTTCTTGTGAACCTCAACATGGACGGGCTGGGGCCGCTTGTGGTGAGCCTTGTGATCGGCACGCCCGCCCTCAGTCTCATCGGCGCCCTCGGCGCGGCGCTGGTGGTCGGCGTCCGGCGCGGCGGGCTCGTGCTGTCGCTGATCGTGCTGCCGCTCTATGTGCCGGTGCTCATTTTCGGTGCGGCGGCGTCCGGCAGCGGGCTTGGGGACACACCGATGCTGTTTCTGGGGGCGTTCAGCCTGGCAGCGCTGGCGCTGGCACCCTTTGCAGCGGCGGCGGGATTGCGGATTTCGGTGTCGTAACCTCTTTCAAGGACACGTTATTTCGCCGCATCCGGCTTTTCTTGCTGCGCGGGCAGGGCGGAGATACATAAACCCCATGGCTAGATCCATTCAGCGGTTTGCTAATCCGGCGCAGTTCATGGCGCTGTCGGGCGCGGTCCTTCCCTGGGCCAGCGCGGCGGCGGCGCTGACGCTGGGCGTTGGGCTCTATTTCGCGCTCCTCGCCTCACCGCCGGATTACCAGCAGAGCGAGACCGTGCGCATGATGTATGTGCATGTGCCGTCGGCGTGGCTGGCTTCAGCGGGCTACGCGTCCATGGCGCTGGCCTGTGCCATCGGGCTCATCTGGCGGCATCCGCTGGCCTTTGCCTCGGCCAAGGCCATGGCGCCGCTTGGGGCGGCCTTCACCTTCCTGGCCCTGGTCACCGGTGCCCTGTGGGGCAAGCCCATGTGGGGGGCATACTGGGTGTGGGACGCGCGGCTGACCAGCGTGCTCGTCCTGTTCTTCATCTATCTCGGCTATATGGCGCTGTGGGAAGTGATCGAGGATTTTTCCCGTGCCGCCAAGGCGACGTCGGTGTTCTGTCTCGCAGGCGCGGTCAATCTGCCGGTGATCCGCTTTTCGGTGGATTGGTGGAACACGCTGCATCAGCCGGCCTCCGTGGCGCGGCTTGACGGCCCGGCGATCCATTCGTCCATTCTGACGCCACTTCTGATCATGGCCGCAGGCTTCACCCTGCTGTTCCTGGTGCTGGCGCTGGTGCGCACGCGGACGGAAATTCTCCAGCGGCGGGCGGCGGCCCTCGAGGCAGCGCAGGCCAATCGCGCAATGCAGACCGGCGGGAGCGCGGGCTGAGGCGATGGCGGACTTCTTTTACATGGATGGCTATGCGGCCTTCATCTGGCCGGCCTACGGGATCACTGCGCTGGTAACGCTCGGCCTCGTCGTCTGGGCGCTGCGCACCCATAAGGCGGCGCGCGCGCGGGTCGCGGCCCTTGAGGCGCAAGCGCAGGGTCAGTCACAGCCGGGGAGGGAGACCTCGTGAGCGGCGACGCTGATGACCGCGAAAAAGCACCCGGTGCCGGCCGCCGTTACGGTGCCGCCTTGCCGGTTGCGGTGTTCGCGGCATTGGCCGTCCTGCTCTATCTCGCCCTGTTCTGGGGAGACCCCAGCGACATCCCGTCAGCCCTCAAGGACAAGCCGGTGCCGGAGTTTGCCCTGCCCGCCATTGAGGGGGCGGACAGGCTGCCGGGGCTTGAGACCGCCGATCTCAAGACCGGGGTGCCGACGCTGGTGAATGTGTGGGGCTCGTGGTGTGCGCCCTGCCGCACGGAGCACCCGGTGCTCATGCAGCTTGCCGCCCGGGCCGATGTGCGGCTCGTCGGCATCAACTACAAGGACGCGCCGGACAATGCGCGCCGCTTCCTCGGCACCCTGGGCAATCCCTTCGAGGCGGTGGGCGCGGACCGCACCGGGCGCACGGCCATCGACTGGGGCGTCTATGGCGTGCCCGAGACCTTCATTGTCGATGGGGCCGGTATCATCCGCTACAAGCATGTGGGGCCGATTTCCCCCGCGGATGTCGAAAACGTGATCCTGCCGGAACTGGAAAAAGCCCGCACGCCTGCAGCGCCCGCCTCCTAGGGCCTGATCGCACGCCAAATGCGAGCAATCCGGTTAACAGGCCGGAAACCTTCTGCGGCCTAAACCTGTATCACCCGAAAAGTGTTAGAACAGGTCCCGATGGCCCTGCCTATTTCTGCATCGCTGATTTCCGCGCAGGCGCAGGCTTATGTCTCGCCGAAGAATGCGCGGCCCTATGCCCCGCCGCAGGTCGAGAAACTGGCCGCGCGCGGCAGCAGCAATGCTGTTCAGGTGGAGATTTCCGCCGAGGCACGGCAGGCGCAGCAGACACGGCAGGATACCCGTCAGGCAGACGAGACCCGCCGGCAGGACGATGCCCGCAAGGCGGATGAGCAGCGCCGGTCGGCGCGTGACTTTGCCCGCGAGGCCCCGCTGCGTGGCTTCGAGGCACGGGACGGGCAAGAAAATGCCGGGACCCGCAACACGCGCCCCGGCACCACTCTCGACATTCGTATCTGACCTCAAGCACGCGCCGGTGTGGCACGCGCTTCAGAGGCTCCAGCGCGCCTAGCGGCGGCTGGTGCGCTTCTTGGCGGCCGTCTTCTTCTTCGCGGCGGTCTTCTTGGTGGCTGCCTTTTTCGCCGTGGTCTTCTTGGCGGTGGTCTTCTTAGCCGCGGTCTTCTTTTTGGCGGTTGTCTTCTTCGCAGCCGTCTTCTTGGTGGCTGCCTTCTTCTTCGTCGCCGTCTTGCGGCCGGTAGCGGCATTCACCGCATCCACTGCGTCATCCGCCAGGTTGGAGATCACGCCCAGCACTTCAAACAGGGCTTCGCGCTGCTTCGGTGACAGGGCGTCGAGCACCATTTTCTCGGCGCGCACGGCCTGGGGCATGGTGGCGTTGAGGGCGCGGCGGCCGGCGGCCGTCAGGCTTACCGAATTGGCGCGGCGGTCGGATGCCGTGCGCTTGCGCTGCAGCAGGCCGCGGGAAATCATCCGGCTGATCATGTCGGCCAGGGTGGAGCGGTCGATGCCGGTCTGCTTGACGAGATCCGTCTGGCTCAGGCCCTCATCCCGCTCGACGGTGACGAGCACCGCGAATTGACGGGCCGTCAGGCCGCCGGGGCCGACTTCCTTGGTGAAGAGATCCTGCGCGAACTGGGTGGCGCGGCGCAGGAGGTGTCCGGGGGATTGGTCGAGATCAACTTTCTTAGCCATTGATGCCCTCTTGGTGGTTGTCCGGATCGCTCCGGTCGGGTGCCGGTCATTCCCCCCGCCGCTGTCTGCTCCGCCGCACTGTGCCATGTGATCTGGCATGGCCCCCCTGCCGGGGCCTCTCCGTCTTCCGGGGTGTTCCCGCTGCGGAGCCGTCTTTGTGCGGCCGGTCTTCGAACGACGCGTTGCGGCCAGGGAGTGTACGCATCCTGTCCCTGTGCCGGGCCTCTGGTGAATGTCCGGTCGTGATTGATGGAAACTGTGACTACTCGATACTCTGTGTACCGGTCCTGGGCGCCGGCTTTGCTCGCCGGTCTTCGCTGCGGTCCCTGGCGGTGTCAGTTCCGTTCAGGACCGGTTGTCCGGGTACGTTGCTTCTTGAACCTCGTTTGCTGTTGTCCGTCATGCCGGCACTCACGCCTCGCGGCGGGACTGGTCCGTAGCAGTCGCGTCCCGCGGTGTCTGGCCTGGACCGGAGAAGCTCCGAAGGTCATTCACGAGGGTGGTAACCCTCATTGATTGTCAACATACTAACAGTGCACCAATCAGCACGCGACGCAAGTACGCATTGGCCTTGATGCGGTCAATTCTGTGCTGGAAATGGTGCCGGTCAGCGTTACGTCAACATCATCGGGCGCGTGCGGTTCCGCGCAGATGGCGGAAACTCCGCATGCGGAGGGCTGGGTGTGGCTTCAGTGTGACGTTACCCGCAGAATTGAGACGATGGATGGAACAAGATCATGCCGGATTCGGACAAGCAGGCTGACCTTTCAGCGCAGCACGCAGATGCTGTCACTGACAATATGTCGGGTGCGGAACGTCACGCGGCGGCGCTGCAGTGCGATGTGGGCGGCGGGCATGCTTTCACCCTGCGTGTGCCGGAGGGCGACACCCATGCGCGCCATGTGTGTGATGACTGTGGCTATATCCACTATGTGAACCCGAAGATTGTCGTCGGCTCTGTGGTCACCTGGCACGGAGCGGATGACGGGGAGCCGCGCATTCTCATGTGCCGCCGTGCCATCGAGCCACGGCACGGCTTCTGGACGCTGCCTGCGGGCTACATGGAACTCGGTGAAACCACAGAGGCTGCGGCCATGCGCGAAGCCCGGGAGGAGGCATGCGCCGATATCCGGATCGATGCGCTGCTGGCGGTCTATTCCATTCCGCGCATCGGGCAGGTCCAGCTGATGTACAAGGCCACACTTCTGTCGCCGGATGTAATGGCTGGCGAGGAGAGCCTGGAAGTTGCCCTTGTGCGCAACAATGAGATTCCTTGGGACGATCTCGCATTCCCAAGTGTGCGCTGGGCGCTGACGCAGCATCGCGAAGTTGCGCAGGCGGGTGTTTTTGTCCCCTTCACCAACCCTGCCGGGGATATGGGAAACATGGTTCACGGGGCGGATTGACGGATAGCTGCCTTGCGTCAGTCCCGCTTACCGGCACCGGTCCTTGTCGCTCACGCTTCTAGGTGCAGACCAACACCGGCATGGAGGTGACGCATGGCCCGCAAACTTGACGCATTCGCGGACGGGTTCCTGAAGCAGGCGAAATGGTGCATTGATCTGGGCTCGCCCTTCTCAGGCGCCCTGATGACACAGGCAGCGGATGCGCTGCGTCTCGGCACCGATTTCGTCACCACCTACATGCCCTGGTGGCAGGGCGCGACCACGGGCGATGTCTCGGCGGATGTCGTGCCGCTGCGCTTTCTCGGCTGTGCGCATGCGCTGGCGCTTGGCGGTCAGGCCCCGGCGCTTGCCCGGCACTATCCCTCATGTGGCGGCGACGGGGTGGCGGACAATCTCTGGCAGGCGGTGCTTGAGGCCTTTGCCGCCCATCCGGCATTCACGGCTGATTTCGTAGCGCAGCCGCCGCAGACCAACGAAGTTGGGCGTGCCGGCGCGCTGATGGCCGGGCTGCTTGAGCTGGCGCAGCGCACGCGGCTGCCGGTCAGCCTGTTTGAGATCGGTGCGAGCGCCGGCCTGTTGCAGGGGCTTGATAGTTTTTACTATCGGTTCGGCGATGCCTCATGGGGAGATGAAGCCTCTCCCTGCCGCATTGAACCGCAATGGCTGTTCGAAGCGGTGCCGCCGGTCGATGTACCGCTCAGCATCATCGGGCGGCGCGCCTGCGACTATGCCCCGATTGATGTTCTGGACCCGGCCAATGCGCTGAAGATCCGTGCTTACATCTGGGCAGACCAGTCCGAGCGTCTGGCACGGCTGGAGGCCGCCATCGCGATCTCACAGACGGTCAGACCGCAGGTGGATGCCGCCTCGGCGGATGACTGGCTTGCGGACGTTCTGGCGGGACCCTGTACGCCGGGCCAAGTGCGCTGCGTCTTCCATTCGATCATGTGGCAGTACATGCCGCAGGAGGTGCGTGATCGGGCCTATGGTGCGATCGCCGCTGCAGGCGAACGGGCAAACGCCGACGCGCCTGTCGCGTGGCTCAGGTTCGAGCCGGAAACCAACAACGAGCCCGTCCAGCTCGTGCTGGCCCTGTGGCGCGGCGGCCCGCCTGAAACACGCCTCCTCGCCGGTGCCCACCCCCACGCCACGCAGATCGGCTGGACCGGCTGGGACAAGGGGCGCGTGCTGGAGACGCCGGAGCTGGTCCAGCGGTTTTCTTGAGCGCTGGTGCTGCCAGGTGCAGGCGCTGGCTACAGCGTATCGATCTGACGGTCGGCCTCGGCTTCCTTCTCGGCCTCGGTTGTGGGGTCGGGCAGGGCGTAGCGCTGCAGAAGGCCGACCTGGGCGATGGCGAAGGCCATAGTGATGGGCACATTGCCGAACAGCTTGAAGCTGACCCAGAAATCCGTCGAGAAATTGCGCCAGACAATTTCATTAAGCACGGCGAGGAACACGAAGAAGAACGCCCAGCGCCAGGTGAGCAGGCGCCAGCCCTCCTGGGTCAGGCGGAAAGTGCCGTCAAACACGATCTTCAGCAGTGACTTTCCGAAGAACAGGCCGCCGAACAGGATCGCCGCGAACAGGCCGTTCACCAGGGTCGGCTTGAGCTTGATGAACAACTCGTCATTCAGCACCAGGGTCAGCGTGCCGAACACCAGCACGAAGGCTCCGGTTACAAGCGGCATGGTGGCGATGTGGCGGGCGAGGATCCATGAGGCGGCCAGGGAGATGGCAATCGCCACCATGAAGGCCGCCGTCGCGGTGAAAATGTCGAAGCGGTTGTTGGCGATGAAGAACACGGCCAGCGGGCCGATCTCGATCAGCATCCGCACAAGCGGGCTCAGGGGCTCTTTGTGGGCGGCGTGATCTGTCATCGGTGCGGTTTACTCGCTGCTGGAAGTCGGGGTGGCGGTCTCGTCCAGACCGGCAATGGCATTGGCGAAGTTACGGGCCACGAAGGGTTGCAGATCATCCTCGCCTTCGCCAACCCCGATTGCGTGAACGGGCAGACCCGCCTTTTTGGCGATGGCAACGAGGATGCCGCCGCGCGCGGTGCCGTCCAGCTTTGTCATGACGAGGCCGGTCACGCCCACTGCCCTGGTGAAGACGTCCACCTGGTTGACGGCGTTCTGGCCGGTCGTGGCGTCAAGCACAAGAAGAACCGTGTGCGGCGCGGTTTCATCGCGCTTTTTGATAACGCGCACGACCTTTTCGAGTTCCGACATCAGCTCCGCCTTGTTGTGCAGGCGGCCGGCTGTGTCGATCATCACAACGTCTGCGTTCGTCTCCTGCGCCTTGGCGATGGCGTCGAAGGCAAGCCCCGCGGCATCCGCGCCCACGTCGCGGGCGACAACGGGCGCGCCGATGCGCTCCCCCCAGATCTTCAGCTGGTCGATGGCGGCCGCGCGGAAGGTGTCGCCCGCGCCCAGCACCACTGATTTGCCGGCCTGGGTGATGTGCTTGGCGAGCTTGCCGATGGTGGTGGTCTTGCCGGTGCCGTTGACGCCGACCACGAGAATGACATGCGGCTTGTGGGTGCCGTCGAGCAGGATCGGCTGTTCGACCGGCTCCAGCACCTTTGCCACTTCGGACGCCACGATGGAGCGGACTTCTGCCTCGTCTACTTCCTTGTCATAACGCCCGTCGCTGACCGCATCTGTGATCGCGGTTGCCGTCTCGATGCCGAGATCGGCCTGGATCAGCAGGTCCTCCAGCTCGTCCACCGTCGCCCCGTCCAGCTTGCGCTTGGTGAAGACTGAGGCGATGCCCGTGGTCATCGAGGAGGTGGAGCGGCTCAGGCCTTCCTTCAGGCGCTTGAACAGGCCCTTCTTCTCGGGCGCTGCGGCCGCCACCGGCATGTCGCTGCCGAAATCAATGATGCGGGCAGGCTTTTTGAGGTCCGGTTCAATATCCGGCGTCGTTTGGTCACTCATGCAGCGGCAGACAGGTTCGGGGTGGCAACAAGGGTGGCGCCATGGCGCGCGGTCACGTCGGCCCGGCAGATGGTGCCGGGCGCAACGGGCGTGCTGAGGCGCACGGCGGCGAAATCATCCGTGTGCCCCTCATCCGGCTTTTCGGCAAGCAGGCGCACGGTGGTGCCCACATGGGCGTCGAGCCGGGCTTCCAGTGCTATGGACGCCCCGGTGCGCAGCTCAGCGGCGCGCGCCTTGATGGTGGCGCCGTCGACGGGCGGCATCTTGGCGGCAGGCGTCATGCGGCGGGCTGAGTAGGGAAACACATGCACGTGGCTGAGGCCGCAGGCCTCGATCAGTGACAGATTGGCTGCGTGCATGTCGTCCGTTTCGGTTGGGAAGCCGGCCATGAGGTCAGCGCCGAAGGCGATCTCCGGGCGCAGGCGGCGGGCCTCCTCGCAGAAGGCGATGGCATCAGCCCGCGAATGCCGCCGCTTCATCCGCTTCAGGATCATGTCGTGGCCGTGCTGCAGCGACAGATGCAGATGCGGCATCAGGCGCTCTTCCTCGGCGATCGCGCGCATCAGGTCCGGGTCGGCCTCGATGGAATCGATCGACGACAGGCGCAGGCGCGGAAGCTCAGGCACCAGCCTCAGGATGCGCTGCACCAGGTTGCCGAGCGGCGGGGTGCCGGGCAGGTCGCCGCCCCAGGACGTCAGGTCGACGCCGGTCAGCACCACTTCCTGCGTGCCGTTCTCCACCAGCTTGCGGATCTGGCTGACGACTTCGCCGGCGGCGACGGAGCGGGAATTGCCGCGACCGTATGGGATGACGCAGAAGGTGCAGCGGTGGTCGCAGCCGTTCTGCACCTCAACGAAGGCCCGCGCACGGGCCTCGAAGCCTGCAATCAGATGGCCTGCGGTTTCGCGCACGGCCATGATGTCGGCGACGGCGACGCGCGGCGCGTTGCTGCCCTTGAGGAAGGTTTCGGCCTTGGTCTTTTCCGCGTTGCCGACGATGCGGGAAATCTCCGGCATCTGGGCGAAGGTCTCGGGCTCGATCTGTGCCGCGCAGCCGGTGACGATAATCTCCGCCTCCGGATGGTCGCGCCGCGCCTTGCGGATCGCCTGGCGGGCCTGGCGCACCGCTTCGCCGGTCACCGCGCAGGTATTGATGATGATGGCGTTGTCCATGCCGCCGGCGCGCGCATGGTCGCGCATCACCTCGCTCTCATAGGCGTTGAGGCGGCAGCCGAAGGTGATGATCTCCGGGTCCGCCATCACGCGGCTCCTGAAAGCTCGATCTCGCCGTCGAACTCGAACTCGGCGGGGCCGGTCATCATGATGTGATCGTCGTCTCGCCACAGGATATGCAGCGGGCCGCCGGGCAGGTGCACGGTCACGTTGCGCTCCGTCAGCCCCTTGCGGGCGGCGGAGACGGCGATGGCGCAGGCGGCGGTGCCGCAGGCGCGCGTGGCACCTGCCCCGCGCTCCCACACCCGGGTGCGGATCGTGTTGCGGTCGATCACCTCGGCCAGCGAGATATTGGCGCGCTCGGGGAACATCGGATGGTTCTCGAGCAGCGGGCCGATCTTCTCCAGATCATAGGCGTCCGCGTCCTTGACCCAGAAAATCGCGTGCGGGTTGCCCACATTGGCAACGGACGGCGAATGGAGGATGGGGTCGTCGATGGGGCCGATCTGCAATTCGATGGCGCGGGTATCGCGGATGTCCTCCGCCAGCGGAATATCCTGCCAGCCGAAGCGCGGCACGCCCATGTCGATGGTGATCTGCCCGTTGCCCGCGTCACTCGCCACGATGTCGCCGCCCAGGGTGCCCATGCGGATGTCGCCGGAAAGGCCTGCCTTGTAGAGATAGGCGGCCACACAGCGCGCACCGTTGCCGCAGGCTTCCACTTCCTCACCGGACTTGTTCCAGATGGCGGTGGTGACGTCGGTTCCATCACGGCCGGGGCCGATGACCATGATCTGGTCGCAGCCCGGGCCGGTCTCGGTGCTGCCGATCAGGCGCGCGGCGTCGGCGTCCAATGCAAGCGCATTGTCGCGGGCGTCGATCACCACGATCTCGTTGCCGAGGCCGTTCATCTTGTGAAACGGGACTGTCATGGCCGCCTATATGGCGCTTTTGGCGCTGAAATGCCAGAAACGCGGATGGCATGAATAACAGCCCGTCGAAAATGAGCGGGCAGACAAGAAAAATGAAGGGGGGTGGCCCATGGGGAGCATTGCCTGGGTTCTGAGCCGGCTGGCGCTGGCCATCGGCGGCATGGCGCTGTTCGCGGCTATGATCGGGGTCATCTGGCTGGATGCGCAGTTCGAGGAGCCGGGCGTGACCCACGTCCCGTCGCTGGCCGATGAGCTGGGTGCCAGGCGCGTTCTGGCGATCTTCGCCCATCCCGATGACGAGCAGCTGGTGGCAGCGCTCCTTTCCCGCGCTGTTGAGGGCGGGGCTGAGGTTTTCATGATCACCGCCACGGCTGGCGAAGCGGGCACGCAGATGCCGCAGGTGGCCCGGCAGCAGGAACTCGGCATCATCCGTACCGCCGAAGTCCTGAAGAACGGCTACGCTTTGGGGCTCAAGGCTCAGGAAGTGTGGGGCATGCCCGATGGCGGGCTTGAGCGCGATGTGCCGTTCCTGGCGCTGGTAACGGAGATCGTGAAGGCGTTCCACCGCTACGAGCCGGATCTCGTCATCACCTTCTGGCCGGAAAGCGGGGCCAGTGCGCATCCGGATCACATGCGCATGGGGCTTGCCGCGCGTGAAGCAGTGCGCCAGTTCGAGGGCATCCATGTCTATCAGGGGCCCCGCCACGTCGCCTACACGCTGATGCCGCGCGGGGCCATGCAATCGCTGGGCGGCGAGCGCGGCGCCTTCGTGGCCGACAACCAGCCCGACCCCACCCATTCCATGCCCGGCGACACCCATCTCAAGCAGCGCGGCTGGGATCTGCATCACAGCCAGCGGGACTATGTGGCCCATGCCTATGGCGCGCCGGCCAATGTGCTGTACGCGTTCTTCGACAAGGAATTCTATTTCGTGGAAAAGGTTGGCGCCGAATGAGCACGCAGCATGAACTTTCTCCCGGCCCGCTGCATGATGCCCGGGGCCATCTGACCGAGGCGGGCTACGCGACGGACGAGCGCAAGCGCTACAGCCGCGCGGCCATCCGGGCGCCCTGGTACCGCATCAAGGAATGGGATTATTACGGCATTTTCGGTGACGATTACGGCATCGGCCTCGTCATCGCCGACAATTCCTATATGGGGCTTCTGTCGGTCACCTGGTTCGACTTCACCGCGCGCACCATGCGCGATGTCGCGGCCATTCCGCTGTTCACCCGCGGGCGGCTGGGCCTGCCGGAAAGCGCGGATGCAGGCGATATCGCCGCGTCCCACAAGGGCGTGTCGCTTGACTTCCGCCATGTGGATGGCGGGCGGCGGCTGATCCTGGATTGCCCGGCATTCGAGGGCGGCAAGGGGCTTGCGGGCGAGATATTCCTCGCCCAGCCCGACATGGACCGGATGACCATCGCCACGCCCTTTCCCGAAGGCGACCGGCTTTTCTATTACAACCAGAAGATCAACTGCCTCGCCGCCACCGGCGAGGTGACGGTAGCGGGCGTACCCCATAGCTTTTCGCCGGACCGGCATTTCGGGGTGCTCGACTGGGGCCGCGGCTGCTGGGCCTATGACAATGTCTGGTACTGGGGCTCCGCCTCGGGCCTCGTCCAGGGGCGGCCCTTCGGGTTCAATATCGGCTACGGCTTCGGCGATACCTCGGCGGCGAGCGAGAACATGGTGTTCGTCGATGGCCGGGCGCACAAGCTCGACCAGGTGACTTTCCACATCCCCGGGGAAGGCTTTGACGCCGCACCGTGGCGGTTTTCCTCCAATGACGGGCGGTTCGAGATGGATTTCGAGCCGGTGTTCGACCGGGCTGACTACACCAATCTCGGCCTCATCCGCTCCGACACCCACCAGACTTTCGGCCATTTCTCCGGCCGCGTGGGGCTGGATGACGGTTCGGTGCTGGAAGTGGAGCGGCTTCTCGGCTTTGCGGAAGAGGTAAAGAACCGGTGGTGACGGGGCGATGTTGACTGCCTGTTAGAGGTCAAATTGACCTGAATCAACTAGCAACCTCAATAGGTTGCCCATACACAACCCAATACATCTAATGCGAGTATGGTTAATTCACCTAACTGAAAAGTTCAAAATACGTGAATGGCTAGCTCAAACCTTCCACCAGATTTCCCGGAAGTTGACGAATTCGACCTCCGTTTTGCTGCCCTCGAATACGCGATGGCCATGCTGGTCTCTCAGTTCGATCATCAGGCTGCTGAGTGGAACGACAAGTTGCCGGGCATATGTGAGGCCGCATCGTTGGATTTCGGGGCGCGCATGCGGCGCGCAGGGGTTGCGGTCGGCGCTGACGAGCAGAAAACGCTCTCAAGCCTGATGCAGGGCTTTCTGACGCTGAGATAGAAACCCATGCATGTGCTTGACGACGAAGACAGCGCCGCCATGGAAACGGCGGCGGAAATTCTTCTGACCTTGAGCTTTTTTCATCTAAGCGAGCAGAAGCGGTTTGCGGTGGTGAAAGAAGCAGCCGAAGCCTTGCAGCATCTTTCCGACTGGCAACCCCAGCCGGACATGGTGCTGCTAGGCCTTTCAACCTGCCTTGATACGCTCGTACATAAATGCCGGTCCGCTGCTAAGGCCGGGCCTGAAGGACGCGCGGAAATCGCAGCATCAAGGATGCGGCTGAACCTGACCGGCGCGCGACCATTGGCCGGGTCGGGCAGGGAGTGACTGGGGGCGGGGGATTGCGAATTGATGGGTCGGGCGGGCACTTATCTTTTTGGCGGCACGACTGTTGTTGCGGGACTGATGGCCGCGCTTCTGTGGGGGACATTGCCCCCGGCGCAGCCTGATTGGCGCCTAGCGTTCGATGGGCTTGTGGCGGAAGGCGCGTGCTACGAGGCCAGCCGTCTTGCCAGCGATGTGGCCAGGGCTGATGTCATTGAGGCCGCTGAATTGTTTCAGGCGCTGGCGACGCAGGACCCTGACAGCCTGTGCCGGCCTCTGTGGAAGCCTGAGCTGGCGAACTCATGGCCGAGCGAAGAGGCGTTATTGAGCGAGATGCGGATGGCAGCAGCCTCGCAGGGGGCGCACCTGGCAGAGCTTGTTGACCAGCGCCGATGGGCACCGGGCCGTATTGAGGCGTTTTTCCACGATCTTGCCGGCAGGTCCGTTACCACCAGCCCGGACAGCGTCTTTGTGTATAACGCCTTTGATGAAACGCCCCTGTCCGCAAGGTGGCAACATGCCTGGTGGCAATTCACCTGCGGCCACGCGCTTGGCCGTTTCAACCGGCCGCGCTGGGTGTGGGTGGAAAGCACGCTTTTCTGGCTGCGTCACCCGGACGGGACGCCCGCACAGCGGGAGATCGAACCCTGGTACGTATTTGAGCAAACCTGCGCAGCCTCTGCCCTGGACCTGGCCCGGGAGCTCGGCCTCGACGCACCCGGACAAATGGGTGATCTGGCTGAGCACATGCTTTTTGAAGCCCAGGCCAGCCGCGAGGCGCAGTTGCTGTCCATCACGCGCGCGCTGATCCACGGCAAGTTCGGCTATGCCAGTCCGCAAACCAAGGAGGAGCGTGTGGCTGCTGCCCGCGATGCGTTGCTCTCGCTCGGGCTGCTGACATGGGATGAGTATGGCCCGGCGCTTTCGTTCTATGGACGATTGCTGCTCAACGGCGGCCCGCCGGACTATGAAGACGTCAGCCTGGTCATGATTGCGAGGGACCCGCCACTGTCAGACGGGCAATACGCCTACGGATTACTGCTGCGGGCGCAGGCGGCCGGGGAAGACGTGGAAGAGGACCTTGCGCGGGTTGAGGCGGCGCTGACGGAAGCCGAGAAGGCTGCGGTGATGGATTGGATTGGGGGGGAGTAGGGCCGCAACCAACCTCGGCCCATTCGTTCCGACACTTACCAGACCTTCCGCAATTTCTCCGGCTGCGTGGGGCTGGATGACGGCTCGGTGCTGGAAGTTGACCGGCTCTTGGGCTTCGCGAAGGAAGTGAAGGGCCGGTGGTGGGGAGGTTGAAAGCCCCTGGATGTTAACTATGTACCAATTGCAAATTTTAACGAAGTAATGGAATTGATATGCCTATATTTTTTACAGGAGAAAGTCGGGAAACTCTGACTGGTGTAAATTTTCGCGCGAAGGATCAAGATGAGAAAAGCGTGACAGTCTCTGTTAGCGCAGAAGCTGGTCAAGATTATAAGTGGGACGACATTTGTTCGATGGCGAGCAAAAAATACGATGCGGGTGATTTGGCAAGTAAAGGCCCTCCGCCAATAGTCATGGTGACCACATCCGACTTCTAAAGTATTGAAGATGGTCCCTCGTAATCGGCAGGAACCCGGAATCGTCCTCATTGAGGTAATTGAGGGGACTATTTTGATTATAGCCAAGATCGGTCGCGGACGCTGGGGCCTACATTGGGCTTGGAGGCTTGGTACCAGCGCGCCTCTGTATATCTCGCCCCACCACCTTGACCCCGCCCCCTAATTCGCCCTAAAACCCCCGTTACTTTCCGAGACATCGTCTGTCTCCTTCGGCCAGCGGGCTTTCGCGTCCGCACGTCGCCACCCGTCAGCGCGTTGCGCCCACGGGTGCGTTACTGCTTTGGCTTGTCGGATATCGGCGCAGTATGTCGCGGAGAACGGTTTGAAACGGCGGATTTTCGGCGCGGATGTTTGACACCTTACAGGAACGCCTGGGCTCCATTTTCGAGGGGCTGACCAAGCGCGGGGCGCTGTCGGAGAAAGATGTCTCCGAGGCGATGCGCGAGGTGCGCCGGGCGTTGCTCGAGGCGGATGTGGCGCTGCCGGTGGCGCGCGACTTCATCAGGAAGGTGACCGAGCGCGCCGTGGGCCAGGAAGTGCTGCGCTCCGTCACGCCGGGCCAGCAGGTCATCAAGATCGTCCATGACGAGATGGTGGCGATGCTTGCCGGCGGCGGCGAAGAGGGCGCGCCCGCGCCGTCTTCGGATGATGCGGCGGATGACGCGGCGGGGATCGACCTTGCCGCGGTTGCGCCGGTGCCGGTCATGATGGTGGGCCTGCAGGGCTCCGGTAAGACGACATCCACGGCCAAGGTGGCGATCCGCCTGCGCGACAAGGCCAAGCGCAAGGTGCTGATGGCATCGCTCGACGTGCGCCGCCCCGCCGCGCAGGAACAGCTCAAGGTGCTGGGCGAGCAGGCGGGCATCGACACGCTGCCCATCGTCGCGGGCCAGGACCCGGTGGCGATTGCGCGCCGCGCCATGGAAGCAGGCCGTCTCGGCGGCTATGACGTGGTGATGCTGGATACGGCGGGCCGCCTTGCCGTTGATGAAGCGCTGATGGCGGAGATGGCGGAGATCAAGTCCGCCGCCAATCCGCATGAAATTCTGCTGGTGGCCGACAGCCTGACCGGCCAGGACGCGGTCAACACCGCTGACCTGTTCAACAAGCGCGTCGGCCTTACCGGCATCGTGCTGACGCGCGCGGATGGTGACGGGCGCGGCGGTGCGGCGCTGTCCATGCGCGCTGTCACCGGCAAGCCGATCAAGCTTCTGGGCACCGGCGAAAAGCTGGACGAGATGGAAGTCTTCCGCGCCGAGCGCGTGGCGGGCCGCATTCTCGGCATGGGCGACGTGGTGTCGCTCGTGGAGAAGGCCGCCGAGACGCTCGACGCCGAGCAGGCCGAGAAGATGGCCGCCAAGATGAAGAAGGGTCAGTTCGACCTGGATGATCTGGCGGAGCAGCTCAAGCAGATGGCGAAGATGGGCGGCATGTCCGGCGTCATGTCGCTGATGCCCGGCATGGGCAAGGCGAAGAAGCAGCTTGATGCGGCGGGCATGGATGACGGGGTCTTGAAGCGCCAGGCGGCGATCATCTCCTCGATGACCAAGACCGAGCGCCGCAACCCGAAGCTTCTGAACGCCAGCCGCAAGAAGCGCATTGCCGCGGGCTCCGGCACCCAGGTGCAGGAAGTGAACCGCGTTCTGAAGATGCACCGTCAGATGGCGGACGTTTTCAAGATGATGGGCAAGAAGGGCGGCCGCAAGGGCATGGCTGCGCTGATGAACGCCATCGGCGGCGGTGGCGGTATGCCCCCCGGTGTCACGCCTCCCGGCGGCATGGGGGGCGGTATGCCCGGCCTTGGCGGCGGCATGCCCGGCATGGGCGGCGGTCTGCCGCCTGCAGGATCTGGTGGTCTTCCTGGATTGGGGGGCGGATCGCTTCCCGGACTGGGCGGATCGAAGAAGAAGTAACGACGAATTTTCGCGGGCGAAGAAGAACCAAGAAGAGCAGCCCGCACATGACGAGTACGGATTAACGAGAATTGCCGCGCGGCCATGAGCGCCCCGGCAGGTGAGACAACCAAGGAGACCTTAACGATGGCACTGAAGATCAGGCTTGCCCGTGGCGGCGCCAAGAAGCGTCCGTTCTACCGCATCGTGGTGGCGGATGTGCGTTCCCCGCGCGACGGCCGTTTTGTCGAGAAGATCGGCACGCTGAACCCGCTCTTGGCCAAGGACAATGAAAACCGCGTGGTGCTCGACCTCGAACGCGCCAAGTACTGGCTCGGCCAGGGCGCCAAGCCGACCGACCGCGTGTCCCGTCTGCTGGACGCCGAGGGCCTTGTGAAGCGCGAAGCGCGCAACAACCCGAAGAAGGCCCTGCCGGGCAAGAAGGCGCAGGAGCGCATCGAAGCCAAGCGCATCGCCGAGGAAGAAGCTGCTGAAGCCGCCAAGGCCGCTGAAGAAGCTCCGGCCGAGGAAGCTCCGGCAGAAGAAGCTGCGTCCGAAGAAGAAGCCGCTTCTTAAGGCGGGAGTGGCCGGATGGCTGACGGGTCCACCGACATTCTTCTTGGCGCGATCGCCGGTGCCCACGGGGTGCGCGGCGAGGTTCGCGTCAAGACGTTCACGGAGGATCCCGGAGCCATCGGCGACTATGGGCCGGTGCATACGGAAGACGGGCGGGTTTTTTCCCTGCGCGTCACCAAGCCGGTCAAAGGCGGCATGGCCGCAAAGCTTGATGGGGTCACAGACCGCGATCAGGCAGAGGCACTGAAGGGCACGCGGCTCTATGTGTCTCGGGACGCGCTCGGCGAGCCGGGCGTGGATGAGGACGGAGAAGAGGCCTTCTTCCAGGCAGACCTTGTGGACTGCGTGGTGGTAACGGCCGATGGCGAGGAGATCGGACGGGTGATTGCCGTTCATGATTTCGGCGCGGGCGATCTGTTGGACGTCCAGCGCGCTGGCGAAACCGGCAAGGGCAAGACCCTGCTGGTGCCGTTCACGCGCGCGGTGTGTCCGGAGGTAGATATCGCCGCGCGCCGGATCGTGTGCGTGCCGCCTGCCGGTCTTCTCGAGGACGCAGAACCCGGGGAGGGCGAGGCCAATGGCTGAGACTGCCTCCCCGGCCTGGACCGCCACCGTCCTCACCCTGTACCCGGAGATGTTTCCGGGGCCGCTGGGCACGAGCCTTGCGGGCCGTGCGCTTGAGGCGGGCACCTGGGCGATGGATGTGCACAACATCCGCGACCATGCCCATGACAGGCACCGCACGGTGGATGACACGCCGGCGGGCGGCGGCCCGGGCATGGTGATGCGGGCCGATGTGCTGGCCGAGGCGATCGACGCTGTGGCCGACAGGCCGGGGCCGCTCGTCTATCTCACGCCGCGCGGCGTGCCGCTGAGCCAGGGCCTTGTCCGCGAGATGGCGGCGGGGCCAGGCGTCCGGTTCGTGTGCGGACGGTTCGAGGGGCTTGATGAGCGCCTGTTCGCCACGCGGCCGGGGCTTGAAGTGTCGCTGGGAGATTTCGTGCTCTCCGGCGGCGAGATGGCGGCGCTGACCGTCATGGATGCCTGCGTGCGGCTGTTGCCGGGCGTGATGGGGGCGGATGCCTCGGGCGATGAAGAGAGTTTTGAGAACGGGCTTCTGGAATACCCGCATTACACGCGGCCCCAGGAGTTCAACGGCATGGAGATACCGGCGGTCCTGACCTCCGGCCACCATGAAAAGGTGCGGGCGTGGCGCCTGGCGGAAGCCGAGCGCATCACCCGCGAGCGGCGCCCGGATCTCTGGGCTGCCTATGTTGCAAGGACTGCCGGCGCGCGCGACGTGCGTCCGGAACTGGATCATTAGACGATAAGAGAAATCGAGGGTTCGACATGAACATCATCGAAGAGATTGAAAAAGAGCAGCAGGCCAAGCTGACCGAAGGCAAGGAAGTCCCTGATTTCCGCCCGGGTGACACGGTCCGCGTCAACGTGAAGGTGGTGGAAGGCTCGCGCGAGCGTATCCAGGCCTATGAAGGCGTGTGCATCGCGCGGTCCGGCGAGGGCCTGCAGGAAAACTTCACGGTACGGAAGATTTCCTACAATGAGGGCGTGGAACGCGTGTTCCCGATCTACTCCCCGCTGATCGACAGCATTCAGCTGGTCCGCACCGGTAAGGTGCGCCGCGCCAAGCTCTATTACCTGCGCGGCCGCCGCGGCAAGTCCGCCCGTATCGCCGAGCGCGTGGACCACAAGGCCGGTGCCAAGGGCAAGAAGAAGGCGTAAGCCCGTCCTTCTCCCTGATGGCGGCAGGGTGTTTGTGCCTGCCGCCGGTGCCTATATGACCTGACACCGGACAGCCCGCGTGCGAGCGGGCGCCGGTGTCCCATGACTGGATCCGATTGAAAAGGAAGCGAGCTGATGTCCGGCCCCCGCACAATGTATGACAAAATCTGGGACGACCATGTTGTCGAGACCCGTGAAGACGGGACCAGCCTGCTCTACATTGACCGGCATCTCGTGCACGAAGTGACGAGCCCGCAGGCCTTTGAAGGTCTGCGCATGGCCGGCCGCCAGGTGCGCCGTCCGGAAAAGACGCTGGCCGTGGCCGATCACAACGTGCCCACGTCTGACCGCGCCGGCGGCATCGCTGACGAGGAAAGCCGCATCCAGGTCGAAACGCTCGAAGCCAACACCAAGGAGTTTGGCGTCGAGTATCTGCCGATGATGGATATCCGTCAGGGCATCGTGCACATCGTCGGGCCGGAGCAGGGCTTCACCCTGCCGGGCACCACCATCGTCTGCGGTGACAGCCACACCTCCACCCATGGCGCGTTCGGTGCCCTGGCGCACGGCATTGGCACGTCTGAAGTTGAACATGTGCTGGCGACGCAGACGCTGATCCAGAAGAAGGCGAAGAACTTCCGCGTCAATGTGGAAGGCACGCTGCCGGAAGGTCTCACCGCCAAGGACATCGTGCTGGCGATCATCGGCGAGATCGGCACCGCCGGCGGTACCGGCTATGTCATCGAATATGCCGGTGAAGCCATCCGCGCGCTTTCCATGGAAGGCCGCATGACCGTCTGCAACATGACGATCGAGGGCGGTGCGCGTGCCGGGCTGATCGCGCCGGACGATGTGACCTACGACTATCTCAAGGGCCGCCCGCGCGCGCCCAAGGGCGGGGCGTGGGAAGCAGCGGAAGCCTATTGGCGCACGCTGCCGTCCGATGAGGGCGCCAAGTTCGATCGCGAGATCACCATCGACGTCAACAACATGACGCCGATCGTCACCTGGGGCACCAGCCCGCAGGATGTTGTGGCCGTCACCGGCATGACGCCGGACCCGGCCAAGATTGAAGACCCGGACAAGGCCCGCGCCGTGCAGCGTGCGCTCGACTATATGGGTCTTGAGGCCAACACCAAGATGACCGACGTCGCCGTCGACACGGTCTTCATCGGCTCCTGCACCAATGGCCGCATCGAGGATCTGCGCGCCGTCGCCGACGTGGCCAAGGGCCGCAAGGTGAAGGAAGGCATCCGCACGCTCGTTGTGCCGGGCTCAGGCCTCGTCAAGGAGCAGGCGGAAGCTGAAGGCATCGACAAGGTGCTGATCGAAGCGGGCTTTGACTGGCGCGAGCCGGGCTGTTCCATGTGCCTTGCCATGAACGCCGACAAGCTGGCCCCGGGCGAGCGCTGCGCCTCCACCTCCAACCGCAACTTCGAAGGCCGCCAGGGCCGCGGCGGCCGCACGCACCTCGTGTCCCCCGCCATGGCGGCGGCAGCGGCAATCGCCGGGCACTTCGTTGACGTGCGGGAATTGGATTAGGGGATTAACCGTAACCCTAAACTCCAGCGAGACCGCGCACTGGTTGTACTGGCGTGTAGTTCATGGATATGTATTCTGCTTCCCAAGCAAAAGGTGTCAGGGGGACAGTATGCGTATTAAGGGGATTTTTGCCGTTGCTTCGGCGCTGGTGCTGGGTGCGTGTTCAACAGCCGACCGGGCACGACTTGATGCCTCGACGACAGAGCCGGCCATCTTCCAGGCGCGTAACTTCATCGATGTCCGCCGGATGGGCGGGTACAAAGATGAGGTCATCGCGAAGGATCGCTACAAGGTTCATGTGCGCACCAATACAGTGACGTCGGCGCACCGGGCCGTGTCTATTGCGTTGGCGCGTGCCGCAGAACTGGCCGAGGAAAACGGGTATCCCTATTTCCAGCCCGAGAAGCTCGATGTGCAGATCAAATGCGTCTATGTCGGCATGGGCGGTCCGGTGGACTCGGCAACACCGGTGGTCGAACTGTCTGTCCGGGCGCTTGATGTGCTTCCTTCCGGGCCGAGCATGAAGGTATTTGATGTGGCGAAAATCCGGATCAATCTAAAGCCGGAGCTGATGACAGCCAATTCTGTGCGGGCGCAAGCTGAACAAGTGGCTCTTGGAAACCGGCAGAAATGCATAAGTCGGAGTGCGGGTTTCACACCGGACGCCGATCAGTCCATGCCGTGGACAACGCATGATTTGTTGGCTGACGTGATGCCCTCCGCCTGAGTTAGCTAGGTGTATTGCATCAGGCGGATGCCGAAGACTGTACTCCTGCAGCCGGTGTGCTATAGAGCCCGCCGCCGAAGGAGAAATGGGCAATGGATAAATTCGACAAGCTGACGGGTGTTGCGGCGCCGATGCCGATCCTCAACATCGACACCGACATGATCATCCCCAAGCAGTTCCTCAAGACGATCAAGCGGACGGGGCTGGGTGTGCATCTGTTCGACGAGATGCGCTACAAGGATGATGGGTCCGAGGTCGAGGACTTCGTGCTGAACCAGCCGGCCTATCGCGATGCCAAGATCATCGTGGCGGGCGACAATTTCGGCTGCGGCTCCTCGCGCGAGCATGCGCCGTGGGCCCTGCTTGATTTCGGCATCCGCTGCGTGATCTCCACCTCGTTTGCCGACATCTTCTACAACAACTGCTTCCAGAACGGCATTCTGCCCATCGTGCTGCCGAAGGAAGACGTGGACAAGCTGATGGACGACGCCCAGCGCGGCGCCAACGCGGTTGTGTCCGTCGATCTCGAAGCGCAGGAAATCACCGGGCCGGACGGCGGCAAGATCACGTTCGAGATCGACCCGTTCCGCAAGCACTGCCTGCTCAACGGGCTGGATGCCATCGGCCTCACCATGCAGCAGGTGGACGCGATCGACGCGTTTGAAGCCAAGGACAAAGGCGCCCGCGCCTGGGCCTGACCCCCGCGCAGGACAACGAGACGTCAAGAGGCGGAGCAGTCCTTTGCTCCGCCTTTTTTATGGCGAGTCCGCACCAACCATCCTTCCCCCATGGGCCCTCCGGTCAAGCCGTGGGATGGCGCGTGGTGGAATGGCTTGAGTAACAATTCCCTCTCCCCTAGCGGGAGAGGGAGGGGCCCGCGCGCGTCAGCGCGTGGGAGGGTGAGGGGGCGCCAGCAGTTGCATTTGCTTTCTGACAAGGTGCGGATGGAGAGGTCCACCCCCCTCACCCGGTGCTGCGCACCGACCTCTCCCCCCAAGGGGGGCGAGGTGACATTTGGCAGTACTTGCCTCCCCGCTCACCCTCCGGCTTGACCGGAGGGTCTATCTGACGGGCAAATCGGGTTGGCTGGCAGATGCGTCAACCGAAGGGGCAAGAAAGCTGGCAGTCCTGGCTGATCGGTGGTGTTGTAGGGGCTTGAGAACCACACCACTGCACGCAGCCGGACACGCCCATGAGCCACACCGACCCGAAGACAGTCACCCACGCCGTCTGCGGAGCCTATCTGCTGGTTGCCTTTTCCGACGGCGAGTTCGCGCCCATCGAGGAAGGCCGGCTGATGGCGGAGCTTGCCGCCGATGACGCCTTCCGCGCGTTCGACCTCTCGGCGCTCAATGCAGAGATGGACGAATTGATTCAGGCCTTCACTGCGGACTATGAAGCAACGGCGCTCGACGTGCTGATCTCCATTGCCTCGGTGAAGGAGGGCGAGATGGCGGTGCGCGCCGTCAAGCACGCCGCCCGCGTCGCCATTATCGCCGATCAGGCGATCTCCCCGCAGGAAGAGCACGCGCTGGAGCGTGTTGCCTTGGCGCTGGGGCTGGACAAGGCCGCGCTTTAGGCGGGGCGTCTCCTTTAAGTAATGCGTTGGTATGCCCAAGCCCCCGGGTTCCGGGCCTGCTGCAGCTTGCCACTGGCCTTGATCCCGCGTCCCTGCTAGGAACCCGGCCAACTGATCGATAGTTCGTTTCCGGAGACCTGATCCCATGACCACGCACAAGCTTCTTCTCCTGCCGGGCGACGGCATAGGCCCCGAGGTGATGGGGGAGGTGCGCCGCGCCATCGACTGGATGAACGCGCAGGGGCTGACCTCTTTCGAGGTCGAAGAGGGTCTTGTGGGCGGTGCGGCCTATGACGCGCATGGCCAGTCGATCTCCGAGGATGACATGGCGCGCGCCATGGCGGCGGACGCGGTGCTGTTCGGCGCCGTCGGCGGACCCAAATGGGACGACGTGCCTTATGATGTGCGGCCGGAGGCCGGTCTCCTGCGCCTGCGCAAGGACATGGAGCTGTTCGCCAATCTCAGGCCCGCCATCTGCTTCGGCGCGCTGGCGGAAGCCTCGTCGCTGAAGAAGGAACTTGTCGACGGGCTCGACATCCTGATCGTCCGTGAGCTGACGGGCGGTGTCTATTTCGGTGAGCCGAAAGAGATCACGGACCTGCCGAACGGCCAGAAGCGCGCGGTGGATACGCAGGTTTATGAAACCTACGAGATCGAGCGCATCGCAGCGGTTGCCTTCGACCTCGCCCGCACGCGCGACAACCGCGTCTGCTCGATGGAAAAGCGCAATGTGATGAAGTCCGGCGTTCTGTGGAACGAGGTGGTGACCGAGGTGCACAAGCGCGACTATCAGGACGTGGAGCTTTCCCACATGCTGGCGGATGCAGGTGGCATGCAGCTGGTGCGCGCGCCCAAGCAGTTTGACGTGATCGTCACTGACAATCTGTTCGGCGACATGCTGTCGGACGTGGCCGCCATGCTGACCGGCTCGCTGGGCATGCTGCCGTCGGCGTCGCTGGGCGCGCCGGACGGCAATGGCAAGCGCCGTTCGCTCTATGAGCCGGTGCACGGCTCCGCGCCCGACATTGCGGGCCAGGGCATCGCCAACCCCATTGCCATGCTGTCGAGCCTCGCCATGTGCCTGCGTTACTCGTTCACCATGGGCGAGGTGGCAGACCGGCTCGAGCGCGCCATCACCTCGGTGCTGGACCAGGGCCTGCGCACTGGCGACATCATGCAGGACGGCATGACCAAGGTCTCGACCGCGCAGATGGGCGACGCCGTCGTGAAGGCGATGGGCGAAGGCTGAGGCGGGGCGTAGAGAAAACCCGCTATCCCTCCGGCTTGACCGGAGGGTCTCCCTCAATTGCGCTCGGCTTCAGAAGTCCCTCATTCTGAGATCCTCCGGTCAAGCCGGAGGATGAGCGGGGGGGGGTGGACTATTACCAGCCGTAGGGATGGCGCCGCCAGCGGTCGTAGTAGAACGGCCAGTTGGGGCCCCAGAAAGCCTGTGCCGCGGCCTGGCGGCGGGCCTGGGTGTCGGCTTCCAGCGCCCGGATCTCGCGCAGCTTCAGCAGGCAATTGCCGAACGGCTCGGTGGTTTCGGTAAAGCCGAGTTCCGTGCATTCGGCCTTGTCGGCGGCAAGCTGTGCCTGGGCGCGGGCAGCGCGTTCCTCCGGGCTGGTGCAGGCGGTGAGTGATGCCAGCAGAATGGCGGGGACGATTGTCCTTGCGAGGCGGTCAGGCGTCATGGTGCTGCTCCCTTAAAGGCCGATGCCGATCCCGATGCCGACACCCACATTGCCGCTGGAGCGAGAGTTCTGCTCAATGGCGCGGATCTCGCGCAGCTTCAGGCGGCAGTTTCCATAGTCCTCGGTGCCCTCGGTGAAGCCGAGATCGAGGCAGGCCTGATGGTCGGCGGCGTTCTGCCGGGCAATTTGCTCGGAGCGGTCTCCGGCGCAGGCGGCAAGCAGGCCCGCAAGGGCAATGCTTGTGAGGATGCGGGTCGTCATGTGCGGTCTCCCCTTGATCATCGCGCAGTGTACCGGGCGGAAAGCGGCGACAAGGTGGCGCGGCCCCTCACATCCGGGTGAGCCGCCCCTGTGCCCGGCTGGCCGGAAAAATGGCGCCCCCGCCGGATAAACTCGCTGTTTGGCGGGAACTTTTCTGCCGGTTGCGGGTTGCCAGACCGGTGGTCTCATGCGGAGACCGGCGGGCGGGTCTCATTGACGTTGCCTGTGGGCAATGACATATACAGCGCGCGATTAAGAGCTGAAGACGGACCTGATGGCCGATCGACTGACCTTCCCGGAGCCTGACGCCCCGTGCGCGCCCTTTGCGCCGCATGGCCGTGACGCCATGGCTGCCGCCGGGTCCACCTTCACCCCTACAACCATCCTCACCAAGACCGGTTCCACCACCAAAACCACTGGCGGAACCACCGTCTGATCCTGCCTCTTGCGCCGCTCACACTCTCTTCTGCCGGCCGCAGGGGAGGCGCAGGCGCAGCGGGGCCGCACCGGCACACCTCAAGGCGGGGATCGGGCGCGGCGCAGGAGAGGAACTCACGGACAAAACGGAGCACATCATCATGGGTTTGAAAGTCGCCGTCATCGGCGCCACGGGCAATGTCGGGCACGAGATGCTCAACATTCTCGACGAACGTCAGTTTCCGGCCACCGAAGTGGTCGCCATCGCCTCGCGCCGCAGCCAGGGCAAGGACGTGTCCTTCGGCGACAAGACGCTGAAGTGCCAGGCGCTCGAGAATTACGATTTCACCGGCACCGACATCGCCATCATGTCGGCGGGCGGCAGCGTGTCTAAGGAATGGTCGCCGAAGATCGCCGCCAAGGGCGCGGTGGTGATCGACAATTCGTCGGTTTGGCGCACGGACCCGGATGTGCCGCTGATCGTGCCGGAAGTGAATGCCGACGCGCTGGCCGGCTACACCAAGAAGAACATCATCGCGAACCCCAACTGCTCCACGGCGCAGCTGCTTGTGGCGCTCAAGCCCCTGCATGACCTCGCGCAGATTGAGCGCGTCATCGTGTCGACCTATCAGTCGGTGTCGGGCACGGGCAAGGACGCGATGGACGAGCTGTTCAACCAGACGCGTGCTGTCTATGTGAACGATCCCATTGAGCGGAACATCTATCCCAAGCAGATCGCGTTTAACGTGATCCCGCATGGGGGCGACTTCATGGAAGACGGCTACACCACCGAAGAGTGGAAGATGACCGTCGAGACCAAGAAGATCCTCGACCCGAAGATCAAGCTGACGGCGACGTCGGTGCGCGTGCCGGTGTTTGTCGGCCATGGTGAGGCGGTGAATATCGAGTTCGCCAAGCCGATCACCGACGATGAGGCGCGCGACGCGTTGCGCGAGGCGCCGGGCATTCTGGTGGTCGATAAGCGCGAGGACGGCGGCTATGTGACGCCGGTCGAATGCGTTGGCGACTATGCCACCTTCGTCAGCCGCATCCGCGTTGACCCGACGGTGGAAAACGGGCTGGCCCTGTGGGTCGTGTCGGACAATCTGCGCAAGGGTGCTGCGCTCAATGCCGTGCAGATCGCCGAACTGCTCAACACCAAATATCTGTCGAAGGCTGCCTGACGGGCGGACCATCTTCGGTCATCACGACATCAGGCGCCGTCGGGTAATCCCGCCGGCGCCTTTTGTTTGGCGGTCACGCGGCCTAGGCGAAGGGTATGGACAGGGGGGGCAGGCAAGGGGCCCAGACAAGGGTCACGCTCCTGCAGGGCTTGCGCCGCCCGGCTATTTTTATATAATCATCATTATGCCAAAACGAGTCGACCATATGGAGCGCCGCTCCCAGCTTGCCGCCGCCGCTGTCCGGGCCATTGATGACCGGGGGCTTGAGGCGGTGCGGCTTGTGGATGTGGCGAAGGCCGCCAATCTCACCACCGGGGCGGTGGTCCATTATCTCAGCAGCAAGGACGACGTGCTGATGGCCGCCTTCGAGCAGGTGGGCCTGCGCAATGTCGAGCGCATGGTTGAGACGCGCGGGCAGGGCATTGTGGACCGGGCGATGGCCTATCTGCCCCGGGACGAGGAGACCGCGCGCGAGTGGCGGGTCTTTCTTCAGTTCTGGGGCCGCGGTGTCAGCGACCCTGCGTTCCGCGCCAGGCACCGCGAAGGGTATGAGGCGATTTCCGCAGCGCTAGCCGCCGAACTGGCCACCGAAGAGGTGCGCCAGCCGGAGGTGGTAGCGGATGCGACCATTGCCATTGTCGACGGGATTGCGGTGCGCGTGGCGATGGAGCCGGATGCCTGGCCGCAGGAGCGCATGCGCCGAACACTTGCCGCGGCGCTGGTGCCGCTGTTCACGGCCCATGGTCAAGACGGGAGGAATTGACGATGCCACAGCTTGTAAGCCTGCCTGCGGATGCCCCGCAGGACGAGATTGCCGACATCATCGCCCGCGACGGGGCGCTGATCCTGACCGGTGCCCTGGATGACGCGTTGCTGTCGCGGGTGCGGGCAGAGACACAGCCTTTGATGGACCGGTCCGCCAAGGGGCTTGATGATTTCACCGGCCGCAACACCACGCGCACCGGCGCGCTCGTTGCCCGCTCTCCGGCCTGCCGGGAGGTGGTGATGAATGACACGGTGCTGACGGCGGCCAACCGTTTCCTTGCCCCCTATTGCGACCGTATCCAGCTGCATCTCACCCAGCTCATTCGCCTGCTGCCCGGGCAGGGCAAGCAGCTGCTGCATCGCGACAAGCTGGCTTGGGGCGGTTATCTGCCGGACATCGAACCCCAGTTCAACACGATCTGGGCCCTGACGGATTTCACCGAGGAAAATGGGGCGACCCAGGTCGTGCCCGGGAGCCAGCATTGGGAGGAGGGCCGCGAGGCTGATCCGTCCGAGGTCTGCCAGGCCGTGATGCCGGCAGGCTCCGTTCTGCTTTATTCGGGCTCGGTCATTCATGGGGGCGGGCAGAACCGCTCCGATGCGCCGCGCGTGGGCATGAACCTGACCTATTGCCTGGGCTGGCTGCGGACGGAAGAAAACCAGTATCTGTCCTGCCCGCCGGAGGTCGCAAAGACACTGGATCCTGCATTGCAGGAGCTGCTGGGCTACACCATGGGGTCCTATGCGCTGGGCTATTTCAGCCCGCCGGAACCCAGTCCGGACATTCCCGATACCGCGCCGCCGGAACTGGCCCTGGGCCGTCTGCCGCGCGAAGCCCCCACCGCCAAGAAGATCGCAGAGACGGCGGGCGATACGGTTGGCTCCTTCGTGGCAACCGAGGGCACTTCACCATCCGCCTGATACCCCACAGCACACCCATCCTTCCCCATACGGAGGATGGGTGTGTTGCGTTGCGGCAAAATTAACCTTCTTCCCCCACGCTTCGTCGCTGAATTTCTGTCAGTGCGTGGTGGAAGAGTTGGGTATGGGCGACGCGGCGGTCACGGACAATACGATCTGGCTTCTGGTATGTACCGTTCTGGTGCTGCTGATGCAGGCGGGATTCACCTGTCTTGAGACGGGTCTCGTGCGGGCCAAGAACACCATCAATGTCGCCATCAAGAACGTGGCTGATTTCTGCGTGGCCACGCTGGCCTTCTGGACTGTCGGCTTCGGCCTGATGTTCGGGGCGACCCTCGGTGGGGTCATCGGCACCAGCTATTTCATGTTCAATCCCGGCCCGTTTGACGGGCCGAGCAGCGCCTGGCTGATGGCGTTCTTCTTCTTCCAGATGGCATTCTGCGGCACGGCCACCACCATCGTCTCCGGTGCGGTCGCCGAGCGCATGAGCTTCCGCGGCTATCTTCTGACCGCGCTGGTGCTGTCGGCGGCCATCTACCCCGTGTTCGGCCATTGGGCCTGGGGTGGGTTTGGCATGACCGGGCAGGAAGGCTGGCTGCAGGGTCTCGGCTTCATCGATTTCGCGGGCTCCACCGTGGTGCACAGCATCGGCGGCTGGGTCGCGCTGGCGGCGGTGCTTATCATCGGCCCGCGCATCGGCCGCTTCGAACATGCGGACTCCTTCGGCAAGTCCCACAACACGCCTATCGCGGTCTTCGGCATGTTCCTGCTGTGGATCGGCTGGTTCGGCTTCAATGGCGGCTCAACCCTGGCCATGGACGTGTCGGTGCCGCACATCATGGTGCACACGCTGATCGCGGCGGCTGCCGGCGGCATGGTCGCGATGATGCTGACTTGGACACGCCGGGGCGCACCGGATGCGGTGGACAGTCTCAACGGCGTTTTGGCCGGTCTCGTCGCCATCACCGCGCCCGCCCATGTGGTGGGTATCGGGTCTTCGGCTCTCATCGGCGGTATCGGTGCCATTGTCGCCTTGGGCGCGCAGTCGCTCCTGCGCCGCAGGCAGATCGACGACGCGGTCAGCGCCGTGCCCGTTCATCTGGCCGCCGGCATCTGGGGCACGCTTGCTGTTGCGCTGCTGGGCGATCCTGATCTGTGGGGCACGGGGCTGACGCGGCTTGAGCAGCTCGGCGTGCAGGCGCTCGGCGTTGCGGTCGCGGGCGTCTATGCCTTCGGTCTCGGCTATATCGTCCTGCGTGTCATCAACGTCTTCCTGCCCCTGCGTGTCAGCGCGGAGGCCGAGCATATGGGGCTCAATGCGTCCGAACACGGTGCATCAACAGCCATTCATGATCTTATCCACGCCATGGACGGGCAGCGCCACACCGGTGACTTCTCTACCCGTGTGCCCGTGGAACCCTATACGGAAGCCGGCCAGATCGCCGAGCAGTACAATCAGGTGCTTGACCGGGTGCGCAGCGAGATGACCGCGCGTGAACAGACCGCCGAGCAATTACGGTCCGCCCGTGACCAGGCGGAGCTGGCCAATGCGGCGAAGTCCGAGTTTCTGGCCAATATGAGCCATGAGCTGCGTACGCCGCTCAATGCCATCATTGGGTTTTCGGAGATCATCAACAAGGAAGTCTTCGGCCCTGTTGATCATCCTCAGTACCGGGAATATGTCGGCGATATCCACGACAGCGGTACGCATCTCCTGTCGATCATCAACGACATCCTGGACCTCTCGAAAATTGAGGCGGACAGCTACGAGCTGAATGAGGATGAGTTGCGGGTGGAAAGCGTGCTCAATGCCTGCAGCCGCATGATCCGCACACGGGCGGAAAGCGGACGCCTGAAACTCTCCGTCGAGATCGAGCCGGAGCTGCCCTATCTGTATGCCGACGAACGCGCCCTGAAACAGATGATCATCAACCTCGTGTCCAACGCGGTGAAGTTCACCCCGGAAGGCGGCAGCGTCAGCCTCAGGGCGCGCCTTGAGCCCGACGGGCGGCTGGCCCTTGAAGTGGCGGATACGGGTGTCGGCATTGACCGCAAGGACCTCGCCAAGGCGTTCGAGCCGTTCTCGCAGCTGTCCTCGGATGCGACGGTCTACAAGGCTGACGGCACGGGCCTCGGCCTGCCGCTCACGGCTGCCTTGGCGCGCAGCCATCAGGCAACGCTGGTGGTCGACAGCGCGCCCGGCAAGGGCACGGCCATCACCATCCGCTTCCCCAATGAGCGTATCGTCAAGCGACAGTCGGCCGCCTGATCGAACAGCCTTGGTGTCAGCGCGCGGGCGCGATGATGGCGTGACGGCCCGCCGCAAGAGGCAGGTCGCGACTGCCCGTCACGTGCGCCTCGGCAATCAGCGCCGCCACCATGGTGATCGCCGCCTCCAAGGACTGCTGCACGGATTGGCCATTGAGGCGGTGGCCGAGATAGGATGCCGCCGCCACGTCGCCCACACCGTTGGGCGCGTTCTCCACATGCAGGTTTTCCGTCACGTGCCGTCCGTCCGCCGTCACCGCGATCGTGCCGATATGGCTGGCCTGCGCCGCAGGCGTCGAGGTGACGATGACCTCGGCGGTGCCGAGGCTTCGGGCGGCGGCCTCGATGGCGTCGATGTCGGCGAGCTGTCGCACATCCTCACGTCCGGTCAGATGTGACAGCTCGAACAGGTTGGGCGTCAGGATCGTTGCCATGGGGGCCAGGTCGCGCGCCACGGCGTGGGCCACGTCCTCCGCCACATAGAGGGAGCCCTGGTCCCCCATGATCGGGTCCACGAGGATGGTGATGTCCGGGTGCCGATGCCGGATGCCTGTAAGGATGGAGGCGGCTGCATCCACCTGGTCCGGGTCGGTGAAATAGCCGGTGCTCACCGCCGTCAGTCCCGACAGCCAGCCCCCGTCTTCAAGGCTTGCGGCCATGGCCCTGAGATCCGCTGCCGGGGTTGCCCGGCGCATGGGGGCACCGTGGCCCGGATGGTGCGACAGCAACACCGTGGGCAGGGCCCAGACCTCATGGCCAAGCATCTGCAGCACCGGCTGGGCGGCTGAGTTGCCCACATGGCCGGCAACGACCTGGGAGGAAATGGCGAGAACGGTCATGGGGGCGTTTCCGGAGCGTCGGCGGTTCTTTTGCTGGCGATCGTCGGGCGGGACAGGGCCGCAAGCGGGTGGGTCCTGAGATCAGCTGTGTGATTTGTCGGCGGGCGCAGTTGGCCGCGGCCTGTAGGTGCGCCATAAGACTGGCAAAGCTAAAGCGCAACTGTGAAGCGGATGAGACAGATGTTACCCCAGTTCGATGCAGGCCGCCCGCGCCGTTCCGTCCTCTACATGCCTGGCGCCAATGCGCGCGCGCTGGAAAAAGCCCGCACGCTGGATGCGGACGCGCTCATTCTCGATCTGGAAGACGCGGTCGCGCCGGATGCCAAGCAGGAGGCCCGGGCGCAGGTCGTCGCTGCTGTCAGGCAGGGTGGCTATGGCCCGCGCGAGGTTATCGTGCGGGTCAATGGGCTCGATACGCCCTGGGGCGCGGAAGACCTTGCTGCCGTCAGCGGCATCGGTGCCGACGGCGTGCTGGTCCCCAAGGTCAACGGGCCAGGCGACCTTGATGCGGCGGCGCAGCTTCTCACCGATGAGCCATTGTGGGCGATGATGGAAACGCCGGCGGCCATGTTTGCCGCGCAGGAGATCGCGCAGCATCCGCTGCTCTGCGTCATGGTGATGGGCACCAATGATCTGGTGAAGGAGCTCAAGGCCGCTCGGGTGCCGGGACGGGCGCCGCTCGTCACGGCGCTGCAGATGTCGTTGCTGGCTGCACGCGGCGCCGGGCGCATCGCCATTGATGGTGTCTTCAACGGCATCAAGGACGAGGCGGGTTTCCGGGATGAATGTGCGCAGGGCCGTGACTTCGGCTTTGACGGCAAAACTCTGATCCACCCCTCACAGATCGCGCCCTGCAATGAGGTCTTTGCCCCGGATGCTGAAGCGGTCGCCGACGCGCGCGAGATCATTGCCGCGTTCGATGCGCCTGAGGCCAAGGGCAAGGGCGTCATCACTGTTGGCGGCAAGATGGTGGAGCTTCTGCATGCGGAAGAAGCGCGGCGGCTTGTTGCTGTGGCAGATGCAATTGCCGCCAAGGATGCATCAAGCGAGGCTGCATCATGAGTGGACAGAAATCATCCTCCGGCAATTTCTTGGAAGACTTCGCGCCCGGGCAGGTCCTGACGCACGCCACGCCCCGCACGGTGACGCAGGGCGATGTAGCGCTTTACACGGCGCTCTACGGGTCACGCTTTGCGCTGCAATCATCGGCGGAGTTCGCGCGTCGATGTGGGCTGCACGGTGCGCCGGTGGATGACTGGCTGGTCTTCCATCTCGTCTTCGGCAAGACGGTGCCGGACATCTCGCTCAATGCAGTTGCCAATCTCGGCTATGCGGATGGCCGTTTCGGCGTGCCTGTCTATCCCGGCGACACGCTGCGTGCGGTCTCTGACGTCATCGGCATCAAAGAAAACTCCAACGGCAAGACTGGCGTTGTGTATGTGCGCACGCGCGGCCTCAACCAGAACGGCCAGGAAGTGCTCTCCTATGTGCGCTGGGTGATGGTCCGCAAGCGCGACGCGGCCTCGGTGATTGAGGGGCATGTGCCGCCGGAACTGCCGGACCACGTGCCTGCAGACGCGCTGGATGCTGCCGCGGTGCCGAAGATGACCGGCTTCGACTTTGCCGCCAGCGGCGAGCCGTATCGCTGGGATGAGTATGCCGTGGGCGAGACAATCGACCATATGGACGGCATGACGGTGGAAGAGGCCGAGCACCAGCTGGCAACGCGGCTTTATCAGAACACCGCGCGGGTCCACTTCAATCAGCATACGGAAGGCACTGGCAGGTTCGGGCGGCGGCTTATCTATGGCGGCCATGTCATCAGCCTGGCACGGGCGCTGTCGTTCAACGGGCTGGCCAATGCCGTTAAGGTCGTCGGTCTCAACGGCGGCCGCCATGTGGCGCCGCTGTTTGCGGGCGATACGGTCTATGCGTGGAGTGAGGTTCTCGACAAGGCGGCGTTGCCGGGCCGGGACGATGCAGGCCTCCTGCGCCTGAGGATGATCGCGACCAAGGATCTGCCTTGCGCGGATTATCCCCTGCCGGATGAGGCAGAAGGCGTGATCCTCGACCTCGACATGTGGGTGGCGGTGCCGCGCTAGCCGTGGACGACTACGGATAAAGATAGCTGATCGTCGCCAGCGCCACGGCGACAAGTTTTTCTTCCTTACCGGTGATGCAGCTCACGCGCGCTTCGGTGACGGCCTGGGAACGTCCGGCGCGGATAATCGTGGCGCGTGAGATGGCGGTGCCGCCGACCGCGGGGCGTAGGATGTTGATCTTGTATTCGGCGGTGACCGCACCCAGCGCGCCGTCCGGGCGCATGGTGCCGGCAACGGCGGCGCAGGCATTGTCGGCGAGGTAGCCGATGACGCCGCCATGGATGAACCCGTTCTGCTGGCTCAGACCCTGGCGGTTGTCGATGGCAAGGGTGAGAGTGCCCGCACTGATCTCGGTGATGCGGGTGCCCAGCAGCCGGGTGAAGGGCTGGCCGAGCACGGCGTCGGCCACCCGGCGCAGTTCACCGTCCAGTTTTTCGGTATCGATGGGGGTGAGAGGTGACGCGTCATGCGCAGGGGCGGCGGCAGGAGACATGGGCTGATCCGTGAAACTGGCGGTGGATGACCCGGCCAGCCTCGCCGCGGCACACCAAGCCGCTCAATCCGCCGCAGCCGCAAAACGGATTGCGGCGCCAACCGGGGATCGGTTGACGCCGCGTCTTGCTGGTTTTCCCGGGTCACGCAACCCGGGTTGCGTTTGCGCCTGTGCTAGCGGAACAGGGCCAGTTCCGGTCCCGTCAGCGTCCGCATCTGGCCTTCTTCCTCAATAGTCACCACGGCGGGTGTCAGCGGGAAGCCGCCTTTGGGGGCTTCTGCGAAGGAGCAGGTGATCTTGCCGGTCAATACGGCGCCGTCCGGCGGCCCGGGCGGCAGCACGCGTTCGTAGGGCATTGCGATGTCCAGCGTGCTGATGAATTCGTCGCCATAGCGCTTGTCTTCAAAATAGCTCTGCTTGGCGCCGCGGATAATCAGTGCTTCATCCGGGTCCGCCCCTTCCGGCACGCCGAACAGGCCTTCGAAGCCCTGCTGGCAGACCTGGACGTGGGCAACGGACAGGGTGGTGAGGCTCGGGTCGAGCTCGATATTGCGGGCCGGGGTCTGTGCGGCGGCGGGGAGGGCCGCTGCACCGGCGATCACCAGGGCAAGCGCGCCCGGGATCGTGGAGGCTTTGAGTGTCGCGTGCGTTTTCACGGGGAAATCCGTCCTTGAAACTGCGTCGAAACGGGGTGGCACATGCCAGCACGGCCGATGCTGGCCGCGCTTCATGTCGGAATAATGGTGAAGGTGCCGCGACGGTTTCTTGTTCCCTCCGGCACGGCCTTTATTCGACCGGCACGGGGTGCGCCCTGTCCCATTGCCGCCTGCGGTGATCGCCCTAGCTCGGGGGATGACGGAAAATTGGAAGTCTGCCGTTTGCCACGCGCGGTAACCCGCGATAAGTAAGCGCAGCATTAGGGTTCTCCCTTGAAAATATACGGTTATTGAGAGGCATTCGCAAATGGCTGATACGCAGGTAGAGGCAGCGCTTCGAGAGCGGCCCATGTCGCCGCATCTGCAGATTTACTCGCCGCTGATCTCAATGGTGATGTCCATCGTTCACCGCATTACCGGCGCGGCCCTGTTCTTCGGCACTCTTATTCTTGCCTGGTGGCTGGCGGCTGCCGCCATCGGCCCGGAGGCCTATGCGCAGTTTATGAGCATTGCCGACAGCCTGATCGGTCGCCTCGTGCTGTTCGGCTACACCTGGGCGCTGATCCACCACATGCTGGGCGGACTGCGTCATTTCATTTGGGATGCGGGCAAGGGCTTCAATCTCGGCACCGTTGATCTCATGGCCTGGGGCACGCTGATCCTGTCGGTCAGTGCCACGCTCGCCATCTGGTTCGCCACTTTCCGCATGATGGGGGCCTAAGACATGACCTCTTCCAATACCGATCTGCGTACGCCGCGCGCCAAGGTGCGCGGTCTGGGCTCCGCCAAGGACGGCACGGGCCATTTCATCGCCCAGCGGGTGACGGCGGTAGCCATGGTGCCGCTCGGCCTTGCCCTGATCGCGGCGATCATTTCCCAGCTCGGCGCCGGGCATGACAGCTTCAAGGCCTTCATCGGCAATCCGCTGGTTGCCGTCGGCTTTCTGCTGCTCATCTTCACCGGCACCTATCACATGCGCCTGGGTATGCAGGTCATCATCGAGGACTATGTCCATGGTGAAGGCCTGAAGATGCTGTCGCTGCTGGCGAACACGTTCTTTGCAATTGTCATCGCGGCCGTTGCGGGCTTCTCGGTTCTGAAGCTGGCGCTCGGCGCCTGAGGCAATCCGGCTGCGTAGAGGAAAATTGAACTCATGACCACGAACGGATCCTACGAGATCATCGACCACACCTTCGACGTGGTGGTTGTCGGCGCCGGCGGCTCCGGCCTGCGCGCCACGCTGGGCTGCGCGGAAGCCGGCCTGCGGACGGCCTGCATCTCCAAGGTGTTTCCCACCCGCTCCCACACGGTGGCAGCGCAGGGCGGCATCTCCGCCTCGCTCGGCAATATGGGCGACGATGACTGGCGCTGGCACATGTACGACACCGTCAAGGGGTCGGACTGGCTGGGCGACCAGGACGCGATTGAATATCTGTGCCGCAATGCGCCGGAAGCCGTTTATGAGCTCGAGCATTTCGGCGTGCCGTTCTCGCGCACCGAGGAAGGCAAGATCTATCAGCGTCCGTTCGGCGGCATGACCACCAATTACGGTGAGGGCATTGCCCAGCGCACCTGCGCGGCGGCCGACCGTACGGGCCACGCGATCCTGCATACGCTGTACGGCCAGGCCGTGCGCCACAACGCGGAATTCTTCATTGAGTATTTCGTGCTCGACCTGATCATGGTCGATGGCCGCTGCGCCGGTGTGATGGTCCTCAACATGGATGACGGCACCATTCACCGCTTCCAGGCCAACATGGTGATCCTCGCCACGGGCGGCTATGGCCGCACCTATTTCTCCTGCACGTCCGCGCATACCTGCACGGGCGACGGTAACGCCATGGTGCTGCGTGCCGGCCTGCCGCTGCAGGACATGGAGTTCGTGCAGTTCCACCCGACCGGCATTTACGGATCTGGCTGCCTGATTACCGAAGGCTCGCGCGGTGAGGGCGGTTACCTCACCAACTCCGAAGGCGAGCGCTTCATGGAGCGTTATGCGCCGTCGGCCAAGGACCTTGCCTCGCGCGATGTGGTGTCGCGCTCCATGAGCATGGAAATCCGCGAAGGTCGCGGTGTGGGCGCGGAAGGGGATCACATCTTCCTGCATCTCGACCATCTGGATCCGAAGATCCTGGCCGAGCGCCTGCCGGGCATTTCCGAAAGCGCCCGCATCTTCGCCGGTGTGGACGTGACCAAGGAGCCGATCCCGGTGCTGCCGACGGTGCACTACAATATGGGCGGCATCCCGACCAATTATCACGGTGAGGTTGTTGCGCCGAAGGAAGGCGATCCGGATGCGGTTGTGCCGGGCCTGATGGCCATTGGCGAAGCGGCCTGCGTGTCGGTGCATGGCGCCAACCGTCTCGGCTCCAATTCGCTGATCGACCTTGTGGTGTTCGGTCGCGCCTCGGGCCTGCGCTGCGCGGAAATTCTCACCCCGGGTGAGCGCCAGCGTGAGCTGCCGGCGGATGCGGGCCAGAACGCGCTCGCCCGCCTCGATCACTTCCGCCATGCCGCGGGCGGCACGCCGACCGCCGAGCTGCGTCTCAAGATGCAGAAGAGCATGCAGACGAATTGCGCGGTGTTCCGTACCGGTGAAACGCTGGATGAAGGCGTGTCACAGATCGCCGACGTCTATTCCGGCCTGCCGGACATCAAGGTCGAGGACCGGTCGATGATCTGGAACTCGGACCTGATCGAGACCCTGGAATTCGACAACCTCATTTCCCAGGCTGCCGTCACCATGAACTCAGCTGCCAACCGCAAGGAAAGCCGCGGCGGTCATGCGCGTGAGGACTTCCCCGATCGCAATGATGATGAGTGGATGAAGCACACGCTGGCCTGGGTGGACGAGAAGGGCAATGTGTCCCTCGATTACCGCCCGGTGCACAGCTACACGATGAGCAACGATGTCGAATACATCGCGCCCAAGGCGCGCGTGTATTGAGCGTTAAAGGGACTGGAACAGAAAAATGGTCGAACTGACGCTGCCGCGTAACTCCAAGATTTCCGGCAAGGGCAAGACGTTCAAGGCACCCAAGGGCGCCAAGAAGGTCAAGACCTTCAAGATCTACCGCTGGTCGCCGGATGATGATCAGAACCCGCGTGTGGACACCTACCAGGTGGACCTCGACAGCTGCGGGCCGATGGTTCTGGACGCGCTCATCAAGATCAAGAACGAGGTGGACTCCACGCTCACCTTCCGCCGCTCCTGCCGCGAAGGCATCTGCGGGTCCTGCGCGATGAACATCGACGGCACCAACACCCTGGCCTGCACCAAGGCCATCGACGACGTGAAGGGCACGGTGGCGATCTACCCGCTGCCGCACATGAAGGTGGTGAAGGACCTGGTGCCGGACCTCACCAATTTCTACGCCCAGCACGCCTCCATCGAGCCCTATCTCAAGACCGATACGCCGGCCCCTGAAAAGGAATGGAAGCAGAGCCGCGAGGACCGCGAAAAGCTCGACGGTCTTTACGAGTGCATCCTGTGCGCCTGCTGCTCCACGTCCTGCCCCAGCTACTGGTGGAACCAGGACCGTTATCTTGGCCCCGCCGCGCTGCTGCAGGCCTATCGCTGGCTGGCTGACAGCCGCGACGAGGCCACGGGCGAACGGCTCGACAATCTGGAAGATCCGTTCCGGCTCTATCGCTGCCACACCATCATGAACTGCGCCAAGGCCTGCCCGAAGGGCCTGTCGCCTGCCAAGGCGATCGCAGAGATCAAGAAGATGATGGTGGAACGCCAGGTCTGACCTGTCAGCGTCTGACCTGTCCGTCTCTGGACGGCCGACACATCACGCCGCTGTCCCCGGTTTCCGGGGGCAGCGGTTTTTTGTCGGCAGCATCCCCGCCCGTCGACCCGGTCCGGCGACCCTGTGCTGGGCCAATGTGCTAAGGGCCATGTGCTATTGTCAGGGCCACCCGCTTTGGAGGTGCCCCATGACCATCACTCAGCTTCATCATGTGCAGCTTGCCATGCCCGCCGGGGGCGAGGAGGCGGCGCGGGTCTTTTACGGGCAGTTGCTCGGCTTGCCCGAGGTGCCGAAACCCCGGGAGCTTGCGAAGCGGGGCGGCTGCTGGTTCGAGCAGGGCGACATCCGCATCCATATGGGTGTCGAGGCTGAGTTCAGGCCCGCGAAAAAGGCTCACCCGGCCTTTCAGGTCAGTGACATCGACGCCGTTCGCGCCCGCATGGTGGCAGGGGGTGTCGAAGTGAAAGACGATGACGCGCTTGAAGGCTTTCGCCGCTTTTTCGTGGCAGACCCGTTCGGCAACCGCATAGAAATCCTGCAGCCGCTCTAGAGAGTGCGGCATCACCGGAACCAGCGCCCGCCTCAGCCGTTATTCCCCGTGGACCCTGACCGATGAGCAGCACGCGGGAGCGGCATCATGGACTTTGTGGAAATCCTCCGCTGGACGGCCAGCGGCACCGGCATCATCGCAGCCCTCATGGTGGCGGCGCACATCTCCACCCGCATCACGGGCTATGGCTTTGTGATCTTCACCTTCTCGTCGATGTTGTGGATTACCGCCGCCTTCTTCCAGGACCAGGACCCGCTGGCGATGCAGAACATCATCCTGTTCGGCATCAACCTCTTCGGCATCTACCGCTATCTCTGGCGCAATCCCGACAAGAAGACCCAGAAGGCCCCCGCCTCCGCCTGACCCTAAAAGGCAGCGCGGACGGATAGAGAGACTTGTGTCCGCTGTGTGCTGGCACGACCGATGTCTGTGTTGGCACCAAGTGTCAGCAAGAGACTGTCATCGATGCGGGCTGTGATACCCCCTCCGATCTGCGCCCAGTCCGTATCTGGAGAAGTGCCAACACTATCGAAGGTCGCGGCAGGTGCGCCGGCGAAGGCGACGCTGGTGACCGGAGCTTCATCGTGGAACTCGTGTACCCACGCAGCCCGCAGAAAGGGGGCGACACTGGTGCTATCGCCGACACTTACATCGGCGGCGATTTGTGCACCAAGCGTGGATTTCAGGGATGTCGAGGTGTTCTCACCGACAATGAGTGAGAGTGTTCCCGCGCCGGTCTCGGAGTAACTGTCAGTCTTGCTGCGGACATAATCGAGACCAGCATACGGGCCTGCGGTAAAGTGGCCGAACTCGACATTCCGGCCAATGCGTGTGCCAGCGGAAACGACCGTCGCATTCGTTTCGGCCGTGGTCTCCAGAGGCACCAAGGGGACAGGGACCACCCGGCGGATGTCCGTCGAAACAGCGGCTGCCCCAGCAAAAGCATCCATGTACCAGTCGCCCTGGAACCATGTGCCATAGAGGCTGCCCCCATAGGTGTCACCTTCAGTGTCACCGCCATAGGAAACATCGGTGGAAGAATGCGTGTAGGTCCCCGCGATGCCGACGACGAGGTTCGGCATCAGGCGGTAATCCATGCCGACGGTGACAGAGCCCGTGGTGAACTCCTCCTGTCCGCCCGAGATTTCGCTGTCTCCAAAACTCACATTTCCGGAAGCAAATACGCCCCACTTGTGGGGCAGGGCAAAGCCTGACACGAGAGGAAATCCCTCGAATTCCTTGGCGCGTTCATAGGCTGTGAGAACTGCGGAAGGATTGCTATCCGAAGCCGCGAGTTGGGTGCCTGCCAGTTGAAGCTCCGAGAAACTCGTTCCGGTATCCCCGTCGCGTAGAGCGGCTAGGCGCTGGCCAAGCTGGGCGGACAGATTGTTAGCATGGACGAAACTTGGTGAGCCGGCACCTGTACCGGGCACAGCGGTAAGCTGGTCAAGAAGGGTAGCGCGTTGTCCGGTTGCAAGGCTGCTTATCAAGATCCGTGCCCCCGAACTTGACGAGCCGGGGATCGACCAAAGAGCGCGTAACTCCGGAATCTGCTGAATCTCGTCCAGGTTGAGCGTTCCAAGACAAGGCCCACCAAAATTCTGATTGCCCGGCTGTGTGCTCAACGCGAATGGTTGCAGACCGGATCCTTGCTGTGACCTTTGGGCCTGGCTATAGGCAGTCAGGTATGCGCTCAGGACATTCGAGGAGATGGTGCCGCCGGGCGAAACGTTAAGCCCGGGCAGGTTTCCGATCGGTAAGAAGTTAAATCCCTGGGGGACATAGACCTGTAGGTCAGGCAGTGCCTGTGCACGGGCTTCACCCGACGGTACCGCAGCCAGCAACAGTCCAGCCAATAGCGCACTCAGCCTAGACGGCTGAGAAATCTTCGAACCAAGACGCATGAAATCCCCCCAACGCCGCCCAGTTATCATGCAAGCCGGGCGCGAAACAATTTATGCAACCTTATAGGGTGTTCGCGTGTGGGAAAAGAGCGCGACTGTCAAAAAGCTGTGCGGAGCGAGAGTGACAGCTGGGTGCGGCTTGTGTCAGTGCGGCCGATATCGGTGTTGGCGCCGAGATTGATCAGGGCCGTGTCGCCGAAGCGGGCTGTGAGGCCGATGCCGCCGCGCAGCCAGTCAGTGTCGCGGGCAAGGCCTGTTGTGGTGAAGCGGGCACCGGGGGCGCCTGCGAAACTTGCCGTTACCGTTGGCGCATCCCCGTTGAACTCATGCACCCATCCGGCGCTCGCATAGGGGGCGAGGTCCCAGTCGCCGGCGGTGACCTCGTGGGCGATCTGCGCGCCCAGGGTCGAGGTTACCGAGGTCTGCGCCGCATCGGCGACAGAGAGGTTGAACGCGCCCGCGCCCTGTTCGTTGTATCCATCCGTCCGGGTCCTGACGTAATCCAGTGAGGCCATGGGGCCGAAACTCGTGGCACCGTGGCGCTGTATATGCCCGGCGCGCAGCCCTGCCGACAGTGTTGTGCCGGTGGTGTCGCTCTGGGCCTCCATCCGGCTCGCGCCGATGAGGGCCACGCGGGATGTGTCTGCACTCGTTGCGGCGGCGCCCGCATAGGCATCCATGAAGATGTCGCCGCCCAGCACGGGAGCATCCGGTGCGGAGCGCCAGGAGCCGTAAAGGCTGCCGCCATAGGCGCGGGCCTCTGTCGCGCCGCCGAAAGACATGTCAGTGGATGTGGCGCTGAGCGATGCCGCGGCGCCGACCACCAGATCATCCGTCAGCCGGTAATCCAGGCCGGCGGTCAGGCCCGAGGTGGTGAAGTCCTGCCGCGCTCCGCCGGGAGCTGCGGTGTCACCGAAGCTCACATCGCCGGAGAGAAACGCGCCCATGCGATCGGGCAGTGCGAAGGCGGGGGCGTGGGGCAGGGCGTTCCGTTGTGCGGTCCTGGCGCGGGCGATTGCGGTGCGCAGGGCGTGCGGATCACCGCTGGTACCGGCGAGCTGGGCCCCCGCGAGGCGCAGCTGCGCCACCGATACGCCGCGTGCCCCATTACGCAGGTCCGCCATGCGGATGCCCAGCTGGCTTGCCAGGGTCGCGGCGTAGGAGAGGCCCGACGCCGTCTGGGAGAAGCCCTGCACGGGGGTCAATTGAGCAAACAGCGTGTCGCGCTGGGTTGGTGTCAGCACGGCGAGTTGCGACAATACCTGATCCACCTGCGCATCGGTCGTGCCGCGCAGGCTGTCGAGCGCCGAGGCGATGCCGCGATTGGCATTGTCGGCTACGGCCCCGGCGAAGGGCGCAGCGCCAATCCGCAGCTGGACCTGCGTTGTGCCGATGGAGACGTTCTCCACCGTCAGCAGACCGGGCAGGGCATCGGCAATGGTGGCAAAGCCGCCACTGACGCCGCCTGCGGCTTCCAGGATCGTGTAGGTGGTGCTCTCAAGCGGCACGGTGCCGCCCGGTACGAGGCTCACCTCGAGCGTGCCGTCAAGATCAGCGGAACCGGTCACCAGCAGCTTGTCGGCGCTTGTGCGGTCGATCTCGATGGCAAGGGTCGCGTCAGCGCGCTGATTGTAGAGGCTGTCGATTGTCAGGGTACCGATGGAATTGCCCGGCGCGATCCTGCCGGCGGTGTTGATCGCGGCCAGTGTCCTTACGGTGCCGGATCCGGTGAGCATGCCGCCTGCGAGGTTCAGGGCAGTCGTGGTGAGGTTGCCGTCCACGCGCAGCGTTCCGGCTCTCACCTCGGTGCCGATCTCGTTCTCCAGCGTTGCGCCGCCGGCGATCATCAGGCTGGCGCTGCCGCCGGTGAGCGTCAACCGGTCGATCGTGCGGTCGCTCGACAGGGTGGTGGTGCCTGGCTCCGACAAGGTCACATTGAAAAAACGGGACGGGGTCGAGAGTGAAAAGCCCGGCGTGACATTGTCCGGCACCACGCCTTCTGACCAGCGGGCGGCGTTTTCCCAGGCACCGTTGCCTGCCTCTGCCGAGACGTTGCGCAGGGGCGAGTTATCGGCGATCCACGAGGTCAGCGGTGCCAGTGGGGTGTAAATGATCGTCTCGCCATAAAACCCGTCGCCATTGCCGGTCAGGATGTTGCCGCTGGCATTGTTGACACCCACCACATAGAACTCGCCGCCAATCTCGACCCACAGAGCACCGCCGGAATCGCCACCACCTGAGGACGCTTCGAGGTCTGTGGCGGTGGCTGATCCGGTCTGGTTCTTGCCCGGGTCCAGCGGGTCGTCGAAGTCGAAGATCAGGGCGTCTTCACCATCGGTATGAAAGCGTACCGGCCCGACGGTCACGTCGAGCGGGGCGATCTGATCAAGGATGTTGGTGCCGATGCGCCGCTTGTCGTCGTCGCCCACGCTGGCGTTGGAGCCCGTGCCGGAACTGCCATAGCCGACAAGATAGATCGTGCTGCCGGTCTGCGGCAGGGTGGTCAGCAGCTTGCCGGTTGGCACGGTGGTGATTGCGGTGTCGAGGGCGACAAGGGCCACGTCCTGCATGTCGGCGAGGCCGCTGGGGGAGTGGGTATAGCCCGGGTGCAGCGTGATGCTCGCATAGTCGGACTGGTTGCTGGCCGGCACACCGATGGGGGCGAAGGTAATGCCTGCCTGATCGAGATTGGGCGTGATGGTGCCGTTATCCTCGTAGAAGCAGTGAGCCGCCGTCAGCACCGTGCGGGCGTTGATGAGGGTGCCGGTGCAGAAATTGCCCCCGACATTCACCAGATTGCCGACGGACATGAACTGGTTGGTGGTGTCGAAGTAATTGCCGACGCCCCCGGCGGCCGCAGCTACGTCATCACGAATATTGACGGCATGCGCCGGCGCGGAATGGCAGACAGCCAGTGCTGTCACGGCAGCGCACAGGGCGCGGCCATGGCGCTTTGGCGAAGTGGTTGTCATTGACGTGGTGCCCCCCGGCTGCGCCGCCCTCCCGGCGCAATACTCTTAACGGGGCTTAACTTATCGTCTGGGGCCTGAGGAATTCCAGCGCCGAAGTCGCCTTGGTAAATGCCCTCAGGCGGTGGATCTGAAGATCGGCCCTTGACTCGTTTTCATATTTCGACCATATTCAAAATATGAAAACGATAGACGCCACCGAAGCCTTTGCCGCCCTTGCCCAGGATACCCGTCTGGAGGTGTTCCGGCTCCTGGTGAAGGCTCATGACCCGGACCCTGCCAAGGGCGGACTGCCTGCGGGGGAAATCGCCTCCCGCATGGGGCTCGCGCCGGCCACGTTGTCCTTTCACCTGAAGGAACTGGCCCGGGCCGGGCTGCTGGCGAGCCGCAAGGACGGCCGCTCCATCATCTACCGCGCGCAATTCGACAAGGTCGCGGCGCTGGCCGCGTTCCTGCTGGAGGATTGCTGTGAAGGCCGGTGCGGCGTCTGTGTCAGCACACCGGCTGAAACTGAAAAAGCCTGAGGAGGCTCCCGACATGACCCGACTTCATGTGTCCGTCACCGTCCCCGATATTGCCCAGGCCACGCGTTTTTACGCTGCCATGTTCGGCGCAGAGCCGACAGTTGAGCGTCCCGGATATGCCAAGTGGATGCTGGATGATCCGCGCGTCAATTTCGTCGCCACGGAAGACCGGGACACGGATGCCCAGGGTGTTGCGCATCTGGGTATCCAGGCCGATGACGCTGACGAGCTTTCCACGCTTTACAGCCGCTTCGACGCGGCGGACGCCGATGTCTATGAGGAAGGCAAAACCGAGTGCTGCTACGCGCGCTCCGAGAAGAGCTGGGTCAAGGACCCCGCGGGCATGGCCTGGGAAGCCTTCCTCACCAGCGAGGTCATCGATCATTTCGGTGAAGGTCCCGTGACCGCTGCCCCGCCTGCCGAGGTGGAGGCCTCCGAGCGGCGTCTCCCGGGCTGCTGCTGAGCGCCCTTGCGGCCCTCTGTTTTGTCTTTCGCAGATCATCAGACAGCTCAAAGGAGAGCATGATGTCCGAACTCTACAATGTGCTTTTCCTGTGCACCGGCAATTCGGCGCGCAGCATCATGGCGGAGTCGATCCTGAACCGGATCGGCAAACCCAAATTCCGGGGCTACAGTGCCGGCAGCCACCCCAAGGGTCAGGTCAATCCCTACGCCCTCGATCTGCTGCGCAAGCTGAATTATCCGACAGGGGAGCTGCGCTCTAAGGACTGGAACGAGTTTTCCGGCGACAATGCACCCAAGCTCGATTTCGTTTTCACCCTGTGCGACAGCGCCGCCGGCGAAATGTGCCCGGCCTGGCCAGGTCAGCCGATGACCGCCCATTGGGGCTTCGAGGATCCGGCGGCGGCCGAGGGCTCTGACGCGATCATCGCTCAGAAATTCGCGGAGGTGTATGGGCAGATCGAGCGCCGGCTGCAGATCTTCACCAGCCTGCCGATCTCCTCGCTCGACAAGCTGACGCTCCAGAAGCGGCTCGATGATATCGGCCGCGACATGTCCGAGGCTGGCTGAGCACATGAGCGCACAGACTGCTGCACAGCACACGAAGGCCGCCGGACGGCTCGGCTTTCTCGATCGCTATCTGACCCTGTGGATCTTCGCCGCCATGGCGGCGGGCACGTTGCTGGGCGTCGTCCTCGGCGGTGTCCCGGCGCTGATCAGTACGGCGTCGTGGGGCGAGACAAACCTGCTCATCGCCGCGGGGCTTATCCTGATGATGTATCCGCCCCTGGCGCGGGTGAAGTACGAGGCGCTGCCGACGGTCTTTGAGGACCGCAAGGTGCTGCTCCTGTCGCTGATCCAGAACTGGCTCATCGGCCCGGTGCTGATGTTCGCCCTGGCGGTCATCTTCCTGTCCGATGAACCGGCCTACATGACCGGCCTCATCCTCATCGGTCTCGCCCGCTGCATTGCCATGGTGATCGTCTGGAACCAGCTGGCGCGTGGCAGCAATGAATATGTCGCCGGGCTTGTTGCCTTCAACAGCCTGTTCCAGCTCGTCTTCTTCAGTGTCTATGCGTGGGTCTTCCTTGCCTGGCTGCCGCCGATGCTGGGCCTTGAAGGGCAGGTCATCAATGTGAGCTTCGGCGTTATCGCCGGTGCCGTCGTGCTTTATCTCGGTGTGCCGTTTGCGGCCGGCTTCCTGACGCGCCATGTGCTGCGCCGGGCCAAGGGCGAAGACTGGTACGCAAACACTTTCCTGCCGCGGATCGGGCCGGTCACGCTTATCGCGCTGCTCTTCACCATCTTTGTCATGTTCGCGCTCAAGGGCGAGGCGGTGGTGGAATTGCCGTTTGATGCGGTGCGGATAGCCATTCCGCTGGCGCTTTACTTCTTCATCATGTTCTTCGTCAGTTTCGCGATGGGCAAGATGCTGGGAGCGGATTACGAGCGGACCACGTCGCTTTCCTTCACTGCGGCCAGCAATAATTTCGAGCTCGCCATCGCGGTGGCCATCGCGGCTTTCGGTCTCAATTCACAGGTGGCCTTTGCCACAGTGATCGGTCCGCTCGTCGAGGTGCCGGTGCTGATCCTGTTGGTTGGTGTCGCCCTGCGGTTGGGCGACAGGTGGTTCGGCCTGTCGTCCCGGGCGAGGCCCCAGCCCGCTGCCAGCTCGGCAGACTGACGCTATCCTGCGACCACGCCGTGGCGCCGCTGTGCCTTTGCCAATCGTCTTTGACGCAGCGGTGCCAACGGGTCTAACGCGTAGGGGGGCGCTTGCCTGCCGCTCCGGCTTGCGGCCCCCACGCGATAAGCGCTAAGTCACCTCCAAGCCAGACCGAGTGACAGGCTGGCACGGTTTCACCCGAGGGAGGCGCGCGCTCGTCAAGGCGCGCGTGACGCGCATGGCCAAGGACCTTCACCACTTCATCAATGGCGCCAAGATTGCCGGGACCAGCGGCAATTTCCTGGATGTGTTCGACCCGAACACGGGCGAGGTGCAGGCCCGCACGCCGCTTGCCACCGAAGACGAGACCCGCGCCGCCATTGATGCCGCTGAAGCCGCTTTCCCCGGCTGGTCGCAGGTCAACCCGCAGCGCCGCGCGCGGGTGATGTTCGAGTTCAAGCGCCTGGTCGAAGCCAATATGGACGAGCTGGCGCATATGCTCTCCAGCGAGCACGGCAAGGTGATTGCTGATGCCAAGGGCGATATCCAGCGCGGCATTGAAGTGATCGAGTTTGCCTGCGGCATCCCGCACCTGCAGAAGGGCGAGTTCACCGAGGGTGCCGGCCCCGGCATCGACATGTACTCCATGCGTCAGCCACTTGGCGTGTGCGCGGGCATCACGCCGTTCAACTTCCCGGCGATGATCCCCATGTGGATGTTCGGCGTGGCGATTGCCTGCGGCAACACCTTCGTCTGCAAGCCGTCCGAGAAAGACCCGTCAGTGCCGCTGCGCCTGGCGGAGCTGATGATGGAAGCAGGCGCGCCCGCAGGCGTGCTCAATGTTGTCAACGGATCCAAGCCCGCCGTGGACACGCTGCTGACGGACCCGCGCGTCGAGGCCATCAGCTTTGTCGGTGCGTCCGCCACGGCTGAATACATCTATGCAACGGGTGCGGCCCACGGCAAGCGCGTGCAGGCCATGGGCGGGGCCAAGAACCATGCCATCATCCTGCCGGATGCGGATCTCGACGGCGTCGTGAACGATCTGATCGGCGCAGGCTACGGGTCGGCTGGTGAGCGCTGCATGGCGATCTCCGTGGCCGTGCCGGTGGGCGAGGACACGGCCAACCGGCTGGTGGACAAGCTGATCCCGCGCGTCGAAGCGCTCAAGGTGGGCACGTCAACTGATCCGGATGCGGATTATGGCCCGGTGGTGACCGCTGAGCACCGCGAGAAGATCAAGAGCTACATCGACATGGGCGTGAAGGAAGGCGCGGAGCTTCTGGTCGATGGCCGCGACTTCACCCTTCAGGGCTATGAGAACGGCTTCTTCATGGGCGGCTCCCTGTTCGACAAGGTGACGCCGGACATGCAGTCCTACCAGGAAGAGATTTTCGGCCCCGTGCTGCAGATCGCCCGCGCCAAGACGCCGGAAGAGGCGCTGGCGCTGCCGTCCAACCATCAATATGGCAACGGTGTTGCGATCTTCACCGAGGACGGCAATGCCGCCCGCAACTTTGCCTCCAAGGTGAATGTGGGCATGGTGGGCATCAACGTGCCGATCCCCGTGCCGCTTGCCTATCACACCTTCGGTGGCTGGAAGCGGTCGGCCTTTGGCGACACCAACCAGCACGGGCCGGAAGGCGTAAAGTTCTGGACCAAGATCAAGACCGTCACCGCCCGCTGGTCGCGCGGCAATGAAGGCGCCAGCTTCGTCATCCCGACGATGAAGTGACAGCCCGGCGGATTGGCTAATCTGGTTTTCGGGGAATGGCCCTGTCTGCGGACGGGGCCATTCTTTTTGGTGGCGGCGCACCCAACAGGAGGTTGCCCGCCCGTGTCCGCTGATTTCGATCTCGATGCCTATCTGGCCCACATCGCCTATGAGGGGCCGCGTGCTGCCACGCTCGATGTCTTGAAGGCGGTGCATTATGCGCAGGCGCTCCGCATCCCCTTCGAGAACCTCACCGTGCTGGCCGGCACGGCTCCCAGGCTTGATCTTGAAAGCCTGCAGGAGAAGATCATCAGCCGCGGGCGGGGCGGCTATTGCTTCGAGGTCAATGCCCTCCTGGCGGCGGCGCTGGACGCCCTGGGCTTCAGTGTTTCGCGGCTGATGGGGCGCGTCCGCTGGAAGACGCCGGACGGCGAGCCGACGGGCCGCACGCACATGCTGCTGATGGTTGATCTTCCCGAAGGGCCCTACATCGCGGATGCAGGCTTTGGCGGCATCACCCTGACCGGCCCGATCCCCTTTGTGATGAACGACGAAGCCGCAACGCCGCATGAGCCGCGCCGGATCGTGCCCGTGGGCGGTGCGGTTGAGACTTTTGAGCTGCAGGCCAAGCTCGGCACCGCGTGGGTGCCTGTCTACCAGTTCTCCCTCGAGCGCCAGTCACAGGCCGATTACGAGCTGTCCAACTGGTTCACGGCGACCCACCCCACTTCGATCTTCGTGACCTATCTGATCGCAGCGCGTCCGGCGGCTGATCGCCGCATCACCCTGTTCAACACAGAGCTCACAATCCGCGGCCGGGATGGCAAGGCGCAAGTGCGGCAGCTTGCGGATGTCGCGGAGATGGCAGAGGTACTCGACCGCCATTTCGGGTTGCGGGTGCCGGTGGATGAGCTGTCTCCGCTCGTCACGCCGCATCTCGACGCGTGGCGGGCGCTCGGTGCACACTAGCACCATGGAACTCAAGTCAACGCTCTATTCGATGGCCAACGGCATCGCCACCATCACCCTTGCCCGGCCCGCCCGCATGAATGCGTGGACAGGCCGTATGCATACGGAATATCGCCATTCCCTCGAACAGGCTGAGGCTGATCCCGCCGTGCGGGTTGTCGTGGTCACCGGCGAGGGGCGGGCCTTTTGTGCGGGCGCCGACATGCAGGCGCTTGAAGGCCATGCGGCCAAGGGCGGCTATGACAGCGGCACGACCGCTGACATTCCCACCCCCGGCTTCGGCGTGCGGCCGGAGTTCGATCAGAATTTCGCCTATCATTTCGGGCTCACCAAGCCTGTGATCGCCGCACTCAACGGACCTGCGGCCGGTGTCGGGCTGGTGCTGGCATGCTACGCGGATATCCGCTTTGCGGTGCCGGGGGCCAAGCTCACGACCGCGCACGGCCGGTTCAACATGCCGGCTGAATACGGCCTGTCCTGGCTGCTGCCGCGCATTGTCGGGCTGGCCCGCGCCAATGACCTCTTGATGTCATCCCGCGTCTTCCTCACGGACGAGGCCTATGAGATGGGCCTCATCAACCGGCTGGTGTCGAAGGAAGACCTGATGACCGAGGTCATGGCCTATGCCCGCCAGCTTGCGGACAGCGTCGCGCCCCACTCCATGGCGGTCACCAAGCGGCAGATCTATGTGGACCAGCATCGCGACGTGGGATCATCGGTCGCCGAAGCCGACAGACTGCTGAGCGAAATGGTGGCCGAACCCGACTACAAGGAATCCGTCCGCGCCTGGCTCGACAAGCGCAAGGCCGACTGGCGCTGGCCGGGGAAGTAGACCACTGACCCGTCGCATCCCGGCTTTGCGGGCGGCCTGCTCTTGCCGCCCGCCCGCAAAGCCGCTAATCGGCTGGCATGGGCAAACCGACCGACACCATTTCCGCCTATCGCGATCTCGTTCACTCCGGCGCCATCGAGCACGATCCGGCGCAGGAGGCGGCGGCGGATCAGCTTCAGATGCTGCACGACGCGCTGAAGGGCTATCAGCCGGGGCGCAAGCGCGGGCTGTTCGGGCTTGGCGGCACCGTGCCTGCGCCGCGCGGGCTCTATCTCTTCGGCGGGGTGGGGCGTGGCAAGTCCATGCTGATGGATCTTTTCTTTGCCCATGCGCCGGTGAAGAAAAAGCAGCGCATCCATTTCCACGACTTCATGCAGGGCGTGCATGCCGATGTGCATGCGTGGCGGCAGCGGGAGAAGGCCGGCAAGGCGAAAGGCAACGGGTCCAGGAATGGCGATCCCATTCCGTCCGTGGTCGACCGCATCATGGCGACGACGACGCTGCTGTGTTTCGACGAGTTCCAGGTGACGGACATCACGGACGCGATGATCCTGGGCCGCCTGTTCACGGCGTTGTTCGACCGGGGACTGGTCGTGGTGGCCACGTCCAACCGGGAACCGGGCACGCTTTACGAGGGCGGCCTTAACCGGCAGCTCTTCCTGCCCTTCATTGATCTGCTGCGCGAGAAGATGGACGTGATGGAGCTGGTGGCGGCGGCGGATTACCGCCTGCGGCATCTGGCCGGGGCCCCTGTCTATCATGCGCCACTGGATCAGGCGGCGGCGCGGGCGATGGAGGCTGCCTGGGCGCAGCTGACGCCGGGCGTCAGGCCGGCCCCATGCCATGTGGAGGTGAAGGGCCGCAAGGTGCCGGTGCCGCGCGCGGCCATGGGCGTGGCGCGTTTTCACTTCGATGATCTGTGCCGCCAGCCGCTCGGGCCTGCAGACTACCTCAAGATCGCGCGCAGCTTTCACACCCTGCTGGTGGATGGCATTCCCGCCATGGGGCCTGCCTCCCGCAACGAAGCCAAGCGCTTCGTGACGCTGGTGGATGCCATGTACGAGACCAAGACCAAGCTGGTCTGCTCGGCGGAAACGGACCCCCAGGCGTTGTATCCGGCGGGTGATGGATCGTTCGAATTCGAGCGGACCGTGTCCCGGCTGATCGAGATGCAGAGTGAGAGTTATATGGCGCTCGGCCACGCGGTGTGAGGCGCCTGCGTCAGGTCAGAAAAAAGCCCGCGCGGCACAGGCCTGCGCGGGCTTCTCTGTCTCTTGTGATCCCTTAAGCGCGACGATGGCTTGCACGCGCCGCTGATCAGTCCGGGATCGGGGCCATCCGGGCACGCTCGATGATCTTTTCGAGGCGCGTTTTTTCCTGCGGCAGGTCCGGGGTAATCGTCTTGCCGTCGGCGCGCTTGGCTTCAAGCGGCTGCGGCATCACCAGGGTTTCGCCGGTCGCGGAGGCATAGATCACTTTCGGTGCCTCGGCCGTGGGCTGGGCCGGGGATATGACACCGGTTTCCGCGTCGGCCGTGGTGCCCTTCAGGAACGGGCGGCTACCGCGCTGTTCAGCCAGCAGGTCATCCATGGAGTGGCTGGGGCCATAGGTGGCCGACATCATGCCGAAAGAGACCCTGCGCATGTCGCCGCGGTTGCTGACGGTGATGTCTCGCTCAACGGCGTCGATGGAAGCGGTGGTCATGTCGTAATCGGGCACGATGGGCGCAAAGCCGAGCTGGATGGCGGCCTCGTCGAGACCAGCCACCTGCACCTCGGCGCCGTCTTCATAGGCCGGGGTGCCGTCATCTTTGCGCAGGGCCACGATGATGCCCTGGAAGCTGTCTTCTGCTTCCGGCGAGCCGTAGGGCACGCAGATCGGGCGGCCGCGCATGATGGCCTCGAGGAAGCGGCAGTCCTCACCGACGATTGCCGAGACAACGTGCTCGGTCAGGTCGCGGCCGGACATGATGGAAGAGGCGATGCCTGCGGCGGTGGACAGCTGGCTCACGGTGATCGCGCCGATCACCGGTGCCGCGCAGCCGCCGAGGCTGAGTGTGCCGGCGATGATGGCCAGCGGCGCGGCGAGCCTGCGCAGGCGGCTCTTCGGCTTGCGGCTGGTCCCGGTCTCACCGGACATGAAATTCTGTTCTGCAAACGCCGTCATGCGTCATCGCCCCCAAACTGTCTCCTGCCGGGACTGGCCGCCCGTGTGGCCAGTTCGCTGCAAGAAGACTGCCAAGGCAGTGACCCCGATCGGCACCCGGATTTTGCTCCGTCGCCCGTTCTGCCCCTCCGGTTCCCTACCGGAGATCCGTGACGGTGGTCCGCTGGATGCCGGTTTGTCCCACGCAAACGCGGGAACCGGGATCCGGAGCCGTCCGGTGGTGCAGAAATCAGAGACCTGCCCGCCCCAAGATTCACAGTATTTCCGCCGTTTTCCGGTGGGCTCGGCGCGCGCAACATGTGCGCTCCGGGCCCGGCATTCCGCTGCATGGTTTCCCCGATGACGCGGGCTTACTTTGCCCGCTCCCATGCCTGGCGCGTGCCGGATTCCTTAAGAAATACCTAACGAACTGTGAACCGTTGGCCGCCTGTGTGTCAAACAAGTTCACCTGCATGATTAACGGCGGACGCGAAACTTCCGTGACAGGCTGCAAGGTCCCGGGTGTTCCTGCCATGCAGCTGTGCCGATGGGGGAGGGATGCACCGTTTCGCAGGCGGATTGGCCCATCCCGGCACGCGGTCCCGCCAGCGGTGGTGCGTGGGCCGGAAGCGGGCTCTGGTGTCGTCCCTTGCGTGGGGCGGGGCCATGGGATAGGTGAAGCGCAGCCATTCTCACCTGCGGGTCCGCGCGGCCCGGCATGCAGGCGGCATCATGGTCCGTCTGGCGCCTATTCGCGGCCCGCACTGCCTTGGATGACACGTCATGTCCGGTGGTTTTTTCAACTGGTTCATGGGGCGCCCTGCCAAGGCCTCCAAATCGGGCACAGCCGGATCCCGGCAGGCGCCCATCCACGAGCAGACACAGCAACAGCAAAGACAAGAGCGGAGTACCCCCATGTCGCGCAAGAAAATCGCACTCATCGGCGGCGGCCAGATCGGCGGCACGCTGGCCCTCCTCGCGGGCCTCAAGGAACTGGGCGATATCGTCATTTTCGACATCGTCGACGGCGTGCCCCAGGGCAAGGCGCTGGACATCGCCGAAGCCTCGCCGGTGGAAGGCTTTGACGCCGCCATGTCCGGCTCCAGCGACTACAAGGACATTGCAGGCTCTGACGTGGTGATCGTCACCGCCGGCGTGCCGCGCAAGCCGGGCATGAGCCGCGATGACTTGGTGGAAACCAACCTCAAGGTCATGAAGTCCGTTGGTGAAGGCATCCGCGACAACTGCCCGGACGCGTTCGTGATCTGCATCACCAACCCGCTCGACGCCATGGTGTGGGCGCTGCAGAAGTTCTCGGGCCTGCCGGCCAACAAGGTTGTCGGCATGGCCGGCGTGCTGGACTCCGCACGTTTCCGCTACTTCCTCGCCGAGGAATTCAACGTGTCCGTCGAAGACGTCACGGCCTTCGTGCTGGGCGGCCACGGCGACACGATGGTGCCGTCGGTGCGCTACTCGACCGTCGGCGGCATTCCCCTGCCGGACCTCGTGAAGATGGGCTGGACCACGCAGGAGAAGCTTGACCAGATCGTGCAGCGCACCCGCGATGGCGGTGCGGAAATCGTCGGCCTGCTGAAGACCGGTTCGGCTTTCTATGCCCCCGCCTCTTCCGCCATTGCCATGGCCGAGAGCTATCTCAAGGACAAGAAGCGCCTGCTGCCCTGCGCAGCCCAGCTCAATGGTGAATATGGTGTCAGCGACCGCTATGTCGGCGTGCCCACCATCATCGGCGCCGGCGGCATCGAGAAGGTTGTGGAGATCGAGCTCGACGCAGCCGAGAAGGAAATGTTCTCGACCTCCGTCAAGGCCGTGGAAGGCCTCGTCGAGAGCTGCCAGAAGATCAATCCGGACCTCGCCTGAGGCGAGTTGGCAGGGCCTTTCCGGGCCTGCCTTCCGGTACACAACAGCGGCGCGGTCCCGAACGGGGCCGCGCCGTTTTCTTTGGTGCGCCGCCCGGTTGCCGGGGTGGACACCCTATTTCACACTGAAAAACCGGATTATTGAGGCAGATCATTTAAGGCTCCCATAACCCCGCGCAAGATGACTGCACGGGGGCGCCAGCATGCGGCCCCGCAGCCAAGACAATGACCGCGCAACATGGGAGAGCATCATGCGTAATCTGGTTGTTTCCGCTTTCACTGCCGCCTGTTTCCTGGTCCCTGCGGCCCTGCCTGCTCAGGCAGAGCCGTTCCTGCATGGCCACGAGGTGGCGTCGGCGCTCATCGGCAACACGATCGAAGGCACCTATCGAAGCTGCGCCTCGCCGCGCAAGGATTTCTACGAGCTCTACAAGGCCGACGGCACCTTCCACGGCAAGGAGCGCGACTGTGCTCAGGCCGGCAACTGGAGCACCTATGTGGGCAAGTGGAGCGTCGAGGGCGGCAAGTTCTGCGTTTATCCGGGCTCGGATCGCACCAGCGGCTGCTTCGACTATGAAGGCTCCGGTGAAGGCAAGATGGTGCGGTCGGGTTCCGACAGCGACACGGTCGAGTTCGTGATCCTTGAGGGCAATCCCGAAAACCTCTGAGCAATACACTCCGGCAATACCCCGGCAGTGCCCCGGCGGCGGGGTTTTCCCTCCGCTATCCAGATGCCGCCGGCGGGGCAGGCACCCAGGGCGGACCTTGAATGCGGGTCCGCCCTTTTGCTTGGTATGCGCTGTCCGCGCGGGTGACGCTGCGTCACGATTTTGTGCGTATCCGGCGCATGGGAAGGGCGCGTGAAACTTGGAGTTCAGCCCTTTTGGTCCGGCTTTTCCGGGTGTTATAAGGGCACAGACTCAACAAACGACTTTCCCTCCACCTGGACGGTTGAAGGGTGTCATCTGACGGGTGTCATCTGCCTAGGTTCGTCCCATCTCCCGGGGCATGCCTGCCGTCCCTACAGGCCGGAACAACATGAACATCCACGAGTATCAGGCCAAAGGCGTGCTCGCAGGCTTCGGTGTGCCCGTTGCCAAAGGCAAGCCCGCTTTTTCCGTCGATGAGGCGGTACAGGTCGCAGAAGACATGGGCGGACCCGTCTGGGTCGTCAAAGCGCAGATCCACGCAGGCGGCCGCGGCAAGGGCGGCGGCGTCAAGGTGGTCAAGAGCATCGACGATGTGCGCGCCGAAGCCGAGCGCATGCTGGGCATGACGCTGGTGACCCATCAGACCGGACCCGAGGGCAAGCTCGTCAAGCGCCTCTATATCGAGGAAGGCTCCGACATCGACCGCGAGCTTTATCTCTCGCTGCTGGTGGATCGCGACACGAGCCGCGTGGCGTTTGTCGCGTCCACGGAAGGCGGCATGAACATCGAGGAAGTGGCCGAGGAAACGCCGGAGAAGATCCACACGATCACCGTCGATCCCGCCTGCGGATTCATGCCGTTCCATGGCCGGGCACTGGCCAAGGCGCTGAACCTGCAGGGGGCGGAAGCCAAGGCCGGCCAGAAGCTGTTCAAGGGGCTCTACGATGCCTTCATCGGCACAGATGCCAGCCTGGTCGAGATCAACCCGCTCGTTGTGACCAAGGGCGGCGACGTACTGTGCCTCGACGCCAAGATGAACTTCGACTCCAACTCGCTCTACCGGCACAAGGACATCGAGGATCTGCATGATCCGGATGAAGAGGATCCGGCCGAGCTCGAGGCCAAGAAGTTCGACCTTTCCTACGTCAAGCTCGACGGCAATATCGGCTGCATGGTGAACGGCGCCGGCCTTGCCATGGCCACCATGGACATCATCAAGCTCTATGGGGCGGAGCCCGCCAACTTCCTGGATGTGGGCGGTGGCGCCACCAAGGAGAAAGTGACCGAAGCCTTCAAGATCATCCTGTCGGACCCGGCGGTGGAAGGCATTCTGGTCAATATCTTCGGCGGCATTATGCGCTGCGACATCATCGCCGAGGGCGTGATCGCGGCCGCCAAGGAAACCAAGCTGTCCGTTCCCCTGGTGGTGCGCCTTGAGGGCACCAATGTGGAGCTCGGCAAGCAGATCATGGCCGATAGCGGCCTTGCCATCATTCCCGCCGATGATCTGGCCGATGCGGCCGACAAGATCGTCAAGGCAGTGAAGGAGGCCAAGTAATGGCTGTCCTAATCGACGCGAATACCAAGGTCATCACCCAGGGCTTTACCGGTGCTCAGGGGACGTTCCATTCTGAAACCGCAATCGAATACGGTACCAAGCTCGTGGGCGGCGTGACACCCGGCAAGGGTGGCACCAAGCATCTCGATCTGCCGGTCTTCGACACGGTGGGCGAGGCGCGCGAAGCAACCGGTGCCGACGCCACCATGATCTACGTGCCGCCGCCCTTCGCGGCGGATGCGATCCTTGAGGCGATCGACGCGGAAATCCCGCTGGCGGTCTGCATCACCGAGGGCATTCCGGTGCTCGACATGGTGAAGGTCAAAAAGGCCCTGTGCGGCTCCAAGACCCGTCTCGTCGGTCCCAACTGCCCAGGCGTCATCACGCCGGGTGAATGCAAGATCGGCATCATGCCGGGCCACATCCACAAGCCGGGCTCGGTCGGCATCGTGTCGCGGTCGGGTACGCTCACCTATGAAGCGGTGGGACAGACCACGGCGGCGGGCCTCGGCCAGTCCACCTGCATCGGCATCGGCGGTGACCCTGTGAACGGCACCAACTTCATCGATTGCCTTGAAATGTTCCTGGCCGACGACAAGACCGAATCGATCATCATGATCGGTGAAATCGGTGGCTCGGCTGAGGAAGACGCTGCGGAATTCATCAAGCAGTCCAAGGTCAAGAAGCCGATGGTCGGCTTCATTGCCGGTGTGACCGCGCCTCCGGGCCGACGCATGGGCCATGCCGGCGCCATCATCTCCGGTGGCAAGGGCGGGGCCGACAGCAAGATCGAGGCGATGGAGTCTGCGGGCATCAAGGTGTCGCCGTCACCGGCAGCCCTGGGCTCGACCCTCGCCGAGGTCCTCAAAGGTTAAGACAAAATTGACGCTGGCCCCTCATGCTCCGACATGTCGTCCCGGCATGCAGTTCCGGGGGGCCAGAGTCCTCAAAATGTCACCTTTTCCGGGGACGTTTTGAATAGCACGTTAACCAAACCCGTGCGAAGCTTGAGCGCAATCGGGGATTGGTAACTGACTAGACGCGCGGGACTGCCGGGGCGCGCCCGGCAAAGAGGCCGCGCCGGAGCGAAAAAATGGCAGATGGCTCGGGTCGTCAGCGGACGCCGCAAAACGAAGCCTTTGACGAAACGTCATTCCTCTATGGCGGCAACGCCCAGTATCTCGAACAGATGCATCACCGCTACACGCAGAACCCTGCTTCTGTGGATGCGCGGCTGCGGGCCTATTTCGATGGCCTGAAGGATGATGCGGAAGCGGTGGCGACAGAGGCCAACGGGCCGTCCTGGGCCCGCACCGACTGGCCGCCGGTTGCCGGCGGTGATCTGGTGGCGGCGCTCGACACCAACTGGGTGGAAGCCGAAGCCCATCTCAACGGCAGGATCCGCGACAAGGCGCAGGCGGTGGGCGCAAGCCTGACCGATGCCCAGGCGCGCAAGGCCACGTTGGACAGCATTCGCGCGATCATGATGATCCGCGCCTACCGTATTCGCGGCCATCTCATCGCGCAGCTCGACCCGCTCAATATCGAGCCGCCGAAGGAGCATCCGGAGCTCGACCCCAAGTCCTATGGCTTCACCGAAGAGGACATGGACCGGCCGATCTTCATCGACAACGTGCTGGGTCTTGAGACCGCCACCATCCGCGAGATGCTGGAAATCCTGTGGCGCACCTACTGCCACACGATCGGCGTCGAGTTCATGCATATCGCCGACCCGGCCCAGAAGGCCTGGATCCAGGAGCGCATCGAGGGCCGCGACAAGGAAGTGGCCTTCACCGATATGGGCAAGAAGGCGATCCTGCAGAAGCTGATTGAGGCTGAGGGCTTCGAGAAGTTCCTGCACGTCAAATATACCGGTACCAAGCGCTTCGGCCTGGATGGTGGCGAAAGCCTGATCCCGGCGATGGAACAGATCATCAAGCGCGGCGGCAATATGGGCCTGAAGGAGCTGATCCTCGGCATGCCGCATCGTGGCCGCCTCAACGTGCTCGCCAATGTGATGGGCAAGCCCTATCAGGCGATTTTCCACGAGTTCAAGGGCGGCTCCGTGAACCCGGAAGACATCGCGGGCTCGGGCGACGTGAAATACCATCTGGGTACGTCGTCGGACCGCGAGTTCGACGGCAATAAAGTGCATCTGTCACTCACCGCCAACCCGTCTCACCTCGAGGCGGTGAACCCGGTGGTGCTGGGCAAGGCCCGCGCCAAGCAGGACATGCTCTACGACCGCGACCGTGCCACGGTCATGCCGGTGCTGCTGCACGGGGATGCGGCCTTCGCCGGGCAGGGCATCGTGGCGGAGTGTTTCGGCCTGTCGCAGCTCAAGGGCGCGCGTATCGGCGGCACGATCCATTTCATCGTCAACAACCAGATCGGCTTCACCACCTCCCCGCGCTTCTCGCGGTCCTCGCCCTATCCGTCGGATGTGGCGAAGATGGTGCAGGCGCCGATCTTCCACGTGAACGGCGATGACCCGGAAGCGGTGGTGCATGTGGCGAAGGTCGCCACCGAGTTCCGCCAGACCTTCGGGGCTGACGTCGTCATCGACATGTTCTGTTACCGTCGCTTCGGGCACAACGAGGGCGATGAGCCCATGTTCACCCAGCCCCTGATGTACAAGACCATCAAGGGCCAGCAGACGACGCTTGAAATCTATGCCCAGCGCCTCATCGACGAGGGGCTGGTGGAGCAGGCGGAAGTTGATCGCATGCGCGATGATTTCAGCACCCTGCTGTCGGATGCCTTCGACAATGCGGACAATTTCCGCTCCAACAAGGCAGACTGGCTGGACGGGCGCTGGAGCGGCCTGTCGGTTGCCGAGGGTGAGGCACGCCGTGGCGATACGGCTGTGGAAATGTCGACGCTCAAGGAGATCGGCCGCAAGCTCACTGAAATTCCTGAGGGCGTGAAGGCGCACCGCACGGTGCAGCGTATCTTCAAGGCGCGCGAGGAGGCCATCACCTCCGGCGAGGGGCTCGACTGGGCCACCGGCGAGGCGCTGGCCTTTGGCACGCTGATCAATGAGGGCTATCCGGTTCGTCTTGTGGGGCAGGACAGCGTGCGCGGCACGTTCTCCCAGCGCCATTCAGCGATCATCGACCAGGAGACCGAAGAGCGCTACATGCCGCTCAACAATCTCAAGGACGGCCAGGTTGAATATGACGTGGTCGATTCCATGCTGTCGGAAGCCGCCGTGCTTGGCTACGAATACGGCTACTCGCTGGCAGAGCCCAATGCGCTGGTGCTGTGGGAAGCGCAGTTCGGCGATTTCGCCAATGGTGCGCAGGTCATCATCGACCAGTTCATTTCATCGGGTGAGCGCAAGTGGTTGCGCATGTCCGGCCTCGTTATGCTGTTGCCGCATGGCTACGAAGGTCAGGGTCCGGAGCACTCCTCCGCCCGCCTCGAGCGCTATCTGCAGCTCTGCGCTGAAGACAACATGCAGGTGGCCAACTGCACGACGCCGGCCAACTATTTCCATATCCTGCGCCGTCAGCTGCACCGCAAGTTCCGCAAGCCGCTGATCATCATGACGCCGAAGTCGCTGCTGCGGCACAAGCGCGCCGTGTCGACGCTGGATGAGATGGGCCCCGGCTCGTCGTTCCACCGTGTCCTTTGGGATGACGCGGAGTACCGGCCCGGCTCCACCATTGCGCTCAAGGAAGACAAGAAGATCCGACGTGTCGTGATGTGCTCCGGCAAGGTCTATTACGATCTGCTGGAAGAGCGTGAAAAGCGCGGCATTGACGATGTCTATCTGATGCGCGTGGAGCAGCTCTATCCGTTCCCGGCCAAGAGCATGATCAAGGAACTCGAGCGCTTCCCGCAGGCGGACATGGTGTGGTGTCAGGAAGAGCCCAAGAACATGGGGGCCTGGACCTTCATGGAGCCCAATATCGAATGGGTGCTCAAGCATATCGACGCGACGCACAGGCGTGCGCGCTATGCAGGCCGTGCGTCCACCGCGTCCACTGCGACGGGCCTGATGAGCAAGCATAAACAAGAGTTGAACATGCTTCTGGATGAAGCGCTGACCATCTGACTTGATGGGGTGTGGCCGGGTTCCCATGTGCCGCTCCCAACCGAAACGAGGCCGTTACATGAGCACCGAGATCAGGGTTCCTACCCTTGGCGAATCCGTCACCGAAGCCACGGTGGCGCAGTGGTTCAAGAAGCCCGGCGACGCCGTCAACGCGGATGAGCCGCTTGTGGAGCTGGAAACCGACAAGGTGACCGTCGAGGTCCCGGCGCCGGCTGCAGGCGTGCTGGCGGAGATCTCCGCCAATGAGGGCGACACCGTCGAGGTCAATGCGCTTCTTGGCGCCATTGGCGAAGGCGCCGGTGATGTAAAGGCAGCGCCTGCCAAGAAGCAGGACGCCAAGAAGGACGAGCCGAAGAAGGCTGAGGCCGCACCGGCCCAGGCCAAGTCGGAACCCGCGCCTGCTGAGGCCTCCGACGACAAGCCGCTTTCGCCGGCCGTGCGTAAGATGGTTGAGGAAAACGATATCGACCCGGCTGCCATTGAAGGCAGCGGCAAGGATGGCCGCCTGCTGAAGTCGGACGTTCAGGCAGCGCTTGATGCCAAGACTGAGGCGCCCGCACCGGCTCCAGCGTCTACGCCGCGTGCGCCTGTGGCCGTCGAGGATGCGCCGCGCGAGGAGCGCGTGCGGATGACGCGCCTGCGCAAGACCATCGCGAAGCGCCTCAAGGACGCGCAGAACACCGCTGCCATGCTCACCACCTTCAACGAGGTGGACATGGGCGCGGTCATGGATCTGCGCAAGCAGTACAAGGATGTGTTCGAGAAGAAGCATGGCGTGCGCCTGGGCTTCATGGGTTTCTTCGTGAAGGCCTGCTGTCACGCGCTGAAGGAGATCCCGCAGGTGAATGCGGAGATCGACGGCGATGATCTCGTCTTCAAGAGCTTCGTGCATATGGGCGTCGCCGTCGGCACGCCGAACGGCCTCGTTGTGCCGGTGGTGCGTGATGCCGATCAGCTGTCCCTGGCCGACATCGAAAAGACCATCAACGATTTCGGTGCGCGCGCCCGCGACGGCAAGCTCACCATGGATGAGATGCAGGGCGGTACCTTCACCATTTCCAATGGCGGTGTGTATGGCTCCCTGATGTCGACGCCGATCCTCAACGCGCCGCAGTCGGGCATTCTGGGTATGCACAAGATCCAGGAGCGGCCGATGGTGGTGAACGGGGAAATCCAGGTGCGGCCGATGATGTATCTGGCGCTGTCCTATGATCACCGCATCGTCGACGGTCGTGAGGCCGTTACCTTCCTGGTGCGTGTGAAGGAAAGCCTGGAAGACCCGCAGCGTCTGCTTCTCGACCTGTGATCCGTACCCTGACCACACTCGGTGGTGCAGCGGCGCTTGCGGTGGTCCTGCTTCCCGCGGGCCCGTCGCAGGCGCTGACGGTAGCCGTCGAAAGTGCACTCATCTGTCCGGCGCTTGAAGATTTCAGCGCCGTGGCCCAGGGGCAGGGCGGCCCTGCCTGCACGCGCATCGAGCGGCACATGGATCTCTATGGTCCTGTCGGCCGCAATGCGCATGCACCGGGCGGGCCATTTGTCCGGGTGCGGTACGACAACAAGTTCTACTGGGCGGAGGAGGATGCCTTTTATCTTCCTTCCGCAGGCCAGGCGCCAGCTGCGTCCGGCAAGGCCGGGCTGACCGGCCGCGACGTTCCCCTGCCGCCCGGCCGCTAGGTGCGGGCAGCCTGACTTTGCCGCGCGGGGCTCCCTCCCTTCCGCTCCCGCGCCGAACAGGAGATTTGCTCCCATGTCCGATCAGTTCGATCTTGTGGTGATTGGCGCCGGTCCCGGCGGTTATGTGTGCGCCATTCGTGCAGCACAGCTCGGCCTCAAGGTGGCCTGCGTGGAGAAGCGGGCGACCCTCGGCGGCACCTGCCTCAATATCGGCTGCATTCCCTCCAAGGCGCTGCTGCATGCTTCGGAGATGTATGCGGAGGCCACCGGCCACATGGCCGATCTCGGCATCACCGCCAAGGATGTGACCATCGACCTCAAGAAGATGATGTCCTTCAAGGATGAGGGCGTTGACGGCAACACCAAGGGCATTGAGTTCCTGTTCAAGAAGAACAAGGTCGAGCCCGTCTATGGCACGGCCAAGATTGCTGGTGCGGGCAAGGTAGAGGTCGCGCTCAACGAGGGCGGTACGCGGACGCTTGAGGCCAAGAACATCGTCATCGCCACCGGTTCGGATGTGATGCCGCTGCCGGGTGTCGAAATCGACGAGAAGCGCATCGTCTCTTCTACCGGTGCCCTGTCGCTGCCGGAGGTGCCCAAGCATTTGCTGGTTGTCGGCGCGGGTGTGATCGGCCTCGAGCTGGGCTCCGTCTGGGCACGCCTCGGTGCCAAGGTGACGGTGGTCGAGTTCCTTGATCGTATTATCCCCGGCACCGACGCTGAAGTGGCCAAGCAGTTCCAGCGTGTGCTGAAAAAGCAGGGCTTCGACTTCAAACTCGGCACCAAGGTCACCGGCATCGAGAAAACCAAGTCCGGCCTCAAGGTCTCGGTCGAGCCGGCCAAGGGTGGTGACGGGGACGTCATCGAGGCGGACTACGCGCTGGTTGCCATCGGCCGCCGTCCCTATACGGAAGGTCTGGGGCTTGCGGAAGCAGGTGTCGAGATGGATGAGCGCGGCCGCGTTGCGACGGATGCCCATTTCAAGACCAATGTGGATGGCATCTATGCCATTGGTGATGCCGTTGCGGGGCCGATGCTGGCCCACAAGGCGGAGGACGAAGGCGTGGCGATTGCTGAAATCCTCGCCGGCCAGTCAGGCCATGTGAATTACGATGTCATCCCGGGTGTCATCTACACCGCCCCGGAAGTTGCCACCGTCGGCAAGACGGAAGAGGAACTCAAGGAGGCGGGCATCGACTACACGGTCGGCAAGTTCCCCTTCAGCGCCAATGGCCGTGCCAAGGTCAACAAGCAGGCGGACGGGTTCGTGAAGGTGCTGGCGGATTCCAGGACGGACCGGGTGCTCGGCGTGCATATCCTGGGCATGGATGCGGGCAACATGATTGCCGAAGCCGCCGTCGCCATGGAGTTCGGCGCGTCGGCGGAGGACATCGCCCGGACCTGTCACGCGCATCCCACCCTGTCGGAAGCCGTCAAGGAAGCAGCCCTCGCCGTCGACAAGCGCGCGCTGCACATGTAACGCCCGCCGTCTTTTTGCCTGGGGCTATTTTCCTTGGCGAGGCGCGCCCGCTGCCCGCGGGTGTGCGCGGTCATAGACGTCCATCAGCTTCTGAGCATCCACTGACGCATAGACCTGCGTCGTGGAGAGGCTGGCATGGCCCAGCAATTCCTGGATCGTGCGCAGGTCACCGCCAGCGCCCAGCAGATGCGTTGCAAATGAATGGCGCAAGGCATGCGGTGTCGCGGTGTCCGGCAAGCCCAGCGCATGGCGCAGGCGTTCCATGGAGGTCTGAAGGCTGCGCGGATTGAGGCGTCCGCCCCGCACGCCGCGAAACAGCGGCGTTGCGGGTGCAAGGTCATGGGGGCAAACGGCGCGGTAGTGCTCCACCGCGTCATGCACCAGGTCAATCACTGGCAACACACGTGTCTTGTTGCCCTTCCCGGTCACCCTCAGGGCGCCGCCGCGGTTGGGCCAGTCCCGGACATCCAGCGACAGGGCTTCGGAGATGCGCAGGCCCGCGCCGTAAAGCAGGGTGAGGGCTGCAAGGTCGCGGGCATCAGTCCAGCTCTTGTCCGGGTCCAGCTCTTTCAGCATCCGCCCCGCGGCATCCACGCTCAGGGCCTTGGGCACCGATTGGGGCAGCTTGGGTGTACGGATGAGCCCTATCTGCGCGTTTCCCACCAGTCCCTCGCGCGCAAGATGGCGATAGAAGGTCCGCAGCGAGGACAGGCTGCGCGCCAGCGTGCGCGGGCCCACGCCGTCACCCTGCCGCCGGTCGGCCAGCCAGGCGCGGAAGTCCGCAGCCTTCAGTCGGCCAAGGGCGGCGAGTGAAACAGGCTCCCCGGTATGCAGCGCGGCAAAGGCTAGAAAGCCCAGAAGGTCGCGCTGGTAACTGGTGATGGTGTGAGCGCTATAGCGCTTTTCCAGCGCCAGGCTTGCCAGCCAGGCATCCAGTGCATCCCGCGTTTCAGCTGGCAGGACCTCGCGGGTGACACCCCGTCCTGGCTGCGTGCGGGGCATGGCTCAGGCAGGTGGCAAGTCGAGCCACAGGCGGATGCTGCGCTCGATCACGCGGGCGAGAAAGCTCAGATGGTCCACGGCCTGTTCCGGGTAGAACTGGTTGGCGCGGGTGGACCCCAGCGCAAGAATGCCCGGAGGTGCTGCGCGGGAGAAGGTGAGACGAATCATCGCCTCCGACTGCACCTGAACCGCATGGGGCCCGAAGATTTCCTCCGCACCGTCCACATCGTCACGCAGGGCATGGTCGCGCGGGCTGCCATCGGCCTTGTAGCCCAGCAATGCATCCACCATGCCGCTCTCCAGCACCATGACGGACGGTCCGCCCGGCTCCGACACGGGGGAGCGCATGCCCGCCATGCTGCGGGTCGAATCAGACGCTTCCACACCGAGCGCTACCAGATCGACTTCGATATCGGCTGCGAGTTCGGTGGTGATGTAATGGACCAGGTGCTCGAAATTGCGGGCATCCAGCACCTTCAGCACGGCTGAGAAGATGCGGTCGCGCGACATGGCGTTTTCTTCCGCCGCGTTGACCATTGCCTGCTGCAATTCACGCATGTCCTCGATTTCCTGACGCAGGCGCTCGATGGCGAACATCTGGAAATCCACCACGGCCTCGCCATCCCGATGGGTGGCGGGCGTCAGCCGGGCCAGCAGGTCCGGTTCGTCATGCAGCGTGTCGGGGTGCGCGGTAAGGAATGCCTTCACAGCTTCCGCGTCGATTTCCGTCTTCGCGGCCGGTGTGGTGAGGGCGGAGCGCATGGCGTCGGCATTGCCGGTTGTGCTCTTGGTGGACCCGGCGGTGTCGGTGGGCGTGCTCATCTGCGCGTGCTCATCCTGAGGTGGCCGTCCCTTTGCGCGCGGCGCCCCGCATGGTGATCTTTCGGGGGGCGTGGCCGACAGCGGCCAAAGGCAGCGGCAAAACGAATCTCTTGTGTTCGTTAGACTGTACGGTATGGGATTCGCCCCCGCCAACCCGGCACAGGATCAAATGGCCCAGCAGCCGACCCTTGATATGGACCTCGCCCCCGGAGAAACCCCGCGCACCACGCGGGTGCTGCTACCGCTCGCGCTGCCGGGGGCATACGATTATCTGGTGCCGGATGACCTTGATCTGCGGCCGGGAGACTTTGTCCGCGTGCCGCTGGGCCCACGCGAGGTAACAGGGGTGGTGTGGGACCCGTTGCCGGATACGGCCGAGACAAAGCCGATAGACCCCGCCCGTCTCAAGGCTGTCGTGAGTCGATTTGACGCGCCGCCCATGCCCGACATGCTGCGCCAGTTCGTGGACTGGGTGGCCGCCTATACCCTGTCTGCGCCGGGCGCTGTGTTGCGTCTGGCGATGCGGGTGCCACAGGCACTGGAGCCGTCTCCCCGGGTCACCGGCTACCGCCTGAGCGGACACAAGCCGGCGCGGATGACGCCCAAGCGCGAACGCGTGCTGGAGATGCTGCATGACACCGGTCCCGAGCTGGCCCGGCCCGCCCGCGAAATTGCCGATATGGCCGGCGTCGGTACCGGGGTGGTGAAGGGTCTGGTCGACGCCGGGGCGCTTGAAGCCGTCGACATGCCGGGTGAAGCGCCTTTTCCCGAGCCGCTGGCTGCCCCGGCTGGCTCGGCGGCCGGTGGCTCACGCCTGAATGACACGCAGGCGCAGGCCGCCGCTGATCTGGCGCAGCGTATCGGGCAGGGCTTTTCGGCCACGCTGCTGGATGGGGTCACCGGCGCCGGCAAGACGGAGGTCTATTTCGAGGCAATCGCCGAAGCGTTGCGTCAGGGGCGACAGGTCCTTGTGTTGCTGCCCGAGATCGCGCTGACGCCGCAATTGCTCAAGCGCTTCGAGACGCGTTTCGGGGCGGCGCCGGCCCCGTGGCATTCGGATCTCGGCCAGAAGGAGCGCCGCCGCATCTGGCGCGGCGTTGCCGAGGGACGCGCGCGGGTGGTCGTCGGGGCCCGGTCGGCACTGTTTCTTCCGTTCACGGAACTTGGGCTCATCGTCGTGGACGAAGAGCACGAAGCTGCCTTCAAGCAGGAAGAGGGCGTGATCTACAATGCCCGTGACATGGCGGTGGCCCGGGCATCGCTGGGCGGTTTTCCGGTTGTGCTGGCCTCCGCAACGCCGTCGCTTGAAACCGTCGTCAATGTGCAGCGCGGGCGCTATCAGCGGCTCGTCCTGCCTGAGCGTCATGGCGCGGCGCGGCTGCCGGATGTGGAGGCGATTGACCTCAGGGCGGATGCGCCGGAGCGCGGCCGATGGCTGTCGCACCGGCTGGTGATGGCGATCGGTGACACGCTGGCTGCCGGCAATCAGGCGATGCTGTTCCTGAACCGCAGGGGCTATGCGCCGCTCACCCTGTGCCGCGCCTGCGGGCACCGGTTCGAGTGCCCGAACTGTGATGCGTGGCTGGTGGAGCACCGCTTCCGCAAGGAGCTGCAATGCCATCATTGCGGCACGCGCGTACCAACGCCCCACACATGCCCGGAATGCGGCACGGAGAACTCGCTGGCTGCCTGCGGACCGGGCGTGGAGCGGATTGCTGAGGAAGCGGCGGAGCGGTTTCCCGAGGCGCGGCTGGCGGTGTTGTCGAGCGACCTGCTGCATGGGCCTGCTGCCACGCAGGAAGCGATCGCACAGGTCACAAGGCAGGAAGTGGATCTCGTCATCGGCACACAGGTCGTCGCCAAGGGGCACAACTTCCCCAACCTCACCCTGGTCGGCGTCGTTGATTCCGACCTCGGCCTGACGGGGGGGGATCTGCGGGCCGCTGAGCGGACCTACCAGTTGCTGCACCAGGTTGCCGGCCGCGCGGGCCGCGGCGAGAAGCCGGGGCGCGTGCTGCTGCAGACTTACATGCCGCACCACAAGGTGATGCAGGCGCTGATCGCCGGAGACCGGGACCGGTTCCTGGAGCAGGAAGCCGATGAACGGCACGCGGCGGGCATGCCGCCTTTTGGCCGTCTCGTCTCGGTTATCCTGTCCGGCCCGGAACAGGGCCAGGTGATGGACGTTGCACGAGAGCTTGTGCGGGCCGCGCCGCAGGCGGAGGGGGTGCGCGTGCTCGGTCCGGCGCCTGCGCCGATTGCCCTGTTGCGCGGGCGGTATCGCATGCGCTTCCTGCTGAAGACGGTGCGGGATTTTCCGGTGCAGAAATATGTGCGGGCGTGGCTGGGGGCGGTGAAGGTGCCTAACGCCGTGCGGCTTGCGGTGGATGTGGATCCGCAGAGCTTTCTCTAGGCGCTATTGCACCACGGCGATCTTGGCGGCAATCGGCATGTTGACGCCGGACTTGAGCCACTCCTCGAAATCGCCCGCGCGCAGGGATTTGCTGAACAGCCAGCCCTGCATCTCGTTGCAGCCATTGGCGCGCAGGAAACGGGCATGGTCCAGCGTTTCGACCCCTTCACCCACCGTACGCAGGTTCAGGGTCTTGGCCAGGGTCATGATCGACTGCACGATGAGGCGTGACTGCGGCTTGTCGAGGCTGTTGACGAAGGAACGGTCGATCTTCAGCACGTCCACTTCCAGCCGGTGCAGGTAGGACAGGGACGAGTAGCCGGTGCCGAAATCATCCAGCGCGATCCTGATGCCCATCTGGCGCAGCTTCTCGATCTGCGAATGGGCCGCTTCGAAATCGGCGATCAGCATGCTTTCGGTAATCTCGATATCCAGCCGGTCCGCAGGCACATCGTACTTGCGCAAGGTCCGGGCGATGTTGTCGGCGAGGTTCGATGACTGAAGCTGCTGCGATGACAGGTTGATGGCGAGCGGAATGTCCGTCACCCCGTCATCCATCCAGCTGCGCAGCTGGCGGCAGGTCTCGTCGAGGATCCATTCGGAGATGGCTTCGATGTCGCCGGTTTCTTCCGCAGTCTGAATGAACATGTCCGGGGGCACGAAACCGAGTTCCGGGTGGATCCAGCGCAGCAGCACTTCGGCGCCGACCACGGTGCCGCCATTGGCGTCGAGCTTGGGCTGGTATTCGAGGTGGAACTCGCGCCGGTCGAGCGCACCGTCAAGGGCATCCTCGATGGAGGCACGGCGCACCATGTCGGCTTCCAGTTCCTTGTCGAAGATGCGCACCTGGGCGCGGCCCATGGCCTTGGCGCGGTAAAGCGCGATATCCGCATGCGACATGGCGCGGTGCGGGTCCGTGCAATCGGCGTCGATGAAGGCGATGCCGATGCTGCAGGCTGTCTTGATGGGCCGGTTGGTGCAGGCAAAGGGTGACTGGAACAGGGCGATGATGTCTTCGGCCAGGGCAAGTGCGCGACTGCGTTCCTCGTCTTCCTCCACCAGGATCGCAAACTCGTCCCCGCCCAGGCGTGCGATGCGCAGGTCCGACGGAAGCTCCGTGTGCAGACGATTGCCGACAGCCGCCAGCAGTTCATCGCCCTTCAGGTGGCCGAGGGTGTCGTTGACCGTCTTGAAGCGGTCGAGGTCGAGGATCATCAGGCCATAGCAGGGACCTTGCGGTGCTGCGCTGTCCTGCCCGCTTTCATCATCGGCTGCGGAGGTGTCGCTTTCGGCCAGAGCCGGGCTTCCTTCGGCCTCCTCCAGGTGGGCGCGGACATCCTCCAGCCACTCGCCATAGGCGGTGCGGTTGGCAAGCCCGGTCAGCACATCCTTGGTGACCATGACGCGCAGTTCGTCTTCGATCATGATCTGCCGGCACAGGGAGGCCGACAGCTCCTTGGTGCGGTCATCGAGGTCCTGGGTGATCTCTTCTGCGATGGCCGCGGCGCGGCGGCGGGTGTTCAGCATCACCGCCACCAGCACGAAGATGAAGATGCTGGCCCCGGCGCTGCCCAGCAGGAAGAACTCGGTAAGGCCCACATCGCCGTCGCGGGCAAACAGCGACGGTTTGCTGCGCGATACGATTTCCCAGCTGCGGCCATACATTTCCAGCCGGTCTGTGCCTTCAAGCGTCTGGGACGTCTTCTCGTCGCTGCCGATCTTGTCACTCTGGTAGAGCAGGTTGGCAGCGTCCGCGCGCGTCGTGTCGAAGACTTCGATCTCGATTTCGCGCAGGTCCGAGCCGAGAATGCCTTCCATCAGGTCATCCATGCGGAAGGCGCCATAGACGAATCCGAGATTCTGGGCCCGGCGGTCTTCCAGGGTTGCCGGAAACTCGGTGGCATAGCGCGGCAGATACATGAGGATGCCGGCCTGCACCTTGGAATCGATTTCCTGCACTAGGCGGACGGGCCCCGAGATGGTGATCTCGCCGGTATCGCGGGCGCGCGACATGGCCTCCCGCCGGGTTTCCTGGGACCACATGTCGTAGCCGAAGGCCTGGCGGTTCCGCAGGTCCATGGGCTCGATATAGATGATGGAGGTGTATTCCGACCGCAGGCCCTGCGGCTTCAGGTGGAATGTCGGGAAGCCTTCAGCCCTCACCCGCGCTTCATAAGCTTCGAGCTCGGACGGCTGCACCCATTCCGTATAGCCGAGGGCCTGGATGCCGGGAAAATGGCGGTCCAGCTGCAGGCCGTTATGAAATTCACGCCAGTCGCGGCGGGTCACTTCATCGCTGGCAAGGAACACTGAATTGCCGCTGCGCAGCACCGACTCGTAGGAGCGCATGCGGTTCTCGATCGCCGCGATCATTTCCTCGCGGGCGAAGCTGAACCGCTGCTCGGTCGACCCCTGCTCGATATTGCGGGCGAAATGCACCGACGCATAGGTGATGAGTACACCGATCAGCGCCGTGCTAATCAGGGTCATCAGTGCGGAGGCTGATGACCACGGTTCCTCTTTCATCATGCGTCTTCTGACCCTGACCGGCTTGTGCCTGCGGCGTTGGTGGGGGCGCGTTTCTGGCGCCTGCAAGAGCCCAGTTTCGCGGCAACCGATTAAAATTACGTGCATTTCACACCCTTGCCGGGTGTTAGCGGGCAGGGGCGGCTCCAGGTGGGCGACTCAGCAGGGCAATTCGACGGCCGCGCAGGGGCGGAATTGGCCTCAATGGCGGAAATCTGCGGCTGATATGGCCCAATCCGGGGCGGACAAGCCCGATTGAGGCGGGGATAAATGAGGACCAACAGGCGCTGGGGAGCGGAATCCGCCTATGCGGGGCGTAAGTGCGTCAGCACGCCGCGCCCCCTATGTTGCACGGCGGAAACCGGTGTGATACCTAACGCGCGGTTTTGCCGGGGGCGGGTATTCCGCACATTTGGCTAGCACCGATTTTTCTTCGTTATTTCAATGCCTTGGCATCATTGGGCGCGCGGCGCTCGGCAAGGTTGCGAAATATCCAACCAGTGAATTCTAGCGGGCAGATACGTGGCAGGCGAAGACGCGAATTTTTCAGGTGTCGCCGGGCGATATGCGAGTGCTCTTTTCGACCTCGCAAAGGAGTCTGGTGCCATCGATGCCGTTGCCGGTGATCTTGGCGCTCTCGAGCGGCTGATGGGCGAAAGCGCAGACCTGCGCAATCTCGTTTCCAGCCCGCTTTACGACCGTGCCGAACAGACCGCAGCCATGGGCGCCATTCTCGAGCGTGCCGGCGCGGCTGATCTCACCAAGAAGTTTGTGGGTCTTGTGGCCACCAACCGGCGCCTGTTCGCGCTGGAAGGCATGATTGGCGCCTACAAGGCCCTCGTCGCGAAGCATCGCGGCGAAGTTTCGGCGGAAGTCACTTCCGCCCACCCCCTCACCGATGCGCAGGTGCAGAAGCTTACTGAGACGCTCAAAGCCGCTACCGGTAGCGACGTCACGCTCAGCACCAAGGTGGACGACAGCCTGCTGGGCGGCCTCGTGGTCAAGCTCGGCAGCCGCATGGTCGACACCTCCCTGCGCACCAAACTCAATCGCATGAAGCTTGCTATGAAAGAGGCCGGTTGATGGACATTCAAGCCGCCGAGATTTCCTCGATCCTTAAAGCGCAGATCCAGAACTTCGGCTCCGATGCCGAGGTTACCGAGATCGGCCAGGTGCTTTCCGTCGGTGACGGCATCGCCCGTGTCTATGGCCTCGACAAGGTTCAGGCCGGTGAGATGGTCGAGTTCCCGAACGGCATCCGCGGCATGGCGCTGAACCTCGAAGCCGACAATGTCGGCGTCGTGATCTTCGGCTCTGACCAGCAGATCAAGGAAGGCGACACCGTCAAGCGCACCGGCGCCATCGTGGACGTGCCGGTCGGCAAGGGGCTGCTCGGCCGCGTGGTTGACCCGCTGGGCAACCCGATCGACGGCAAGGGCCCGATCGATGCCGCCGAGCGCCGCGTTGTGGACGTTAAGGCGCCGGGCATCATCCCGCGCAAGTCCGTGCACGAGCCGATGCAGACCGGCATCAAGGCCATCGACGCCCTGATCCCCATCGGCCGCGGCCAGCGTGAGCTGGTGATCGGTGACCGTCAGACGGGCAAGACCGCCGTCGCGATCGACGCGATCCTCAATCAGAAGCAGGCTAACCAGGGCGACGACGAGAGCAAGAAGCTCTACTGCGTCTATGTTGCCGTCGGCCAGAAGCGCTCCACCGTCGCCCAGATTGTGAAGACGCTCGAAGAAAACGGCGCCATGGAATATTCCGTGGTTGTGGCCGCTACCGCGTCCGAGCCGGCCCCGCTGCAGTTCCTGGCGCCCTTCGCCGGCTGCGCGATTGCCGAGTACTTCCGCGACAATTCCATGCACTCGCTGATCGTTTATGACGATCTTTCCAAGCAGGCCGTGGCCTATCGCCAGATGTCCCTGCTGCTTCGCCGTCCTCCGGGGCGTGAAGCCTATCCGGGTGACGTGTTCTACCTGCACTCCCGCCTGCTGGAGCGTTCGGCCAAGCTCAACGAAGACAATGGCCTCGGCTCCATGACGGCGCTGCCGGTGATTGAAACCCAGGCCAACGACGTGTCGGCCTATATTCCGACCAATGTGATCTCGATCACCGACGGTCAGATCTTCCTGGAAACGGACCTGTTCTACCAAGGCATCCGCCCGGCCGTGAATGTCGGCCTGTCGGTGTCCCGCGTGGGTGGTTCGGCCCAGACCAAGGCCATGAAGAAGGTGGCCGGCGCTATTAAGGGCGAGCTTGCGCAGTACCGCGAAATGGCGGCCTTCGCGCAGTTCGGTTCCGACCTCGACGCCACCACCCAGCGTCTGCTGAACCGCGGTGAGCGCCTCACCGAGCTTCTCAAGCAGCCGCAGTTCTCGCCGCTGGCCATGGAAGAGCAGGTTGTCGTGATCTTCGCCGGTACCCAGGGCTTCCTGGACAAGCTGCCGGTGGCAGACATTGCCCGCTTCGAGGAAGAGCTGCTGCGCACCTTCCACGAGAAGCATGCCGATGTGCTGACTGCGATCCGCGAGACCGGCGCACTGTCCGACGAGACCAACGCCAAGCTGCGTGAAGGCGTCGAAGCCTTCGCCAAGTCTTTCGCGTAACCTGAGCCGCTAAGAGGACCGAGAACAGCCAATGGCGAGCCTCAAGGAACTTCGCAACCGGATCGCGAGCGTCAAGGCGACGCAGAAGATCACCAAGGCCATGCAGATGGTGGCAGCCTCCAAGCTGCGCCGGGCGCAGGAGGCTGCGGAGGCTGCGCGTCCCTATGCCGAGCGCATGGACGCAGTGCTCGCCAATCTCGGCGGCGCGATGCTGACGTCAGCCGGCGCTTCGCCGCTGCTGGTAGGCACGGGCAAGGACGATGTGCATCTGCTCATCGTTGCCACGGCTGACCGTGGTCTGTGCGGCGGTTTCAATTCGTCGATCGCGCGCCTGGCACGCGAGAAGACGCAGGAGCTTCTGGCCCAGGGCAAGGAAGTGAAAATCCTGTGCGTGGGCCGCAAGGGGCGTGACATTCTCAAGCGCCAGTTCGCCAATCTCATCGTGGATACGTTCGAGTTCACCGATGTGCGCCGGATTGGTTACGCCCAGGCTGAAACCGTCTCCAAGCGTGTGCTGGACATGTTCGAGGCCGGCGAGTTCGACGTCGCAACGCTGTTTTACTCGGCGTTCAAGAATGTCGTCACGCAGGTGCCGACAGGCCAGCAGGTCATCCCCGCCTCCATCCCGGAGCGGGCAGATGATGCCGGTGAGCCGACGCCTTACGAATACGAGCCGGAAGAAACCGAGATCATGAATGATCTCCTGCCGCGGAACCTCACCACGCAGATCTTCCGCGCCCTTCTGGAAAACGCCGCGTCCGAACAGGGCGCACGCATGAGTGCCATGGACAATGCCACCCGCAACGCGGGTGACATGATCGACAAGCTGACGCTGACCTATAACCGGTCGCGCCAGGCGCAGATCACCAAGGAGCTCATCGAGATCATTTCGGGTGCCGAAGCCCTCTAGCGGAGGCGCCCGAATTCAGGTGCTGCGGCCTTCGCGTTGCGGCACACTGAACCAAGACGAACAAGAGCGGCGCCAAGCCCCTTCGACCACGTTCAAGACTGGCCGTGCGGGGTTGGGAGACCGGCAGGGTCCAGGCAGCAAGCCGGGGGGCGCTGTTGGTGGCGAAGCAAAACCGAATTGGGCGGGTACTCCGTCCGCTGCTTGAGAGCATTTCCAATGTGCTCAAGCTTGTTGTCCGGCAACGGCCGAAGGGGCCCAAATCCCTTCCCGCACCGGCAGCACCGAGTTCAGCGGTCATAGAGGCGACCGCAACGGAAATCGACCCCGCATCGGCACGTGCCGCGGCGGTTTCAAAAAACAAGGCACCTTCCGTGCCGCATGAGACTGAGACGAGACCGAGGACACAGACCATGAGCTCCAACGCAGTGGGCAAAATTACCCAGGTCATCGGCGCCGTTGTGGACGTCACCTTTGACGACCATCTGCCGGCGATCCTGAACGCGCTTGAAACCGACAACAACGGCAACCGCCTTGTTCTCGAAGTGGCGCAGCATCTGGGCGAGAACACCGTCCGCACCATCGCCATGGACTCGACCGAAGGTCTGGTGCGCGGCCAGGAGGCCACCGACATGGGTGCGCCGATCCAGGTGCCGGTTGGTGAAGGAACGCTGGGCCGCATCATGAACGTGATCGGCGAGCCGGTGGATGAAGCCGGCCCGATCCAGTTCACCGAGCGCCGCGGCATCCACGCCGAAGCACCGGAATTCGTGGAGCAGTCCACGGAAGCCGAAATGCTGGTCACCGGCATCAAGGTGGTGGACCTGCTCGCGCCTTACGCCAAGGGCGGTAAGATCGGCCTGTTCGGCGGTGCCGGCGTGGGCAAGACCGTGCTCATCCAGGAGCTGATCAACAACATCGCCAAGGCGCACGGCGGTTACTCCGTGTTCGCCGGCGTCGGTGAGCGTACCCGTGAAGGCAACGACCTTTACTGGGAAATGATCGAATCCGGCGTGAACAAGGAAGGCGGCGGCGAGGGGTCCAAGTGCTCCCTCATCTACGGCCAGATGAACGAACCTCCCGGAGCGCGTGCCCGTGTTGCTCTTGCCGGCCTGTCCGTGGCCGAGCAGTTCCGCGACGAAGGCCAGGACGTGCTGTTCTTCGTGGACAACATCTTCCGCTTCACCCAGGCCGGTTCCGAGGTGTCGGCGCTTCTGGGCCGTATCCCGTCGGCCGTGGGCTATCAGCCGACGCTTGCCACCGACATGGGTGCGCTGCAGGAACGCATCACCACCACGACCAAGGGCTCGATCACGTCCGTGCAGGCCATTTACGTGCCGGCCGATGACCTGACCGACCCGGCTCCGGCCACGTCGTTCTCGCACCTTGACGCCACGACCGTGCTGTCGCGCGCAATCTCCGAGAAGGGCATCTATCCGGCCGTGGATCCGCTGGACTCCACCAGCCGTATTCTCGAGCCGCGTGTTGTCGGCGAAGAGCACTACGAAACGGCCCGCCGGGTGCAGGAAATCCTGCAGAAGTACAAGTCGCTGCAGGACATCATCGCCATTCTGGGCATGGATGAACTTTCCGAAGAAGACAAGCTGACGGTGGCCCGCGCCCGTAAGATCGAGCGCTTCCTGTCGCAGCCGTTCTTCGTGGCCGAGCAGTTCACCAACACCCCGGGCGTGCTCGTGGACATCAAGGACACCGTGAAGGGCTTCAAGGCGCTGTGCGACGGTGACTATGACCACCTGCCGGAAGCAGCCTTCTACATGGTCGGCACCATTGAGAGCGCCGTCGAGAAGGCCGAGCGTCTGGCCGCGGAAGCCGCGTAAGGGGCGACTGGTAAAAGCTGATGGCTGACAAGCTGCATTTTGAACTCGTAAGCCCGGAGCGGCTGCTGATGTCTGCGGATGCGGACATGGTAACCGTGCCGGGTGCCGAGGGTGACTTCGGTGTGATGGCGGGGCATGCCCCGTTCATGACCACCCTGCGCCCCGGCGTTGTGGACGTTCAGAACGGCCGCGAGGAAACCCGCCTTTTCGTGCGTGGTGGCTTTGCGGAAGTGAACGCGGAAGGCCTGACGCTTCTGGCTGAGCATTCCGTGCCGCTAGATGAGCTGGATTCGGCGGCGCTGGACCAGGAAATCCAGAATGCCCAGGAAGATCTGGATGATGCGTCGACGGATGCCGCGCGGATGCGGGCTGAAACGAAGCTCAACCATCTCCGGCAGCTGCGGTCCGCACTCTAGACGGGAGCTCCCGGACAGCCGCAAGATACCGCCAGGTGCTTGATCGGCTTGGGAAATCCCCAGAAAGAATGTCGATAAACCCGTCTGGACATCTATGCGTCCAGGCGGGTTTATTATATCAAGCGGCACGGTTCGAGGGGCTTGGGGGAGCGGGCCGGCGCCACAGAGATCTCAACGGGGTAGAGACATATGAGCCAGCACTGGACGCTCGACGATATCGATTGGCAGGCCTTTGACGCCTCCAAGGTCGATGCCGACCTCTTGCGTACGGTGAAGGCCGCCTCGCTGGTGGAGGCCAATGCGCCTGACTATGTGAGCTATCTCAGCGTCGTTTTCGCCGATGACCCGGCCATGCTCGACGAGCTGGAACGCTGGGGTGCGGAGGAAGAGCAGCACGGGGCAGCCCTTGCGCGCTGGGCCGAGCTTGCCGATCCCGGTTTCTCCTTCGACAAGGCCCTCAGGGAGTTCCAGGACGGCTATTCCATTCCGCAGGATGTGGAAGAATCAACGCGCGGCAGTCGCGGCGGTGAGTTGCTCGCGCGCTGCGTGGTTGAGACGGGCACGTCGTCCTTTTATTCCGCTATCCGCGATGCCAGTGATGAGCCGGTGCTGAAGGAAATCGCAGGCCGCCTCGCCCGCGATGAGTTCAATCACTACAAACTCTTCTACGATCACTTCCAGCGCTACGAAACGGATGTGCCGTCCAAGCTGCGCCGTCTGAAGATCGCCCTCGGGCGTGTCAGCGAGGCGGACGACGATGAGCTGTCCTATGCCTATTACTGCGCAAACCGTCCGAACGCGGATTATGACCGAGAGGGCTGCGCCAAGGCCTACCAGGCCCGCGCGCTCGGCCTATACCAGCGCCGCCACACTGACAGGCTTGTTGCGATGATCGCCAATGCCTGCGGCATCCGTATCGGTCCACGGGTGGCCAAGCCCCTGACCTCGGTCGTCTGGTGGGGTTTTTCCACCCATGCCAAGCGGTTGGCTGACGCAGCCTGACGGTAATGCGTCGGCGGGGTGCTACTTCCCCGTCAGATGGGCGAAAGCCTCTATCACTTGCTCATAGACCGGGCGCTTGAACTCGATGATGAGGTCGGGCAGCACCTGGGCATCTTCCCAGCGCCAGGCATCGAACTCGTCGTCCTCGGCCTGTGACAGATCGATCTCGTCATCGCTGCCGAGATAGCGCATGGCGAACCATTTCTGCTTCTGGCCGCAATATTTGCCTTTCAGCGCCTTGCCCAGCAGATGCGTGGGCAGGTCGTAACTGAACCATCCGTCGCTTTCCCCGATGACGTCCACCTGGGAAATGCCGGTCTCTTCCTCCAGCTCACGCAAGGCTGCGGGCAGCGGGTCCTCGCCCGCGTCGATACCGCCCTGGGGCATTTGCCAGGAGCCTGGCTCGTCCTGCTGCACCACCCGGTCCATGGCCCTACGGCCGATCCAGACCTTGCCGTCCTTGTTGAGCAGCATGATGCCCACGCAGGGGCGGTAGGGAAGAGACGTCATGCGGGGGCCCCGGGTCCGGTGTGCGCGGAATGGTGCTCAGCGGCCTGCCAGCACCGCGGAGACTGGTACCAGATCAATGCCCTTGGCATCCAGCTTTTCAGCCCACATGGCAACGCGTTCCACGGTAACGGGAAGGGCGGTGCCGATGCCCAGTGCGATGCCGGACTGGCGCGCGCTGTCCTCCAGCTCCTTCAGGGCCTGGTCGATCTGGCGCGGTGACTTGGTGGCGTCGATCACCTGGCTCCCCCTGGCCCAGTCGAAGCCCGCCTCCGGCACGCTTTCCATAGTGGCACTGCGTACCGTGCTGCCGGTGTCGATGAAGCCAAGGCCCCGCAGCTTCAGGGCGGTGAGGATGGGCGACAAAGCGTCGGTTTCAGAGAGGAAGCGGCCACCCTGGCGGTTGACGGTGGCGAAATATCCGGTGCCGCGCGCCAGCAGCCATTCCAGGCGCTTGCGGTTGGCGTCTCCAGGCAGGCTCGTCAGCAGAGTGTAGGGGCCGGGATCATTGTCAGGATAGTTGAACGGCTCCATCGGAAGCTCGAGCACCACTTCATGTCCGTCGGCACGGGCAGCATTGATCTGGTTCTGCAGGTCACCGGAATAGGGTGTGAAGCCCAGCGAGATGTCCGCCGGAAGCTGCTCCAGTGCGCGCTCGGCAAAGGTGCGGTTGAGGCCAAAACCCGTGATCAGGATCGCCACGCGCGGCCGGGCTTCAACTCCGGCGGCAGGCTTGGTGAAGGGGCGTGCGTAGCTTGCAACAGCACGGGCGCCATCGCCGCTGATAATCGGCAGAAGGCCGCTGTCGGTTTCCTCGAACAGGCCCGCGATCGGTGCCTCGCGCAGGGGCGCGCCCAGGGGCAGCGGGTCCAGGCTGCCGATCTCTTGCAGGCCACCCGGTTCAGCAGATGTATCAGCCGTGTCTGGGGGTTCTGCCGCGTCCTGCGCAGCGGTAACCACTGGCTCATCCGGCGGCGGTGCTGTGTCAGCGGGCGGCGTGTCCGTGCCATCCAGCACCTGGGGGGGGGGCGGAGCGGTCACCGTATCGCCACTCAGGATCGTGCGGTCCGCGCCGCCTTCGGTGTTGAGGGGCACCACGAATTGTCCCGGCTGCGGACCACCCGCAAAGGACAGCCAGACCAGGAGGCCGCCGATAATCACCGCCAGCGTAAAAACGGCGATGGCGAGCGGGTTGAGGCGGCTGCGCGGGGCATCCATCTCGTCGCTGGTGGTCTCGGCCGGATCGGTGTCGGGGGATAAGGCGGTCATCTGCCTGAAAAGAAATGGGTGAGCAATCAGGTGGGCTTACGCGGAAACTGACCCTGCCGGGAGAATAACCCGAACACGCGTGCTGGCATAAGGGCTTGTCCCGTCAAGGTCCAGTCTGCCGGTGGCCGGCGCTGCAAGAGCAACGGCCCCGCGTGACATTTCTGTCAGCGGGGCCGCGTTTGATGAACGGATTGTCAGGCTGTGAGCCTACCCTCCTAGTTGGGGATCGGCTCCATGGCACCGGACGTGCCTGCCTTGGCCGTCGGCGTTGCCGCCGGGTTGTTGCGGTCGAAGCTGCGCTTGCCGAGCACGAGGTCACGGCCATAGATCAGCTGTAAATCGTCCTTCGGGTCTTCCGGCACGTAGGCGGAGGATCCACCCTTTTCGTCGTCATCGTCCCCGGCAAGATGGCCTGCGAGGCCTGCTTCGCCCGTGGTGCGGATGTCCTTGTCCTCTTCGACGTTCTGCTCGACCTTCACGTCCGGCGCGATGCCCTTGGCCTGGATCGACCGGCCGGCAGGGGTGTAATAGCGCGCCGTGGTGAGGCGGATGGCACCGTCGGAGCCAAGCGGAATGATGGTCTGGACGGACCCCTTGCCGAAGGAACGGGTGCCGATGACAACGCCGCGCTCGTGATCCTGCAGCGCACCTGCAACGATCTCCGATGCTGAGGCGGAGCCGCCATTGACCAGCACCACAACGGGCTTTCCGTTGGCGAGGTCGCCGGGCCGTGAATTGTAGCGCTGGGTATCTTCCGGATAGCGGCCGCGGGTGGACACCACTTCGCCCTGCTCCAGGAAGATGTCAGACACTTCGATGGCCTGATCCAGGAGACCGCCCGGGTTGTTGCGCAGGTCGAGCACGTAGCCCGGCACGTCCGCCATGTCCTTCAGGGCCGCGCGTACGCCGTCGGCGGTCTGCTCGTTGAAGGTGGTGATGCGGATATAGCCCACGCCGTTGTCGCGCTTGTAGCGCACCGACTTGATGCGGATGATATCGCGCACGATGGTTACGTCGAAGGCCTCGGTCTTGCCCTCGCGCACCACGGTAACCGTAATGGGTGCGTTGACCGGCCCGCGCATCTTCTCGACCGCTTCGGAAAGGGTCAGGCCGAGCACCGGGTCGCCGTCGAGATGGGTGATCAGGTCATTGGCCTGCAGGCCCGCCTTGTCAGCCGGGGTGTCGTCGATCGGCGCCACGACCTTCACGAAGCCCTCTTCCATCGTGACCTCGATCCCGAGGCCACCAAACTCGCCGCGGGTCTGCACCTGCATGTCGCGGAAGGTCTTGGGGTTGAGGTAGCTCGAATGCGGGTCCAGCGAGGTCAGCATGCCGTTGATGGCATTGTCGATCAGTTCACTGTCGACAGGCTCTTCCACATAGTCAGCGCGGACGCGTTCGAACACGTCGCCGAAAAGGTCAAGCTGCCGGTAGGTTTCGGAGCTGGCTGCTTCCGCACCGCCGCGGGAGGGACCGGCATCCAACGCAAAAACACCCACAAGAGCGAGGCTCACAAGGCCCGCCGCTCCTGCAATCACCGTCCGGTGCATCATAAGCTACCCTTCGTCTTCCTGTCCGGCCGGCATGCCGGAATGGCCGCCGCCTCTTGCGCATACAGTTCCGCCGAAATGTGGCCACCCGAAGATGGGCTCAGGCCGGACGGGACGCAAATCTGATCCACGGTGCCGGATCGATGGGGGCACCGTCTTTTCGCAGTTCAATATAGAGCAGCGGGCCGCGGCTGGCATCCCCGGCGGTTCCTCTGCCCGTTCTGGGGCCCTGTCCGGTCTTGGTGGCTTGTTCGGGGAGCCGTCCGACGGGTTCCCCGGCAAGCACCTGCTGGCCCGGTGTCGCATAAATCTCAGCCAGGCCGGCCAGGACGATAAGGTAATTGTCGCCCGGTGTGATTATCAACACGTTGCCATAGCTGCGAAACGGGCCCGCAAACACGATTTCGGCATCCGCGGGGCTTACGACCTGGGCGCGCGGGCGCCCCTCCAGGCTCAGTCCCTGTACCTCGTCACCACTCAGATCTTCTGCGCCGAAGGCCCGCACTATGCGCCCGGAGGCTGGGCTGCGCAGATGGCCGCGCAGGCTTGCGAAATCAGGCCGTACGGCTTCGTCAGCCAGATCGGGTGTCAGGGCCGCCACGGTCGGCACGTCGCGTTCAAGCCCGCCCAGAAGGTCACGCAGGGACTTGGCGCGCCCGGCGAGGCTTGCATAGCGTTCAGCTGCGCGTCTGGCGTCCGCCGTTGTCACCAGCTCTTCTTCGCGCTTTGCCACCAGCAATTCGTCAATCCGGCGTTGTTCGGCCTCCAGGGCTTCTGCATCCCGGGCCAGTTGGCGGCTTTCTGCCTCAATGGTGCGGGTGAGATCATCGAGGGCGCGGATCTGGGCCGAGATTTCGTCGGCTACCGATTTGAGTTCCGGTACCAGCGTACCCAGAAGGATGGCGCCGCGGGCAGCTGAGAGAGCATCCTGCGGGTTCACCAGCAGGGCCGGCGGCGGGTCCAAGTCGAGGCGCTGCAGGGCGGCGAGGGCTTCCACGAGCTGTTCCCGCCGGGCGGCCAGGATGGCCTCGCTGACGGCGCGGGCAGCGGTCAGGCCGTCAAGATGTCCGGCCCGGTCGGCAATCGCGCTTTCAAGCGCCTGAGCGCGGTCACCGGCCGCCACCAGTTGCTCCTGCAACTGGCGGACAATGCGGGCGGCGGCGCGGGCACGTATCTGTGCCTCATCGCGGGAGATCTCCGCCCCGTCCAGGGCGCGCTCCACTTCCAGCAGTTCTTCAGCCTGGCTTGGATCGACGCGGGTTTCCTGCGCCGGGGCAGATGGTGCCAGGAACGGCAGCAGGGCGAGTGCTCCCAGCACGCGCAAGGGGGCGGGGTGTCCCGCAATCCTGACCAGTCCCCGTTCACGATGCCGCATCCAGCCCCTCCGGCAGCGTCAGTAGCGGCGTCGATATGGCGCCAGTGTCCCGGTGCGGCATGGCCTCCAGCGGCAGGCCGGCCAGTGCCAGCAGAGTGGGTGCCACATTGGCAAGGGTGCCGGTTGCAAGGGGCGTCTCCTGCGTCACCGCACCGCCATGGATCAGCAAGGACAGGGCGCTGGCGGCGGCAAGGCTCGTATCGGTGCCCATGGCGACGAGGGTGCCGCCGCGGCGTTCGAGAATGGCCGCAAGGCGGCCCAGCGCCTTGTCCTGCTGCTCGACAATGCGGCGGGCTGCCGAGCCCGAAGCCATGGTGCCCAGGCTGCGGGCTGAGGCGGGCACGCCGCCCAGCAGGGCAAAGATCACATCGGTTTCGCCCTGCTTGATCCATTGAACCGTGGCATCCGCCACATCAAGGGCCGTGGGCGCCGGGACCGCGCGGCTGGCGGCGAGGGGGCACCCCTCCATGCTTTCCGCCCACAGGCCGTGCTGGGCCTGCGGCACAGCCATGGCGACGGTGAGGCCTGCTTCGCGCAGCACGGATGGCAGGCGGGGCTGAGGGGGCTCGAGCGTCAGCAAGGGATGTAACGCCGTAGCGCGGCTTGCAGGCAGGGACGGCGGCGCTGATTGGGGCCAGCCGATCACGCGGCGGCAGGCAGACAGGGTCACGGGGCGGTTTGCCGGAATGGTAAGGCCGCCTTCCGGCAGCAGGGTGCGCAGGAGCGGCGTCATGCCTTCGGCATGCGGATGCAGCACCAACAGCGCATCATCACCGCGCATGCCGGGATAGGCGATGTCCGCCATCGGGGTGATGTCACCATCATTGATGCCGCCCCGGTTCTGCGCATCGATGAACTGCCCGAGACCGTCGCGGGTCTGCGGGTCTGCGTCCACCATTGCATTGCGCACGAGGGCCAGCGCCTTGTCGTCCGCGCTGCTATCCAGAGCAAAGGCACGCCCGGAGATGGTGGCGAACTGAACGCCCTCGACGCCGGCCACGTCTTCGCGGAACTCGTGCATGGCCTTGAGGGCTGCATCGGGGGCACTGTCTCGTCCGTCCAGGACCGCGTGCACCCAGACGCGGATGCCTTCATAGGCAAGCGTCGCGGCAATGCGGGCGGCATGGGCCGTAAACCCTTCGATGCCCGAAGGCGTCAGGCAGCATAGAAGGTGACAATCACCGCCGATACGGCTGAGGTCATGGGCGAAGGCGCTGAATCCCCGATCCGCCATCAGCCCGCCATCCGCACGCATCAGCGCGTCGAGGCGGGCGCGGGGGTCCTGAGGCTCCTGGCCTTCAGCGATGGCGGCGAGGCCGGTTGCCAGGCTTGCGGGCACAGGGGCTGGGGTCAGGGTGGTTGCCGCAGCTCTGCGTGCCAGGCGATTGAAGGCTGGTGTGCGGGCACTGAAGGCAGGCAGGCGCGCATCCGCTGCGCCCGCGCCCCATCCCTGGAGCAACGCAATTACGAGCGGACGCGCGGGCCCGTCCTCTACGGACCCGGAGCCGCCTTGTCTGGATCGGCCGAAAAGTCTCATTGGTTATGGTGATGCGGATGTGCGGCGCTGCCCTGTGCGGCGCCGACTCACTTTTCATCAATCGCGATGATAAGGGTGGCGGGAGAGAATGGATATGGCCCTGTAAATCTGTTCGAGCAGCATGATCCTTGCCAGCATATGCGGCCATGTCATGGCGCTGAGCGACAGTTTCGCCCGGGCCCTGTCCAATACCGCACGGCCATGCCCGTCCGCCCCGCCTATCAGGAAGGCGATGTCGCGGTTGCCGTCATCCTTGAGCGTATCGAGCCAGGCGGCGAAGTCGCGGCTGGATTTCTGGCCGCCATGCTCGTCCATGGCGATGATCACGGCATTGTCCGGCACAGCCGCCAGAAGCGCTTCGGCCTCCTGGTCGCTGTCTTTCCGTGCCTCCAGTTCGATGACCGAGACATCGGTGATGCCGAGATTGCGGCCCTGCGCGGTGGCGCGGGCCAGGTACTCATCCGCCAGGGCGCGCTCGTTCTTGTCGCGCATGCGCCCTATGGCGCAAACGGTGATGCGCATTGAGGTCGTCTCACAGGCCCGCATGCTGTCATGCGGGCGCTCATGGCCTGCCGGGTGGGGCCGGCAGGCGGGTCAGTTGGCCAGCTGGTCTTCCGGCATGTCAGAGGACCAGAGACGTTCGAGATTGTAGAACTCGCGCACCTCGGGCCTGAACACATGCACCACGATGTCACCGGCGTCGATCAGAACCCAATCGCAATGGGTCATGCCTTCGACGCGCGGAGACTTGCAGCCTGCCTTCTTGAAAGCCTCGACCAGGTAATCGGCTACCGAGCCCACATGGCGCTGTGACCGGCCGCTCGCGATGACCATGCCATCGGCGAGGGACGATTTGCCTGCGAGATCTATGGAGACGATATCCTCGGCCTTGGTGTCTTCGAGACACGCAAGAGCGGCGTCGCGGAGCCGCTCGGACTGGTTTGATGTCACGGAAGGTGACGGCGACTGTGTTTGTGGCATGGCGTTGTCCGCTGCCTCAACGGCCTCATGGCCGGCAAAGTCGATACTCAGGTGTCAGCTCCTGTCCTGTGGCCCTTCATACTCCTCCGGGCGAATGCCGGCGGCCTGAAGGGCCGTGGCGTGAACCGAATCGTCTGTCAATCCGGTCCTCGCGGGCAGCATCGCCCGCTTGCATGAGGAGAATATGACGATCAGGCCCCGGATCGCAAATAGCTGAACCGGATCAAGCGTTAACGGCTACTTCCAGGAGGTGCAGGCTGAACAGCCCGTCCGGGTCGGTCCACAGGGCTTTTGGCTCGAAACCGGCCCTCTGCGCCATTTCCGCGAACTCCTCCGGGGCATATTTGTAGGAGCTTTCGGTGTGAATGCGTTCGCCGTCGGAGAAGGTGAAGTCCTGGCCTTCAAGGCTGATGGTCTGCTCGCCCTTGGCTTCCAGGTGCATTTCCACCCGGCCCTGTTCCCGGTTGTAGAAGGCCACGTGCTCAAAGCCGTGCTCGTCCAGCTCCGCGCCCAGCTCTGTGCGCATGCGCTTCAGCAGGTTGAGATTGAAGGCCGCGGTCACGCCCTGGCCGTCATCATAGGCGGCGTCGAGAATCTGCTTGGACTTCTTGAGGTCCACCCCGATGAGGAACAATCCGCCCTTGCCCAGCAGTTTGGTGCTGCGCGCCAGAAGTGCCTGGGCGTCGTCCGGGGTGAAATTGCCAATGGTGGAGCCGGGCAGGAAGCCGAGGCGGCGGCTGCCGAGCGCGGCGGATTCCGGCGGCAGGTCGAAGCCCTTGGTGAAATCAGCGCAGATCGCACCAACGGGCACTGACGGCAGGTCACGGGCAAGGCCGCTCATCTGGGCGCGCAGATAGTCCCGGCTGATGTCGACGGCCACATATCCTGCGGGTGCATCAAGGGCGCCCAGCAGGCGCCGGATCTTGAGGCTGGAGCCCGCGCCATATTCCACCACCAGACAATCCGGCCCCACGGCAGCAGCAATATCCGCGCCATGGCGGTCGAGCAGGCCGAGCTCGGTGCGTGTCGGGTAATATTCCGGGGTCTGACAGATCTGGTCGAACAGTTCGGAGCCGCGTTCGTCGTAGAAATATTTCGGCGCAATCTGCTTTGGCTCGGCTGAGAGCCCGGTCAGCGCATCGTCCAGGAAGGTGGCGAGCGCCGGTTTCTGATCGACGAAAAAGGCAAGATCAGCGGCGGAAGGGGCGGTATCGGTTTCAAAAATCGTATCGGCCGTCATGGTCGTATCCTGGGAAATGCGGCGTTTGCTGTGGTCAGACTGAGGTGGCGATGCCGTCAGAGATCACGCGCGAGGCGTAGTCCTGAGAATTGCCAGCGGGAGTGGGCGGGGAAGAAATTACGGTAGGTGGCGCGCATGTGGTCCTCCGGCGTCGCCACGCTTCCGCCGCGCAACACCATCTGGTTGGCCATGAACTTGCCGTTGTACTCGCCGATGGCACCGGCAGCGGGTTTGAAGCCCGGATAGGGTGCATAAGCGCTCTGGGTCCATTCCCACACGTCACCGAAGATCCGCTGCAGGCCGCCAGCGCTGGCCTCTGCGTCCAAGCGGGCCCCACGCGGATGCAGCGCGCGCGTGCCCGGTGCGGTGCCCGCGAAATGGCCTGCGCGCGGATCAAGGCCTGAGGCTGCGTGTTCGAGCTCAAACTCTGTGGGCAGGCGGACATCGTGCGTCTCGCCGGTCACGGTCTGCTCACTGGCCCATGCGGCGTAGGCTGCTGCCTCGAAAAAGGAGATGTGGCAAACGGGCTCATGGGGTGCCACGGGCACGCGGCCATGCAGGGTGTATGTGGTCCAGCCGGATGAGGGAGATGCCGCATCCCCGTCCCGCAGCCAGTAGAGCGGCGCCGTCCAGGCTTCCGCGCAGACCCGGTCCCACCCTTCCGAGTGCCACCAGCGCGGGTCGCGGTAGCCGCCATCTTCCATGAAGGCAATGAACTCCGCATTGGTGATCGGCCGGGTCGCCAGTGCGAAATCCCGCAGCAGCACCTGGTGGCGCGGGCCTTCGCAGTCATAAGCAAAACCGTCCTCGGTCAGATTGCCCGTATGGCCGCACAGGATGATCCCGCCGGGAAAGTCCTGCCAGCCCAGCGGGGTCTCAGCAGCCTGTGTCTCGGGTGCCGGATAGATGACCGGCCAGAGCGGGTTGAACGAGAGGGCGTGTTTCAGGTCGGTGACCATCAACTCCTGGTGCTGTTGCTCATGGTGCAGGCCCAGTTCGATCAGCGGCGCGCATGCCTGCCAGGTGGCGTCGTCCGCCCGCTCGGCGAAGGCGGTGACGGCATCATCCACATAGGCGCGGTAGGCGGTGACTTCAGCCACGGTCGGCCGGGATACGAGGCCGCGATGGGGGCGCGAATATTGCGGGCCGACAGCCTGGTAGTAGGAGTTGAAGAGATAGTCATAGGCCGGATCGATGACCTCATAGGCCGGATCATGCGGCTTGAGCACGAAAGTCTCGAAGAACCAGGTGGTGTGGGCCCGGTGCCAGCGGGCGGGGCTTGCCTCCTCCATTGACTGGAGCATCTGGTCTTCGGGTGTCAGGGGTGCTGACAGGCATTCAGTGGCCCCGCGCACAGCGCGGAAACGGTCGAGCAAGGCAGTGCGGCCAAGGCGCTGCGGGCCGTGTGCCGCATGGGCAGGCTCCGGGGACGGTGCGGAGGAGAGGTCCTGTTTCGGCGCCGTCTTGCCGGAAGAAGTAGGCATAAATCTCACTCGCGTCTGTGCAGCGGGGTGGCTGATGACAAGCCGGTCATCAACTCCGCCAATCAAATAGGCCTAAGTCAACCGCATGTCGCCTGCGTGACACATCACATATGGGCGAGTTCTGCGGGTTGAAGAGCCTAAAGCAGCACGAATGAGAACCACACCGGGCCGTATATGTTCCTGCTGACATGGCCTGTCAGGAGGCGGGCAGGGGGGAATCTGGCCCGGCGTGCGGATGGCGTGGCGGTCTCAGTCCTGGACGGGCCAGGCCGCGCCGATCTGGCGGCGGATCTGGGTTGAGGAAATCGCCGTGGGCTGATCTTCGATGAAGACCCAGGCAGGCGGCGTCACGTCGGGCAGAAGCCGCGCATGGGCCTGGGGGAACTGACGGTCCGCATAGCGGGTTGCGACAGGCGAAAGGCGCGCCTTGAGGCTATAGCCCGGGCGCGCAATCACGGCGATGGGTACCCGCTCCATGATTTCGGTCCACCGGTTCCAGCGCGGGAAGTTCAGCAGGTTGTCTGCCCCCATCAGCCAGACAAAGCGCGTATTGGGTGCCCGCTCCGTCAGCTGGCGGACCGTGTCGGCGGTGTAGCGGGTGCCGAGTTGGGTCTCGATGTCGGTGACATGGATCGCGGGATGATGCGCCATCTCGCGGGCACTTTGCATGCGCTGCGCAAGCGGCGCCATGCCTTTCACGGGCTTGAGCGGGTTCTGTGGCGATACGAGCCACCACACCTGGTGCAGTTCAAGCCGACGCATGGCCACCAGGCTGATATGCCGGTGGCCCTCATGGGCCGGGTTGAAAGAGCCGCCGAGCAGGCCGATGCGCAGGCCGTTCGACAGGCTGGACAGGAGGGCGGCTGACGTCATCAGGGCCGCGTCTGGCCGCTGCCGCGCACCACATATTTGAAAGTAGTGAGCTGCTCGAGACCGACCGGTCCGCGCGCATGCAGCTTGCCCGTGGCAATGCCGATCTCAGCGCCCATGCCGAATTCACCGCCATCGGCGAATTGCGTGGATGCATTGTGCAGCAGGATCGCGCTGTCACACTCGGTCAGGAATTTGTCTGCGGTCTGCTCGTTCCCGGTGATGATGCACTCGGTATGCTGTGAGCCATATTTGGCGATATGGCCGAGGGCGCCATCGACGCCGGGAACCACGGCCACGGCAATGATGGCGTCGAGATATTCCGTGCTCCAATCATCGTCGGTGGCGGCGGCTATGCCGGGAATCAGTTTCTGTGCGGCATCGTCGCCGCGGATCTCGCAGCCTGCATCCTTCAGGGCTCCTGCAACGGCGGGCAAGGCCGTGGCTGCCACGGCTTCATCTACCAGCAGCGTCTCCGCCGCGCCGCAAATGCCTGTCCGGCGCAGCTTGGCGTTCACCGCCACCTGCTTGGCCATTTCAATATCTGCGTCCTTGTCCACATAGACGTGGCACAGGCCGTCCAGATGACCGAGCACGGGCACGCGGGCTTCGGTGGTCACGCGTTCGGTCAGGCTGCGGCCGCCGCGCGGCACCAGCAGGTCGAGGGCCCCATCAAGGCCCTTCAGCATTTCGCCGACGGCAGCCCGGTCCGTGGTGGGCACGAGCTGGATTGCCTCAGCGGGCAGTCCAGCTGCCTCAAGGCCCGCGACGAGGCACGCATGGATCGCGCGGGACGAATGAAAGCTTTCGGATCCGCCGCGCAGGATCACGGCATTGCCCGCCTTGACGCAGAGCGCGCCTGCATCCGCTGTCACGTTGGGGCGGCTCTCATAGATGATGCCGATGACGCCGAGGGGCACGCGGCGGCGCTCGATATGCAGGCCGGAGTGCACGTCCCATTCGGCAATGGTTGACCCGACGGGATCATCCAGCTCGGCAATCGCCTCCAGGCCCTTGGCGATGGCGTCGATGCGGCCGTCATCCAGTTTCAGCCGGTCGAGCATGGCGCCGGTGAGCCCGCGGGCTTCGGCGGCGTCCATGTCCAGCTTGTTGGCTTCGAGGATGTCGTTGCTGTCAGCGCGCAGGCTGGCAGCGGCGGCGAGCAGGGCTGCGTCCTTCTGCTTGCGCGGGGCGGACCGCAGGGCCTTGGCGGCGGTGCGGGCGTTGATGCCCAGTCCGCGCATGGTGGCTGCGATGTCGGTGGTCCCGGTTTCAAGCTTTTCTGCGACGCTCATCTCGATGCTCGTTCGGTTAGGTTTCTGACGTCTGTGCGCCGGCGGTGGATTGTCCGGCTTCGGCGTTATGTGTGCGTTTGGCGGCGCGGTTCAACGCCAGATGATCACGGTGGATCATCTCGTCGCGGCCACGATAGCCAAGCAGGGCTTCTATTTCACCGCTTTTGTGTCCGGCGATGCGGGCGGCATCATCGGATGCATAGGCGATGAGGCCGCGTCCAAGCTCGGTGCCTGCCTGATCCTTCACAATCACGGCATCACCGCGGTCGAACCGTCCGCGCACGGCGGAGACACCTGCGGGCAGCAGACTGCGGCCCTGGGAAAGGGCACGGGCAGCGCCTGCATCCACCACAATTGTGCCTGCGGGCTGTAGCGCGCCCGAGATCCAGCGCTTGCGGGCCACGACGGGTGTGTCGTGAGCCATGAACCAGGTTGCGTTGCCGCCTGCCTCAATCGCTGAAAGGGGGTGATCTACCGCACCCTTGGCGATGACCATGTGCACACCGGCCTCGGTCGCAATGCGGGCGGCTTCCAGCTTGGTCACCATCCCCCCGGTCGACATGTCCGTGCCGGCGGTGCCAGCCATGGCTTCGATTTCCGGCGTGATGGCATCCACCTGGGGGATGAGTTCCGCATCCGGGTTCCGGGTTGGGTCATCGGTATAAAGACCATCGACATCCGACAGAAGCACCAGGCAATCCGCATCCACCATGCTGGCGACGCGGGCGCTCAGGCGGTCATTGTCGCCATAGCGGATCTCGGTGGTGGCGACTGTGTCGTTCTCATTGACGACAGGCACGAGCCCGAAATCCAGCAGCTTTGTCAGCGTTGAACGCGCATTGAGGTAGGCGCGGCGCCGCTCGGTATCACCAAGGGTCAGCAGCACCTGGGCGATGCGGATGTCATGGCGCTCCATCGCCTGCTGGTAGGCGCGGGCCAGGCCGATCTGACCGAAGGCAGCCGCCGCCTGGCTTTCCTCCAGTGCCAGCGTGTTGCGGGGGCCAAGGCCGAGGGCCTTGCTTCCCACGGCGATGGCGCCGGACGAGACCACGATCACCTGCTGGCCACGGGCGCGCAGCCGGGCGACATCTTCGGCGAGGGTCGCAAGCCAGTTCTCCCGCAACTTGCCGGTTGCGGCATCAACCAGCAGGGCGGAGCCGATCTTGATGACGATGCGCGAGCCGTTTGCCAGCAATGTGCCTGATGTGGCCGTGGTCATGGCTGCCAGCCTTCGGTGGGGTCGGGCCGGCCTTCGAGTTCAGCCTGTTCGCGGGCCTCTTCGGCCTCGGCCTCCTCCACCTGCATGCGCCGCGTCTCTGCCACATAGGCATTGATGGCGCGCAGCACGTCGGTCACGCCTTCACCGCTGGCACTCGACAGCAGCATGGGCTTCCGGCCGGCCGCGGCTGCCAGTTCAGCAGCTTTCTCTTCGCGCATTTCCGGCGTCAGGCTGTCGACCTTGCTGAGGGCGAGGATTTCCGGCTTCTCGTCCAGCCCGTTGCCATATGCCGTCAGCTCGCTGCGGATGGTGCGGTACGCGTCGGCCACATCGTCCTGTGTCGCATCGACGAGGTGCAGGAGCACGTTGGTGCGTTCCACATGGCCGAGAAAACGGTCCCCCAGCCCAAGGCCTTCATGGGCGCCTTCGATGAGGCCGGGGATGTCCGCCAGCACGAAGGCTGCCTCATCCACCGTCACGACACCGAGACCGGGATTGAGCGTGGTGAAGGGATAATCGGCAATCTTGGGCTTGGCGGCCGTGGTCGCCGCCAGGAAAGTGGACTTGCCCGCATTGGGGAGGCCGACGAGGCCCGCGTCGGCGATCAGCTTGAGGCGCAGCCACACCCAGCGCTCCTCCGCAGGCTGACCTTCATTGGCGCGGCGGGGGGCCTGGTTGGTGGAACTCTTGAAGCGCGCATTGCCCCAGCCGCCATTGCCGCCCTTGGCCAGCAGCACGCGCTGGCCGGGCTCGGTCAGGTCGGCGATCAGGGTTTCGTTGTCTTCTTCGAAGATCTGCGTACCCACGGGCAGCTTCAGCACCACATCGTCGCCGGCCTTACCGAACCGGTCGCGGCCGGCGCCGCTTTCGCCGCGCCGCGCCTTGAAGTGCTGCTGGTAACGATAGTCGATCAGCGTGTTGAGCGAGTGCACGCATTCCGCCCACACATCGCCGCCGCGCCCGCCGTCACCGCCGTCGGGCCCGCCGAACTCGATGTATTTTTCGCGGCGGAACGAGACCGTGCCGTTGCCCCCGGCGCCGGACTGCACATAGACCTTGGCCTGGTCGAGAAACTTCATGCCGCCACACCTTCAGTGTTTCTTTCCCGGCGCACGCAGCGCTCCCAGCGGGGCTTGTCTATGCGGAACTGCGCCACAAGTGCTGTCCGGCGGCGCGCGGGGCGATATTTGAGGACCGTATTCATGTAGTGGAAGCCCGTCTTTTCCAGCACGTGTGCGGACGCCTGATTGTCCATCAGGCAGGACGCCCGCAGGCCGCCGGTCCTGAGGGTTTCAAAGGCCCAGTCGCGCAAGGCGGTGGCGCATTCACTACCCAGCCCCTTGCCCCACCAGGCAGGATCGAACCAGTAGCCGAGGTCGTATTCGCGGCCCGAGACGCCCTGCTCGATCAGCTCGTCCAGTCCGGCGCTGCCGATGATGGTGCCTGAGGCCTTGTCGCGTACCGTGAGAAGATAATCCGTGCCCGCATCGATCTGGGCCGGGGCGGCTGCGATCCAGCTTTCCACATCGGCAATAGAGCAGGGGCAGGGGACGAGGCCCAGCTTGAGGCCTACGCGCTCATCGCTGGCGATGCGTGCCAGGGCGTCCGCGTCACCGGGCGCAAGCGGACGCATCTCGAGACGGCCGGTCTCGATCGCGATATCGCTCATGCGGGGCAGTGTGTGGGCCATGATCTTGTTATCTAATGACAGTCCTGAAGTGCCGATCGGTGGGAAACCCATCGGTGGTCGTTCGCAGTATAACGCGCAAAACAAAAGGGAGATGGCGATCCATCTCCCTCCCGAATTGGCTATTGCCGTGCGAATGGATGCCACCGATGACGGTGGCAAATGTCCACCGTCTGTTTATTCAGCCGGAACCACGGACACGTAAGTGCGCTTACCGGCGCGCTCACGGAAGGACACGGTGCCTTCGATCTTGGCGAAGATGGTGTGGTCCTTGCCCATGCCGACATTGTCGCCGGGGTGCCACTTGGTGCCGCGCTGACGGATGATGATGTTGCCCGGGATGACGTTCTCGCCGCCGAACTTCTTCACGCCAAGGCGCCGGCCTTCTGAGTCGCGACCGTTGCGGGACGAACCGCCTGCCTTTTTATGTGCCATCTGTCTTTACTCCGTAATCCTGTCTGACCGGACGTCGCTGGCGGTTACGCGCTGATGCCGGTGATCTTGATCTGGGTCTTGTGCTGACGGTGACCCTTGGTGCGGCGGTAGGTGTGGCGGCGCACCTTCTTGAAGATGCGGACCTTGCGGTCACGCTTGTTGCCGACAACCTCAGCGGACACCTTGGCGCCCTCGATCAGCGGTGCGCCGACCTTGGGGGCACCTTCGCCGCCAACCATCAGCACTTCGGTGATCTCGATGGTGTCGCCGGGCTCGCCTTCGAGCTTTTCGACAGACAGCACATCGTCCTGTGCCACTTTATACTGCTTACCGCCGGTGCGGATGACCGCGAACATGGGCGTTGTCCATCTCATCTAAGGGCGTGCCGCAGGCCAGGCGGTGGTCTGAAAACCGCGCCAGGGCGCCCGAAATCCAAAGAAAATGCGCCGGACAAGCCATGGAGCCTTAAGCAAGACATCCGTGGATCGCACCGGCGAATGGGCGCGCATCATACTTTTGGCGGGCCGCAAGTCAAGCAGGCAAAAGGGGTTTTGGCGGGTTTTCCCGTCCCCGTGTCGCCGGACATGGCATGTCAGACCGTCCGGTCGAGGCTGCGCCACGCCGTCAGGCCCAGAAAGTAGCCGATCAGCGCCACCCAGGGCCAGATCAGCGCCTGCGGGACGTCCGGATGGGTGAGCACCACGGCCAGGCTGAGGGCTGCCCAGAGGCCCGTGCAGGCCAGCGTCAAAGGCCGCAGGCGGGTGACCCGCATGGGGTGGGTGAATTTGAGGCGGGTAAAGGTGAGGATGGCGGCCAGGGCGATGACGGCCAGATTGACCCATGGGTCGGTCTCCAGCGCCCACATATAGAGCACCAGCACGTTCCAGACGGCGGGAAAGCCCTCGAAGTAGTTGTCGCTGGTCTTCATGTCGCGGTTGGCAAAAGTGTAGAGCGAAACCGCGAAGATAAGCCCTGCCGTAAGCGCGCCAATGCCATCCGGTACAAGACCGAAACGGGCCAGCAGCACCGCCGGCACCACCACATAGGTCAGATAGTCGATGACAAGGTCCAAGGTGTCGCCGGAGATGCGCGGCAGCACCTCGGCCACCCGGTAGCGGCGGGCGAGCGGCCCATCGAGCCCATCCACCACGAAGGCCAGCCCCAGCCACAAAAACGCCTGCGCCGCGTCCCCCTCCATCACCGCGGTGAGCGCCAGCATGGCGATGACGGCGCCGGACGCGGTAAAAGCATGGATTGCCCAGGCGCGCAGGCGCTCGGTTCCGGTCGCGGATGCTGGGGGCGTGGCTGTTGCCATCTTGTTGCTCGAATCGGCGATCATTGCTTGGAGCAGGCAGGGTATCAGACGAATAGCGCATACAGGCAGCGCGACTGAAAGACACCGGCGGGGAGAAGATGATGAGCGACGGACCTTTTACTTTCGTGGGGCTGGCCATTCTGGCGGCGGGGGTCGCCTTCGGCGGCCTCAAGGTGGGCGAGGGCTTTTATGAGGGCCGCAAGTCCGAGCGCTATGTCACCGTCAAGGGGCTGGCCGAGCGGGACGTGACGGCGGATCTCGCCATGTGGCGCCTGCGCTATACGGCGGCCGGCAATGATCTGGCGGCGGTGCAGGCGGAAATCGACGAAGACACCGCGATCATCCGTGATTTCCTGATGGCGCGCGGCATCACGGACGCGGAAATCAGCCTTGAACGGCTGGAGGTGACCGATCTGCTGGCGCAGGCCTACCGCTCCGGCGGCGTCGGCCAGGCGCGCTACATCATCGCCCAGAATATGTTGCTGCGCACCGAGAACGTCGAGCTCATCTCCAGGCTCGGCCGCGAGACGGGCCAGCTCGTCAAGCAGGGCGTGGTGCTGGCTGATCTCGGCGGGCCCACCTATTCCTACAACAGCCTCAACACCATCAAGCCGGAGCTGATTGCCGAGGCGACGGCCGCTGCGCGGGATGGTGCCGCGGAATTCGCCGCAAATTCCGGCGCCACGCTGGGCGGCATCGTGCGCGCCAATCAGGGCGTCATCGTCATCCGGGCGCGGGATGATACGGGCGGCGTCTCCGCTGAAAGCCAGCTTGAAAAGACCGTGCGCGTGGTCGCCACGGTCGATTATGCTCTGGTGGACTGACCGGTCGGGGCAGGACTGCCTGAGCGGACGGGCCGGTTTCAGGGGGGAGATTAAGAGATGGATGGGTTGCTGCGCGGGATCCTGATCCTATTGTTCTGGCTAGTGCTTGGCGCGCTGGTGCTGGCGGCGGTGGACGGTGACGCCCGCGACGTGCTGGAGGATTACATCCCCTTCTTCGACGTTGCGGATCCCGTGATCGACTGGCTGTCCGATTTCCTCGGCGATTTGTGGGACGCGGTGACGGGCTAGGCTCCGGCCCTCTGGGCTTCCTTACGCCTTCGCCTTGTTGCACCCTCGCCCGGCGCATTCCTGCGAACTTTCCCGCATGCCCGCCCTTGCGGATCGCCCCGCCTCGCGGCTATTGTCCGCGCCCTGTCGACCCCGGGGCCGCTCACAGCCGCCCCGAACCCCCGCGGAGAGGTGCCGGAGTGGTCGAACGGGGCGGTCTCGAAAACCGTTGTGCCTTCACGGGTACCGAGGGTTCGAATCCCTCCCTCTCCGCCATTTTCTTTCAGAGCATTGGCTAAATAGCGGGTCGCCCGAACCCTCGATATTTTCTTGGCGCCCTTCGGTGCCGGGTGGGTTCGAATCCTACTTCCCGCCATTTCCCACCGAGCATTGGCGTTAAGGCCAGGTGCCTCAACTGATTGCGGCCATCAGCGTATCGATGGGGAGGAAGAGGGTGCGGCTGTCCTCGGGAAATTCGAGAAACTCCGCATGCTGCAGGTAGAATGATCTGGCGGCGTCGCTTTTTGCTTGGATTAGCACAGCGCTGATGCCGATGGTTTGTGCTGCCAGCGCCACGCGACGCAAGGCGTCCGCCAACAGATCTGAGCCTAGGCCGCGTCCGGCATAGGCCCGGTCGACAGCCAATCGCCCGATTATCGAAACCGGGATTGTGTCGGGCGCATTACGCCGCAGCCGCCCGGGAGCGGCTGCTCGTGCCACTGCGCCGGCGGAGAGGGAATAGTAGGCCGCAACGCGGTCGCCTTGGCAGATTACGTAGGTGCGGGAGAAACGGCTTTCATTTTTCAGGGCGCGCTTTGCCAGCCAGCGGTCAAGGGCCGGCTCCCCGCAGTCAAAGCCTTCCACCACAAGATCTGTGGTCAGTGGTGCGGGCGCGGATAGTGGCAGCCCGACCGAAGGGCTTGCCATTCAGTCCTGCCATCCGGGCTTGCGGCTCATGAGTGCGCGCAGCTTGGGGCCTGCGGGCGGGGGATTATCAAGTGCATCCATGAAGGTATTGAATGCCGTGTCGTCCAGCGCAAAAAGCCGCTGGTCCAGCAGCACATCCGTGGCTTCGCGCCGGGCGCTTTCGACCATGAACTCGGTGCGGGTCTTACCCAATGCAGCGGCTGCCTGGTCAATCAGCTGGCGCGTGCCGGCCTCGATGCGCAGATTTATGCTGCGCTTTTGGTCCGCACTGTGAGCGGCTGACGAAGCGGAGGCTGAGGGTGTCTGTACCATGCGTATAGAATTATCGTTTGTGGGTACATTGTCAATACAGAACTGGAGTTTGTCGGTGTGAGCGACTAAGAATAGCGATGCGAATTAGGAGAAGTCCTCATACAACGCTAATAGCCTTCCTTCTCACGATGCCATTCATGGAATTCTTGAAGTACTGACCTGTATTCATCGGAATCTTTATGTTCTATGAGAAACGCACCGTAGGTCATAATCTCATTAAACTGAGCAGTTGTTCTTGTAACTACGCATCTTCCGCGTGTGTCCGTATTTCCATTATGGATCAATATAGTATCGTTCACACGGTGGAGCGCGTCGATCGCGATGGATATCAGGTTATTTATTTCTTGATGGGGTGGTAATTCTTCAGTGCTGGTTTTGAGATCAGCGTGAGAGAGATGTTTGTCTCTGTATTTCCGAAGTGCCTTGATCGCAAATTTGTCTGCATCTTTAATGACGGATTTTCCAACAACTTTCTCGACCCTATCTACACAGAAATTCTCATGCATACCGTTGCGACCCTGTGTTGCTGGGTCGAATAAGCGAATAATTCGTGCGCACAGACTGTCGACTATCAGGACATACATAGTGTTGAAGAATGGGCGCGCGTGTTTTATGCGGTATTTTATTTTTTCATCAAATATACACTCGTCCAAAATCTGAAATATGATCTGAGCTGAATATAGTTCCGACTCAAATCGTTCCTGCATTTCGATAGGATCCATTTGGACATTTTTCTCGCAAAAACCTATGCGCAGGCCCGAAAGGCAAGCGGCAGGAGGTGCTTGATGGGTTTTCGCATAATGTTGCCGCCACACTGATGTTCTGCGCTACCGCGGAAAGTTCGGCCGGTCCTCGTTGTAGTGCGCGGCCAGGTAGTCGAGGATTTTTGAGCGTTCGGGGTCCTCAATCTCGTGCATGCCCTGTTCTTCCACCATCCACACCAGCAACTCGTCCCAGCCGTCGCGGGTGAGGCCCTGCTGGGCGATGATGCGTTCGGAGTGGCAGGCGACGCAGTTGTAATAGGTCTCCTCGACACCCTCGGCGACTTTCAGCACGCCGAACTCGCTTTCCTCTTCTTCAACAGTGTCCTGGGCGCGGGCGCCGTTCTGCGCCGGGACCAGGGCGAAAGCCAGGCCGGTGGCGATCAGCAGGGCGGCTGTGAGGCGGGGCGGTGTCATGTGCGGGCGCTCCTTTATGGGGTCAGGCGAAGGGGCGGGAGAGGATGTCTCCCGCCCCTTGTTGTTTGTGTGCCGATGGACCGGCGGGTTCCGCCGGCCGACCGGTCAGGCGACCCGCAGGGCCACCCGGTGCATGGTGTTGTTGAGGTAGCCCTTGGGGTTCCAGTTGATGGCGAAGGGCTGCATGTCGCCGCCGCTGTCGGTCGCCCGGGCCCACACTTCGTAATAACCGGCTTGCGGGAATTCGAGGTCGATGCGCCAGTTCTGCCAGGCCCCGTCATTCACCGGGGCGTCCAGCTCGGCCTTCTGCCAGGTGGTGCCGAAATCCATCGACACGTCCACGGCCTCAATCGTCCGGTCGCCGGACCAGGCATGGCCGCGCACTTCCACGCTTCGCCCCGACTCCGTGTTGGTCTGCGGGCTGGTGATCAGTGACTTCACCGGCATCCGCTCGATGATGACGAAGTCCGCCTTGTCCACGTCCTCACCCGGTGCCACGGGCCGGTTGGGCACGCGATAGGAGGTGCCGGTCATCTTCGGGCCGTCATGCACCTGGTCGCGCAGATAGATGCGGGTCAGCCATTTCTGCGAGCAGGAGCCGGGCCAGCCGGGCACCACAAGGCGCAAGGGCGCCCCGTTCTGCGGGTGCAGCGCATCGCCATTCATTTCGAAGGCGATTAGCACATTGTCGGTCATCGCCTTGTCGATGGGCAGGCCGCGGGAGATCGGCAGCTTGTCCGGGTCGCCGCTGAGATGCGTGTCGGCACCCACATGGGCAGTATAGACCACACCATCCTGCACGCCGGCCTTCTCCAGCACGTCCTTCAGGCGGACGCCCGTCCACTCGGAGCAGGCGACGGCCCCCAGCGTCCACTGGTTGCCTTTTGCGGGCGGGTTGAAGGCAGCACGCCCATTGCCGCCGCATTCGATGGTCAGCGCCATGGTCACGACCTCGAACTGGTTTCTGAGGTCGTCGATCGACAGCGTCATCGGATTGTCCACCATGCCGTCAATGGTGAGCTGCCAGGTGGCGGCGTCCATGTCGGCGGGCGGCACGCCGTTGTTGCGGATGAAGTGCCGGTTGGTGGGGGTAATCGCGTCGTCAAGAAGATGCGGCGGCGTCTCCGCGTTGATCGGCCGGTCGTTGAGCAGGGTCAGCCCGTCCTTGCCGACCAGCACGTCATCCTCGGCAAAGGCTGCGGGGATCATGCCTTGCGGGTAGTTGCGGTGAAACGGCACCGCCATGCCCAGCATGGTGCCCAGCGTTGTCAGGCCCGCGCCTTTGAGAAAGCCGCGCCGGTCGTTGTGAGCGATGCGCCCGAAGAATTCGAGATCCGCCCGTTCGGGATTGTCGGCAAAGAACGCGCCGGCAGAGGGGATGTCTTGTTTGGTTACAGGTTCGTCTCCGTCCATGGCAGTCACTCCCTGGATGGGCCTGATTTGTCGTTGGCGACCGACCTGACGTCGGCGAATGCGGCCCCGGCCCCTTGATGCCGCGATTTAGTTTGATGAATTTCACACTAAAAATCGGGGTTATGCAAACGGATGTATCCGGACCGGCTTCTCCATTGGCCCGATGCGGCCGTTGTGCGAGCCTGACAGGCCGTTGTGGCGGGTTCAGATGGCCGGGCAGGTTTCATGAGTGATTTCGGCGACCCCTTTGTCAGTTCCTTGTTTCCGTTCGCATCCGAACGGCTGCAGGCTCATGCCTTGCCTGCGATGTCTGTGCTGCAGGGGCTTGATGGGCCGATCCTGCTCGAAACAGGAGCCGCGCGGGTTGAAGGCGACGTACTGCTCGTGCGGCAGGATATCCATCATCAGGTATGGATCGGGGGACGGGCCCGCATCCTCAATCTCACCGGTCTGGCTTATCCGTTTGGGGATGAGCTGGCCCGCCCGCTGACCGGCCCGCTCAGGCATGTCGCTCTGGATGCTCTTCTCGGAGACAGGGCTGCGCTGGCAGAATTGCGCCTGTGGCTCGGCCACCGGCAGCCGGCCTGCCCGGATGACATTGCCAGGGTCCTGCGCCGGGTGGGGGCCGATCCAATGGTGCGCATGTCGCAGCAGGAACTGGCGGCAAGCCTTGGCATGGAGCGCACGCGGGCTCTTCGCTACTTCAAGAGCGCCACCGGGATGACCTTCCGGAGGTTCAAGTCATGGTCTGCTTTGCAAGATGCTGCCCGCCAATTGATGGGCGGCGGGCTCGTTCGCGATGCGGCACTCGACAACGGCTTTGCCGACAGTGCGCATCTGTCGCGTAGTTTCCGGGTCACCCTCGGCCTCACCCCGCGGGATGCAGTCGCGGGATATCGCGCTGCCATCGGCTCGGCCTCTCAGTCTTGCCAGGCCTGATCCGCCGCACGTTTGTTCTACGCCGCACCGGCCCCTCCGTGATTTCTGGGTCCATTACCAATGGAAATGCGGAGCAAAGCCGATGCCGGCAGCAGCAGATATACTTGAAACACCGGACACGCAGGCCTGGTTCGAGCGGTACCACCTGGGTTGGGAGACACGGGATCCGAAGCTGATTGCCTCGCTTCATTCCGCCGATACCGTGTTCCACGTCCATGATGGCTCCGAGCCCGTCGTTGGGCGGGATGAACTCCTGTCCCATTGCGCCGGCCTGTTCGAGCAGTACGACTTTTCCCTGGAGCGGGGCCGCCTTTTGTGTGGCAGTGATTTCTGGGTCTTTGAATGGCAGATGGTGATGAATTTCACAGGCACCGACGGCGTGCCGTTCACCGCCACATGCGAGATGCTGGACGTGGTCACCCTGAATGAGGCGGGCGAAGTTGTCCGCAAGGATGTCTTCGTCAATGGCGCCCAGCAGCAGGCCGCCTTTATGCGTGCGGGGATCTCCCTCTAGGGCCCGGCGTGAACGCCTGCCTCTCCACATGAAAACGGGGGCCCGGATGATCCTCCTGGGCCCCCGCATGTGCGGCGCAGTCGGCAGGGGCGCGCCTCCAGTGTCCCGGTGGCCATGCGCGGGATGGTGCGCAGATGAAGCACGTGTCTTGCCGTGCGGTAGATGATGTTGCGACAAGGTTATCGGCAAAGCCTGGATTAATGGATGTCTGCAAAGCGCTTGCGGCTATGCCGGATCCCCAACTAGCATCCAGGCAAAGGGGCGGCGGCAGACCGCCTGCGAGTGATGCGGGAGGAGAAACCATGGGCCAGTCATGGGATGTGAAACGGCTTGCGGGCACGTTGGGCGCGGAGGTGACGGGCATCAGGCTCGCGGAAATCGGCGCTGAGGAAACCGATGCGGTCATAGCACTGCTGTCCCGGCATAAAGTGCTGCTGTTTCCCGATCAGCATCTGTCGCCGGACGAGCATGTCGCCCTCGGGCAGAAGTTCGGCGAACTGGAAGGGGCGCACCCCAACCTCGCCAAGCCTGGCATGCCGAGCCCGCACATTTTCGAGCTCAAGGCCACGGAGGGCGGCATTGCCGACGAGTGGCATACGGATCTGACGTTTACGGAGCACCCGCCGCTGATGTCGATCCTCAACATGGTCGCCTGCCCGGAGGCTGGGGGTGACACCATGTGGACTGATCTCATCGCCGCCTACAATGACCTGTCAGAGCCCATGCAGGAGATGCTGGACGGGCTCACTGCCCTGCATGACGCCCGTCCGCACGGCAATCGCGACGCGATGGCGATCCACCCGGTGGTGCGCGTCCATCCGGAGACAGGAGAGAAGGCTCTCTATGTCAATGAGCACTTCACCCGCCGCATCGTCGAGATGAATGCATTTGAGAGCGAGGCGCTTCTCGCCTTCCTCACCCGTTGGGTTCAGAACCCGCGCTTCACCGTGCGGCTCCACTGGACCGAGGGCGCCATCGGCATGTGGGACAACCGGGTCACTCAGCATTTCGTCATCAATGATTTTGTTGGCGAGCGGGTCATCCAGCGCGTCACGGTGCTGGGGGATGATCCCCAGGGGGCGGGCGCCCCGCGCTGGCGGCCCTGGACAGAGCGGGCGACGATCTCGGCCACCAGCCACTGGGATGCACAGCTCTACCGCTTCCTGAGGGACCGTGACAGCAAGCAGGCTGCTGAATAGTCCCGCCGAAAGTTGCTTCCTTTTCCGGCTGTGACCGGTATTTCGCTGGCCTAGTGCGCATGGCCAAGTGCAATGGCACCGTTGATCCTGTTCGGTTTGCTTTCACTGACAACTCCGAAATCACGACCTTCGGCGAAGAGGCTGCTTGACGATCTTAGGTCAAATGTCCTAAGTAGTTGGACATTCGTCCTAAAAATGAAAGAGCGTCATGGTAACCGGGAGGCCTGCAGTCGGGCGGAAGAACGCCGATGTAGGAAAGACTGCCGGCAAGGGCGGCGGACAGACGCGGGAGCTCATCCTCGCTGTGGCCGACCGGTTGTTCTACGAGCGTGGCTTTGAAGCCACGTCATTCGCTGACATCGCCGCTGTTGCCGGGCTGTCGCGTGGAAATTTCTACTATCACTTCAAGACCAAGGACGAGATCCTGGATGCAGTGATCGATCTGAGGCTGGCCAATACGCGGGCCATGCTGCGTGACTGGCAAGCGGAGTCCGACAGCCCGCGGGACCGGATTGTCAGCTTCATCCGTATTCTGATCACAAACAGGGCCAGCATCATGGCGCATGGTTGCCCTGTCGGCACGCTCAATAATGAACTCGCTAAGCTTGAGCACGCCCATCGGGGGCGGGCGCGTCAGGTCTTCACCCTTTTCCGGCGGTGGCTTGTTGGTCAGTTCGAGCAGCTTGGCTTCGCGGATGCTGCAGATGATCTGGCCATGCATGTGCTGATGCGCAGCCAGGGCGTTGCCGCTCTGACGACCGCTTTTCGCGACAAGGCATTCGTCGCACGCGAAGTTGACGACATGTGCCGCTGGCTGGATGCCGAGATTGCCAGACTAAGGCACTGACCCCGTTTGTTTTCGGTGCCTGTGAAAGGTGCCTGATCTTGGAGTAAGCGTGATGTTTATCGTCGTATTACGGTTCGGAGTGAACAAAGCAAAGGCGCCTGAGTTCATGGATGCCCACAACGCGTGGATAGCCCGTGGCTTCGACGACGGTGTGTTCCTTCTTGTGGGCGGTTTGCAGCCGCAACAGGGCGGTGTCTTTCTCGCTCAGGCCACAGACCGTCCCGCGCTTGAGGCCTTCATCCGGGAGGACCCGTTCGTCAAACACGGCATCGTCGAGATGGATGTGTTGGAAGTGGCCCCGGGCCGGGTCGATGCACGGCTGGATTTCCTGAAAGCAGCCTGAAGCCCCTGGGGCCGAAGCAGGGGAAGCCGAGACGTCAGTCACCTGCGTTGAGCAAGGTTTGTTCTGGCAGGGCTTCCTGGTGAGGCAGGGTGAAGGGCACTTCCAGCCAGAAGCAGCTGCCGGCACCCAGCTTGCTCTGCACACCGATCTCTCCATCCAGCAGGTCCGCAAGCTGGCGGCAGATGGCAAGCCCCAGTCCCGTGCCACCGTGGCTTCTGGTGATGGTGTCCTCAAGCTGGCGGAAACTTTCGAAGATCTCGTCCAGCCGGTCATCGGGGATGCCGATGCCGGTGTCTTCCACCTCAATGCGCAGGCAGCATGTATTGTCGGCCTTGCGCATCTCGCGCACCCCGACGCGCACATGACCTTGCTGGGTGAACTTGATCGCGTTGTTGATCAGATTGGTGACGATCCGGCGCAGCGCGTCAGGGTCGGTTATCACGCAACTCGACAGTGCACGGGTGCCGTCGAGTTCGAGGGCGATGTGCTTGCTGTCAGCCAGTGGTGTGAACAGCGCAATCACTTCTTCAAGCAGTGACGCGGGGTCAAATGGCTGCGGCCGCATGGTGCTGGCACCGGCCTCATTGCGTGAATAGTCGAGAATATTGTTGAGGATTTCCAGGAGCGATGTCGCAGACATCAGCGCGGTTTCCGCCTGATCACGCTCCTGATCCGGAATGTCTGCGGTGGACAGCAATTGAAGCATGCCGATGACGCCGTTCATCGGGGTGCGGATTTCATGGCTCATGACCGTCAGAAAATCGGTCTTGGCGCGGTCGGCCTCCATCGCCCGGATGCGCTGGGTTTCGATGCGACGCACGGCGCGCTGCATTTCGCGGCGATAAATTGTGCAGCCGATGAAAATGATGATTGCAGCGCAAACAAGCGCAACAAGAACAGCAGGATCCGTGATGCCCGAAGCAGGGCCCTGAAGCTCAATTGCGAAGTTACCGAGATAGACGGCGACGATGATTGCCGTGGCGGTCAGCCCGAATTGCCATCCCACTGCGAGCGTGACAGCGGCAATTGCTGAGAGCAGCAGGATGTTGGTTGAGGACAGGACACTGCCGATACTCAGCGACAGCAGGATGAAGAAAACCATGAGGCCGCTGCAACAGATGAGGGCCCGTCGCGCGAAGTTCTCTTGCTCGTTGACCAGCAAGGGCAGGCCGGCGAAACCGAAGGCGATTGCCTGAGCCACGGCCATCTCCGCCCAGAATCGGTCGAGATAGGGCAGGTTGACGATATTGACGATCGTGCCCGACAGGGCCGCCATGAGACAGAATGCAGAGAGGATGCGCCCGGAAGCCGCGCGCAGCTCGCGCCCCTCCGCGGGCGCTGGCCAGTAGATGTTTGTCAGGCGTGCAAGCATGGCAATCCATCGGCGCAATCGGTTCCGCGCATAAGTGGTAATTGATGAATGTTAAGCAATGCCGAACCGATTCCAGCTGGGAACGAAAATTCCATCTGTCACAGATAGTTAGTTTGATTACGGACGAATTTTCTTCTACCTCTGGTTGCTGAATGCAGTTCTGCGGGGAGAATGCACGCTCATGGCTGACCGAAAGCGCGTCGCCTTCGTTGCCTGTCGCCACACGCTTACGGGTTCTCCGGACCGGTGGCCGGATGCCTATGAGCACGACCGGGAGCGTGATGCCTTCATGCCGGCTTTCCAGGCAGCTGGGCTGGATCTCGTGGAGCTCGATTGGGAGCAGTCGGACCCGGCGCGGGATGACATCGATCTCTATTTCATCCGCACCACGTGGAACTACAAGGAAAAGCCGCAGGCGTTTGCGGCATTCATCCAGCAGGCTGCGGGCCACGCACCGGTGATGAATGATCCCGCCACAATCCTTTGGAACATGAACAAACGCTATCTGGGGGAACTGGAAGCACAGGGGCTGCCTGTAATCCCGTCCGCTTTTGTCGACCGTGATGGAGTGACCGTGGACGATGTCCGCTCCCGACTTGGTGCCGACGAGATTGTCCTGAAGCCGCTTGTGGGCGGTGGCGGCTTCGATATGCGCCGGATCAGGGCCGATGAACCGGGCGATGACACTATTCCGGTCAGCCAGTTCGCTCAGCCCTTTCTCCCAGGCATTCTGGATGAGGGAGAAATTTCATTCGTGTTCGTGGAAGACCGTTTCTCTCATGCGCTTCGCAAGCTCCCGGCAGATGGGAATTATCTGATCCACACACATCATGGCGGCCGTAACGAAGTCTATGAGCCGACTGCCTCTGATCTTGAGACCTGCCGGGCCTTTCTTGACGTGCTGCCTGCACCGGCGCTCGCCACCCGCATTGATGTGGTGCCGCATCAGGGGAAACTGCTTCTGATGGAACTGGAAGCCATAGAGGCGCATTTGTTTCCTGAGTATAATCCACAGCTGGGGGGACGTCTCGCGGAGGCATGCGGGCGCATCATCGCGGCTGCGTGACCCTTCCCCCGACAAGGAGACCCCATGTCCTCTACAGATGATGCAGGCGGGGTACCCGCCGCCGAGGCGCCTGATACCCCGCCATGGGCCGCAGGTGCCGCCGGACGGCCCGATGAGCTTTATCCGATCCTGAGCGACGGTGAGATCGACCAGCTTCGCCCCTATGGCGAGGTGCGGTCGATTGCGGCGGGTACGCGCCTGTGGTCGATCGGCGAGCGCAATGTCAGCTGCTTCGTCGTCATGTCCGGCGCGCTCGAAATCCTGCGCAGGGAGGGCGAGCGGGAAGAGTGCTTCCATGTGCACGAGGCGGGCAGTTTCTCCGGCGAGACCGTGACCATGAGCGGGCGCGGTTCATTTGTCGGCGGCCGCGCGCGCACTGATCTCAAAGCCATTGAGATTGGCCCCCAGCGGCTGCGGGACCTCCTGGCAGTTGAGCCGATGCTGGGCGAAAAGATCCTGCAAGCATTCATTCTGCGCCGTATGCGGATGATTGCGCAGCACCATGGTGACATCCTCATCATCGGCGATGCTTCAGAGCAGCTCACGGCGTCAATCCGTGAGTTCCTGTCGCGCAACGGTGTGCCCTATCGCATGGTGCCGGACGATGACGCGCCGGAGCCGGAGCGACCGGTGATCGTCTGTGGTGAACAACGGCTGGCACGACCAACCATCAAGCAGGTGGCGGACTGCCTTGGCATGACAGCCGATCTGCCGGAAGGGGCGCAGTTTGATGTGGCGGTTATCGGCGGTGGGCCGTCTGGTCTGGCGGCAGCCGTCTATGCGGCCTCAGAAGGGCTGTCGGTCGTGGTTCTGGAGAAGTGCTCCATCGGCGGGCAGGCGGGATCATCTTCACGCATCGAGAACTATCTCGGGTTCCCCACGGGCATCTCAGGTCAGGCGCTAACGGGGCGTGGGTTTCTCCAGGCACAGAAGTTCGGTGCGGAGATTGCCATTGCCCAGGAGGCTGCGGAGATTACCTGCGGTGCCCCGTGGCACACATTGACCACCGATTGCGGCATGGCGCTCAAGGCCCGCACCGTGGTGCTGGCAACGGGTGCCGTCTACCGGCAGCCGCAGATCGAAGGCCTCGACCGCTTTGAGGGCACCAGTGTCCATTACGGGGCAAGTCATATCCAGGGCATGATGTGCCGCGGCGAAGAGGTGGTGATTGTCGGCGGCGGCAACTCCGCGGGTCAGGCAGCTGTTTATCTGTCGTCGCGGGCGCGGAAAGTCTCCATCATGGTGCGCGGCGACGGGCTCGCCGCCTCCATGTCGCAATATCTGATCCGGCGTATCGAGCGAACGCCGAACATCGACCTGCTGACCCATATGGAGGTCGAGGCCCTTGAGGGAGACGACCGGATCGACTGCATCCAGGCCCGACACAACAAGACGGGTGAGGTCTCGCGCCTTCCGGCATCGCACCTGTTCCTCTTCATCGGGGCGGCGCCGGCGACAGGGTTTCTCGATCCGGCAGTGGCGCTGGACGAGAAGGGATTTGTGCGGACCGGAGATGCGCTTGATGATACAGACCTTCAACGAGCTGCCTGGTCGCTGGAGCGCAAGCCCTATCATCTGGAAACGTCCTGTCCCGGCATCTTCGCGGTTGGTGATGTGCGCTCCGGCTCGGTCAAGCGTGTTGCTTCCGCCGTCGGGGACGGGTCGGTCTGCATCAGCTTCGTCCACAAGGCACTTGATGAGCGCCCGGTAAAGGAAGCCCAGGCAGCTTCAGATGATTGACGTCTGGCGGATCGCACCGCGCAACAGCGTCGCATAAAGCCGGTCGCGCCATGTAGCAGGACGGGTCATGGCCATGCGGTCGAGGCAGGCGTCTTCCTGCGGGTCCGGGCGACCGAAAACGCCGGCCTGTGCCAGCCGCAGCACCCCCGTCATGCTGGCAGATGCATCGCGCATCAGGGCGAGGGCGGGCATCAGCCGTTGCTCGGTTTCCGTGAAGTCGGTCCCGAAAGGGAAGGGCGGCAGATCACCACGGGCTTCGGCATCACTCAGGCGGGCGGCCAGGGCCTCAGGAGTGTTGGAGCGGAAGCGTGGGTCGAGCTCGAAGTCTCCCGGCAGCTTGCCCGCCTTGATCGCTGTTTCAATCAACTCGCGCTGAAAGCGGCTGTCGGTAACTGCCAGCATGGCGGCAATCACGTCCGCGTCTGACTTTCCGCGCAAATCGGCGACGCCATATTCCGTCACCACGATATCGCGCAGGTGGCGCGGGATTGTCGTGTGGCCATAGCTCCAGCGGATATTGCTTTCCGTGCCCTTTGGGCCTTCACGGGTAGCGCGGATGGCGATGATCGAGCGGGCGCCTTCCAGGGCAAAAGCCTGGGCCACGAAATTGTACTGCCCGCCGACGCCGGACACGACCCGGCCGTCTTCCAGCCCATCGGACACCACGGCGCCCATCAGGGTAGCCATCATGCCGCTATTGACGAAGCGGGCGTTGACGCGGGCCCGCCGCTTTTCGTCCTCCGGCCCGTACAGCTCATTGACATAGGAGACCGGCCGCATGGCAATGCGCGCCCGCTCTTGATCCGGCATGTCTCTCAGGCGCTGATAGAAATCCGTGGGGCCAAGGAAAAATCCGGCCTGCAGACAGGCTCCGTCCACTTCGCGGGACAGCACACCCGCTTCCATCAGGTCGAGAAAGGCAGGCACGAACATTTCGCTGGCACCGAACAAGCCCTCTCTGAAGGCGGATAGGTGTGATGTACCGGTCGGTCTGTTCTGCTCGAGCGCCATTACCGCATCGTGGAAATCACCCGGGCGTTGATGGCGGAGGATCAGGCCGGCAGCGACTGCGTCGCCAATGGACCCGATCCCGATCTGCAACGTGCCCCCATCGGGAATGAGCCGGGCGATCTGCAGGCCGATGGCATGGTCGGTCGGGGACACGGGCTCACGCGGCGGTGCGAAGAGCGGCCAGTTCGCCCCCTCCAGCACATGATCTGCCATGCTCTCGGGATAGGCGGCATCGCCATCCATGAATGGCAGATTGCCGTTCACCTCCATCACCAGCAGCGGGTTGATCAGCCCCTCCTCGCGCGCCTTCAAAAGGTCGGGCGTCAGGTCCGGATTGCAGCTCAGGGAGACTGTCGCGCCGTCACCTTCCCCGCGGCGGGCGACGATTTGCGCCAGCACGTTGGGTTTGCGGTCGAGGATCGCCCCCAGGGCGTGGGTGTAATTTGCCGAGATATAGTTCTGCTGCGCGCGCGGCGAGGACAGCCAGCGGCCAGCAAGGAAGAAGAACTCGATGATCTCGATATTGGGCGGCAGGGTGCCCTTGTGCAAAGGGCCCGCATAGGCAAGGTCCGGGTAGCCGCCGAACAGCCTGTCGATCACCGGCGTGATGAATTGCCGCTCTATGGGGTTGGACGGAGATGGTTTTTCCAGCGTCAGGGCCGTCAGGATAGTCAGCGAGATAGAGCTGTCCGCCATGGCGCGAGCCACCAGCGCGTTGCAGGTCAGATTGGCTTTCCCAAGCCCCAGGGGCATGGCGAGCACGATTGTGCCGCCTGTCTGGCGGATGATCTCGTCGGCGAGGCGGTCGGCGTCGGTGTGATGCTGGGTCATCTGACTAGAACACGCCTCATGGCGGAAAGGTGCATTGTTTTACCGCAAACCGCTCCGCATTTGATTGCGCGTAGTTCGGGTGGGCCTGCCGGGTGGGACCGACCTGCTGACAGGTCTAGCCTGCACGGAGCAGAGCGCAGACGCGGTCGATATCGGCGTCTGACATATCCGGCGACATGGGGAGGCCAAGCACATGCGGTGCCAGCGCGTCGGTGTAGGGCAGGGGGTCTGACGGCAAGTCCGAGAGAGCCGGATGCCGGTGGCAGCCGGAGCCCCACCATGAGCGTGCTTCGATAGCGTGAGCGGCAAACCGTGCGATCACAGCCGCGGCCGGTTCCTCGGTCAGAATGTTGAGCGTTGTGGATGTCCAGTCGGCTGAGAAGCCGCCCATCAGCCCTATGCCTGTCATGCACCTGATGTTGGAGGCATAACGGGCGTGGGCTTTGACCAATGCACTGCGCTTGTTCGGCCAAGCGTCCAGCGCTGCCAGTCCGATAGCGGCGTGGTACTCCGACAGCTTGGCATTCGTACCGGCAGCGTCCAGCACGGCCCGGTCGCCGAACCCGAAACTGCGCAGGCGGTCGAGCCTTGCTGCCAGCTCTTCGTCATTGGTCAGGATCAGCCCGCCTTCGCCAATGCCCAGTGGTTTTGTTGCATGCAGGCTGACCATGATGGGCATGGTGGCTGCGGGGGCCGATTGCGCGTGCGCCAGCCCGTGAAAGCCCGCGGCTGCATCAATCACGACCGGCACGCCGGTCTGGTCCATCACCCTGTTCCAAGCCGCCACATCCGGCGGGTGTCCAAAGGGGGCAACAGGGACGATCAGGGCGAGATCGTCGAGGTCATGTCGTGCCATGACGGCGTCCGGTGACAGGGCCCAGGTGGCAGGATCAATATCGGCGAAATGCGGTTCCAGCCCCGCCTGCATGGCAGCCAGCGGGGTCGCGGCAAATGTCCAGGCAGGCATCAGGCATTTTTGGCGGCCGGGTCGTGCGGTGGCGGTGAGGGCAAGCTGCAGGGCCAGCGTGCCATTGGCGGCAAGCACGATAGACCCTTCAGCCGTGCCGAATGCGTGCGCCAGCCGCGCCTGAAACTCGCGCAGGAGCGGGCCCGAATTGGAGTACCAGCGGTTCTCGTCGATGCGACGGAGATAGGGGAGCAGATCGTCCGCCGTCGGCAACATCGGCTGCATCAGCGGAATGCGCCGTGCGGACATCAATCCTCACCTTTGATGAAGTAGGCGTTCGGGACGGTGGAGAAGGGGAACTTGCGCATGTGGGGGACGCCGCCAAGGGGCTCGAAGAATTCCTCGATGGCCTCTGCCTCGCCCTGCCAGGGCGGCATGCCGTAGCCGTTGAAGGCAATGATCCCGCCCTCCATGACGAGCGGATAGAGATGTTTGAGGCCGACCGCTGTCGGCTCGTAGGTGCCGATGTCGAAATAAAGCAGGGCCAGCCGCATGCCCTGATTGGCCTCGGCGAAGGCCGGAACTGTCTCGCGGATTTCACCATCGATGACCCGTGCGCGCTCGATGCCGGGCAGCAGATTGTCAGCGGTGTGCAGGTCCACAAGTTCCTGCACGATCTCACCGCTGGAGACCATCCGGCCGATGGTGTTGTCGATCCAGGGGGCAGCTGCGCCGTCCCTGTCCTCCATGTCCTTGTAGCCGGCGAAGTGGTCAAAGCCATAGACCTTGCGGGTGCGGTCACCGGGGCAGAAGGTTTCAAGCAGATTGGCCCATGTGAACAGGCCCGACCCGCGAAACACGCCGAGCTCGGCAATGGAGCCGGGCATGTCTTCGATCATCCGGAAGAGTTCGTAGTGGCACAGAACACGCGGCAGGTCGCGGCGGCGGATGAAGGCGGGATAGCTGGTCAGCACATCACGCAATGACAGCTTGCCGCTTGCCACCAGAGCTTCCATGCGCTCCCAGTGCGCTGCATCGCGCGCATCATAGGTGCGGCGCATGTCCGCGTTGAGGTCGGGGCCAGCCTTGGGGGCAGTCATTCAGAGTCTCCGCCGTTGATGCGCGCTGCCGTGGCGGCGCTGCCTTCTGTCATCAGGGCATGCAGGATGCTCCATTTCGGCCCATCATAGGGGGGCAGAAATTCGAGGGTGATGCCATGCGCCGAAAAATGCGTCGCGTCATAGAGGTCGCGTCCGCCCGGTGCGTTCACATAGACCGATGCCGCGAGCCGCTCGCAGATCGCGATGATGCGCTCCTGACCCTTGAGGCTGCCGGGCAGGTCGAGGCTGCTGGAGCGCCGCATCGGCGTGGTGATTCCGAGCGCCGCGCAGGTCATTTCGAGGGAGCGTTGAAGCCACGGCACCAGCGGGCCCTTGGCCGTCGCAAAGAGAGTGGCCCAGCTTTCCGGCAGGGTGGTGAGCGACGGGAACCTGCGGCATTGGGCGGTCAGCCGCGCAGGTGCGTCGTCGGCCAAGCACATTTCATCGATCCGCGTCTCGCGTGGCGCGGATCGAAGGGGAAGGGTTAGCCATTGCGGCTTGCCTCCGGCGTCGGGCAATTGGTTGCGGTGGATATAGCCACGCCGTGTAAACTGCACGCAGTCATAGATGACGAACAGATCTGCTTGCGCAAACAGCCGGAAGTACCCCGCATAGGGCACGAAATAGGGCTGCATGATTGCGATTCTCGTCATGCGCCGCATTGCGCGCAGCGCATGCTTAACGAACCGTTAAGCACGGTTTGGCTAGGCTCCCGCTGCCATCAAGAGACCGAAACAAGCTGGCGGGGAGCTTCGCACGTGGCCACAATTGTCATGTTCAACGGCGAGAGCGCCCACAACGTGATCCGTGACCGGGTCGCGCTGGATGCAAAGCTGTTTGAGGCGCGCGGACATGACGTGATGGTCATCGATCTGTCCAATCTTCAATCGCTGCGTGTGCCACGGCAGATAGATCTCTTCATTGGCTACCAGGGCTGGGGCCGGGACATCAAACTCGGTGATGGCAGCCTGCTGGTGGAGCGCTTCGGCTGTCCCTATGCGGTGATGCTGGGCGATCATCCCATCCAGCATGCGGCGCGCATTGAGGAGTTGCCTGGGAACACGGTTTTGTTCGTGGCATCGCGTGAGCACCGTACGTTCCTGAAGGATGTGCTTCAGGTCCCGTTCGATATCCGGCTCTTTACCAGCACAGTATCCGCATCCACTCCTCTGCCTGTGATGGAGCGTGACCTGCCTGTTCTGATGGTGGGGCAGGCCATGGCACCGGAAGCCTTTCTTGCGGGCCACAAGATGCCCGAACAGGTGCGCCGGATAATCGATGAGTGTCTGGAGCGGGCAGCCCGCAACCCGCATGCCGATCCAGTGGCTGATTATATGAGTTCGGGCTACTCGCGGGTGCTTGATCTGGTTGGCGCGCCAGCTTCGGCCATCCAGGTGGGGCGGCTGGTCGACCTGGCTGCCCGGTATCAGTACCGCTGGTCGTATGTTCAGGAACTCAGGAAACTGCCGGTGACCTTTGTCGGTGACAGCTGGGTGGCAATGAAGCGCCAACCGGGTGATGCGTTCAACGCGCTTCCGTCGCTGCCATATGAAGAGCTCCCCGGGCTTTATGCCCGCGCGCAGATCGGTCTCAACCTCTTTGCTCCCTATTTCGATTTCCACGAACGCCTTCTGGACATGATGGTTCAGTCAGCTGTTGCCGCGACAGCGAAGACAAGCTGGCTGGCTGAGCTCTTTGACTTCGACTCGGAGCTTCTTGCCTTGCCGGACAGCCCTGCAGATGTTGCGGGCTGGCTGGATGATGCCTTGTTCGACCCGCAGCGCTTGGCTCAGATCGGCGCGCGGGGGCGTGCAAAGGTGCAGGCGGATTTCAATGACGAAACGCGCATAGACCGGCTTCTGGAGCTGGTTGACGAAGCTGCACCGCCCGCTGTCCGGGCACACGGATGACAGCCGCATGCGAGACCGCGCCTGAAACGCTTTGCGGGTGTTATGCCCGTGACGGCTATGTGGTGGTTCCGGGGCTGATTGCAGCTGACGCCCTTGCAGAGCTCCGCAGTGAGATCGCCCGCATATTTTCGCTGGCGGCAGGTGGACAGGCAGGTGATCCGTGTCCGGACATTGAGTCCGCAGGCTTCAACCAAATGCTCCGCGACCTGTTTGAGAACCGGTTTGAGGCCTATCATGGGGCGGCGCGGCTGTGTAATCACGCGGTCAGCCTGCACCGGCTGAGCACGGCGCCCGCCATCCAGTCGCTCATGCAGTCGCTCGGGGTTGCTGTTCCGGCCATCTGTGCCCGTCCTGTCGTGTGGTTTCATTCGCCGGGCCTTGCGCGGTCAGAGCGCTATCACCGGCTGCCGGCCCACCAGGAGTGGAGCAACATGCAGGGCAGTATTGACGGGATGGTCGTGTGGCTCCCCCTCCTGCCTGTCACACCGGAAATGGGACGGCTGCAGGTTGTGCCTGGCAGCCACAGGGACGGGCTGCGGCCGCTGCTCGACGGAGCGGGAGAGGACTATCCGCTGAGCATGGACATGGACGGGCTGAGCGACACCGACTTCGTTGAGGTCGATGTGCCGCCTGGCGCAGCATTGCTGTTCTCGCCGTTTCTTGTTCACCGCTCGGGCACCAACAGAACTGAGCACGCCCGCATAACCGCGAATTTTCGCTTCAACAATGCGGCCGACCCAAGTTTCATTGCGCGCAACATGGCAAACCCGTTTCTCTATGAGGCCCCCGCGTCGCTTATGACACCGGGCTTTCCGGATGCCTCACAGGTGCGCGGCTATTTCGAAACTATGCTGCAGGAAAGTGAGTGATGGATGACCGGGCTTGATGTTCAGTTCATCACCCATGCGACGCTCAAGATAAGCGGGGCGTTCGGCACGCTCCTGTGCGATCCGTGGTTCCTGAATGAGCCGGTCTACAATCTGAGCACCTGGAAGTATCCGCCGGCCCGCGTCCCGCCCGAAGAGGTGGTGAAGGATGTGGATTACCTCTTCATCACCCACACCCATGAAGATCACTTCCACATTCCGTCGATCAATTACATTGATCGCGACACGCCGGTCTTTCTGCCGGCCTATGACGAGCATCCATCGCTGCGGGCTCATACGTCGGAGCGGGTGATGCGGGCCATGGGCTTTCACGACATCCGCAGGCTCCAGAGCTGGGAAACCGTGATGCTGGGCGGCGTGACCCCGCTGACCCGCGTGCCGTCTGCCGTTGAGCGGAGCCACGATTGGGAGAATTCGGGCTTTGTCATCGAGAGCCCTGATTGCGTGCTTCTCAACGTCAATGACAACCTCAATGACGTTGCCCTGTGCAAGGACATCAAGGCGCGCTGGCCTGAGATCGATATCGTTTTCATCCAGAGCGGCGGCGTCACGATGTTCCCCGGCTGCTTCCGCATGAACGAAGACGAGATGCGGCGCGAGGCCGACAAGCGCAAGGTTGCCTTCGCGGATCAGCGGCGCATGCTCGATTATGTGAAACCCATACGCATCGCGCCCTTCGCGGGTGACTTCTGCTGGCTGGATGACAAGTACTTCCACAACAACTGGGCCAATCGCACGACGGCCGCCCTGTTTGAAGACATGATGAACACCGACTATGCGCAATCGGGCTGTGAGCTGGTGCAGCTCTACCCTGGAGACCGGTGGAGCGTTGATGGCGGGATCGTGCGCACCCACGGGGAGATCGACTGGGACCAGATGCTCGAGGACATCAGCGAACTGCAAAAGCGGTTCCGGCCCAAGCTTGATGCGATCAATGCCTATCTGAATGATGTCAGCTACGAGGATTTTGAAGCCCGCAGCCGCGCCCGCACTGACCTTGTCCAAAAATACATCACCCGCGACTACATCGATTTCGATGCGCGTATCCGGCACACCATCGAGGGGCCGCATTCAGGTTTTTCCTTCGTCCTTAAAGCCAACTCCGAGACCGGTCTCGTCATTGACTGGGATGACGAGGGCGAGGTGATGCAGACGCTTTATGTGCCTGAGAACATTTGGGCGGCGATCCTCGAAGGGCGGCTCATGTGGAACATTATCCAGTGGGTCGGCGAGGCGGAGCAGTTGGGAGATTATGTTCAAGATCTGGGGCGGTTCTGGTTCTGGCTGGAATATCACCTCGATCTCAATGCCAAGAACATTCAGGCCATAATCGAACCCATGCTGATACCGGGCCTTGATCAGCCTATCCGCCCCAATGCCGCCTTTTTCCCAATGGCCGGTGAATGGGACGCGGACGCGACATAGACACCATGACGGACAGGGCCGATTTTCGATGGGCATTTGCCGGGTGTAAACCGCAAAGCGTCGGCATCCTCTCGGCTCTGGGGCAGGATGGCTTCGTGCCCGACTTTTGCGCGGTGCCGCCGGACCTGACCGACGCCGATGATGCGGAGATGCGGAGCGTTGCGGCGCACTTTTCTGTTCCCGTCTACCAAAGCCATCGGCTTGAGGAGTTTGAGCGCAGGCTGGCAGCCCTGGATCTGCTGCTTGTGTGCCGCTTTGCCCTGTTGCCGCCAGCGATTTTCAATGCACCGCGATTGGGCGCGGTGAATGTGCATTCGTCGTTGCTGCCGCGCTATCGCGGGGTGCATCCCGTGTCCTGGGCGCTGATCAATGGGGAGACCGAGACCGGTGTCACCCTGCACAGGATTGGTGAGGGCGCTGATACGGGCCCAATCCTGTTCCAGTCACCTGTTGCCATCGACGACAGTGACGACCTTTGGAGCCTGACCGCCAAACTGAACGCTGTATCCGCTTCAAGCGTGCTGCACCTGTTTAACGGCATTGCCGCAACCGGCGATCTGCCAGCGGCCAGACCGCAGGCAGGACGGCCGAGCATGGCCCCGCGCCGCACGCCGGATGACAGCCGCATTGACTGGGCCGGTGCCGCGCACACGATCTCTAACCTGGTGCGTGCCTTGCCTGTTCCCCTGCCTGCAGCCTTCTGCTTTGCCCAGGACGGCCGCCGGGTTGAGATCCGATCCGCGCGGCTTTGCGCGCCCTGTGAGTCCTTGGGCGTGCCGGGTCAGGTTGTGTGGGGTGATGCTGATGGCGTGGCGCGGGTGCTGTGTGGTGACGGCCGGTGCCTCGATGTGATCGCTGACCATTCACTTGCTGCCGGAGATGTCCTCACATGATGCGCAGCTGGCTTGTGGCAGATACGGATGCCGACGGGTGGGCTGCAGCGCTTGACGGCATTGACCATTGCTTTGCCCATCGACGGGACTTTGCCAGCCTGATGGGCCGTGCGGCAGGGACACGGACAAAGCTGTTTGTCGCCGAAGGTGACGGCTGCAAGGCTGTGTGCCCCATCGCCGAGCGCAGCTACCGCGGTGCGACCGATGTCTTCACACCCTACGGCTTCAGCGGGTTTGCCGGCACGGGCGATCTTTCTCAATTGCCGGACGCATGGCGGGCCTTCGCGCAAGGACAGGGGTATGTCGCCGGATACATCATGCAGCACCCGCTCGCGATGCCAGGGCGCATCGCAGATGCCTGGCCTGAGATGTCTGATGCAGGGCGGACGCTTTATTGCGTTGATCTGACAGTAGATGAAGAGGAACGGCTGCGTGCACTGTCCAGCAAGAAACGGGCGCAGCGATTGCGCAAGTGGCTTGAGGCGGCATCCATCGAGACGGACCAGGCGCGATTGGCGGACGCCTTTGTGCGCCTTTATCCCGACCTGATGTCCCGCCGGGGTGCGGGGTCCGTCTACCGCTTTTCCGACGACATCCTGCGTGATCTGGTGAGGCTTCCCGATACGGTTCTTGTCGGTGTGTGCGATGCGGCGGGTGAGGTCACGTCGGTCGCACAAATGGGCATCGCGCCAGCCTGCGGTGAGTATCTGTTTGTTGCCGCCGGCGAAACGTCGTCTGGCGATGGGGACGGCTTACTGTGGCTGGGGTTGCGCGCGCTCGCGGACCGTGGCGCACCTGCCTGCAATCTGGGCGGCGGGATAACAGAAGGCGACGGGCTGAGTGACTTCAAGCGCCGGCTGGGAGGAGAACCGGTCCCCATTCCGGTCTTGCGCCAGATCTTCGATGCGCCTCGCTATCAAGCACTGTGCGCGACAGCCGGGTGCGACCCGGACAAGACGGATTTTTTCCCGGCCTATTACAGGTGAGCTGTCAGGCCCTGCAGGATGTGATCATTCAGCGTGTCGGCCTTGAGATCATTCAGGGTGCCGATCAGCCTGGGCGTGATCCCTTGCGCGGCCAGTCGGGCGTGTGCTGTGCGCAAGGCGTCCCGATTGCTGGCGCTCGGGGCAACGATGCTCAGGGCCGGCTGGCAGGCAATTTCTGTGACTATTGCGCCGGGTCGCAACACACCCAGCCGGGTGAGCGAGTCGGTTGCCTTTGCGGCTGTGCACTCAGGTGAGTTGCCGGTCATCTCAACCGTTACAATCTGATGCCCCGGGCGGGCACCGGTGCCGCCGAAGCTGACGCGGTAAGCGCTTGTGGTGGGCTCGAACACATGCAGCAGCCCGGGTTCGACCAGCAGATCATCGTCGTTCACCTCAAGCCATATGATTGCCAGCGGCAGCTTCTCGATCTGTGTCTTTACACCGGCAAGCGCGCACCACGCCTCTACTGAACTGCCGATGATGAAGGGGCACGCCCAATGCCGGGACGCGCCATCGGCAAGTTCTGCGGTAGTGCGTGCGCCGTCACGCGACAGATTGGTCAGATCCGGGATGCGGCTGATGGTAAGGCCAGGCGTTGCCTCTGCGGCAGCCAGCAGCTTTTCAATCAGCTCACCAAAATATCCGCTGGCCGGATAGAAATAGGTGACGGCGCCACGCCCGCGTTCAATCTCGCCCCGGCAACCGGCATTTACGGTGCGTGGATAGAGCAGGGTCGTCCATATCTTCGCGGCAAGGTCGGCGGGAGTGCTGCGCCATTTATCCGGGTACAGCTTGGCCGCGAATGGTGCAATCATCCGCGTGTGGAGCGTCAGGCCGTGATTGGCGAGCGAGGCTTCCTCAAGGGTGCCTGCCGCCAGATCAGGTGGCGACCCGAGGCCGAGTGTCAGTGCTGACGGCGGGGTGGCGGAGAGAAGGGCTGCTGTCTCGCGTTCCACGGCTGCTGCATCTTCGGTGCCCAGCATTCGGGGCAGGGGCGTCAGGTCGAGGGACGCTGTGAAGTCATCGGCGAGGACGCCTGCATAGATCATTTTAGGAGACGCGGTCGAGGTGATCTCAAGCCCGATGCGGTCTTCGAGGAAGCGGCGGATATGGGGTGCGAACGGCCTGCTGCCCATTCCCGGGCGGTAGGTCTCAAGCGGTGCCTCACCCTCATGGGTGAGGTCGAGCCTGCGGCAACCCATGTCGAGGTGAAAGCCATTGCGCGCCATCGTGGCGAAGCCGGCGCCTATGCCACGCTCCGGCAGCAGCAGTGTGACCGATCTGCCGGCATCCGCCGCCGAGATGGCGGCGACAAGGCATCCGACACCGCCGCCGACTACAACGAGATCAGCCTGAATATCGCGACCGGTGTGTGCTGCCGTCATCTGCGTCTACACCCGGCTGCGGGCAATGAGTTGGAGATAGTCGGCGTAGCTGCTCTCGCCGAAGCTCTCGGCAATGGCGACAAGCTGCTCGCGTGAGATGTAGCCGGAGCGATAGGCGATTTCCTCCGGGCAGCCGATCTTGAGGCTCTGGCGTTCTTCAATGGTCTGCACGAATTGCGACGCCTGCAGAAGCGAGTCGTGCGTGCCGGTGTCCAGCCAGGCATAGCCGCGGCCGAGGAACTCTACTTTCAGGCGGCCGGCCTTTCGGTAGATTTCGATAAGGCTGGTTATCTCCAGTTCGCCGCGAGCACTCGGGGTCAGCTGGGCAGCGGCATCGCTCACATCGCCGTCGAAGAAATAGAGGCCGGTGAGCACGTAATTGGATTTCGGGTTTTGCGGTTTTTCCTCAACGCCAAGCGCATTGCCCTGATCATCGAGCTCGATGACGCCGTAGCGGTGCGGATCGCCAACCCAGTAGGCGAAAACGGTGGCACCGTCGTTGAGATGCGCAGCATTGAGCAACTGGCCGGACAGGCCCGCGCCGTGGAAGATGTTGTCACCGAGCACGAGGGCGCACGGAGATCCGTCAAGGAATTCGCGGCCTAAAGTGAAGGCCTGCGCGAGGCCTTCCGGGCGCGCCTGGGTCACATAGCTCAGGCTCAGGCCCCACTGGCTGCCATCGCCAAGAAGGGCCTTGTAGGCGTCAGCGTCCTCCGGCCGGGTGATGATGAGGATGTCCTTTATGCCCGTTAGCATCAGTGTGCTGAGAGGGTAATAGACCATCGGTTTGTCATAGACCGGCAGAAGCTGCTTGGAGACCGCCTTGGTGACCGGGAAAAGCCTGGTGCCGCTGCCGCCAGCGAGGATGATGCCCTTCATGCACCTTGCCTCATGCCGCTTCTCCCCCTTTGTGCCACTGCCTTGCAGTGCGGTGATTCTGTTGCACAGCATAGGGCCCGCGGGTTGGCCGCGTCACCCGGTGGGCACTCGGAGGTTCGGCAGGGCTCAGACTTCGCGGTCCAGCAAGGGTGCCCACCAGTGCCGGTTGTCGAGATACCAGGAGACCGTCCGGCGAAGGCCGGTCTCAAATGTTTTGCGCGGCTGCCAGCCCAGCTCGCGGCGCGCCCTTGTCGCGTCAATTGCATAGCGCGCGTCGTGTCCCGGGCGGTCGGTCACATGGGTTATGAGGTCGGCATATGACCCGCTGCCACGGGGGCGCATCTCGTCCAGCAGCGCGCAGATGCGGTTGGCTATGTCGATGTTGGTGTGTTCCTCGGATGCGCCGATGGCATAGGTTTCGCCCGGTTCGCCACGTCCTGCCACTGCAAGCAGTGCGTCCACGTGATCATCCACAAAAAGCCAGTCGCGCACATTCTCGCCGGTGCCGTACACGGGGATGTCGACGCCCGCGAGTGCGTTGACGATCACCCGCGGGATGAATTTCTCCGGGTACTGATAAGGCCCGTAATTGTTGGTGCAATTGCTGATAAGGACCGGCAGGCCGTAGGTGTGATGCCAGGCACGCACCAGATGATCGGCGGAAGCCTTGCTTGCTGAGTAGGGCGAGTTCGGTGCGTAGGGTGTGGTTTCTGAAAACCGGCCCGTTGGGCCAAGGCTGCCGAACACCTCGTCTGTGGAAATCTGGTGCAGGCGGAATGATTGCCGGCGCGTGTCGTCCAGCGCTTCCCAGTAGGTGCGCGCCGCCTCCAGCAGGGTGGCGGTGCCTGCAATGTTGGTGTCGATGAAGGCCTGCGGGCCGGTTATCGAGCGGTCCACATGGGTCTCCGCCGCCAGGTTCATGATGATATCCGGTTTAAAGGCGGATATGGCGCTGCTGAGCGACGCGTGATCCCGGATATCGCCCTTGATGAAGCGGTATCGCTGTGTCGTCCGGGGGTCCGGCAGGGAGTGCGTATTGCCCGCATAGGTCAGGGCATCGAAATTGAGGGTCTGCGTCTCACCGTCCGCCACCAGCCGCCGCACAAGAGCTGAGCCGATGAAACCGGCACCGCCGGTGACCATGATTTTCCCAGACGACTCATTCCGCTGACTCATGGCTGGACAATACAGGCCATGGCCCGGCACGCCTATGCCGGCTGTCGGCTTCGGAAGACAGAACGTCTCACTGCACCTCATCGGGTTGTTAGGCCTCGGGCCCGGGCGGAATGTTTGCAGTCACGGCCGGTGAAACACGCCTGAAACAGCTCGCGACACCTCTCGTTTTCGTGAGGTTTCCCGCGCATTTATTGCCTTCCGTTCAAGATGCCATGCAGTGCGTCCGCAACTCCGGCGGGCGCGTTGAAACTTTCTCAGCGCAGGGTCAGATCGTTCCCGTCGTCACCGACACGCCCCACCCTTCCATCCGGGGGCGGACAATCCACACGGGAGTTACCTGATGAACAAGACCCTGATTGCTGCTGCCGCCATCGCCATGGCCGGCATGGCCGCGACCGTCCCGGCGATCGCCGCTGACGAATACAACACCTCTTCCGGCCTGACCGCTGCCGGCGCACCGCTCGGCCTGCATGGCATCGACCCGGTTGCCTTCCTCGACATCGGCAACCGCCAGGAAGGCACGGCCGTGCACACCGCCGTCCATGATGGCGTGGCCTACTACTTCACGTCTGAAGCCAACAAGGACACCTTCGAAGCCAACCCGGCCAAGTACCTGCCGCAGAACGGCGGCTTCTGCACCTTTGGTGTGTCGGTCGGCAAGAAGTTCGACGGCGACCCTGCCTATGCGGATGTGATGGACGGCAAGCTCTACGTCTTCCTGAGCGAGGAAATCTTCAAGGCGTACCAGAAGGACAAGGCCGGCACGATCGCCAAGGCCGAAGCCAACTGGAAGAAGATCCAGAACACCAAGGCCACCGAACTCTAAGGCCACGTTCCGACGACCATCCGGTCCGGAGGTCTCGGGAGCTAGGGCCTGAGGCCTCCCGCGGGCGTGGCGGTATTGCGGCTTGCCGCAAACCCAGTCCTATCGCTGCGCCCGCATCTTTCTCCCCTTCCTTCCCTAACCACCCTTGATACGAACGGGATCCAGTACAATGCAGATCATCGATCATCTTTCCGTCGGCGTGCCTTCCATCGAAGATGGCGCCAAGTTCTATGACGGCCTGCTTCAGACGCTGGGCGCGAACCGCCTGGCCACGACTGACGGCTTCGCCGCCTATGGGCGTGAGACTGTCGACTTCCTCATCATGCTGCCTTTCAACCAGCAGGCATATTCCGCAGGAAACGGCACACATATCTGCTTCAAGGCCGACAGCAAGGATCAGGTCAATGCCTTCCACGCTTTCGCGGTGGCGAATGGCGGCACCTGTGAAGGTGAGCCGGGCCCGCGCGACGGGTACCCGAACCCGGACGTCCACACCGCCTATGCGCGTGATCCGTTCGGCAACAAGCTGGAAGTCATCTTCAACGGCTTCGCGGCGTAAGGCACTTCGGTTCCCCGCTGCCGGGGATAAGTGACACGCCCCAAAAAGAAACCCGCCCGCCTGGCTCTCTCCTCCAGGCGGGCGGGTTTTGTTCGTCTACGGCCTTCTTGGCGCGCGGGCTTTACTCAGCGGCGATGCTCCGCGGCGCTGTTGCCGGCTTTGCGGCCGGCTTGGAGGTGAAGACCATGCCCTGGCCGTCCACCTTGCCGTAGCGGAGCATCATCAGATCCTTGGCGTAGTTCTGGTGCAGCTTCCACGGTGTCTTGTCGCCCTGCTTGGGGAACTGTTCCATGGCGCGCTGCACGTAGCCTGACTTGAGGTCGAGCCAGGGTTCGGGGGTCACTTCCTGCGTATTGAAGCTCGGCGTGGCCTGATCGAAGCCGCGCTCATCCATGTAGTTCATCAGACGGCACACATATTCGCAGGTGAGGTCGCATTTCAGCGTCCAGGAGGCGTTGGTGTAGCCGAAAGATGAGGCAAGGTTGGGCACGCCCGAATACATGAAGCCCTTATAGGCCATGGTGTCGCTGGCCTGGACCTGCTTGCCGTCGATGGCGACATTCAGCCCGTTCCACGGCAGCAGCTTGAGGCCCGTGGCGGTGACGATGATGTCTGCCTCCAGCTCTTCGCCCGATTTGAGCTTGATGCCGGTTTCGGTGAAGCGCTCAATATGGTCGGTCTTCACCGACGCCTTGCCGGACTTGATGGAGGTGTAGAGATCATCATCCGGCACAAGGCACAGGCGCTGGTCCCACGGGTCGTATGGCGGGGTGAAGTTCTTCTCCACTTCCTCCTTGCCGAGCGAGTCCCGCACCATGCCAAGAAGGTAGTCTTTCACCTTGGCCGGCTTGTTCATGCACATGCGGTAGAAATACATGCCCATCAGCACGTTCTTCCAGCGCGTGATGCCATAGGCCATCTTGGCCGGCAGATATTTGCGCATGGTGTTGGCAAAGGCATCGCTGCCCGGGCGGGACACCACATAGGTCGGTGTCCGCTGCAGCATGGTCACATGCTCTGCCTTGTCGGTCATCGATGGCACCAGCGTCATTGCCGTGGCACCGGAGCCGATCACCACCACCTTCTTGCCGGAGTAGTCGTAGTTCTCCGGCCAGAACTGCGGGTGGATGACGTCGCCCTTGAAGTCGTCGCGGCCTTCGAAATCAGGCGTGAAGGCTTCGTCGTAATTGTAGTAGCCGCCACACATGAAGAGGAAGTTGGCGGTGAAGCGCACTTCTTCCTGCTCAGGCCCGCGCTTGGCGGTGACATGCCACAGGGCATCGTCGGTGGACCAGTTGGCCTTGACCACCTTGTGGGAGAAGCGGATATGCTTGTCGATGCCGTATTCCTGTGCCGTCTCCTTGATGTAGGCGAGGATGGAGGGGCCGTCGGCAATTGCCTTGGGGTTGGTCCACGGTTTGAACGAATAGCCCAGGGTGTACATGTCCGAATCCGAGCGGATGCCGGGATATTTGAACAGGTCCCAGGTGCCGCCCATGGTCTCGCGGCCCTCGAGGATGACGTAGGACTTGCCGGGGCAGTTGGCCTGCAGATGATAGCCAGCGCCGACGCCGGAGAGGCCCGCGCCGATGATCAGCACATCAGTATGTTCCGGCCGGGTGGGGTCGCCGGATGTCACAGCTTGCGGTTGGAAGGTCATTTCACTCACCTGTTCTGGCCTGCCGGTTACAGGCATTGACGTAGGGGATTTGTATTCTTCGGCAAAAGTGAACCGCATTTTTCGGCAACTGACAAGATGTCAGGTGACGTGGTGTCAGTCCCTCTGGCATGGTGATGACCCCGTCGTGCCTGCCCATGGCGCGTCAAAGAGCCCGGGAATCCGCCTGAAATGGACTCTTTTGATCGCCCGGCGGCCCTGTCAGTATGCGCGCGAAAAAATCATAAGTTTGTTTCCGGGACGGAAAATTGACAGCCATTTCCAGACTTCTCATCGCCAATCGCGGCGAAATCGCTGTGCGCGTCATCCGCAGCGCGGCGGCGCGCGGGCTTTCGACAGTGGCGGTTTATTCGCCGGATGATGCAGGCGCCCTGCACACTCAGCTTGCCGATGAGGCTGTGCAGCTGCCGGGCGCGGGCGTGGCGGCCTATCTTGACCCGGCAGCGCTCGTTGAAGTCGCGCGCACCCACAAATGTGACGCGCTGCACCCGGGCTATGGCCTTCTGAGTGAAAGCGCGGACCTGGCGTCGGCGTGTGCGGCGGCCGGCATTGTTTTTGTGGGGCCTGCGCCTGAAACGCTCACGCGCCTGGGCGACAAGGTGGCCGCGCGTGATCTCGCGGTGGCCAACGGCCTGCCGGTGATCGAGGGCTCGCCGGTGCTGGCGGACGCAGCTGATGCGCGCAGCTTCTTCGATACGCTGGGCGGTGCGCCCGGCATCTTCAAGGCGGTTGCCGGGGGCGGTGGGCGCGGGATGCGCATCGTTCAGTCTGCGGACGAGATCGCCGATGCTTTTGCGCAGGCAAGCGCTGAGGCCAAGAGCGCGTTTGGCGACGGCTCTGTCTATATGGAGCGCTATCTGGCGTCTGCGCGCCATATCGAGGTGCAGATCGTCGGGGACGGCACGGATGTCGTGCATCTGTGGGAGCGCGACTGCACCCTGCAGCGCCGCCACCAGAAGCTGATCGAGCTTGCACCTGCGCCGGCGCTTTCGCCCAAGGTTCGGCAGGGCATCCTTGATGCCGCCGTGGCGCTGGGCAAGGCGGGCGGCTATCGCGGCCTTGGGACCATCGAGTTTCTGGTGGATGCCAGCCAGCCGGGCGACACGCAGCCTTTCTTCTTCATCGAGTGCAACCCGCGCATTCAGGTGGAGCACACCATCACCGAGGAAATCACCGGGCTCGACCTTGTTGATGTTCAGCTGCGGCTGGCCTCGGGCGCGCGTCTTGATGCGTGCGGCGTCACGGACCTGCCGGTGCCGCGTGCTTCGGCTATCCAGCTCCGGATCAATACGGAGGTCATGCAGGCGGATGGCAGCGTGCGCCCGGCGGGCGGCACACTCACCCGGTTCGACATGGCCGGCGGTCCGGGCATTCGCGTCGACAGTCATGGCTTTGCTGGCTACGCGACCAACCCGCAGTTCGACTCGCTGCTGGCCAAGTTGATCATCCGCCGGGGTGATCAGGACTGGGCGGCCCTCATGCGCCAGGCGCATCGGGCGCTGGGCGAGTGCGCCATCAGCGGCGTTGACACCAACCAGTCTTTCCTGCGGGCCATGCTGGCGGATTCGCGCCTTGCCGACTGGGATGTGGATACCCGCTTCATCGAGCGGGAAGGGGCGTCGCTGGTGGAGGCTGCAGCACGGGATGACGGGCTGCGGCGGGTTGCTGACACAGCCGCTGCATCCGCCCAGCAGCACGGACCCCAGGTCGCAGCACCAGACGGCACGGTGGGGGCCGTCGCGCCGCTGCAGGGGCTGCTGGTTTCAGTGCTGGTGACGGACGGAGACGAGGTGACCGCCGGGCAGGAAGTAGCGGTGCTGGAAGCCATGAAGATGCAGCATGGCGTGACCGCGCCGCGGGCGGGCCGGGTGCGGCTTGTTGCGGCGGAGCCGGGCGTGGTGCTGGATGAAGGGGCGGCTGTGCTGTTCATCGAGCCGAGCAACAGTGCGGCGGATGCAGACGCTGTGGTTGCTGAGGTTGATCTTGATCACATCCGGCCGGATTTGCAGGAACTGCTCGACCGCATCGACAAGACCCTCGACCATCAGCGCAAGGCTGCCGTCGAGAAGCGGCACAAGCTCGGCTTCCGCACCGCACGCGAGAACGTGTCGGATCTGTGTGACGACGGATCGTTCATGGAATATGGGCAGATGGTGCTGGCGGCCCAGCGCAATCGCCGCGAGCTGGATGACCTGATCGCCAACACGCCCGCCGACGGCATGGTGGCAGGCTTCGGCGCCATCAATGGCGGGACGTTCGACGAGACCACCAGCCGCGCCGCCGTGCTGGCCTATGACTACACCGTGCTGGCCGGTACGCAGGGCTACTTCAATCACAAGAAAACGGACCGCGTGCTGGAGCTGGCCGACAAGTGGCATGTGCCCATCGTCTTCTTTACCGAAGGCGGCGGCGGACGGCCGGGCGACACGGATGTGCGCAATGTGTCGGCGACGGGTCTTGATGTCGAAACCTTCGCGACTTACGCCAAGTCTTCCGGTGCCGCGCCGCGCATCGCCATCAATAATGGCCGCTGCTTTGCGGGCAATGCCGTGTTGTTCGGTTGTTCGGACGTGACGATCGCCACCAAGTCCAGCGCCATCGGAATGGGCGGTCCGGCGATGATCGAAGGCGGCGGGCTTGGTGTCTATAAGCCTGACGAAGTCGGCCCCATTGATGTGCAGGCCAATAATGGCGTGGTCGACCTCGTCGCAGATGACGAAGCACACGGCGTGGCGCAGGCCAAGCAGCTATTGTCATACTTTCAGGGTTCGGTTGCGGATTGGACCTGCGCGGATCAGCGGCGGCTGCGGCATGTGGTGCCGGAGGACCGCAAGCGCGTCTATGACATGCGCGACGCGATAGATCTCATCGCCGACGAAGGTTCGGTGCTGGAACTGCGGCGCGGCTATGGCCGCGGGATGATCACGGCGTTTGTGCGTATCGAAGGCAAGCCCTTCGGCCTGTTCGCCAATGACCCGCATTATCTCGGTGGGGCGATTGACGCGGAAGCATCTGAGAAGGCCGGGCGGTTCATGCAGCTGTGTGACGCGTTCGGCATTCCGCTCATCTCCCTGTGTGACACGCCAGGCTTCATGGTGGGGCCGGACCATGAGGAACTGGCGACGGTGCGCCGCGCGTCCTCCATGCTGGTGACCGGTGCGAGCATTTCGGTGCCGCTGTTCATGGTGTGCCTGCGCAAGGGCTACGGGCTCGGGGCCCAGGCGATGGCAGGCGGCAGCTTTACGTCACCGGTGTTCCTCGTTTCCTGGCCGACGGGTGAGTATGGCGGCATGGGCCTCGAGGGCGCGGTGCGGCTGGGCTATGCAAAAGAGCTTGCCGCTGCTGAAAGCACCGAGGCGCGGGACGCGCTCTTTGAGAAGCTGCTTGCCGCCTATTACGAGCATGGCAAGGCGCTGAGCGTTTCGACGCTGCATGAGATCGACGCGGTGATTGACCCGATCGACACGCGCAAATGGATTGTGAACGGCATCCGCACGGTGCCGGTGGATGCCGCGCTGAGAACGCGGCGCCGCAACTTCGTGGACACATGGTAAGGAGGCAACGCCGATGAGTACCCCCACCCAGCAGGAGCTGGACGAGTTCCGCGCCGACGCGCGGGCCTGGTTTGAAGAAAACACCGTTGCCGATCCCGGCTTCATGCTGCCGCTGACCTTCATGGAAGTGGGCACGCCGCAGCAGTTCGACTTCCTGCGCGACTGGCAGAACAAGGTGTGGTCTGCAGGCTATCTGGGGGCGGCGTGGCCGGAAGCCTATGGCGGGCGCGGCATGCATCAGGCGTTCCAGGACATCGCCACCAAGGAGATGGGCCGCGCAAACGGGCCGATCATGCTCAATGCCATCGGCCTCAACTGGGCCGGGCCGCTGATTCTTGATACCGGCACCGAGGAAGAGCGCCTGCGCTATCTCAAGAACATTCTGTCTGCGGAAGATATCTGGTGCCAGGGCTTCTCCGAGCCGGAGCATGGGTCCGACCTAGGCAATGCGCAGACCAAGGCCGTCAGGGACGGCGATGAGTGGGTCATCAACGGGTCGAAAATCTGGACCACCCAGGGCAATTTCGCCAAATACATGATCCTGCTGGCGCGCACCAATCCGGATGCGCCGACCAAATATAAGGGCCTGTCCTTCTTCCTCGCGCCAATGGGTGCTGAAGGTGTTGAGACGGTGCCGATCCGCAAGCTGACGGGCGAATACGGCTTCACGCAAACCTTCTTTAACAATGCCCGCATTCCTGCGGACTGCCTGATGGGCGAAGAGGGAGAAGGCTGGAAAGTGGCCATGCGGACGCTTGAATATGAGCGCGGTGCCCGCGGCGGCCAGCCCGGCGGCTATGTGATGACCTATCCGGACATTGCCGATGTTGTGGCGCTGGCAAAAACCGCCAAATACAACGGCAAGCCGGCGCTGGATGACCCGATGATCCGCGACGAGATGGTGTCGTTACTGATGGAGGCGCGCGCCTTGCGGCTGTCGTCCCAGCGCGGGCGCATTCAGCCGCTGGTGCAGGACCGGCCGTTCTCGATCCCGCTGTCTTCCAAGCTTGCCTCGACCGAGTTCATGAAGCGCATGGCGGATTTCGCCACGCGGCTCCAGGGCATGCGGGCGGCCTATTATGTGGGCGACGACGATGCGCTTGAGCAGGGCATCTGGCAGCGCGGCTATCTCAACTCGTTCTCGGCCACCATTGGCGGCGGCACCAGCGAGATCCAGCACAACATTATCGGCGAGCACGTACTCGGACTTCCCAAGTCCTGATTGCGCAGCCCCCCTTCAAAGAGTTCAACAAATGACATTCAACAACAGCGGAAGCATCGGCTTCTCGGAAGAACAGGCGGAGCTGCTGGAAGTCGCGCAGCGTTTCGCACGGGAAAAATCACCCATCGACAAGGTCCGTGCCCTGATCGATGACGAGGCGGGCTACGACCCGGGCATTTGGGCAGAGCTGGCGGAGCTTGGCTGGCTTGCCATTGCGGTGCCTGAAGAATTCGGCGGCGTTGGTCTCACCATGGCCGAAGTGGTGCCGGTGGTTGAGCAGATGGGACGCAGCCTCATGGGCGGCCCGTTCGTATCCACTACCATCGCGGCACAGGCGGTGCTCTTCGGCGGCACGGAAGCCCAGAAGAATGACCTGCTGCCCGGCGTCTGCGGCGGAAACCCGGCGACGGTTGCCCTGATGGAAGCTGACGGCAGCTGGGACCTCACCGCCATCACCTGCGCGGCCACTCGTGACGGCGATACGCTGACGCTTGAAGGCACGAAGCTTCTGGTGACGGATGCTGCTGCGGCTGAGTGGCTGGTGGTTTCGGTCTCGCTTGGCGGCGAGGCAGCGCTCGTGGTGGTGCCGAAATCAGCGCTGGGGGCCGACGCGCTGACGCGCGAAGTGGTGATCGACGAGACGCGCCGCTCCTACAAGGTGAAGCTTGATGGCGTCACCGTGCCAGCCGCGAACCTCTTGAGCGGTGCCCCTGCGACGCAGACGCTGGCCCACATCGAGATGGTGTCGAGCTTGCTCGCGGCCGCTGAGATGTGCGGCGGTACGGCCAGCTGCATTGACTACACGGTGGACTACCTCAAGACCCGTACCCAGTTCGGCAAGCTGATTGGTTCCTATCAGGCGCTGAAGCATCCGGCGGTCGATGCGCTGCTGGAATACGAAGCCGCGCGGTCGCATCTTTATGCCGCCGCCCACAGCTTCGGCGAACAGGGCGAAGGTGAGATCGCCACGCGCATGGCCAAGGCCCAGGCGGCAACGGCCATGTCCTTTGCGGCCGACCGTGCCATCCAGTTCCATGGCGGTTTCGGCTTCACCTATGATTGTGATGCCCAGCTTTATCGCCGCCGCGCCTTCTGGGGGGATGCGCTGCATGGCGAAGCTGCACATCAGCGCAAGAAGCTGGCGGAGCTGATGTTCTGATCCAGCAAGGCTGACTTACTCGGCAAAGAGGCCCGTTCCCCAATAGGGGGCGGGCTTTTTCGTGGCCGTATGAGGGCGTTTGGTAAGTCCGGCATTAACCCTTTTCCGTCAGACTTCAGCACGAATTCGCCCAGATAAAGGCCGGAAACCGGCCGGAGTGTTGGACAGATGGTGCGCCGCAGACAGACCCTGGAACCGCTCAATGCAAAGCTTCTGGCGATGCTCGGGACCGTTGGCCTTGCCGCCTGCTCCTTCTCGCCCGACGTGCCGCAATCGCCGGTGGTTCAATCTCCCAAGGCCCAGGCGGAGTTTGTCACTGCGGAGGTGGCACCGGTAAATGCGTCTACTCCCGATGCTCGCTGGTGGCGCCTATACGACAACGCCGAGCTTGACGGCTATGTCGCCCGCGCGTTCGAACAGAACAACGACCTCAAGGCGGCGCTGGCCAATCTCGACCGGGTGCTGGCAGCGCTTGGCGAAAGCCGGGCTGAGTTTTTTCCGAGCACGGATATTTCGGCTGGTGTGACCTATGAGCGTGACGAGAGGGGCATTGTCACCTCGCCGCGCAATGACGAAGACCTGACCTACAATTCGGGTTTCAGCCTGTCCTACGAGATCGACCTGTTTGGCCGTGTGCGCAGTGGCGTCGATGCGGCGCGGGCTGATGCCGAGGCTGCTGCCGCGGCACTCCAGGCGGCCCGCATCACCGTCGCGGGTGAAACGGCGCGGGCTTACGCGGATATCTGCGCTGCCAACCAGCAGATCGCTGTCACCGAAAACACGCTCGACCTGCAGGCGCGGACGGTAGATCTCACGCGTCAGCTGACCGAAGGCGGTCAGGGAACAACGCTCGACATTGCCCGCGCTCGGGTCAACGTAGAGAATACGCGGGCCAGCCTGCCGCGCCTGCGCGCCGCGCGGGAAAATGCGCGCTTCCGCCTTGCGACACTTGTCGGCACACCGCCTGCGGAGATGGTGGAAGCCGCGGCGGAGTGCATGTCGTCCCCCATTGTTGCGTCAACAATCCCGGTGGGTGACGGGGCGGGGCTCATTGCGCGCCGTCCGGACGTGCAGGAAGCAGAAAAAACGCTGGCAGCGTCAGCGGCCCGGGTGGGGGTTGCGACGGCAGAGCTTTATCCGCGCATTACCCTTGGTGGCTCCGTCGACGTGACGGCACTGCAGGTAGCCAGCCTCAAGGAAGACGGTGCGGTCGGGTTCAATTTCGGGCCGCTGATCTCATGGTCGTTTCCGAACCAGACCGCCGCACGGGCTCGTATCCGGGCTGCTGAAGCTACGATGGCCGAGGCGCTGGCCCGGTTTGATCAGGCCGTGCTCGTGGCGCTGCAGGAGACGGAAACGGCGCTGCAGAACTACGCCGCTGAGCTCGAGCGCCAGGCAGCGCTCAAGCAGGCGCGGGATGTTGCCGCCCAGTCGGCGCAGATGGCGCGCGAGCGCTACGAGCTGGGCGCGGATGACTTCATTACAGTGCTCGACGCGGAACGCACGCTGGCCGAGGCGGACATCACCCTTGCCCAGTCGCAGGCAAGCACGACCCAGTTCCAGATCGAGCTGTTCCGTGCCCTCGGTGGTACGTGGGATGCAGCGGATATCTCGACCGCGGGTATCTAGCTCGCGGCCATAGTTTATTTTTAAAACTGACTAGCAATTCGCGTGTGAATGGCCACAATGCAGGCCGAGAGGCTGCCCCGGGGTGCATGTCCCGGGTGGCCGCATAATTGTTTCAAACATCACACGGGGCGGCGACCATGCGCACGCGAATTACAGAACTCTTCGGTATCGAGCATCCCATCATCCAGGGCGGCATGCACTTTGTCGGTTTCGCCGAAATGGCAGCGGCGGTGTCCAATGCGGGCGGCCTGGGCATCATCACCGGCCTGACCCAGGGCACGCCGGAAAAGCTCGCCGCGGAAATCAAGCGCTGCCAGGACATGACCGACAAGCCGTTCGGCGTGAACCTCACATTCCTGCCGTCGGTGACGCCGCCGGACTATCCGGGTCTGGTTGATGCCATCGTGCAGAGTGGCGTGAAAGCCGTGGAGACGGCGGGCAACAATCCCGCCCAGTGGCTGCCGACGCTGAAGGAAGCGGGCATCAAGGTGATCCACAAATGCACCTCCGTCCGCCATTCGCTGAAGGCCGAATCCATTGGCTGTGATGCTGTGAGCGTCGATGGTTTCGAATGCGGCGGCCATCCCGGTGAAGACGACATTCCCAATTTCATCCTGCTGCCCCGTGCCGCGGAAGAGCTGAAGATCCCGTTCGTGGCGTCCGGCGGCATGGCCGATGGGCGCAGCCTTGTGGCAGCGATGGCGCTGGGTGCTGAGGGTATGAATATGGGCACCCGTTTCATCGCGACGAAGGAAGCACCGGTGCATGAGAACGTGAAGCAGGCGCTGATTGAGGCTTCGGAACTCGACACCCGCCTGATCATGCGTCCGCTGCGCAACACGGAGCGGGTGCTCAAAAATGATGCGGTCGAACGTCTGCTTCAGAAGGAGCAGGAGCTTGGTGACAAGCTGTCCTTCGCCGACATCGCCGAGGAAGTCGCGGGCGTCTATCCCAAGATCATGAAGGATGGCGACATGGATGCGGGCGGCTGGAGCTGCGGCATGGTCGCTGGCCTGATCCATGACGTTCCGACCTGTCAGGAACTGATGGACCGGATCATGGGCGAAGCGGAAGAAATCATCGCCAAGCGCCTGCAGACCTTCCGCGCCGCCTAAGGCGAGCACTGCTGCAAGGCAGCGCGACGCACGAATTCGCACCCCGGACCTGCCGCCCGTGCAGGCCCGGGGTGTTTTGATTCGGAACCATCCGGCCCCGCCCCGGTTTTCCTGTCGAGTTTCAACGGCAAGAGGACCCTTTCCCGAACGGGGCGAAAACCATGAACTGGGCTGGCTGGACATCCGATTTCAAGACGAGCGCGCTGGGGCAGAAAGTTGCACAGCTTCGCGACTGCGTTCGCCCCATCCTGACCTCGCGAAAGGGCAGGGTCGGCGTCATCGGCGGCACGCTTTTCGCCGCAGCCGGTGTGGCTGCCTTCCAGTCACCGGTGCTGGCAGAGGGGTGTTACCTTCCCAGCTCCCTGTCGCTTGCCGAGGTGCGCGACGCGCGGGTCACGGCCGCCGGTCAGGATGTAGGCGGGTCCATCGTGGACGTAGTGACCACGGCCCGCGGCCGGGTCGAACACATTGTCATTTCCTATGAATCTCAAGGAGAAGCGGGCTCGTTCCTGCGTACGGTCGCGCTGCGCCCCTCCCAGATCGATATCTGCACGTCCGGGTCCGAGGCCCGCGCTGACGTTGCCCTTACCCGGGCGCAACTCGATAGCTTCCGGGATGTGGTGATCGGCATGACAGCGGCCATGCCCGCATCCGTCGACGGCGCCCCTGCATTGCGCAACGTGACTGCGCTCTATCATCCTTCGGAACTGAGCCTTGTGGCGCTCGCCGATTGGCACAAGGCGGAAGGCTCGGATGATGTTGAGTTCCGCCTCTACAAGGTCTCTGACGGCTTGCGTGTCGCTGCCGTGATGGCCGGCGATGCCGGCGGTGACATCGAGACTGCAGATAGCCGGCCAAGGGCCTTCTCGGAGATCGCCCGTCCGGCACATTCTCTCAATCAAGTGTCTTTCGCCATCTGATGTACGGCAAAACCCCGGAAAGCAGCGCTTTTCGGGGTTTTTTCATTCGACTGGAAAAAGGTGTTGCGCCGCAGCAAAAAGTGACGCTGGCGTCATTTTCAATTGAAACCGGCATTTCCCCTGCGTTACCATCCGTGCAAATGGCCGCAAGTCAGTTGCGGCAAGCCGTGACCACCTTCCGCACATAACGGAGGGGGTGCGGCGTCACGCCGTGCGGTAGCCCTCTCCCCTTAATCGGGCCCCACGCAGTAAAGGAAGGAAGTGCATCCATGTCCCAGGCCGCCATTCAGGACACCCCTGAGATCGATCATGTCGAGCGTGCGCGCACCATGCCGCTCGAAGAGCTGAACATCGCCGACCCGGACCTTTTCCAGGCCGATGCGATCTGGCCCTATTTCGAGCGCCTTCGTAAGGACGCGCCGGTGCATAAAGCGACGTCGCCGGACTTCGGTGATTACTGGTCGGTGACCCGCTACGAGGACATCATGGCGGTGGACACCAACCACCACGTGTTCTCGTCGAGCTGGGAACATGGCGGCATCACGCTGTTCGACCAGATTTCCGATTTCCAGCTGCCCATGTTCATTGCCATGGACCCGCCCAAGCATGATGACCAGCGCAAGGCCGTGCAGGGCATCGTGGCACCCAACAACCTGAAGAACTGGGAAGACCTGATCCGCGAGCGCACCGGCTATGTGCTGGATTCGCTGCCGCGGGGGGAAGCATTCGACTGGGTGGACAATGTGTCGGTGGAACTCACCACCATGATGCTGGCCACGCTGTTCGATTTCCCGTTCGAGGAGCGCCGCAAGCTGACCCGCTGGTCCGACGTGGCGACCGGCCGCAACAATCCGGACATCGTGGAAAGCGATGAGCAGTGGCGGGCAGAACTGCTGGAGTGCCTCGAGTATTTCACCAATCTGTGGAATGAGCGCGTCAACTCGGACACCCCGGGCAATGACCTCATCTCCATGATGACGCATAGCGACAGCACCAAGAACATGGACCCGATGGAGTATCTCGGGAACATCATCCTGCTGATCGTCGGCGGCAACGACACCACCCGCAACTCGATGACGGCAAGCGTCTATGCGCTCAACAAGTTCGCCGGTGAGTATGACAAGCTGCTCGCCAACCCGGACCTGATCCCGAACCTGTCGTCGGAAATCATCCGCTGGCAGACACCGCTGGCCCACATGCGCCGCACGGCGCTGGAAGACATCGAGCTCAACGGCCAGATGATCAAGAAGGGCGACAAGATTGCCATGTGGTACGTCTCGGGTAACCGGGATGCGGATGTGTTTGAAGACGCGGACACGGTGATCATCGACCGCGCCAATGCGCGCCGTCAGATGTCGTTCGGCTATGGCATCCACCGCTGCGTGGGCAATCGCCTGGGCGAGCTGCAGATCAAGATCCTGTGGGAAGAGATCCTCAAGCGCTTCCCGAAGATCGAGGTTCTGGAAGAACCGACCCGCACCAAGTCGGTCTTCGTGAAGGGCTACACCTACATGCCGGTGCGTATCCCTGCCTGAGGCGGTCACCGGCCGGCGGCGCTCGCCATCAGATGAGCCTGCCAAAAAAGCGCGGTATCCCTTGAGTTCAGGGATGCCGCGCTTTCTTTTTGCCCAGCGTCCAGGAAGTATTGCGCCGCAATAAAAATGACGCTGGCGTCATTTTTATCTGGAAGGCTGATTTCCCTCGCGTTATCGTGGTCTTTAGGAAGCATCCCTAAAACGGGAGCAGGCCGGGGCCGACGCCTCATCGCGCGTCGGGGTCCGGCCTTGTTGCATGGCGTATCGGCCGCATGCCGCCCGGCCACGCAAGACAAGCGGAAGGAACATTTCATGTCGCAAGCAGCCATCGAAACCACGCCGGATATCGATCACACCGAGCGCGCCTGGAGCATGCCGCTCAAGGATATTAATCCGGCCCAGCGCGATCTGTTCCAAAACGACGTGATCTGGCCCTATTTCGAGCGCCTGCGTAAGGAAGCGCCGGTGCATAAGGGCTATGACGAGGAATTCGGCGAATACTGGTCGGTGACCCGCTACGAAGACATCATGGCGGTCGACACCAACCACCATGTGTTCTCGTCTGACTGGACCCATGGCGGCATCACGCTGTTTGACGGGCCAGAAGACTTCCAGCTGCCCATGTTTATCGCCATGGACCCGCCGAAGCATGACGAGCAGCGCAAGACGGTGCAGCCGATCGTGGCGCCGAACAACCTCAAGAACTGGGAGCCGCTGATCCGCGAGCGCACCGTGAAGGTGCTTGAATCGCTGCCGCGCGGTGAGGTGTTTGACTGGGTCGACAATGTGTCGATCGAGCTTACGACCATGATGCTGGCCACCCTGTTCGATTTCCCGTTCGAGGAGCGCCGCAAGCTGACCTTCTGGTCCGATATGGTGACGACCGATTCCAAGACGCTGGAAGGCGGTGAGGAAGAGTGGAAGGGCCACATGCTCTCCTGCCTCGAATACTTCACCAATCTGTGGAACGAGCGGGTCAACTCGGACACGCAGGGCAATGACCTGATCACCATGCTGACCAAGGGCGAGAGCACCAAGAACATGGACCCGATGGAATATCTCGGGAACATCATCCTGCTCATCGTCGGCGGCAACGACACCACCCGCAACTCAATGACGGGCGGTCTTTATGCCCTCAACAAGTTCCCGGGCGAGTATGACAAGCTGGTCGCCAACCCGGACCTGATCCCGAACATGGTGTCGGAAATCATCCGCTGGCAGACGCCGCTGGCCCACATGCGCCGCACGGCGCTCGAAGACATCGAGCTCAACGGCCAGATGATCAAGAAGGGCGACAAGGTGGCCATGTGGTACGTGTCCGGCAACCGTGACGCGGACGTGTTTGATGATGCCGACAAGCTGATCATCGACCGCGACAATGCACGCCGTCAGATGTCGTTCGGCTACGGCATTCACCGTTGCGTGGGTAACCGTCTGGGCGAACTTCAGATCCGCATCCTGTGGGAGGAGATCCTCAAGCGCTTCCCGAAGATCGAGGTGATGGAAGAGCCGGAACGCTCCCCGGGCTGCTTCGTGAAGGGCTACAAGTACATGCCGGTGCGCATCCCGGCCTGAAGCTCTCGACGCTGAAACGGAAAGGGCGCTGCGGGAAGACCGCAGCGCCCTTTTTCGTGGCCGGGTGCGTATCGTCGGATGTCAGTCTCGCGGCTCGGCTCTCAGCCCCTTCACCAGGGCCACACAGCCGAGCAGCAGGACCGCTGCAAAGGGAAGTCCCGTGGAAACGGCGGCTGCCTGCAGCGCCGCAAGGCCGCCGCCCAGCAACAGGGCGATGGCCACCAGCCCTTCAAACAGGCACCAGAACACGCGCTGCGCCACCGGTGCATCCACTTTGCCGCCGGCGGTGATGGTGTCGATCACCAGTGATCCACTGTCGGACGATGTGACGAAGAACACGATCACCAGCACGATGCCGACGAAAGATGTGATCGCTGCCAGCGGAAGCTCGCTCAGCATGGTGAAGAGGCGAAGTTCCGTCGGTGCGTCGACAATGGCTTCAAATCCCTGGGTAACGAAGGTGATGGCGGTGCCGCCAAATGCGGTCATCCACAGGACGGAGACGATCGATGGGATCAGCAGCACGCAGAAAATGAACTCGCGCACCGAGCGTCCGCGGCTGACGCGGGCGATGAACATGCCGACGAAAGGTGACCACGAAATCCACCAGGCCCAGTAGAACGCCGTCCAGTCCTGGCGGAAATTGTCATCTTCCCTGCCGAACGGATTGGATAGCGGAACAAGCTCCGTCACATAGGCGCCGAGATTGGCAACGAAGCCCGACAGGATGGCCAGTGTCGGGCCCACGAGGATGACAAAGGCCAGCAGCATGATTGCCAGTACGAGGTTGATTTCCGACAAGCGCTTCACGCCTGCATCGAGACCCGCGACAACCGAGATGAGGGCGATGCCGGTGATACCGGCAATCAGCGTTACCTTCGAGGTTTCGCTGACGGGAATGCCGAACAGGAACTCGAGACCCGCATTTGCCTGCTCCGCCCCGTAGCCGAGCGAGGTTGCGAGTCCGAACAATGTGGCGAAGACGGCCAGCACGTCGATCACATGGCCCGGCCAGCCCCAGATGCGCTCACCGAAGATGGGGTAGAAGATCGACCTGACGCTCAGGGGCAGGCCCTTGTTGTAGGCGAACAGCGCCAGTGACAGGCCGACAACCGCGTAGATTGCCCAGGGGTGCAGCCCCCAGTGAAAAATCGTTGCAGCCATGCCGAGCCGGCGCGCGGCTTCCTCATCGCCGGCAGCACCTGCCAGCGGCGCCCAGCTTTCCGGCGCACCGGCATTATCCGCCAGAGCAGCCGAAAAGTGGGAAATTGGTTCGGAGACACCAAAGAACATCAGGCCGATGCCCATGCCGGCGGCGAACAGCATGGCGAACCAGCCTGCATAGGAATAGTCCGGTGTCGCATCCGGGCCGCCGAGGCGGATGCGCCCGAGCGGTGAAATCATGATGCCGACGACAGTCAGCACGAAAATGTTGGCGGCGGTCAGGAAGAACCAGTCGAAGCTGCTGGTGAGCTCCGGTCGCAGCCAGAACAGGAAAGCTCCGGCGGTTTCCGGAAACAGCAGTGTCAGCGCGGTGAAGAGGACGATGGTGAGACCGGAGACGACGAAGACCGGATTGTGGATGTCGAAATCGAATGGCCCAACGCTCGCTTCCACATTGTCCTGGCCGATCTCGTAATCGGTGTCGATCAGGCCCGTATTGCCCTCGGGGGTCAGGTCAGTGTCTGTCGGCATGGATCCTCTATGTCTTGTTCGCCCCGCGCGTGGCCGCACGACTGCTATGGGGGAACAATCTCGGCGCGCGCTTGTTCCATCTGTGTCGCCGCCCTAGCAGACGGGCGCGCGTGGACGCAAATTGACCAGAACGGACCGGGGAACTGGCAGGGGGACAAATCATGGCTGAAGGAGCCGCGGCATCTTTGGAAGCCAGGCAGGCTGACACTGGTCGGACGCTGATCCGGGGCCGGTTTACGGTTGCCGCCCTTGCCGCACTGACAATGCCGATGATGGCGGCGCCCGCCTGGGCTGATGGGCTCTTTGAAGTTGGGCCCGTCGAATTCGGTGGCGCGATCCGCGGCAACGTTACCTATCGCGATTACAATACGCCGGACGAGTTCGACGACTGGTTCGAGTTTGATACGCTGATTGCCCGTGCTGATTTCGATAGCGGTCGCTTCATCGGCTCCGCGCAGGGACGTCTATACTACTATCATCAGGACGGGCAGGATCATGATACGGCCTTTGTCCACCATGCATGGCTCGGTTACCGGTTCGATGACGGAAGCGAGGTGCATGCGGGTGTGCATCAGGTGCCGTTCGGTCTGCTTCCATATGCGTCTGACAACTGGTTCTTCTCCATCGCTTATTATGTCGGGCTTGAGGACGACTACGATCTCGGCTTCAAATATGTGTCGCCGGACTGGGACGGCTGGTCGCTTCAGGCGGCCTGGTACATTGGCGATGAAGGGGACGGTATCGGCCGGTCCGAAGACAGTGCCCGCTACTCCTATGACATTGTCGATGAAGGTGCGAACGGCAATGACGAGGAGAACCAGTTCAACCTTCGGGTGGCCCGCACTTTCTTTCAAGGAGATGACGACCGGTCGCTGGAACTTGGCGCGTCAGGTCAATGGGGTGAGGTGCCGAACGACATAACCGGCCAGGATGGCGATCATTGGGCTGCGGCGGTTCATCTGCGCGGGGAAGAAGGACGCTTCGGTTACGATCTCGAATTCGTCACCTACGACATCAATCAGAAAGTGCCTGCCGGTCTCAACCCTGACGTCGTACAGATGGGCGCCTTTGATTTTCCCTACAATGTGGCGTCAGGCGGCGAGATCTATCTGGCCAATCTGCGCTACTCGCCTGAGTACAAGCTGCCTTTCTTCGAAAGCTGGACCGTCTACAACAATTTCAGTGTGCTGACGAAAGATCCGTCGGGCTTTGAAGATACCATCCACAACATCACCGGGGCCTATTTTTCAAAGGGGCCCTGGTTCGTCACGCTTGATTATGGGGTGGGGCAAGGCAGCCCTTTCATTACCCGGGACTTCACAAATGGACTGGCCGCCGGCAGCAATGAGTGGGACAGCCGCATCAACCTCAATGTGGCGCTGTACTACTAGGCCATGAACCAATCGAGCACACGCGCATTCACTTCGCGCGGATAGGTGTGGGACAGGTCGGGAATAATCTCGAGTTTCACCTCGGCGCCTTTGGCGTCAAGTGTTTCAGCTGCCAACTCGGCCATCTTGGACGGGAACATCCAGTCGAGCGCGCCGTGCACCACATAAACAGGAAGGCCATCCAGGCGATCCGCCGAGGCCATCTCGCCCAGCATGGGGTGGAACGCGGTTGACATAGGGGCAAGGTGGGTGAACGGGCTCTCGTCGCGCAGGCCTGTCACGTAGGAAAACGTGCCGCCATCGCTCATGCCGGTCAGCAGCAGTTTCGTGCCGTCGACATTCCAGCGGCTTCGAATATGCGCCAGCATGGCGTCGAGGTTCGGGCTGTCCATGTCATCGCCCATCAGTGACCACGTATCGCCACGTGATGTGGGCGTGACGAGGATGATGCCACGGCTGCGGGCCTCCCGCAGCCAGCTCCACAGGAAGCTGCGCCCGTGGCCGGACCCGCCATGCAGCGCCATCACCAGCGGGTAGGCGCGTGATGGGTCATAGTCTTCCGGCACGTAAAGCGAGAACCCGCCGCGCTCTTTTTTGTCATTGCTTGCTTCGATAACGCCCGTGTCGGCACGGTTGGCGCCATCTGAAAGGGCTGCCAGCCGCTCCTGGTCATCGCGCATGCCGGGTTCGAGGAAGTATCGGCTGACCGGCGGTAGGATCGCCGCCAGCGGATAAAGGGCTTCGTTGGCGCGTGGTGCGTGGCGCAGGGCCTTGAAGGCGTCGAGGATGAAGTTCTCGGCATGCTTGGCAGCAGCCAGTTCTCCGTAAGCGGATAACACTTCTTCCGCCGCCGTCAGCAGACGGTCGCGCACCGGCAGCAAATGCTCCGGCCATGGGGCGGCTTCAAATACCGGGCGGGCATCTCGGATACCCATGTCCACGCCAGCCACATGGTCCACGAGGTCATCGATCTGCGGCGGGTGCAGTTTGCGTGTGACGTCTTCCAACGTGTCGAGCGCCACCAGCAAAGGAGGCAGCATGGCCGTCATGGCCTCGATGAGCTGGGTGTTCTGGTCGGGCGTGTCGGACATGGGAGGTCTGCCTGGCAACGGTCGGAATCACAATGCGGGGGCAGTTGGCCATGAAATGGCGGCAGGCGCAAAAGCCTGCTCTTTGTCATCAGGCTTGCCGCTAAGAGTTCGTTATGCCAGCACGGATATAAAAGAAAGCGGGGAAACCGCTTGAAAAACAAGCAATTGCGGGAGGGATCATGCCAGCACCAGCTGCCATGAAAGGGCCGCTTGCGGCGATTGTCGCAGGGGCCGAAAGGGTTTTGTTCGCCAATCGGCGGCTCGTGCTGATCCTGTTTGCGTGTCTCACGCTGATCACCGGCATGCTGGCGACTCAGTTGAAAGTGGACGCAGGCTTCTTAAAGCAGCTCCCATCCGAGCATCCCTTCATCCAGACGTTCACCGACTACCGGGAAAAACTACCCGGCGCGAACGCGGTCATGGTGGTGGTCGAGGCGAATGACGGGGACGTCTGGACGCCCGACTTTTTCCGTCGGTACTACGACATCTCCGACGAGGTCTTCTATCTGCCGGGCGTTGACCGGGCCACGATCCGCTCCATGTGGACGCCCAACACGCGGGTGATGGAGATCACCGAAGAGGGCTTCCTCGCCTACAATCTCATCCCGGCTGCGGTAACGCGCGACGGCATAACCCCGGAAGCGCTTGAGCGGATCCGCATTGATACAGTGCGCGGCGGCTTTGCGGGGCAACTCGTCAGCCACGACAACCGGTCGGTGATGATCCGCTTTGAGCTGGCCGAGATAAATCCGGTGTCCGGGGAACGGCTGGATTACATCGAACTTGCACACCGGCTTGAGACCGGCATTCGCCAGAAGTTCGAGGATGATGTCACGACGATCCGCATCATCGGCTTTGCAAAGGGCATTGGCGACATCGCGGATGGAGCCGCAGGCGTCGTCTATTTCATGGGGATTGCCCTGCTGCTGACGGCGCTGGCGGTCTATCTCTATGCGCGCTCCGTGCGCCTCACCCTGCTGGCGGTCGGTAGTTCGCTTGCGTCGGTCATCTGGCAGTTCGGAGTCCTTGAACTGCTTGGCTACGGGCTTGATCCGCTGGCGATCCTGGTGCCGTTCCTTGTCTATGCCATCGGCGTCAGCCACGGGGTTCAGCAGATCAACCTTTTCACCTCCGAGGTGATTGACGGGTCGAGTGCGGAGCAGGCGGCGCGGGCGACCTTCAGCCGGCTCTTCCTGCCGGGGTCGATGGCCCTGATTACAGATCTGGTCGGCTTTCTCACGCTTGCTCTTGTGCCCATCCCCATCATCCAGGAAATGGCGGTGGTGGCCACGGTCGGCATCGCACTCAAGATCGTCTCCAACCTCATCATGCTGCCACTGCTTGCGTCCTACATGACGCCGCGCCCGAAATTCGTCGCCCAGGTGCAGCGCCTGCGCGAGGGCCGCGCGCGGATGATGCGCCGGCTGGGTGGCGTTGCGCGGCCGGGGCCGGCCAAGCTGGTGCTTGGTGTCAGCGCAGTTCTGTTTGCCGTCTCTATCTATGAATCCCGCGACCGTCATGTGGGTGACCTGCATGCGGGCCTGCCGGAGCTGAGGGCTGATGCGCGCTACAATCAGGATGTCGAGTTCGTCACGGAAAACTTCGGCGTCTCGCTCGATGCGTTTGTCACTGTGATGGAACTGCCGAACGAAGCCTGTATCGACCATCGCTACATGGTGGCGATGGAGGATTATGGCTGGCACCTTGAAAACGTGCCGGGTGTTGTCGGTGTTGTGTCGGCCGCCACGGTAGCGCGCAACAATATGCGCCTGTGGATGCAGGATGATCTCAAATGGCGCACGCTGCCGCGCGCGCAATCCACCCTGGCACTTGTGACGGCGCCCATTCCCACGAGCACGGGCCTCATAAACAGGCGCTGCGATACCATGCCGGTGATTGCGTTCCTGTCGGATCACAGGGCGGAGACAGTCAAGCGGGTGGTGGCCGCAGCGGAGAATTACATCGCGTCCAATGATGACAAGCTGGAGGGGCTCACCTTCCGTCTTGCCACGGGTAATGTGGGCATCATTGCCGCCACCAACGAGGTCATTTCGGAGAATGAGCTGCCGATGCTGCTCTATGTCTTCGGCGCCATTATCATTCTTGTCAGCCTCGCTTACCGGGATGTCCGGGCTGTCATCTGCTGCTGCGCGCCGCTGCTGGTCGCCACCTTCATGGGCTACTGGTTCATGACGGAGCTGGGCATCGGCCTCAAGTCGTCCACCCTGCCGGTCCTCGTGCTGGCGGTGGGGATCGGCGTGGATTACGCGTTCTACATCTACAACCGGCTGCAGTTCCGGCTGGATGAGGGGCTGGCACTGGAAGAGGCCTTCCCGCTCGCCATGCAGGAGACGGGTATGGCTGTGGTCTTCACCGGCCTGACGCTTGCCATCGGTGTTGCCAGCTGGGCGTTCTCGGCGCTGAAGTTCCAGGCGGATATGGGCCTGCTTCTGTCCTTCATGTTCCTGGTGAACATGGTGGGCGCGGTGACGTTGCTGCCGGCGCTGGCCTGGGCGCTGGAGCGGCTGCTGCCGCGCCGGCAGAAGGGATAGTCACTCCGCTGGCTGGTGGCCTGTGCGTGCTTGCGGGTGTTCACGCTCCAGCCGGCGGCGGACGTCGCCGGGCGAGCCCGTGCCGCGCGCGAGCAGGTTGTAGGCTACCGGCACGACGAACAGGGTCAGGGCGACGGATGCCAGTACACCGGCCAGCACCACCACGCCGATGACAGCGCGGCTTTCGGCGCCGGCACCCGAGCCGATAATCAGCGGAACGGTGCCGGCTGCGGTGGTGATGCCGGTCATGAGGATCGGGCGGAAGCGGGTGACGGAGGCCTCGCGCAGCGCCTCGGCGAACTCGACACCCTGATCACGCAATTGGTTGGCAAACTCCACGATCAGAATGCCGTTCTTGGCGGCGAGGCCGACCAGCATCACCAGGCCGATCTGGCTGTAGATATTGATGGTTGCCCCTGCCAGCCACAGACCGAACAGCCCGCCGCCGATCACGACCGGCACGGTCAGCATGATGATCAGCGGATGGACAAAGCTTTCGAACTGGGCCGACAGCACCAGGAACACGACAGCGATGCCGAGCATGAAGACGAAGAGCAGGGCGCCTCCCGCCGTGAAGTAGTCACGGCTTTCGCCCTTGTAGTCTACCACCACTGTTTCCGGCAGTTTTTCGTCAACGATGGTGTTGAGGTGCGCGATGGCGTCGCCCAGCGACAGGCCTTCGGCCAGGTTGGCCTCAAGGGTAAGGGCGCGGATGCGGTTGTAGCGGTTGAGGGTCGTGGAGCCCGCAAATTCCTGGATCGTCACGAGGTTCGACAGGGGAATGAGTTCGCCGGACCGCTCTGACCGTACATAGATGTTTTGAAGGTCGGTTGGTGTGCGCTGGCTTTCACGCTCACCTTCCAGGATCACCGGATATTCCTCGCCGCCATCGATGTAGGTGGTGACATTGCGGCCGCCGAGCATGGTCTCCAGCGTGCGACCAATTTCAGAGACGGTGACGCCGAGTTCGGCGGCACGGTCATAGTCCACATCCACTTCCACCTGCGGCTGGGTTTCCTTGTAGTCCCAGTCAATGCCTTGCAGGCCTGGATTGTTGGTCTCAAGCTCAGTGAGCATGATGTCGCGCCATTCGGCCAGCTCATCATAGGTGCCGCCCCCGATGACGAATTGCAGGGGCTTGTTGGTGCCGCCGCCGAAGCCGCGCCGCATCACGGGAAAAGCCCGTACGCCCGGAAGGTCCGAGAGCTTGGCGCGGATTTCATCCATGATGACAAAGGCCGACCGGCGTTCGGACCAATCCGCCAGCACCGAGATGACGATGCCGGTGTTAAAGGCGGTGATGTTGCCGAAGCTGCGTGGGCTGCGCACCAGCAGCGTTTCCATCTCGCCGCTGTCGAGATAGGGCACGAGGCGGGCTTCGATCTCGTCCATATACTCGTTCATGAAGGCGTGGGTCGCGCCCTCCGGTCCGTTGACGATGATGAAGAACGCGCCCTGGTCTTCCTGCGGGGAGTATTCCGCAGGCAGCGCATTGTAGAGCAGCGCTGTACCACCCAGCAGAGCGATAAACGTTGCAAACACGATGAGGGGGTGCGTAAGCGACCATTCGAGCGCCCCTGCATACCAGTCGCGGGAAGCTCGCAGCAGGGCTTCAACGCGGGCACTGATCCCGCTTTCCGCCGAGTTGGGCCGCAGGATCTTGGAGGCGATCATCGGTGAGATTGTGAGTGCCACGAGGCTGGAGATAGCGACGGCTGCAGCCATGGTCAGGGCGAATTCGGCGAACAGACGGCCGATGTCCCCCTCTGTGAAGGCGATTGGTACGAAGACCGAGATCAGCACCATTGTGGTCGCGATGACGGCGAAGCCCACCTGGCGGGTACCTTCGAAGGCCGCCACGAGTGCGGTTTCGCGATTTTCGTCCATGCGCCGCTGAATGTTTTCCAGCACCACGATGCTGTCATCCACCACCAGGCCGATGGCGAGTACCAGGGCGAGCAGGGTCAGCAGGTTGATCGAGAAACCGAGAATCAGCAGGAGGGTGAAGCTGGCGGTGATCGAGATGGGCACGGTCACGGCCGGCACCAGCATCGCGCGGATATTGCCAAGGAAAGCAAGGATCACCAGCACCACCAGCACCATGGCAATGGCCAGTGTCTTGTAGACTTCGTTGATGGCGCCTTCGACGAAGATGGAGGTGTCGAAGCTGACGGTGATTTCCATGCCTTCCGGCAGGGTCGGGTTCAAGCGGTCCGCCTCTGCCTTGGCGGCGCGGGCCACGTCGATCGTATTGGCTGTGGACTGCTTGACGATACCGATGCCGATGCGCGGCAGGGTGTTGCCGCGGAAGAAGGTTCGATCCTCGTCGGCGGAGCGTTCCACGCGGGCCACGTCTCCCAGACGCACCAGGTATCCGTCTTCACCTCGCGCCAGAACAAGGCGGGAGAAGTCCTCGGCATCGTTGAAAGAACGTGCCACCCGCACGGTGAATTGGCGCTCGAGGCTCTCAACAGCGCCGGCCGGCAATTCCACGTTCTCGGCGCGCAGTGCGCGCTCCACGTCCGACGCGGTGAGACCGCGGGCCGCCATTTCCATCCGGTCGAGCCAGACGCGCATGGCGTAGCTCTTGGCACCGGAGAGGCGCACGCGCGCGACACCCGGCAGCACCGAGAAGCGGTCGGCTACGTAGCGCTCTGCAAAGTCGGTCAGCTCCAGCGTCGACATGTTGGGGCTGGAGAGCGACAGCCAGACGATTACGCTTTCATCTGCGTCCCGCTTCTGCACCTCCGGCGGATCCGCCTCATCAGGCAGGTTGTCGACGATCCGCGAGACGCGGTCGCGCACGTCATTTGCGGCTGAATCCACGTCGCGGCCGGTCTTGAACTGGATGGTGACGTTGCTCTCGCCGTCCTCGCTTGAGGACTGGATGAAATCGATGCCCTCGATGCCGGAGATGCGGTCTTCGATGATCTCGGTGATGCGGGATTCAACGATCGAGGCCGCGGCACCCGGATAGGCGGTTTCGATCGTGACGACCGGTGGATCGATGTCCGGATACTGACGAAGTGGCAGCTGGGTGAAGGACACGATGCCGAACACGACCAGCAGGATGCCCAGCACGGCGGCAAAGACCGGGCGGGTCACGGACAAATCGGACAGGAACATGGGCGCACTCCGTCGGGCGGCAGCAGCGGTTTCACATTAGCGGGGCCTGCACCTTGTGTGATGCAGGGAAATTTCTTGCGGGCGCGGGAGCTCAGCCGCCGACAGGCTGGCTGGTGGCTGCGTCCGGACCCAGAAGCTCTTCCAGGGTGTCGCCGCTCTTGCTCACAGCCTTGACCTCAATGGCCTGCCCGGGGGTGAGCTGGCTGGCGCCACGGGTCACGACCCGGTCGCCGACGGAAAGACCGTCGATCACCTCAACTTCGCCGGGGCGGCGGGTGCCGAGGGTTATCTTGCGCCGTTCGGCAACGGGCTTCCCGTCTTTTTCCACGGCCACATAGGCATAGGTCTCGCGTGCGATGGGCACGATGGCGTCTTCGGAGATTGTCACGGCGCGGCGCGGGTTGCGCAGCAGTTCCACGGTCATCAGTAGGCCTGGGCGCAGCACGCGGTCGTCATTGGCGAGCAATGCGCGCACGATGATGGAGCGGGTGACCGGGTCGATCTCGTTGTCCAGGCTTGAAATCTCACCTTCGAACTCGCGGCCCTCCAGTGCACGGGCCCGGGCGCGGATGGCGAGGCCGGGCTCGATGGTGGAGAGGTATGCGGTGGGGACAGAGAAATCGAGCTTCATGACGCTGTCGTCATGGATCCGCGTGATGACGTCACCGGGTGCGACCAAGGCGCCGACGGAAATCCGGCGCAGGCCGACCACACCGTCGAAGGGTGCCGTAATGACGCGGTCCTTCAGACGCGACTGCAGCGCCCGGCGTCTTGCCACGGCGGTCTCGTAGGAGCGCTTGCGCTCATCCAGCACCGAGCGGGAGATGGTGCCCTGGCCGACAAGGCTCTGGGCGCGGTTCAGCTGGCGGCGAGCTTCATTGGCGGCTGCGTTTTCCTCTTCGAGGAGGGCGCGTTCCTCGCCGTCCGCCATGGTCAGCAGGGTGTCGCCTGCCGCAACGCGGGCCCCGTCGTCGAAATAGACGCCGGTAACCGTGTCGGTGACGGTCGCCGTAATCTCGACGGTCTCATTGGCACGCAGCGTGCCGATTGCTTCGATACGGTCGACGAACTCAGTCTCGGCGGCTTCCTGTACAAAAACAGGGACGGGGCCGCCGCGGCCCTGAGCCTGGGTGGGGGCTGCGAGGCCGCCGATGCTGACGGCGCTACAGATGGCCGCGAAAAGAGAAACTGAATAACGCATAAAATGTTCCGAACCGGCTTGGGGTCCGCCAAAAGGGGCATGGCGGCGGCCAGATGCGGGACCCGGGAAATTGGGTGAGGCCCCGGCATCGTAGGGGACTTATAAGACGGTTATACGGTGTGGCGGCGGCAATGCCGTCGTTCGCCTATGACCGTCAGCCTTCAATCAAGCTCCACATAATAGTGTACGCACGGGAAAATGGGAAAATGACAATTTCTTGTGACTGGACTGTCTGCAAAGTGGCGCCATTTCCCGAAGCACGTTCTGCATCGACCCGAATGATCCGGAGACAGACAAGATGACGACCGAAGCCCTGGATGTATGCGCCTATCTGGAACGCGCAGCGGATGCGCTGGACCTGAGCGAGGATGTGCGGGAAGTGCTCATGCATCCCACCCGTTCGGTTTCTGCCAGCATCACGGTGCGCATGGGTGACGGTTCCCTCAAGACATTTCCGGGCTGGCGGACGATCTATTCGAATGCTCTCGGCCCCGCCAAGGGCGGCATTCGCTTTCATCCGACGGTGGACGAGCATGAGGTCAACACGCTGGCCTTCCTGATGACTTTCAAGAACGCTCTCGCGGGGCTGCCTTTCGGTGGCGGCAAAGGCGGCGTGGCGGTCAATCCGCGCATGCTGTCCCGACATGAGCTTGAACGTCTGGCGCGTGGATATGTGCGGGCGCTCAAACATGATCTCGGCACGGGCCGGGACATCCCGGCGCCGGACGTCAATACCAATGGAACGGTCCTTGCCTGGATGGCGGATGAGCTGGCGGCGCTCGAAGGCACGGCGCACACGGCCAGCATCACCGGCAAGCCGATCGTGCTGGGAGGCATTCCGGGACGTGCCGAGGCCACGGGCCGGGGGGCGGCGAAAGTCACCATGGCGCTGAAAGACCATCTTGGCCTTAAGGATGGTGCAAGCATCGCGATCCAGGGTTTCGGCAATGCCGGCGTTCAGTATGCCCATGACATGCATGAAGCCGGATACAAGATCGTCGGCCTGTCGGATTCTTCCGGGAGCGTGTACTCAGCCGATGGGTTTGACCCATCGGAGGCAGAAGCTTTCAAGGCAGAGCACCGCGGACTCAAGGGCTTCGCTGATGAAGCGCCGGGAGATGATCTGCGCCGGGCTGAGGCAGACATACTGGTCCCGGCGGCGCTGGGCGGGTGGATCGATGGCGACAGCGCTGAGACGGTCGAGGCCGGCGTCGTGGTCGAAGTGTCCAACCAGGCCTGTACGGTTGGTGGCGGCGACCGGCTGGAAGAGCGCGGTATCCACGTGGTGCCGGATATCCTGGCCAATTCGGGCGGCGTGAGCGTTTCCTATCTCGAATGGGTGCAGAACCGCTCCGGCGAAGAGATGACCAAGGAACAGGTCTTCGACAATCTTGACCGGCGCATGGAGCGGGTCGCACGCCAGGTCGCCTCGCGGGCGGCTGATGATGGTGTCGGCTTGCGGGCGGCGGCCTACCGCATAGCTGCCGCGCGCCTTGCCGAAGCAATCGAGAGCATGGGGACGCGGCGGCTGTTCAACGAATAGGCGCCGACCGGCCTCGATCTTCTGCCTTCTATCAAGTCCCTCCCCGGATTGTGCTAGCATTCAACACGGCAAAGCCGGGCTGAACCGGCACGAACCGGGGGAGGATTTTCATGACTGTTGCTGTCCTGTGCATCGCCGCAATGGCGCTGCTCATCTTTTTGCTCGGGTTCTGGGTTTCTATCCAGCGCGGGCGCACCAGCGTTATCACCGGTATCCAGGATGACCCGACCAGCGGTCTCAACAAGGCCGTCCGGGCGCATGGCAATGCCACCGAATATGTGCCGATCCTTGCGGTGCTCATGCTCTATCTGGGGCTGCAGGCCGACATGGCGGACTGGGTCATGTGGTCGATGGTGGTGGCTGCTGTCAGCCGCTATCTGGTGGTGATCGGGTTTCTGACCTGCAAGACACTTGAAAAGCCGCATGTGCTGAAGGCGGTGGGTGCGCTGGGCACTTATCTCGCCGGCATCGCCATGTGTGTCGCAGCCTACCTGACGGTCGCCTGAGCCGCCTTGGCCGCGAATGTTGATCCAAGCCTGAAAGCCCTGCTGCCTGATGTGGCGGCGGGGCTTTTGCATGCTGTGCCCGGCCGCTTCGGTTTGCCTGTTGCGGGCATCTGCGGCGCTCAGGGCAGCGGCAAGACGACTTTGGCCCATGCGCTTGAGGCTGAGCTTGCGGCGCAAGGCGTGCGAGCCCTGACGCTGTCGCTGGATGACTTTTATCTTCCGAAGGCGGAGCGTTTGGCGCTGGCGCAGGATGTGCACCCGCTCTGCGCGACACGCGGTGTGCCCGGTACCCATGACATGGCGCTGTTTGCGGATGTGCTGGCGAGGCTTGCCGCCGCATCGCCTGACGCGGAGACACCCATTCCCCAATTCTCCAAGCTTGATGATGACCGGTTGCCTTTCGCGGACTGGCCGCGGATCTCGGGGCGGCCTGACATCGTGCTGTTCGAGGGCTGGTGTGTTGGGGCGTCACCGCTTGCCGCATCTGCCCTCGAGGCGCCGGCCAATGCGCTGGAAGCCTCCGAGGATGCGGACGGGGTGTGGCGGTGCTGGTTGAATGGCTGTCTTGCCCGGGACTACTGGCCGCTGTGGCAGGATCTGGCGCCGCTCATTCTCATTCGTGTGCCGGGGCTTGAGAGCGTCGTGCAGTCGCGCCTCATACAGGAGGCGGGGCTTGCGGCGGCTGATCCGTTGAAGCCGCGGATGGATGAAGCGGCCGTGCGCCGATTTGTGGCGCATTATGAGCGGCTGACCCGGCATATCTGGGCGGAGATGCCGGCCCGCGCGCATCTTGTGCTTGACCGGGATGACGGGTTTTCATTTTCGATTGCCGCGCCCATTTCCAATTGACCGGGCGATGGGGTAGAACCGCCGCCAATCTGACATTGAAATCCTCTGTCGAAGGAGACCCTGCAATGGATCAGGATCCTGTTGTCATCGTCGGCGCCAAGCGTACCCCCATGGGCGGGTTTCAGGGCGATCTGTCATCGGTCAGCGCGCCGGAACTGGGCACCCATGCCATCAAGTCAGCGCTTGAAGATGCGGGCCTTGGGGCTGATCAGGTGGATGAGGTGATCATGGGCCTGGTGCTACCGGCCGGCACCGGTCAGGCGCCCGCGCGGCAGGCATCGCGCCATGCAGGCATTCCGGATGAGGCCGGTGCCACCACCATCAACAAGGTGTGCGGCTCCGGCATGAAGGCCGCAATGCTTGCCCATGACGGGCTTCTGCTCGGCAATGCCACTGTGGTTGTCGCCGGCGGCATGGAGAGCATGACCAATGCGCCTTACCTCTTGCCCAATGCCCGCGGCGGCATGCGGCTGGGCCATGGGCAGGTGAAGGACCACATGTTCCTGGACGGTCTTGAGGATGCCTATGAGGAAGGCCGCGCCATGGGTACGTTCGCCGAGGACACGGCGGAGAAGTACCAGTTCACGCGCGAGGCGCAGGACGCCTATGCCATTGAGAGCCTGAAGCGCGCCAAGGCGGCCAATGAGGGCGATGCCTTTAAGGGCGAGATCGCGCCGATCACGCTCAAGACCCGCAAGGGCGAGGTGACGGTCTCAGCCGATGAGCAGCCCTTCAAGGCCTCGCCGGAGAAGATCCCCAATCTCAAGCCCGCCTTCCGCAAGGACGGCACGGTGACGGCGGCGAACTCAAGCTCGATCTCCGATGGGGCGGCGGCCATGGTGCTGATGCGCAAATCCGAAGCTGAAAAGCGGGGCCTTACGCCGATTGCGGCCATTCGCGCGCATGCGACCAACTCCCACGCGCCTGAATGGTTCACCACGGCGCCGGTGAAGGCCATCGAGAAGGTGGTGACGAAGGCCGGCTGGACGACTGATGAGGTCGACCTTTACGAGATCAACGAGGCCTTTGCCGTGGTCCCCATGGCGGCGATGCATGATCTCGGCCTCAGCCACGACAAGGTCAACATCAATGGCGGCGCCTGCGCGCTTGGCCATCCGCTCGGGGCGTCCGGTGCCCGCGTGATGGTGACGCTGATCAATGCGCTGCGCAGCCAGGGCAAGACAAAGGGCGTTGCGTCTCTGTGCATCGGCGGTGGCGAAGCCACGGCGATTGCACTGGAGATGTTGAACTAGCTTTCCGCGCTTTCGAGACAAAAGCCCCGCCCGGGTCAACCGGTGCGGGGCTTATTGTTAGGCGGTCCGCTCAATCCGATAGACGAAGGCCGGCGGTATGTTGCGCAGGGCCATGCCTTCGTAAGTTGCCTTCAGGCCGAACGCGTCCAGCACGTCCTGGCTGATGGGGCAGCGGGGCTTGTAGGTGAACTGGCGGTAGTAGCCGCCGGGTTTCAGCCGCGCGAAGCTGCCGCGCATGATGGCGCGGTGGTTATCTCCGGACATGTTGACCAGCGGCAGCCCGCTGATCACCGCATCCAGATCCCGCACGTCGTCGGGCAGGGTATCAATCTCGAAGGCTGAATGGTCATGAATGCGCGCGCCGGGGAACCGGGCGCGCAGGCTCTGGATGAAATCCGGGTTCATCTCAATCACGTTAAGCCGCTCCCCGGTGACACCCGCCCGTGCCAGGCCGCGTGTCAGGGTGCCGGTGCCGCCGCCCAGTTCCAGCACCGTCTGACCCGCTCCCAGCCCGCGCGCCATGAGCCCGGCAAGCACCTGACCCGATGGTGCGACGGCTCCAATGCTTTTGGGATTGCGCAGAAAGGCCTTCAGAAAGGCAAGGGGAGAGGCTTTTGCGTCGGGTGAACTAATGACAGTCATCAAATCAGTGTTATAGAAGAAGCAAGGCGCGGTTGCAGTGATGTGCGCGGACGGAACTGTGCCAGACTTACCGTCTGCCCGTCTCGGCTTGCAGCGAAAAAGCGCCGAAAAAACAACAGGAGGACAGGGATGAGTGACGTCAGCCAGAAGGATGCCAGTGCGGCAACGGCCAAGGCAAATGCGGCTGTGAAGACAGGGGTTCTTGATTTCTCCGACCGGCAGAGTTTTGACGACGCGCAGCGCGGGTTTATCGCCACCCTTGATCCGATGACGATCATCCGCGAGAGCGACGGGAAAGTGACCTACGACCTGGAGGCATCGAAATTCCTCGCGGGCGACGCGCCGGATCATGCCAATCCCAGCCTGTGGCGGCAGGCGCAGCTCAACGGCCTCAATCACGGTCTTTATGAAGTTGTGCCGGGGCTCTACCAGGTGCGCTCCTTCGACATCGCCAACATGACCCTCATCAAGGGCGACACCGGCTGGGTTATCATTGACCCGCTGACGTCCTCAGAAAGCTCGGCCGCGGCGCTGGCACTCGCCAACAAGGAATTGGGTGAGCGGCCTGTGTCCGCCGTGATCATTACCCACAGCCATGCGGATCATTTCGCCGGCACGCTCGGCGTGGTTGATCCGGCCGATGTGGCGTCCGGCAAGATCCCGCTGGTGGCACCTGAAGGCTTCACCAAGGAAGCCCTGTCGGAGAACGTGCTTGCGGGGCCGGTGATGCAGCGCCGGGCCACCTATATGTACGGCAATCTGCTGAAGCCGGACCCGAAAGGCTTTTTGACAACCGGGTTGGGGGCGGCCCTTTCCATGGGGTCGACGGGCTTCGTGCCGCCGAATGATCTTATCTGCACCACCGGTGAGACGCGGGTGCTCGATGGCATCGAGATCGAATTCCAGATGACGCCGGGCACAGAAGCGCCGGCGGAGATGGTCTTTTATTTCCCGCAGTTCAAGGCGCTGTGCATGTCGGAGATCACCTCCCACCATTTGCACAATGTCTATACGCCGCGCGGAGCGCAGGTGCGCGATGCGCTTGCCTGGTCTGAACAGATTCAGGAGAGCATTGATCTGTTCGGTGACCGGCTGGAAGTCGAGTTTGCATCCCATCACTGGCCGATCTGGGGCCGGGACCGGGCGGTGGACTACCTCAAGAAGCAGCGCGATCTTTACAAATACATTCACGACCAGTCGTTGCGGCTGGCCAATCTTGGCTACAACAAGGAAGAGGTGGCGGAGCAGCTGGCGCTGCCGCCATCGCTGGCCAAGGAGTTCTATAACCGAGACTATTACGGGGCGCTGGCGGCCAATGCGAAGGCGGTCTACGTCAAGTATCTGGGCCATTTCGACGGTAACCCGGCCAATCTCTTCCCGCACCCGCCGGTGGCGGCGGCCACCCGCTATGTGAAGTTCATGGGCGGGGCCGACAATGTCATCGCCCAGGCCCGCCAGAGCTTTGAGGAAGGCGATTATCGCTGGGTTGCCGAAGTGCTGAACCATGTTGTGATGGCAGACGAGACCAATCAGGACGCCCGGCTTCTGCTGGCCGATGCCCATGAGCAGCTGGGCTATCAGGCTGAATCCGGCGTCTGGCGGAATTTCTATCTGTCTGCCGCCATGGAGCTGCGCCACGGGGTGCCGGAAAGCCGGCCGCTGCAGGTGAGCGAGGGGATGGCTGCGGGCATGCCGCTTGAAAACCTGTTCCAGGCCATGGCCGTGCGCCTCAACGGGCCGAAGGCGGACGGCAAGGCATATGCGTTCAATTTCGACTTCACGGACACGGGTGAGAAATACACGCTGACCCTTGGAAACTGTGTGCTCAACACTTTCCCGGGCCGCCATGACGCCAACCCCACGGCAACGCTCAGGATCTCGTCGCTCGACTTCAAGCTTCTGATGCTGCGGGTGCGGGATGCGGGCGATCTGATGGGCGACGGGCGGCTGGTGATCGAGGGCGACGCGCTGGCCTTTGCTGATCTCGGCAGCCTGTTCGACCAGTTCTCCCCGCGCTGGCCCATCGTGACGCCGCGGCCTGCCTGGGACTGAGGCGGGATCACACACTGACGAATAGGGGCGGCTGCCTGTTGGGCATGCCGCCCCTTTCCGTTCCGGCATCGGGCGTACTAGGCTCGGCCCCGAAACAAAAGGGGACCGGGGATGGCAACTTCCAGCGTGGCAGATCTCGACGCGGCTTTTTCATCCAGCTACCGCCAGGCGCGCGAGCGATTTCGGGCCGCGGCCACGCAGGCGGGTTTTACGCTCGCCGAATATGTGAATGACCGGGCAACGGGCCCGGAGGGTGAGGTGCTTGCCACAGATGTGGCGATCAAGGGCCCGGCGGACGCTGATCGGGTGGTGATCCTGTCGTCCGGCACCCATGGAATCGAGGGCTATTGCGGGTCGGGGTGTCAGGTCGCGCTCCTATCGGCGGGCGAGTTCGACGTCCTGCCATCCAATGTGCGGGTGGTTCTGGTTCATGCCCTCAATCCCTATGGCTTTGCCCACAAGCGGCGGGTGAATGAGGACAATATCGACCTCAACCGCAACTGCCTGGACTTTGCCGCAGGTGTGCCAACCAACACCGACTATGAAGACCTTCACCCGGTGCTTGCGCCTGAAGACTATGGCTTGCGTCCCGCGCACTGGGACGCGCAAGTGGGGGAGTGGATCAAGGCGCGTGGTTTTCCAGCCTTTCAGGCAGCCGTTTCGAGCGGCCAGTACACACGGCCCGACGGGTTGTTCTACGGCGGTTTGGCACCGTCCTGGTCTGCCAGGACATTCCGCCAGATTGTCGGGGAGGCGGCCGGCAGCGCCCGTGACATCCTGCTGATGGATATCCATACGGGGCTGGGGGCGTTTGGCGAGCTTGAGAAGATCGGTCTAGGCAACCAGGTTGCCATCGAGCGGGCCCGACGGATATGGGGCAGCGATGTCACCAATCTGGCAGGCGGCGAAAGCAATTCCGCGCCTGTCAGCGGGGATATCAGCGTGCCCTTCTTCGAGGAGCTTCCTGCAGGTGCGCAGGGCACGGCCATCGCGCTGGAGTTCGGAACGGTGGATGGTGTCGCTGTCCTGAAGGCGCTGCGACTTGACAATTGGCTTTACACTCAGGTCGAGCCGGAGGCGAAACAAGACTTGCAGAAAGTGGCAGAGATCAAGGCGACCATCGAAGCGGCGTTTTATCCCGACGATGATCGCTGGCGTGTTTGCGTGTATGAACTGGCGCGCGATGCGGTGCGGCAAGGGCTTTCTGCAAGCTAGTTGTCGATTAGCTGGCGATCAATCGAGGGCCCGGGTGTGGCGCTTGTCCTCGGGTAACCAGTAAAGCTCACCGTCTGCTTCAAGATCCACGTCGTCGACGCCGATGCCGTCGAACGGGTTTTCAAGGGCATCCTGGATGTTGTCGAGGCCCACCAGAACAAAGGCGAAAGCAACGGCCATGGCATAGCCGAACGGCGCACCTGCGGTGGCAGCGATGCTCGCGTAGAGCGGTGCGAACAGCATCGGGAAAATGTTCAGGTAAACCTTGGAATAGGCGCGCAGTGACGCCGGTGTGCGGTAGTCCGAGATGGCGCGGAGCCTCTCGAAATCTGTAATTGCAAGGTTGAGGTAATTGTTGACGCGCGACACCTCGGTGGATGACAGGCCGGCGGCCCGCAAATCCTCGATAGAGTGTGAAAAAGCGGAGAAACAGGCGCGCACCTTCAGGCGGGCGGTGGGCTGGTCCTGTGTGTCTGCCGCCAGCGCCTCGCAGATAGACGCATAGAGTTTTCGGCCAATCTTTGCAGCGCGAGGCCCGTGTGTTTCGGGTGCGCCGACCCAGTCACGGTGGGCGAGGTAGAGCGAGGCGATGGTGGCACGCACCAATCCCAGGTAGCGCAAGGCCTCTTCGCGCCGCGTATAGGCCGCATTGATCGAGAAAACGATGGGAAAGACGATGGCGACGGCGATCAGGCTTGTGGGCAGATCAGCCGCGATCTCGTTGTCGATGCACAGATAGGTGGCAGCGCAGGCGAATGCCGTCACAAGCAGCACGTGCCAGTCGAAAATCCTGACGAAGTTCATTCTTGGTCTTGCTTTCCGGCATCAAGAGGGGGCGCCGGGCAGCGTCCCCTCTCTGTTGTGGTTCTGCTGCGCGGTGACTCACGCCGCGAGGCGCGCCTTGGCTGCCGCCCGTGTGGCGTCGAGCTCTGCCTGGCCCATGCCAAGTTTGTTGGCAATCGCCAGGATGGCATGGTTTTCGAAGCGATGCAGTTCACCGTCGGCCAGGGCAATTTCCCACAGGCTCTCGACCAGTGCGGTCTTCTGTGCGGGCGAATAGGCTTCGTTGATTGCCTTCAGAAGTTCTGCATCGTCATAGGTGGTGCGGGGCATGTCTGCGACTTCGGCCACGCTCTGCATGGCCTCGTCTTCACTCACATCAAAGCGGCGCGAGACGATCCGGGCCACTGCGGCGCGTTCCATGTCGTCGAAATCATCATCCATGCGGATGACTTCCAGGAGCAGGCCAACGGCCACGGTATGTTCGTCCGGCAGCGTGGCCGCGCCGGAAAAAATCTGTTTCAGCGCCTCGATCATCTTTATCCCCCGGTTTCCGGCACATTCGAGCCCGGCCGGGCCTTCCTCTGGTGCCAGTTGGCAAGCGCCGGGACTATACCGGCGAGCGCTTGTGTCATGCGAGCGTCACGGGGCGTGTCGTGCGTGAAGATTTGGTGACATTCATGTGGCGAATGACCGGAGGGCGCCGCATGAATAGCGCGTGCAAAAATGAGACGGCGTTAAGAGATTTTTCATTTACGCCTATGATTCGGTTGTGACTTCTTTACATTTTCGCCCTTCAGGCCGCGCATTTTGGGGTGCGCGACCATCCGGTGGCCGCGCTTGGGGATGGCTGCCGGCACTGGGGACGACGGTATGTGCCTTGCAGAGATGCGAGGCATTACGGCGTTCTGGTCCTTTGGGGGGCAAATTTCGTGCGGGTTTATGCCATTTTGGCACTGATGGCCGGTCTGGCCACGGGAGCGGCCGGGTGTACGTCCCTGTCCGCCTCCCGGGGGCCTGCCGATGCCGGGCCTGCGCCTGTCTCTGCAGCACTAGATGACAGGGGTGAAGCCCAAGGTGCCCGTCGCACCATTCCGCCCTCGGAGCAGGCACAGCTGGCCCGCGAGGCCGAAGCTGCCGCAGCGCCCGCGCAAGCCGCGCCGCGATTGCCGCTCAAGCAGATCATCATTGAACGGGTTAGTGAGCTGCCGCAGCAAAGCGCGGTGACAGATGACAAGTTGCTTGCTGCTGCGGACGGCAAGCTGGGCACGGACGTAACCCTCGAAGAGCTGCGCGGCATTGCCACTGGCATGGAGCGGATCTTCAGGGATGAGGGCTATCCCTATGTGCGTGTCGTGCTCCCGCCGCAGCGTGTGGAAGCGGGCACCGTGCGCCTGCAGGTCATTGAAGGGCAAATCGAAGGTGTGGTCGTCCTGGGTTCGTCGCCCACTGCCAAGCGCCAGGCGGAAGCACAGCTTGCGCGGCTTAATGGTCTTGGCCCTGTGCCGGTATCAGAGGTGGAGCAGGTCGTAACAGCTCTCTCCGATGTGCCCGGGCTTAATGCTCGTGTGTCTCTTGCGCGCGGCACCGAGGGGCCGGGCACCATGCGCATCATCGCAGAGGCGGAGCGCGAAGACCCACGTTTCCTGATCAACGCGCATAACTGGGGGTCCGAGAACCTGGGCCGGGAAGGTGTTACCGGTTTGGTGCGGGTGCCGGGCCTTGCTCTGTTCGGCGATGAGTTTCAGGCCTCCTTCTTCACCACGCGTGAGTGGGGGGAGCAGTTTGTCGGCCAGCTGGCTTATGAGCGAACCCTCACGTCCGGCGGGCTCAAGGTTCGGATGGAGGGTACTTATGGCCAGGCAGAGCCGTCCGGCACAGTGGCGACCCTGGGCGCGACCACGGAGAGCGTGACCGCCAATCTGGAGGTCAGCCACCCGATCTACCGGGACCGTGATTTGCTCGTCGATCTCTATGGCGGCCTTGATTATGCAAACCTCAAGGGCGAGCTGTTCCAGAAGACTGTGCTCCTGTCGGATGACCGCACGCGTGTTGCCTATCTGGGTGCCGAAGCCGAAGCCGAGATCGACGGCTTTTCGGCGCGCGGCCATATCGAGGCGCGCAAGGGCGTTGGTATCTTGCGGGCCAGCAAGAAAGGCGACCGGACCCTGGCGCGCACAGAAGCCCGGCCCAATGCTTGGTCGCTGCTGGGCGAGGTCAATGTCACCACCCCGTCTTTCCAAACCCTGCGTCTGGATGTGACCGCGCGAGGGCAGCATGCGCGTGACCCGCTGATGGCAGTGGAGGAATTCTCCTTCGGCAACTACACCATCGTCCGCGGCTATGACCCCGGCGCTGCCACTGGCGATGCCGCCATCGCCGTCGCGGTAGAAATCGCCGGGCTCGGCTATCGGCCATTCAACAGCCGCACCCATGTGGAATTCTTCGGCTTTTTCGATATCGGCGAGTACTGGAACCGCGACAGGCTGGCTGTGCAGAACCGCACTTTGGCTTCGTGGGGCACCGGCGTGCGCATCAATATCGATGACTATGCCCGCGCCGAGTTCACCTATGCGGAGCCGCTGCGCGAGCCGTTGGGCCTGAACGAAGGGGTTCCCGGCCCGCGCGTGCTGTTCTCGCTCACCACCAATGTGGGGCAGCTTGCCAAGGACGCGTATCAGACGGTTGCGGATCTGTTTCCCGCGGCGGAGGGAAGCTGATGCCCTGTGCCCTCCTCCAAAGAATGTCGGCCGCCGCGCTGCTGGCCGGAGCGGGGTTTGCCGCTTCGTCTGCGCCTGCGCTGGCTGACCCAAGCGGTGGCTCTATCGTGCAGGCGTCTGACGCTGCCGCCAATTCCATCGGGGGTGCGCCCGGCGCTGTCGTCATCACTCAGGGCAGTGATCGGATCGCTATCGATTGGGAAACATTTTCGATCGACAACGGGCAGAGCGTTACGTTTCTGCAGCCGGGCAATCAGGCCATTGCCCTTAACCGGGTAGTCGGCAGTGGCGGCCCCATTCCTCAGAGCGTCATCGACGGGGTGTTGCAGGCCAACGGTCATGTGTGGCTGCTCAATCCGTCCGGCATTGCCTTCGGCAGCAATGCCAATGTGGATGTGGGTGGCCTGCTTGCGACAAGTGCTGACATTGACCCGGCCACGTTCATTGCCCTTGATCCGACTACGGACACCTACGCCTTTGCCGGTGGTGCCGGTGCCGTCACCAATGCGGGTGACCTTGATGCGCAGGGTCTGATGGCGCTGGTGGCGCCAGTCGTGACCAATTCCGGTGATCTGACCTCGTCCCACGGCGATGTGCTGCTGGGCGGGGCGGAAGCCTATCGGCTGAAATTTGTCAGTACGGCACGCAACAACGGCGCTGCCTTTGATGAGCTTCTGGTGACTGATTTCATTATCGATACCGCGTCCTCCGGTGTTGGTGCCGGCGGTGATGTGGTGCACCAGACGGCAGCAGGCCGGGCCATTGGCGGGCGGGTGATCGCCAATGCCTCCCGGGCCGGCGGCGGCGCCTTCCTTAACATGGAAGGCCTCGTGGAGGCCCAGGACGTGGGCCCCCTTTCGGGAGACGTTTTCCTGCTCGGCGGTGTGGACATCACAGGTGGTACCCTCGGCGCCACGGCCACAGACGCGATCAAGACCGACAACATGACCATCGTCGCTCCGGGTACGGCGACAGGCAAAGGCACCTCCATCACCATCGGCGGCAATGCGGGACCGCCCAGCACCGGCGGTGGTGCCAGCAGCACCGGTAACATTTCGCTCACGGCCACATCTGGCGACATCACCACCAGCGGCGACTTCGATGCAACGGCGGGCACGATCTCGTTTATTGCTTCAAACGGCGCTATTGATGCCGGTGACCTGACGGCGACGGGTGATATCACGCTCACGGCTCAGGACATCGACATTGTCGGCACCAACCGCAGTATCGCCTCTACCGGCGGGGCCGTGTCGCTGACGGCCACCGGCGGTGGGGCCAGCAATATTTCTTCAACCGGTGTGCTTGATATCGACGGCGACAACGTCAGCCTTTCGGGACCGGTGACGGCGACCAGCATTGATATCGACGCGGACAGCGGTGGTGTGGCGGCTAATGCGCTGACCGCTTCCGCCGGAAGCGTGTCAATCGATGCAACTGGTGCGGTCGACGTGGATGATGTGTCAGCGACAACGACAGCACGGGTCGTGTCATCCGCCGGTGCGGTAGATGTCGGCAATGTGACGGGCCCTGGCGGTGTCACTATCTCCGGCACCGATGTGGACCTCACGGGTGCGGGCGGTTCCGTGCAGTCATCTGGCGGCACGGTTGCTATCACGGCCACCGGCGGCGGTGCTAACAACATTTCTGCCGCGGGTGCCATTGATATCGATGGTGACGTTGTAACCCTTTCCGGCCCATTGACGGGGACAGGCGTCGATATCCTGGCTGATGTGGGCAACGTGACGGCCGGTGATGTCACGGCGACTGCCGGCAATGTGCGGGTTGATACGCCGGTCAACATCACCCTGGGCGATGTTACTGCGAGCGGCACCGTTGTCATCGGCGGGCCCGGGCTCAACACCGATTCAATTGATGTGGGCGACATTTCCGGTGCGACCAGCGTCGGCCTCTTTGGCACGGATATCGATCTCGTCGGGACAAACGGGTCCGTCCGGTCGGCCAACGGCTTCGTCCAACTCACGGCACGAACGGCAACGGACGGTATCTCGTCCGCCGGTGCTATCGATATCGACGCGCACAGCTTCGTGGCCCTGCACGGCAATCTGAGCGGTGGTGGCGATATCACTGTGGATTCCAACACCTCTTGGATTTCGTCCACGGCTTCAACCGGAGACATGGTGTCCACTACATCCGGCTCGGTTGCCCTCAATGCGCCGGGGACGATCACTGTCGGTAACGTGACGGCCACGACTACAGCCTCTGTCATGTCCAGCGGTGACGCGGTAGATGTCGGCAATGTCACGGCACCAGGCGGCATCACCGTCAGCGGCACCGACATCGATCTCACTGGTGCGGGCGGTATCCTGCTCGCGACGGGCGGCGCGGTGGCACTGACGGCTAGCGGCGGCGGGGCAAACAACATCTCGTCTGCGACATCGATCGACGTCGACGGCACCAGTGTTTCGCTCTCTGGCCCCGTGACAGCCACTAACAATGTGGCGGTAACCGCAAGCACGGGTAATGCCCAGGCAACCGGTTCCGTCTCGTCCACGACTGGGTCCGTCGTCATTGAGGCGGCCAATGGCGATGTGGATGTAACAAGCCTCTCCGGCGCGACAGGCGTTACTGTCGCGGCCCGGGACGTCGACCTTACCGGAGCGGTGAATGGCGGCACGGGCACCGCGTCACTCACTGCTACCGCCGGCAATATCTCGACGCCCAATCTGTTTGACGTTGATGCAGGTGCGGTTCTGCTGTCGGGGCCGGTCACCGCTGGCGGCGGTATCGACATAGACGCTGCCACGGGCGGTGTGACAGCCAGCGGCGGGTCGCTGACGGCGACGGGCGGTACTGTGGACGTGTCCGCCCCGGTCGCGGTGGTGTCGCTGGACGGGGTATCGTCACCGGGTGATCTCACCCTGCGTGGCGCTGCTGTCACCTTCATCGGCAATCTCGTCGCGCAGGGACAGATCCTTCTCGAGGCGTTTACCGGGTCGGTCACCGGCACCGGCACGAGCAGCATCACCGGGCCCAATGCAGGGCTGACGGCCCGCGCCATTGGCGGCACCGTGATCCTCAATGATGTGGCTATCGGCAACGACCTCAGTGCTCTTGGCGGTGCGGTGACAGTCACCGGGTCCTCGACCGTGGGCGGGACTGCGAGCCTGCAGGCCTTGTCCGGCAATGTGCATGTGGCAGGTGAGCTAAATGCGCTTGGAGGTATTCTCCTGATCGAGGCACCGTCCGGTGCTGCGGTCATCAATGAGATCGCGTCGAGTTCGGATGTTTCACTCGTCGTGCTTGATCTTGATCTCACCGGTACGATTTCCGCCGGTGACCAGTTCAATCTCACGCCGGCAGGCACGGGACGTACAATCGTTCTGGGCGGTTCGGGCGGGTCGGACGGGGTTGTTTTCAGGCTGCCACAGGGGTTCACGCTCGATGCTTCGGAGATCACGCGCATCAGCGCGTCGAAGCTGCAATTCAATGCGGGGAGCAATGACCTTGCCCTGCTGAGCGCTACCTTCGACCCAGCGATGCTTCAGGAGCTGCAGCTTGGAACTGGAGCCGCCTTTCGCATCATCGCCGGCGGTGACGTACGTGGGCTGCCGAGCCTGCAGCTTGGTTATCAGGAGGGCGGGACCGATGCCCGTCCGGAGCTGATCCTCGTTAGCGGCTCGTTGGGGGAGGACTCAACGGGCGGACGGATCGAATCCCTGCGCTTGTCGAGCCGGGGAGACATCGTGATCGGCACCCAGGCATTCTTCGACGCCTATGAGGCCTCCAATGGTGACCTTGATCTGGCGACCCTCGCTGAACCCAATCTGGGTCAGTTCCAGGCCACTGAAGGACATGTCTTCATCGCAGCGGATCAGCTGCGCCTGGCATCGCCTGGTGAGATCGTCCAGCTCAATACGGGTACCGGCCAGGAAGGCAAGGGTGTCGTCTTTCAGGAAGCGACCGGTGGTGACGCCACGATCGAAGCTGCAGAAGGCGGTCCCACCCGGGTCAATCTGTTCGGTGTCGTGATCAACGCAGCCGGTGAACGGATCAGCAGTTTCGATGCGGGGTTGGAACCCAACCTACTTGACGCCGGCGTGATGCAGAACGGTGAGTTGAGGCTCAATCTCTGCGTGATCGGCAATTCAGCAAGCTGTTCCATCGCCATTCTGCGTGAGGCGCAGGAAAGCGCCCGCTCGCGTAACAGCGCGCTCAGTTCGCTGACCAACAACACTCTTCTCGGCTTCGAAGACAATGACTTCGATGATGAAGATGATGAGGATGACCTTGGCGGCGTTGCGGGTGCGGGTAATGAGAGCCTGTGGGGGATCGGCCTGCCATGAGGAGTGCTGCTTCCAGAGCCGGGCTTGCCTCGCGCGTTAAAGTGCTGCTGATGGCCTGTGTCCTTGCGGGGTGTGAGACCATCAGTGGTGGCGTGGGCTTCGGCGGTGGTGCAGCGTCCGGGCGCGGCCTGCCGGAAGCGCTTGATCTGGGTGCCAGCGCGGACGGGGAAGCCTGCCGCGCCAGCCGCCGCATCGATGTTCAGCTCGCAGGGCTTGGTGCCCAGTATGACGTCTTCTGCGGCGCGTGGCGGCGACCTGCAGGAGTAATTCAAGTCTATCCGCAGGAGAGTGCCGCCTCACTTGAGGGTTTTCTTGATGGGTGCGTCCAGGGTGGGAGTGTCACCGGCGGGGTTGCGGATGGAGACGGTATTCTGTCCGATCAGTTGACCTGCCCGGGCAAGTCGTCCGGCGCGCTTTTCCGCGACGTCGCGATGCGTGATGAAGGCAGTGGCCTTGTGACTGCGGGCCGTGGACTACCGGCACTGCTGCCGGTGCTGCGGCGTGGCGTGGCCGGTCTCGCGGGTAAGGAAGCACCGGTCGAATTGTCGATGAGCGAGGTTGAAGGCCTGCCCGGCGTTGTGGCGTTGCAGGACCAGGAGGTATTGCGGCGGCGCGGGCATAAGCGCAACGCTTCGTTTCGCTTCGCGCTTGCCGCGGATGACTTTGCCCGCGCGGTGTCTATCCAGGACGGTCTGTTTGGCGGTGATCCGGAGCGCCGGGCGGATATTGCCCTGGACCTGGCTCTCAACCTTTCAGGCCAGGGCCGGTTCGCGGAAGCCGAGACGCTGCTGGATGATACGGATGCCGCCCTTGCTACGCTCAATATCGCCTGGTTGCGTGACAAGCTGACCAACTATCGCGCGGTGCATCTGCTCAATAAGGGGGATCTGCGCGACGCGCAGGCATTGGCTGAATCCCCCTTCAGTGCGGAGACGACGGGCGCTGTGGCTGCCTTCGATGATTTCGTTGATGACGGGCAAATCACAGTGATCAGCCCGCGGGAGGCGGAGTTCGTCAATCAACGTCGCGGCAGTGAGGTGCCACCGCTTTATTCAGACACCGAACTCGAACCCAATATCCGGGCCACCATCCTGCGTGCGCACCGGGCCTACATCCTTGCATCGCTTCTCGACCTGCGGGGACGTGAGGGCGGAGCGGAGGCGCTGGCCGAAGCAGCTCGCAGGGTAGCAGCCGCACCGCCGGGCTCGGCGCCCTGGCTGCAGGCGCTGATCGGCGAGAAGCAGGCCCTTGCAACGCTCAAAGAGGGACGGGCGGGGGCTGCTGTTTCGTCGCTGTCCTCCATACTGGCGGACTGGCGTCGGCGTGAGCCACGCTCGCTTCTGACCGCCCAATTGCTGACAAGCCTCGGTCGGGCCCTCAAGGCGGATGGGCGAGAGGTCGATGCGCTGGACTCTTACCGCGAGGCCTTTGACCTTTTTTCAAGCGTCGAAGGGTCTTTCGGCGTCGCGCCGGATAGGGCGGGTGAATATCTGTCGCTGCTGGTGACGCGGGCTGATGGCGGTGCCAACGGGCCGGCCACGATCGATTTCATCAATGCCTTTGAGGATGTGGTGGAACCTCGTGCCGCCGTTGCCATGGCGCAGGCGGCAGCGCGCCTGTCGTCGGACACAGCGGCTGTTGAAATCCGTGTGCTGCAGGATACCGAGCGCGCCCTTGCTGAGACCCAGAAGACGTTGCAGGAAGAAGCAGGGTCAGCTGACCCGGAGCGGCTTGCGGCCTTGCGGAAGGCGGTGGATGAAGCAGAGGACGCGTTGCATGTGGCCGAAGATGCGGCCCGCCGCGCCCAACCCAAATACATGCAGCTGGTCAACAAGGGCGCGACGGCGACCGACCTCGTCGATGCAGTAAGACCGGGCGAGGCCTTTGTGGCATTCACCGCAACGCGGTCAGGCGGGTTCGGCTATGCGGTGTTCAACGGCAAGGTGCGGCCGTTCAAGTCAGAGCTGACAAGCGCTGATGCCGCCAAGCTTGTGCGGCGCGTGCGCCTAACCTTGCGCAGCCGTCGCGGCGGTACGGTGCCGTTTGCAGTGGGGCAGGCGCATGAATTGTTCCTGGGCGTGTTCGGTCCGGTGCATGAAGAGATGAAAGCCTCCGGTGTCGAAACGCTCATCTTCTCGCCCCGGGGCTCCCTTGGATCCATGCCTCCTGCAGCGCTGGTTGCCGGTGTGCCCGGTGGGGATGGCGGGCTGCGCAGCCGCGATTACCGGCAGGTGGATTTTCTGGGGCGGCACTATGCGTTCATTTCGTCTCCGAGTGCGGGCAGCTTCGTTGCGACGCGCCGGGCCGAGCGGGCCGCCGCTACCGGCGGGCTGACCGTATTCGGACCTGCGCAGCCGCCGCGTGCAACCGATCCGTGGATCAACCGCTATGCGGAACGCATGGTGGCTCAAGGTCGTCCGGAACGATGCGGCCGCATCTTCGCAGGGCAGGAAGCGTTGCAGGCCGAACTGACACCGCTTGCTCCGCGTGTTGCACAGAACTTCCGTCGGCGGACGATATCGGGTGCTGCTTTCACCGAGCAGAGCGTGCTTCAAGACCCGGAGATTGCCAATCAGCAGGTGCTGGTTTTTGTCACCCATGGTTTTTTCGGTGATGGGTTTTGCATTACCGAGCCGTCGCTCCTGACAAGCCTCGGGAGCGAGGGGGATGCGCTTTTGTCGGCAACCGAGATCCTCGACATGAATATCTCCGCTGATCTCGTCTTTCTGGCTGCTTGCGACACGGCGCGAGCTGCGGAGGGAGCGCAAGGTCTGGCGGCCCTGTTTGACGGGGCGCAGCTTGACGGTCTTGTGCGGAGCTTCATCTATGCCGGCGCGCGCGCCGTGCTTGCGACGCACTGGGTGGCAGATGACAAGGCAGCCGATGAACTCACCACGCGGTTCTTCGCACAAGCCCGGTCAGCCCCCATGCATGAAGCTCTCAAGCAGGCCCAGGGCAAGCTGATGGACGCTGAAGCGACGGCACATCCCTATTACTGGGCGCCCTATGTTGTGATCGGTGATGCCACCCACACGCTGGGCAGCTGATCACTCTTCAGGGATGGCTGATGAAACGCCGTATAGCCTAGAGCGGGCAGAGGGCGGCTGTGTCGCCAGACGCGAGCAGGGCGATCGCAGCTTCGCGGTCGAGGCCGTTGTCGGATGCCTGGTTTAGGATTTGCGCGGCTTCATAGGACCAGGTGAACGGGTCTTCCGACGCAACACAGAAGGCCGAGAACATGGCAGCCGTGTCTGCACCCATCCAGGTCGGCGCCTCCACGGCGGGCACGGGCGGTGCCGCGTCCACTGCATCGAAGAAGGTCTGCTTGGTACGGCCGAAGCTGTCTTTCACCACGATCGAATAGCGGCCCGGAAGGATGTCACGGGCCGACAGGGTGGTGGATGTGTCCGATAGGGTGGTGGACGCGAAGATCCGGTCTTCCGGGTCCAGAACCAGCAGCTCGAACGGTGCCTGGCCACCCATCCAGCCGACCCAGAGCGGGCGGAAGCCAGCCTTGATCTGGGCGGACTCGGCTTCGAGATCCAGAAGGGCGAAGCCGAATTCCTCGGCGGAGCGGCCCAACCCCTGCGCCACCATGCGGTCGCCCAGCGGCATCAGCCGGCCTTCGATGATTTCGGAAACTGACTGCGAGCCGGTTTCGGCATCACCGATGGTGTGAGATGAGGGGCCGCGCAGCTCGCGCGGACCAGCAGCGCCGGCAACTGCGATTACCACCCGATCAGCGGAAGACCCCAGCTTGATGACGTCGCCGGTGCACAGCGGCGAAAAAACGCCAAGGGCTCCCTCGGCACCATTGCGGGCAATGCGCACGCTGTCTTCCTTGCCCTGAACATCCTTGACGAATGCGACGGTGGGCGAGGTGCACGGGCCAACAGCGGTCAGAGCTTCTGCGGGAGCCGTAATGCTGCCCGCCAGCACCATGAGCGAGGCTGCACCCAGCGCTGCGGCAGTGGTGCCGGTCAACCGGGCCGTGCAGGTGCGGGCGATCTCAAGAAGCGGCTTCGCTGCGGGCATTGCGCAGGCTCTCCATCAATTCTTCAAAATCCTCGCGCGCTTCGTTCAGGGCCGCCACATAGGCGGGTGCGGCGAAGCTCACCCAGATTCCATTGTCCAACAGGAGATAGCTGGCGAAAGTGCTGATCCAGAATATCCCCACCCCGATGAGGAGCTTAACAATAACAGGGTTTGTCAGCAATTTGATTGGCAAACGTATCAATCTGGCAAAAAACGGCAGATGTGATGTCGGACCAATCCAGTCACGCGCAATACGTGCGTACCAGAAGGAAGCAACTATAAGCGTGACGAATATTGTGAGGAGGCTTGCGTCGGCCAGCCAATACATGCGGTCGATCTCGCCGCCTTCCTCAAGGCCGCGGATCATGTTTGCGATGACCATGCTTCCCCCCATGAGGCCATAGGGTGTCATGTGCCGGTCGCGAGCCATGGAGGCGGCAGACCCGATAATGACCACGCCATTGCTTGAGGCAAGGCCGGAAACCATTGGCGCGTTGGCGAAACCCGCGGGTATGTAGAACATGTCCGCGGCAACGAGGGTGGGTTCGGATACCGGGTCACCGCCGGGGTGGGCGGAATAATTGATGAAGCTTTCCTGCTGGATGAAGCTGATCGGTGCCCGGTCCGTGCGCTCCAGCACAAAGGCTGTCTCCTGCCGCTCGCCGCGGCAATGGCGGCGCGGCTCTTCCATGGCCTGGTTAACCAGCGCCACGGCGCTGCGGGCGTCCGGTGCTGTTCGTGCGGCGATCGCATAAACCGGTGTGGCCGCCACCACGTCGATGCCCGCGGGCGTCTTGATGCAGAGATAGTGAGACATGTAGCGCGCGCCGACCACCTCGTCGCCGGTGATCTGCGCAACGGACCAGACGAGATTACCTGCGGGTGCATTGGCCATGATGGCCTCCCGCCCGCTGCCGCGCGCCCGTGCCGGCTGGTCGCGGTGACCGTCCCCGTCCACCACCTCACGCTGCATGACCAGTAGGGGGGCGCCCGGGTCGTTTCCCCAGCGGGTAAGAATGTCGTCGATGCGCTGTTCCTCAGCTTCTTCCGGCGTGCGCCAGAAGAGGTCGATATCAGCCACGACGACTTTTGGTCGCGGGAAACCTGGAATGCCGTAGGCCGCTTCCAGCATGTCGGCTACCACCTTGCGCGGTGCGTAAGCCAGGGCAGGTCCGTCGGTCTCATCGGACTGCCAGACGCTCTCATCCAGATTGAGGAAGAGGATGGGGCCCGTGCCCTTTACGGTTTGATTGACCCTGAGTTCAAAGGCGATCTGCAGGACTTCGCGGTCAGCTTCACCCAGAAATGTCTGCCACCCCTCTGGGGTCCGCAAGATGGCCCAGACCACCAGCGCCAGCACGAGGCTGAGCAGGAAGTTGCCGTCAAACATGCCCTTGCCGGTATCAACCAGCCGCGTGACACCGCTGGTGTCGCCGCCCTTGTCCGGGTTGTTCTCTGTCGGATACTGATGGTTATCCACGACGGTCGTCGTCACGCGCCCCACGCTCCCCTGCATGGCCTTGTTCTCTCTGTCGAAAGCAAGACTAGCGCAAGGGGCGGGGAAGGGCACCCGCGCAGGGGCTTGGCCCCGGCGCGGTCACTGGCAATCAAAGGGGCTGGTTAACTGCCGAGCACGAAGTCCGGCGTCGTCTCGATATTGAGTTGGCCTTCGAGGCCCGCGTCGCGGTGATGCGAGATGGCCTGATAGGCCTCCGAGGTGGACATATCGAACAGCGCCTTGCGGTTGGGATATTCCACAAGCGCGATCTGGTCCCACATCTCCTCCGCAAAGCCTAGGGTGAGAAAGGTGACAGGGCCTGCAAAGATCAGGCGCCCGCCATGCTTCTCGATCAGCGGTGCCACACCTGCACCATAGCGCGCATAGGCCTCCCGACCGGACAGGTCGGCATCGCTGCCGTCCTTGTAGGCTGCTTTTTCACGGAATTTCAGGAGATTGACCATGACGATGGGGCCGTCCGGACCCGGATCGCTCATCATGGCCTTGATCTGGTTCTCGTCGGGCATCACCCGGTTTTCGACTTTCATGGTCTCTCTCCTGAATTCCTGTTTCCAACCTAGGCGGCGCCGATGGTTCGCTTCGGTGGGAGGGGTGCGAAGTTGCCCTCGCGTTTTTCGGCATTGGCCGTCATCGCTTCCATGATTTCCTCCGTCTGCAGGTGGGAGGCATTCCAGATGGCGATGTAGTCCAGGGCGTCCGCAGTCGAGTGGTCACGGGAGTAATTGATAAGGCGTTTGCAGCCGGCAACAGCCAACGGCGCGTTTGCTGCAATCTCGCGCGCGATGTCCATCACGGCGTCCAGCATCTCGTCCTGGGTGGCGAAGACGCGGTTGACGAGGCCGACATCCTTGGCTTCGGCGGCCATCATGCGGCGGCCGGTATAGGCCATCTCGCGCACGATGCCTTCGGGCAGGATCTTCACGATGCGCGGGAAGGTGCCCACGTCGGCGGTCATCCCGATCTTGGTTTCGTAGATGGTGAAGAACGCATCTTCCGTGCAATAGCGCATGTCGCAGGCGGTGGTGAGGTCCACGCCGCCGCCGATGCAGCCGCCCTGGATCGCTGCAAGAACCGGGACGCGGCACTTCTCCAAGGCCGAGAAGGACTCCTGCATGCCAAGCACGTTCTGATAAAAGGTCTGCCCTGCCGAAAGGCGTGCCTTGCGCTTGGCGTCGGCATCCGTGTCGCCGCCGTCACCGGAAATCTCCGGGCTTGCGAATGCAGAGACATCAAGGCCACTGGTGAAGTGCGGGCCGGTGGATGACAGCACGATCACCCGGGCCTGTGCCTCGCGGTCGATGCGGTTCACGATTTCCGGCAGTTCGGACCAGAAGGCGCGGCTCATGGCATTACGTTTTTCGGGCCGGTTGAGGCGGATATGGGCGATGTTGTTTTCGATAGAAACAGCAAAGCACTCGGTAGTGGTTTCGCTCATTGGGTGTCTCCTTCGGGGTTCTGAATAGCGTCTCAGGCGAAAATAGCCTCGCAGCCGGTGCCTGCAATGAGATCGTCAAAGCGCGCCCGGTCCGCCTCGCTCAGCGCCGCGTGGGAGCGGCGCAGGGCGTCGAGGCATTTGCCCTGATAGGGAAATGGTTTCTGGACCCAGGTGGCGCCGCCAATCTCTGTGCGCACTTCCTCGGCTCCTTCCATCAGAGCTGTCGCATTGGCGAGCAGGAAGGGGGCGTAGACGCGGCCCACTTCCGTCAGCACGGCCTTGAGTGTCGCGGGCACCGTGTCGGTTGTGAACCAGCCATCATCGCGGGGCTCTTCGCCTGACAGGTCTTCCATCAACAGGACCCAGGCATAGACGCGCGGTGCGATGTCCAGCACGAGGCGGGTCGGTGTCGGGTCAAACTGGGCGAGCTGGGTCAGTTGCCCGTAGAAAGCGAAGTCCGCCGCACCGGGTCTGTCGCCCATCAGAAAAGAGTGCGCGGTCAGGTGATCGCGCAGCACTTCAATGAGGCGCTTGAAGCTGTCTTCGATGACGGGGGCTGTCGTGTCGTTTGAGCCCACTACGTAAAGACGAGAGATCTGCCGTTCACTGAAAATCTGGCTCAGCTTGCGGGCGTCTTCCTCCTTTGGTGCCTTGATCCGGGCACGCGGCAGCACATCGCCAGCCTGCTTGATGTCGGCCTGATAGTACCAGCGATAGTGGAACATGGCCTTGGTAAGCCACTCGTCACCATAGTCCTCGAGCAGGTCGTCCAGCATACGGATGACCGGGTCCGTGGGGCGCACACAGCGTTCGGTGACGGCCTCGTCGAACTGGGTGATGAGGGGTGTTGAATCGACGACCGCCTCCAGTTCACCCGCCTCATTAGGTAGGTAGAACGTGGGGAGGAGCGACACTTTGGGTTGCGGCAGATCTTCTATTTCGCGCGGCTGCTTCCAGATCACCTTGTAGGGAATGCGGCGGTAGCGCAGCACCGACAGCATCTTGCGCGTATAGGGCGACGGCGGCGCGCCGGCGAGTGTGACGGGTGTTGGCAATGTCATGGCACTTGCCTCACGCCTTTGCACTGGGCCGTGCGGAAGCCGCCGCGTGCCAGCGTTTGATGTTGGGGTGATCATCACCCGGCGCTATCTTCACCCAGGCGGAGAAATCGATGCAGACCAGGGCGGAGATGTCGGCGATGGAAAAATTGTCGGTGGCAATGAACTCACGCCCTTCGAGGCGCTTTTCCAGCGCGTCCCAGAACAGGGGGAGGCGGGCGCGGCCGCGTTCCGCCAGCTCCGGGAGCTGTGCAAAGTTCGTCGGGCCGGTGATGGCGCGATCCTGCATTCCCTTGGACGTATTGCGGAGGATTTCCGCCACGGGCATGAAGCCTTCAAAGTCGATGCGGGCATTCCAGCTCATCACGATGCCCTTCTCGGCGGGTGTCGTGCCCAGCAAAGCAGGCTCTGGCTTGTAGGCCTCGGCCCAGGCGGCAATGCCGGCGTTGTCGGTCAGCACCGTGCCATCTTCAAGAACAAGGGCCGGAATGGTGCAGCTCGGATTGATTTTTTTGTAGTCGTCCGAAAGCTGTTCACCCTTGGTCATGTCAACCTGAACCGTATCCACGTCGATGCCTTTTTCCGCCAGCAGAATGCGTGCCCGCCGCGGGCTGGGGGCAGGGGTGAAGTCGTAGAATTTAAGTGGCATCTATTGGCTCCCTGAGTGTCAATTGTTTGCCGGGTGTTATAAATGAACCAACACGCGCTGGCGACTCTTTACCGTTTTGCCTTGGGTAGTAAGTGAGATTACCGTGAAGGATGTCGGCCGGTTGGGCTGGCGGACAGGTTCATGAGGGGGAGCACCATGACCAACTGGATGGGGAAGGCTGCGACATCAGCGGTGATTGCAGCGTTTGCGGCGGTTCTGCCTGCGGGAAGTGTCCTGGCTGAAGATCTCGAGTTCCTGATCATCAATGATTCAGACGCTGACATAGTCGAGTTCCAGGTGTCTGATCCGGAGAGCAATGTCTGGAACAGCAATCTCATTCCGGAAGGCTATGTCCTGCCGTCGGGTAATGAGATTGTGGTGATTGTCGCGGATGGGCGCGACATCTGCGAGTATGATCTTCGCGCGGTCTGGGATGATGGCGGCGAATATGTGGAGTATGACGCCAATCTCTGTGATCTCGGCGAATACACCTTCGTTGACCCCTAGGTCATTGCGCTGGCGCGCTTAGCGCGCCCAGTCCGGCTGGTCGAAATGGCTGACCCGTGTCGGGCGGCCATGCACCGCCACTTCGTGGAACTGATGCAGCACCGCGCCGGTGGGGGCATGGATCTGCGTGTCGTCCACGTGCATGCGGATGATCGGGCGGGCAGGATCGGGGCCCTTGAGCAACTCCGGTGAATCCGGCCGCTCAAGGCTCGTGACGTTGAAATGATGGATTGAGGCCACTTCGTCCGGGTTGGGCGTGAGGCGCGGAGCGCCATGCCAGAAGACGAAGGCTGCGATCGCGTAGCCTGACCGGGTTTCGTAATCGTCCAACCGGCCCAGGAGGTGCGCCGGTTCCAGCGTAAGGCCAAGTTCCTCCTGGGTTTCCCTCACCGCGCCCTCTAGGGCTGTTTCGCCTGCGTCGAGCCGCCCGCCGGGAAAGGCCCATTGGCCTGCATGGCCGCTCAGGCGCGGTGCGCGGCGGGTTATGATGACGGAAGGGGCTGTGGTCACCGCGTGCGGCGCGACGATGACGGCCACGCTGGCGCGCTTCAACTCCGTCTCGGCAATGAGGCGGGGGGAGAAGGCGTCCAGATGCGCCTTCATCCGGGTGCGGAGCGTATCAGCGTTAGTCACGGGCGATCAGCTGACCTTGATGAGGCGGCGGCCGAAATTGTCGCCCTTGAACAGGCCGGCATAGGCCTCCGGGGCATTCTCGATGCCGTCGATGATCTCCTCGCGGTAGATCAGCTTGCCGTCATTGATCCACTCGACCATCTGCATGGCGGCTGTGCCGAACTCGCGGACAAAATCCAGCACCACGAAGCCGCGCATGGTCAGGCGCTGGGTGATGAAGGGCAGGGTGTTGCGGATGCCGTGCGGCTCTTCGCGGTTATATTCGGACAGCTGACCCGAGACGGCGATGCGCCCGCCGGGTTTCAGCACATTGATGGCGGCGTCCAGCATCTCACCGCCGACATTGTCGAAATAGATGTCTGCACCACCATCGCAGGCCTCACGCATGGCGGCTTCCAGATCATCGGCCTCACGGTAATTGAGGCAGGCGTCGAAGCCTGCTTCCGCCGTCAGCCAGTCGCATTTTGCCTTGGAGCCGGCAATGCCGACGACGCGGCCTGCGCCCATCAGCCTGGCCAGTTGGCCCGCGGTGGCGCCGACCGGTCCGGAGGCTGAAGAAATGAGCACGGTTTCACCTTCGGCGAGCTGGCCGATTTCCTTGAGACCGAACCAGGAGGTCATGCCGGGGATACCGAGAATGCCGATGGCCGCGGTGGGGGTGACTTTGCCGTTGAACAGGCGGGGGTCATGCTTCACGCAATGCTTGTCCCGCGCCACCAGGGCGGACTGCCAGCCGAAGCCGCCGGACACGAAGTCGCCTTCCTTGAGCCTGTCGCTGCGGCTTTCCTCCACCACGCCGACGCCGGCGCTGGTGATGAGGCTGCCGATGGGCGTGGCACCCACATAGGTATCGCGCGACAGGGCAGGGCGCATGCCGGGGTCGAGGGAGAAATGGGTGACGCGGACACGGACCTGCCCGTCCTCAAGCGCCGGCAGCGGGGCTTCCTCGAGCTTGAAGGTGTTGCCGTCGGGGATGCCTGCGGGGCGCTCGGCCAGAACCCAGCGGCGGGATGTCGTGCTTCCCATTTTCGTGTCTCCCTGCTTTGTTGTTGAAAACGACATAGCAAGCTTCAGGGACAACGGAAATGACCAATGCCGCGCAGAGTTTCATCGATGAGCCGGAGCATGTGGGCCTGTTGCGCGACACGCTCAAACGCTTCGTCGCCGAAAAAGCCCCGCGCGAGAAGCGGCGCGACTGGGACAAGGCGCATCAGTTTCCGCGCGATGTATTTGCGGAGCTTGCCCAGCTGGGCATCTGTGGACTGACGATTCCCGAAGCGCATGGCGGGGCCGGTGTTGACCTCATGGCGGCGGTGGCAGCCATTGAAGAATTGGCGCAGGCGGGGGCGTTTCTGGCTGGGCCGTTTATCCATGCGGCTTTTTACGGCGGCGCCAATGTGGCGGAGAACGGGTCTGACGCCCAGAAGGCGGAGATGCTACCCAGGCTTGCGGCGGGAGAGATGTTCTTTGCGTATGGGCTGTCGGAGCCGGATGTGGGCGGCGACCTTCCCAATGTGAAGACGCGGGCCCGCATGGAGGGGGACGAGATCGTCATCAATGGGGCCAAGCGCTGGTGCACCGGGGCGGACTTTGCGGATGTGATCTACTGCCTGGTCAATTCGGACCCGGACGGCACGAAGTACAAGAACCTCTCAGTCGTGCTGGTGCCGGTGTCTGCGCCCGGTATCACCATGCAGCCGATCGAGCATGCCAATCTGCGTTACACGCTGTCCTCGGATGTCTATTTCGATGATGTGCGAGTGCCGGCGTCCTGCGTGCTGGGCGGGCCGGACATGTGGAACCGCGGCTGGGGGCAGCTTGCGGGCCGCACGCTGGATGTGGAGAAGATCGAGATTACGGCGGTGGCCTACGGGCTGGCGCGGGCAGCGGTGGAAGAGGCCTGGCAATATGCCCAGGAGCGCGAGCAATTCGGCCGCGTCATCTCCGGCCACCAATCGGTTCGGCACGCGCTGGTAGACGCCAAGACAAAGCTGCAGGCCTGCCGGCACATGCTCTATCACGCGGTCTGGCTGGCGCAGGAGGGACGGCCCTGTTCGGTTGAGACCAGCATGGCCAAGCTGTTTATCGGCGACACGGCGGTTGAGATTGCCCTCATCTGCCAGCGGGTGATGGGGGCCTATGCCCTGTCGGACGGCTATGACATGGAGCGTCATGTGCGGGACATTCTGGGGATGCCGATTGTCGGCGGGTCGTCCAACATGCAGCGCAACAATATTGCCGCGCGGCTAGGGTTGCCGGAATAGGGACAGGCAGGGGCTGTGCTGCTAGGCTTTGCTCCGAAAACAAGAACTCAAGACTTTCAGGGAGGGATCAGATGGCTTCGTTTGATCTTGTGATCCGCGGCGGCCGCATTGCGGATGGGTCCGGTGGCGACATCTTCACGGGCGATGTTGCGGTGAAGGACGGCCTCATTGCCGAAGTGGGCGAGGTGACTGCCAAGGGCGCGCGCGAGATCGACGCGGATGGCGCGCTGGTAACGCCGGGCTTTGTTGACATTCACACCCATTATGACGGGCAGGTCACCTGGGCGAGCCAGTTGACGCCCTCGTCCTGGCACGGGGTGACAACCGCCATCATGGGCAATTGCGGTGTCGGGTTTGCGCCCTGCAAACCTCAGGACCACGACCGCTTAATCCGCCTGATGGAGGGCGTGGAAGATATTCCCTTCCCGGTGCTGGCTGATGGGCTGCCCTGGGACTGGGAGAGCTTTCCGGATTATCTCGACAGCCTGTCGAACAAGCAGTTCGATATCGACTTCGCGGCCCAGGTGCCGCATGCCGCGTTGCGGGTCTATGTGATGGGAGAGCGCGGTGCGAACCGCGACAAGGCGAGCGCAGATGACATCGCCGCGATGGGCAGGCTTGCCCGCGAAGCTGTCGAGGCAGGTGCCATTGGTTTCACGACGTCGCGTACCCTTAATCACCAGACATCGGAAGGCGATCCAACCCCGACACTGACGGCTGCTGAAGACGAGTTGATGGGGATCGCGCTGGAGATTGGCAAGGCCGACAAGGGCGTGCTCCAGGTGGTGTCGGATTTCCGCAAGCGGCGCGACGAGATGGATATGTTCCAGCGCATCGTCGAGAGATCCGGGCGGCCCATGTCGATTTCAGTGGCGCAGACGGATCTGGCTCCCGATGCCTGGAAGTGGTTGCTGGCTGAAATCGAGGGCGCAAATGAGCGTGGGCTTGAAATGCGGGCTCAGGTGGCGCCGCGTCCCGTCGGCATTCTGGTCGGGCTCGAACTGACGCTCAATCCGTTTACGGCTTATCCGGCCTTTCGTGAGATCGAAGATGCGCCGCTGGCTGAAAAGGTGGCCAAGCTGTCGGACCCGGAGTTCCGGGCGCGCCTGCTCTCGCAGGAGCCGTCGTCGGATCATCCGTTTGTGCAGTCACTCATCCGCCAGTTCGGACTCATGTTCCCGCTGGGTGATGTGCCGGATTATGAGCCCACGCCGGACAAGATGCTGAAGGCACAGGCCGAGCGCGCGGGCAAATCCGTCGAGGAGCTGGCGTTGGATTACATGCTGGCGGATGGCGGGCGCGGTCCGGGTACGGCCATGCTGCTGTTCCCCTTCCTCAATTATGCGAACGGGTCACTGGACCCGTCATACGAGATGATGCGCCATCCCAATGCGGTCATGGGGTTGTCCGATGGCGGGGCGCATATGGGCACCATCTGTGACGGATCGTTCCCGACGACACTGCTTCAGCACTGGACACGCGACCGGACACGCGGACCCAAGCTGGACCTGCCTTTCGTCGTTCGCGCGCAGACTGCGGAGACGGCAAAAGCCGTCGGGCTTCGGGATCGGGGCCTGCTGCGGCCTGGGCTCAAGGCTGACATCAACGTCATCGATTACGACGGTCTCAGGCTGCACGCCCCTGAGATCCGCCACGACCTTCCGGGCGGCGGACGTCGGCTGTTGCAGCGCGCAGATGGCTATCTGGCGACCATCGTGTCGGGTGATGTCATCTATGAGAATGCCGAACCCACCGGCGCGCTGCCCGGGCGGCTGGTGCGCAGCTAGTGCCTCCGGCGACGCGGGCCATGCTGTGAGAAGATTTGCGGGGAGCTCGTGGATCAGAGGATCTGGCGGAGCCAGTTTTCTGCCGCTGCGAGGTCCTCAAGTCTGGTGACGTCCTCGGCGTCGTCGCCGCTCGGCTCTCCATCCTGCGGGATGCCAACCAGTGCCCTGTGTGTTACGCGGGCCGCGCGAGCTGCCTGCATGTCCGTCCATTTGTCGCCCAGCATGGCGGATGCCGCCATGTCGATATCATGGGCGTCACGGGCCGCCAGGAACATGCCTGGATTGGGCTTTCGCAGAGGATGGTCCCTGCCGTCCGGGCCCTTGAGGTAGGGGCAGTGATATACCTGCGTCAGCGGTACGCCTTCCGCCTCGAAGCGGGCGCTCATCCATCGAGTGATGGTCTGGTAGGTTTCTTCGCTGTAGTAGCCGCGCGCAATTCCGGACTGGTTGGTGACCACGATCAGCAACGCACCAAGGTCGCGGGCTGTGCGGGTCAGGTCAAAGATACCGGGCATCCACTCGAAGGCGGAGGGGTCGTGGACATAACCCTTGTCCACATTGATGATGCCGTCACGGTCCAGGAAGAGAGCTTTGCGGGGCAAGGGGATGGTCACGCGGAAGTGAGGGGAGCGAGGTGAGTGGTGCGCCTATCTAACGCACAGATCGCAAGCCCGGCAAAGGAGCAATCACGTGACAGATCAGCGTTCCGGCCAGAAGCCCATCACCCTGCATGCCGATCTGTTGCTATCTGCCGAGGTGGATACCGCAGCGCTTGACTGGGTGCCGTCACCCATGGCGGGCGTGGAGCGCCGGATGATAGAGCGGGATGGCGGCGAGGTGGCGCGGGCGACAAGCCTCGTGCGCTACCAGCCGGGCAGCCGTTTCTCCGCCCACCGTCATGACATGGGAGAGGAGTATCTCGTTCTCGAGGGCACATTCTCCGACAATGACGGGGACTTCCCGGTCGGCCGCTATGTGCGTAATCCACCCGGTTCTTCCCATGCGCCGCATACGGATGAAGGCGCAGTGATCCTCGTCAAGCTGCGGCAGATGCCGGAGGGTGAAACCCGCACTGTGCATGTCGATACGTTGGTTGCCCCTTTTCTGCCAGCCGGTGCACCAGGCCATGAGCGGCAGGTTCTGTTTGAGGCTGACTATGAGCGCGTGGCAATCGAGAGGCTAGGTCCGGGTGTCAGTCTGGATGCCAGCCGCCAAGGTGGCGAAGAGCTGTTTGTGCTCGACGGGACGCTTTCCTATGGCGGGGATCTTTACAAGGCCGGTGCATGGATTCGCCGTGCGGCAGGGCAGGAGCAGCCGGTGGCCTCACCTGATGGCGTGCGGTTCTGGGTAAAGCGGGGGCACCTGCCGGGCTAGGCACAGTGAGCGCTGTCAGCCGGAGCAGCTGGCACCGCCAAGGACACAGAATCGTGCGCAATGGGCGTGGTTCAACGATACCGGCTGCATGCTTTCTTTCAGCTTCGTGCCGAGTTCAAAGCGGGTGTCGTAGGCAATGAGGGTGCACGCAAGGATTGCCGGCGCCTTGGCTCCCTTTCGCTTCACAGCCATGCGGGCATTCGAGCACATGATGTCTGCCGGTGACTTGCCGAGAATGCCCCAGCATTGCGTGGTGATCTCCGGCACATCAGCTGCTTCGTTCATCTCGGGGAAGATCACGAGATCGGCGGGGTCGCTGGCATTGAGGTCGAGGTTCAGGTCGTTGAAGAGGCGCGCATAGCCTGCACGCTCATCCGCTTCCGTCTCGCCCGAGAGCATCCGCCCTGCGATGGACAGGGTAAAGCCGTTGCGCGCCAGCCACCTGATGCCGTCGATCATCGGGTCCCACGAATGGGGGCCTCGCTCTGCTTCGTGCACCGCTTTGGAATAATGGTCGACGGACACGCGGATCGAGAGGCGGTTACCATAAAGTGTCTGCAGGGCAAGGAGTGCTTGCGACGGTCCTGGGCGCTGCATCGGCCGCATGGCGTTGGTCAGCACCAGCACCTCGTGGCCGCGCTTCAGGGCATCACCCAGCATGGCGGTGAAATCGGGGTTCATGAAGGGTTCGCCGCCAGTGAACCCAACTTCGCGGAGACCCAGGTCCTCCCGCTCTGCTTCGTCCAGCAGCGTCGCCACTTCTGCTGCGCTGATGTATTCCAACGCGTCATTGGTCGGGGTCGAGTCGATATAGCAATTGGCGCAGGCCAGATTGCAGAGCGTCCCTGTGTTGACCCACAGGGTCTCGAGGGCGCGCGGCGCTACCCAGGCGCGGCTTTCGCCCGTGGCCGTCAGGCGGGGATCCTGAAATTTTCCCTCGATGGTCCGCGGCATTTCATTCATGTGTCGGAGATAAGCCGCTAGGCAGATGGGCGTCCACTGAAAACCCCCAATTTTGAACAGTTGGATGTTCAAGGCTGCGTGACCTTGCCGGTAGGCGACGCAGGGGAAGCCATGGCAGACTGCGTTGCGAACCTTTTAAATTCCGATCCAAGAACGAAACCGCGACAGGAGACGCGCCATGTCCGCAGAGGCTGTTGAATTCGAGGTCCGCAAGGACAAGCTGGCCGAGACGCGACTGGAAAAGCAGGCCGCGCCGGATCTGGCTCCCGGTGAAGTGCTGCTGAAGGTTGAGCGCTTTTCGCTCACCGCCAACAACATCACCTATGCGGTGTTCGGTGATGCCATGCGCTACTGGGATTTCTTCTCCGACCGCAGTGAAGGGGCCGAATTCGGCCGCATCCCGGTATGGGGCTTCGGCGAAGTGGTTGCCTCAAATGCCGAGGGGGTTGCTGTAGGCAAGCGCTTCTATGGCTATTTCCCGATGTCGACTCATCGTGTCGCCAAGGCGGGCAAAATTTCCGAGCATGGGTTCTTCGACGTATCCGGTGTGCGGGGTGAGCTTGCGCCGGTCTACAGCCAGTTTATGGCGACAGGATCTGATCCGCTTTATGCGCCGGAAGACGAAGACCAGATCATGCTGTTCCGGCCGCTGTTCACCACCAGCTTCATTCTCGATGACTGGCTGGCGCAGAACGACTTCTTCGGCGCCAGCACGGTGATCCTGTCGAGTGCGTCGTCGAAGACTTCACTGGGGCTTGCCTTCCTGCTGAAGAACAACCGCGGTGACAAGGTGAAGGTGGTAGGGCTGACATCCGGGTCCAACAAGGACTTCGTAGAGAGCACAGGGTGTTATGACGACGTCGTCACCTATGACGCCATCTCTGGGCTCGATGCCTCTGTGCCGGCGGCTTTCGTGGATATGGCCGGCAACTCATCTGTGCGTGCCGACATTCACACTCACTTCAAGGACAATCTCAAGCTGTCCTCAGCCGTTGGCGGCACCCATTGGGACAGCGTTGGCGGCGGGCAGGACGGGCTGCCAGGCCCGCAGGTTGAGCTGTTCTTTGCGCCCACCCATATCGAGCGGCGGATGAAGGACTGGGGCGGTCAGGGATTTCAGTCCCGTGTCGCTGAGGCCTGGAAGGCCTTTATTCCCGCCACCAAGAAGTGGATCGACGTGGTGCACACATCCGGTTCGAGCAAGGTGGACGGGGTCTATCAGGAGGTGTTGGCTGGTAAGACGCCGCCCAACAAGGCTCACATCCTCTCGCTCTGGGACTGATTTCCCGGACTTCGGCTTGTTGAATGACGCAGGGCCTGCCTGGCATTGAGCTTGTCTCGGTGCCTGGCGGGCCTTTTCCCATTGGGGCCATGCATTGGCGGCAGTTGTCATATGGCGCGCAGCCTATTAGGTAGCGCGCTCTGGATTGATTGATCTGCCGAGTGTTCCTCATGTCCGATAATTCGCCGAAATCTGCGTTTTTTGATCTCAAAGCGACCCATAATCCCAATCGCTGGACCCTCGAGGTAACCCCCAGTGTCTGCGTGGGGCCGCCGCGCAACCTCTTCATGTTCGGTGGTGTTGGCCTCGCCGCATCGATCAAGGCGATGGAAGGCACCACTGGGCGCCGGGTGATCTGGGCGGCTGCACAGTACCTGTCCTTTGCGCGGCCCGGCTCAATCGTTGACGTGGATGTGGAAGTGCCGGTTACCGGCCGGTTCAATTCCCAGGCCCGCAGCCGGGCGCATGTGGGTGACCAGGAAATCATCACCGCCAGCGCGGCACTGGGCGAACGCCCGGATGACCTCTCTGAGCAATGGGCTACCATGCCCGACGTGCCGAAGCCGGAAGACTGCCCGCCGATGGAGCGCGCTCAGCGTCATGATGAGGAGCTGCATGACCACATGGAGCTGCGCGTGGCCAAGGGCCGGTATGGCGAAGCCCGCAAGGATGGGCAGATGAGCGACGACGGTGAGGTCTATCTGTGGGCGCGGCCCAAGGATGGCCGGGTGATCGACAGCGGCATGCTGGCGATCATCGCCGACTTCATCCCGTCCGCCGTGGGGAATGCCATCGGCAAGAACGCCGGTGGCAACAGCCTCGACAACACCATCCGCATCCGCCACGTGGTGCCGACGGACTGGGTGCTGTGCGATACCAAGATCCACGGCGTGCATGGCGGTTTTGCCCACGGGCGGATGCTGCAGTTTTCGCAGGATGGCGAGCTGATGGCGACGGCCAGCCAGTCGATGATCGTGCGGGTTCACGACTGACGGGGCGGACGGAAGGTTGCCTGTTCAGGCAGGGCGTTTGATGAGCGCGTAGGTCAGGCCCGCCAGTGCCCCGGCGATCATCAGGCCGATGGTGCCGTCCATGAAGCGGGTGCTGGCAATGGGTGTGATCCCGCCTGGGAAGGCGACGCCGAGGGCATAAAGCGCGACCGGCACGGTGACGGCGCCTGCGACCAGATAGACGATGCTGCGCAGGCCGGGGGCCAGTTGGGCGACAAACCCGGCCACGATGAACGCGATGAGCAGACCCACCCCCATGATGACGCCAAGCATGGGGCCGAACGTGGTGATGTCATGCACGATCCAGCCGATGCGGTCGCTAAGTGAGAATTGCCCGCCGACAGCGGCCATTTCGCCCTGGTTCACCAATGCGTTGGACGTGGCGCCGAGTACGGCGATGACGATGACGGCGGCGATGAAGCCGAGAACCATGCGCATTGGTGTTTCCCCCTTGGGCGGTGCCGGAACGGACAGTTGATGCCGGATGTTCCGTCAAAGCGTCGCGTTTGCCGGTCATATTCGCTTAAGATGGCGTTGAGAACCAGTGCCTCGCGCCCCATCTTGACCCCTATATGGGTCTGCGGCGCCCGATTGGAACGGAAAGCTGGCGAAATCCCGGCCGTGATGGCGGCCATAATCTGCGGGGAAGCATCATGGCGAAGGCATTCACACGGGCCGCACCTGGGGCGGCAACCATGCAGGCAGGTGCGTTTGCAGCTCCGGCATTTATGGCAATGGCTCTTGTGGCAGCCGGGTCAGCCTTTGCGGCAGAGCCATCACCCCAAAATGTGTCTGTGGCGCCTGACGGGCAGTTCACCGTGGAAACTGTCGCTGAAGGGCTTGACCATCCTTGGGCAATCGCCTTTCTGCCCGACGGTGACATGCTGGTAACGGAACTCACCGGCCAGTTGCGGCTGATTGATGACGGCGTGCTCGCCGAGGCACCGGTCAGCGGTGTGCCGGAAGCCTATTTCACCGCCATCGGGCAGGGCGGACTTTCGGACATCGTGCTGCACCCTGATTTCGAGACCAACCAGCTGGTCTACCTCACCTATTCCGCCCAGCGGGACAAGGGCAACACGCTGGTGGTGGGCCGGGGCACATATTCCGACGGGGCGCTGCAAGACTTCGAAGAGGTGTTCGAAGCTGATGCCTATCGCACCACCAATGTGCATTACGGTGCCCGCTTGGCCTTCCTGCCGGATGGTAGTTTCGTGGTCACAAGCGGCGATGGCTTTGATTATCGCGAACAGGCACAGGACAACAGCGACCATTTTGGGACTGTCATCCGCCTCAATGAAGACGGCTCCGTCCCGGCGGACAATCCTTATGTGGGCGACGATGCAGCCCGGGACGAGATATTCTCCTTCGGTCACCGCAACCCGCAGGCGGTCCTGCATGATCCGGAAACCGGCCGCATCTACGCCAATGAACATGGCGCGCAGGGTGGCGATGAAATCAATGTCATTGAAGCTGGCGGCAATTACGGGTGGCCGCTTGCCACCTACGGGCTGAACTACACGGGCGCTTATGTATCGCCGCTGACCGAGTTTGAAGGATCAAGCCAGCCCATGACCTGGTGGACGCCGTCGATTGCACCGTCCGCCATGGAGATTGTCTCGGGCCGGGCCTTTGCCGAGTGGGAGGGGGACCTTCTGGTCACCGCGCTGGCTGCGGGCAATGTAACCGATCTCGCCAAGTATAATCTGCGTAGGGTCATCATCGACGGTGGTGACCTGCAGGGTGAGGAAGCGATCCGTGTTGCTGTGCCCGGCGCAGAGGATGACGACGCGACACCGCGTTTGCGCGACGTGGCGCTGGCACCGGACGGCAGCATCTACGTCCTGACAGATGGTGAAGGCGGGCACGTGCTGCGGCTGGTGCCGGCGGGCGGCATGCCGCAGGCGTCTCTCGAAGATGCGCAACAGGCCGTGAAGGATGCGTCGGAGGCTGTCATGGAGGCTGTACGCAAGACGGCTGAGGAAGCTGCCGCGGTTGTTGAAAAAGCCATCGATGAGAACAAGGACGATGTGGCCGCCGCGGTGAATGACGCGATGGAAGCCACCGCTGAAGCGGTGAAGGAAGCTGCTGATGCCGTGAAGGACGCGGTGGAAGACGCCAATGCCTCGGAGGCTTCAGGTGACGTTTCCGATGAGGCAGCCCGCAACTAGATCTGCAACCTGATCTGATGAGAAAGGCGGTGCCGGTTAATCCGGACACCGCCTTTTTATTGCTTTCGGCCTGCTGCTGTCAGAAACGGACAAGCACGTTGCGGAATTGCCAGGGGTCGCTTTCGTCCATGTCTTCATCGAAGAAGCCGGTCTGGCTGTCCAGGGGCGTCCAGTCCGTGTAGTAGCCCTTGACCGGCCCGAGATAGGGCGACTGCACTTCAAGCAGGCGCTGGTAGTCCATCTCGTCGGCCTCAACGATCCCAGCCTTTGGGTTTTCAATGGCCCAGACCATGCCGGCCAGCACTGCCGAGGTCACCTGGAGGCCGGTAGCATTCTGGTAGGGGGCAAGCTTCCGGGTTTCTTCAATCGAGAGCTGCGAGCCGTACCAATAGGCATTCTTGGCGTGGCCATAGAGCAGGACGCCCAGCTCATCGATGCCGTCGACGATCTCGTCTTCTTCGAGGATGTGATAGATCTCCTGCGGATCGGCGCCCTTGCCGAAAAGCTCATGCATGGACAGCACCGCATCATCGGCCGGGTGATAGGCGTAGTGAACGGTCGGCCGGTATTCCGGGTCCTTGCCTGCGCCGACGGTGAAGAAATCGGCGATGGATACGCTTTCGTTGTGGGTCACAAGGAAGCCGTATTGCGGCCCTGGCGTCGGGCACCATGTGCGCACGCGGGTCGCGCCGCCGGGCTGCGTCAGGTAGATCGCCGACTGGCAGCCTGAACCGTCTGCCTGGAAATGCGCGTTCTCCGGCAGCCACTTCTCATGCGTCCCCCAGCCCAGTTCAGCGGGCTGGCAGCCTTCGGAGATGAAGCCGTCGACGGACCAGGTGTTGACGAAGGTGCCAAGCTTCTTGGGGTTCTTGGCGCGCTGGGTGTCGCGCTCGGCGATGTGGATGCCCTTTACGCCGGCCTTTTGCATCAGCCGGGCCCAGCCTTCGCGGTCTTCCGCCGCCGGCTCTTCAAAGTCGAAACCCAGGTCGTTGCAGAGATTGACCAGTGCCTGCTTCACGAAGAAGGAGACCATGCCGGGATTTGCGCCGCAGCAGGAGACAGCGGTCGTACCGCCGGGATTGGCCCGTTTCTCGGTGCGGGCGGTTTCGCGGAGATAATAATTTGTCCGCTCAGCGGGGTCGTTGTCCTTCTCCACATAGAAACCGAACCAGGGTTCGACGACCGTGTCGATGTAGAGCACGTCGATGTCACGGCACAGGCGCATGAGGTCCACCGAGCCGACATCCACCGAGAGATTGACGCAGAAGCCCTGGCCTTCGCCCTCGGTGAGGAGAGGCGTGAGCACGTCTTTGTAGTTCTCTTCGGTAAGTGCCTGCTTGATGAAGCGGATGCCATGCTTCTCTGCCAGTTCACGACTGTCATCGCTCGGGTCGATGATGACCATGCGGCTCTTGTCGAAATTGAAATGCCGCTCGATGAGGGGGAGGGTGCCGCGTCCGATGGAACCGAATCCGATCATGACGATGGGGCCGGTGATCTTATGGTAGACGGGCCAGGAGGTCTGGTCGGTCATGGCGTTCAAGTCTTTCCTTTGTCTTCCCCGGACTGGTCTGCGTCGCGCCGGAGAGGCGGCGTCCACTGGTGTCAGGGGCAGGCTGGCTAAGCCCGTTGGGTATTGAGCCGGAATGATCCGTCTGCGGGGCCGGCGTGACGCCGGCGCGATGGGAAGAGGCCGGCCCGGAGAACCGGGCCGGCCTTTTTGCGGAACGTGAACGGGGTCAGGACCCTGGGAGATGCCTGGTTGCCAGGTCACGCTCCGTCATGCGGCGTGCCGCTGATGAGGGCCCTAGATAACGTAGGACTTCAGCGGGGCAAAACCGTTGAACCCGTTGGAGGCATAGGTGGTGGTATAGGCACCGGTCGCCTCGATCAGGATTTCGTCACCCACAGTCAGGGACACCGGCAATTCGTAGGGCGTCTTCTCGTAGAGGACGTCAGCGGAGTCGCAGGTGGGGCCGGCAATCACGCAGGGCGTGGTGCGGTCGCCGTCGCGCGGGGTGCGGATCGGATAGCGGATTGCCTCGTCCATGGTCTCTGCGAGGCCACCGAACTTACCGATGTCGAGGAACACCCAACGCTGACCATCGGGGTCTTCCGACTTGCGGGAGACGAGCACCACTTCGGCACGGATAACACCGGCATCACCAACAAGGCCGCGGCCCGGCTCGATGATGGTTTCCGGAATACGGTTGCCGAAGTGACGGCGCAGCGCGCCGAAGATCGCCTTACCGTAGTCTTCCGAGGTGGGCACGTCCTTCAGGTAGCGGGTGGGGAAACCACCGCCCATGTTGACGAGCTTCAGGTGAATGCCGCGCTCGGCCAGGGTCTTGAAGACCCGGCTGGCATCCGCCAGGGCGGTATCCCACGCAGCCGTGTTGGCCTGCTGGGAGCCGACATGGAAGGACACACCGACAGCTTCGAGACCGAGCTTGTGAGCGTGCTCAAGAACGCTGACCGCCATGTCCGGCTCGCAGCCAAACTTGCGCGACAGGGGCCATTCAGCGCCGGCGCCATCGGTAAGAACGCGGCAGAACACGCGTGCGCCGGGGGCGACACGGGCGATCTTTTCCACTTCTTCCGGGCAATCAACGGCGTAGAGGCGGACACCGAGCGCATAGGCGCGGGCGATGTCGCGTTCCTTCTTGATGGTGTTGCCATAGGAAATGCGGTCCGCGGATGCACCGGCGGCCAGAACCATCTCGATTTCGGCAACGGAGGCCGTGTCGAAGCTCGATCCGAGCTTTGCGAGCAGGGCCAGAATTTCGGGGGCCGGATTTGCCTTCACGGCGTAGTACACGCGGCTTTCAGGCAGAGCGCGGGCCAGGCGCTCGAAGTTCTTACGCACCACTTCCAGATCAACGACAACGAACGGCTCGTCGGATCGGGTGGTGCGGAGAAAGTCGTTAATTCGATCAGTCACCATATTGGTGGTCTCCCAGGTCCAGAAAGTTGCAGTTGCGTCAAAGACGACTGCCCGTCCGCATGGTGGAAATGCGGCGCGGGAAGCGCTTTTGAGCGCGGGCGTGTCCGGGTCTATCGCCAGCAACCATCATGGGTGCTGAACGCTTTGCCGGGGCTGTTGCCGGATTGGATCTGGGAATGCCCCAAGTCCTCACGCGGGCAAGGAAGGTGTGCCTCTTCAGTGTCGCCGGCGTTTGGAAGACCGACTGAGACCAAAAAAGCCCTCACCGTCGTTGCTTTTGGCTGCTGGTGTTCTGGTTGTTTCCAGCAGCTACGGGCACGTGCGACTTATTGGGCGACGCGGGATGTACGCGTTTTGCATGGGCACTTCAAGCGAAATGCTCAAAAATCTTTCGTGATCCAGCCCTGCATTCATTGCAGAGCATCGGGTGCGGCAAGGGAACAACAGTTGCATCCGGTCGCCGCCTTCCTGGCGGCCCTTTATGGGTCGTCCCATGGGCAGCGCTTCTAAATAATGATATACATTACTTCACGTAACATGTCGTGAATGGCTCGAAAGAGGGCGTTCGCAGCGGCGGTGATCTTTGGGGAGAGGCGGAATGGCCCGGGGTTTGAAAGTCTTGCTGGTGGCCGTTGTGGTTATCGGTCTGGGTGTGACGCTGGTGACGGCCTTTCAGGGGCAGATTGCCCTGCGGCTGATGGCTGGCGTCGTGGAGCGCAACATGGCCGCCGACCCGCTGGCCGCCCTGTCGGATGGACTGCATGTGGGCCTGTGCGGCGCAGGTGCCCCGCTGCCGGACCCGTCCCGCGGAGGGCCTTGCGCCATTATCGTGGCCAAGCAGGGATCGGACGTGCAGACCTACGTCGTCGACGCAGGAACGGGCGGTGTGCGCACCTTGGCGCAGATGGGCCTGCCCGTCGGTGAGATCGACGGCGTGTTCCTCACACATTTCCATTCAGACCACATTGACGGGCTTGGCGAGCTGGCCATGCAGCGCTGGGTCAATCGGATGGCCACCTCGCCGCTTCCCCTGATCGGGCCTGCAGGCGTCGAACGTGTCGCGGAAGGGTTCAACCAGGCCTATGCCCAAGACTTTGTCTATCGCACCGCCCATCACGGTGCCGATATCGTACCGCCCTCCGGGGCAGGCCTTGAGGCTGTGCCTTTTGCCGAACCGCAGGACGGTGTGGATGCCGTTGTGCTGGAGCAATACGGCTTGCGGGTGACGGCAATTCTGGTCGACCACACGCCGGTGGCGCCTGCGGTCGGCTACCGGTTCGATTTCCTCGGCCGATCGATTGTCATATCCGGCGATACCGTGAAGTCCGGCAATCTGCAGCGTGCGGCGGAGGGGGCAGATCTCATGCTGCATGAAGCATTGGCCCCGCAGCTCGTGGACGTCATCACCCAGGCAGCGGCCAAGGCGGGGCGCGCCAATATCGAGAAGATCACACTGGATATTCTCGACTATCACACAACGCCCGTTGAGGCGGCGGAACTGGCGCAGGGGGCAGGCGTGAAGATGCTCGTCTTCCATCACATCGTTCCTGCCTTGCCTTTGGCGGCGCTCGAGAGTGTCTTCGTGGAAGGTGTGTCAGACGCCTATGATGGCCCAGTGCATGTTGCCGTGGATGGTGACTTCTGGTCGCTGCCTGCAGGTAGTGATGCGATCCACCATGAAGAGCGTCTTTAGAACTCCGCGGTGGAGAGTTACCCGGTAGCGAAACGCGCTAGCTCGTCACCGTGATGCCTTCAAGCTTCAGGACCTTCATCCGGTCGCGGATGAGCTCTGCCAGTTCGCCATAGCCTTGCCGGTTGGGCGCCTGCCGCCGCCAGGCCATCCCTACTGTCCGGCTGGGCGGTCGTGGTGTGAGGCTGCGGGTCGTCACTTCCGCCCGGCGGCGCTTGTCACGCGGGCCGATCTCGGAATGGACGTACAGCGCGGGCAGGAACGTCAGGCCTGCTCCCATGGCGGTCATCTGGCGCAAGGTGTCGAGGCTTGTGCCTTCATAATCGGGCAGCAGGTGCGCGCCTAGGTCGGCGCATAAGTCGCGGACCTGGGTGTGATAGCGGTGGCCGGTTTCCAGGGCCAACACGTCCTCGCCGCGCAGGCGGGTGCGCGGCACACGGTCCGCCTGGGCTGCGGCGTGGTCGTGGGGCAGGGCGAGTTGAAGCTCCTCGCGAAACAGGGGCGCAGTCTCCAGGCCGCCCATGTCGACAGGCAGTGACACCAGCAGCATGTCGAACCGGCCATCGTGAAGGCCTGCTTCCAGAGGCCCCGGGAAATCCTCCCGCACATACAGTCGAAGCTGCGGATAGCGTGCGTGAAGCGCGGGCAGGATATGTGGCAGCAGGTAGGGGCCGATGGTGGGCAGCACGCCGAGGCGCAGTGTCCCCGCAATGCCGGTTCTGGCACCGGCGGCGTGATCCTTCAGGGCTTCGACTGAAGCCAGAATATCCCGTGCCCGGTTGGCGGTATCCCGCCCGATATCGGTCAGCATCACGCCTGCCCGGCCCCTTTCGGCCAGGGATACGCCCAGCTTGCGTTCGAGTTCCGCAATCTGTGCGCTCAGGGTGGGCTGGGTAACGCCCAGCCGCTCGGCGGCACGGCCCATGTGGTTGGTCTCGGCGATGGCCACGAGATAGGACAGCTGGCGAAGGGTCGGCATGAGTTTGCGGATATCCGGGTTTGATAGATTTTATCTATCAAATCACGACAGCTTATCGATTGGAACAATGGTTTTGAGATCAGTACATCAAGACCCACAGGGCTTGGCACGTGACACGGAGACATGACATGACGCTGACGCAGGTGATTGACGAGGTTGGAGTACCGGCGGACGAAGCTGCCGGAGGTGTGGCAGGCATTGCCACCATGCCGCGTCGCATCCGTGCGGTGGCCCTTCCGGGTGACGGGATCGGGCCCGAGATCATGGATGCCGTGCAGCGCATGCTGGCAGCTGCCGGTGCCCGTATTGATTGGGATGAATGTGAGGCGGGCGCCGGCGTGGCTCTGCCTGGTGGATTGCCAGGCGAGACCATGGATGCCATCGCGACCGCCGGTCTTGTCCTCAAGGGCCCGCTGCAAACGGCACTCGGCGGCGGTGGGAAATCCGCAAATGTCACCCTGCGCAAGCACTTCGAGCTGTTCGCCAATATCCGCCCGGCTCGGCGCTTGCCCGGCGTGGTAACGCCTTATGCGGACCGGGACATCGACCTCGTCATTGTGCGTGAGAATGTGGAAGATCTCTATGCGGGCATCGAGCACATGCAGACGCCCGATGTTGCCCAATGCCTGAAGCTCATCAGCCGCTCAGGCTCGCGCAAGATCGCGGAAGCCGCATTCGCGCTGGCCCGTGCACAAGGCCGCAGCCGCGTGACCTGTGCGAGCAAGGCAAACATCATGAAGCTGAGCGAAGGGCTCTTCAAAGAGGCCTTCGAGGAGGTGGCAGCGGCGCATCCGGCGATCCAGTCCGACCACATGATCATCGACAATCTGGCGCACCGGCTCGTGCTCTCGCCCGAGAGCTTCGATGTGATCTGCACCACCAATATGAATGGCGACATTATCAGTGACCTGACGGCTGGGCTGGTCGGCGGGCTTGGGCTGGCACCGAGCGCCAATCTGGGTGCGGGCATGGCCCTGTTCGAAGCTGTTCACGGATCCGCGCCCGACATTGCCGGGCAGGGACTCGCCAACCCGACGGCATTGCTGCTGGCATCATTGATGATGCTCCGGCAGGCCGGCCTGCCCAGCGTCGCCGAACGTCTGGAGCATGCGCTTTATGTCACGCTGGAAGATGGCAAGGAACTGACGCCGGACCTTGCAGGGCCCAGGGGGATCGATGCCGGTTCCACGTCGGCCTTCACGGATAGGGTCATCAGCAATCTCGGCCGCCGGTCTAAGGCTGTGCCTTCCGGCAGCGGCGGCATGCCGGTTGTGCAGGAGGTGGCGAGGGGCCGTGTTCATGCCTCCACGCGCGGGCAGGTGCGGTCTGACGCGGGCATCGATGTATTCGTCGAGTTCGCAGGCGATGTCCCCAGTCTGGTTGCGGGTCTTAAGGCGGCAAGTGCCGGGCTCCCGTTCACCCTTGCCATGGTCTCCAACAGGGGTCTCAAGGTCTATCCGGGCGCTCTCCCTCAGGCGGACTTTGTGGACCATTGGCGGTGCCGGTTCGCCAGCCGGGCCCCGGGCGATGAACTGCCTGACGGGGTGCTGGGTGACCTCCTTACGCGGATCTCGCGGTTTGCCCGCTGGTGCCACGTGGAACGCCTGCAACTGATGGATGGCACGCCTGGTTTCTCGGTGGCGCAGGGGCAATAGAGCCCGCGCCATCTGATTGTCCGCTGCCTCGGGGGACCGGCATTTCCTCCCCCGGATGCTCCGACCACCCGGGTAGCGGCTTTCCCGCCCGTCATGTTCCTGCGCCTGACCCGTGGCAGGAGCGTGGCGGGCGGTCTGTTTTCACCAGATGGTCCATGCCGTGCCTGTGGTGTGCCGCAGGATTGGCGTCCCGGCCTGAAAACCGGTATGTACGGAGCCAGTGCCGCAGCTTCTGCGGCCAATTTCCCAAGCATTCCTGGAGCCCGGTGATCCGTGCACGTTTCATCCTTCTTTGATGACGAATTCGAGGAGCATGCCTCAGTCGTGGCTGCAACGCGGGCGGAGCTGCGCGCGCCATTCGATGCGCTGGTGGATGTCTGTGCGGACAGCCTGGCGGCAGGGGGCAAGATACTGTTTTTCGGCAATGGGGGCAGCGCGGCTGACGCGCAGCACCTGGCGACGGAACTGGCCGTTCGCTACATAGGCGACCGTCCGGCCATTGCTGCCCTGGCCCTGACAACGGACACCAGCGCTTTGACCGCGATTGGCAATGATCTGGGCTTCGAGCAATTGTTTGCCCGGCAGATCGAGGCTGTGGGCAAGGCCGGGGATGTGGCAATCGGCATTACCACGTCAGGCACCAGCGCCAATGTGCTGGCTGGGCTGGAACAGGCCAAAGGCATGGGGCTTGTGGCTGCTGCCCTGACGGGCCGCCAGGGCGGCAAGCTGCCGGGGCTCGCCGACCCGCTGCTGATCGTGCCGTCGGCGACCACCGCGCGCATTCAGGAGATGCACATCCTGCTTGGCCAGATGCTGTGTGGTGCGCTTGAAAAGCGGCTTGGCTACGCCGACTAGGCGGCTCTTTTCTGCAATCAGCTAGATCGACTGGCCGGTCTTCTGCCAGTCGGCCAGGAAGGCTTCAAGGCCGGCATCGGTCAGCGGATGCTTGGCAAGGCTCTGCAGTACCTGCGGGGGCACAGTTGCGACATCCGCCCCAATAAGCGCAGCCTGCCGGACATGGTTGATCGTCCGGACGGAGGCCACCAGGATTTCTGTCTCGAGAGCGGGATAGTTGTCGTAGATCTGCTTGATCTCGGCAATCAGGTCCATGCCGTCATAGGCCATGTCGTCGATGCGGCCGACGAAAGGCGACACGAAGGTCGCGCCGGCCTTGGCTGCCAGAAGGGCCTGGTTTGCGGAGAAGCACAGGGTGACATTCACCATGTGCCCGTCCCGGGTGAGCGCCCGGCAGGCCGTCAGGCCGTCCCAGGTCAGCGGCACCTTGATCGCTACATTGGGGGCGATTTCAGCGAGCTTCTTGCCTTCAGCGATCATGCCTTCCGCCTCTGTCGCCGTCACTTCGGCACTGACGGGACCATCCACGATATCGCAGATTTCCTTGATCACTTCGATGAAGTCGCGTCCTGACTTGGCGATGATCGACGGGTTGGTCGTAACGCCATCCACCATGCCCTTGGCATCAAGGTCGCGGATCATGTCTATGTCGGCGGTATCTACGAAGAACTTCATTGTTGTCAGGCCTTTGGCTGGCGCACGGATTGGCGTCTGGTGATCCCCGACGGGCATCTTGGGCATTCTCTACCGCAAAACGGGGTGGGAGAAAAAGGCGGCGGGGCTGCCGCCCCTCGCAAACGTGCCGTGACGGGGATGGCGCAATTTGCTAATGGGGCGTGGCGGGACGCGAAAGACTGTGTCCCGGCAGGCAGTTAACCTTCTTTCAAGTAAGTGGTCTCGCAGATGATTGCGGAAGTGCTGGCGCCCAAATTTCTGGCTCTTTATGCCTTTCTGGCATCTGCGGCCTTTGTGCATTTCCGTGGCAAGGTGCGGCACAAATTCACCCGCCAGCTGACCGATCATTCAACGCTGATGGCGCCGATCAACGTGTTCATGTACGCGTTTTCCTCGGTGCCCAACGAGCCCTATCTCGACACCAAGCATTTTCCCGAGCTCAAGGTCATCCGCGACAATTGGGAAACCATCCGCGATGAAGCCCTGGCGCTTGATAGCGGCGGCTCCATCAAGGCCGCTGAGGGCTACAATGATCTGGGGTTCAATTCCTTCTACCGGCGCGGCTGGAAGCGCTTTTATCTCCGCTGGTACTCGGATGATTTTCACCCCTCCGCCAAGGAGAAGTGCCCGAAGACGGTGGAGCTGCTGAAGCAGCTGCCGACGATCCACGCTGCCATGTTCACCATGCTGCCTCCCGGTGGTCGGCTGGTGGCGCATCGTGACCCTTATGCCGGCTCGCTGCGCTATCACCTCGGGCTTGTGACTCCCAACAGCGACGAATGCCGCATCTATGTGGATGACCAGCCCTACAGCTGGCGCGATGGCGAGGACGTGGTCTTCGACGAGACCTATATCCACTGGGCGACCAATGAGAGCGATCAGGACCGGATCATCTTCTTTGCCGACGTCGAACGCCCGATGAACAACCGCTTCGCCCGCGCGGTGAACCGGTTCTTCCGCAAGTACCTTGTCAGCGCTGCCAAGACCTCGAACGAGGAAGGCGAGAAGATCGGTGTGCTGAATAAGGCGTTCGCCTATGTCTATCAGGTGCGCCTGCTGGGCAAGCGCTTGAAGGCCTATAATCGGAAGCTCTACTACGCCCAGAAATACGTCCTGATCGCGCTTATCCTGGCAGCGATCATCTGGTGGCTTTGAGCGAAGGTCAGCCGAGCCCACCACCCTGTCCCGACCCGGCATAGTTCGGTTGACGGGGAACATATTGTCCTGCACAAATCGCGCGTCCGAGTGACTGGGGCAGAATCAAGCTGGAGTGCTTGATAAGTGTCCTGTGTGCTTCTGTTCTACTGGGCTTGGTGTTCAGTGAGATAATATCTCCTGGGCTGAGTATTCAGAAGGTTTGGGCAATTCAGATTCTGCCTTTGTTTCCGGCAATGGCAAAAATAGTTGGGGGTGGTCTTGGATATTCGCGGCAAGAAGTTTGTGGTTATTGGTGGCGCCGGGCTCATCGGCTCTCATGCCGTGGACCAATTGGTCCAGGAGGACGTGAGCGAGATCATCATCTACGACAACTTTACCCGAGGTACGACCGAGAATCTGGAGAAGGTCGTGGGCGATCCGAGGGTGCGTGTGTTTGAGGCTGGAGGTGACATCTGCCAGCCTGAGATTCTGAACGCCGCGATGCAGGGTGCCGATGGCGTTTTTCACTTCGCCGCGCTCTGGCTGCTCCAGTGTCACGAATACCCGCGGGCTGCGTTTGACGTAAACATCCAGGGCACATTCAACGTCCTTGAAGCTTGTCGCGATAACAATGTCGGGCGCTTGGTGTATTCGTCGTCTGCGTCTGTCTACGGTGATGCCGTGGAAGAGCCGATGACCGAGGATCATCCATTCAACAACAAGAATTTTTACGGTGCGACGAAGATTGCCGGCGAAGCGATGGCCACGGCGTTCCACCACCGGTATGGGCTTCCAGTTGTCGGGCTGCGGTATATGAACGTGTATGGTCCGCGGCAGGACTATCAAGGCGCATATATTGCTGTGATTATGAAGATGCTCGACGCCATTGATAATGGCGAGGGGCCCACAATCATGGGTGATGGTTCTGAGGCCTTCGATTTCGTTTCGGTTCTGGACTGCGGGCTAGCCAATATCTGCGCGATGAAAGCCGATACCGTCGGGCGCTACTACAACGTAGGCACCGGAAAGCGGACTTCCCTAAAAGAATTGGCGGAGAAGCTTGTTGCTTTGACCGGCTGCAACCAGCCAATCCAGTACAAAGAACGTAGCCAGGCGACACTGGTACGGAATCGCATTGGCTCGCCAGACCGGGCCCGTGAGGAGATCGGCTTTGATGCAAAGGTTGATCTCGAAGAAGGCCTTCGCGAGCTGATCTCGTGGCGGGAAAGCCACAAGGCCGGCGTGGCTGCGCGCCGAGCAAAGATGCGCGACTAGGATCATCTCAGCATTGCTGTCACGACCGACGGGACAGCTAACCACTGGAATCGATAGCCCATGTGCGGCCTTGCCGGAGTAGTTCAACTAAACGGCGAGCCGGTGTCGCCCACCGTGCTCCGTGAGATGACTGATATCATTCGTCATCGCGGACCGGATGGTGAAGGCCACTGGATCGATGGTCCGGTTGGTCTTGGGCACCGCCGATTGGCTATCCTTGATCTGAGCCCAGCTGGGCAACAGCCGATGATGTGCCGAGATCGGCGATACGTCATCGTTTACAATGGTGAGATCTATAACTTCCAGGATCTAAAAGCCGAGTTGGCTGCGTACGGGCATGTGTTTCATACGCAGTGCGACACTGAAGTGTTGTTGCATGCGCTGGCACAGTGGGGAGAAGCGGCGCTTGCCAAGCTGAATGGAATGTTTGCGTTCGCACTATGGGATACGCAAGAAAAGACCCTGCTGCTAGGGCGTGACCGCTACGGCATCAAGCCCCTCTACTATACTTCCGTAGACGGAGTGTTTTTGTTCGGCTCGGAGCAGAAGGCATTCATGCCGCATCGGGCGTTCAAGAGGGAGATGGATTGTGAGGCTCTGGTCGAGTACTTCACATTCCAGAATCTGTTTACGGACAGGACCCTGCTCAAGGGCGTTTCGATGCTTCCGGCGGGATGCTTTGCGAAGCTTGACCTAAAGGAAGGGCGGGATGCCCGACCGAAAATACACCGTTATTGGGATTTTGACTTCCAAGAGCCCGAAGGTACCCGCTCTGACGATAGCTATCTAGAAGAGCTGGACTTTCTGCTTCAACAGGCCGTGACCCGTCAGCTCATTTCTGATGTGGATGTCTCAGCCTATCTGTCTGGAGGGATGGATTCAGGATCCATCACCGCGATTGCTTCGCGAAACCTCGACTATATGCGGACTTTCACTTGTGGATTCGATTTGAGTTCCGCTTCGGGAATGGAACTCAATTTTGATGAACGGGCCGCTGCAGAGCGAATGTCCTATGCCTTCAAGACCGAGCATTATGAAATGGTTCTTAAGGCGGGTGACATGGAACGCTGTATGCCTCAGCTTGCCTGGCACCTGGAAGAGCCGCGCGTCGGACAGAGCTACCCCAACTACTATGCTGCGAAGCTTGCGTCGAAGTTTGACAAGGTGGTTTTGGCCGGCACTGGCGGAGATGAAATCTTCGGTGGTTACCCTTGGCGTTACTATCGCGCTGTCGTTAACGACGATTTTGAGCACTACATAGACAAATACTACAAATACTGGCAGCGGCTAATCCCGAACCGCGATATTCACCGTGTTTTCGCGCCGGTGAAGAGTGCTGTTTCCAATGTTTGGACACGCGACATCTTCCGAGACACGTTTGCCCATCACGCGTCAACACTTACGCGGCCTGAAGACTATGTGAATCACTCTCTTTATCTTGAGAGTAAGACGTTTCTCCATGGTCTCTTGACTGTGGAGGACAAACTGTCGATGGCACACTCGCTCGAAACCCGCGTCCCTTTCCTCGACAATGACCTGGTAGATTTTGCCATGCGTCTACCGACACGTTTGAAGCTCGGTAAGCTTGATGAGGTCGTCGCGATTAACGAAAACGAGCCGGGTGACAAGACGGCGCGCTACTTCCAGAAGGCGAAGGACGGGAAGCTGCTGCTACGGCAGGCAATGGGTAGGCACATTCCTCGTGAAGTCGTTGACCGGGAGAAGCAAGGTTTTTCTGCCCCGGACGCAAGCTGGTTCAAGGGCGAGAGCATTGAGTACGTTCGCCGCATGATTGATTCCAACGATGCCATGATCTGGAATTACATGGATCAGACAACGACCCGGGAGCTTGTCCATGAACACCTTGATGGTCGGCAGAATCGGCGCCTCCTGATTTGGTCGCTGCTCAATGTCGAGCACTTCTGTCAGGCTTACCTTTAAGTCGGCTAACGAGAGCGGGTGTTAATGATCTTTCGTGTTCTTAATCCTGTGCGACTTGCTTCAGTCAGCAGTGATGTGACGGCGGTACTGCTCAAGCACCGCGCGCTCCTCGCTGATCAGGTGAGGCGGGAAATTGTTGACCAGCACGCCGGGCAAGTCATGGGCGGGATGTGGAGCATTATCCATCCCATGTTCCTGATGATCGTCTATGTGTTCGTGTTCGGCGTTGTTTTCGAAGCACGGGTCGGCGGCACAAGAGAAATGCCGCTGGACTACACGAGTTACATCCTCGCAGGTCTGGCACCCTGGCTCACAATCGTGCAGATGCTATCCAAGAGCGCCTCAAGCCTGACCTCCAACTCCAGCCTTATTAAGCAGGTTGTTTTTCCTATCGAGGTCCTTCCGGCGAAAGCTGTTTTGTCGACGCTCCTACCCCTCTTTGTAATGCTGACATGCTTCTTTGGTTACACGTGGGGCTATAAGGGGCAGTTCCTTGCCGGGCACGCCATGTTACCTCTGCTGGTCGTGATCTATCTGCTTTGGGCTTTGGGTATTGGTTACTTCCTTGCGTCGCTAACGGTATTTGTTCGCGATGTACGAGAGGTTGTTCAGGTGTTTGCCGTAGCCGGTGTCTTTCTGATCCCGGCGATCTACCTGCCTCAATGGGTGCCAGAGATTTTCCGACCCGTTTTGTATGCAAACCCCTTTAGCTACATAATTTGGTGTTTTCAGGATGCGCTGTATTTCGGCAGGTTCGAACATCCTTGGGCATGGGCTGTGGCGGTTGGCGGCGGAGTGATGGTTTATGCTCTTGGAGCAAGAACGTTCCGGTTCCTGAAACCCTATTTTGGCGACCATTTGTGATGGCCGAGGGGACTATGAGCGACGTAGCCGTACGCGTAGAAGGGCTCAGCAAGGCCTACAAAATCTATCCTAAGCCAGCCGATATGCTGCTCGAGCTTGTAACCGGCAGACAACGACATGCGGTCCATGATGCGCTGAAGAACGTCTCTTTTGAGGTTGCCAGGGGTGAAGTCGTCGGGATCATAGGCAGGAACGGTGCAGGCAAAAGCACGCTGCTGAAAATCCTTGCCGGCACGCTGGAGAAGTCCGCCGGCGACGTGCAGATAAATGGTGACTTATCCGCGATCCTTGAGCTCGGTACAGGTTTCAATCCGGCTTATTCAGGCCGTGAGAATATCCTGCTTGGTGGCATGTGCCTGGGGCTCACCCGAGCGCAAGCGCTAGCGAAGACAGATTGGATCATCGATTTCTCGGAGCTAGGCCACGTAATTGATCAACCATTCGGAACCTATTCGAGTGGCATGCAGGCTCGGCTCACATTCGCGACAGCCGTCAGTGTCGAGCCCGACATCTTCATTGTTGATGAAGCGCTTGCTGCGGGCGATGCCTACTTCGTGGCCAAGTGTCTTGGTCGAATGAAGGAGATCTGCGAGAGCGGTTCGACTGTTCTCTTTGTCAGCCATTCCGAAGGAATCGTGATGGAATTGTGCCGCCGCGCGATTTGGATTGATGGAGGCGAGGTTCGGGCCATCGGCGACGCCGAACCAGTATGCAAAAGTTACATAGCCGACATCTGGCGAGATCAGAAAGAAAGCAATGCGCTTTCCAATGAACAGCTCCGGGCCCGGGAGCAGGAAACGGTGGCTTCCGGAAAGTATGAATTATCCGGCGAGGACATCCGGATAACTGATGTTCAGGTGTTGGACGGCAACAATGAACCGACAACCGGCATCATAAACGGAGAAACACTGAAGGTAGCCGTCGAGTTCGAAGGACGTTCTGATTTCGAGAAGAATTACTGTTCCATTCGGATCGATAGCGACCGTATTCAGGCACACACCGGTGTGGAGGCCTATCAGCATGGCTTTTTTATCAATGATGGCAAGCCGCTTAATGGGAAGGGCCGGGTAGTCTACACCATCGACAAGACTGCTTTCGGAGCCGGTCGATACCATGTGAGTGCATCACTCTGCCGCCATATGATGCCGAAAGGTAAGGAAGCGTTCCTGCACTACATCGAGAAAGCTGCTGTGTTCTCGGTCCGGCGGTCTGTCGATTACCCCTTGTCATTTGTCTATGAGCCGGATTTTGGTGTTGAGATGGAGTACCTCCCGGTTGAATCGGAAGACACAGGTGTTGAAGAAGTCCCGTCTGTGTCTGAGGCGGGACCGGGTTGAGCGAAGAGATTTGGTTCATTTGGACCATCAATCTCATTTTTCGGGGGAACTGGAATGGTTGATCTGTCTGCGGAAGACAGAGAGTGGAAACTGCGGCTTGAGCAGTTCTTCTTCGATCGCGCGGAAGAAGTGCGGGGTGCCCCAACACTGTTAGATCACGTTCGCATTAGCGCCAAGGACCCTCGATTGGCGGGGCGAGAGGATTATCACAGCGATCTGATCGATAGTCTTATGGCCCAGATGAGCCTGACCGCGGAAAGCCACGTGCTGGAGGTCGGCTGCGCTTCAGGTTACATTGCATGCGGGTTGGCGCCGCGCGTAGGAAAGTATGATGGTGTCGACCTGGCAGCGCCGCCACTCGAAGTGGCGCGCCGCATGGGAATGCGGAATTCGACGTTCACCCATTCCGATGGCGGAGCCTTGCCGTTCGACGATGGGCAGTTTGATGCCGCATTTGCCTATGACGTCCTTTCCAATTTTCCTCGGTTTGATCTTGCGGAACCGCTCCTGGACGAGATGTTGCGTGTTGTCCGGCCGGGCGGGCGCTTTATGGCTGGCTCGGTCACTGACGCGGCGACGGCTGACCAGTTTCAACTGCATGTCTATAAGGTTTCAGCGGAGCTTGAGGAGAAGTACGGGCCGGTGCCAGTGGTGGAGGTCAGGCAGCGAAATGGCCTGTCCGGTACACTGTACCGATTAATGCGCCGTGTGCAGGGCAAGCCGCTGCCTCCTACTTCCGACAGTGGTCAGGCAACAAACTACAATTTCGAGCGGGCGGACTTTAAGGCGTTTGCCGACCGCCGCAACTGTGTTCTGACCTTCGAAGATGTACATGAGCTCAATCCCTATAAGGGGTTCCGCTTCAATGCTGTGCTGACGAAGCCCCGGTAATGAAGATTGAGATACGTGAGGCGGTTGGCTCTTCGGCATGGGACGACATTGCCACAAGATCTGCTCAGGCATGGCTGTTTCACACTTTCGGCTGGATAGATCTAGAAGCAAGCTTGACGGGTGCACGGGATTTGTCCTTCGCACTCATGTCAGGTGGATCCATCGTCGCGATTATGCCTCTCTTTTTTTCGGAGGTTGGGCTTGGACCATTCACTGAGCGGCTCTTGCACAATGCGCTCCATCGGCAAACCGGGCTGGCGTTTGCAGCTGATTTATCGGTTGAGGCGCAGCATCAGGCCTTGCAATCAGCTATGGCTGAGGTGCTACGGATAGCTGAGTCTCTGGACGTGGATCGCATACACCTCGCCGAGCAGAATCTTTGTGCCCAGAACATGTCTGACCACCGGAATGAGGTGCCCGCCTTTGTTATGGAATATGGATTTCAGCCAGGGTTAGCCTACGGCCCAGCTGGTTTTCAGCCATTCCCTGGTGGCGCGACTGCAGTTGTCGATCAGATTCTTGATCTTCAGCACACGCAGGAATTTCTGATGGCAGCCCTTAAGAAAGGGTGCCGGCGTGATGTCCGTTCGGCCCTCAAATCCGGAGTTTCGGTCTCAGATGTTACGAATACTGACAATCTTCTCGACCGATACATGGAAATTGCGAGGAAGTCGGCGGAGAGAACAGGGGAGACCGTGCCTGCCCGCGGTAGGATTGATGCATTGTTCGATGCTTTCGCGCCAGGGTATCTGACGGTTCTTCTGGCAACTCATGAAGGGAATGATGCTGCTGCTGTCGTGCTCCTCCATTTCAACAATCGAATGTACTACTTCGCCGGGGTGTCTGATCCCGCCTTCCACCACGTCTATGTCAACGATTTGCTGCAGTGGGAGGCAATGTGCCTAGGGAAGGCAAGGGGGTATAGCCACTATCGGCTAGGCCCAGTCTTTCCAACCGTGCCTCGGGGCTGGCCCATTGAAACCGTCACCCGCTTCAAAGGAAAGTTTGGCGCTGCGCCCTACACGATCCTTCAAGGCAGCCTATTCAGGCACCCTGAAAAGTATGTTTCCGTAGCTGAAGCGCATCTGGCGCGGGTCCAAGAGATGAGATTGAAATGAGTAAGCTTCCCGAGCCCATTCTTGATGCCAGCGTGCTCAACTCGCCGAAAGTTGTCCGGTTTGTCGCATCGTGGCCGAGCAAATGGCGCTGGATATCGCGCCTAAATGCGTGGCTTCCCAAGCATGGCTTGCTGCGGCGTGTGTTCGACTACTATGTGTTTGAAAGGCCTTGGGCGCGGTGGCACAGGTTCGCGTATGTTCCGGAAATCCGGGATGCCTTCTTCGATTACATCCTCACTTTCTTCTACAGATATCCGGTCAGTGAGGGTGACGTAATTGTTCAGATTGGGGCGAGCAATGGTGAAGAGACATCACGGTTTTCAAAGGCTGTTGGGCTTTCAGGACGTGTAATCGCGATTGAGCCTGTGCCGGACAATGTCTCGCAATTGCTTGAGAAGTTTCCGCAGGATGGCTCTTCCAATGTAACGGTGGTGCCGAAGGCCGCGGCCAAGCAGAAGGGAGCGATGAAATTCCTGTTGGGTCAGCCAAAGGAAGGTCGCCTAGCAGAGATCCCTGGTGACAACCTCACCTATGAATGGTGGGGCGTTGAGGATCATCTGAATCATGAGCGTTACCGTGGTGAAACCTTGGTTCAGGCTGATACGCCTCAATCGATCTTGCAGGACGTGGGTGTTACGGAAATCGATTTCGTTCTGGTGGAAACCAACGGAACAGAACTGGAAGTTGTTGAAGCGCTTGTGCCTTTGATCAACCGGATCAAGCGGATTGGTGCTAGAGGACATGTGCGCCGGGACGGCGTACCGATTTTCCAAGCCATGGAATCTTGTTTGAAGACAAATGGCATGCAGACCCATGTGACTAACGAAGAGATGGTTTTAGCTGAAAACCCGAAAGCTGCAGGGCCAGTTTGAAAAAGGGGCAATACGATACCACAGAGCGATCGGAAGGTCGGCTGACGAACGCGGTCTGGCTCATTGAGCTTGCGCGTGTTCTGCGACCGCACGGCTACATAGGTATTGCCCCGGAAACCGGTGCAACTTGTCCGGCCTCCTTTCAAGTGGGCTTCACGGAGGCTCGAGATTTTGATCAATCGCAGCAGTACGACGTCATCTTCTTTGGCCATGCGAATAAGGAGGCGGCGGCTGGGTTTGGTTTGCGTGCCAAAGCGGAGGTATCACACCAGCTTCTTTATTGGCAGAAGCGGTGCTGGTTCCGCCGGGTTCCTGCCTATCATCCATTGCGTCCATTCTTGTCATTCGAGCAAGCCGCCGATCTAGAGCCACTGATTGTCACTCCCGATGGTCGGGTCGTTGTAGGCTGGCGTGTATTGCGCGGTAGGCGGCAGTTGGTATGTGGGTTCGATCCTGTTGCTGAATTTTGTCTGTATACGCACGGAGATCCGGACAAGGCTGGACAAGATGTTCGGAAAAACTTGTGGAGCCCAAACGGGCACGAGCAGCCTGCCTACCTCTATTCCGGGCACTTGGCCCGGGGGCATGAGAGTGCGCCGTGGGTGGATCAGTTAGGCGCCTGGCTGTCGACTGCGCTTTCCAGTCTCGCGGGTATCCCGCAACTTCATCCCCTTCCTCATCGTGCGAGGGGATTGATACTGCTTACAGGCGACGACGATCAGGCGCAGATCGAGAAATACAGGTACCAACAGGAATTGTTGGGTGGGTTTCCCATCACCTACTTTATGATGGATTGCACAAACCACACGCCCGAGACACTTGCGGAGCTTTCTCCGGCAACAGAATTTGGTGTGCATGTGGATGGTTTGCCGGCCCCTGAGGGCTACGAGGGTTTTTGCGATGAACAGCTTGCCGGGGTTCGACAGCTGTTGGCCGGGCATCCGATTCGCAGTATCCGAAATCACGGTCACCTAAATCGCGGATACTGGGGGCATTTGGCAGCCTGGCACAGCTCTGGTCTAACCCTCGACCTGAACGTGCGCGGGCTCGACGGGACCTGCCCGACGGGTTCCTTCCTTCCCTTCTCTGTTTCGGCTCATGGCTTGGGTTGGGGAGAGCATTATTCGCTCTTCTCGACCTTCAGCGACAGTATGGGCCCTTATCAAGGGCTTTCGGAAAGGCAGCAGGCCAAGTTGATAAAGCGGTTTGCTTCACAGATCGAAGCGGCAGGTCCTGGTATTCTGGTTTTCAATTTGCATCCCCAGAATGTGCAGGAAGTTGAGAGAGTGCATCGTACACTGATGAGTATCGCGAATCGTTCTGGATGGCGGGCGGTGGGCGTGTCAGGCCTTTTGGACTGGATTGAAGCATATTGGTCCGTTCGGCTAGTCGGAACCGCGGGTGAAATGCGTGTCGAAGGATTGGACGAGGCGTTGGGGGTTTGTCTGGTTTCGCAAGACGGTCAGAGGAAACTGTGTCATGGGTAGCAACCGCGTAGTGTGAAGCAGGTTGAGCCGCGGCATCCGGAAGGGCCATTGTTGTCTTTTGAGTTCGGAGATTTTGACTGGACGCGAGTGCCTGGCGTGAACGAGGCAATGGTCTTGCGCGCATTGCGCCAAGAGCGACACGGGTTGCTTGCGCGCCTAATCCGGTCGTCCGCCACACCTCGGGACAGGTGGCACAGTTTCGATGCAACGTCATGGGAGCACCCGTGGCTGGTTCCCGAAAACTTGCGTGCGGCCCGCACCTTTGAGGACAAATTTTTGGAGCGGTTGGCTGATCGTACCGACCTCCAAGAACCTCGCCAGTATCACTATGGCTTTGCCGGGAACATTGCCAACAACATGATGATGCGTGCGCGTGTACTGCGAAAGCACGGTCAGCTAATTGATGTGGTTCTCCATCCCCAGGACGATTTCGTGATGAGTGATCCAGGGTGGGAATACGCCGACATTCAGTTGCCGGATGGCGAACGGAGAGTGCCGGTCCTAGCCGAAAGAGGTCTTGAGCTCCCGGAAGTTCATGGTGTGGTGCGCACGCTGGTGATGGAGGAATATTCGGATGTGTGGCGTGCTGCGATGGACAGTACACCTAGTGAATGGCCACGCGCGCATCCTCTGGCACCACGGTTGCGCCAGATGGACGTTATTCAGTATTCTGCATATTTGGGGTTCTGGCCTACGATTGAAGCCCTGCAGAATTATGATGCTGTGTTCGCAGCACAGGCGCCTTACCTAGCCTATCTATCAGGGCGTCCCTATCTCGCAGCACAGACGGGCGGAGATCTATTCTTCGAGGCTTCTCGCGACGATGTCTTCGGTCGCTTGCAGCGGCGATCCTACCGCAGGTCGAAGGCCATTCTAGCGACGAACCCGTGGGCCTATTCAGCAGCCCGGCGATTTGGGTTTAATCATGTCGTTTATGCGCCCCTCCTTGTGGATACTGATGCATATTCCCCGGGGCCTTCCAGTGGGCGTAGGCAATGGGAAGCGGAAACAGGTGGATCTTTCTTTGTGCTCGCCACTGCCAGGTTGGACAGAACCTGGAAGAAGAGTGACGTGGGTTTTGATGGATTCAAGAAGTTCGCCCTGAAAGTTCCGGAAGCGCGATTGCTGCTGGTAGGATGGGGCAACGACCTCAACGAGCTCCTTGATGACTTTGGCAAGGAGGGATTGCGAGACCGGGTCTACGTGTTGCCGGTTTCTGGCAAGAAGCGGCTTGTCGATTATTTGCGGGGGGCTGACTGCGTTATCGACCAGTTCCGCATCGGATATTACGGCGCGACTGCACTTGAAGCACTGGCGTGCGGTGCGCCAGTCATCATGAAGTTGCTGTCCGAGCAGTATGACGCTGTGTGCAAGACGGGGGCGCCCCCGGTTTTGAACGCAGAGTCTGCAGATGAGGTGGCTACGGCTTTGGAGCGTTTGTTCAAATCCACTGACTTGCGCCAGAGGCTTGCGGATCAAAGCGTGTCCTGGATCCGTTCCAATCACTCAGGAGATGCGTGGGCCGAAACGTATGATCTCTTGCTTAGAGCGACTGCAGCGGGAGTAGAATTCGACTTCGCCGGCAGCCCATTGAACCGCGCGCTTGGGAAGCATGAGATCGAGTATCAGCGCGAGCAACTGCGCAACGCGCCAGCATTCCCGAATTATGTCTGACGGTGGTCCGATGCTTCCCAATTTTCTTATTATTGGCGCGGCGCGGACGGGCACAACTAGCTTGTATCAAAACCTCCAGAGCCATCCAGAAATCTATCTGCCGAAATCAAAACGTCCGGAGCCCCATTTCTTCTTTCGCGAAGCGTCCTTTGCCAAAGGGATGGACTGGTACGAACGCACTTACTTTGATGCCTGGGCAGGTGAAAAGGCCGTTGGAGAAGCTTCAACGTCCTATTTCTTCGGGGAAGAGACCCCGACGCGGATCGCCGAGAGTCTACCCCGTTGCCGTTTCATCCTGATGCTGCGAGATCCAGTTCAAAGGGCGTTTTCAAACTATTGGCACTCCGTAAAAGCTGGCCTCGAAACCCTGTCCTTTGCTGAGGCGATTGAGGCAGAGGATGAACGTACAGCGGCTCTAAAAGGAACGGACATGGGGGAAACGAGACCCTTTTCCTACCTGGCTCGGAGCCGGTATGGCGAACAGATGGCGCGGTGGCTATCCGTTTTTGATCCCGAGCATTTCTGTGTGCTTCTATTTGACGACTATGTGCGCGACACGGCGTCCTGCCTAAGGCAAATCGCTCACTTTCTGGGCGTCGCAGAAGACGGATTTGCCGTGGCGAATAGGTTTGCTGAAAACAGATCTACACCTGAAGAAGCTATGCTGGATCCGGAATTGGAAGCGCGTCTGAGGAGCTACTTCGCGAAGGACATTTTGACGTTGCAGAAACAGCTGGGACGTGATTTTTCTGGCTGGCTTTAAATCCCGTTCGCTGAGGCATTTGCCATCATGACAGACTACCCGATTACACGACCTTCATTCGGCAATGAGGAAGTTGAGGAGGTTCGTGCTTGTCTGGAATCGGGTTGGGTTACGCAAGGTCCGCGAACGCAGGAATTCGAACGGATGGTGGCGCACCGCCATGCAGTTGCTCACGGGCTGGCGACAACTTCCTGTACCGCTGCGCTCCATCTCGCGACGCTGGCCCTTGGATTGGGAGAGGGGGATGAGGTCATTGTCCCCGCCTTTACCTGGATCACATCAGCGAGTTGCGCGGAGTATGTCGGCGCGCGCGCGGTTTTCGCGGACATTGATCTTGATACGTTCAATCTTGATCCTGCTGCGGTTCGTGCGGCAATCACCCCACGTACGAAGGCGATTGTCGCCGTTCATCTTTTTGGACTTGCAGCGCCAATGGATGAACTCAAGGCCATTGCTGACAAGCACGGTCTAAAGATCATTGAGGATGCTGCGTGCGGCCTTGGGACAACCTACAAAGGGCAGCCTGTTGGCGGCATCGGCGATATTGGATGCTTCTCATTCCATCCCAGGAAAGTTGTAACAACTGGAGAAGGTGGCATGGTTACCACCAACTCGGATGAACTGGCGGAACGCGTTGCAAGTTTTCGTAATCACGGAACGACTGCCGGCCCGGCCGAGGCAGAGCCGTGGGGGATGAATGAGTTCGGTGAGCTTGGATACAATCTGCGTCTGAGTGACATACAGGCAGCTGTAGGCGTTGCTCAGATGCGAAAGTTCGATGATCTTCTTGCGGAGCGACGGGCCTGCGCGGCGCGCTACAACGAGTATCTTGCTGGTCTTGACGATATTGCGCGACCGCTGGCGGGTGACGCGGTCGGGCACAGTTTCCAGTCCTATGTTATCCGGGTGGCGGATGGCGGATATGCCCGCCGCAACTCGATCATGAGCTTGCTTAAGGCACATGGCATTCAAACCCGGCCAGGCACGCATGCAGTCCACACACTTGGTTTTTACAGGGATAAGTATGCGCTTCGACCGAACAATTTTCCGAAGGCGGCTGAGGCTCAGGACACAACTATCACTCTGCCGATTTTCCCGGGCATGACGGAAGACAACCAACGCTTCATTTCTGAAAAAGTGAAGGAAGCTGTCACCGGTTTCTGATTGGTAGGTACGGGTTCTCAGATCTAGCCTCAAGGCAAGGGGGATACATTGGCCGCGAAGGCATTCATTACCGGCGGCAGCGGGCTCTTGGGTGAAGCAGTGGTCCGTCGCATGAAAGGTGCGGGAGGTATAATAGCGTCCTATCGGAAGCGTCCGGATGGTGTTGTTGCGTATGACCCTGAGCATAAAGATGGCTTGGCGCCACTGAGTGGCATTGAGGTCGATTTGGCAGGTGGTGAAATTGGCGCCGAGCTTCCGCCCTGCGATACGGTCATTCACCTTGCTCAATCTCATCGGTACAAAGAGTTTCCGGCGGGTGCGCGGGACGTTTTTGGTGTCAATGTGAGGGCAACCCAAAGCCTTCTTGCTGCAGCTGTTGAAAAGGGCGCAAAGCGATTTGTTTTTGCCTCAACCGGAAGCGTCTATCTGCCGTCCGAAGATGCCTTAAACGAACACTCGCCTCTGGCTGATCAATGGCAGCAGGGCTACTACGCTGCTTCAAAGCGTGCGTCCGAGATGTTGTGCGCGGCCTATGCGGGGCATATCACAGTTGTGCTTTTGCGCTTCTTTTTCATCTATGGGCCCGGGCAGAGTTCGACCATGCTGATGCCGCGCCTCATTGACAGTGTGACCCAAGGGCGCGATCTCATTTTGCAAGGCAATCATGGTTTCCGGCTCAATCCCGTTTACGTAGATGATGCGGCGGACGCCGTCATCGCGGCTTCACGTTTGACTGAGAGCCAGGTCATTAATGTGGCTGGTCCTGAAGAGCTGACTTTCCGGCAACTTGGTCAGGAGATTGGGCTGGCAGTTGGGTGTACGCCAAGGTTCTCTGTGCTGGAAGAACACAAACCCAACCATTGCGTTGCTGACACGCGTTTGATGAGGGAGCGGCTCGTGGTACCCACGACGGGAATTGCAGAGGGATTGCGCCAGATGACAGGACATGCGCAGCGCGTTGTCGTCTAGAGGTATGATGGCTGGTCCTTGTCTTGTCCGCAGGCTCAGCAAAAATCCCGGTGCAGGAAAAAGCATTATCAATGCCGACCGGGCTTGCTAAGAAGAACCAAATATTGCGCGTCGCCTGTTGTGGCGATGATTGAGGCGCCAGTCGGTCTGCGCGCAGCACCACACGGCTTGTGAAAAGGCCTACGATTTTGGGGGATGTGATTTATGAAGGATCTTCTGAGGCGAATTGCCAGTCGGGTCGTCCGGCAACCTCAACAGTTTCATGTCAGTAGCGCTGGCGCACTGAAGGCTAAGCTCGACGAGCAGGCATCAGCAATTCAGTATTTGCTCGACGAAGTTAGTGACCTTCGTCGTGATACCCGAGAGCTTCTTGGACAGAGTGGTCTCAACCGAAATGAGATGCGCCAGACACGGGAGAGTTTTGCATTTCAGTGGGCGGAGATCACTGAAGGTAAGCACCTTTTGGGTGATCCCGAGTTTGAAGGGGAAATGGTCAAACTGCTCGAGACATATAGCGGCTACAAATCTGATTGGTTCAAAGGCAAGAAAGTGTTGGATGCCGGCTGTGGCAATGGGCGCTGGAGCTATGTGATGGCGCGCCTCGGGGCTAAGGTGACAGCTGTCGATCAGAGTGACAGTGGTGTCGCCGCCGTGTCGAAACACTTCGAGGCATTTCCAGACGTGCATGTTCAGCAGGCCAATATTCTGGATCCGCTGCCATTCAAGCCAGAGTTTGATTTCGTTTGGTCATATGGTGTTACCCACCATACCGGATACACCAAACTGGCCGTTGAAAACGTTGCGGCCATGGTCAAGCCAGGCGGCCGACTCTTCTTGATGATCTACGGGGAGCCCGTTTGTAAGCCCGAATTCGACGAGATTAACAATTATGTGGATCTGCGCCGGAAAACTCAGTTCATGACGTTCAAGGAGAAGGAAGAGTTCCTGGGCAAGATCTACCCCAAGGACCTTGTCCATGGTTACTTTGATGCGGTCAGTCCGATCGTGAATGATCTCCATCGATTTGACGAAATCGAAAACTGGCTGCGTCAGTTTGGATTTGTTGATATCCGACCGACACTGGAAAACCGAAATCACCATTTGATTGCTCAGCGCCCGAACTAAAAATGGGGGTAACGGATTGAGCACGGGTGGCTTTCATGGATGACAATGCACAAAGCTGGCTCGCACAGTTCGAAGAGGCGAACGGGCGTCCGCTGCGTGTGCTGCATTACGGCAATATTGCCAATAATGGCTACCTGAATGCAAAGGCGCTCCGGGCCCTTGGTGTGCATGCCGATGTCCTAAGCCATGATTACTATCACATCATGGGGTGTCCGGAGTGGGAAGATGCGGAGGTGTCAGGGTCATGGGGAGATGACTTCGCTCCCCGGTGGAAGGGTGTCGCAACTGATTTTGTATTGCCACCCTGGTTCTTCAGGGGACCGCTAGACCACTGCCTGGAAAGCGCAATTGCACAGTTCGATGTACACGACGCAGTTCCAGCATCCAATAGGCCTGTAAGCTTTGCTGAAAGTGTAGAAGGCAAATTGCGATCACCTGGAGCGGCGGCATTCTTTGCCAGCCATCCTAAAATTTTTGCCATTCTTCGGTATGTCCGACGGTCATTACAGCGTGCCGGGACCACGGTGAGAAAACCTTTCAGCTCGTGGGTGCGCCATGGAGCAGGCTTTCAACTCCAGCCCAGCGAAGCAGAAAAACGTCAGGCACAGGCAAACGAGATTGTTTCGGAGCTTTCCCGGATGTTTCCTGACCGCATCGGTCAGGCTGATGGAATTGACGTCCTGCGTCATGCTTCCCTCGCAACAAAGTTAAGGCGGCTGTTCGATCATTACGATATCGTCCATGCATATGCGACCAATCCAATTCAAGTCTGGCTGTCGGGCAAGCGGCCGTATGTTGCATATGAACACGGTACTATCCGGCAATTACCATTCGAAAAGACTGCAGACGGCCTGTGTCTGGCCGGAGCATACCGGCAGGCTGATGTTACGGTCATAACCAACTGCGACAACAAGCTGGCGGCCGAGCGCCTTGAGCTCGACCCCTTCGTGTTCGTGCCACATCCGGTCAATGAAGAATTCCTGGCACCGACAACAGCATCCGAGACACTACGCCGTAAGCTTCAGGACGAGCAGGCGGCCTCCTTCGTTTTGCTTCACCCGTCGAGGCAGCACTGGTCGGAGCAACGGGATCCTAGTCTGGAGAAGGGCAATGACATTCTCATCCGGGGCTTTGCTCGTGTTGTAAAAGAAGTTGATCCTCAGATGCTGTTGGTCATGGTTGACTGGGGGCAGATGGTCGACGAGTCCAAGGCATTGTTGCGCGAACTCGGGTGTGCGGACAGGGTCTTGTGGATTCCACCCCAGCCGCATCGGAGTTTTGCCCGCTGGATCAACGCCTCCGATGCGATAGCCGACCAATTTTACCTAGGTGCATTCGGGAGCTTGACACCGAAAGCCATGGCTTGCGGTAAACCGGTCTTGCTCAACCTGAATGAGGAAATGCATGAGTGGTGCTTCGAACGACAACCGCCGGTGTTGAATACAAAGACATCTGATGATGTGTTCGATGCACTACGGCGCATTTCTACGAACCCTGACGAGCGCTTCCGCATTGGGGCGGAAAGCAAGGCTTGGTACGAGGCCGAGCACTCAATGGACGTGGTCGCGCACAGACTTACAGGCGTGTACGAAAGAGCACTAAGATAGAATGCGAGCTTCGCCGGCCAGGAATCTGCTGGTGACTTGACTGGCTGGCATCGCGTTAAGTGCTGCTTCTGACCGGATCGCGCAGCGAGTATTTTTGAATTCGCCTATCGTGGCGTTTTCATCATTACTGTGATGGAGCTAAGCCAATGTTGGTGTTGATGGCCGCGAAGTGTTGGCTGATAGCTTCCAGTGAGTGATGATCTTCCACGAATTGGCGTGATTTTTCGCCAATATCACGCAGTTCGGCGCGATTGCTCTCCAGGTGACGCAGTGTCGCCTTAAGAGTGAAGATATCGGACCTGACAAGCGGAATTTCTCCCTCCGTCACGAGGCCGGCGCCGACGAACAGCTCCTCAAGATCGTGCCGCATGAAGCACACGGTAGGCTTGCCTGTGGACATAGCCTCAAGGGCAAACATGGCGTACGCGCCGATAATCAACTGGTCAACCACCACATCGACACTAGAAATTGTCTCATGCACCTGCGAGTTCGGTACACCTTCTAAGATCTGTAGGCGGATGTTGATGCCCTCAGCCTGGAGTTGCTCAACTGCACTCAGTAGCGCATCGGTTCCTTTCAGCGCCCGGTGATTGGGGGCATGCAGGAGCAGCAAGGGGGTTGATCGGTCTTCAATATCTGACCGGAGCCCCGCATAAGCCCACTTGTCCGTATCGATGGAGAAGTGGGCCAACATGAGATGGTCCCAATGATAGAGGTAGTCGACCCAGTCGCAGCCACCGATAACGCAGTCTGCGCCCGAGGTCCAAACATCTACCAGCCGTGCGGTACGCCGACGTTCCATCCTAAGGCCGGGATAGTTTTGACCAATACCATGCTTGAACAACAGGTTTGGTGTGCGCGTCAGCACGTTGACGTCAGAACCAAAGGGCATAGCCACGGTCTTTATCCCAGCCACCATGTAGAGCAAAGGCTCCAGATAACACAGGAATGTTGTCAGTCGCAGCGGCCCACCCGTGAAGTAGACATAGACACACTTGTAGGTAAACAGGCTGCGCAATGCCAAGTAGTAAGGCGTAAAAGCCCGTATGAATAACGGAAGCGAGACAAACTTCTTGTAATCAAATTCGTTCGTCGTGCTCCACAGGCTGTCTACGAAAGTCTCGGCAGAATATCCGGCTAGGTTCAGTGCTCGTTTGTGGTAGACGTTGTTGATCAGTGGAACAGGCCCTAACCCAACGTCAATCCTGCGGGAAGAAAAGCGGCTTATCGCAGCCGCTAAGAAAAGCGGGACCAAGAAAAAGCAATCGGCAATGAAGAATGCTGTTCTCAAGAACAGGTATGTCGGGAGTGATATCCGGTTTCTTCTGCCGAAAATTCCTGCACTAGTTGACGTGGCTTCCTTAGCCATGATCCCCCTACACCCGGCTAGCTGAGCCTGACAGTGCCTTTACGCGTTGTAATAAGAACGGTACCAAGCGACAAACTGGTCGATGCCTTGGCGAATTTGTGTCTTCGGGGAAAATCCAAATTGGTCCGTGATAGGATCGATATCAGCATAGGTTTCCGCTACATCGCCTGGCTGGAGAGGTAAGAAATTCTTATGGGCTGTCTTACCCAAGGCGTCTTCAATGCAGCTTATGAAATCCATCAAGGCAACAGGGGAGTTGTTCCCGATATTGTAAAGGCGCCAAGGCGCGTAGCTTGATGCCGGGTTTGGTCTGTCACCGGACCACATCACATCGGGAGTTGCGGGCGAGTCCATCACTTTCAAGACCCCATCGACGATGTCCTCAACATAGGTGAAGTCGCGTTTATGCCGCCCCTCATTGAAGACATCGATTGGCTCACCAGCCAGGATGCTCTGGACGAAAGTAAAGAGCGCCATGTCAGGGCGACCCCAGGGGCCGTAGACTGTGAAGAAACGGAGTCCTGTGCAAGGCAGACCGAACAGGCTTGCGTAAGTGTGCGCTACCAGTTCGTTTGAGCGCTTCGTCGCGGCATATAGGCTGACTGGATGGTCTGCGCCGTTGCTTGTCGAAAACGGCATATTGGTGTTAGCGCCGTACACCGAACTCGTAGATGCATAGACAAAATGCCTTACGCCTGCTGCCTTGGCAGCTTCAATGACGTTCTGAAAACCGACTATGTTTGAGGTTATGTAAGCGTCAGGATTTTCAAATGCGTATCTCACACCTGCCTGAGCGGCGAGGTGAATAACGTTTGAGGGTTTTTCCTGTTGGAAAACTCCCGAGACCGCAGATTTGTCCGAGATATCGGCCTTGATAAAGGTGAAGTTTGCCATCTCCTCAAGACGTTTCAGGCGCGCCTGCTTCAGTGTGACATCATAATACTCATTCAGGTTGTCCAGCCCAATGACTTGTTCACCACGCGTCAGCAGGGCACGTACGGTGTGAAAGCCGATAAAGCCGGCTGCACCGGTAACGAGAATAGTCATTAGGCGCGATCCTAAATGAATGCGTTATAAGCGCACGTCGGTCTCTTCGGCACCGAATACCCACTTGAGATCTGCGAGCACCCCATTGGGTTTGAGATAGTCACGAATGCGGTGAGGTCCCATCTCGCGGAACTGATCATGCGCAACCGCTATAATTGCGGCGTCATACTCTTCCGGTTTCGGTTCTGGGGTTAGTTCTAGGCCATATTCATGACGGGCCTCGTCCGGCGACACCCAAGGGTCGTGGACGTCGACGTCTACGCGACGCTCTCTTAGATGGGCGATCACGTCCACCACACGTGTATTGCGGAGGTCAGGACAGTTTTCCTTGAAGGTGAGGCCTAACATCAGAACCCGTGCGCCATTGATGGGCAAGCCATTGCGCATCATCGCGTCCAGGACTTTGGCACCGGCGTAACTGCCCATCGAATCATTGATCCGGCGACCAGCGAGGATCATTTCGGGATGATGGTTGAGTTCCTGCGCCTTATGCGTGAGATAATAGGGGTCAACACCGATGCAGTGGCCACCGACAAGCCCGGGGCGGAATGGGAGGAAGTTCCACTTCGTGCCGGCTGCGTTCAGCACTTCTTCCGTATTTATCCCCATCTTTGAAAAGAGGATCGCCAACTCATTTATTAGAGCGATGTTCACATCACGCTGTGTGTTCTCAATCACCTTTGCCGCTTCGGCAACGCGGATCGATGACGCCTTGAATGTGCCGGCTCTGACAATACTCGCATAGAGTGCATCAACCATGTCGGCTATGTCGGGCGTTGAGCCCGAAGTTACCTTCATGATGTCAGGTAGCCGGTGTTGCTTGTCGCCCGGGTTGATTCGCTCCGGGCTGTACCCGACAAAAAAATCCCGATTGTAAGTAAGGCCCGAAACTCGCTCGAGAACCGGAACGCAATGGTCTTCAGTTGCGCCTGGAAAAACTGTGGACTCATAAACCACAATATTACCGGGCTTCAGTGTCCTGCCGACAGTCTCGCTGGCGCGTTCAAGATATGTGAGATCCGGGCGCTTAAAGTCATCGATCGGTGTCGGGACGGTTACAATGTAAACGTCCGCATCCTGAAGGCTGTCAACGTCGCAACTGAATGTCAGCTGCGTAGCTTCGGAGAGTTCTTCTGAAGATACTTCAAGCGTTTCGTCATTGCCTTTGGAAAGCTCGGCAACCCGGTTCGGATTCGCGTCAAATCCGATGGTAGGTTGTTTCTTGCCGAACTCCACTGCCACTGGTAGACCGACATACCCTATGCCGATGACTGCTACTCGCAAGGCATTGATATCTTTGATGCTTTTGTTCTCTGCCACTGCGGGCCGCTCCCAAACGCGGAAGAAGGCCTGTAGCGGCCATGTCATTGTGGCTGGTTTTACGGGCGCCTGAAAAAAATGCAAGCGTTGTTCGGAACAGTGGTGAACCTGGGCGGCCAGCTGATAGTTGTGATTGCAGTTGCAGCCGGTACCAATTAGGAACGTCCAGCGTTGATTGCAGCGAGATCGTAGGGTCTGCTAACCCTGCAGCGTCTGCATCTTGGGGGAGGTTTCTGCGTGACGAAACGTTTTGCGCTCATCGGTGCTGCCGGTTACATCGCGCCGCGGCATATGGCGGCAATCCGCGACACGGGACATCAGCTGGTTGCGGCGCTCGATCCGAATGACAGTGTCGGCATCATCGACAGCCACTTCCCGGAAGCGGATTTCTTTACCGAGTTCGAGCGGTTCGACCGGCATATCGACAAGCTGCGCCGTCGGGGCGAACCGGTGGACTATGTGTCGATCTGCTCGCCCAATTATTTGCATGATGCCCATATGCGTTTTGGCTTGCGCGCCGGCGCAGACGTGATCTGTGAAAAGCCCTTGGTGCTCAACCCGTGGAATATCGACGGGCTGAAGGAGATCGAGCAGGAGACGGGCCGCAACATCTACAACATCCTTCAGTTGCGCCTGCACCCGTCGGTCAAGGCGCTGCGCGACAGGGTTCAGGCGGCACCGGCGGACAAGGTGTTTGACGTGGACCTCACCTATCTCACCTCGCGCGGCCACTGGTATGGGGTGAGCTGGAAAGGCGCGACGGAAAAGTCCGGCGGTATTGCCACCAATATCGGCGTGCATTTTTACGACATGCTCAGCTGGGTCTTTGGTGACCTGAAAAGCTCCATCGTCCATTTCCATCGTGAGGATGTAGCGGCGGGGTATCTGGAATATGAGCGCGCCAGGGTGCGCTGGTTCCTCTCGATCAACGCCAATTACCTGCCGGAGCAGGCAGTCGCTGCCGGCAAGCGGACCTATCGCTCGATCATGATCGAGGATGATGAGCTGGAGTTTTCTGACGGCTTCACGGATCTGCACACGGCGAGTTACCAGGCGATTCTCGACGGTCAGGGTTTCGGCCTCGATGAGGCGCGCCAATCAATTGAGACGGTGTACCGGATCCGACAGGAAGACCCCGTGGGCAAGAGGGGCGAGTATCATCCCTTTTGTGACCGGCTGGATTGAGGGCATATCCTATGGCAGACGACAGGAAGCCGCCTTTCGTTCATGAATCCGCCTATGTGGATGACGGCGCCCAGGTGGGTGACGGCACGCGCATCTGGCATTTCGTGCATGTGTCCGGCGGTGCGAAGATCGGCGAGAGTTGCTCCATCGGCCAGAACGTCTTTGTCGGTAATCGCGTGGTCATCGGCGACAATGTGAAGATCCAGAACAACGTTTCGGTCTTCGACGCGGTGACGCTGGAAGATGGCGTGTTCTGCGGGCCGAGCATGGTCTTCACCAATGTCTACAATCCCCGTGCTGAAGTGGAGCGCAAGGACGAGTATCGCGAAACGCTGATCAAGCGCGGCGCGACGCTGGGCGCCAATTGCACCATTGTCTGCGGTGTGACGGTGGGTGAGTTCGCCTTTGTGGGCGCAGCCACGCTGATCAACCGGGACGTGCCGCCATTCGCGCTGATGGTCGGTGTTCCGGCGCGTCGCATCGGCTGGATGAGCCATGCGGGTGAGAAGCTGGGCCCTGACCTCGTTTGCCCGCGTGAGGGCCGCCGCTACCGTGAGGTCGGCCCGGACCAGCTTGAAGAAATCCCGGCCTAAGCGCCATTCCTGTTCAGGACATCACCTTCATGAGTGACCCGATCGCGTTCATTGATCTTCAGGCCCAGCAGGCGCGCATTCGAGACAAAGTGGATGCGGCGATCGCCCGGGTGCTGGATCACGGTCAATACATCAACGGGCCGGAAGTGGCTGAGTGCGAAGCGGCGCTGGGGGCGTTTTGCGGGGCCGAGCATGTGATCGGCTGCGCCAACGGGACTGACGCGCTGGGGCTTGTGTTGATGGCGCGCGGCGTGAAGCCCGGTGACGCTGTTTTCGTACCGGCCTTCACCTTCATCGCCACGGGGGAAGTGGTGGCGTGGATGGGGGCGACACCTGTCTTCGTCGACATCGACCCCAAGACTTTCAACATGGACCCGCAGCATCTCAAGGCGTCTATCGCCGAGGCACGGGACAGGGGACTGAACCCGGTCTGCGTTGTGCCGGTGGATCTGTTTGGTCAGCCGGCGGACTATCCGGCGATCCGCGCCATTTGCGACGAGGAAGGCCTGTTCCTCATAGCCGATGCGGCGCAGGGCTTCGGCGGGCGCCTCAACGACCAGAGCGTGGGCACGCTGGGCGATGCCTCGACAACGAGCTTCTTTCCGGCCAAGCCGCTGGGCTGTTATGGCGATGGCGGGGCCATCTTCACGGACAATGCAGAGTTGGCCGATGTGCTGCGGTCACTGCGCAATCACGGCGCAGGCAAGGACCGCTATGACAATGTGCGTATCGGGATGAATGGCCGTCTGGACACCGTGCAGGCGGCGATCCTGATCGAGAAGCTGAAGATTTTCCCTGACGAGATTGAAGCCCGCCAACGCGTGGCCGAGCGCTACAACGCGCTGTTGTCGGATGTAGCCGAGGTACCGTTTGTATCCAATGCGGCGCAATCGGCCTGGGCGCAATACACGCTGAAGGTTGAGAACCGCGATGCGGTGCGGGCGGCCTGTACCGAGGACGGGGTGCCGACGCAGGTCTATTATCCGGTGCCGCTCAACAACCAGACGGCCTACAAGCATTACCCCACGGGTCCCGGTGGGTGCCCGGTGTCTGATGAGCTGGCGGAAAAGGTGCTGAGCCTGCCGATGCATCCCTATCTGGACGAGGGGACGCAGGACAGGATCGTGGCCTCCGTGCGCAAGGCGCTTGGCGCCTGAGGCGACGCGTCAGGCGTTCAGCAATTCTCCGTATACATTCAATGTCTGGCTGACGACGGCGTCAACGGACAGGCCGGCTTCCACGTAAGCCCGGCCCGCGTGGCCCATGCGGTGGCGCAGGTCGGCGTCGGTGATGAGGCGGGCCAGGGCGTCCGCCAGCGGCGCTGTGCTGCGTGCCGGGACGAGCAGGCCGGTGTCGTCCTCCATGATCGCGTCCCGGCAGCCGGGAACGTCAGTGGTGACAATGGGCAGGGCGCAGGCTGCGGCTTCCAGCAGCGATTTGGGCAGGCCTTCGCGATAGGAGGGCAGGCAGGCGATGTGGGTGCTGCGGTAGAGCGCCGCCATGTCTGTCACGTGGCCGGTCCAGGTCACAACGCCTTCCTGTGTCCAGCTGTTGATTTCCTCTTCGGTGATGGCGGAGCGGTTGGCAGGGTCGAGCCCGCCGGCCAGGACGAATTCTGCTTCGAGGTCTTTGGCCTTCAGCTGCCGGGCGGCTTTGACGAATTCGCGCACGCCTTTGTCGGCCAGCATTCGGGCTGCCAGGACGACGCGCACCGGCGGGGTAAGTGGTGGCGGGGAAGCGGGGGTGAAGATGGAGATGTCGACGCCGGACCCGCGGATCAGGCGCGTCTTGGCGGTGGGGACAGCAAGCGCTCCCGTCACAAGATTTTGGTCGTCCGGGTTCTGAACGATAACGCGGCACGGACGGCGGCCTGCGAGCGCCATCCGCAAAGCGGGCAGCAGGGCGGACTGGATCAGTTTGTCGCGCGCAGACGTGCCGAGGAAAAACGAACCAACGCCTGTAACGGACGCAACCAGGGGCGTGCCGGTGCGGCGCGTGACGAGACCGGCATAGAGCACCGGCTTGAGCGTATAGGCGTGGACGATGCCTGGGCGCAGGTGATGCACCAGGCGGTGCAGCGCCGACAGGCTCTCAAGCTCAGCCAAAGGGTTGCCAAAGCCGCGCGCCAGGGGCAGGTGGTGGAAGGTGAGGCCTTCAAGCCCGAGCGCAGCAGCGCGGCAACACGCGGCGTCGGCTTCGTCCATGGCCACGTGCACGTCGAAGCCATCATCAATGGCACCAATCGCCTGCGGCAGCCGGTGATTGAAGAAGCTGTCGAGCTGGTTTGCCACCATCAGCAGGGAGCGCGTTGTCATATGTTCCAGTGCTCCCGCCAGGCTTCCAGCATGAGGATGGTCCACAGCTTGTTGGCCAAATTCTCCCGGCCGGACAGGTGCCGGCGCCAGGCTTCCTGAATGGGGGCTGCGTGGAGCAGTCCGCCAGCTTCAATGCGGGCCGGGTCCAGCAGATGGTCAGCCCACTCGCTCAGCGGTCCCCGCAGCCAGTCGCCAATGGGCACGCCGAACCCCTGCTTGGGGCGGTCCATCAGCTGGTGCGGCAGGCGGCGGGCCAGCAGTTCCTGCAGCAGCCATTTGCCCTTGCCGCTGCGCAGTTTCATGTGTTCCGGGAGGGTCCAGGCGAATTCGTAGAGCCGGGTATCGAGCAGAGGGCTGCGAACTTCCAGGCTTACGGCCATGGAGGCGCGGTCCACCTTATGCAGCGGGTCGGTCGGCAGGTAGTGCAGGTAGTCACCCAGCATCATGTCTCCGGCAAGCGTCGGAAGAGATACATACTCGGAGCGTATGCCGGGGACGGGAGTGATGCCGCGCACGAGTGTGGCCGGGTCATCCCAGACCGACTGGAAGAAAAGATAGAGCGCTTCGGTATCCCGCGCTGCCAGCGCCCCGGCCAGCTTGAAGAGACGGTCGCCTGCCTGGGGCTGGCCGAGGGGGGCTAAGAGCCGATCCCACACACGTGGCGGCAGGCTGCGCGCCAGAGCACTAATCGCCCGGCGCAGGGCAAGCGGCCATGTCCGGAGGGTGCCGGCAAGGCGCTGGGCATGAATGTGGCGGTTGTATCCGCCAAAGACTTCGTCGCCGCCATCACCGGACAGCGCGACTGTGACGCGTGACCGTGCAAACCGGCTGATCAGGTAGGTGGGGATCTGAGAGGAATCCGCAAAGGGCTCGGAGTAGATTTCCGGCAATCGCGGGATCACGTCGCGGGCATCTGTGCCTGAGAGATATAGCTCGTGATGATCCGTGCCCAGGGCGCGCGCGACGGCGGCGGCATGCTCGGCTTCATTATAGCCGGCCTCGTGGAAGCCGATCGTATAGGTCTCGACGGGGCGGGTTGCGTGGTCACACATCATGGCGACAACGCAGCTTGAATCGATGCCACCGGACAGGAACGCGCCTACCGGGACGTCAGCGACCATACGCTCCGCTGTTGCGGCTGAAAGACGCGCGGTGACTTCCGTCAAGGCGTCTGCGTCCGTCATGTCACGCGGCGCCGCCTGACCCGTTCGGGCAATTGAGGCTGCGTCCCAGTAGCGTGGTGCGGCAGCGATCACCGTTCCGAGACCCGCAGGTGCGGATGTGGGGTCGATGGTGATGTAGCTGGCCGGAGGCAGTTGCCAGCAATCGCGCAGGATCGAGTGCGGAGCGGGCACGGCCATGAATCTGAGATAGAGCGCGGTGCTCTGAGGGTCTATCTCACGCGCGATGTCATCGCGCTTGAGGATGCCACGGAGCTCTGAAGCAAAAGCGAGACCCGTGGCCGTGCGGGCAATGTACAGAGGCTTCTTGCCGGCCCGATCGCGGGCAAGGGTCAGGGTGCGTGCCTGCCGGTCCCACAGGGCAAAGGCGAACATGCCGTGGACGCGCGCCAGGGCGTCCTCCACGCCCCATTGCTCAATCGCGGCGAGCAGCACTTCCGTATCGGAATGGCCGGTGAAGTTGTGGCCGAGGCCGGCCAGTTCCCGCGCCAGAGAAGGGTAGCCGTAGATTTCGCCGTTATAGGAGATGACGAAGCGGCCAGACGACGAGGCCGATGTGGCTGACACCATCGGCTGCGCGCCAGCCTGGGTCAGATCGAGAATGGACAGGCGACGATGCCCCAGATTGACACCCGCCTCATCGTCAGACCATGTGCCCGCGGCATCCGGCCCGCGATGGACCAGGGCAGTGGTCATTTTCAGCAGCTGCTCTTGCTGGAAAGCAGGGGACGCGGTTTCACCGGCGCTGAATGAAATGTGACCGGCAATGCCGCACATTGTGGCTTCATCCTGTAAGATCATGGTTGCCGGAAGCCGGATCAGCCCCCAGCTAAACGGCATAACTGGCCCTGCACTTGCTTGCAACAATGCCTGCAGCGTGGCCTATGGCCGGTCTGCGTTACCAGCTCTGCTATTTTCATCGTGCCCCCGGCGACAATTTCCGCGTGCATCCCGGGGTGAGTAGCCAAGTGGATATCGATGCCACCCTTTGTTGAACGCGCTGCGTCCCTGGTGCGATCCGACCTGCTGACCACGTGGCAGTCCCTGTCATCGAAGGGGGCCGCGCGTGCGATGGCTGTGGTCGCGGGGGGTGTTTTCGGGGCGCGTGTGCTGACGGCGCTGGGCTATCTGGTCATTGCCTGGTTCTACAGCGCTGAAGTGTTCGGCCTGTTCTCCGTCTATATTGCGCTCAGCCTGGTGCTGCAGCTGGTCATCACCGCGGGCTATAGCGGTGCGATCGTGGTGGAGAAGGAAGACCGCTGCGCGGCTCTCGTGACCGGCGTCAGCCTTGCGGCGGCCGCGATCATTCTGTCTCTGGTGACGGCCGCTGTGCTGCTGGTGCCGGAGGCAATTGCGCGGCTGGTGGGCGTTCCGGCCCTGGCGGAGCTCTTGTGGGTGCTGCCTATCGGCGTTGCGGCGCGCATGCTGCAAACCCTCTTTACCCAATGGTCCATCCGGTCCGGGCGCTTCGGCGACCAGGCACTGACCCATATCGCTTTTGCCGGCGTGCAGACGGGCGGGCAGGCCGTCATGGCCGTGGCGGGGATGGGCACGGCCTTTGCGCTGGTAATGATCGACCTTGCCGCCGTTGTGGTGTCCGTTGCCGTGCTGGCCTGGCACGAGCTGCGGCCGCTTGTTCGCGTCATTCGTGCCCATGTGACGGGCAGTGGGCTGTGGGAAGCGGCGGTTCAATGGCGGGACATGCCGCGCTTTGCACTCCTTACCAACCTGATCACCGGTGCCTGGCAGCAAGGGCCTGTGCTGGTTGCGGCGGCCGCTCTCGGGGGCGGAGCCGTGCTTGGGCAGGTGGCGCTGGCGTTGCGGGCGCTTGAGCTTGTGCTCCAGGTGGTGAATGCGTCCCTCAGCAACGTCGCGATGCGGCATATGGCGCAAGCACGGGGTGGTGAGCGCTATCAGCAGTTCAAGCGGTTTGCCCGGCAGCTGTTCCTGGCAGGCATTGGCGTTTATCTCGTCTCGGCTGCCGTCCTCTTTGTGGGTGTGCCCTTTGTGCTCAAGCCTGGCTGGGCAGATGTGCCGGTGCTGTTCGGCCTGCTGGTGCCCGCCTATGTGCTGAACGTCACCGTGGTGCCTGTTTGGTTCGTCTACACGCTGGCGCGGCGGCTGGGGCGCGGGCTTCTTCTGCGGCTGGCCTATCTCGCCGTATTGGCACTTGCCTGGCTATATGCCGTGGCGACGCAGGACCTTTACGGTGCCCTGATCTGCTTCAGCCTGTGCGGGGCTGCGGTGGGGGCCATGGTGCTGGTGGATATGCGTGGAATTCTGCGGGCGGGGATCGATCCTGCTGAGGAGCAGGAGGCGCGGGACGCCTTGGCAAAACCCGTCACGGCAGGCGATTAAACGGTGCAAACTCTCCCTTTGCGTTGGCGGCAAAGGTCGTGTATACCCTCGCGACTTGAATTCGGCCCGGTGCCCCGAAAGGCAGTCCGGGCCGCTCGATTTTGGCTATATGGCGCGAAGCCGAGGGCACGGGAAACCGGGCCGGCTGGCGCGACACAAAGGTGAAAACCCATGGCGGTCCCCAGAAGTAAAGTTACCAAGATGAAGCGCGGCCAGCGCCGCAGCCATCACGCGCTGAGCCAGCCGGCTTACGTGGAAAACGCGGATTCCGGCGAACTGCACCGTCCGCACCACATCGACCTGAAGAGCGGCATGTATCGTGGCCGCCAGGTGCTGGAGCCGAAGGACGACGCCTGAGGCGTTTTCCCGGGCATCAGCCTGCAGGATACGGATCAAGGGGCCTTTGGGCCCCTTTTTTCGTGGAATTCCGGCGGGTGGAGATGATTGGTAGTGCCGGGCGTCCAGGTGAGGCATCGGCGTCACGGCTGTGCCTCAATTTGCCGGTAACCATTATGGCAGCGCGCGGGTTTGCCGGGTTTCGTGGTAGGAAATCCACGGGGCTTTGACAGTTCGGCGGGGCAACCGGGTCACAGGGGATGTGATGCGGGGCCGTCGCCGTCATGAGATTTCGGGGGATTTCCCAATGATTGCCATCATTCCGCTGCTGATCATCCTGCTGATCGCCTACAACATCGTCGTGTTCATCACAGGGCCGGACCTGGCGGCAACGCTGTTTTCCGTCGACATGGTGTCGGGCGCCGTGTGGAGCTTCTCGGTTGCAGACCTGTTCCTGGTCACCGGGCTGATCCTGCTCTTCATTGAAATCGTGAAGGCGACGAGCACCGCGCAGACTTCGATTATCAATCACGGCCTGTCGATGCTGGTGTTCGTGCTCTGCATTGTCGAATTCATCATCGTACCGGAGGCCGCCAGCTCGACGTTCTTCTTCATCACCATGCTGGCGCTGCTCGATGTGGTGGCCGGCTTCTCGGTGACAATCACGACCGCGCGCCGCGACTTCGCCGTCGGCGAGTAGGTGCGCGCCAGAAACGGCCTAGCAAGTCAGGCTCGCCCAGGCGTCATCCAGCGCCTGGGCGAGCTTTTTTGTGGCGTCGGTGGTCTGGCGGTGTGTGCCATCCAGTTCCGTCACCGGGCAAATACCCCACAGGCTGTTGGTCAGGAAGATGTCATCAGCTGACCGAAGTGCCTCGGGGCTCAGGGGCGCTTCATCCACTGTCAGGCCATGATCCGGGGCGAGGGCCAGCACGTCGGCACGGGTGATACCGGCCCGGATGGCACCATCGTCGGGTGGGGTGAGCAGGCGTTTGCCGGACATAACAAAAACGTTGCCGATGGTTGCGCAGGCGATGCCGCCCTGTTCGGTCAGCATCATGGCTTCGTCGGCTCCTGCAGCATCCGCCTCGCGCCTGGCGATCACATGATCTGTGTAGTTGAGGGTCTTGAGTGCGCTGGCGGGGCTTGTTCGCACCTTTCGCACGCTGCTGGTCATGACGCTGAGGCCCTGCGGCGCGGGCGGGGCCTGGGTGGCTGTGATCATCAGTGTCGGTTTTGGCGTTGCCGGAAGCGCCAGACCGCGGCCGGCGGGCCCGCGCGTGAGCGTGATGCGGAGGCTGGCGCGGTCAGCATCGTGCAGGCCGTTGGCGGCCAGGGTCTCAGAGGTGGCTGCGCGGAGACCGGTGTCGCTGAGGGGCAGGGGGATGCCCAGGATTGCGGCGCCTTCGGTCAGCCGCGTGATGTGGCGGTCGAGATTGATGATCATGCCATGGCGGGCCAGCAGGGTCTCAAAGAGGCCGTCCGCCAGCAGCAGGCCGCGATCCGCTGGGTCAATGCGGGCATCGGCTGCGGGGATGAGGTCGCCATTGAGCCAGGTTATGGCATTTCCGGTCATGCTGCGGCGCCCTTGCGGCCGGCCTGATGCCGCGCTGACAGGGTGAGGAAATTCTCCAGCAGGGCGTGGCCATGGTCGGTGAGCACGCTTTCAGGATGGAACTGCACGCCATAGGCAGGCGCGTCGCGGTGTTCGATAGCCATGATGGTTGCCGGGTCATTGGCCAAGTGCGCTGTGGCCGCGAGGGGCCGTGGCAGCGTACCGCCGGCGATGAGAGAGTGATAACGGCCGACAGTCAGCGGATCTGGCAGGCTATTAAAAAGACCGGTTCCCGCATGGGTGATGGGGGAGGCCTGGCCGTGGACCGGGCGGGCGGCGCGGGAAATGGTGCCGCCACAGGATGTGACCAGGCATTGATGGCCGAGGCACACGCCCAGGAAGGGTGTCCGGGTACGGATGGCTTCGGCTGCCAGTGCGGTGGAGATGCCGGCTTCAGTGGGTGTGCAGGGGCCGGGCGACACGACTATGGCATTGGCGTCTAAGGCCATGGCATCGCTGACCGTCAGGACGTCATTTCGGTAGATGGTGACGTCCTGGCCCAGCTCCCGGAAATAGCGGGCAAGGTTGTGGACGAAGCTGTCGTAGTTATCGATGATGAGGATCATGCGCTCTCCCCTGTGAGGGCGCGGCGCATGGCGCTGGCCTTGGTCAGGGTCTCGTCATATTCCGCCTGCGGATCGCTATCCGCCACGATGCCGCCGCCTGCATGATAGGTGATGGTTTCTCCCGATACCGTCAGGGTGCGGATGGGGATCGACATGTCCATGGCACCTGAGAGGCCGATGAATCCCAGGGCGCCGCAATAGGCACCGCGCGGGTGCGGTTCCAGCTCGCGGATGATCTCCATGGCCCGCACTTTGGGCGCACCTGTGATCGAGCCGCCGGGGAAGCACGCCGCCAGGCATTCGAGGGCCGACCGATCGCGGGCAAGGGTGCCGGTAACGGTGGACACCAGGTGGTGGACGTTCTCGAAACTGTGCAGCTCGCAAAGGGCTTCGACCTTGACCGAGTGATCCTGCGCCACGCGGGAGATGTCGTTGCGCAGAAGGTCGACAATCATCACGTTCTCGGCGCGGTCCTTGGGGCTGTCTGAAAGCTCCCAGGCAAGGCGCGTGTCCTCGTCCGGTGTCGCGCCGCGCGGGCGGGTCCCCTTGATGGGTTCGGTGCGGATGTGGCCGTCAGCCGACACGGAGAGGAAGCGCTCGGGCGAAGATGACACGAGTTGTCTGTCCGGCAGGGTGAGGAAGGCAGCGAAAGGGGCGGGGGTGCGGTCCGCCAGGCGCTGATAGATGTCGAAGGCGGTCAGTCCCCGTGGCAGCGTTGTGTCGAACCGCTGGGTGAGATTGGCCTGGAAGATGTCGCCTGCATGGATCAGCTCGATAACGCGGGCAACTGCAGCGCGATAGGCGTCCGGGCTGACGGTGGCGGATGGTGCGGGGCAGGCGATGGTTGACGGTGCCGTCGCCGTGCGGGCTGTCTCGATCAGGGTCCGGAGGCGGGTGCGCTTTGCCCGGGTCTCGTCGGTATCCCAAGGCGACACAATGATGGCGTGGTCAGCGCCTTGTGGGAATGCCGCAATGGCATCATAGAAGCCGACAGTGAGGACCGGAGTGTGGGCTGGCAGGTCGCCGCGCCCGGGCAGGCGCTCGAGATCATAGGCCAATTCATAAGCGAACATGCCCGCCGCCCCGCCGGTGAAGGGCAACGCAGTGTCCGCGGTCTGGTATCCGCCATGGCGGGTGGCCCAGGCGTCCAAGGCGTGCTGCAGCCGTGCAAAGGAAGATCCAGCGCGGGCAGGGTCCAGGTCACCCAGTGTAATCGTAAACGTCTCGTCCGGGTCGATCAGAAGATAGGCGGTGCCGCAGCCCGCCTGCCAATCCAGGAGTTGGGCAAAGACCTCTGACGCGACGGGGGCAAACACATCAACGGGACGGATGTCCTGGCCGAGCGGCACCTGCACAGGAGATGGCGCACCGGTGACGCTGCGTTGTTTCCGCGGCCCGGCGGCGGATGCCGTCGGGGCTAACTGGCTGACAGAGCTGGCGGTTGTGGCTGACAGGGCTCGGCTTCCTTGTTCCCGCCTTGCCTTTGGCGGGCGCAGTTGCTTTGGTGCTGGCGACAGTAGCGCATTTAAGCCGTGTGCGGCGTGAGGCCAAGAGAGACCTGCCATGCAGGCGGCTTGACGCGCACCGGGTACAAGGGAGGGCTGGGCCAATGACCAATACGTTCCGCGACAAGATGATGGACGGCAAGGTGGCGTTTTTTGCAGGCGCGTCCTCGGGTATCAATTTGGGTGTGGCCCAACGCTTTGCCCGTGAGGGTGCCAAAGTGGTGCTGATCTCGCGCAGCCATGACAAGATTCAGGAGGCTGTTAAGACGATCACTGATGAGGGCGGAGTGGCGTTCGGCATGGCCTGCGATGTGCGGGATTTCGAAAGTGTCGATCAGGCACTGAAGAAGGCGCATGATGAGTATGGCCCGATTGATTTCGTGCTCTCCGGGGCAGCTGGCAATTTCGTGGCTCCGGCCCTGGGCATGTCGTCGAACGGCTTCAAGGTGGTGGTTGATATCGACCTGATCGGTACCTTCCACGTGTTCCGCGCCTGCTTTGCCTATCTCAATCGGCCTGGCGCGTCGTTGGTGGCGATTACCGCGCCGCAGGCGGTGCAGCCGTCGATGTTCCAGGCTCATGTGTGCGCTGCCAAGGCGGGTATCAACCAACTGGTGAAATGCCTGGCGCTGGAATGGGGGCCGGGCGGCGTGCGCGTCAACGCAGTATCGCCGGGGCCGATTGCCGATACCGAAGGTATGCGCCGTCTGGCGCCGACGCCGGAAGTGGAAGAGATGATCAAGAGCACGATTGCGCTTCGGGACTACGGCTCCAAGGAAGACATTGCAGAAACCTGTCTGTGGCTCAGCAGCGAAGCGTCACGCTATGTGACCGGTACGATCATCGATTGCGATGGCGGCACGACGCTGGGGTCCGCGCAGGGGGATGCGATAGGCGAGCTCGGCGAGCAGGTGCCGTCGCTCGGCCGCTAGGCGTGCCGGCACATTAGAATGGCGCTCTTTTTTGATCAGAAATGGTTCACCGACCGGCTGAACGCGCTTGGCAAGACGCCAAACGGGTTGGCTGAGGCGATGGGCATTCCGCTTATCGATCTTGCCGCCGTCTGGAAAGATCAGCGGGAACTGTCCGTTGAGGAAGTCCGCGCAATGGCGGAGTTTCTTGATGCGCCGGTGCAGGATGTGGCGTCGCATGCGGGAATCTCAACGCCAATACCTGTGGATGAGGGTGCCGGCGGGAACCCTGATACAGAACAACCAAATGCCGTGCTGGCGCGTCTTGATCGAATGGACGCGCGGCTGGAGCGGCTGGAGCGGATGATGGGCGATGTTCACGCCCTGTTGATGGAAGAGCGCCTTGCGCGGCTGGATGAAGCGGGGCTGGGTATCGCTTCGGGAAAGGACACCGAAACACAATGACTGGGATCAGCAGCGCCCTACCGGCGATCTTTGCGGGGTTTCTCCTTGGGGCGGCGATTTACGCGGTCACCCAGGGGCGGGCCTCTTCCGTCAACGGACGGATTTTCTGGATGGTGGCGTTTTTATCATTCGTCGTGGCCGGTGGCTTTGCTGTCGCCCGCCTTTTCGTCGAAGGCGTGCAGCCGGTTTATGCATCGGTAATGGGGTTTGCCACATCCGTGGGCTTCGCGGCCGTGCTGATCGGCGTGGTATCCCACCTGGTGCGGATCGTGCCGGAGCGGTGGACGACGATCATTCTCGCCATTCCTGTCGTTGTTTATGTGGTGGCCGTGCTGACGGACCAGGTCTTCTATGTGGGGCTTGTTCAGGTCGTGCTGCTGATCGGCATGACGGGTTTGGCAGCATGGAAATTCGAGAGCTTCCCCAAGGCGTCCATCTGGCTGATAGCGGCCACGCTGGCTTTTGCCATCCTGCCCGCCATGCTGATGCGGCTGGCGCCGGGGCTTGGGGTAACCGCGATGGATGTGGGTCATCTCGCCATGGCGCTGGGCATTCTGGCTCTGGTGCAGGTCATGGCGGCGCCAGGCATTGAAGATGCTACGCGGCAAGACTGAACAGGAACAGATGAATGCGTGACTTCCAGCTTCCCGGTCGGTCGACGGTCCACAGCCTCAATGGCATGTGCGCCTCGTCGCATCCGCAGGCCTCACTCGCAGCGGTTGAGATCATGCGGGCGGGGGGCAATGCGGTGGATGCAGCTATTGCCGCCAGCGCCGTGCTCTGCGTCGTTGAGCCGATGATGACCGGGATCGGCGGTGATTGCTTCGTGCTCTATGCGCCGAAGGGATCTGGCGATGTGATCGGCCTTAACGGGTCCGGGCGTGCCCCCAAGGGGCTGTCGAGGGACTATTTGCTGGACAGGGGCGAAACGAGTGTCGGGTTCCAGTCAGTCCATTCGGTGACCATCCCGGGTGCCGTTGATGCGTGGGCGAAGTTGCTTGCGGATCACGGGACCATGGGCATGGACAGGGTGTTGCAGCCGGCCATCGCACTATGTGAGCAGGGTTTTGCCGTGGCGCCGCGCACGGCGATGGACTGGATGTTTCTGGAGCCGCAGATCAGGCTCGATGAGGATCTCACTGCGCTCTATCTGCCGACCGGTTCAACACCCAAGGTTGGTGATCTGTTCAGGAGCATTGCGCTGGGGAAGACCTTCCGCGCCATCGCCGAAAGAGGGCGAGCCGGCTTCTATGAGGGGGAAGTCGCCGAGCGCATGGTGGCGACGCTGCATGCGAAGGGCGGCACCCACACGCTTGATGATTTTGCTGAAACCTCAGCTGATTACGTGACGCCTATCGGGACGAATTTCAGCGGACACAGACTGCTGGAGATTCCGCCCAACGGTCAGGGCATCACCGCATTGATCGCGCTCAACATCCTGTCGCGGCTGGAACTGGACGGGCTGGACCCTCGCGGACCGGATCGGGTCCATCTTCAGGTGGAGGCGGCACGGCTCGCCTATGCGGCGCGTGATGCCCATGTGGCCGACATGGATCAGGCCGACGTGCCTGTCGACTATTTGCTGTCTGATGGTTTTGCTGACGAGCTTGCAGGCAAGATCGATCCGGGCCGGGCGATGGACCTGCCCCAAGCCGGGGACAGCCCGCACAAGGACACGACCTATCTCACTGTCGTGGACAAGGACCGGAACGCAGTCTCGTTCATCAATTCGCTGTTTCAGGGGTTCGGTGCCTGTATCGCGGATGAAGCGACAGGTGTGGTGTTCCAGAACCGGGGTGCGGGCTTTGTGCTGAGTGAGAACCACCCCAACTGTCTGGCGCCGGGCAAGCGGCCGATGCACACCATCATTCCGGCGATGCTGGTGAAGGATGGGCACGCCGCCATGTCCTTCGGTGTGATGGGTGGACACTACCAGCCCATGGGCCATGTGCAGGTGCTGATGAACATGTTGGCCTATGGCATGGATATCCAGGAGGCGATCGATTTTCCGCGCTTCCTTACCGAGGACGGTGTTCTTGCCATGGAGCGAGGGCTGCCGGCCGCCACTTATGATGCCCTCAAAGCTCGGGGCCATACGGTCAGTGAAGCGCTGCCTCCGTTTGGCGGGGGGCAGGGCATTGTCATCGACTGGGATCAGGGAACCCTGGCCGGCGGGTCAGACCCGCGCAAGGATGGGGCCGCACTCGGCTACTAGGCGATCTTGTCAGCCAGACGTCCGGGAACCGCGCTGGACGAGGTGCTGCGCAGACCCTCATTGAGTGTCTGAGCGCGGGCATAGGCGCGGGTGCCGGAGCACAAAGCGGCCTGCGGGTCACTGGGGATGTTGTGCCAATTCGGGACTTCCCGCCACAGGACACGGGCACCCGGCCCGCGCGGATCGGCTGGCCGGGGCTGCGAACTTGTGTCTTTCGGGGCAGATTTCGTGGTGGTGGCCGGATTATCTGCAAAAGATGCCACGCGCGGCGCCGCGGCAACGCGGTGCGGAAGGTGAACAAATCTGGTGCGGCCAATCCTCATGGGCCTGTCGGAGCAAACCTGGTGCCAGATTTCATTAACCAATGATGCTGACAGATTGTCCGTTCCGGCTGCTGCAACCGGCGATGTTTCGTCTTTTTTAAGAGCTAGATGCGAGTTTTCCGCAATATCGCACGGTTGTGGCTGCCCGAAGCGGCAGGTGCGTAACGTGCGGCACGTGAGGAACTGGGGCTCGTATTTGACGATGCGTGACAACGAGCGGGACAACGGAGCCGGTGCTGCAAGAATGGCAGCCCACTCCCCGGACGGCGCCACAGCTGCGGCTGGTGCAGCTGCCGACCGCCTGCGCGCGCTCAGCGCTGCGGGCATCTCCCTTTATGAGTGGGATGTGCAGAGCGACGTTATTACCTGGGACGCCACCGCGCATGCCTTGTTCGGACTCGCGGTGGACCCGGCACTTGCGCGGCATCTGGATACCGGCAGGGCCTATGCACGGCTGATCGACCCTGACGCCGGTACGGCGCGCTATGACGCGGTGATGGCGAGCGACAAGATTGATCGCGGAGACGGGGTGTCTTTTCAGTGTGAATACGCGGTGCAGCTTCCGGGTATGGAGCATGCGGTATGGGTGGAAGACGCCGGTATCTGGTATGCCGGTGAAACGGGGCGGCCGGGGCGCGTGGTTGGTGCGGTACGCAATGTGTCCGAGCGCAAACGATCCATCCGCAAGCTGACTTACCTGGCGAGCTATGACGAGCTGACCGGTAATGTGAACCGGGCACGTCTGCGGGAAGTGCTGTCGCAGACGATTGCCTATGGCGAGCGTTTTGACCGAACCTCGGCGTTTCTGATGGCCGGCATCGACAATCTGGCAATGATCAACGAGGCCTACGGGTTCGACGTGGCGGACCAGGTGATTGTTGCCGTGTCGCAGCGGTTGCGCGAGGAGCTGCGTCAGGCAGACATTCTGGGCCGCGTCGCCGGCAACAAATTCGGCATCATTCTGTCAAACTGCCGCGAGGAGCAGATCGTGACCACGGCAGAACGGCTGATGGATTGCGTGCGTGGCAAGGTGATCGATACGGGGGCGGGGCCTGTCTCCGCGACCATCTCCATCGGGTGTGTCTCGATCCCGCGCTGTGCGCATAACGCGACCGAAGCGCTGTCCCGGGCGGAGGAGACCCTTGACGCTGCTAAGGCCACGCGGCGCGGCGCCTATGCGCTCTACCAGCTATCGGAGCAGCGTGAATCCCGCCGGAAGCGGAATATCCAGCTTGCTGATCAGATCGTGGCGGCCCTCAAGGAGGACCGCCTGCTTCTGGCGTATCAGCCGATCATCGCTGCGAAGACAGGCGAAGCTGAGCTGCATGAGGCGCTCCTGCGTATGCGCCGTCCCGATGGCGAGATCGTATCGGCAGGTGAATTCATTCCGGTCGCCGAGCAGTTGGGGCTGGCGCGGCTGATCGATCACCGGGTACTGGAGCTTGCAGTCCGTACACTGCGGACATATCCGTCGGCTCATCTGGCTATCAATGTCTCCGGCATGACGGCGGTTGATCGCAGCTGGATTGATGCGATGACGGCCTTTGCGGCGGAGACGCCGGACATCACCTCACGCCTGATCGTCGAGATCACCGAAACGGTCGCCCTGCATGAGCTTGAAGAGTCCGCCCGCTTCGTGCGCGACCTGCGGAGCCTGGGGTGCCGGGTGGCGATTGATGATTTCGGGGCAGGCTATACGTCGTTCCGCAATCTGAAGGCGCTGGATGTCGATATGGTCAAGATCGACGGCTCCTTCGTGAAGGGGCTGGTGCGCAGCCGCGACGACCAGCTTTTCGTCCAGACGCTGGTGCACCTGGCCAAGAACTTCAACCTGCCGGTGGTGGCTGAGTGGGTGGGCAATGAAGATGAGGTGACTCTGCTGCGCGCCTATGGCGTCGATTATCTGCAGGGCTTCTTCCTCGGCGAACCGGTGATCGAAGCGCCGTGGTCACAGACGAGCGCGACATCCGCCTCTGCTGTCAGCGCCTGAGCTCCGCCCGGACAGTCTATTTTTTCTTGTTGCCGGACAGGGCATCGAGCTGGCGCTGCATATCGACCATCTGCTGCTGCAGGCTTTCGATCTTGGCGTCTTTCTCAGCGGTGTCGTCGTCAGAGGCGTCAGCGTCCTGATGGCGCGCTTCGGCCTGCTGTGACGCAAAGGGGTTTAGGGCGCGGACGGCGCCTTCGATGGCCGCCACGTTGCCCCGTACCTGCTCCTCGAGCGCATGCATGCGCTCCTCGCCAACGGCGCTTGCCAGCCTTCCACGCAGGCGCTCCTGCTCCTTGGCGAAATTCTCGAGGCTCAATTCCAGGAAGCCGGGGACGGCGGCCTGCATGCTGTCACCATAGAACTTGATGAGCTGACGCATGAAGCGGACGGGCAACAGGCTCTGGCCGCCTTTCGCCTCTTCCTCGAAAATGATCTGTGTAAGGACAGACCGGGTGATGTCCTCACTGGTCTTTGCGTCGATGACCACGAAATCCTGGTTCTGTCGCACCATGTCGGCCAGATGGTCCAGCGTCACATAGCTGGAGGTTGCCGTGTTGTAGAGACGGCGGTTCGCGTATTTCTTGATGGTGACCGGCTCGTTGCCGGAGGACCGCTTCTTAGCCACGTCGCATGCTTTCCGTCGGTTTGAGGGTTCGGGCAGGTGATGTGCCGGGGCAGGGGAGCCCCGTGCAAATCGGCGCTGCCGAACATTTCGTCACATTCTCGCGTAGCGATGCTGCGATGCGCAAGTGCGGTTGCGAGGGCGCCCCTGCGGAAAATGCTGCGGCTGCGAAGAATATGGCGGGAAACTGCCGGTTTTGACGGCAGATGCGGGGTGTGGCGCTGCCCGGGATGACCCGTTTCGGCGGGGCGGCTACTGGTCTTGCGGTGTGGTTTGCGCGTCGGCATTGGCTTGTGCCGCCAGCAGGGCCTCATATTCCGCGTCGCGATCCCGGCGGCCAATGGCTGGGTGAACCCAGTGATCGACCGGGCCGACATCGACATGCACATAGGGCGTGCGGGTGGGATAGTAGCCGGCGCCGCCGCGATTGAGCTTCCGGGCCGCCTTGTAGACGGCATCAGGCCGGGCAAAGTCCTGGGTGATATCGATCGCCATGCCGCGCATGTGGAAGGAACCCGGGTCGACCGACGTGGATTGGGCCGCCAGCCATGCATTGGTGCGCTCGGACCGGAAGGCGGACATGATGTAGATGGGGGCCGATGATGTGGTGAGCTGATCGATGTCCCACAGAAGGTCCATCAGGGCCGGGCTCATCTCGGTGGTGGTGTTGGTGCGCAGGTCGCGCATGAACCACGCCAGGCGCTGGAAGGCGCCCTCCTGGTAGTCGTCGTCGGCCCAATAGGTGATCTTGAGCTTTTCGCCCGAATTCAGGCTCTGCATGCGCAGGGTGCGCTTGTAGGGGGCGTCAGCCCGCAGGATCGCGGGTGCGCTGACGAGCCCTGTGGCAAGGCCCAGCGTTGCAGCGGCGGACGTCCTGATGAGCGTGCGGCGGGTGGTCATCGGTCAAAGGTCTCGAAGCTTGAATGCGATGTGGCTTCAGTTTGCCACGGAGGGGCGGAGGGTGGGTGACGTATCGGTCACAGGCTGGCCGTCGGTTGCCGACAATTGGGGAGAAGAAGGCCTGGCGCCGATGGCGCTTGCGGCGAGTTCAGGCTGGGCAGGTCTGGCATGGCCGCGAGGGACCATATGCACCGCCTGATAGCCGCGGCGCGCCAGTTCATCCAGGATCTTGTCCAGCATGGTGGATGTGCGGTGATGGGTGTCATGGAAGATGACGATGCCTGAGCCCTTGTACTCGATCATCCGCAGGGCGCGCTTGTATAGCGTCCAGGGGGAGATGCGGCGCCAGTCGTCCGTGCCCATGTCGCAGGAGAAGGTCGCAATGTCATTTGCCGCGAGATAGCGGCGCAGGCGGCTTGTGTGGTTGAGGCCCGGAAACCGGAAGAAGGGCGCCACCCGGGCCGGCCGCCCTTCCAGGTCCTCAAGCCCGGCAAGGGCTGCACGGGTTGCCCCGATACCGCGGTCGATCTGCCGGACGGATGCCTTGTAGGACATGCGCGAGAGAATGGGGTGGGACCATGTGTGGGTGGCGATGGTGTGTCCGCGAGCCCATGCGTCGCGCACAATCTCCGGGTGCAGTTCCGCGTAGCGGCCGACAACGAAGAATGTTGCCTTGATGCAGTGACGGTCCAGCACGTCCAGTATCTTTGGTGTGTGCTCCGGGTTTGGGCCGTCGTCGAAAGTGAAGATGATCTCCTTCGGGCGCAGCGGCAGGGTGGACCGGTATTGCATGGTGCCGAAATCCGCCCCGCCAGTCGTATCCACTTCAATTGTGCGGGCGGTGCCCATGGCGCCGGGCTTGCCGTTGCAGGCGGGCGTATCTGCCAGCGCCGGAACGGCTGCAATGGCTGCAAGAAATCCCAACGCCGGTGCGGCCCTGCGCGCCAGATCAAGAAGTCTGAAATGTCCCGGCATGACGCCGCCCCCCGGATGTCCCCGGACGGGACTATAGATCAAGGAAGCAAGAAATCGGAGTCGGCGCCACCGGAAGGCTTAACCGTTGGGCCGGACGCCCCGCGGCAGTCGTCACCCGCCCGCCGGACGCGGTTTGGGGTGCCAGTCGGGTGATGCCATTTCGAACTGGGCAAACTCAAAGCCGGGCGCGACAGTACAGCCACACAGGGTCCAGGTGCCGAGTGATTCAGCAGTCTGCCAGTGACCTGCAGGGACAATGGCCTGGGGGCGCTGACCTGCCGAAAGCTCCGGGCCGAGGCGAAAGGCTTCGGCGTCATGACCATCAGGGGAAATGGTCAGCGCCAGCGGGCCACCGCCATACCAGTGCCAGACCTCGGCAGCATCCAGCACCCGGTGCCAGTGGGAGACATCACCTGCTTCCAGCAGATAGTAGATCGCGGTTGAATGCCCGCGCGGGCTGCCGGCGGTATCGCGGAAAGTCTCGCGGAACCAGCCGCCTTCAGGGTGCGGAGCCAAGTCCAGCGCCTTGATGATGTCCTGAGCATTCATGGGTGCCTCGGGCCTTCAGAAATTGTCCTTCAGTTCGCGGGTCTTTGCGAAGACATCCACGAGGTCCGCGCCTTCAAGGCCCACGGTTTCCTGCAGGTTTGGGCTCTGCGGCCTCAGGAAGGGGTTTGTCGCCTTTTCAAGGCCGATGGTCGTCGGCACGGTCGGTTTGCCCTCCCGGCGTAGTTCGTCAATCTGCCGCGCTCGGCTTGCCAGCGCCTCGTTGCCGGGTTCGACGGACAGGGCGAACTTTGCATTGGCCTGGGTGTACTCGTGGGCGCAATAGACCGTGGTGGCATCCGGCAGGGCGGCAAGCTTCGACAGGCTCTCCCACATCTGAGGCGGGGTGCCCTCGAAGATACGGCCGCAGCCGAGCGCGAACAGGCTGTCGCCGACAAAGGCGATGCCAGCCTCATCGAAATAGTAGGCAATGTGGCCCAGCGTGTGGCCGGGGACGCCGATGACCTTTGCCTTCACATCTCCGAACTCGACGGTATCGCCGTCACCCACGGCGCGGTCGATGCCCGGGATTTTCGATGCTTCGTCCCTGGGGCCGATGACCGTGCAGCCGGTCCGCGTTTTCAGCTCCTGATTGCCGCCGGCATGGTCGAAATGGTGGTGGGTGTTGAGAATGTGGGTCAGGCGCCAGCCCTTTTCGTCCAGCGCCTTGAGGATCGGCTCCACTTCCGGGGTGTCGATGGTCGCTGTCTCCCCGGTCTTCTGCGAATGGAGCAGGTAGCCGTAATTGTCGGAGAGGCAGGGAATCTGGTGGACGATGAGATCGCTCATGGGGGCGCTCCTTAAGACGCGAGGGGCTCGCTCTCTTGGGGTAGGGGAGAGATTGGCTGCAGCCTAGGGCGGCGGGCCTGTTTTTTCAAAGGCAGCTCTCAAGTGGGGGCATCAGGGCTTTGCGGCAACGACCTTGCAACGCATCTCTGGTAGGTTTCCCGCCATGCATCTCGATGTCGTTGATCTCAGGGATTTCTACGGTCTGCCGCTGGGCAGGGTGGCGCGGCGGCTTGTCGGCCATGCGGTGCGGCGGGTGTGGTCGAATGTGGCCGGCATGAATGTGGCCGGGCTTGGTTACGCAACGCCCTATCTGGGCCAGTTCCGGGACGAGGCAGCGCGCGTGGTGGCCCTGATGCCGGCGCAGCAGGGCGTGCTGCATTGGCCGCGCCAGGGACGCATGCTGACAGGCCTGGTGGATGAGGTGTGTTTGCCGCTGGCGGATGCATCCGTGGACAGGCTGTTGCTGGTGCATCACCTGGAAGGTGCCGATCAGTTGCGGCCGGCCCTGCGGGAAGCCTGGCGGGTGCTGGCTCCCGGCGGGCGCATCCTTATAGTTGCGGCCAACCGGCGCGGCATGTGGGCGCGTATCGAATCAACGCCATTCGGCCATGGGCAGCCCTTTTCGCGCGGGCAGCTGGTGTCGCTGCTGCGGCAGAGCATGTTCACGCCTGTCGAGTGGGGATCTGCGCTGTTCATGCCGCCTGTGGGCTGGCGGGTGTTCATGCGCTCGGCTGTGGCGTGGGAGCGCCTCGGGGCCACTCTCTGGCCGCGGTTCTCAGGCGTTATCCTCGTGGAGGCGACCAAGCAGATCTATGCGCCCACCGGTCACCGGGAGCGCGCCCGGCGGCGGCTGCCGCTTGTGGCGCCGGTGGCGAGCCCGGCCCCGGCCCGCAGCTTCCGCGATGGTGCCGCCACATACGGGGATGCTTGCCGAGACTAGATGCGGGTTCTAGGTTTGGCGCCACATACCGTTGCAGCACAAACCAACAACCAAGGGACACTCCCCCATGCGCATGGTCACCGCCATCATCAAACCCTCCCGGATCGACGAGGTGCTCAACGCGCTCTCGGGTATCGGCATCCAGGGCCTCACCGTCACCGAGGTGAAGGGCTATGGCCGACAGAAGGGCCAGACCGAAGTCTATCGCGGCGCTGAGTATATCGTGCAGCTGGTGCCGAAGGTGCGTGTCGACGTGGCATGCGATGATGCCATGGCTGACAAGATCGTCGATGCCATCGCGGGCGCTGCGAAAACGGGCAAGATCGGCGACGGCAAGATATTCGTCAGCGATCTGATGTCCGCCATGCGCATCCGCACGGGCGAAGCCGGAAACGAAGCGATCAACGGCTGAGGCCCGGCAGGCTGCGCGTCGGTGACGCGTGGCTAGCGGCTTCTCAGAAGGAAAATGGCCTGTTCGGCGGTGGCATTTCCCCACCAGCCGGGCGGGCCATTTTTTGTGTCCGCCGACCCATTCATCCCCAGCAGCACCGTTGTCTCCACCCGGGCGCCCAGGACATCGCACAGGGCGGTGAAGTCACGCAGGGTGCACAGGTGGATGTTGGGGGTTTCCCACCATTCATATCCCAAGGCCGGGGTGACCGGCATGCGGCCATGCAGGGCCAGATGAGCGCGCACTTTCCAATGGCCGAAATTGGGGAAGGAGACGATCACCCGTTCGCCGATGCGCAGCATCTGCGTCAGCACTTCGCGCGGGTTCTGGGTGGCCTGAATTGTTTGCGACAGCACGACGAAATCGAAAGCGCGGTCGGGGTAGTCTTCGAGGTCTGTATCCGCGTCGCCCTGAATGACCGACAGGCCGCGGGCCACGCAGGCATTCACGCCCGTCTGCGATAGTTCCACGCCGCGACCGTCTACCTTGCGTTCATCGCGCAGGATTTCGAGCAGGTGGCCGTCTCCGCACCCCACATCCAGCACGCGTGCACCGGGTGTCACCAGGTCGGCGATGCGGGCCAGGTCAGCGCGGGTGGCGCGGGGCGGGGCGGGCATTGCGGCAGCCATCGATCCGTCCCCGTTCCTAAAGGCCGCGGGCGCGGGCAGAGGCGCCGATGAAGCCGAGAATGGTGTCGTGCAGTTCCGGCTCGTCCAGCAGAAAGGCGTCGTGGCCCTTGTCGCTTTCGATCTCCACGAAACTGACATTGGCAGCCACGGCATTGAGGGCGTGAACCACCTGCCTGCTTTCCGAGGTGGGGTAGAGCCAGTCGCTGGTAAAGGACGCCACGCAGAACCGGGTCTCGGTGCCGCGGAAGGCATCCGCCAGGGTGCCCGTATCACGGCCCGTGCGGCGGGCGTGATCGGCAGCCAGGTCGAAGTAATCCATGGCCCGGGTGATGTAGAGGTAGGAATTGGCGTCGAAGCGGTCGACGAAGGTTGAACCCTGGTAGCGCAGATAGCTTTCGATCTGAAAATCCGCATCGAAACCATAGGTCACCGCATCCCGGTCCTGCAGATTGCGGCCGAATTTGCGGTGGAGGGCTGCCTCCGACAGATAGGTAATGTGCGCAGCCATGCGCGCGACGGCCAGTCCCTTGGACGGATAGGCGTCGCTGCCGTCATAGGCGCCTGCCTGCCAGTTGGGGTCGGCCATGATGGCCTGCCGGCCAACTTCATGGAACGCAATGTTCTGGGCCGAGTGGCGGGCGGCTGTGGCAATGGGCATCGCTGAGAAGACGCGCTCCGGGTAGGACGCGCACCATTCAAGAACCTGCATGCCGCCCATCGAGCCGCCGGCCACGCAGAACAGCTGCTCGATGCCGAGCGCTTCGACCAGCATGGCCTGGGCGCGCACCATGTCGCCGATGGTGATCACCGGGAATTCGAGGCCATAGGGCTTGCCGGTAGCCGGGTTGATGGCGGTGGGGCCAGTCGTGCCCGAGCAACCGCCGATCACATTCTGGCAGATGACAAAGAAGCGGTCCGTGTCGATCGGGCGGCCAGGGCCCACCATGCGGTTCCACCAGCCATCCTTGCCGGTGACCGGGTGCCGGTTGGCCGCGTGCTGGTCGCCTGTGAGGGCATGGCAGACGAGCACGGCGTTGGATTTGTCGGCGTTGAGTGTGCCGTAGGTCTGGTAGGCGATCTCAACGGGGGCGAGCTTCACGCCGCTGTCGAGTTGCAGTGGCTGATCCATGCCGAAACGGTGCACACAGGCTTGCGCGCCTGATGCCTGGCCTTCGGTATCGGTAATGGTCTCAGCGTTGGTCATTGCCGCCATGTAGGGTCGCGCTGCCGGACTGTCACCGGCTTAAGGCGCAAGGGTGTCCTGCTTTTCTCAACAAAGCGGGGCAGGTAGCTAGGGAAGAGGGGGCGTATCTGTCAATGGTTTGGGGGTGCCAGGCTGCGTTTGTCGGCTGGCGGCATGGCCCTCTGGTTCGCCGGCGATGTGCCTTTGCCAAGGCAGTTTTCTTTGATTTTCATGCTGTCAGCGCCTATTGATACGCGCTTTCCACCCTTGTCTGGCGCATGCTGACTGCCTGCGCGTTCCCGCCTTCAGGGCCCACCGCTTCATGTCCGCTTCCACCAAATCCCCGTCCGCACCCGGAATTCCGGCCGATCAGGCACCGGATCTGGCGGCTGCGCGCGAGGAGATCGACCGGATCGATGACGAGATCCACGACCTCCTGATGCGCCGCGCCGAAGTGGTGGGGCAGGTGGCTGCGGCGAAGGGACCGGCGCTTTTGGCCGCCAGCCCGATCCGCATCGAACGTGAAGCCCAGATGCTGCGGCGGCTGGCAGGACGTCACCAGGGGTCGCTGCCCTTCATGGCGGTGGCTGACCTGTGGCACGAATTGATCGCGGCCATGACGGCGATCCAGGCCCCGTTCGCCGCAGCCATTGCGGGTGGCGAGGGCGCCATCCAGCGGTTCGACCTGGCGCGTCAGCAGTTCGGCTCCAGCATTCCGGTCGTGGTGGCTGAGGATGCGCGCAATGCGGTGCGGCAGGTCGCTGACGGTTCCGCCGGGGTGGCGGTGCTGCCGCCACCGGAAAATGGTGGCAAGGGCGCGCGGCCGGGGGAGGCTCCGTGGTGGACGCTGCTGAGTCCTGCCGAAGATGCGCCGCGCATTGTTGCGGCCTTGCCCTTTGTCCTTGAGGCAGAGAGTGACGCGCCGGTGCGGCGGCGATACCTGGCTGGTGATGGCCCCCGAGCGGTGGCCGTCGCCAAGGCGCCGCACAATGCGTCGGGCGATGACGTGACACTGGTCGTGGCAACGTCCCAAGGGTTTGTCAGCCCCGACACGTGTGCGGACATTTTTGACAAGGCCGGGCTGTCCGCCTGGCGGCTTGCCTATGCGGATGATCCGCATGCAGGCCCGGAGACCGACAAGGGCGCAGGTGCGCCGCAGCTCCATCTGATTGCGATCGATGGTCACATCGAGGGCCGGGACGAGCGGCTTACCCTTATGGGCAAGCAGCATGGCGGCCCGTTCGGCGATGTCTATCCGGTTGGCGGGTATCCGGTGCCGATCGGGCTCTAGGCCGGGCGGGCACCCTCAATAGCCGGACCATCTGGACACTGAATTTTCAAGGAACAACGCGATGGGTGACCTGACACCACGCGACGGCATCGAGAAGATCACCCCCTACAAGGCGGGTGAATCGAAGATTGCCGGGCAGGACAACGCACTCAAGCTGTCCGCCAACGAGACCCCGCTGGGACCGAGTCCCAAGGCCCGTGAGGCTTTTCTCAAAGCTGCGGAGACCATGGAGATCTATCCTGACGGCGGCTACGGCGCGCTGCGGGGGGCAATCGCCCGCCGATACGGCCTCAACCCTGACCGCATCGTATGCGGCAACGGGTCGGACGAGCTGTTTCACCTGCTGGCCCAGGCCTTCATGGGACAGGGCGATGAGGCGATCCACACCGAGCATGGCTTTGCGGTCTACCGGATCGCGACCCAGGCAGCAGGCGGGACGCCTGTTGAAGTGCCGGAAACCAATTTCACCACGGATGTGGATGCGATCCTCGCCGCGGTGACCAGGCGCACGCGCATGGTGTTCATCGCCAATCCGAACAATCCGACGGGGACGTATATTCCCATCGACGAAGTAAGGCGCCTGCATGCGGGGCTGCCGTCCAATGTGCTGCTGGTGCTGGACGGGGCCTATGCGGAATATGTGACGCGGAATGACTATGAGGCGGGCATCGAGCTCGTGTCGGGGGCAACCAACGCCGTGATGACGCGTACCTTCTCCAAGGTACATGGGCTGGCGGCGTTGCGCGTCGGCTGGGCCTATGCGCCCGAAAGCGTGGTGGATGCGCTCAACCGGGTGCGGGGGCCGTTCAATGTGGGCGGGCCGTCGCAGGCAGCGGCCATCGCGGCCATCGGAGATACGGCGCATGTGGATGCGTCCGTTGCACACAACGAAAAGTGGCTGGCCCGGCTGACGGAAATCCTGCCCGGGCTTGGTGTTGAGGTGCTGCCGCCGGTGGCGAATTTTGTGCTGATGCGGTTTTCCGGTGAGAACGGGAAGACCGCGCAGGCGGCGGATTCATTCCTCAAGAGCCGCGGCATCATTCTCCGGCCGACGGCGTCCTACAAGCTGCCGGACTGCCTGCGCATGACGGTGGGGCTTGATGAGCACAATGAGCGCGTGATCGCGGCGCTGACCGATTTCATGGAAGGCACGGGGTCATGAGCAAGCCGATCTTCGAGCGCGTTGCCATTCTCGGCCTCGGTCTTCTGGGGGCCTCGCTGGCCCATGCCGTGCGGCGTGGGGGGCTTGCGGGCGAGATCGCCGGCTATGCGCGCTCATCGGAAACGCGTGACCGGGTGCGTGAGCTTGGGTTCTGCGATCAGGTTTGCGACAGCGCGGCGGATGCGGCCAAGGGGGCGGACCTCGTGGTGCTGTGCGCGCCCGTGGGGGCATTCGGGGCGCTGGCGGAGACCATCGCGCCGCATCTGGGCAAGGACTGTATCGTTACCGATGTGGGGTCGGTGAAATCGGCGGTGGTGCGGGATGTGAGCCCGCACATTCCCGATGGGGTGCATTTCATTCCCGGTCACCCGATTGCGGGCACGGAGCAATCGGGCCCCGATGCCGGCTTCGCAGAGCTGTTCGACGGGCGGTGGTGCATTCTGACGCCCATCGGGGCGGCGGAAGATGACGTGTCGCATACGGCGGACCGGGCGGAAGTCGAGAAGCTTGCCCGTTTCTGGCGCGCCTGCGGGTCGAATGTCGATTTCATGGACCCGCACCATCATGACCTCGTGCTGGCGATCACCAGCCATCTGCCGCATCTCATCGCCTACAACATTGTGGGGACGGCTGCGGATCTGGAGACGGTGACGCAGTCTGATGTGATCAAGTATTCGGCGGGCGGCTTCCGTGACTTCACGCGTATTGCTGCGTCCGACCCCACCATGTGGCGCGACATCTTCCTCAACAACCGCGAGGCTGTGCTGGAGATGCTGGGCCGTTTCACTGAGGACCTGTCTGCCCTTCAGCGGGCGATCCGCTGGGGGGATGGGGACGCGCTGTTCGAGCGGTTCAGCCGTACCCGGACCATCCGCCGAAGCATCATCGATGCGGGTCAGGATTCGCCGGTGCCGGATTTCGGCCGTCACGCACAGCCGGGCGACAAGAAGGCCTGACGTCTAGGGCGTATCACCGGCGGTGCCGGTGAGCCTGACGGGGCCGAGGAACACCTCGTCGTTCTTGATGATAAGCGGCAGGCGCAGCTGACCGGGGTCTGCTCCGGATGCCAGAGACAGCACCGACATGGCGGTCTTCAGCGTGCCTTCCATGTTGCTGGCGATCAGTTTCTGGCGGATCAGCCCGTCGATGATGACGTCGTGGCCGCGCAGGGTCGTGTCGAAGCGGCCATTGGCGGTGCCGTCGGCGGCGATGTCCATCGCGCCGGATGCCGTTGCGCCGGTTTCGCCCCAGGTGATCGTGCCCTGGGACACCTGGAGTGTCGCACCATCCATCGCGAGAAGGGCCAGGTCCTGAAAGACACGGTCGCCGGCAAGGGCCGTAACGCGGGACTGAACGCCCACATGCTCAATTGTCGGTCCCATAAGATCGACAAGGCCGGGAGCGACGTTTTTGCCTAGCGCCATGTTGGCACCACGCAGGGCAATGTCGACCGCGCCGTCGATATCTTCCACCTTGCGGGCATGGATCTGCAAGCGTTCGGCGCCAAGAACCGCAGGCCGGTCCAGACGGGTCGCTTCGACTGTCTGCAGGTCGATCGCAAGGCGCAAGGGATGGCCATCGCGCATCACGTAGCTTGCCTCTGCGCTCTCGGCAGCAACTTCCCAGCGTTGTTCGTTGCTGCCGCGCCCATAGGTCAACTGCATGGGGCTGCGGGCGGCGGCGATCAGATGGTCGAGGCGGTAGGGAAGGGCATGCGCATGGAATTCCGGCGTTTGCCATGACCACGGAGTGTCGGCGCTTAATGCCGCATAGCGCAGATTGTCGAGTTCGAGGCGTAGGCGCAGGGGCCAACCAGTGACGCGCATGTCGTCCCAGGTTACCTCGATACCATCCTCTGCCTGCCGTGCCTGCCAGGTGTCGATCTCAAGCCGCAGCCTGTCGGCCACCGACATCCAATAAAGCGTGTAGAGCCCCAGGAGCAGCGCAAGCGCGAGCATGGGGAAGGCCGTTTTGGGGATGCGGTTGAGCATGAAGGCGGACCTGCGCTATTGCGGAGCGGGAATGAACAAGCGAGCGCTGCGAGGATAGAGCATTTGCCCGGCGAAAGCCTGCATACGGAGAATTCTGGCCGAAACTGTGATGAGGACCTGTGGGTTTTCGGATACGGCTCGCTGATGTGGCGGCCGGGGTTTGCGTATCTCGAACAGCACCAGGCGCGCATCACGGGGTATCACCGGGGCTTCTGCGTCTACAGTTATCACCATCGCGGCACGCCGGACCGGCCTGGGCTTGTGTTGGGGCTTACCCGGGGCGGTTCCTGCCGGGGCATGCTCTACCGCGTGGCTGCCGAACAGTCTGATGAGACAATCGCCTATCTGCGCGAGCGTGAGCAGGTGACGGCTGTCTATCGCGAGGTGTGGGTGGGCGCATTGCGGCTATCGGACGGCAAGCGCCTGCCCAAGGTGCTGACTTATGTGGCGGACCCGCGCCATGAGCAGTATGCGGGCGCGCTCGACATGGAGACGCAGGCGGGGCTGATTGCGCGCAGTGAGGGCAAGTCAGGCCGCAATCCGGATTACCTGGCGAGCATGGTGGTGCATTTGCGCCATATGGGTATCCGTGACCGGGGGCTTGAAGACTTGCTGAAAGCCGTGGAGCAGCGGCTGGAGGCGTGATTGTCCGAACCGCGTCGTGTGGCTGATCAATCCCGGTAGGACAGGGTCTGCTGTGCCTCTTCCACCAGTTTCTGCGTGGCGGGTTCGATGGCGCCTTCCAGCCTTGCCATGAAATCGCGCCGTTTCAGCCCCGGTTCGATGGGCGGAAGGATTTCTACGACGATGGTGCCGGGCTGGCGCTTCATGGCGCGGCGCGCCCAGTAGAGACCGGAATTGAGTGCTACCGGCACGCAGGGAATATCCAGATGGGTATAAAGCGCGGCGGCCCCGGGCTTGTAGGCGGGCGGTGCTCCCGGCGCCATGCGGCTGCCTTCCGGGAAGATGACGATCGGCCTGCCCTCGGCTACGGCGCGGCGGCCCTGGCGAACCAGCTTTCGGATGGCCGACGGGCCGGAGCCGCGATTGATGGAAATCATGCCCGCCTTCAGCGCGTACCAGCCATAGAGCGGGATGTAGGTCAGTTCCTGTTTCAGCACGATGGCAGGGTCTTTTGCTGCCACGGCCCAGAAGATCGTGTCCCACATGCTCTGATGCTTGGATGCAATGAGGCAGGGGCCGTCCGGCAGGTTTTCCTGCCCGCGAATCTCATATCGCACGCCGGTGATATGGGCGGCACCCCAGAGCTGCACCCGCGACCAGAAACGGATGCCGGCGCCGGTAAACCGGCGCGGCAATACAAGCAGCGGCAGGGCGCCCAGCGTGATGATGGCGCTGGCCGTGTAGAGATAGAGCTGGTAGGCGAGGGAGCGAAGCGCGGTCACAGGGGCAACTATCTATTGTTGACGTGGCCTCACCCCAGCCGGTGATGCACCAGGGTGACGACGTATTTCGCGTACTCCGTGACAAGGATGCGCGCAAGCTTGACATTGCGCAGGGCCCGGTTGGTGCTGGGACCGTCCATCGCCACGGCATAGGGCGCGAAGCTGACTGCGGGCATGCGGTGGCGCAGCAGGGCAAGGCTGCGCGGCATGTGATAATCGCTGGTGACGACCACGAGCGACCTGAAACCCTGTTCCGCGACCCAGTCAGCGGTTTCCTCGGCATTGCCCACTGTTGTGCGGGCAGCGAAACCAAGATCGACGCAGCACCCGAACCTGGTGCCGTCGCCGCCGAAGCTGGCGGCAAGGTCTTCGCGGGTGATCTCTTCATTGACGCCTGAAATGAGCAGGCGGGCGCCGCGTCCGGCTTCCAGAAGCTGCATGGCTACGGCGATGCGATCCCGCCCGCCTGTGAGGACCACGATCCCGTCGGCGCTTGGAGCAGATGACGGGTCGAGCGGTTGCTGCGGTTCCGGAATGGCGGCAAGGAAGCTGAGGAAGCCCCCACCGGCCATCAGCACCAGTACCAGCGCGAACCCCATGCCCACGCGCGCCAGCACGGACAGACCGCCACGGCGGGGCTTCTTGTGCCGGAAGATGGGAATGGAACTGTTCACGTCGTGGACCGGATAGAAGGCTCCCGCTTGGAAGCACGTGGTGACAGGACAAAAGCAGCCAACAATACAGGAGCGATGTCCGGCCCCGCGACCATGCCCCGTGCCGAAAGGTTAATGGCGCAGTTAACGGCGCGTGGGCGTCCGGCCCATCACAGGCCTGAAGTGTGCCCGCGACAGGGTGAACAAAAACCGAAGATTATGGCTAAAGCGTGGGGGCGAGGGCGCGCATGACGGTCATTCGCGCGGCAATGGCCGTCAATGCGGTAGCGGCTACGGGCACTGCCAGCAGGATCAGGTAATGCGTCCATGGCATCTGCAACTGGGGCAACAGGGTGACGTCGCCTGTCCCGTCGGAAGCGGCCATGCCGAAAATCATGAAGGTCACAGCCGCTGCGGCCCAGCCGCCGAGGCTAGCCTTGAGGCCGGTATCGAGGAATTGCCGCTGGACTTCCCCGGCGATGAAACTGTCGCGGGCACCGATCAGGTGCAGCACCTCGACCGTGTCGCGGTTGGCGGCTAGGGCCGAACGGGTGGCGAAGACAACGATGGCAGCGGTCGTGAGCGCCACCAGGGCGAGGATGCCCAGCCCGACCAGCTCAACCACCGTGGCAGCACCTGCCAGCTCATCGCGCCAGCGGGCATGGGTATCGAGGGTTGCGTTGGGGGCTATGGCGCGGATGCGGGCGCGCAGCATCTCGAGATCAACGCTGGCGCCTTCAGCAAGGTCCGCATGGATCAGCAGGGGGACCGGCAGGCCCATCAGCGCGTCGGCATTGCCCAGCCATGGTTCGATGAGGGCAGCGGAGGCGGACTGGGACAGGGCTTCAACGCGGGCGAAAGCGGGATCAGCTTCCATGAGCGCGATGACGGCTTGCGCCTCTGCTTCCACATCGGCGCCGCCGCGCGGGACGATTTGAATTGTCAGGGCGCGGTCGAGGTCCCGGGTCCAGGCGCGGCTGGCGTCAGATGTGAGCAATGCGCCGCCCAGGGCGAGGCAGGCGAGATAGCACATGCCCGCCACCACGACGCCCAGCGCCGCACCTCCCCGGCCGCGCGGCATCAGATCGGTTGACGGAGTGAGCGCGTCATCGCCCGGGCTATTGGGCCCGGTCAGGCCAAAGCGCTGGCCGATGCCATTGGCAAGGGCCTGCGACAATCCCTGTTTTCGCCAGCCACGGATCATTGGATGAGCTCGCCCTTGGCCAGATGCAGCACAGGGGCGCCTGACCGCTCCACAAGCGCGTGATCATGAGTAGCGATAAGCACGGTGGTGCCGAAGCGGTTCAGTTCCTCGAACAGCCGGAGCAGGCGCAGACCCATGTCCGGGTCCACATTGCCGGTCGGTTCGTCAGCGAGCAGAACATCAGGCCGGGCGACGACGGCGCGGGCGATGGCAGCGCGCTGTTTCTCACCGCCGGACAGGGTGGCTGGTGTCGCATGCATGCGTTCGCCCAGCCCGACCCATTGCAAAAGCTCAATCACGTCGTCGCGGTAGTCGTCCATGTCGTGGCCTGCGATGCGCAGGGGCAGGGCGACATTTTCAAATGTTGTGAGGTGATCCAGCAGGCGGAATTCCTGAAACACCACGCCGATGCGTCGGCGCAGGGCCGGCAGGTCCTGGCGGCTGGTGGTGGCAAGGTCGTTGCCGAACATGGTGATGAGCCCGCGCGACGGACGCAGGGCGAGGAACATCAGCTTGAGGAGCGATGTCTTGCCGGCGCCAGACGGGCCGGTGAGGAAGTGGAAGCCGCCCGGTTCGAGATGGAAGCTGATGTCGCGCAGGACCTCAGGCCCCAATCCGTAGCGCAATCCAACATTCTCGAAGCGGATCACCCGCGTACCTCACATCGTTCCAATCGGCCGGCAAGGTGGCCAGCGGGGCTGAAAATGGCAAAAAACCTGCCCTTCACGCCGAATCGCGGCATGGTTAGCGCAGTTTTAACGGACTGTGGCCCATAGAGAGGGCAAGTGCCATAGGTGCCTTCCTGTAACCTGCGTGCAGGTGAGCGGCCGGGACACATGGCCTGTGACTTGCCTAACCGGTGGCTGCGTGCAAAACCACCCGACGACGAAATCCGGCGCATGTGCTGCGCCCTTTTCATAAAGACGCTCCGCCTGCCGATGATCATCACTTGCCCAGAATGCGAGACGCGCTACACGGTGAAGGCCGAGGCCTTCAAGGCGCCTGGCCGCAAGGTGCGCTGCAAGGAATGCGGCAATGAGTGGTTTCAGGAGCCGCCGGAAGACGAGGCCGCAGTGCCTGCGCCGACAGGCGAGGCAGTGCCCGACCCGGCACCTGAACCAGAGCCTCAGCCGGAGCCCGCTCCCGAACCTGCTGACGAGCCTGCCGTTGTTGCGGCGGCCGCGGAGCCCGTTCCCGCGACGGAAGAGCCTGCGCCGGCCAGGAAGGCGAAACCGTCCTCGGTTGCTGAGACGTCCGCCTTCACGCCGGCCAAGAAGTCCCGCCGGGGCGCGATTATCGGCTGGAGTATCCTTGTCGTATTTGTCGGTGTGTTTTTTGGCTCCCTCATCGCCTTCCGGGGCGATGTGGCGGCCTACTGGCCCGCTACGGCAAAGCTCTACGATGCGATCGGATTTCCGGTGGCGGTCCATCACATGGAATTCCGCCAGGTCACCTTCGAGGAAACGAAGGAAAATGGTCTCGACGTGCTGTCGGTACGCGGGGAGATCATCAATGTGACCGAAGAGCGGGCGCCCGTGCCGCGGGTGCGGCTGGCGCTCAGGGACGCGGAAGGCCGCGAGCTCTATCACTATTTCTTTGCGATTCCCGAGGGGGAACTTGACGGCGGTGCGGTGGCGGAGTTCGTCACCCGGCTTTCAAGCCCGCCCGCCCAGGCGTCGGATTTCGTACTGCGCTTCGTTGAGCCGGGTGAGTATTCCGGTGGCGGGACGGGCAGTGGCGCCGGCAGCTAGAAGCGCTGCAACAACCTGTTGAGATAATCGAGCTCCACCGGCGGCCGTGAGCGGTCACCGGCGCGGCGCTGTAACTCTTCGAGGATACGTCGGGCCCGCTGGATATCAGTCTCGTCCGGCACCTCGACGCCATCGCCCTGTTGCGGGCCGGAGCTGCGCTGGGGGCGGCCCAGCGGGTCGCGGCCTTCTCCGCCGCGCCCCTGATCCTGGCCCTGCTGATCGCCCATGGCGAGATCCTCGAGCAGGGTTTCGGCCAGGGCCTGTGCCCCGTCGCGAAGGTTCTCAATGGCTTCACCCTGTTTGCGGGCGGCGCGTTCGGTGTCGCCCTGGGCAAGGGCGTCTTCCGCGTCCTGCATGGCCCGTTCGGCGCGGCCGAGAGCGGAGGGCTGAGAGACGCCGGAGCCATCCAGCCCCTCGCGCAGGCGGCTCAGCTCGTCGCGGATACCGCCCTGCCGCCGCTGAAGCTCGCCATTGGGGCCTGCGCCCGGCTGGCTCTTGCCGGCCTGGTTGCCGCCCTGGGAGCCCCCTCGCTGATCACCTTCACGGCCGCCTGCCTGGAAGTCCTGGCTGTTGCCCTGCTGCACGGTTTCATCCTGCAGGGCACGCTGCTGGTCGATGATTTCGCCCATCTGGCCGATGGCGTCATTCATGGCCGACTGCGGCGGCGTCATGGCCATCTGGCCGGGCGTGCCGCTGGCGAGGTTTTCCATCATGCGCTGCAATTCGGAGAGCAGCTGCCGGGCAGCGTCGCGCGATCCGGATTGCGCGAGGTCCTGGAGCGCATCGAGCATGTCTTCGAGGTCGCCGCGTTCGATCATCTGGGCGTCTGGCGGCAACTGCGCGGTATCCCCATTGGGGCCGGCCTGCATCTGCTGCTGTGCCAGGGCCTGCAGGAACTCATCCATCGCCTGCCGCAATTCCTGCATCAGGCGGTCGATCTCCGCATCCGGCGCGCCATTGGCCAGGGCGTCCATCAGAGCGTCCTGAGCGTCGCGCAGGGCGGTTTCAGCCAGAGAGAGGTTCCCGTCCTCGAAATGCAGCGCTACGTCCCACAAGAGCTCGTAGATGCCGTCCAGATCGCCTTCATGGTCAGCTCCCTTCAGGCGCCAATAGGCGGCGCGCAGGGGCAGATAGTCGGTTGCGGTCTCGTAGTAACGGTCCGCATGCAGGGTGAGGGCATTGAGCGCCCGGGCCACGCCGGGTGCATCGTCGGGCTTGCGGGCAAGGCGCTGGCGCTGCTCGATAACGGCGCGGGCGACGGGGTCGGTGAAGCGGCGCTGCGGCAGGCGCATGATGCGGGTGCCGCTCAGCCCTTCCTGGCCTGCTTCATCGAAGGCTGCCAGCGTGATTGCGACCTGCAGGCCGGCCCAGGGGTGGCTTGTCAGGTCCTTGTAAGTGAATTCGGCTTCCGCCTCGGTGACGCGGGGCGACGGCAGCGGCAGTTTGAGGACCGGCGGGTCGATGGCCGCAAGAGCCCCGATTTCCGTGCTGGCGGTGCCGTCACCCTCATCGCCGTCGGCGGTGATGTCGGTCGTGTCCGGATCCGGCAGGGTGATGCGCATTTCCGCCTGGGTGATGCCGTAATCGTCCAGCAGGTCGTAGCCGACGGCGAGGGTCAGCTGCGGCGTGACCGAGAGGGCATCGCCGTCGGTGAAGGTGATCTGTGGGGCGTGATCGGGGGTGAGCGTCAGGGCGTAGCTGTCGAGCACCCGGCCATTGGCGGCCAGGGCAAGCGTGCCCTCCTGCGTCAGTTTAAGGGCGATCTCATGAGCCCCTGACGCGGCATCGGCAAAGGGATGGTCACCGTCGCCAAGGCGTGCTTCGGCGCTGCCGGCACCATAGATGCGGGCGGTGAGTTCGCTGCCGGTGGGGACGGAGACCGGAGCCGGGGCACCATCCCCGCCACGGGGGGCAGAATTGAGGAACAGCGGCGGCACGCCGGTATAGGCCGGCGGTGTGATCCAGGCATCGTAGGCGATGGCGGTGCTGCTGCCGGAGAAGGTGCCGGGCAGCAGATTGTCGGCCAGCCGCGCCGGAGCGTCGCGGCCTGCATGTACAAGGGCTGCGGCGACAAGAAGGAAGGCTGCGCCGCGCAGGGCATAGCGGTCGGTCTCGGGTGCCCGTGAGCGGGGGGACGCGAGCCTGGCCTGCCGCATGGCGCCTTCAAGGCGTGCCTGATGGGCGGCCCAGAGGGTAGAGCCTTCGTTGCGGTCGCCCGCGAAGTCGGCGCGGTCGTCGGCCAGCGCGGATAGGGGGCGATGCCTGAGGCCTGACTGCCGCTCGATGCGGCGCAGGGCTCCTTCGGTTTCAGGCCAGCGCCAGCCGCGCAGATTGCGGACCAGGAGCCAGGCGGATCCGCCGAGCGTGCCGGCAAGGGCGAGCCAGTGCAGGGGAGCGGGCACTGACTGCCAGCCATTGACCAGTGCCACGGCCCCGTAGACGCCGGTGAGGCTCAGGGGTGCTACGAGTTCGGGCCAAAGACGCTCCCAGGCAAGGCCCGCACGCGTCAGTGCCACCTTCCGCTTCAGGGCGGACGGCAGATGGTCTGCGGCGGTGTCGCGGCGCTTGCGGATCAAAGGACGTCACGCTCCCAAAGGCTTGCCGGCCGGCGCGCGACGCCCTGGGAGAGGGTCAGCGGTCCAGCCAGTCCGGCATCCGGTTGTCAGCCAGCAAAGCGTCATAAGTTTGGCGCTCGCGGACCACGGCCCAGTCTGCCCCATTGACCATCACTTCGGCCACCAGGGGACGCGCATTGTAGGTCGAGGCCTGCACCGCGCCATAGGCTCCTGCGGAAAGGATAGCCAGACGGTCGCCCTGGGCAAGCAGCGGCAGATCACGATCCTTTGCGAAGGTGTCGCCGCTCTCGCACACAGGCCCCACAATATCGGCCTTCAGCCGCGCGTGGTCGGGCGCGGGCTCTGTCACCGGCAGCATGTCGTGCCAGGCGTCATAGAGCGTCGGGCGGATCAGATCGTTCATGCCCGCGTCGAGGATCAGGAAGTCCTTGGCCTCGCCATGCTTCACATAGGTGACTTCCGTCACCAGCACGCCTGCGTTCCCCGCAATGATCCGGCCCGGCTCAAACAGCAGGCGCACATCGAGGTCGGCGAAGGCCTCGCAGGCGATGCGGCCATAGTCTTCGGGGTGGGGCGGCGGCTCATTGCCCTGCATGTAGGGAATGCCCAGCCCGCCGCCGAGATCCACATTGTGCACGGCGTGGCCCTGCGCCTTCAGCTCGCGCACAAGCTCCGCCACCTTGGCGAAGGCGGCCTTGAACGGGTCGAGGCTGGTGATCTGGCTGCCGATATGCACATCGACGCCGACAATCTCGATGCCCGGCAGGTCAGCGGCGCGGGCATAGACCGCATGCGCGCGCTCCCAGGCGATGCCGAACTTGTTTTCAGCCTTGCCGGTGGTGATCTTCACATGGGTGTTGGCATCCACATCCGGGTTCACCCGCAGCGAGATGGGCGCGCGCATGTTCTTGGCAACGGCCACCTCATTGAGCGCTTCAAGCTCCGGCTCGCTTTCCACATTGAACATGAGGATGCCTTCGCCGAGCGCATAGGCCATCTCCTCGCGCGTCTTGCCGACGCCGGAAAACACGATCCTGTCCGCCGGAATGCCCGCCTTGCGCGCGATGCGGATTTCGCCCTGAGAGACAACGTCGGCACCGGCTCCCATCCTTGCCAGCGTCGAGACAACGGCGAGGTTGGAGTTGGACTTCACCGAAAAGCACACAAGCGCCGTGTTGCCGCTGGTGCCGGGCATGAAGGCGTCGGAGAAGACGCGGAAATGCCGCTCGAGCGTTGCTGTGGAGTAGCAGTAAAACGGCGTGCCCACGGCATCGGCAATGGCCGACAGGGAGACGTCCTCGGCGTGAAGAACGCCGTTCTTATAGGCAAAATGGTGCATCTGTCGTGTTCTGGCTTTCGGCCTAGTTGACGGCTTCCGGGGCGGGGAAGCGCGGCCGGGAGCTCTCCTCGGGCGTTTCGCGCTGGGCTTCCGGAGCAGGTGCCGTGGCGGCGGGTGAGGGCTCGCCGGTGGGTTCCGGGAAATCCTTGTCGGGACCAAGCAGCGTGTCGCGGCCTTCCGGCGGCACCAGGGCTCCGCGGACGCCGCAGCCGGCGACCACAAGAGCCAGAAGAGCTGCCACGGCAAGCCTGCCGAAGGATGTTGCTGCGGTCATGAAAGCTGCTCCCGCCAATAGGCTACCTGGGCGCGCACATTATCCGGCGCCGTCCCGCCGAAGCTTGTGCGGCTTTTGACCGAGTTGTCGAGGCCCAGCACGTCAAAAACCTCGGCAGTGATCTTGGGTTCAGCCTGCTGCATCTCTTCCAGCGTCAGCCCGTCAAGGTCGCAGCCCTTGGCCTCGGCAGCGGCCACGAGGCTGCCTGTCACGTGATGCGCATCGCGGAACGGCATGTTGAGCTCGCGCACCAGCCAGTCAGCCAGATCGGTGGCGGTGGAAAAGCCCGTGCCGGCGCTGGCACGCATGGCGTCCTTGTTCACCGTCAGATCACGGATCATGCCGGTCATCGCAGCAATCGCCACATCAAGGGCGTCCATTGCATCAAAGGCCGGTTCCTTGTCTTCCTGCATGTCCTTTGAATAGGTCATGGGAAGGCCCTTGAGCATGATCAGCAGGCTGTTGAGCGCGCCGATGATGCGACCTGGCTTGGCGCGCACGAGTTCTGCCGCGTCCGGATTGCGCTTCTGCGGCATGATCGACGACCCGGTCGAGAACTTGTCCGGCAGGCGCACGAAATTGAACTGCGACGACGTCCAGATGACGATTTCCTCGGCCAGCCGCGACAGGTGAACCGCGCAGATGCTGGCAGCCGACAGGGTTTCGAGCACGAAGTCGCGGTCAGCAACGGCATCAAGCGAGTTGCGGGTCGGCCCGTCGAAGCCGAGCGCCTTGGCGGTCTGCTCGCGGTTGATGGGGAAGGACGTGCCAGCCAGTGCGGCAGAGCCGAGCGGGCTCAGCCCGGCGCGGGCATGGGCGTCCTGGAACCGGCTGCGGTCGCGCGCCAGCATTTCCACATAGGCCAGGCAGTGGTGGCCGAAGGTTACGGGCTGGGCGGTCTGCAGATGGGTGAAGCCGGGCATCACGGTGTCAGTGTGCTGCTCGGCCTGGTCTACCAGCACCGTCTGCAGTTCCTTCAGTCCCTCATCGAAGGCCTCAAGACGCTCGCGCACATGCAGCTTGAAGTCTGTTGCCACCTGGTCGTTGCGCGACCGGGCGGTGTGCAGGCGGCCTGCAGCTGGGCCCACAAGGTCGCGCAGACGCGCTTCCACGTTCATGTGGATGTCTTCGAGGTCGCGGCGGAACGGGAAGGTGCCGTTCACGAGTTCTTGTTCCACCTGGTCCAGCCCGTTGAGGATTTCGGCCAGGTCGTCGCTTGTGATAATGCCGCTGTCGGACAACATTTGAGCGTGGGCACGGCTGCCGGCAATGTCCTGCCGGGCCAGGCGCTGATCGAAGTCGATGGAAACGTTGATTGCTTCCATGATGGCGTCAGGTCCGTCCGCGAACCGGCCGCCCCACATTTTGTTGCCCACAGTCTGTGCCTTTGTCGTTGTCTTAGCTGTCAGGAAAACGTGTCCGATGTCCCGTGAAACCGGCCCCGCCAAATCCGACGAGAAGAAAGTGTCACCCAAGACCCGCTTCCAGCTCACCGCCTTCATTCTCGCGGCGGTCATTGCGGCGGTTCTATACGGCATGGGGCCGATGGGTGGCAAATCGGATGGTGATCGTGACGGCGCTGTCGAGCGTGCAGATGCGGAGGCTGCCACTGTTGACCTCGCCCCGCTGACCGTGGGCGCCGTCGAGAATTTCGTGCCCGCAGAAGCCCCGCTTGATCTCAAGCCCATCAGCTTTGTGGACGCGGAAGGGAACCGGCTCACCCTTGATGACTTCGAAGGACGGGTTGTGCTGCTCAATCTGTGGGCCACCTGGTGCGGCCCGTGCCGGGAGGAAATGCCCGCGCTGGACAGGCTGCAGGCGGAACTAGGCAGTGACGAGTTCGAGGTGCTGGCGCTCAGCCTCGACCGGGGCGGTATCGACAAGCCGCGCGACTTTCTGGCGGAGATCGGCGTCAGCAATCTGGCGCTCTACCACGACGAAACGGGCCGGATGAATGTGCCGCTCGGTGCTTTCGGGCTGCCGACGACGCTGCTGATTGACAGGCAGGGGCGGAGCCTGGGGCGGCTTGTCGGGCCTGCGCACTGGGATACCGGCACTGCCATAGCCCTCATCCAGGCCGCGATTGACGCGGATGAGACGAGCGGTCCGGCATCCTGAGCCATGTGAATCAGGAGGGTTCGCCGGTCTGCCGATACGTGGTGAAGAGGGCACCCAGGATCTGCCCCACCTCGCTGCCGCCATGGGTCAACGGCAGGCAGACCGCGTGATAGATCAGGTGATCCCGTTCAGCGCTTGATGCCTTGGTGACTGCGAATACCGGGGCGCCGCGTGAGACTGCGGCCTTCTGGATTGCAGACCAGCGGCGGCTGATGGCGTTCTCCGGGGACGATCGGCCGATTTCGGATACTTTCATCCCCGTGCGTTCCTCACCGGTCATCTGGGTGAGGGCGGAGCCAAACAGGCGAATTCGGAAATCACCGTCCTCGAGAGGTTCGGTGATCGCCAGGTTCGGCGCGATGTCGGACAGGTCAGCCAGATTGATGTCCGCGCGGTCTGGCATGGCTTTGCCTGCGCATTTTTTTGACCAATAAGCAAACAATCGCTCCGCGCCAGGGTGGCTCGGAGCGGCGACAAAAGTGAACCCGGCATCAGGTGCAGCCGGAAGGTCGGAACTAGACACTAAATACACACTTGTTAGTCAGAATTAACCACCTTCATAAGGTGTACCGACAAAACGTCAGCAACCAAAGCGTGTTGGCGTCTTATTGGTGGTTATGGTTAACGGGAACGTGAAAAACAGCAGAAAACCGGGCGTTTCTGTTGAAACCGCCCGGCGATGCCTCTGTGATGTGAGGCGGTGCTGAGGGGGTTACCGGGTGGGAACCGGAGAATCACCGCGGTAATCGTAGAAACCGCGACTGGTCTTGCGACCCAGCCATCCGGCTTCGACATATTTCACCAGCAGCGGGCAGGGGCGGTACTTGGAGTCCGCCAAGCCCTCATAGAGCACCTGCATGATCGACAGGCAGGTGTCGAGACCGATGAAATCTGCCAGTTCGAGCGGGCCCATCGGGTGGTTGGCGCCCAGCTTCATGGCGGTGTCGATGGCTTCGACACTGCCGACGCCCTCATAGAGGGTGTAGATTGCTTCGTTGATCATCGGCAGCAGGATGCGATTGACGATGAAGGCCGGAAAATCTTCCGCCACGGTCGCCTTCTTGCCGATATGGGCCACGAAATTTCTCGAGGCCTCAAAGGTCTTTTCGTCGGTGGCGATACCGCGCACGAGTTCGACCAGGTCCATCACCGGCACGGGATTCATGAAATGAATGCCCATGAAGCGCTCCGGACGGTCTGTCGACGCGGCCAGGCGGGTGATGGAGATCGACGAGGTATTGGTCGCCAGAATGGTGTGCTCCGGCAGGACCGGGCAGACATCGGCGAAAATCTTGCGTTTGATCTGTTCTTCTTCTGTGGCGCTCTCGATCACGAGGTCGCAAGCCGCGAGCGCGTCCAGGCCGCCGGAGGGGCGGATGCGCTTCAGCGTGGTGTCACGGGTAGCATCGTCGATGGCGCCTTTGGCAACCTGGCGGGCGAGGTTGCCGTTGATGGTGGCAAGGCCGCGCTCAATCGCGCCTTCGTCCACATCATGCAGGATGACGTCCAGACCCGACAGGGCGCACACATGGGCGATACCGTTGCCCATCTGCCCTGCACCGATCACACCGACCGTACCGATATTCATGAGAATTACTGTCCTGTCCGCGGTCTGCTGCCTGCCTGGGGCCGGGCCGTCGGGCCGGCACATCGCATTGCGGGCGCACCGCTCACTTCAGGGGAGGGGCTTGCCCGGGGCTGGTAGTATGCACCAAGGCCCCGGGGAAGCGTAGCGTATTCAAGCCTTTTGGGAAGGCTTAGAGAACCTTGTCGAGCTCGGCTTCAAGCTCCGGCACCGCCGTGAAGAGGTCCGCGACCAGGCCGTAATCGGCAACCTGGAAGATCGGAGCTTCCTCATCCTTGTTGATGGCGACGATGACCTTGGAGTCCTTCATGCCGGCCAGGTGCTGGATGGCACCGGAAATGCCGACGGCGATGTAGAGCTCAGGGGCCACGATCTTGCCGGTCTGGCCGACCTGGTAATCGTTGGGCACGAAGCCTGCGTCCACAGCGGCGCGCGAGGCACCGACGGCGGCGCCGAGCTTGTCGGCCACCTTGTCGAGCATGGCGAAGTTGTCGCCGGACTGCATGCCACGGCCACCGGAGACGATGATCTTGGCAGCGGTCAGCTCCGGACGGTCGGACTTGGTCAGCTCTTCGCCGACGAATTCGGACAGGCCGGGATTGTCGGCGGCAGCAACGTTCTCGACAGCAGCCGAACCGCCGTCGCCGGCAGCGTTGAAGGACGCGGTGCGGACCGTGATGACCTTCTTGGCGTCGGTGGACTGGACGTGCTCGATGGCGTTACCGGCATAGATCGGGCGGGTGAACGTGTCGGCGCTTTCGACCGACATGATCTCCGAGATCTGCGCCACATCAAGCAGGGCTGCCACACGCGGCATGTAGTTCTTGCCGTTGGTGGTGGCCGGGGCGAGGATCGCGTCATAGGAGCCTGCGAGGCTCACGATGAGGGCGGCCATCGGCTCGGCGACCTGCTTGGCGTACTGGGCGTCGTCAGCAACCAGCACCTTGGCGGCACCTTCCAGCTTGGACGCGGCTTCGGCGGCAGCGCCGCAATTCTCACCGGCCACCAGAATGTGCACATCACCACCGATCTGGGTGGCGGCGGTCAGCGCCTTGGCGGTGGCGTCGTTGAGGGCGGCGCCCGTGTGTTCTGCGATAAGGAGCGTGGTCATTAGATAACTCCGGCTTCGTTCTTCAGCTTGCTGACGAGTTCAGCAACGGTCTCGACCTTGACGCCTGCCTGGCGTTCGGCCGGCTCGGTCACCTTCAGCACCTTCAGGCGCGGGGTGGTCTCACCGCCGAAATCGGCCGGAGCCTTCTCGTCGATCGGCTTCTTCTTGGCCTTCATGATGTTCGGCAGCGACGCGTAGCGCGGCTCGTTGAGGCGCAGGTCGGCGGTCACGATGGCCGGCAGGGTGAGGGACACGGTCTGCGTGCCGCCGTCGATTTCGCGGACGACGTTGAGCTTGCCGTCCTGCTTTTCGATCTTGGCGGCGAAGGTGCCCTGGGCCCAGCCGAGGAGGGCTGCGAGCATCTGACCGGTCTGGTTGGAATCGTCGTCAATGGCCTGCTTGCCGAGGATGACGAGTTCCGGGCCTTCGGCGTCGACCACACCCTTGAGGATCTTGGCGACGTTGAGCGGCTCGACCGTGTCGTCGGTCTTTACCAGGATGCCGCGATCAGCGCCCATGGCCAGCGCGGTGCGCAGGGTTTCCTGGGCCTGCTGCGGGCCGATGGACACGACCACCACTTCGGTGGCGGTGCCGGCTTCCTTCAGGCGGACGGCTTCTTCAACGGCGATTTCGTCGAACGGGTTCATCGACATCTTGACGTTGGCCAGTTCAACGCCGGACTGGTCCGCTTTCACGCGGACCTTCACGTTGTAATCGACCACGCGCTTGATCGGCACGAGCACTTTCATGGAGGCAGTCTCCGAACTTGCGAATCTTGATGGAGCTTGCGCTTTTGCCCATCAGGCCGTCAGACCTTGCAAGAAGTGCTGACACTGGAGGGAAAAACCAAGCAAACCCGGAGTGTGCAAGACCCCGAGTATTGTTGCGGTGCGGGAACCTACTTGGCCCCCGTAGGCGAGTCAACGCGCAGGCGGACCTGCTCCCTGGCGAAGAAATATTGCGTATATATGCCGTGCCAAGCGCATATATGTCGCAGTGCGACATATATATCTGCCGATGTCAGCGCGGGGCCGGGTCCTGCATGCGGCGGATCGGGGCGCGGCCGAACAGGGGCACGCCGGGCCGCTTCAAGAGCGGTGTGAGCACAACGCCTGCCATAAAGCCGCCGATATGGCCCCACCAGGCGGTCGGACTGCCGGGATCGGCGACCACCATCACCACCTGAAAGGCGACCCAGCCGCCCAGCACGCCCCAGGCGGGGACGTAGAGCGGGATGCGCATCACGAAGACCGCCCACATGCGGACCCGGGGGTGGAGCATCAGATAGGCGGCGACAAGGCCCGAGGTGGCGCCGCTGGCGCCAATCAGCGGCACGGTGGAGTCCGGTTTGAGGACCGAAAAGAGGAGCGCTGCCGCCACGCCGCAGAGCAGATAGAAGGCCAGGTAGCGCAGGTGCCCGAGGTCATCCTCCACATTGTCGCCGAGCACCCACAGGAACAGCATGTTGCCAGCTAAGTGCCAGACGTCGGCGTGCAGGAACATGTAGGTGAGCAGCGCCAGTTCCTCTGGGAAGGCACCGAAATCCGGCAGCCCGCCCACAAGCGCGGCCGGTACAACGCCGAAGGCCTGGTCGGCGGCAATCATCTCGCCGGGGGCAAGGGAGGTCTGCCAGAGGAAGGTCAGCACATTGGCAATGATCAGCCCCACGGTCACCCGCTGGAAGGAGATGACCTTGAGGGGGTTGTCGTCGTGGATGGGAATGAACATCGAGGGCTACCCGGGAACTGGCGTGCCCCCGCATTGGCCGCATCACCGGGGGCGCTTGCCGCAAGCTTACGGCATGGGGGCGCGTTAAAACAGCCTGCTTCGGTCGGCCGTGCAGTGGGGATTGCCGGTGCAGTAGTCCCGCGTGCTTTCCGGCCGGTCGCACCGGCTGCTGCTGTCGCACCATCGCTCCATGCTGCGTGTCCTGCTCTCCTGGGTGCAGGCTGCCAAGGCCGGTGTCAGGACGCATGCCAGCAACAGCGCTCCTGCGGGCATCGTTCTTTTCATGAGGGCCTTCCTGTCATGAAGGATTTCCCTGTTCGGCAGGGTCTGGTTCATAGGCGAGGATATCGCCGGGCGTGCAGTCCAGCTCCCGGCAGATGGCTTCAAGCGTCGCGAAGCGGATGCCCTTGACCTTGCTGGATTTGAGCAACGACAGGTTGGCTTCAGTGATGCCGACCGCCCGGGCAAGGTCGCGGCCCTTCATCTTGCGGCGGGCGAGCATGACATCAAGGGTGACAATAATGGGCATAGAGCGGCTCAGATGATGCTGGCGCTGTCTTCGGCGGCGCGGGCGGCTTCCACCATCACCCACGAAATCACCAGCGCCACGGCCCCGACCAGCGCGATGGCGACATCGTTGCTCGATAGCGAGATCGCCACGAAGCGTTCACCGGACGCATTGTCCAGGCTCATGGCGAGGGACACCACGATATCGCCCAGCATTTGCGCCGGCACCCAGAGGATGAGGGTCATGGCCAGGGCCCGCAGGCGCTCTGCGTTGTCGGGCCCGAGAATAATGCCCCGAGCGTACAGGCCGAACAGCGCCCGCAAATGCCACACGCCATAGAGGATGACGCCCGTCGGCAGCAGCAGGGAGGCGCCGAACCCCATTGTGCGGTCCAGCAATGTCAGCGGGCCGGGCTGCGCACCGGGCATCATCTTGAGGCCGAGGCTGTCGCCCAGTTGCGCATCGGGGATCAGCGCCCAGCCGAGCGCCAGCAGGAGCGGGATCCCCGGCAGCAGGGCTGTCAGAACGAGATGCAGCCAGATGCTGGCGCGTTGAATGCGGGCAAGGCGGATGTCGGAAAGCGGCATGGCCAGGTCCTTTGAAGGTCGATGACCATGCCGTTTTATGATATTTTTTTATTGTAATACAATAATTATTCGCCGTGAGAGGGCTAATTGCGCAGCTTTCCGACGAAGTCCGCGGCCGCCGCGCCGATCTCGTACGGGCTGTCTTCCTGGATGAAATGGCTGCCCTTCACGGTCACTTCCGTCTGGTTGGGCCAGCTGCGGCAGAAATCCCGCATGGCTCCCGTCAGGATCGCGCCCGGCTCGGCATTGACGAAGAGCTTCGGCAGGTCCGCCTGCGACAGCCAGCTGCCATAGTCCTCGACGATTTTCACAACATCCGCCGGGTCGCCCTCGATCGGGATCTGCCGCGGCCAGGTAAGGGTGGGGCGGCGGTCTTCGCCCTTCTCGGCGAAGGGGCGGCGATAGGCGGCCATCTCATCTTCCGTCAGTCCTCGGATGATTGAGCCTGGAAGTACCGTCTCGACGAAGACATTCTTCTCCAGCACCATCTCTTCGCCGGCGGGGCTGCGGAAGCCCTGGAACACGGCGGTCGCGGCATCCGGCCATTCATCCCAGGTCATCGGCTTCACGATGCCTTCCATGTAAACGATGCCCTGGACTGCGTCGCGGTGGCGGTTGGCCCAATCAAAGCCCAGAGCCGATCCCCAGTCGTGGATCACCAGCACGACGTTTCCGGTCACACCGAGGGCGTCCAGCACACCATCCAGATACTCGCGGTGCTGTGCAAAGGTGTAACTGTCCGGACCCGGATTATCGAGTTTTTCGGAGTCTCCCATGCCGATCAGGTCGGGGGCGATGCAGCGGCCCAGGCCCTTCAGATGCGGCATGATGTTCCGCCACAGATAGGAGGAGGTCGGATTGCCATGCAGGAAGACAATGGGGTCACCCTCACCCATCTCCACGTAGGACATGGTCTTGCCTTTGACGGTGACTGTCTTCTTGGGGTGTTCGGCGGTGGAAATCTCGGTCATCAGGCGCTCCCGGACGTGAGTTCTGTTTTTGCACCTACACCTTAGTGCGCCAGACCCGGCAAGCCCACACACAGTTTTGCGACCTTGTGGTTCGCGGACGGACCAGCGGGGATAACCTGTGTTTCAAGGCAGCTCAGGCTTCGGCCTGTCCATCGAAACGCTGCTTGGCTTTTGCGCGCAGGCGTTCCAGCCGGGCCTCCAGCTCGTCGATGGTCTCATCGACCTTGTCCTTTGCCGCGGATGCCTTCTGGCTGCCATCCACATTGCGGCGCAGCAGCTCTTCCACGTTGGAGAACAGCTTGTCCACGGCAAGGTGGTCGCTGGTGCCCTCATAGGGGTCGTAGGGCACGCGTGCCGTGCCAAAGAGGTTGATGATCCGTTCGGTCTGGCGGCCGAACCGGAGCAGTCCTTCGAAATAGCGATAGGGTCTGTCACCCCCGGCGATCAGTCCCAGCAGAAGCGCCCCGAAGGAAAACGGGCTGAGTACGAAGTCACGCAAGGCATCAAGGCCGAGTTTTGCCTGAAAGACCAGCACATCCCAGACCAGTGCCCAGCGGTCTTCCCGCCTGTCGGGTCCGGCCTTCAACAGGGCGGTGTCGGGTTCCTCCGCCTGGTTCACCGCGTCGTTCATAGGCTGCTCCTCCCCTCAAGATCTGCCGGTTCACAGATGCATCATATCGGAAGGATCAGCGGCCCTGAAAAGGCCCTGATGCATGTGAGGGTAAATCGCGAGCGGAGCCGGAAGGTCAGAAGGGGCGGAAGCCCTGCACCCAGAAGGCGATGACGATGATGACGATCGCCACGAATTGCAGCATGACGCGCCAGCGCATCAGCATCTGCGAGCGGGAGGCTGCCGCCTCCCCGCCGCCGCGCCACATATTGATGATGCCGGCCGCGAGCACGACGGCCACGGCAGCGAGTGAAACCGGGATCAGGATGTCGAAAATGTCCATGGGCGGAACCTTAGTGTTTCAGCGTGCCCCGGCAAGGGGCACGGATGCCGCAGCTTCGAGATCCTCGGCATCGCAGATGGCATGGACCATGGTGAGATAGGCATCGAGAAGAGCCGCCACCTCATCCGGGTAGAGCTGGAAGGCCGCCACATGCGTGCCCCAGCCGCCAGCTGCGGCCAGAAGCGGGTGGTCTTCCGCCGGATGCGGGGCCACCCACAGGTCGATGTTGCGGTTGGCTGCCACAATCTCTTCGGCATGGATGCGGCGGTTCACAGGATCACGTTCGTCCTGGATCAGCAGGGTCGGCCGGGCATAGGTCATGCCCTGGTCCTTGAGCGTCGTATCGAATGCCGGCGCCCCGTGCAGCAGCCCGGCTGCGGTCGTGGTCACATGGGCCAGGGCCAGGGGAAACCCGGCTGCCGCCACGGTGCCGCGGGCCATGGTGTCATAGGTATCAAGCATCGGGTCAAGGAGGATGAGCCCGCGAATGCGGCTGTCCTGTGCTGCCGCTGTCAGGGCCGCCGCACCGCCCATGGAGACGCCGAAGGGGATGATCGGCTCCCCACCGCCGCGTATCTGGGCATAGTCGACAGCGGCCAGCACGTCCCTGGCTTCGGCGCGCCCCCAGTCCAGCTGTCCGCCGCCCCATGCTTGCGATATGCCGGAATTGCGCATGTCGATTGCAAGCACATGGTGCTGCATGCGGGTCAGCAGCTTGTAGAGACCAAAGGCATTTACATAGGGGTCAGCGCGGTTCGAATTGGCGCCATGGATGAAGATGATCACCCCGCGAGTCTCGACGGGCTCGCCGGTGAATTCATCAATGCCTGCGGGCGTTGCATCGGGCATCCACCAGCCATTGATGGCCACGCCGTCTGCGGTGGTGAGGCTCACATCCTCATAAGCTATGCCATGGTCCGCCGGGGTTTCTTCCAGGGCCTCACGCTGTGCCGCCATCAGAAGCGTCGGCAAAACGCCAACCACGAGCACCAGCAGTACAAGAGGGACAGCCAGCGCTGCCCCAAGTCCAATGCGTTTCCACAGCCGATTGTCCGCCGTCATCCCGGCCATCACTGATCCCCCATCTCCCTGGCGCGCCGACTATTCCAGCCCGGCGTCCGCCATGCAATTCAAGACGGCGTGCAATGGTGAACCGTGACAGCGCTGAGGCAGTGATCGGGTGAAGCGGGCGACTGCCCGTCAGCTTTCGAGCAACCGGCGGGCAATCACCTGCGCCTGGATTTCGGCAGCCCCTTCAAAAATGTTGAGGATGCGGGCATCGCACAAAACGCGGCTGACCGGATATTCAAGCGCGAAGCCGTTGCCGCCATGGATTTGCAGCGCGTTGTCAGCAGCAGCCCAGGCCACGCGCGCGCCCAGCAGCTTGGCCATGCCGGCCTCAAGGTCGCAGCGATGTCCCTGGTCCTTTTCACGGGCAGCAAAGTAAGTGAGCTGGCGGGCTGCGAGGATTTCGGCCGCCATCATGGCGAGCTTGCCGGCAACGCGGGGGAAGCTGATCAGCGCCTTGCCGAATTGCTGGCGTTCGGTGGCATAGGCAAGGCCCAGATCAAGCGCTGCCTGCGCCACGCCCACAGCGCGGGCCGCGGTCTGAATGCGGGCGCTTTCAAAGGTCGCCATCAGCTGCTTGAAGCCGCGGCCTTCTTCGCCGCCGAGCAGGGCGGACGCCGGCACCTCGACGCCGTCAAAGCCGATCTCGTATTCCTTCATGCCGCGATAGCCGAGCACGCCGATTTCCCCGCCGCTCATGCCCTCAAGCGGGAAGGGGTCAGCGTCGGTGCCGCGCGGTTTTTCCACGAGGAACATCGACAGGCCCTTATAGCCCGGCGCATCCGGGTCGGAGCGGGCCAGCAGGGTCATCATGTCGGCGCGGGCGGCATGGGTAATCCACGTCTTGTTGCCGGTGATGACATAGCTGTCGCCGGACTTCACGGCGCGCGTCCGCAGGCTTGCGAGGTCCGAGCCCGTATTGGGTTCGGTGAAGACGGCGGTGGGCAGGATTTCGCCGGAGGCGATCTTCGGCAGCAGGCGCGCCTTCTGCTCTTCGGTGCCGCCCGCCATGATGAGTTCGGCGGCAATCTCCGAGCGGGTGCCGAGGGAGCCGACGCCGATATAGCCGCGGCTCAGTTCCTCGGACACGACGCACATGGCGATCTTGCCCATGCCCAGCCCGCCCGCATTTTCGGGGATGGTGAGGCCGAAGACGCCCAGCTCGGACATTTCGCGGATGACCTCAAGGGGAATGAGGTCGTCCTTGAGGTGCCATTGATGGGCGAAGGGGGTGACTTTCTCATCGGCAAAGCGGCGGAATTGGCTGCGTACGAGGTCCAAGGTCTCATCGAGGCCCGCATTGCCGTAAAAGCCCGAGCCATCCGCCTCAATCATCCGCGCCAGGGCAACCCGCGCCTCGGCAGAGGCGGCCTCTGTGAACAGCCCGGCGGTGGCGTCAGTCAGCGCATCAACCGCGTCCTGCGGCACGCCCATATCCGCGGGCCGTAGGATTTCGCCCTGGCTCATGGGCAGGCCGCCGGTCAGCTCGGCCACATATTCGCCGATGGCGAGTCCGGCCAGCGCTTCTTCCATCGCAGTCAGCGTGCCCTGGCTGTCCATGCGGGCCAGATAGTCCGCAAGCTGGGTCAGCGTCTCCACATAGGTGGCCGTCCAGGCCAGGCCGTGCGCCGCCACCTGCTCGCGCTCAAGCAAAGCTGCATCCACCTTGCCGTCGGGCGCCACGCGGGCAGACACCGCCTCTTGGGCGGTGCCCAGATAGGCGCGGGCAGCCTCTGCGGCAGTTGCCGCGCGGGCCGTGATGCCGGACGGGGCGGAGGCGGAAGAGGTGTGGTGTTCGGCCAGGCTCATGAAGGGGACGTTCCTCGGTGCGTGATTTTGCGCGCGATCCTACAGCGCAGCAGATGGTTTCACAAAAGGGTGGGGCAAAGACGCTGGAGGGAAAGGGTGGGGACCTTGTGCCTCACTCGGCGGCGGCCGCATCCGTTAACGCAACGCCATTGGATGGCCGTATTTCGTCCTATTCTGGCACAAGTCATGCTTGCCCGTCAGGGAAGCAGAAACCGTTGTTTCCGCGACGTTCAACCTGATTGGGAAGGCTGGCCCGGCGGCGGGATCAGCGCCGGAGGCAGGGACAGCGTTAACCTGTTCAGTGTGCGTTCATCGGACTGCCCGCAGGGTCCGGGGCATGACCCAGTTATCTGCGTAACTTCCGGCGCGGGCGATCGTCCGCAGGTCCGGGAGCCTGAATTCGAGGGATCAACCATCCGGGACCGCCTCGTGGGAGGCGTGTGAAGCTAGATGTCCGCAGCACAAACCAGTCAGCATTTCGACCCGGCGTCCCTGGCGCCGCGCGAAGGCAGCACCGCCGCCCGCAATTGCGGGCGCAATGCGGAGCCTCTGTCCAAACTGCATCTCGTCTCGCGCCTGTCGGAACTCGATCAGGATCTGTCGCAGCGCTACATCAACGACAGCGCGCGCGCCGAGGCCTTGAAGCCGCAGATCGAAAGCACGGCCCGGCGGCTGTCGCAGGCGCCCTTTGCCGGGGCTGACGAATATGTGGAAGGCCGCCGCGGCCTGTTCGGACGCAAGCTCGGTTCGGATAATTCGCCGGAGTTGGGCACCGACGGTGACTCCTCAGGCCTCATTCCCCATTCGGTGCGGACGCGCATCGACTATTACCTCCAGGCCAGCGCCCAGAATGCACGGCAGATGCCGATGCATGTAATGGCGATCCTCGTGGGGCTTCTGATCTTCGCTGGCGCGTTGTTCGTGGATTACACGATCGTCAGCGAGTTCTGGACGCGTGCCCTGGCGAATGAATTCCTGGAACTGCCGGGGTCGCTGGCGGACTCGGTCGGGTTCAAGTCGCTGCAGGTGCTGTTCGCGGCGATCGCGGCGCATTTCGTTTTCGCGTCGCTTGGTCCTGTCGGCCAGAAGACCTTTACCCGCATTGTCTTTGTCTTTGCCCTTCTCATGCTCGCCGGGCTCGGCTTCCTGCTTGCCACCATGTCGCTGCCTGCGGGGTCCGCCGACACCTTCGGCGGCACGACGTCGCTTGATGAAGCACTGGCTGGCCTTGGCCTCGGGGGCGAAGGCGCAGCCGTGCCTGCCGCACCGGTTCCCGGTATCGCTGAAGAGGCTCTGTCGCGGGACGTTCACGCCGTTACCTGGCTGGCGTCCCTCGGGGTCATCTTCCTGGTGGTCACCGGTGTTGCGGCCATTGCCCTGCACAGCGCCGTCCGGGGCTTCACGCATCTGGTGGCGGTCGGTGAATACCGCCAGCGTGCGGCCCAGGCTGCGGATCTGACGCGCCGGGAGCATGAATATGTGCAGTTGGCCCGCGAGATCGAGCAGCTGCAGCAGCCGCAGGCGCGCCGGGCGATCCTGTGGGCCGGGCTCATGCGCGAGGTGCAGGCGCATCTCGACGGCATGAACGAGGCCAAGGCGGGGCTTTCGCGCCCGTCGCGTGCTGCCCCGGGCCGCCGTGGTTTCTTCGGCATGGGCAATGGTGCCGCCATGCAGCCCATCGGCGATACGGCGGACACGGATGACCGCGACAGCCTGCGCGCGCGGCTCGAGCGCAATGAGCAGTCCATGTCGGTCGAGGCCTATGAGGAAATCTTCGACACCTGGTGGGCCAGCCGCAGCCAGACGGCGCTGGCGCAGGGGGCGGATGTGGCGGTGCCGTCGCTGCCGCATCGCCCGGCCCAGCAGGCCCTGCCGCCGCTGTCGGCCTGACCCAAACTCCGACTCACGGGCTTGGCCCGTCGCCTTTCCGTTGCAAGGAGCGTTGCCTGATGGCCCGCCGTCTCAGCTTTCTGCCTGCCGCCCTTCTGGGACTCGTCATCGGTCTCTCGCCCGCCGGGGCGCAGAACACGGACCAGCCTGTCGTGGCGGCTGGGGAAGCAGCGCCGGTGCTGGTCATCGGGCTTGATCTGTCGAAATCCAATCCGATGGTCAGCAATGATGCCTATGCCCGCCGGGTGGCCGACAGGGTTGCGCCCATGGTGGAAGAGATGCCCCTGCACGGGCGGGTGATGGTGCGGAGCTTCGGCTCCTATGACGCCACGTCCAACACCCTGCGCATCGACCAGGTGCTCACGGCGCGTGCGAAGCCAGACGATTTCGCGCGCGGGCTGAAGACGCTCATATCCGGGGTGCCCAAGCTGGTTCGTGACGGCAAGCTCACCGCCCAGAACAAGACCAACATCCTGCCCTTCCTCGAGACCATGTCCCAGGTGGTCGATTGTTCCGCGGGCCCCGTGCGCTTCGTGCTGCTGACCGACGGGGTGGAAGACAGCGAATATGCGCGGCTCAAAAATGCGCGCGCCACCTTGCCCGCACCGGGGCATGGCCGGTTCGCAGGCTGCGCCGAATTGCAGATCCTCGGCCTCGGCCAGGGGCTCAATAGCCCCAAGACGACGGAACGCCTGCGGGCGACCTGGGCTGCGTGGGCGGACCAGGCGGGCTTTGGCGGCTTTACCGGCCTTTACGACTGGTAGTCCTGCCGGCCCGGATGAGGCCCCGTCAGGTGATGCGCGAAAACCACGTCCGGGCCACATGCGCAGGTGCCATGCAGAATTGCCCCTTGGCGGGGCGGACGCTGCGGGTTTAGGCTCCGCGCCGTTATGACCAAGAAACCGACCAGGAGTGTGCGCGCACTGGCCGTCCTTGCGGACGGGACCATGCGCATTGGCGTATGCGCGCCGCATGCGGACGCCCATGGCGCCTGCCGCTCCACCGGCACGTGGCTTACCGGCCTTACCGGCCCGGCTGTGATGTGCAGCCGGGACATGGGCACCACCGGCGCCCGTTAAGCCACTCCCTTTCTGTCGACGTCATTTTCGGTTTCTTGAACTCATGTCTCCCTTTACTCGCCTGCGGGCACCCGGTGCTGCTGCGCCGTCTACGGACCATTCCCTGCCACAGGCCCCGGACCCGGTGTCCGAGGCTCCGGCGCTGCCTGCGCGGCCCAATGCGCCGCGTCTCTTCGCCTTCACCATCCGGGCCATTGCTGACGCGGAAACCCTGCCGCGCCTTTTGACGCCGTTCTCCAAGCGCGGCCTCGTGCCGAAGCGGTTTTCATCGAGGTCCGGCCTTGAGCCCGGCTGGATGAGCATCTGGGTCGAAGCAGAGTTGCCCAGCCGCAAGGCAGCCGAGAGCATTGCCTCGTCCTTGCGGGGCAGTCTCAGCGTTGACGCGGTGCTGGTCGAGGAAACCCAGCGGCTCACCCGGCATGAGACCCGCAGCTTCGGTGCCTTTGCCGCGGGCTAGGGCGCTCACCATTCGCACGGCTCCGCGGCTTGACCCGCGGGGCCGTTTGCGTGTTCCTGCGCCGGAATTGCAGCGCGCTGCCCAAGGAAGCCTCCCATGCCCATGCTCGATGTTGCCTATTCCCTCGTGCTGCCCGTCTTCGGCGTGGTGGTGGTCGGTTATGTGGCGGCCCGGTTCGGCTGGTTTTCCGACAGCGCGACGGACGGGCTGGACAAGTTCGTTTTCACCTTTGCCATTCCGGCGCTCCTGTTCAGGGCGCTGGCGAACACGGACATTCCCGATACGCTGCCCTGGGGGCTGTGGGGCAGCTATTACGGCGGCATCCTGATCGTCTGGGCCATTGGTATCGCCGTGGCCATGGCCCTGCTGAGGCGGCCCTTCAAGGATGCGATCATCATCGGCTTCGGCGGCGGCTTCTCCAACACGGTGATGCTCGGCATACCGATCATTCTCGTCGCATTCGGGGATGAGGCGTCGGTACCTCTTTTCCTGATCCTCGCCTTTCACGGGCTCACGGTGTTCACCATCTGCACATTCCTGCTTGAAATGGCGCAGGCGGCGGAGCGCCATGACGGCACCGAGCGACCCGACCCGAAGCGCATCCTGCTCGACAGTCTCAAGGGCATGGCCCGCAATCCGCTGATCTGGGCGCTCGGCTCCGGCGTCATCTTCGGGCAGACCGGGCTCACCCTGCCGGGGCCTGTGGACGGAGTGCTTGAGAAGCTGGGACAGGCCGGCATCCCGTGTGCGCTGTTTGCCATGGGCGCCACCCTGTCGCGCTACGAAATCCGCCGCTCGGTCGGGGCGGCGTCGCAAATTGCCGTGATCAAGCTCGGTCTGCACCCGCTGATCGTCTTTGCGCTCGGGAGCTATGTATTCGCGCTGCCGGTGATGTGGCTCAAGGTCGCCACTGTCATGGCGGCGGTGCCGTCGGGGGTTTACACCTTCATCATGGCCAACCGCTATCAGGCTGCGCCGGGGGCTGCCTCAAGCGCGGTGGTGCTCACCACCGGCCTGTCGCTGCTGACGCTCTCGGCGGTGCTTACCTGGGCCCTGTCATTCTGAAGCTCAGGCCAGCCCCACCATGCGGCGTATGTCATCCGGCGTCTTGCCTTCCGCTCTCAGGTCCGCCAGGGATTTGGACCCGCGCCGCTTGGCCATCCGCTCGCCCGTCTCGTCCAGGATCAATCCGTGATGCCGATAACGCGGTTCGGGCAGGTCCAGCAGCACCTGCAGGACCCTGTGCAGGGGGGTCGCGAAAAACAGGTCCTGTCCGCGGATGACATGGGTAATGCCCTGCGCTGCATCGTCCATCACCACGGCAAGGTGATAGGCGATGACCCCATCCTTGCGTGCCAGCACCGCGTCGCCCATGGGGCGGGGGTCAACCGGCAGTCGGCCGGTCTCGCCGTCCGGGCCAGCGCCTTCCTCGGTGAAGGTCAGGCGATTGCCGGAAAGCCTCTCGGCCACCTCCACTGCCCGCGCCACATCGAGGCGCAGCGCGAAAGCCACCCCCTCAGCCTGTTTTGTGTCCCGCACATCCTTCGGCAGCCCCCTGCAGGTGCCGGGATAGATCACGCCGTCCGGGCCGTGCGGGGCAAGGGCAGAAGCGCTGATGTCCTTGCGGGTGCAGAAGCAGGGATAGACAAGGCCGAGATCACGCAGCCTATCAAGACCTTTCTCATAGTCGGGCAGATGGTCTGACTGGCGGCGGACAGGCTTTTCCCAGTCAAGGCCAAGCCAGCGCAGGTCTTCGATCTGAGATGTTTCAAATTCATGTCGGCTTCGGGTCCGGTCCGTATCTTCGATGCGGAGGATGAACCGCGCATCATGGGCGCACGCCCAGTCCCATGCGGTCAGCGCCGAGAAGGCGTGGCCGGGATGCAGGTGTCCGTTCGGGCTGGGTGCGAAGCGGGTAGCCAGGCGTATCGTCATGGGCCACTAATAGCATTCATGAGCACCATACGGACAAACAAGGACGTTGCTGCCGCGTGTGACGCATTGGCCGACCAATGCGCGCATATGGCTGAGGCATTGGATGTCTGCGGCGGCCCGCCGCCTTTACGCCGCCGTCCCGCTGGGTTTGAGACCCTGGCGCGCATCCTGGTCGGGCAGCAATTGTCTGTCGCCAGTGCGGCGGCCATCTGGTCCCGGGTTGAGCAGGGGCTGGGCGAGGTAACGGCGGATGCGGTGATCGCCCGTGCCGATGAAGAATTGCGCGCAATGGGCCTGTCACGCCCCAAGCAACGCTATCTTCGCGCCACGGCTGAAGCTGTGGCGGAGGGCTCGCTCGACCTCAAGCGCCTGTCCCGCATGGATGACCGGGAAGCGCATGAGCAGCTTGTCGCGGTCAAGGGCATTGGTCCGTGGACTGCGGACATCTATCTGCTGATGGGCCTTGGCAGGCCGGATGTGTTTCCTGCCGGTGATCTTGCCCTGCAGGCCGCTGCTCAACGCCTTTTGAACAAGCGCACACGTCCGGATGCGGAAGGGCTCCTCAAGATCGCGCGCCGCTGGCAGCCCCATCGCGGGGTAGCCGCCCGCGTCCTGTGGGCCTATTACTCCGTGCCGCCCGTTTAGACCTGCAAGGAAGCCTCACATGTCCTCCGAACTGGATGGTCCCCGTCTTGCTCCCGCCAATGGCGGACCCGCCGACCGACTGGTGGTGCTCGTGCACGGCTATGGCGCGGACGGCAACGACCTGATCGCGCTTGGTAATCACTGGCGCACATTGATGCCGTCGGCGGCATTCGTGGCCCCTAACGGTCCGCAGCGCTGCGACGGCAACCCGATGGGCTATCAGTGGTTTCCCATCACCCGCCTTGATCCTGTGGAACTGCTCAAGGGCGTTGAAAGTGCGGCGCCGCTGCTTGATGCCTTTATCGATCAGGAACTTGAAGCCAATGGGCTGGATGGTTCCCGGCTGGCGCTGGTCGGCTTTTCGCAAGGCACCATGATGTCCCTGCATGTGGGGACGCGGCGGGTGCCGGGACCGGTCGGCATTCTCGGATATTCAGGTGCACTGGTGGCACCCGAAAAACTGGCTGATGTGCCCTCCCGGCCGCCGGTCATGCTCATTCACGGTGATGCGGATGACATGCTGCCGGTCCAGGCCATGCATGCTGCTGCCGGTGCGCTGGGCGACGCGGATTTTGCGGTGCGCTGGCATGTGGCGCGCGGGGTTGGCCACGGCATCGACCCGGAAGGGCTGGAGCTCGGCGGCCGCTTCATTACCGACTGTTTTGCCTGACAGTCGCAAGGGGCTTCCCTCCGGCCACGATCGGTATAGAGTCATAAGGGCGTCATACAAGATATTGTATGGTCCAGCGCGAATTGGACGAGGCGAGAATCACGCTAGTCTGGTTCTGCAGATTGACTTGAAGGGTCAGGAGGCCAGTTGCGGTGCATACCCAAATGGTGCGATCAGGCCAGGTATCGCCTGAGAGTTGCCCGGCCCTTGTGCTGAATGCGGACTATCGGCCGCTCAGCTACTACCCTCTCTCCCTCTGGTCCTGGCAGGACACCATCAAGGCTGTCTTCCTCGACCGGGTAAACATCCTCGATCATTACGACCGTGCCGTCAGCAGCCCCTCCTTCGAGATGCAGCTGCCCAGCGTGGTGTCGCTCAAGACCTATGTGAAGCCCGCGCGCTATCCGGCGTTCACACGCTTCAACGTGTTCCTGCGCGACAAGTTCTCCTGTCAGTATTGCGGTGCCCGCAGCGAATTGACCTTCGATCATGTCATCCCGCGCTCGCGCGGTGGTCTTACCACCTGGGACAATGTGGTTGCTGCCTGCAGCCCCTGCAATCTGCGTAAGGCCAACAAGCTGCCCACCGAGATCGGCATGATCCCCTACGAGTCGCCTATCCGCCCGACAGTTCACGAGCTGCACCACAATGGGCGCGCCTTCCCGCCCAACTACCTGCATGAGAGCTGGCAGGACTATCTTTACTGGGATAGCGAACTCGAGCCGTAGGCCGGGTCAGATCTTTTCAGACACGCGGATGGCCAGGCGGCAAGCGGCCTTGATGGCCCCGGAGAGGACCGGGTAGCCGGGCGTTTCTTCTGCCCCTTCCGCGATGGCCTTTTCCTTGTGCTTGATCTCCTCGAGACGGAACTTCTCCACCATGTCGCGCAGCTCCGGTTCTGCGCCTTCCTGGTCCAGTTCACGGACTTGGGCCTGGTAGTGTTCGTCGATCACTTCTTCCACGGCCGCCGTGCAGGCATGCGCCGCTTTTTCCCCCATCAGCGCCGTCACAGCGCCCATGGCGAAGCCGGCGGCGCCCCAGATAGGGTTCATCAGCGTCGGCCGCACGCCTTCTTCTGTTACCACCTTATTGAAGGCGTCGAGGTGGATTTCCTCGTCTTCCGCCATGTGCTCCAGATCCTGCACGATCTTGGCGCGTGGCTTGGCGGCGCGGAACACGGCAAGCTGGCCCTCATAGATGCGGACGGCACCGGACTCCCCTGCATGGTCCACACGGATCATCTCGTGCAGTCGGCGCTTGATGACCGCATTGCCAGCGAGGTCAGCGCTCGACATCGTCTTCGCTGTCGCGGTTTTTGACGCAGATGCGGTCATGTCTCGTGCCTTTCCTTCCAGGCCGCATAGGCGGGGATGAAGCTCACTGCCGCCAGTGCCAGTGAGATAAGAAAGTTATATCCCGCCAGTGAAATGCCAAGAAAGCGCCAGGCAGCTTTGTCGCACGGCACAATGGTTGTGTTGCCGGAGAGGGCGGCATTGAGATCGGCGATCGAGCCGGACATCGCCCCGGCGCCGCCGCCGCAATCAGCCGGACCTTCCCACCAGCCCCATTCAACGCCCGCATGGCGCAGGCCCAGAATGGCGCTGACAACGAAAATGACGCCTACCAGTGCCATCAGCCAGGTCGGCCAGCGCCCGAGATTGGCTTCGCGGGATACGAACCAGGCCGCCAAGATAATCGGAAGGGCAATGTAGTAGGGCCAGCGCTGTTCGAGGCACAGGGCGCAGGGCACATATCCCAGCAGGTGCTCGAAAACCAGAAAGCCCGCGATGGTGGCCAGCACAATGGCTAGCGTCACGAGCGGGGCGCGGCGGGGCGGGATCATGGCCAGAAGACGTTTCATCATGGGGGTCAGGCTCCGATCGCGTTCACAGCGTCCGAGATCAGCGCCACCGCGCCGCCGGCCACGCTCACCAGGAACAGCGTCCAGGCGATACCGAGGAGGGACCCCAGCACCACCAGCACCCCGTCTCGCTCGATGAAGCCGAGGGAGGCAACCGCGATGGCGATGCCCGGCACCGTGTTGGTTGCCGGCAGGGGGATCATGATGGTGAGAGAGAAAAGCACGAAAAGCAGGCCCACCACCTGTTCCATCGGGCTCTTAGTGAGAAAGCCCAGCCGGGGTCGGCTGATGCGCTCGAAGCGGCGCAGCCAGGGGCGCGCCTTGTCCATCATGTCGGTCAGGTTCGCCTTGCCGATGGTGCGGCGGCGCAGGCTCTCAGGCAGCCAGAGCGTATGACGTCCCGCCGCCAGTTGGACGGCCACGAAGACCATCGGCAGCGACATGATCTGCGGCACGCCGTAGAGGAAAGGGATTGCGCAGGGCAGGGCCAGCACCAGCAGCACCATGCCGAATGCCCGCTCGGCCAGCGCATCCAGCAGCGCGCCAAGGGGCACGCTGTCGCCCTCGAAGGCCGCAATGGCTTCGTCGAGCAATTGGGATGTCTGTTTCGGCTCGCCAGTTTCGGTCATCACAGCCCATGTCCGGTATGCGGATGATTGCGCGGGAGGGAGGCTAACAGCGCTTCCGCCCTGCGTCGAATGCCGCAAGGTGACGCATTGGCGGACCTAATGGCTGATTGACGCCGTTTCCCACGTCCCTATGATGCCGCTCCCTTCGTGGCGTCAATGTGATCCGCTGTCTTTATGACAGATGGTGTCACGCACTAGCCCCTGTGGCGGAATTGGTAGACGCGGCAGACTCAAAATCTGCTGGGGGTAACTCCGTGCTGGTTCGAGTCCGGCCAGGGGCACCACGAAGCGCGGGCCACCCTTAACCCATCACCGCCATTTTTCCGGTTATGATGCTGGTGCTGCATTACATTAAGAGCTGGCGGGAGTTTCCTTGGCCGACATTGATACCAGCCCAGTCTCCGTTACCGCCCCAAATGCTGTGACCGGATCAGAAACCATCCCCACGCGGTCGTTGGCTGTTCGTGTCTGGCGTCTATGGCTGCTGCCGCAATTGCCACGTGTGTTGTTCGCGGGCCTGCTGATGGTGCTGGTCGCTGGGCTCACGGGCCTATATCCGGTGCTCATTCAACATGCGATTGACATGATGGATGAGGGAAATCTTGAGTACGTCTATGTCGTGCCGCCTCTGGTTGTCGCGGTGGTTGGGGGCAAATCGGCAGCGCTGTACTTCCAGACACTGGTTACCAGTTCTGTCGTTTACCGCGTCGTGCAGTCTATGCAGACAGCGATGTTTGAACGGCTGCTGACAGCGGATCTCGCAAGGCTGAACAAGGAAGCCACCGGACGTTATCTCTCGCGTTTCACGAACGACGTGAATGTGGTCCGGGAGGCCATCACTCGTGTGCTGACGAATGCCATTCGAGACTTGCTGACGCTGGTCTTTTTGATCGGCACCATGATCTATCTCGATTGGCTGCTATCCCTGATCGTACTGGTGATCTACCCGGTGGCGGCGGTGCCGATTGCTGCCTTGGGCAAACGCATGCGGCGCGTTTCGGCAAATGCACAAAGTTACCTCGGCGACATGACAGCGCTTTTGAACGAGAGCCTGTCCGGGGCGCGTATGGTCAAGACTTATGGTCTTGAGGACTATGAACGCAACCGCGCGGGCAGTTTCTTCGAAGGTGTCTATGGCTGGAGCATGAAGCTTGTGCGTGGCCGTTCCCTCGTTGATCCAACCATGGAAGTGCTTGGTGGTGTCGCCGTCGCCGGTGTGCTGGCGTATGGAATTTGGCGCGTATCCAGCGGCGAAGGGACGGTGGGTGACCTTATGGGGTTCCTGTCTGCGCTGCTCATTGCAGCGGCTCCCGCGCGTGCAATCGGTACCCTGCATGTCGTGTTTCAAGAAGGCATGGCGGCCGTCCAGCGCGTGTTTGAGCTTGTGGACGAAGAACCGGAAATCCGGGATCGCGAAGGCGCCGGTACGCTCGACCTTGAAAAAGGCCATGTGCGCTTTGCGGATGTCGGGTTCGAGTATGAGCCGGGTGCTCCGGCATTGAGTGCCTTTTCACTGGATGTGGCTGCAGGGTCCACGGTCGCGCTTGTGGGGCCGTCCGGGGCGGGCAAGTCCACGGTCATCAATCTCATTCCGCGGCTCTATGACGCCACCTCCGGCGCCGTCACCATTGATGGACAGGATGTGAAGGACGTGACGCTTGCGTCCCTGCGCCGCGAAATGGCGATCGTCAGTCAGGATGTGACCCTCTTCAACGACACGGTCCGCGCCAACATCGCCTTCGGCAAGCTTGATGCAACGGATGCCGAGATCCGTGCCGCGGCCAGGGCGGCGGCGGCGGAGGAATTCATCACCGCCATGCCGGAAGGCTATGAGACGGTTGTCGGCGACAGGGGGCTCAAGCTTTCCGGCGGCCAGCGTCAGCGCATCGCCCTGGCCCGGGCCATTTTGCGCGATGCCCCGATCCTGCTGCTTGATGAAGCAACCAGCGCGCTTGACGCGCAAAGCGAGCGGAAGGTGCAGGACGCGCTCGAGACCCTGCGCCATGGGCGCACCACCATCGTCATCGCCCATCGCCTTGCGACGGTGCGTGAAGCGGACATGATCTGTGTGATGGATCAGGGCAGGGTGGTCGAGCTCGGCAGCCATGATGACCTTGTGGCAGCCGACGGCCTTTATGCCCGCCTGTGCAAGATGCAGTATTTCGCTGAAGACAAGGTAGAGGCTGCCCAGTAGGGCGGCACACCCTTTGGCGAGCCTGCTACTCGCGCTGCAGGATGAAGTCGATGATGACGTCACCGGCTTTCATGTTCTGGAAGCGGGCATTGAGGCCTTCGCGGTCATATTCCGTGTTCACCCATGTCATGAAATCGATGGGCTCGCGCGCGTTCCGGGCTTCGTATTCCTCGAGAAAGGCATCCAGTACACCGGTCTTGGCCTGGCGCACATGGCCGAAGCGCAGAGACAGCTGCTCCTTGGCTTCCGAGACCGGGCGGCCTTCCTTCAGCATCATGTAGAGGGCCGTGCCGATGCCCACCCGGTCCGCTCCGGACTTGCAATGCAGCAGGATGGGATACTCGACCGAGTTGAACACCTCGTTGGCACGGTTGAGCCTGTCCACCTGGGGGGCGGAGCGGCTTTCCAGCGGCATGTCGATCATCGTGACGCCGTATTTCTCGCACGCCTCGCGCTCAAGCACATAGGCACCGCAATCACGCGCACCGCGCAGGTTGATGATCGTCTTAACGCCCCGCTCCTTGGCCAGTTTCACGTGGCGCGGCCAGAGCTGGCCGGAGCGCCAGGCGCGCGGGGTCACGGGCGTCGCAAGATTGATGAACAGCCGGAAAATCCCGTGATCGACAAACATCATGTCGAGATAGGTGCGCAGCCGCTTTGTGAAGGTCGAGGTGTTGTCCGCCGTGCGGTCAATCGCCATGGAATCTGCCAGGTCCGGTATGGTTGCTGCCGGCTGCGGGACCGCGCCAGCATTGGTGCGGCGCACTATAGGGATCGCGAGGCAGATTAAAAGCGCTTGTCGATCATATGGTTGCGGCTCTCTCACGCCTGGTCGCCAAAGCGTGATTTGGGCGTGTGGCCTCCAAGCGCCCATCTGGTTGCGGACCGGTCCGGTTCGTCATCGTGACAGCCGGCGGCTCCCGTGGCGGAAGGCGTCTCATCAGCGCTCTCCGCACTAATTTGGAAGGGGATCAAAAATGAAATCCGTCAGCCTCATGCTGCTGCGGGTCGGCATCGGCCTGCTCATTCTCATCTGGGCCATCATCAAGCTGGCCGCCACCGAAGCCGCCATCGGCGTCTCCGACACCTATTACGGCGGCATCCTCAGTGATCCGACACTGCAGATCGTGCTCGGTGCCCTGCAGGCGGCCCTTGCCGTTGCGGTGATCGTCGGGCTGTTCCGCCGTGTCACCTATCCGGCCATGGCGGCTCTCATCGGCATTGGCATCCTGCCGATCTGGCAGTCCATCGTCGATCCGCTGGGCGTGATCTTCGGTCAGGACAATGTACAGATCCTGTTCTTCCCGTCGCTCACGGTGTTCTTCGCCACGCTGGTGATGCTGGCCTTCCGTGACGAGGACACGCTGTCGCTGGATGCGCGCCGCGGCGCCTGACACCAGTCGTGGGCGGCGGCCGGCTACTTGACCGGGTGCAGCAGCGCCTTGAGACGAGACCGGAACTTGGCGGCGGCTTCAGGGTCGCCGCCAAGACCTGCCGCCTCATACATCTGGCGGCCGACAATCGCCTCGCCGAAAGCCGACATGGCGGCCAGCAGGATGAAGAAGCGGGTGTCTTCCTTGCTGGGTTCGATCTTGCCGGCATCCCGCGCCTGCCGCGCTGCGGCTTCATGCACCAGGTCGGTCAGTTCGCCCAGCATCTGGCGGCCGCGGCTTCCCTCAGTCTTGCTTTTCTCGTCGCCACTGTCAGTGAGGCCCGACTCCGGCTCCACGCGGCCGGTCAGGGTCAGCCAGGCCAGCAGGCGGGCATGGCCCCGGTCCGAGAGGGTTGCGAATACCTCGTCCATCATCGCATCGGTGTCCAGAGCACCGCTCTGTCCGCGGGTGATGACGCCCAGCAGCGCGTCCCGCAGATGGGTCATGGTGCGTTCCACCAACGCCCCCACGAGGCCTTCTCTGCTCTGGAAATGATGCAGGATTGCCGGGTGCGAAATACCCACGTCCTTTGCAATGTCCTGCAGCCGGATACCTTCCGGCCCGCTTGAGGCAAGGCGCTGTTCGGCAGCATCCAGAATCAGCCGGCGTGCTTCCTCGCCCGTGCGGCGCACCCGGCGGGTCCGGGGAGCGGCCTTTGCCTCGCCTTCCGGGGCCGGAGCGGGAGCCGTCTTTTCGTCGGTGGACGCTGACATGGGCGCGGGACTTTTTCTCTAACTGCCTGCGGCGGCATGGTTTTCAGGCCGCGCTTTGGTCATTTCACGTGTGAAACGGCGTTATGCCCGCCCTTGGTGGCCAATGGCAAGGCCAGCCACGGCATTGCGATCATTGGCAAGGCCGGGGCCGAAGGAGTAGCGTCGCCGTTTATCGCTTCCTGGGGACCCGACAGACCTTCATGAGACAGACCGCCGCCCTCTCCGCGCCGCAGGTGCCAGCCGAGCCTCGGCACGCCGATTATCCGCCCCTGGTGCTGCCGCTGCGCAGCCGGCGGCTGGTGGTGCGGGATTTCACCTCGGGCGATCTGGGGGCGCTGCATGCCTATGCAGAACGCCGTGAGGTCACAAAGCATCTTCTCTGGGGCCCCAATACGGTCGAACAGTCCCGCGCCACACTTGCCGAGTTTCTCAATCAGCAGCAGGTCTCGCCGCGCCTGCGCTATGATCTTGCGCTTGCCCTGCCGGGCGGCAAGGCCATCGGCGGTGTTTCCCTGCATCTGGATGATCTGCGTCTTGGCAATGCCGAGATCGGCTATGTGCTGCATTCGGATTACTGGGGCGGCGGCTTCGTCAGCGAGGCGGTGCGGCTGGTGGCAGAAGCGGCTTTCGCACAATGGCCGCTCAACCGGCTGTGGGCACGTTGCGTCTCGGACAACAAGGCGTCACGCCGGGTCCTGGAGCGCATGGGCATGCGCCACGAGGGTACTCTGCTCAAGGCCGAGCGCCTTGATGACCGCTGGCATGATGTCCTGATCTATGCGCTGCTTGCGGACGAGTGGCAGGCGTCAGTCGGCTGACGGCAGGGCCGTGCATTCCACTTCATAGATGAACGTGTCTGCCTCGCGACGGTTGGTCAGCAGGATATGGCCCGTCTCATTGCAGAAATGGGGCACGTCGATCTGTGAGGCGGGGTCTGTTGCGAGCAGCGTCACGCGCTCGCCAATTGCGCATCGACGCAACGCCTTTTGCAGCTTGAGGACCGGCAGCGGGCATTGCAGGCCGATCGCATCTACCTGCTGCCCGGCATAAGTCCTTACAGTCTCTGCGTCTTTAGGCTTCATGACGACCCCGTTTCAGCCCCGGTTCCGCTTGACCAATTTTCAATGACACTTCTATATCGGCGGAAACGTCTTGGGAGGACGCCGTTGTGTTAAACCGAATTGGCAAAGAGATCACCTATCTGCGCAGTGCCGTGCGCACGCTTGGCCGGCTGAAGGACATCCAGAAGAATCCGGACCGGACCTGGGCGGACATCATTGAGGGGCTGGCAGCTACCAAGCCCGACAATCTGGCCATCACGGGTGAGGATGGCTCGACCCTCACCTACGCGCAGCTGAACGAGCGCGCTAACCGGTATGCGCGCTGGGCCCTGGCCTCGGGCGCGCGCAAGGGTGACGCCATTGCGTTGCTGATGGAGAACAAGCCCGAATACATCGTGGCGTGGCTTGGCATTGTGAAGATGGGTGGCGTCGCAGCGCTGATCAACACAAACCTCACCGGCATGGGGCTTGCCCATTGCCTCAATATTTCCGGTGCTAACCACGCCGTCGTCGATGACAGCCTCGCAGACAACTTCTTCGGTGCTGCCGACAAGTTCGACCGCGACATCAAGCCTTGGATTCACGGCGAACCGGTGCAAGGTGCAGAAAACCTGTCCGATAGTCTGGGTCTTTATTCCGCGGAACCCCTTCCGGCCGATACGCGCAAGGATCTGCAGCAGACCGACAACGCGCTCTATATCTATACGTCCGGCACCACCGGTCTGCCCAAGGCTGCCAAGATCACCCATTACCGGCTGCAGACCATGGCCGGGGCCTTTTCCGCCGCAACTGCGGCAACGGAGAAGGACCGTATGTATGTGGTTCTTCCGCTCTATCACTCGGCCGGCGGTGTCTGCGCCGTGGGTGCAGTCCTGACGGTCGGCGGCTCGGTTATCGTCAAGCGCAAGTTCTCCGCCCGGGAGTTCTGGGAAGACTGCGCCAAGCATGAAGCGACCCTATTCCAGTATATCGGCGAGCTGTGCCGGTATCTTCTGAACACGGATCAGAAGCCCGGTGAGAACAGGCACAAGGTACGCCTTGCCGTGGGCAACGGCCTGCGGCCTGAAATCTGGGAGCCGTTCCAGCAGCGCTTCAAGATCCCGCGCATCGTTGAGTTCTATGGGGCGACTGAAGGCAATATCGCGCTGATGAATTATGACGGCACGGTTGGTGCTGTCGGCCGCGTGCCGGGTTATGCCAAGAAGACCTTCAACGTCGAAATCGTGAAGTTCGACGTGGACGCCGAGGAGCCCATTCGCGGTGCCGACGGGCTGTGCATCAAATGCGCACCAGGCGAGGTCGGTGAGGCGCTCGGCAAGATCGATCCTGAAAGCGCCACCGGCAAGTTCGACGGCTATGCGGATGCCAAGGCAACGGAGAAGAAAATCCTGCGCGACGTCTTCGAGAAAGGCGACATGTGGTTCCGCTCCGGTGACCTTCTGAAGCAGGACGAGCGCGGCTATTTCTATTTCATGGATCGCATCGGCGACACGTTCCGCTGGAAGGGTGAGAACGTGGCGACGTCTGAAGTGGCGGAAGCGATCTCTATCTATCCGGGTATCAAGGAAGCCAATGTCTATGGCGTTGCCATCAATGGCATGGATGGCCGTGCCGGCATGGTCTCCATGGTGGTCGCGGAAGAACCGGACTGGACCAGGTTCAAGGCACATCTGGACGACAACCTGCCAGCCTATGCGCAGCCTGTCTTCGTGCGCCTTCAGGAAGAGGTGGAAATCACCGGCACCTTCAAGCACCGCAAGGTGGAACTGGTGAAGGAAGGGTTCGATCCGGAGGCAATCTCTGATCCCATCTTCTTCTTCGACCCGCGTGAAAAGCAGTTCATCCGGCTCACCAAGGATCTCTACAACGACATCCAGTCCGGCAGTCTTAAGCTGTAAGCGTTACCCGGACCCCGCGGCTCAGCCGCGGGGTCCGGGGTATTGCTGGGACTGCCTGGCAGTAAGGTGCGGCGGCCCCTGAAAGAGTGTCGGGCGGTTACTCCGCCGCTGACTGACCCTTCTTCTTTTCCTCGTCTTCGTAATGCTGCTGGATGGTCGTCATCGCGGCGGACATGGCCTGGCCGATGAACTCCTCCGCATTGTCGGTCGCCCAGCCGAAGCTTGCCCGGCGCGCGTCGTTCATCTTGTTAATCTCCGGCATCACGTGGCGCATCCACAGCTCGTAGGATTTCTTCGTAGTGCCGAAGTCCGCCCAGTTGTGGGCCAGCTGCAGGAAACAGCCGAAGCCGGGCATCTTCTCCTCAAGGCGCCTGATCTGCGCGATTGCGTCGTCCGGTGTGCCGACAATGCCCTGACCACTTTCAATCATCGCGTCGAGCGGATCCTTGGACTTGTCGGCGTTGGGCGCGGCCATGGGGTTGATCGAGTTGAAATAGTCCGACCATTTGTAGAAGCCGTATTTCACGTTCTCCATCGCCTGTTCCCTGGTCTCGGCGATGTGGATGGGGCCGACGAGGCGCAGGCAATCGGGGTCCATGGTGCGGCCATGTTCCTTGGCCACCTGCTGGGCCACCTCCCAGTTGATCGCCAGCGCGTCATAACCGGATGCATTGGTGGCGGCGACGCACAGCATGCCCAGCCCGTATTTGCCGGCCAGCTTGCCGCCGGACGGTGTCACGGAGCTGGCCACGGCCACTTCCGGGTGCGGATTTGAATAGGGTGTCAGCTGCAGGCGCGCATTGGTGAGCTTGTACCACTCGGTTTCCTCGGTCACCGTTTCGCCGTTGAACAGCCGCAGGATCACGTCCAGCGCCTCCACCATGCGTGGGCGCTGCTTGGCGACCTCGATCCCCAGCATCATGGCGTCCGACGGCAGCAGACCGGGGCCCGCGCCGAACATGATCCGGCCCTTGGTCTGGTGGTCCAGCTGGATGATGCGGTTCGCGGTGGTCAGCGGGTGGTGATAGGGCAGGGAGACAACGCCCGTCCCCAGCTTGATGCGGTTGGTCCGTTCGGCGACGGCAGCCAGAAACACTTCCGGCGAGGCGATGATTTCGTAGCCTGCTGAATGGTGCTCACCGACCCAGGCTTCGTCATAGCCGATGCGGTCCAGATGCTCGATCAGTTCCATGTCGCGCTGGATCGCCAGCGTCGGGTCCTCATCCAGCGGGTGGAAGGGAGCAAGGAAAATGCCGTTGCGCTTCTTGCGGCTCTGGGTGGCAGCCATGGGGTCCTCCGTGGTGCGCGGTCTGGTTTTGGCGCGCGTTTCTTGGTTTGGTGTTTCTGTCGGTATCTAGTGGTCGCGGGGCGTCAGTCCGCCAAGGATCAGATCCAGCAGGTCGTGGTGGAGCTGTCTGACATCGGCGGGACGGCCCTTTTCATTGAGGCTGTCGGACCAGCGCGCTGCGAAAGCCCCCCACGTGGAAACGAGTGCGGTTGCAGCGAGGGACGCGTCGGCGGTGTTGATGAACTCGCCGCGCTCCTGCCCGTCTGCGATGATGCCTTCCACAAGTGTCACGATGGTGCGGTTGGCGGCTTCGGCGGCAGGCATCAGGGCGGGCTGGTTCAGGAATTCACGCGACATCTGCCGCACGACTTCCGCATTCCCCTCCCATTCCTCGACCAGTGCATCCACATAGCGGCGCAGGCGTGCTTCCGCTGGCGCGCTCTCGTCTTCCAGGTCCCGGGCCAGGCGGTCAACGAGCTGGGAGTTGAATTCCTCGATGAGGGCCGCCTTGCTGGCGAAATGCAGAAAGAACGTCGCCTTGGCGATGCCGGCCGCGTCGCAGATTTCCTCGATGCGCACATCGTCGTAGCCGCGGGCGGCAAACAGGGCCATCGCCGCCTCATAGACATGTCGGCGGGTCCGAGCCTTGCGCAGGCTGCGCTTGTCCGGTGTCGCCGGTTTGTCGGTCCGGCGCGTCGTGGTGGCAGCAGTGGAAATGGCGTGGTCCCCAAGGTCACTTCGTTGTCTGGACTCCAGTCTAGTTTTCGCCGGGGCTTTGAGTCAAAGTTGCAACCGAGCAAACCAAACGACAAAAACACCACTTGGGAGGCCTCTCATGAGGGCTGCGATTTTTGAAGGGGCGGGCAAGCCCCTTGTCATCGGCGACATCCCGTCGCCGGACCCGGGACCCCACGAGCTCATCCTCAAGGTCAAGGCCTGCGGTATCTGCGGGTCGGATCTTCATTGTACGGAGCATGGTCCCTTCACCTTGCCGGAAGGGTCGGTGATGGGACACGAGTTCTCCGGCGAAGTGGTAGGTCTGGGGACCGAGGTTCAGGGCCGCTTTGCTGAAGGGGAGCGGGTGACAGCACTGCCGGTCATCATTCCGCCCATTCCGCCGGTCGGCCTCGAAGATGCCGAACCCTGGATGCGGCCGGACATGCAGCCTATCGGCCTTGGACAAGTGCCCGGCGCCTATGCGGAATATGTCCGGGTTGGTGTCACGCAGACCAAGCGATTGCCGGAGAATGTAAGCTTCGAGCAGGGCGCGTTGGTGGAGCCGCTGGCTGTCGGCCTGCATGCGGTCAACCGCGCGGAGATGCGGTCGGGAGACAACGTGCTGGTGCTGGGAGCCGGACCTATCGGTCTGGCTTCGACAGCCTTCGCGCTGCGCATGGGCGCTGCCAATGTGGTTGTCAGTGAGATGACCGACCAGCGCCGTGCCCTGGCTGAGAGTGTCGGTGCGACCGCCACCATCGATGCGCGCGGCAATGTGCTTGAGCAGTTTGCCGAAAGGACCGGTGCGCTGATGCCGGATGTGGTGATCGAGGCCGTGGGCATTCCCGGCATGGTTCAGCAGGCCGTTGACTTTGTGAAGCCAAGGGGCCGGGTCGTTGTGGTGGGCGTGTGTCAGCAGCAGGACCAGATGATGCCCATGGTGGCGATCATGAAGGAGGTCGGGCTGCAATTCGTGCTCGGTTATGAGTCGCGGGACTGGGACACGGTTCTGAGCTTCATCGCGTCCGACCGGCTCAGGGTTGATCATCTGGTGACCGACCGGGTGGGCTTTGACGCCTTCCCGGATGCGTTCGAGGCCCTGCGTACACCCAGCACCCAGTGCAAGGTGATGCTGAAGCCGGATTAGGCGCGTTGAAAAGTTGACTTGCCAGGCCGGGCCCATGCCGCAAGCATGGGTCCGGTCTTTTCATACTGGCTTTATCTCACGGGGGGTGGACCCATGCCACGCTGGCTTATCCTGTCTGGCTCTCATGCTGCCGCATTGGTGGTGGGCTTCATGCTGGGCATTTATCTTCTGCCGATCCTCACTGCACCCGAAGGTCCAGGTGAGGATGTGCTGGCGCAGTCGGCTGAGGACGCGCTCTTCAAGGCAACACTGACACGGGACCTCAAGGGCAGTGACTTCCTTCACTGGGGTGACGGGACGATCAGCGTGACATCGACCCAGGTGGTGCATGAGGGCGCACTGGCGCCAGGCCCCGACTACAAGCTCTACCTTGCGCAAGAGTTCGTCGAGGACGAGGAAGGTTTCTTCCGTATCAAGGCTGATGCGCGCCAGATCGGTGACATCAAGACCTTCGATGGGTTCATCGTTGATGTGCCGGAGGGGGTGGATGTCGAGGACTACACCACGGTCATTGTCTGGTGCGAAAGCTTCAGCGAATTCATCACCGCTGCCCGCTATCAGTAGCCCATGTCAGACCTAACCTGGGACGAGTTCGAGCGCGTGGATATGCGCGTTGCCACGATCACAGCTGCGGAACCCCTCGAAGGGGCACGCAGACCGGCCTACAAGCTGACGCTGGATGTGGGGGCCGAGATAGGCATCCGCCACTCCAGTGCCCAGCTGACGGCGCTCTATGCGCCTGAAGATCTTGTCGGCAGACAGGTCATGTGCGTCGTCAATTTCCCGCCCAAGCGTATCGCCGGCTTCAAGTCCGAAGCGCTGGTGACAGGCCTCTACCGGGATGACGGGGCGGTCGTGCTCATCGCGCCTGACAGCCCCGTCCCCAATGGGGCAAAGCTCGGGTGACCCCAACCCCAGCCGATTGCCCCGCGCTCTAGCCGGGCAACACCCAGAAGCCCGCACGCGGGAAATGCACGACGACTTCTCCCACACGGTCATCCTGCCTGCGGATGGCGATCTCGGTTGGCGATGACATGACAAGCGTGCCTGCAATCGGGTCACGTCCATAGTCATCGGCCATGACCTGCACAGCCATGCCAGGTTTGAGACCATTGGGTTCGTTGGGGTCAGCCTGTTCAGGGGTCGTGCTGGCAGCGGCCTTTGCGATGGCGATCGCGTTGTCGGTGCTCATCTCCGCGCGGGTGCCGTGGCCCAGTGCCTTCACGCGGGCTTCCCACGCGGTCAGGTGGGTAAAGCCGTCAAATACACTACCGCCCGCCGGGTTCACCGTGCGCACGAACCAGATGTTGTAATAGGCAGAGGCATCGGCAAGGCCCGGGCGGTCACCGCCAAGGAAAGCGCGGCCGTCAGCCAGCTGTGCGTCCAGCATGCCCATATGCGCCCGCATCTGCTCGGTCATCAGGGGCACGGCCTGCTTCATCTGCTCCGTGTCAAACGGGCGGCCCGTCAGTGCTTCCCGGTCTTTCTTGAAGCTTTCATCCACGTGATCGCCAATACCGCCGAAGATGATGGCAACGGCTGCCTGGAAGACTTCACGGTCGGTCCAGAAGCCCAGGGGGTAGCCAAGCCCTGTTGCGCCCGGCAGCTCGCCATCCGGCAAGGCGCTGTCGGGGAAGCGGCGGTCCAGCTCGCGGATGATCATCTGGCTGTCGCAATAGATGTCGGCACCGATCTGCAGCACGGGAATTTTCCGGTAGCCGCCGGTGAGGCACACAAGGCCCGGCTTCGGCATGATCACGGGCTGCTCGACCGCATGCCAGCTCAGCCCCTTGATACCCAAGACAACACGAACCTTCTCCGAGAAGGGTGATACATCGTAGTGGTGAAAAATGATCTCGTCGGACATGCAGGTCTCCGAAGGGTGGTTTCTGGGATTGCGATTGGATTTTGTTCTGCCGTTACTCTGAGGTGTAAGGCACGAGACGGTCGGCTACCGGCCGTGACGGGTCACGCCTGAGGCGATCTTTTCGAGCCTGCCTTCAGGTACGGGCCCGTCCTCGATCTCGATGCCCATCGTCTCCAGGAAGGTGCAGACCATCTGGTAGACACCCACAATCACCACAAGTTCCGTGGTCTGATTGTCACCCAAATGGGTGTGGGCCGCTGCAAAGGTCTGATCTCCCGCGCGGGTGTTGGCAACGATGTCGTCAGTGAGCTTGAGGGCTGCGTTCTCGGCATCAGAGAAAAGGGAACAGGGCAGCGGTCCCTTCGCTGCGGCCATCCGTTCCTCGCTCATGCCGAGTTCGCGGCTCACCCGCTCATGGTGCCAGATTTCATATGCTGCGCCTGCGGCATGGCCGACACGCAGGATCACGAGTTCCCGAAGCTGCGGGTCCAGCGTGCCGTTGTTGAGATAGCTGTTCACCAGCGCCATGAACGGCCCGAAGGCTGCCCCGGCGCGGGCCATCATGCGGAACACGTTGAGGTCCGGCAGGTCTGCCAGAAGGGCCGCGTTCTCCGGCGTGATCTCGGTCGTCTCGGGATAGGGAATGCGCGGCATGGCGTGTCCTGCAGGCAATGAATTTCGCCCGCAGCATGGCCGCGCGCTGCCGCCCCGGCAACCCGCCATCTCGACCATGTGAATGGCACTCCTCTTGAGTGCCTATGCGTGTCGACGCTTGTCGAGCTCTGCCATCCAGCCGAACAGGGTCGGCGTATCGGCGCGGGGGTCTCCAGAAAATTCGTGATAGAGCGTTGCCACATTGACGGCGATCCGTTCGCCATCGCCCCAGGCGTCATAGTCGCTCATGTCGATGTCCTGTGCGGCCTCGAAGCAGGAGAGCCCGGCGTCATACCGCTTGCGGGCTTCGTCGCGGATATAGACGAGATAGGTCTGCAGGGCGCGGACACCGTTCTTGTCGGTGATGGGCCCGTGGCCCGGCACGATGGTCTCCACATCCATGTGACAGATGGCGTCGCAGGCGCGGATCCAGTTCTCGACGGGGCCTTCCCACAGGATCGGGTGTCCCTCGATGAACAGGATGTCGCCCGTATAGACCGTGCGGTTGGCGGGCACATGCACAATGATGTCGCCGGGCGTATGGGCCGGGCCGACGCTCAGCATATGCACGTCCTTGTCGCCCACCTTGCGCGTCAGCGCGCCTTCAAAAGTGGTTGTCGGCAGGGTGGGGGTCACGCCCTTGAAGTCGAAAGCGCCGAAGCACTTGGTGAGATAGGCACCCATGTCGCCCAGTTGCGGGGCTGCCTCAAGAAATCCTGCCAGCATGCTCGGCGGTTCATGGGCCATGGCTTCTGCTGCCAGCTTGTGGGCAATGATCTCAGCCCCCTCGCAACACTCGTTCCCGTAGCAATGATCGCCATTGTGATGGGTGTTGATCAGTGTGCCGATGGTCTCGGCCGCTCTAGGTTCCGCCTTGCGATAGGCGGAGAGCATGTCTCGCGTCAGGGGCACATCAAACAGGGTGTCGATGATGAGCGACTGGTCACCGTCCACCACCATGCCGGAATTGGACCAGCCCCATCCCCCATCGGGCTGCAGCCACGCATAGGCGCCGTCGCCCAGTTCGTGCAGGCCTTTGGTGTAGGTGTATTTCGGGTTGCCCAGCCCGGTCATGGCGTTCGACATTGGTTTGTCTCCCCGGTCAACTGGTACGCGTCATGTTGGCAAGGTCGGGGACTTCGCCGTCCTCGAGATCAACCTCGAAGGTTTCGAGGAAGCGCGACACAAGCATGTAGAAACCGATGGTGATGGTCAGTTCCTGCATCTGGCGCGTGCCGAGGCGCCCGATCAGCGGCTGGAAGGTGGCGTCTGACGCTTTCACATTCTTCACCACGTCATCCGTATAGGCCAGCACTTCCGCTTCAACGTCAGACAAGCCGGCCGTATCGCCTGTGCGGGCGGCGCTGATCAGCTCTTCGCGCATCTTCATCTGGCGGGAAATGGTCTCGTGCTGCTGTACTTCGTAGGCGGCCCCGGAAAGATGCCCCACGCGCAGGATCGCCAATTCACGCAGCTGCGGGTCCAGCTCTGTTTCCGCCAGAATGCCCTGACCGAATTGCATGAAGCGTCCGAAGAGCGGGCCTGCATGGGCGAGCATGCGAAAGATGTTGATGGGCGGGGCGTTCTCGAACGCCTTGGCGGCCAGGCCGTCCAGCTGTGCCGGGTCGGCGTAGTCGATGCGGGCCATGATATCTCCCTGGAGTTGCTTTTCTTGATGCCGTCTTGCCTGACTCTGCTGTCAGTAAGCAGCTTTCTTCAAAGCATAGCCTCGCTTTCGTGCCCGCCGCGAGGGTGATGACGCGAAATTGCCTGCAAAAAAGCAGCACGAATTGCGTCTTGCCGTTGCCAGCGGGCGGGATGGCGCTAGACTTGGGTCCAACAAGAATAGCGATAAAGGCCCCAGAAAAAGTGGGCTTATCGGGGAGCGAGACATGATCGATTTCGACAACATTTCTGTTGTGGCCGATATCACGCGCCATCAGGCGCGGACGCGGCCTGACCACATTGCGCAAATCTTTGAGGGACGTGAGACGAGCTATGGTGAGCTCGACCGGCGTGCCTGTCAGGTGGCGCAGGGCCTCATCGCCGAGGGTATCAAGAAGGACGCCCGCATTGCCTTCATGGGCAAGGGCTCGGACCATTACTTCGAGATGCTCAACGGCGCCTTCAAGGCAGGTGCCGTGGTGGTGGGTGTCAACTGGCGCCTGGCGGGGCCTGAGGTTGAGTACATCCTCAATGACAGCCACAGTGAAATCGTATTCGTCAGCGCTGATTTCTATGAGACCGTGGCGTCTGTGCTCGGCAAGTGCCCGACCGTACGCAAGGTGATTGCGCTGGACGGCGGACATGATACCTGGCCGTCATTTGAAAGCTGGCGTGACAGCTTCGAGCCAAACGACCCGCACACGCAGATGGAGCCGCATGACGACATCATCCAGCTCTATACGTCAGGCACCACGGGCTATCCCAAGGGTGTGCAGCTGACCAACGCGAACTACCTGTCGATCCTCGATCAGGCTGAGCGTGCCGGTTGGGCGGACTGGGAGCCGGAGGACAAGAACCTCGTCGTCATGCCGCTTTTCCACGTGGCCGGGGTGAATGTCGGAGTCATCGGCCATGCTCATGGCTGCACCAACATCATCATGAAGGACGTGGACCCTGCGGCGATCCTGACGGCTATTGAGGAGCACAAGCTCTCCATCGCCTTCATGGTGCCGGCGGTCATTCTGTTCCTCACGATGATGCCTAATGTGAAGGACGTGGACTACTCGTCGCTGAAATACATTCTCTATGGCGCATCACCGATCCAGGAAGACCTGCTGCTGCAGGCTCAGGATCTGTTCGGCTGCAACTTTATCCAGGTCTATGGGCTGACGGAGACGGCAGGCGGTGCCACCGTGCTGAAGCCGGAGCATCATGATCCCAAGCTCGGCAAGCTGCGCTCCTGTGGTCAGCCGAGCCCGGGCGTGGAAATCCGCATCGTTGACGGTGACGGCAACGAAGTGCCCACCGGCGAAGTTGGCGAAATCACCATCAAGTCCGATTGCGTGATGAAGGGTTATTGGAACCGCGACGAGGCGACCCAGGAAGCCATCAAGGATGGCTGGTTCTATACGGGCGACGCGGGCTATGCCGATGATGAAGGCTTCATCTACATCCACGACCGGGTGAAGGACATGATCGTGTCCGGCGGCGAGAATGTTTATCCGGCAGAGGTCGAGAACGCCTTGTTCAAGCATCCGCAGATTGCCGATGTGGCGGTTGTCGGTGTGCCGGATGACCGGTGGGGCGAGGCCGTGAAGGCGATCGTCGTGGCTGAGAAGGATACCAACCCGGATCCGCAAGAGATCATCGCCTGGGCCAAGACACAGATCGCCGGCTACAAGGTGCCGAAGAGCGTGGATTTCATCGACGCCTTGCCGCGCAACCCGTCGGGCAAGATCCTGCGCCGTGAGCTGCGGGCGCCATATTGGGAAGGGCGCGACCGGATGGTCGGCTGATCCGGATACGGATCATGAAACACCAACAGGGGGCGCGCTCCGGCAAGCGGAGAGCGCCCCCTGTCATTTGGACACACAAGGTTGACGTAGGGACATCCTCACCATGAGCGAAGCCGCCAAGCAGACCGATACGCTGCCGCCTTTCAAGCCGCTGCCGCAGAAACCGCCGAAAGTGACTGTCGAGCATCTCGACGGCGGCGTGGTGACCATCCGGTCGGACTACCCGTTGGAGAACATGCCGCGCAGCGTCGTTCACATGCTGGAGGATGCGGCGGCCAACTATCCCTCACGCAACTTCATCGGCGAGCGTGACATCACCGGCGCCTGGCAGTTCATCACCTATGGGGAAGCCGCCGCCCGGTCTGACGCGGTGGCGTCCGCGTTCATCGCCCGCGGCATGGGGCCGGACACACCGCTGATGGTGTTGTCGGGCAATTCAATCGAGCACGCGGTCCTGATGCTTGGGGCCATGAAGGCGCGGGTGCCTGTTGCGCCCATATCAGTGCCGTACTCGCTGATGAGCCCAGGGCACGAAAAACTCAGGCATGTGGTCAAGGTGGCGAAGCCTGCCATGATCTTCGTGGACAATGCGGAGCTGTATGCTGGCGCCATCGCTGATATCGACATGACCGGCATCACGCTTGTGGTGTGTGAGGCCAAGTCAGGCGGGCCGGACAAGGTGCCGGCGGACGCTGTCACTTACGAGACTCTGTGTCTCACGCCGGTCGACCGGGACGCCGTGATCGCCAATATGGAGCAGATCACACACGAGACCGTCGGCAAGTATCTCTTCACCTCCGGGTCCACCGGCATGCCGAAAGGCGTGCTACAGACCCATGGCATGATGTGCGCCGTGGTGGCGGGGCAGGAAGCGCTGCGCGATGAGAAGGTTGACCCGGACGAGGTGCCGGAGACGCTGGAATGGATGCCGTGGAACCACATCTCCGCAGGCAATATCAGCTTCAACAATGTGCTCCACAATGCGGGGACGCTCTATCTTGATGCGGGCAAGCCGATCCCCGGCATGTTTGATCAAACGATTGCCAATCTGCGCGAGGTATCGCCCCAGGTATTCGGGTCCGCCCCCATCGCCTTTGCCATGCTGGCCGATGCCATGGAGCGCGACAGTGAGTTGCGGCGCAGCTTCTTCGCCAAGCTGAAATACATGGCCTATGGCGGCGCCACTCTGTCGAACGATCTGTATGAGCGCATGCAGGCTTTGGCGATTGAAGAGACAGGCATGCGCATGCCGTTCACCACGATGTATGGCGCAACGGAAACCCAGGGCATCACGGTGGTGCATTGGATCACCGAGCGTGTCGGGCTGATCGGCCTGCCGCTGCCGGGCCTCACCCTCAAGCTCGTGCCCAACGGCACCAAGATGGAAGTGCGGGTTAAAGGCTCGACGGTGACGCCGGGCTATCTCAATGATCCGGACAAGACGTCTGAGGTATTCGACGAAGATGGCTTCTACAAGCTGGGCGACGCAGGCAAGTTCGTTGATCCGGAGGACCCGGCTCAGGGCCTCATCTTTGATGGCCGGGTGACGGAAGACTTCAAACTGTCGAGCGGGACCTGGGTGTCGGTCGGTACGCTGCGGGCGGATGTCGTGGCTTCAGCTTCGCCGCTTCTGCAGGATGCCGTCGTCTGTGGGCTCGACAAGCCCTATGTGGCGCTTCTGGCGTGGCCCAACATGGCGGCCATTGCCGAGCTGGCCAAGGGCGCGGCAACACCAGAAGAGATGGTGGCACATCCTGCCGTCATTGAGGCGGTGCGGGCGAAGATCGCAGCGCACAATGCCGATGCGGGCGGGTCATCCAACCGTATCAAGCGGGTGCATCTGATGGCCGAACCACCGTCAATCGATGGCCATGAGATCACCGACAAGGGCTATATCAACCAGCGCGCTACACTGGAGCGCCGCGCACATCTGGTCGATATGCTGTATGCGGATGACCCGGACGACAGTGTAATCGTCATCTAGCGCCCGCTGTGTCCAGGCACTCCAGCAGCAGCTCCAGCTGTGCGCGTCCGAATGCGCGCATATTGGCAATGCGGTCATCGGTTCCGGTTTCTACCATGCGTGCCTTGGAGACAGACCCGGATACCGCCACCACGGCCGTGCCCGGCTTGGGACCATAGGGAGAGCCGGCGGGGCCCGCCGCCCCCATTTCGCTGGTCGTCCAGTCGCAACCCATTTGCGTCCGGTAGCCGTCGGCCAGTTCCTGTGCAAAGGGAGGTGTGAGCGGGTCCAGGCCCTTCAGGCTCAGTGTGGTGCGGTCACGCAGGGCCCGGCCAGCCTGTGGTGTGTAGATCACCGTGCCGCCAATGAAGAAGGCGGATGCCCCGGGTTGGGCGATCAGTGCTGCGGAAACAAGGCCGCCGCCTGCGCTCTCGCCGATGGCTATCGTTTCGCCGCGGGCCTTCAGGTGCTCCGCTGCGGCGCGGGCGAGGGGTAACAGGCTGTCCATTTGTCTTGATGTCCCCGTGTGAGTCAGGTTTGCCTTTGTTCTAGCATCAAGAGAGGCAATCAATGACAGGCCGTGTTGTGGCACTTGCCCGCTGCCAGGTGAAACGCGGGCCGATGGAACTGCTCAATGAGGCGTCCATCAGTGTGGACAAGGGCGTGGCCGGGGATCCGCGTGGTCACAAGAAGGGCCGCCAGGTTACGCTGTTGGCGCGGGAAGCCTGGGAGGCGGCGTGTACGGATCTCGGCAAGCCCCTCGACTGGACGACGCGCCGTGCGAATGTCCTGGTCGAAGGAATCGACCTCGCGTATTCCAAGCATCGTCAATTGCGCATCGGCAGTGTCGACTTCACCGTGGCGATGCAGATGCAGCCCTGCTTCCTGATGGATGAGTTTGAAAGCGGTCTGAAAGCGGCCCTCAAGCCTGACTGGCGTGGCGGGGCCTGCTGCTCGGTCCGAAGTGCCGGCATCATCCGTGTTGGTGACCCGGTGGTCTTCGCTGACTAGGCCATATCCCGACATCCGGCTTTGCCGAAAAAGGGGTGTCGTGGCGCCGAGGTATTTTGCGCTAAACTTCATTCAACAGCCTTTCCGCCCAAGCGGGACCGCAAAAGAAGACATATGAGGAAACACGCATGAGTCTTGACCCCCAGATCGAGGCGCTGCTGGCGCAGCTTGCCGAAAATCCGGCCCCTAAGATCCAGGACCTGTCTCCGGCCGATGCCCGGGCTACCTATCTGGCCATGGCGTCAGTGCTCGAGATGCCTGATGTGCCGATCGGCAAGACCGAAGACATCTCAATCCCGGGTCCCGCAGGTGACATTCCTGCGCGCATCTACCGGCCGGTGGCCGGTGGCGGTGCGGCCCTGCCGTGCCTTGTCTTCTTCCATGGGGGCGGTTTCGTCATCGGTGATCTCGACACGCACGACGTGTTGTGCCGCACATTGGCCAATGAAGCAGGTGTTTGTGTGGTCGCCGTGGATTACCGCCTTGCCCCTGAACACCGGTACCCCGCAGCTGCGGAAGACTGCTATGCCGCTGCCAAGTGGGTGGAGCAGAACCCGGATACTCTCAATATCGACCCTAATGCCATTGCCGTGGCCGGTGACAGTGCCGGTGGCAATCTGGCCGCCGTTGTCAGCTTGATGGCGCGCGATAACAAGGGTCCGCAGATTTCCTTCCAGCTTCTCATGTATCCGGTCACGGATATGACGGGTTCGGAGAAATGGGCATCGCGCAATGAATTTGCCGAGGGGTACTTCCTCGAGAAGGAAACCATGGCGTGGTTCGAGGCCAATTATTTCGGCGAGAATGCTGCCGGCCGTTCGGAAGCCACGGGCTCTCCGCTGCTGGCACCGAACCTTGCCAACCTCCCCCCTGCCTATGTCGTCACGGCCGGTTTCGACCCGCTGCGTGATGAGGGCAAGGCTTTTGCCGATGCATTGAAGGCTGCCGGAAACGATGTCGAGTACATCGATTATCCAGGCATGATCCATGGCTTCTTCAACATGCAGGGCGTGCTCGACGTTTCCCGTGAGGCCGTGAAGACTGCGGCCCGCAAGCTTCGGGATGCGCTGGCGGGCTGAGACCCGGATCTGTCCGTCTCAATAAGAAAAGGGGCCGGGTGCCATTGCAGCACCCGGCCCCTTTTTCAAAAGCTTTGGATCGTGACCCTCAGTTTCCGATCCCGTCGCCCAATACCTTGCCCGGGTTCATCACGCCCTTCGGGTCAAGGGACTGCTTGACGGCACCGAGCATCTGCATGCCGACCGGGCCTTTTTCCTGCCCCAGCCACGGGGCATGGTCCGTACCGACGCCGTGATGATGGGAGATGGTGCCGTTGTGGGCTGCGATGGCGTCAGAGGCCGCCCGCTTAATGGTAAGCCACTGCGCTACCTCGCCTTCGAGGCCCTTATCCAGACGGCGCGGGAACACGAAAGTGAAATAGAGGCTGGCACCGTCCGGATAGGCATGGCTTATGTGCGCCATGACGATGCCGCGAGCTGACGGGTCGTCCAGCGTCTCACGGATCGATGTATCGATTGCCTCGCGGACAGCGCTGTGCAGGGTCTGGATGTTGGACCAGAACGTCGATGTTTCCAGCGTGTCCACGCCGAGACCGTGGTCCATCATCGGGTCACGCACCATGGGGCCGTGGAAGCGCCCGGCCTTCCAACTCGTCCCGGGAGAGCGGCCTACGTGCAGTCCGCCGCACGCGGACATGATCCGTGCGACCCGGTCGCGGGCATGCGATACATTGGCGGCACTGCCTTCCAATCCCACGATCAGGGCACAGGGCCGGTCCGCATAGCCGCGGAGCCTCAGATAGGCTTCTGCCAGGTTGTCCTTGAGGCCGTGTTCCTTGCCGATGCCGCCAAGTGTGCGGAAGAAAAAAGTCTCGTCTGCGTCCGACAGACGCAGCATCGCCGTTGGGATTTCCGACTGCACGATACGGCGGATCGCGTCCGCGCCCTCGGCGAAGCTGCGGAACAGATAGCCTCTGTAATCCTCCGCATCCGGAAGACTATGAACCTTGAAGGTCGCTTCAGTGATGATCCCCAGCGTTCCCTCAGAGCCTGCCACCATCTGGTTAAGATTCGGGGCGGCCGCTGAACCGGGCGTCGCTTCAGTGCGCCACAGGCCGGATGGTGTGGCGACATGGGCCGAGACGAGCCATTTGTCGGCACGACCGTAGCGGATCGAGTTCTGGCCAGCACCGCGGGCAGCGACCCACCCGCCAAGCGTCGAGTATTCGAAGCTCTGCGGATAGTGCCCGAGCCGGACGCCCTGGCTCGCCAGTGCCTTGTCCAGCGCGGGCCCATAGATGCCGGCCTGAGCGGTTGCCGTCATGGCCGTCTCGTCGATGGACAAGAGGGATGTCATCAACGTGGTGTCCACGGTGATGCACAGGCGTTTTTCGCCCTGCTCCCGGCCGGTGACGCCACCGACCACGCTGGAGCCGCCGCCGAACGGCACCAGCACAATGTCGCGGGCGGCTGCAAATTCCACGAGCCGTTGCGTCTCATCCTCGCTACGGGGATAGACCACAGCGTCCGGCGCATTTGAAAGGTTGCCCGCGCGAACATGGAGCAGGTCGTGATAGCTCTTGCCGCGCGCGTGGAAGGCGCGCTCATAGTCGCCTGTATGCACCTGGTTGGCGCCGACAATGCGCTCAAGTTCCAGCTGCGTTTCACCGTCGAGGCCAGACGCGGGCAGGGTACATTTCTCAAGCGGGGTCGCCGGTGTTTCGGGCAAGGGAGTGTTGATGCCGAGCGCATCGGCTATCCACTGCCAGGCCGGCGACTCCTTGGGAAGGGCGTCTGGCTGCGCGGCCGGTCCCCAGCCATTCCAGCGAAGGCTCGTGCGGTCGATGGTCATGTATGGTGCCTCTTTTGCGGGCTCTTGTCGTCAGGCGGTCGTGCTGTTGCGGGTCATGTCCGCAGTCTGATCGCCTTCGGGATGATTTCAAAGCTTGCAGGCAGGCGTCCGGGAGATTCACCGTCGATGTCGAGCAGTATCTCTGCTTTTTCATCCACCGGCAGGGCCAGCAGGCTTCGGGTGCGCGTGGCGATTACCTTCGGGCTTTGAATATGCGTGCCCTTGTAAATGTCGCCGTCGCCACCCACCAGATCCTTCAAGGTGGTGTCAGTCATGATGATGACGTCGAATACCCCGTCATCAGGTTCGGACATGGGCGCCATATGCATGCCACCGCCAAAATACTGGCCAATGGCAACAGCGCCCGTGCCGACGTTGAAGACTTCGTCGTAGCGCTCATCCATCTTGATGCGAATGGGCGGTGGCGCATAACGCAGTGCGGCCCAGAATGTGCACCAGGCGAAAGTGAATTTGCCACCGAGGAGTTTCGGCCAGCTGGCACGATTGACGGCCCGGTCCACCACGCCGGAAAGACCGAAGCTGGCAATGTTGTTGAAGTAGCGCGTTTCCTTGCTGCCATCGTCGGCTACATAGGAAATGCGCCCGAGATCCACGCTGCGCGCGTCACCGCGGGCACATATGTCTGCGGCCTGCTCAATGTCGGTCGGCAGGCCGAAGGTGCGGCGATAGTCCCCGCCGGTGCCTGCAGGCAAGATCGCCAGCACGGCGTCCTCGTTGATGAGGCGGCCGTTTTCGAAGAAGCCGTTGATGCATTCATGGATGGTGCCGTCACCCCCCACTGCGATGACCTGATCGGCACCGTCCTTCAGGGCCTGAGCTGTCAGGCGCGCGGCGTCCCATGGAGCTGATGTCAATGAAACGTCTACCGGGCTGCCGGTTACCGGTGTGATGGCGCGATTGAGCGCGGCAAGAAGCTCATCCCAGCGGCGACTTGTTGCGCCGCCCGCTGAGCGCGGGTTGGCGACCACATGTACCTTCGAGCCCTCTGCCAGTGCATGGGGCTTTGGCGTCGCGGCGGCTGTCACGGGAGGCGTGTCCATGCTCCTCATGCAATCTCCCGGTAGCCTGTTGCCAAGGGCTGCATCCAGGTGCGGGACGTGGGATCAGGCCGCATCGTCAATGGTAACGAAGCGCTTTTCAGCCTGCGTGATCTGACGCGTGGTCTCATCGTCATCCCATCCCAGTTCCTGGCGGCAAATTTCCGCGATTCGCCTGATCGTATCGTGGCCGGGATGGCCAAGCGTGCCAATACCCGTGCGGCGTTGGAGGATGTCGTCAAGGCTGCGCGCCATCTCGGTTCGGATGGCATAGATCACCTGCGCACCGATGGTGTGGGTTTCGTTGGACAGCGGTGTCAGCAGCTCCGGCTGTCCCAGGCTTTCAGCGAGTGCAACCACGTCGTCCATACGGCTGCCGTGATTGCGGGCGAGGTTTCGAACGATGTCAGGTGCAAGCTGCGGCAGGCGTTTGAGGGCGGCCGCTTCGAACTCGGCATAGCGGGTGATCTCGCCCCCCTGGACGGGGGTTGTTGCTGTCACGCATTTGCTGCCGGTGTGGTCCAGCTTCTCGAGGGCCATATCCACCACTTGTTCGGCGAGGTGGCGGGACGTTGTCCATTTGCCGCCAAGGGCCGACAGGAGGCCATCCACGCCCTCGGAGGCGTGATCGAAAACCTCAGCGGCGCGTGACGCCCCGTAGCTGTCCTTGTCGTCATTATTGGGGTTGGTGTCGACCAGCGGGCGCAGGCCGGCATAAAAATGCTCGACGTCATCGCGCCCGAGATTCAACCCGGGCAGACCTTGATTGATCACCTTCAGAAAAGCGGTGATGTCCGTTTCAGTCACGCCCAGCTCATCCGGCTTGCCTTTGAATACGGTATCCGTGGTGCCAATGATGGTGTGGCCGCGCCAGGGAATGACGAAGAAATGCCCGCCGCCGGACGGCATGACGGCCAGGGCCATGTCGTCGGTCAGCTTGCGGGTGATGAGATGGATGCCCTTTGAGCGGATCAGACTGCGCGCCGGGGCACCGTCCTGCTCGGCCAGTGCCATCACCATGTCGCCCCAAGGCCCTGTGGCATTGATCGTCAGGTCTGCCCTGATTTCGTGTGACGAGCCGTCCAACAAATCGGTCACCCGCGCGCCGGTCACCTTGCGGGCATTGCCATCACCGGCGGTCAGTATCTCGTCGACTTGGGCGTAATTCGCAACATGCGCGCCATTGTCCGCTGCATCGCCGATGCATTCGACGCCGATACGTTCGGGCGAATACATCTGGCAATCGTAATAGACCATCGCGCCCTTGAGACCGTTGGGGTCAAGGAAGGGGGCACGTGCCAGCGCCTCCTCCGGTGTCAGGCGGCGGTGGGCCGGCATGTGCTTGTCCGGATCTTCCAGCTGGTTCCGATCGTAGGACAGGAGGTCGTAGAGCGTGAGGCCGATCCTCAGTTTCAGCGCCGATACCGAGCCATAAAGCGGGATGAGGAAGGGGACGGGCGTCACCATATGGGGGGCGATGCGTTCCCAGATGCGGCGTTCGCGCAGGCTTTCGCGCACCAGGCCAAGTTCAAAGTTGGCAAGGTAGCGCAGGCCCCCATGCACTAGCTTGGAGGAGCCAGAGCTTGTGGCGGAGGAGAAGTCCTTCTTCTCGACCAGTGCCACGGACAATCCACGCAGGGCCGCGTCCCGGGCAATGCAGGCACCGGTGATGCCGCCGCCAATGATCAGCACGTCATGCCGGGTGGCGGCCATGCGCTCCAGATTGCGCTCCATGCGGTCAGCTCCTTTGCGATCCGGAGGTGATGCACGGGGTTCGGGTGCAGTCCGGACTATTTCCTGGCGGTCAGGCCCTTCTGCTTCATCCGCCAGACCAGAAGATCGATCCGGTCCTGGCCGAAGAAGGGCTCCCCTTCAAATACCATAAGTGGCACGCCCCAGTGACCCGCTGCTTTCTGTGCGGCCTCATTTTCTTCGATGATCTTTTCGTAGGCATCCGGGTCCGCTTCGATCTTGGCGTCAAGCTCGGCCAGGTCGAGGCCTGCGCGGGCTGTCGCGTCGGCCAGGTGGCTGCCTTCGTTCCATTGCGGTGTGTCGCCGCCGAAAATGATCCGGCTGACCTCGCTGAGAAATTCGATGCCCTTGCCTGCCTGTGTGGCCGCCACGCCCAGCCGCGTCAGGCGGTGGATATAGGGCTGGTCCTTCGGCACTTCGCCGGAAGCCAGGTCCATGACAATCGGGTCCGGATTGGGCCACCCGTAAGGGATGTTTTCGAACTCGGCGATCCGGGCGGTGTCGGTCAGCAGATAGGGCGGCCACATGGGGTTCACGGTCTTGAAGAAGCCGGGGATACGCACGGCAATCGGATAGACCGGCCGCACATTGATGGTGACATCATACTCCTCGCCGATCTTCCTCAGCCGCGGCGTGGCGAGATAGGAATAGGGCGAGCGGAAGGACCAGAAGAGGTCGAAGGAGAGGTCAGACATCAGGCGGTTCCTCGAAACAGTCATTAATTTTGGCCACGCTAGCGCGTTCCGGCAGCTTTCCCAAGCATTTGATCTGGCAATCGGCGGGCAACGCTGCGCATTGCTTCCCACCCTCGGGCCGAGTTGCTAGGCTTGCAACTGACAAAAGATCACATCTGCTGAACCGGCGGATCAACGAACCACAGCGCACCGCCCACACGCGGCAGGTGCCTACCTAACGGGAGACGCGTCATGCCACAGGCCGAGGCCAATGGGCTGTCCATCGAATATGAAACCTTTGGCGACCGGGCCAATCCGGCACTGCTGCTTATCATGGGGGTGGGCTGCCAGCTCATCATGTGGCCGGAGGATCTCTGCCAGGGGCTGGCGGACAAGGGCTTCTTCGTCATCCGCTATGACAACCGGGATATCGGCCTGACGACCAAGATGGATGATGCAGGCGCGCCGGACATCATGGCAGCACTGACGGCGCAGCTGTCGGGCGAACCGGTCAAGGCGCCTTATTCGCTGGATGATATGGCCGATGATGCCGCCGCGCTGCTCAAGACGCTGGGCATCGACCGGGCGCATATCGTTGGCGCATCCATGGGCGGGATGATCGCGCAGCTTGTGGCGATCCGGCATCCGGAAATCACCAAGAGCCTCACCTCGATCATGTCTACCACGGGGAACCCGGATCTTCCGGCGGCCAAGGACGAAGCCATGGGCGCGCTCTTGACCCCGCCTGCGGATACAAGCCGCGAGAGCCTGATCGCCCAGGGCGTGACTATGTGGAAGGTGATCGGCAGCCCGAAATATCCGGCCACGGAAGAAGAGTTGAAAACGCTGGCCGCGCGCAATGTGGACCGGTCGATCTGCCCGGAAGGCTTCGGCCGCCAGGTGCTGGCCATTCTCTCAGCGCCTGCGCGCAATGAGGCGCTGGCCAAGCTGTCGGTGCCCGCGATGGTGCTGCACGGGGCGGATGATCCGCTGGTGCCGGTAGAGGGTGGCAAGGATACAGCAGCTGCCATTCCCGGCGCCCGCCTCGAGATCATCGACGGCATGGCGCATGATTTCACCCAGGCGCTGGTGCCGGTCTATCTCGACAAGATCGGCGGGTTTGTGAGCCAAGTCGAAAGCGGCCGCGCGGCTGCTGAATAAACCGGACAAAAATCGCTGGGAGGCGGAACATGCAGGTCAAGGCAAACGGGATCGACATCGAGGTGGAAACCTTCGGTGACAAGGCCAATCCGACGATCATTTTCGTGATGGGGTTTGGCGCGCAGCTTACTGGCTGGCCGGTGGAAATGATGGAAGGCCTGGTTGATCGGGGCTTTCACGTGGTGCGGTTTGACAATCGCGACGTGGGGCTGTCGCAGAAATTTCCGGAGCTTGGCCAGCCCAATGCGGGTGATGTGATGGCCAAGATGGTGGCGGGTGAAACGCCTGACGTGCCCTACACCCTCACGGATATGGCGGCAGACGCTGTCGGCGTTCTGGATGCGCTGGGTATCGACAAGGCGCATATCGTCGGCGGGTCGATGGGCGGCATGATCGTGCAGCTGGCTGCGGCCGGCTGGCCCGAGCGGTTCCATTCGATGACCTCGGTCTTCTCGACCACCGGTAACCAGGAGCTTCCTCCGTCAACGGATGAAGCGCTGGCGGCGCTTCTTTCCCGGCCGAAGAATGAGGAACGGGACACGGTGGTGGCTCACCAGATGAAGGTGCGCAAGGTCATCGGCTCACCGGGCTATCCGACGCCGGAAGACGAAGCACGCCGCCGGGCAGAGGAAACCTTTGACCGGTCGTACTACCCGGAGGGTACCACGCGCCAATACGCTGCCATCATTGCCGATGGCGATCGCCGCGCGCGCATCAAGTCGATTTCCTGCCCGGTGCTGGTGCTTCATGGTGTCGGTGATCCGCTGGTCCGTGTCGAGGGTGGCCGTGACACGGCCGCCAACATTCCGGGTGCGCGTCTGGTCGAGATCGAGGGTTGGGGGCATGACCTTCCGGCTCAACTGGTGCCACAGCTGGTCGACGAGATTGCAGCCCATTGCTCGGCGGCAGGCAGCAAGGCTGCAGCTGCCGAATAGGCAGGAGCCGGGTCCAATGAAAAACCCCCGTGGGCTTATGCCCCCGGGGGTTTTTTGTGCTGAGGGTGACTGACTACGGGTGTCAGACCTGGCTTGCGCCGCCGTCACACGGCACGCAGGCGCCTGTCGTGTAGGCAGAGGCGCGGGACGCCAGGAAGATGGCCACGCCCGCAATGTCTTCTGGCTCACCGATGCGCTTGCGCGGATTGTCGGCCTTGATGGCATCGCCCATGGTGGCCAGCGTAGCGGCCATCATGTTGGACGGGAAAGGCCCCGGTGCGATGGCATTGACCAAAATGTTGTCCGCTGCCAGACGGCCCGCCAGGTGGCGGGTCAGCATGATCATGCCGGCCTTGGAGGAGGAGTAGGCATAGGTCTCAAGGATCGGCGGCTCGATGCCGTTGATGGAGGCGGTGTTGATGATGCGGGCCGGTTCTTCATAGGTAGCGGCCTTGCGTAGCAGCGGCAGCAGCTTCTGGGTGAGGAAGAAGGGGCCTTTCAGGTTGATGTTGAAGACCTTGTCCCAGCCATCTTCTGAGTAGTCATCAATCGGCTCGCCCCAGGCAGCGCCTGCATTGTTCACAAGAATGTCGAGCTTCTCTTCACGCTCGGCGATCTCCTTCGCGAAGCCTTCCACCCCTTCGACGGTGGACAGGTCGTAGGGCAGGGAAATGCAGGTGCCGAGTTCCGACAGGCGGTCGGCGGTGGCGTTACAGGCTTCGGCCTTGCGGGCGGTGATGTAGACCTTGGCACCGTTTTCCACGAAGCCCTGGGCGATCATCTCGCCAATGCCGCGGCTGCCGCCGGTGATGACGGCAACCTTGCCGGAGATATCGAAGAGGTTCTTCATTGCGTTGATGTCCTCGCGATGTGAGATCGAATTGATCGGTTCATCCAAGGCCATAACGCAAAGCGGCGGCAAAGAGGAGTCCCCTTTGCCGCCGCCGACGCTACGTATTTGAAAAGCGCGATGCCTTAGAAGTTGGCAGCATCCAGTTCCATCAGGGTGGAGGCCCCGGCCGAGGCGCGGACCTTGAGCGATGCCGTCATGGGCAGCTCGCGCTCCGCCCAGTAACGGGCCAGCACCAGCTTGCGCTTGAGGAACTCCGGATCACCTTCGCCGGCATCCAGCTTGGCCTGCGCCGTCTTGGCCATCTGCGCCCACATGAAGCCCAGTGCCACGATGCCGAACATGGTCATCACGTCATAAGAGGCCGCACCGGCGTTCTCGAAGTCCTTCGGGGCGTTCTCGGCCAGCCAGATGGCGGCATCCTGCAGGTCCTTGAGACCGGCCTGAAGCGCATCAAGCTGCGGCTTGAGGTTGGCGTCGTCCTTGTTGGCATCGATGAAGGCCTGCACATGGGCGAAGAACGCCATCGGGGCGCGCCCGCCCTTGGCGGTCATCTTGCGGCCGACAAGGTCAAGAGCCTGCACGCCATTGGCGCCTTCATAGACCTGGTTGATGCGGGCATCACGGACGAACTGCTCCATGCCGTGGTCCTTCACGTAGCCGTGGCCACCGAACACCTGCATGGACTGGTTGGCTGCCTCAAAGCCCTTGTCGGTGAAGTAGCCCTTGATGATTGGCGTCATCAGCTGGCCCATGTCGGCTGCGAATTCGCGCTGCTTCTCGTCCTTGGCGGCGCGCGCCTCGGTGAACATCACCGACACCCACATGGCCAGCGCGCGGGCGCCTTCCACGAAGGAGCGGGAGGCCAGCAGCATGCGGCGCACATCCGGGTGGACGATGATGGGATCAGCACTGTCTTCCGGGTTCTTGGCACCGGAGAGCGCGCGGCCTGCGGTCCGCTCATTGGCGTAGATGGCACCATTCTGGTAGGCCACATCGCCGATGGCGATACCCTGGATACCAACGCCCATGCGGGCGGCGTTCATCATGCCGAACATGCCGGCCATGCCCTGGGACTTGGACTTCGGCTTGTCGCCGGCATCCGCTGACTTCGGCTGCGGCTTCGGGCCGAGGCGGTAGGCGGTGGCCTCGTCGAAGTTGAGCACGCAGGTGGCCTGCGCCTTGATGCCCATCTTCTTCTCGATGGAGCCGACGGAGACACCGTTGCGGGCGCCGAGTTCGCCGGTTTCCTTGTCGACCATCACCTTCGGAACCATGAAGAAGTTCACGGTGGAGAGGTCGTTGGCGAGCTTGCCGTCCTCGTCGGGGATCTTGGCGATGACCATGTGGACGATGTTGTCCGTCATGTCGTGGTCGCCGCCGGAGATGAAGATCTTGGTGCCGCTCAGCTTGTAGGTGCCGTCTTCCTGTTCGACGGCCTTGGTTTTCATCAGCTTCAGATCCGTGCCGCAATGGGGCTCGGTCAGGCACATGGTGCCGCACCATTCGCCGGACACCATCTTCGGCACGACATGCTCTTTCATCCAGTCGTCGCCGGTTACCGCCAGGGCGCTGTAGGCAGCGCTGGTGAGGCCCGGATACATGGCAAAGGCCTGGTTGGCGGCGTTGCCCATTTCAGCGAAGGCGAAGTTGACAACCGCCGGCATGTTGGCGCCGCCGAGTTCTTCCGGGGCACCAAGTCGGTTCCAGCCGTTCTCGCAATAGGCGTCGTAGGCTTCCTTGAAGCCCTTCGGCACGCGCACGACGCCGTTTTCGAACACGGCACCTTCTTCGTCGCCGGACTGGTTGAGGGGCTGAAGCACCTCTTCGCAGAACTTGGCGCCGCCTTCGAGGATGGCGCGGGTCATGTCTTCGGTGAGATCGGTGAAGCCCGGCAGGTCATCACGGTCCTGGATCTTCAGAAGATCGTGGAATAGGAACATGAAGTCTTCGACAGGCGCTTTGTAGGTCGGCATTGAAACCATCCCTTGCTTACTGACAAAACTGTAGAATTTGGCGCGCAGTGTACCGGGCGGCACGCCAATGTCGAGCCGTTTTGCATTGCAAAAATGCGGAAGCGTTTTACGCGTTTTGCGCTGAATTCCGCAGCGGGTTCAGGCAGTTAACGATCCTGATACTGGGGTGCCCGTTTCTCAACGAAGGCCTTCACGCCCTCGGCAAAGTCATCTGTCTGGGCGCAGAGAATCTGGTTGCGATCTTCCATGGCGATGGCGGCTTCAAGACAGCCGGCATCTACAGCCATGTTGAGGCATTCCTTGGTCAGCCTCAGGCCCAGGGGTGCTGTCGTCAGCATCTCGTCAATGTAGGGGCGGACGGCCTCTTCCAGCTTGTCGTCCGGCACAACTTCGGAGACGAGGCCGGTTGCCAACGCCCGGTCAGCCTTGATGAAACGGCCTGTGAGCATCAGCTCACTTGCCACCGACACGCCAACAAGCCGCGGCAGGAAGTAGGATACACCGATGTCGCAGGCTGACAGGCCAATGCGGATGAACGCCGCGTTCATGCGTGCGCTTTCGCCTGCGATGCGGATGTCGGAGGCCAGAGCAAGGGCGAAGCCGCCGCCGCAGGCTGGCCCGTGCACCAAGGAAATGATCGGCTGCTGGCATTTCCGCATGCGCATCACGATTTCGGAAATGCGCCGCTGGGAAATGAGGCCTGCTGCCGGTCCTGTCTGGATGGCCGAGGTATCGGACCGGTTGGACGTATCCTTCAAATCCAGCCCGGCACAGAAAGCGCGGCCCGCGCCTTTCAGCACTACCACGCGCACTTCGTTGTTCATGTAGAGCGACGCGAAGTAATCCAGCAGCTCGTCGATCATCACCGGGTCAAGTGAGTTGAGGGCTTCCGGCCGGTTCAGTGTGACCCAGTCCACTCCGCCTTCCTTGCGGATGTCGAGCGTCGTGTATGCCGTCATGGCGTGTCCTCCAATTGTCTTGTTGCTTGGTTCTTGAAATCGGGTCAGCGCCTGGCGGCGATCATGCGGTCGAGCACGTCGGGTGGCAGTTCGAGCCAGCGCAGGCTTATTTCGTCAGGAGACTGACGAGGGTCGTAGTAGGGCGGCATCACCCGCACGATATCGGCGATGAGTGGGCCCGACGCGTCATCCACCGTGATTGTACCGGTGACAAAATCGCCGATGCCCAAGGTGAGCGCCGTGCCCTTGATGCGTGCGCCACCCAGTGACCAATCAAGAATCTCCACAGGACCGAAACCGAGGTCGATGTGCGGCAGCACGTCACCAATGGCGCGGTGGTGCAGGCGGCGTTCACCGGTTGGGTCATGGAAGGTTGAAGGCATCTGGCGGGTGCTCCCAATCGCGCAGGGGCTGATTGCCGGGAGTTTGCGCCCTTGCGTGGCCGTCCTCAAGGGCAGGTCACAGCTCTTTCCGAGCGGACTTCCCATGTCCTTGTTGACGTTGCGTCAGGACGCCTGTGAGTGGTCGGGGTCAGGCCGCCTGGATGCGGGCGTGCTCGCGCGCATGGGTCAACATGTCAGCGAACAGGGCGCGCTGGGCATGGCTGCCGCCGGCAAGATGCAGGCCGGGGAGGGCGGTTTCCAGGTTGATGGCCGCGGTCTGCATATCACCGTGGCGATGGGCCAGGATGCCTCTTGCGGCCGGCAGGATCACATACCGCCAGGTGAGGTCGCCCTCATTGAGGCGGCGGGCAGCATGGTCTTCGAGGCTTGCCAGCATGGAAAGCGCCCGCGCGTCCTGGCCGGCGCCTGCGAGTGCCAACAGGAAATGCAGATCGAGATATCCATTCACATGGTCATGGATGTGTGTCCGGGCCTTGCGCGCGACAGGCTCCCATCGCGTACCGACATCCACGCCTTGCAGTTCGAGCCGTGCAAGCAGGCTCGCGGCATTTACCTGCGGCTGGATCTGGTTGATGTCGCGCGTCCAGACATAGGCGTCGTAGAGCTCCAGCGCGTCCTCCGCGCAGCCTGTCCCGAGCGCCGCGAGTGCTGTGTGCCACCAATTGTGGGTGTACATGAAGCTTGAGCAATCGTCCCAGTGATGGCTTTCGCGATGGAGGAAAGCGAGTGCCTGGAGGTGTTGCTGGCGGGTGAAGAGGACATGGGCGAGCGCGTGGTGCGCCCACGGGTTGCGTGGCAAGCGCTCACATGCCGCGCGCGCGGCACGCTCTGCTCCATCAAGGTCACCTGCCTGTTCGAGGCCAAATGCGTACATGCCCTCGAGATAGGCGCAGTCCGGATCATGCCTGTGGCCTGTTTCGCCAAACCAGCGGATGCCCGCTGCATCGCCTCGATTGAAGCAGTGATGCTGGGCAATCTTGATGTTGAGGATATCCGCAGGCCACTGCTCAAGTATCGCTGCATGGTAGCGCAGGGCCAGGGGAATATCGCCGGATACCCATGCGCCGACGGCGCGGGCGAACATGTCCTCGCGGGGCGTGGCCTTGCCGATATGGGTGAAGGCTTCGTCGATGAAGGGGCGTGCCTCGCTGGCTGAATGGCGGGTTTCTCCGAACATCATGAGGGCCGCTGCGGCGGCGTTGGCTTCGACACATTCAGGATCAGCTTCCGGTGCATCCAGAACTACAAGCGCTGTATCCGTATGGGCGATAAGGGCATGGGTGAAGCCATCGATTGCAGCCACCGCCTGCGGAACATCCGTTGCGATCTGCAATCCGCGCGAACACTCAAGCATGTGCCTTCGAACTCACTTCTATTGCCGGCCGCACCGCTGCCAGGGCGCCGTGACACCGCCATACTCTCGGCGGGTGGACGGACATGCACGGGGGCGAAGCAGTCAGGGCTGTGCTGACAGACTTGTGGATGGGCAATGTCGCAGGCAAGTGACAAGCCCGTGACTCTGTTGTGTTGAAGAGTGACCGGCGACAGGGGCTGACCGGGCCCGCACCGTCCCCATTTACCTGCCATTCACTGGCGAGGGGCGAATGTGGGTCGAGGGCTTCCCTGACCGGGCGGTGGCCGATAATGTCCGGCCTCCGGTTGTCCTGCCCTCATTGCGCCATCCGCGCGAGGCAGAAGAAGTGGCGAGACGTCCTGTCTGGCCCCGTCTCCGGTCTCCAGATCCCCCAAGGGCCCTCCCTGTCCGGATCCAATTTGAAAGGCGGCGGTTCATCCCGTGACCGGTTCGTTCGACATTGTGCAGGAGCTTGTGCTGCCTGCGGCCTTGTTCGCGGTCATGGTGACGGTCGGCATGGAGCTGACGCGGAAGGATTTTCGCGACCTGGCAGCGGCGCCGAAGGGCTTTGTTGCCGGTAGCGTCATCCAGCTGATTACCTTTCCGGCGATTGCGATCCTCGTGTTGTGGCTTGTGCCGCTGCCTGCGGCGACGGCCGTGGGGCTCGCCATCGTTGCGGCCTGCCCGAGCGGGGGGTTTTCAAATGTGCTGACATTGCTGGGGCGCGGCGACCTTGCGCTGTCCATCTCGCTGACCACCATGTCCAGCCTGGCCGCTGTTGCAACGCTGCCGCTGCTCCTGTCCTTTGCTCTGTCGGTCGCTGATGTCGCCGCTGATATGGGTGGTCCGGTTTCCGTGCCGCTCGGGCCGACCCTGGGTCAGCTCTTTTTGGTGGTATTGCTGCCGGTGGCGATCGGGATGTGGGCGCGTGCCACGCATCCAGCCTGGGTCCAGCGCAATATTGACCGGGTGCAGCAGGCTGCGCAGATTTTGCTCTATGGCATTGTTGTCCTGCTCGCCGTCCAGGATTGGGAGCCGTTCAGCACCGGCATTGAAGCATCGCTCCCGCTTGCCGCGGCGATGTTCCTGCTGAGTGCCGGGGCAGGCTATTTCTTTTCCAGCCTCGTGCTGCCGCAGGCCCAGGCCTTCACCGTCGCCATCGAGACCGGCACCCGCAATGTGGGGCTGTCCACGCTGGTGGCGCTCACGGTGCTCGACAGGGCGGATTGGGCTGCGTTTGGGGCCGTGTATATTGCGCCGGCCAGTGCGTTGGGATTTGCCGCCGCACTGGCGCATCGCCGGGCGCGCCGCCTGGCCCGGCAACGCCAGTTGAAAAAAGAGCGCGGACCCACCGCGACATAGTTCCATGACCCAGACCCAGCCCGTCCTTGCCCGTCTCGTAACCCAGCTGCGCGAGACCTATTACGGCTGGTGGGTGGTGGCGGCCATTTTCGTCACCATGACGACGACGTCCGGTGTCGGGTTCTACAACCTGTCGGTTCTGCTTGGCGCATTCACCGAAACGCGGTTTGACGTGGCGGAAGTCTCCGGCGCCACGTCGCTCTATTTCCTCGCGTCGGGTTTCGGCGGCATGGTGTTCGGGCGGCTGATCGAGCGCTTCAACATCCGCTATGTCATGGCGCTGAGCGGGCTTCTTGGGGCACTTGTCTTCCTGTTCGTCGGTGCGATCACCGAGGTCTGGCAGCTCTATCTCTTTTATGCAGTGTTCGGGGTGCTCTATTCAGGTTGCGCGCTCGTGCCGGGCACCACGCTGGTTGCCCGCTGGTTTGCCCGCCGCCGTGCTGTGGCGCTCTCCATAGCCTCAACCGGCTTGTCGATCGGCGGTATTGTCGTCGCGCCTCTGTCGGCCTGGATCATTCAGACGCAGGGTCTTGCAACTGCCGGGTACTGGCTGGCGCTCATTCTCTTCATTGGCGTGGTGCCCGCCGCTCTGCTGGTGCTGCGGCCGAGCCCGCAGTCCATGGGCTTGCGCATCGATGGCGACCCCCCGCTTGCGGACGGCGAAGAAGAGGGGCCGCCTGATGGTGTGCCCTATGCGGAGGCTGTGCGGTCACGTTTCTTCATCGGCGTTACCGTCGCCTATGTCTTTGCGATGATGGCGCAAGTCGGTGCGCTGTCGCACCAATTCCGGCTTGTCAGTGAGCGGGAAGATGCCGCGATGGCTGCCCTGGCGGTCTCCGTGCTTGCCGCATCAAGCATCGTGGGGCGTCTTATCGGCGGCTTTGCGCTCTCCCGGTTGCCCATCCGCACTTTCACCCTGTCCTTCATGGGGTTGCAGGCCTTGGGGCTTGCCGCATTCTCTCAGGCGGAAGGACCGGTTGCGCTGCTGAGTGCGTCCGTTCTGTTCGGCATCACGGTCGGCAACATCCTGATGCTGCAACCATTGCTGTTGGGGGAGGCGTTCGGCCTGCGTGATTATGGCCGCATCTTCGCTCTGAGCCAGTTATGCGGCACATTCGGTGTCGCGGCGGGCCCCTCTCTTGTGGGGCTGGTCTACGATTTCGCCGGAGGCTATGGCGCAGCCTATCTGGCGATTGCCTGCGGCTCCCTGGTGGCGCTCAGTATTTTTTCTGTGGCGGGGCCGGTCAGACCCGGAGACCGGTAGCGGAAGCGGTGCGGTCAACCCAGCCGGGCCGGAGCCTGGGGGATATCCTGCCAGAACTCGGGGTCATGGCCGTACATGATCCGGGCACCGCGCGTCTGCAATTCCCGCAAGGCCATCAGCGAGGCAATCATCGCCTCCTCATCGGCGCGGAAGCGGGGCAGGTGCAGCTTGTCCAGCGTCCGGCGCAGATAACAGGCGTCTCCCGCCAGCACGAATGTCCCTTTGTCGGTCTTTACCTTCAGGGACTGATGGCCGGGCGTGTGACCGAATGTTGGTATGCAGACGACCGAGCCGTCACCGAACAAGTCATGCTCGCCATCAACGGTGGTGAAACTCTGGCCGGTCTCGAAGTCTTCCGCCACGTAGCCAAATGGCAAGCCCGCCCGCCGGGCGTGGTCCAGCTCACGTGATTGCACAATCACCGGCACATCCGGGGCCAGGCTGTTGCCGCCGGCATGGTCGTAGTGGAGATGCGAGTTCACCAGATGCGTCACCCGCGACAGATCAAGCCCCGCCTGCATGAAACGGGCGTCCAGCAACTCATCAGGTGTCACGTGCAGCTGGTTGGACTTGTGTATCTGGTCCGTGTAGCGGCCATGGTCGTGGGCGGCAGCAGGGTTCATCCCCGTGTCAAACAAGACCGATCCTTTCTCGTGGACAATGAGATAGGCGGGCACCGGCACAGTGAGGGTGCCCTCCTCTCCGGCGAGGAAGGATTTCGTGGGCATTGTCAGGTGCCCGCAGGTGAATGCGTAGAGCGCAATCCCCATCAGCCCGGCCCGTATGCCTAGCGGCCGGAAAGGTTATGTACCTCACGCAGGTCACTGCGCAGGGCGTTCACCAGCCGCTCCACCATGCGGTCCTTTTCGACCACGGGAGACTTGGTGCTCGTCACGTTGGTTGCAAAGCCGCGCCACACGACCCGTGCGCCTGGGTCCAGTATCTCGAAGGTCACCGAATAGGTGGATAGCGGGCCGCACCCATCTGGCGTGCGGTCGAAGCGATAACGGCCGATTGCCTCGGGTTCCTTGCCGCCTTGAACCTGCGACTGGATGGTAAAGCGAGGGTCATCGTCCGGTCGCGACGAGTCCGTCTCGTATGTCAGTTGCCAGAAGGCATTGTCATCGACCTCGTAACCGAGGACGGCGAGCCGCTCGGTGATGTTGGCTTCCATGTCGATGTCGCGATCCAGCTCATGGCGCGTGCCCAGAGAGATAGGTCCGCCGAGAGGAATGTCCCCGCTGACCCGGCTGGTGACCGACAGCCCGGTCTCGGGGCAATCCTTGACAGCCGGAGGTTGCTCAGACGGGCTATTGATCTGGGCAAGGGCGGTGCCGGTCACAGTCATGACTGCGCCTGCGGCAATGCCGGCCAGGATCTTCGAAAATGGGATCACGGGTCTTGCCTCTCATGGCATAGGATGGGGGACGCGCAGGCCAGCCGCGCCGCGGGATCGGGCCTGTCAAGCTACCGCAGAGTAGGTAATGGCGAAAGGCGCAGAAATCATGGGCAGAGTTTCCTTCCTTCCGATTGCCGGTAAGGCAATGGCCGGAATATTCGTAGTGTTGGCTGTGTCGGCGGGAGTGCATCTTCACGTGGCGCACGCTGAAACGCCGTCTGCTGAGAAAACACCTCCGGTGACGGATCAGTTCCTGAGGGAAACCAGCTCCGAGACCGCCGAGACATCTGTCTCGATCGATACGCGACTGCTTGAAGAACCCGTGCTGGGCGCACGTCTTGTGTCCGGCAGCGTCAAGGGCGCCAAGGCATTGGAAGCGAGTGCGGTGCAGGATGCCGCGGATGCACCGGAGTTTTTCCGAACCTATATGAGCAATGAGGACTGGCGTGTCACTCATGAGACCAAGACCTATCTGAGTGCGCTGGGGACCCGCTGGCTCTTCACCGGCGGCGCTCATGGCAATAGCGGTTTCTCCAGTGTCATCTGGGAGAAACCGCAGGCAGGCAGGATGGGCCGTGAAGTGGACGTGGCGTCTTTCTTCCGGAATGGTGCCTCTGCTGACGCGGAGATTTGGCCGCTCCTGTCCATCTTTCTCTACGACGCCTGGGAGCGTGAATGGGAGGCCCGGACCGGCGAGTCCGTGACGGTCAGCGGACAAGGCTGGCACGTGGACGCGCAAAAAACACTCGCTCAACCTGCGCCCTCTGACATGGCATCGGTGGTCACGCTTGTCCCCTCCACCGAGCCCGGCAAGGCCGGTGGCCTTGCATTTCATTTTGCTCCATATGAGCTGGGCCCCTACGCCATGGGCACATTCTCCTTCACCGTGCCGCAGCAGGTGTTCCGGCCGCACCTAACGGTAGAGGCAACGGAGCTCTTTGGCGGTGACGCCTTGACCGATGACTAGATGGGAGTGGTGACCCCGACAGGATTCGAACCTGTGACCTACGGATTAGGAATCCGTTGCTCTATCCTGCTGAGCTACGGGGCCATGGCCGGTCTTTTAGCAGGCATTGTTTTTCAAATCATCCTCGCGGGCCGCCATAAATGACCGCGCCTGGAACCGTTCCCTCGCTGCCGCCCGTGCCGTCAGGGAAAGGCTGCCTGGGCTGCCGCCTGAAGGACCATGCGTACCACAGCCGCCTGGTCGCCCGCGCCGAGCTTGGCCTTGATGGCTGCAAACTGGGTGCGCACGGTGGTGATGGCGATGCCATTCGCTTCGGCATAGTCGGCGAGTGCTGTGCCTCCGGCAAAGGCTGCGGCAAGGGCTGCTTCCTTTACGGTCAGCCCGTGCCACGTGATGAGGGCGTTCTCGTCAATCGAGATGTCTTCGGCGGAAGGCAGTATCCGTAGCAGCACGACAGGTGGCACACCGCGCCCTTCGCTCTCCCGGTTGAGGCGCTCACCGCGCATCAGGCGCGGCGTGTCGCTGCCGGGCATGGCGAGGCGGATAGCGCGATGATTGTTCGTAGGCTTCGGGCTGAACAGGTCGTCCAGCGCACCGGATAGCGCGGTTTCATTCTCCTCGCCGTTGGCGGCCAGACGGCCATTCCGGAACAGGATTGGCGAAGTGGCTTCGGCCATGGCGCGGGCGCGGCGGTTGGCCATCAGAATGTGCCGGCTCGAACTGATCAGCAGCATGGCGTCGGAGGCTTCCGTGAAAAGCATGGTCAGCCAGTCGCGCTCCACCTGATCCTGCGTCACCAGGGCCCCGTGCTTCAGTCGGCGCTGGATGAATGGCCAGACCCATTCCGGGCCGTGGGCGCGTGACCATTCGAAGATTTCGTCCACCCGCTCCCGGGTGTGAGGCTGGACGAATTCCTTGATCAGTCCCTGGTAGTCGGTGATCAGCTTGTCGGCGGTTGCCCGTTCGACCTGGGCTTGTTTTCCTGTCTGGCGGCGGATGAACTGGCCGATGCGTGCGAGGCATGCCGTGCTTTGTTGCGACAGGGGGGCGAGGCGCTGCCAAGTATCCGCCAGCCCATCCCACTCATACAGATTTACCTTACTGCCGGCCCCGCGCAGTTTTTCGGCCAGCATCATCGCATCGTCATAGAGAACGTCGTTGACGTCGGCATGGATTTCCATTTCCGGCATGCCGGACAGGTCCGCAAGGACGGGTGACGCCAGCGGATGACGCGGATCAGCCCCCTGCAGGTAGTCGAACGCCAGCGTCATGATCAGTTCCACATCCGATGTGGAGCCATTTGAACGAATGTTGCTGACATAGGACCCGCCGGAAAACGTAAGGTCGACCAGCGGTGTGAGCGCAACGAAGCCAGCAGGCATGGGCCGCCCCTGGTCCCGCAGGGAGAGAAGGGCTGCAAGGGCAATGCCGGCGCCTGAGGTGTCGCCCATGAAAACGATCTTTGCCGGATCGTGACCCTGTTCCAGGAGTGCCACATAGGTAGCGGCGACGTCTTCCACCGCGAGGGGAAACGGCTGCTCAGGTGCCAATGCGTAGTCGAACAGCAGCACTCGGGCACGGGCGTGGGTGGCGATCCGACCGGAGATGATCTCCTGCATGGGGCCGCGATTGAGCGCGAAGGTGCCGCCATAGATGTAGAGGACAATGCGCGCATCGGAGCGCGTGTCGGGCTGTGCGATCCAGATACCGGTCACCGGCAGCCCTTCAGCCGGTGACGTGACCGCTCCCAGATTGTCCAGGCCCCCCGCCTGCGTCATCAGACCTTCCTCCCAGGAATTTCCGAAAGTCCGCAGCGGAGTTTAGGGCAGAAATCATCCGTGTGCTCATCAATTGTGATGACCGGTGATGGCCCTCTGATCAGATCGCAGGCAAAGAATAACCCGCAGGGCGTGCGCTGGGCACATCCCGCGGGTTTTGTTTGGCGTTTCTGGCCCGGTGGGGTTGGGCCGTAATGGCGTCTTAGAAGGCCATCGAATAGTGGAGGCCGGCGGCATTCACGCCCGGATTGTCTTCCGAGATGCCGGCATTGGACAGGTGCCAGAAATAGGCGGAGATCATGCTGCCGTCGTCGAACTGCCAGCCGAACTCGATCTGCTCGCGGAATTCGAAGACCTGGCCCAGATCCTTGGAATTGCCCTCGCCATAGGCACCGAAGCCCACCTGCAGGCGGGTCAGGAAATTGTCGGTGAGGAAGATGGAGCGCGAAAAGCCGACATGGCCGTACACCGCGCCGTCCGTGTTGACGAAGGCGCCGACCAGCGGACGGATTTCCCAGATGATGTTGTAGTCAGGGATGTAGCCGATATCGAAAACAGCGGAGGCTTCCTCAGAGCTGTCACCGACATCGAAGAAGCCCGCGCCGACATAAAGATGAGCCGGCTGCGAGGCAGCCAGTTCTTCGGCCTGCGCGGAAGTGGTGGCGCCAGCCACGAACGAGAATGCTGCGGCAGCCGCGACGGCCAGCCCGGTAAGAAGATGTTTCACTTGATATTCCCCTGGTGCCGCCGCTCAATTGGGCGGAATCCATGTCAAACCCGGCGCAATAGTAGTGGCAAGCGTGGTCTGAGCGCAAATAACGAGCTTGTCAGGGCCTGTGCTTGCTTGGGGAAAGGAACAGAAATGTTGCCCATGTGCCACAAGCGTAGTGGCAGCCTCAGCTTTGCAGTGCTTCTGGCGGGTGTGCTGGTTGTGCTTGCCGGGTGTGAGCAGGCCCATTCCACAAGCTGTGCTGTTCCCCCTCCTGATGCCGGCCGCATCTTCGAGGTGATTGAGGTCGTCGATGGAGACACTGTGGTGCTCGATGATCGCAGCGAAGTGCGGATGGTCGGGCTTCAGGCTCCCAAACTGCCGCTTGGCCGCCGCGGCTTCGAGAAATGGCCTTTGGCGGATGAGGCACGGGATGCGGCGGTGCATCTGCTTGATGATCAACGCGTGGTCCTTTGGTCGGGCGGCGCGGATATAGACCGGCATGGAAGGCGGCTGGCCCAGACCTATGCGCTGCAGCCCGATGGCGGGCATCTTTGGTTCCAGCAGGAAATGCTCCGGCTGGGGCTGGCCCGTGTCTACAGTTTTCCGGACAACAGGGCCTGTCTTGATGAACTCCTGGCGGCGGAAGCCGAAGCGCGTGACGCGGGACAGGGCATGTGGGCGCTTGCCGCCTACCGCATCCTAGCCGCTGAAGATGAAGGGCAACTGGGGAACCGGGAGGGGTCCTATGAGCTTGTTCAGGGGCGGGTACGGGAGGCAACGCTGGTGCGTGGGCGGGCCTACCTCAATTTCGGCACGAATTACCGGGATGATTTCACCGCAACCATTGCCCCCCGTGACATGAAACGGTTTCGCGAGGCGGGTATTGACCCTGTGGCCTATGAAGGCCGCATTGTGCGGGTGCGCGGCTGGCTGCGGAATTTCAACGGTCCGAGCATTGATGTCACGCATCCCGAGCAGATCGAGGTGCTTGAATGATTGCCGCAGTCTTGTCCCTGCCACGAGCCAAACGGTTCGCGCCGATGGTGGCGGGGCTTTTTGCCCTCCTGGTCTTGGGACTCATGCCGCTGGCGGCCCAGGCGCAGCTGTCTCAGCGCGAGAAGCAACAGGGTGCCAGCGCGCATGAACAGATCGTGGCGCAGTATGGCGGCGTCTATGATCACCCGCAGGTCGGCCCTTACGTGGCGCGGATCACAGCGCGGATGGCGGCTACATCCAACATGCCTAACGAGGAATTCCGGGTCACGGTGCTCAATAGTCCGGTGGTCAACGCGTTCGCGCTGCCTGGAGGGTATGTCTATGTCACCCGGGGCCTCGTTTCGCTGGCAAACTCCGAAGCCGAACTTGCGAGCGTCATCGGCCATGAAATTGCGCATGTCACGGAGCGGCATGGACGCGGGCGGCAGAACCAGGCAATTGGCGCCACAATCCTTGGTGCCGTGCTCGGTCTTGCAGTAGGCAGCGATCTGGTGAACCAGATCTTCAATATCGGTGCATCCGGCTACCTGGCGGATTATTCCCGTGACCAGGAAAATGAGGCCGACAAGGTGGGGCTCGATATGCTCGTGCGTGCGGGCTATGACCCCTACTCGGCGCCGTCATTCCTTCAGTCGCTGGGCGATCAGAGCGCGCTTCACGCCAGATTGCAGGGCGCGCGGTATGACCCCAACCGGGTGGACTGGCTTGCTTCGCATCCGGCGACCGGTCAGCGAGTGCGGGATACGCGGGCTCAGGCACAGGGAACAGGCATTCCGCCCGCCTCGCGGCGTACAGGCGAAGAGGCGCATTTTGCTGCCATCGACGGCATGCTCTATGGCGACGACCCAAAGGAAGGTTACGTACGCGGCCGTCGGTTCATCCACCCGGAATTGCGCTTTGCCTTTGAGGTGCCGGAGGGCTTTCAGATGACGAACTCATCGAAGGCTGTGTCCGCGAGGCATTCCTCCGGTGCGCAACTCAAATTCGATGGCGGTGCGCGGCGTGGGGCCGCCACCATGGCTGATTACCTGACCGGCGTGTGGGCACGGGACGCGCAATTGAAGGGCGTGGAATCCCTCGCCATCAACGGCATCCCTGCGGCCACCGGGGTCACGCGTGTGAAGGGAAAGGATGTGCGGCTGGTTGCCTATGACGCCGGGGATGGGGAGGGCGTCTATCGCTTCCTCATCGCCACACCGCCGCGCGAAACCGCACGTATGGAATCCGCGATCCGGGAGATGGTGTTGAGCTTCAGCCGGTTGTCAGCACGTGAGGCGGCCTCTGCCAAACCATTCCTCGTCGAAACACGTAAAGTCCGCAGGGGCGATACGGTTGGAAGCCTGGCTTCGCTAATGGCCTTCGATACCGCCGCGGAGGAACGATTCCGCGTGCTCAATGGTCTCAGCGGCAATGAAGGCGTTTTGCCGGGCCAAACAGTGAAGCTGGTGGTGGAATAGAACGACGTTCCCACGCGGGACTAATCGTCTTCCAGCATGCTTTCCATGTCGTCTGTTTCTTTCAGCAGGGCTGCGCGCAGCTTGTTCAGCGCCTGGTGCTCGACCTGGCGCACGCGCTCCTTCGAGATGCCCAGTTGCTCCCCCAGGGCCTCCAGAGTTTGACCGTCCTCACTCAGGCGACGGCGCTTGATGATGAAGAGCTCACGCTCATTCAGTGTCTCAAGCGCGCGCGCCAGCCAGCGGCGGCGCACTTCGGCGTCATGGGATTCGCGAGTCTGATCCTCCGGGTCCGGACGGTCATCCGCGAGCAAATCCTGCCATTCCATGGAGGCGCCTTCGCCGCCCTCCGCACCCGGCACCGTTGCGTTGAGCGAGCGGTCCGATGCTGACAGGCGGGATTCCATGGCTTCCACGTCCCGTAGCGGAACGCGCAGTTTGTCGGCGATGAAGTCGCGGCCCTCGGGGGTCATGCTGGCGCGACCGCCGTCGTTGATAAGGGCGCGCAGGCGGCGGAGGTTGAAGAAAAGGGACTTCTGGGCAGCGGTTGTGCCGGTGCGTACGATCGACCAGTTGCGCAGGATGTAGTCCTGGATCGAGGAGCGGATCCACCAGGAGGCATAGGTGGAGAACCGCACGCCTCGTTCCGGGTCGAAGCGCTGTGCGGCCTGCATCAGGCCGACATTGCCTTCCTGCACGAGGTCACCCATGGGCAGGCCGTAGACGCGGAATTTTGCGGCCATGGCGATGACAAGGCGCATGTAGGCGGATGTCAGCTCATGCAGGGCGTCTTCGTCCTGGTGCTCGTGCCAGGCCCGCGCGAGATTTAACTCGTGGTCAGCCTCCAGCAGCGGCGCTTTCATAGCCGTGCGGATGAACCTGCGGTCGGACCCCTGTGACGAAACGGCGGATGTGGCCATTGGTCTATGCCCCTGTGCACTCGTTGACTGTTTGGGCCATGGCGAGGTGGGGTGCCCTTTCGGGACGGCATCCGGCACCGGCCATAGCACTGTCTCTGCGGCATATACGGAGATGGGGCGTGTTGCGGATCAGTCTTGCTTTGGCGCAAATCAGCCAAATGAGTTGCGGATTTGCATAGGAACTCAGACGAAAAATGCAGGTGCGAGCGGATTGCAGGATCAGGCCCGGGTGTCTTGGTGAGCCTTGTCGTTCGGGCAAGAAAAACCCCGGCGCTCCAGAGGAGGCCGGGGTCTTTCCTTGGGACGGGGAGGGCGCCGTTACGCAGCCTTCTCCTCGTCTTCCTTCTCCGCCTTGTTGCGGCTCGGTGCCTTGGCAAGGACGCCTTCGATCTTGGTGATCGCTTCGTCGTCGGTGGATTTTTCGACGGCGGCGACTTCACGGGCCATGCGTTCCAGTGCCTGTTCATAGAGCTGACGCTCCGAATAGGACTGTTCCGGCTGCTTGTCGGAGCGATACAGGTCGCGCACCACTTCAGCAATGGCAATCAGGTCGCCGGAATTGATCTTGGCTTCGTATTCCTGCGCACGGCGGCTCCACATGGTGCGCTTCACGCGCGCGCGTCCCTTGAGGGTCTTGAGCGCCTGCGCCACCACATCGTCGGCGGCAAGGCGGCGCATGCCGACAGATTCCACCTTGGTTATGGGCACGCGAAGGGTCATCTTTTCCTTCTCGAAGCTGATCACGAACAGCTCCAGCGCGTGACCGGCCACTTCCTGCTTCTCAATGCCGGTGATCTTGCCAACGCCATGGGCGGGGTAGACGATGAAATCATTCGCCTTGAATTCCGATTTCTTGGATGCAGTCTTCTTCTTAGCGGCCATGCTTCGTTCCACACTGCGCGGCGGCGCCGTACCGGCATTGTAATGCCGGCGGGCCCCGTCGCGGGGTCAATACAAATGGCTCAGGCGACGTCCGGAGCACGTCAGGTTGCCGCAACAAGGTCCCCTGCCGGGCCAGACGAGGTCTGGACCCAACGGGCCAGGGTCAGGTGCGAACAGGACGGGCACCGGCTTCACATACGCGGGGTCTGGCAGGTCGACGATTTCCCGGCGGAGCAGGTTTGGCCCGGAGAAACGCCTGCTAAACGGCAATTCCGCGTCGAAGACAGTGATACGCCTTAAGCCGTGAGCCGGCAGCCTGAGGGCATATCCGGCGCACGCGCAGGGTTATTTTCCCCACGGCAGTCCCATACCCTACCTGAAAAATGGGGAAAAATAAAGTCAGTGCGGGGACCTTCCGCCTGCGGAAGCCGCTTAAATCGCCGTCTGGACGCCGTTTTGAAGCCTCCGGCCATCACAAAGATGGTTAACACAAGCCCGCTCCGAGGGAATCCGGGGCGGATCAATCACCGTCGCCGGGGGCTTCGGAGAAGTACTTCTCGAATTTGCCTTCTTCGGTCGCCAGGGCGTCAGCATTGGGCATCGCGTCCTTCTTGACCGTGATGTTCGGCCAGACCTCGGCGTATTTGGCATTCACCTCGAGCCACTTCTCGAGCCCGCTTTCGGTATCGGGCTTGATGGCTTCTGCCGGGCATTCCGGCTCGCAAACGCCACAATCGATGCATTCATCCGGGTGGATGACCAGCATGTTCTCGCCCTCATAGAAGCAGTCGACCGGGCACACCTCCACGCAATCGGTGTATTTGCACTTAATGCAGAGGTCGTTGACGATATAGGTCATTCGGCGGAGCTCCAGTTGGCCGACGCGGACGAGGGCGGATCCCCCTCAAACCGCCCGCGACAGCCCGGGTCGAGAATTGCGTGCGCTTATACGAACAGGTTGGCCCGCCTCGCAACCCCTTGTAGAGAAGGCAGGTTTTCACAGTTCCGGTATGGGTTTTGGGCCATGTGCTACCGGCCTCACCCTGCGGTCCATGGCGCGGATATCAGACGTCAGCCCTGAGATTTCAAGCGCCGGAGCCGGGCGCGGTCGCGGCTATCGGGTGCGGCATCGGGGCGCGGATTGTGGGATGCGGACGCCTTACCTTCTTTAGGTGACGGTGGCGGGCTGTGATCCGCATAGAGGGTCGCCGCGATGGTCGCTGACCCGCGTTTCTCCACGAAGCCGGTTACTTCCACAACGCGAATACGGTCCCCCAAAGGGAAGGTGATCATGTCCCCCGCTTTCACCAGAAAGGCCGCTTTTGCCACGCGGGTGCCGTTCACCCGTGCCTTGCCTGTTGCAACGAATTTCGCGGCCAGGGACCGGGTCTTGAAGAAGCGCGCACACCACATCCAGCGGTCAATGCGTTGCTTCTCGCCACCGGCCTCAGGCACGGCTTCGGGAAGGGGCAGAGAGCGCTTTTGCGCGGCCAAGGGTGGTCAGCTCTTGTTCTTGAGCTGGCTGAGAACAGCAAACGGGCTGTCCGGATCCACGGGCTTGTCCGAGCGGGGCGGCCGGGCAGACATCTGGCGGGGCCCCTTGTTGCCTCCCTTGCCGCCGGCATTTGGGCCGCCTTTCTTGCCGCCTTTGCGCGGGCCTTTGCCGCGGGCCGGGCCGCCGGGCTTGCCGCCCCCACCGGTCCGCGCGTTGGGTTCGCCATCCGCGGCCCGGCTCCTCGGGCCCTGAGGGCCGCGATTCTTGCGCACCGGGCGCCAGAGGACGATTTCCTCCATGCCATCATCATCGGCGCTGGCGCTGGCGCTGGCGTTGGCGTCATCAGCGGCGGCGTTCTCTGAGGCGTCTTCGGCAGCGTCCGTTGCGGCAATCTCGGTTTCAGAAACAGCGTTTTCTGCCGTAGTTGGCTTGTCAGTCGGATCTGTCTCTGTAGTTGCAGTTTCCTCGGCTGCGGGCGCCTCGGTGGCTTCTTTTGGGGTAGCTTCCTGGGGGGGTACTTCCCCCGGGTCGGACGCCGGTTGCGGGGGTGCCTCTCCGCTGGCGTCCGGGGCAGCTTCGGCGGGAGCATCTGCTGCCGGAGCCGCGTCTTCCACGGGCTTTGTTTCCGGCATTTTCTTTACACGGATCGTCTGCGGCTTGAAGCCGAGCGAGGCAAGCAGGCCATCAAAGGCCTCGCCTGAGCAACCCACGAGCGACATCAGGTCGGCGTCCGCCACGAAGCCGGCGCCGCCGTAGCCATGGCCCAGTTCGGCGCGTGCAGCAATCTTGGGCCGGATGGCGTCGGCCAGACGTTCCAGCATGTCCAGGCGTACGGCCCGAGGCCCGCACACGCGGAAGCCAAGTGCCGGATAGAAGAAGTCCGGCACATTGTCTTCTGTCGGGGCCGAGGTGAGACCCGGCGCAGGCGGTGTCGGCAGGTCGATGGTGGCGTTGCCGGCTCCGAAGACAGCGTGCAGCAGCAGGATCAGATGCGCGGGCGCGGGCTTCAGCAATGCCGGCAGGAAAATCGAGAATGCTCCGAAGCGCACGCCGTATTTGCGCAGCATGGCGCGGTCCGGCTGGGCGAGGGCTGTGATGTCCTCGGCGGCCTCATCGCGGCGGATGGCGCCCAGCGCTTCCACCAGGCGGAAGGCCACGCCGCGGGCCAGGCCTGTCACGTCGTCGGCATCACGCAGCTTGATCAGCGGCTCTAGTACTTTGGCGATATGGGCTTCGACGAACTTCTCCAGCCGCTGGGTCGCGGCCAGGCGGTCGGCAGCCTGCAATTCTTCGCCGCATGTCAGTTCCACCTTCGGCGAGAGGCGGTCGCCCCCCGCGACAAGGCGGCCGATAGCGGCGCTTTCCCACATGATGCGGCCATGCTCGGTCAGCTCGAAGGCTGTGTCTTCGGCGGCGGCAATGCGGCGGGCGCGGGCCTCGATCTCGCCGGTCACGACCTTGTCGGCGGCAGCGCGCAGGGCCTTGCCGTCAACGCCTTCAGCGCGCGGGTCGGGCACGAACACCAGCCCTGCCAGGCGGCCGACAAACTCGCCTTCCACCATCACTTCGCCTTCTGCGCTTACTGACGCCATCAAATCCTCTCTCTGCTGCAGTCTTTTCAGCAGCACACTCGTCCGCCGGTCGATGAATTGCTGCGTTAACCGCTCGTGCAATGCGTCCGACAGCCTATCCTCTATCGCGCGCGTGACGCCCTGCCAATAGACAGGATCTTCCAGCCAGTCCGCGCGGTTGGCCACATATGTCCAGGTGCGTATATGCGCCAGACGCGACGCGAGCGTGTCAATATCCCCGTCGGTCCTGTCGGTGCGTTTTGTCTGGCTGGAAAACCAGTCTTCCGGGATGCGGCCGGGGCTGGCGCCATCGTTGCGCATCAAATGATCATAGATGTTGGCCAGAAGGCCCGCATGCTCGTCGATCATCACCTTGCGGAAATCCGGGACTTGGGCGACCTCCCACAGGCGTTCGACGGCATCCCGCCCGGTTGCCAGCGGTTTGACCCGCGGATCGCGTGCCATCAGCGCCAAAGCGGCTGCGTCTGTCGCGTGGCGCGCGCGCATCAGCCCCTTGGCGGGGGGGGGCATGTCCAGGCTGTCAAACAAATGAGAGAGCGACGCGAAATCGAGGTTGCTATTGCGCCACATCAGCATCCGCACGGGATCGAAGTGGTGCTCCTCTATGTCCTCAATCTGCTCTTCGTCCAAAGGCTGGGCCCGGCCGGTGACACCGAAGGTGCCGTCATTCATGTAGCGGCCGGCGCGGCCTGCTATCTGGGCGATCTCGGCAGAGGTCAGGGCGCGGTGGTGGCGGCCGTCGAATTTTTCCAGGCTGGCGAAGGCCACATGGTCCACATCCATGTTGAGGCCCATGCCGATGGCGTCCGTTGCGACGATGAAATCTACATCGCCCGACTGATAGAGCGCCACCTGGGCATTGCGGGTGCGTGGCGACAGGGCCCCCATCACCACGGCAGCACCGCCGCGATTGCGCCGGATCAGCTCGGCAATGGCGTAGACCTGGTCGGAGGAAAAGGCGACGACGGCGGAGCGGCGAGGCAGGCGGGAGATCTTCTTTGACCCGGCATAGGTGAGTTCGGAGAAACGGGGCCGTTGCTCAAAGCGGCATCCTTTCACCAGGTCCTTGATGCGGCCGCGGATCGTGTCGGCGCCCAGGAACATCGTCTCCAATTCGCCGCGGGCATGCATGAGGCGCTGGGTAAAGACGTGCCCGCGCTCAGGGTCTGCGCAGAGCTGGATCTCATCAACCGCCAGGAAATCCACCGGCACGCCGACAGGCATGCTTTCGACCGTCGTCACCCAGTAGCGCGGATTGTCGGGGATGATCTTCTCTTCGCCGGTGATCAGCGCGACGTTCATCGTGCCCACACGGTCTTTCACCCGGTCATAAACCTCCCGGGCGAGCAGCCGCAGCGGCAGGCCGATCATGCCGGTTTCGTGCCCCAGCATGCGCTCGATTGCCAGGTGGGTCTTGCCGGTATTGGTCGGGCCGAGCAGGGCCCAGACGCGGGCGTCCGCGTCCATACGCGGGCTGGCGGTCGAACTCATCATACGCGTGGGCTGGGAACGGCGGGCCATGACGGCGCGCACCTTGGGTCTCGCCCACCTGATTGGCAAGGTGAATTATGCGTTGTTTTCCAAGGGAGATCGGGCAGTCGATTTACGAAACGGACCAACCCGTGAACGAAGGGCGTCCGAATCACTGACATGCGTCGATTCCCGGTTCGTTCACCGCTAGATGTTGCGGCTCCCGGGTGCGCGGGACGCCAGGGCCTGCACCTTGTGCGCATGCACCGGTGACCCTGCGTTAACGGGTTTTCGCGGGCCGTGAAGGCATTTGGGCGGGTGACCTTTCGCAAGACCCGAGTCTAGACTTGCTGCGAAACCGACAACAGCAAGCGCCGAAGGCACAGGTCCTTTGGCATCAGGGAGACGCATGATGGATTTCACCATCCCCAGGGAGATCACCGACTATCTGGCCGTGCTTGACGACTTCATCGACAAGGAAATCAAGCCGCTGCAGGCGCAGGACGACAATGAGCGGTTCTTCGATCATCGCCGCGAGCATGCGCGGACAGATTGGGACAATCAGGGCCTGCCGCGCGAGGAGTGGGAAGAGCTTCTGGGGGAAATGCGCCGGCGCGCTGATGCGGCGGGTCACCTGCGCTATGCGCTGCCGAAGGAATATGGCGGTCAGGATGGCACCAATCTCGGCATGGCGGTGATCCGCGAGCACCTGGCAGCTAAGGGCCTGGGTCTGCACAACGATCTTCAGAATGAAAGCTCCATCGTCGGCAATTTCCCGACGGCGCTGATGTTCCGGGACTTCGGCACCGAAGCCCAGAAGGAAAAGTATCTCGGTGGTACGCTGGATGGATCTGTCCGGGTGGCATTCGGCCTCACAGAGCCAGACCACGGGTCGGATGCAACCTGGATGGAGACGCGTGCGACGCCGGAGACCCGTGACGGCGTGGACGGCTATCTCATCAATGGCATGAAGATGTGGAACACGGGCGTTCATGTGGCGACCCATGACTTCGTGTTCGCCCGCACCTCGGGCGAGGACGGGTCGGCGGTGGGCATTACGTGCTTCATCGTGCCGATGGATGCGCCGGGTGTTGAAGTCGAGGAGTACCTGTGGACCTTCAACATGCCGACGGACCATCCGCGGATTGCGTTCAAAGACGTGTGGGTGCCGGCGGATGAAAATTTGGGCGGCATTGATCACGGGCTCCAACTGGCTCAGCACTTCGTGCATGAAAACCGCATCCGTCAGGCGGCCTCCAGCGTGGGTGCCGCGCAGTTCTGCGTGAATGAGAGCGTGCAATACGCCAAGGACCGCAAACCCTTCGGCAAGCCGCTTGCCGCCAATCAGGCCATCCAGTTTCCACTGGTGGAGCTGCACACGGATTGTGAGATGATCCGGACCCTGATTTTCAAGACGGCCTGGCAGATGGATCAGATGGCCAAGCCGGACGTCGCCAAGCTTCTGTCGGACAAGGTGTCCATGTGCAACTACCGGGCAAACCGGCTGGTGTGCCAGGCTGCTGATACGGCGATGCAGGTGCATGGGGGTATCGGCTATTCACGGCACAAGCCGTTTGAGCACATCTATCGTCACCATCGCCGGTACCGGATCACCGAGGGCTCGGAAGAGATCCAGATGCGCAAGGTTGGCGGTCACCTGTTCGGATTTATCGGCAAGTAACCCGCCGCACTCAGGCAGTGCGTGCCTCGAGGCCTTGCGGATCATCATCCGCGGGGCTGGTGGCGCGCAGGCGCCACTCCGGCAGGGTGATGGTTACGCAGGTACCCTCTCCGGGCGTGCTGTCCAGCGCCAGCGTGCCGCCGTGAAGTTCGGTCAGCGATTTGGTGATGGGCAGGCCAAGGCCCGTGCCGCCGAAGCTGCGGGCCATGGGGCCTTCCGCCTGGCCGAAGGGCTCCATAACCTTGCTGATGAGATGGGGTTCGATCCCGATGCCGGTGTCGCACACAGCAATCCGCAGATCGCCCGATGCCGGGTCCGGGTGCATAGAGAGCGTCACCGTTCCGCCCGCGGGCGTGAATTTCGTGGCATTGGACAGGAGGTTCAGCAGGATCTGCTTGATTGCCCGCTCGTCCACGAAGGCCCGCTCGAGGGCATCATCGATTTCAACCTTCAGGGTCACGTGGTTTTCGTGAGCACGGTGGCGCACCAGATCGGTTGACCAGGCGGCCGAGGTCGCCAGGTCGATCCACGTCTCATCCAGCTCGAACTGGCCGGCCTCGATCTTGGAGATGTCCAGAATGTCGTTGATGAGCGCGAGCAGGTGGCGGCCGGATGAATGGATGTCACCGATATATTCGCTGTATTCCGGCGCGCCGACGGGACCGAACATTTCCTCACGGATCATTTCCGAGAATCCGATGATTGCGTTGAGCGGCGTGCGCAGTTCATGGCTCATATTGGCCAGGAACTGGCTCTTTGAATGGTTGGCGATCTCGGCAGCACGCAGGGCTTCGGACAGACGCTGGTCGGCGCGGCGGCGCTCGATGGTCAGCGCGGCGAGCTTGGCGGCACCTTCAAGGAAATTGACGTCGTCGCTGCTGGGGCTGCCGGGACGGCGGTAGATCATGGTGACCCCGCCCAATACACGCCCGTCGCGGGCATGAATGGGGTGCGACCATGCCGCGCCAACGTCCAAAGCCTCGGCTATGGCTTCGCGCCCCTTGAAAGCCCAATGGGTGGAGGCGTTGGCCATGATCAATTGCTGATCTCTTACGACGGCCTGGCCACACGGACCGGCGTCACTGTCGGCCACCATGCCCTCATAGGTCTCGCGGTAGAGCGGCGCCATTGAGGGTGCTGCTGCCACATGAAAGCGGTTGTCGTCGTCGAGAAGCAGAACAGTGGCCCGCATGCCCGGCTTGAGCGCTTCCATCGCTTCGGCCAGACCGGTCAGCACGTCTTCCATGCTGGCATTCGTGGCAAGCTTCTCCAGCACGCTCAGATGCATCTGGAGTTCGCTGTCGGTGTTCATGCGTTCGGTGGCGTCGCGCACGTTCATCACGACGCCGCCGATACTGGGATCATCCACCATGTTATTGGCGGACGTCTCGATCCAGATCTTCCGGCCCGAGAAAGTGCGGGCCCAGACCGCGAGTTCCGACCTGTTGCCCGGGGCTTCCAGCAATTCGTAGAAGGTCTTTTCCATCACCGGCAGATATTCATCGGTCGCGAGCTTGGCTGCCGGGTAGTCCACCAGTTGGCTCGGTGTTGCATCAAACATGCGGGCCACGGCATCGGTGGTGAACTTTATGTTGCCGGATGGATCAATGATGGCGATGCCGTCAAAAGCATTGTCAACCAGGGCGCGGAAGCGGCGTTCACTGGACTTGAGGCGCTCATTGGCCTGTTCCGCTTCCCGCAGAGCGCTGTCGGATCCGGCCTTGGCCTTTGCCAGATCCCGGATGAGGTCATCATGCTCCAGGCGCAGGGCAATGGCGGACTCCGCCTGGGCGATCATCTGCTTCGCTACCGTGAGCATGAACAGATAGACGAGTACGATGAGGGCCGCGACGCCGTAATAGATGCCGTCGCCGGACAATATGCAGGCTGCCGCGATCGCAGATGTGATGGGCAGGGTGCAGGCAAAATAGATGCGCCACTCATAGGCAGTGGTGGCTGTGGCAACGGACAGGTGAGAGATGAAAAGCAGCAGCAGGAAGAAGTCCTGCCCCTGGCTGCTTGGCGACCAGTACATCACCAGCATCGCCGACCAGACAGCGTTGGCGTTGAGGTAGCGCAGGGCCAGTGACGTGCTGAGCTTGCGCGGGTCCGATGACAGGCGGCCTGCGAAATAGCGCATCGAGAACAGCGCGATTTCAGCCCAGATCGCCACCACGGCGACAGCCCACATCAGCACCACGGGCCGCGACACCGTCGTGGTCAGCGTGGCAATGACCAACACACCGATGAGCGGGAACAGGAGCGGCAGCGCCCTGTGATTGCTCATGATGCGGTTGAACATCGCCCGCTGGATCGCGTCGCCATGCATAGTCGGCGTGGCCGCACGGGAGTGCAGGCGATCTAGCTGCAGGGGCTTGGGGCCGTTGGCCACGTGGAACTCCGCTCGAAGGCAAACCTTGTTGAACGCAGCGCTGCGGCACAGCCTGTTCAGGCATGGGACAGGCAGGTTGCGTCCAGCTGATTGTCCATCGAACTTGTAAATCTGCGCCTAACGCTAAAAATATTTGTTTCCAGCCATTTAGCGGGCGTAGCGCGGCGTGCTTAGCGGTTGTGGGACATGCTGGCCTGCATCATCGGCTCACCACTGATGTCTGCCTTTGTGAGGTGCACGAGGGCTGATCCGAACGGGGTGCGCAGTTGCAGCCGCACCGGAAGGAGAATGTCCTGTTTGCCGCCCGCGCCCTTAAACGGTGCCATCCACAGCTTAATCGGCGGGGAGGGGTCGCGGGCTTCCTGCAGCTTCCATTCGCGGCTCTGGCCCGCCAGGGGCACATATTTGAGATCGCAGGTAATGGTCTCGCCTTCATAGACAGCCTGATTGCTCGCGGAGAGTGCTTCAGCGCCTGTCCGCTTGAAATCGAGTGCGAAGACGCGGCGGCCATCGAAGACCTTGACCCGCTCGGAGCAGGCCCGGTCAGCGGGGCGCAAAGACGAATAAAGGCTTGCGGTCAGAGGGTCGACCGTGCCGATGGCAAGGCCCGAGCGCAGCGCAGCGGCCTGCTGAGGTTCGAGGGCCGGCTCGGCGCTGACGTCGAAAGTACCTTCGCCATTGCGGACCATTTCGAGGGCGCGTGCGCCGAACCGGGAGTCTGACGCGGTTCTGAACCGCTCGGGCGCCGGGCCGTCCTCGGTCAACCGGCCGACCGCATTGGATTCCAATTCGGCGTCCGCAATGCTGTCCGCCAACCCGGCGGTCGCAGCGCGGGTGGTGATGTTGTAATCCGTGTCAGAGATGACAGCGGTGGTCTCCAGCGTCCCGAGCAACAGACCTGCGCCATAGAACTCGTAGGTCAGGCGGATGGTCGGGCCGTCAGGTTGCGGCCTTTCCGCTTCATTCGTACCCCGCGTCTCCGTGACCGGCGCAGGCATGGCTGCGGCCGACTGCGGGAGCGCCGCGAAGCCGACAAATGCCGTCAGGGCAAGTGCACAGGCGTTTCTTGCAGAAATGTTGGACGAACAGGCTGGCACGGCACGCATGGTCAAAGCCTCCTCAACAGACAAGGGGCTTTGCCTTGGGCTAAATCCCCTGCGTCAGTATTCGCGGATCTCGGTGCTGCGGATCACCGCGCCGCCATAGGGCGTAGGCGCGATAATGCGCACCGGCACGAGGAACCCGGCGGCATTGAGTGGTGCAAGCCATACTTCCACCCGCTGCGGGTCTTCTTTCAGCCGCGTCATCGCATCTGCACTGTAACCTGCAACCGGGGTCAGGCGCCCTTCACATTTATGGGCGGGGCCGGAATAGCCTTCGTCGGCCTCGAGATTGGTTTCCCCTTCATAGGCGACGGTGATGTCGAAGCGGCGCCATCCGTCAAAAACCGGGACCGGTGCGCTGCACGGGGCACCCTTGGATGCTGCTGAGAGCTCCGGTGACAGTGCCAGCAGCGCGCTTACAGGGTCCAAGGCGCCTTTCTTGTGGAAGTCCGACAGGAGATCCGGCTTGCGCTTGGGCGGGGGCAGGGCAAGCACGCTGGCGGGGCCTGTTTCGTTGAAGGTGATCTGCAACTGGCTCGACAGGCCGGACGCAGTCACATAATCGGATGTGAAAATCTGCGGTTTCACTGCGTTTTCTTCCTGCGCGCCTGCAGCGAACAGGGTCAGGGTCGCGTCCTCCGTGGTGCCGGCTACTTCTTCGGTCTTGATGCGGGTTTCGAGCTGGTAGCGCTGGCGCTCAAGTGTGGCTGAAAGAGTAAGCGTGCCGATCTTTGCGCCGCCCACATACATTACATAGTCCACCGCCACCGCGGCATGGGCCGCAGGGGCTGCCAGCAGGGCTGCCAGAAAAGCGGAGACGTGTAACGGGGCTTTCAGGATGCGCATTGATCTACCTTGTTCAGTGCCCCGCGAGGCTTGGACCCGTGAGGAGCACACAGTCTCCCCGCTCCCGCCATGCTCCATAGCGCGGATTAATGTCCGTTTTACAGCCAAAGCGGTCCGGGCGCAGTCCCTGAGCCTTGGTGAGGTGCCGTGCGAGGTTTATTTGGCCGAAGCGCGGGCGGGCAGACCCGTGGCAACTTCAAAGCGAGTGGAGCGGGCGACCAGCGTGCCGAGGGGTGTTGAAACTTCAATGCGTGCAGGCACGAGTGCATTGGCGCCGGTCACAGGTGCCAGCCACACGCTGATGGGCATGGGGTCGCGGCGCATATCGCGGATGGTCTCGCGCTTGTAGCCCGCAATCGGCACCAGCACGGCGTTGCAGCGCACAACGGGGCCTTCATAGCCCTTGGCGTCATCCAGGGTGCTCATCCGTTCGAACGACATCACGAAATCATAACGGCGGCGCCCGTCATAAACCGGGATCTTGCGGTCGCAGGCATCAGGGGTTGGCGCGGCCATGGGGATGATCATGGCCGACAAGGGATCCACTGTGTTGCGCAACTGGCTTGTGTGGGTCGCTACGCGGTCGGAATTGTCATAGGGCGGATCTGCGGCCACCAGCGGGGCGCCGTCCGGGCCATACGCCACGTCGATGAGCTGGATATTGTCCTGGTCGATGTTGCGGGCCTTGTAGCGGGCGGTCTGCATCAGGTCATCGGTGCGGCCACCGCTGGCGGTGAGATCAAAGACTTGCCGGAAAACATGGTCGGTTATGCCTTCCGTCCGCACCACGCTCTTTGCTTCGTAACCCTCTCCCTCGAAGGCCGCGGTCATGGAGATCGAGCCGAATTTGAGGCCGCCAAGGCGTGCGTCCATGACGATATCGAGATGGGTGCGGGGGCCTGTGCCGGTTACTGCTCCGGTGGCATTCGGCGGGGTGGGGGCTGCCAGGGTGATGCCGGCGATGCCAAGCGTGGCGAATGCCGTGAGAATGGCGGCCAGATGAAAAGGAAACCGCCGCATTTCGACCGGTTTTCCCGCGATGAATCGCCAATTACGCTGCATGCCGCCCTCCTGAGGCCCTATTGGCGCACGGACGGTGTCCGGCGCGAGCCTGTTGTTCTGGTGTTAGCGGCCATTAACGGTTCGTGCGCCTGAACGCTGCCTGAACGGGAGGTGGGGCGTGTATGAGGGTAAATTTACCGGTGTTTTCGGCGTCACGGGCTTGACGCACCGGGGCCTTCCCCCCTATACCCGCGCCTTCTCAATCCGCTTAGTTTGATTATTCAGGAGATGGGCATGGCCCGCCGCTGCGAACTTACGGGCAAGGGTGTCCAGACCGGCAACAATGTGAGCCACGCGGTCAACAAGACCCGCCGCCGCTTTCTGCCGAATCTGTGCAATGTGACGCTGTCCAGCGAAAAGCTCGGCCGGAACGTGAAGGTGCGCGCAAGCGCTGCTGCCCTTCGCTCCGTCGAACACAAGGGTGGCCTGGACGCGTTCCTGGCTTCCGCACGCGAAGAGAGCCTGTCTCTCAACATGCGCCGCATGAAGCGTGAGCTGGCCAAGGCACAGGCCGCTTCTGCCTAAGACAGCCTCACACGGCTGTTACGTTAACCAATTAGGGTCCGTCCTCTTTCGCGGGGGCGGGCCCTTTTTGCTGCCTTGGGGGGTGCCGGGTTCGGGGGGGATCTGGCTGCGGGCTTGGGACCGTCTGCGAATTACCAATGTGTGTGCGGGATCCGGCTATTGCCGGCCTCGCGATGTGCCCGGCTGGCATGTAGGCTGCAAGGTCTCTCCCGAAATTGAGGTCTCGACTGGGGCATCAGGGGACAGGAGAGAGTGGAATGGTTATGGCAGACAGCCGGTTTCATCAGTCTATGGATCATAAGCCCAGCATTCTTGCGGCGGTTTTCCGGTTTCTGGGTCAGCTTGTGCTGCCCGGCCTGGCCTTTCTCGCGGTCGCTGTTCTGGCGTTCCTTGATCGTGACGCGCCGGTGTCCCTTATCGGTGCAGCCCGCGTTACGGGGGTCGATCTGACACCCGGTGGCTGGTTCACCATGGCACATGTGTGGATCCTCGCTCTGTTCCTCGTCGCCAATCTGACGGGCCGCCGCTACGGCCTGCCCGTGACCCTCGGCAGCCTTGCCCTGGCAACGGGGCTGATTGCCAGTTTCTGGGCCTATGCCACCTATGGGGACGCTCATGTCATTCTGTCGGCGCCCGTCCTGGCGGCTGTCAGCGACACGGGTCTTTGCATTGCCGTGGTGCTGTCGGTGCTGACCGGACTGCTGATCAATGTGGTGGTGTTCGACCTGGTGCGGGGCCGTCCCTGGTGGAAGGCGCCGCTTCTGGCGCCGCTGTTCGGCGGTATTGCCTTTGCCGCCATGTTCCATGGCCTTGCCAACGATGCGCTTGGCGGTGATTTCGGGGAGCGGTTCGTGGCCCATCTGGGCATTGTTGCCTTCGCCACCCTGATGATGCTGGTGATCTACCATGCGCTGCGCGGCATGATCCCGCCTGCCGCCGGCTATGGCGGTGCCTGATCGCTTTGCCTGATGCCCTCGTCTGGTCCCTGGGCCTGATGGCGGCGTAAGGGCGGCGGTCAATCGTTGCTTGTCAGTTCGAACATGAAGAGCAGGGTGCGCTGGAGCGGGTTGAAGTTGTCGTCCGACACCAGGTAGGCGAAGACGCGCCCGTCAGCATCCTGCCTCACAGCGAGGCCCTCCATATTATCCACGCTCTGACCGGCGCTCGAGCGATACAGCACGGGGCCGTCCAGCGGCGTCTGCCGCAATGCGTCCGTGGTGAGGGCAACAGCGGGCAGGCGGCGGATCTGCACTCCAACCCCGCCGAGGGGGCTGTATCGCCGCTCAAGGGTCAGGACGTCCCCATCCGGCAGCAGCGCCATGTCCGTGAGGTCGAAGGGCGGCAGGCGGACAAGGCTGATCTCCGTTGAGCCGCCTGGGGCCACGTGCCAACCAAGGATCTCATTGCCCGCACGCATTGTCGCTTCCGTGATGGCGATCAGCCCGTTCCCGGGCAGGGATGCCAGGGCTTCCAGACCCTTGTTGTTTTCTGCCTCTGCCAGGGCCGGTGACACGTCCACTGGCCGGGCTGTGGCGGCAAAGCCCTGAGCCTCGACATCATAAGCCCAGACCCTGTGTCTGCGTTCGAAGGAAACAGCGAGGCGCCCATCGTCGAGGCGCGTAAGCCCTTCGGCGTCGCCCCGCCTCTTGCTGCCGGCCACGCTTTCTCCCTGCTCATCAAGGATCGGGGCCATCCGCATGTCCGAGACGCCTGACAGCGCCCCATCGCTGTAGGAGAGGCGGGCGGTGAGCCAGTAGCCTGTGTCGGTCACCGCTGTGAGACCAGTACCGTCCGCATCTATCAGCAAGCCGGAGATACCCCCGAAACGCTCATCGGCAGAGCGCAGTTCAAGTCCGCCGCGCCAGGCAAAGTGGCTGCTGCCGTCAGGCGCGGTAAGGGTGCTGTCGGGATCGGCTGTATCCAGCGGGACTGTGCCGTAGGTGATGGCGACAGGCGTGCCGGTGCTGTCGGCAGCCAGAGGGCCTGCACCGAGGCACAGGGACAGTGTCAACGCGAGTGGACAGGCTGCGAGGCGGGCAGAAACACGCATGGGGTGTCCTCGTGCGTCGGGTATCTACTTGGCGGCAGGCACGGATTGCGGCGGCACCTGGGGCATGCCTTCCCGTTTGCGCGGGGCGGCGGCCTGCTTGATGGCCTTCGGGTCGTCGTCGAAGAGTTCCGCCAGCTTTTCGGTCATCGCTCCGCCCAGCTGTTCGGCATCGACGATGGTGACCGCTCGCTTATAGTAGCGGGTGACGTCATGGCCGATACCGATGGCGATCAATTCGACCGGCGACTTGGTCTCGATCTGCTCGATGACCTCGCGCAAATGCCGTTCAAGGTAATTGCCCGAATTGACCGACAGGGTGCTGTCGTCCACCGGCGCACCGTCGGAAATAACCATCAGGATGCGGCGCTGCTCCGGCCGGCCCAGGAGCCGGTTGTGAGCCCAGATCAGCGCCTCACCGTCGATGTTTTCCTTCAGCAGCCCCTCGCGCATCATCAGGCCGAGATTGCGCCGAGCGCGCCGCCACGGGGCGTCGGCGGCCTTGTAGATGATGTGCCGCAGGTCATTGAGGCGGCCCGGTGCCGGCGGCTTGCCTGCAGTGAGCCACTGCTCGCGGGCCTGTCCGCCCTTCCAGGCGCGGGTCGTGAAGCCGAGGATCTCGGTTTTCACCGAGCACCGTTCGAGGGTGCGCGCCAGAATGTCGGCACACATGGCCGCGACGGTGATCGGGCGACCGCGCATGGAGCCTGAATTGTCGAGCAGCAGTGTCACCACCGTGTCGCGGAAATCCATGTCCTTTTCGATCTTGTAGGACAGCGGGTGCATGGGATCGATGACGATGCGGCTCAGGCGCGCGGCATCAAGCATTCCCTCTTCGAGGTCGAACTCCCAGGTGCGGTTCTGTTTGGCCTGCAGGCGGCGCTGCAGGCGGTTGGCGAGCCGTGCGACCACGCCCTGCATCTGCTGCAGCTGCTGGTCGAGATATTGGCGCAACCGGCCCAGCTCCTCGGCATCGCACAGGTCTTCGGCGGCAATCACTTCGTCGAAGGCTGCCGTGTAGACCTTGTAGCCTGAGCCCTTGTTGTTGTCGGCAGTGCCGTCAGGACGCCAGGGCTGCTGACCCTCGGCATTGTCTTCGGGGTCGCCCTCAACCTGCTGGTCTTCGGCCTCCACCTCAACGGTCTGTTCTTCGCCGTCCTGGGGGTCGCCGTCGGCCATCTCGAGCTCTTCAGCGGACATGCCTTCGGCCTGCTCGGCTTCGCCGCCTTCGATGTTCTCCTCGCCGGGAGCATCACCGTCGTCCTGATCGTCGGACTCCTGATCGTCCGCCTGGTCCGGGGTATCGCCCAGTTCATCGCCCATTTCGAGGTCGGCGATGATGTCGCGGGTGGCATGCGCGAAGGCCTCCTGATCATGGATCAGGTCGTTCAGGCGCTCGAAATCGGGCCCGGCCTTTTCCTCAATCCAGGGCCGCCACAAATCCACCATGGCGCGGGCGCTGGATGGCGGCTCGGCGCCGGTGAGCTTTTCGCGCACCAGCATGCTGACCACCTCTTCGATGGGCGCATCGACGCGATCGGTGACGGTGGAGAAGCCGCGCTTATCGCATTTGTCTTCGAGAGCCGCAGTCAGGTTGTTGGCCACGCCCTTCATGGCATTGGCGCCGAGCGCCTCCACACGGGCTGTCTCTGCGGCTTCGAACACGGCCTTGGCCGTACCCCCTTCGGGCATCAACTGGGTATGGGTACCCAAGTCGTGATGGGCGATACGCAGGGCGATGGAATCAGCCGAGCCGCGGCACTGTGCAACCTCTTCTGCCTGCAACTCTCGCGAGGGCAGAGGGAGGCGCACGGTGGTGCCGCGCAGGCTTGCCGGTTCGGTGCCGAAATTGACAGTCAGGTCATCGCGCCCCGCGATGGAACGCAATGCCTGTGTCACGGCCCGCTTGAACGGTTCGACCGGATTTTCCTTGTTGTTTGACACGGATTACCTGCCTTCAGGCCTGTCGCTTCAGGCCAGTTCCAGGTTTGCCGCGGACTGGGGAAGTTCCTCGCCGAAGCAGCGCTGGTAGAACTCGGCCACGGTGGCACGTTCCAGCTCATCGCACTTGTTGAGGAAGGTCACCTGGAAGCCGAAGCCAACATCCGAGAAGATTTCCGCGTTTTCCGCCCAGGTAAGCACCGTGCGCGGGCTCATCACCGTGGAGATGTCGCCATTGATGAAGGCATTGCGGGTGAGGTCGGCGACCCGGACCATGGCGGACACGGTCTTCTTGCCTTCCTCGTTCTGGAAATGCTTGGCCTTGGCCAGCACGATGTCCACTTCGCGGTCATGCGGCAGGTAGTTCAGCGTGGTGACGATCGACCAGCGGTCCATCTGGCCCTGGTTGATCTGCTGGGTGCCGTGATAAAGGCCGCTGGTGTCGCCCAGGCCGATGGTGTTGGTGGTCGAGAACAGCCGGAAGGACGTGTGCGGGCGAATGACCTTGTTCTGGTCGAGCAGGGTGAGCTTGCCGGCCACTTCGAGAATGCGCTGGATCACGAACATCACGTCGGGACGGCCGGCGTCATATTCGTCAAAGACCAGGGCAACCGGGTGCTGCAGCGCCCACGGCAGAATACCTTCGCGGAACTCGGTCACCTGCTTGCCGTCCTTTAGGACGATCGCGTCCTTGCCGATGAGGTCGATACGGCTGACATGGCTGTCGAGATTGATGCGAATGCACGGCCAGTTGAGGCGCGCGGCCACCTGTTCAATGTGGGTGGACTTGCCGGTGCCGTGGTAGCCCTGAACCATCACGCGGCGGTTGTGGGCAAAGCCTGCGAGGATGGCGAGAGTGGTTTCCTTGTTGAAGAGGTAGTCCGGGTCGAAGTCCGGGACGTAGTCGCTCTTCTCCTTGAAGGCCGGCACGGTGAGATTGCTATCAAACCCGAAGACTTCCTTCACCGACACGGTCGTGTCGGGGGCGTGGGTCGGTATCATTCCGGTATTGGTCTCGGTCATTGGGCTGACAACGCTCTTCTTCAACATAAACACCGGCCATTGAGCCGGTCCGGTCCCGGTGCCGGTCGGGCAGCACCTTAGGGCCGTGAAACCAGAGTGGCCATGCCCGCTCAGGGCGCGGTCCACGCATGTTTGCCGGCACCGGACAATTGCCGGTGCTGACGGTGAAATCTCTGTCCGGGCTTCGTCCCGGGCTGCCGGTAATGCCGGGCGCGGGACAAGGACGTGCCGGATGGCACCATATTGGCAGGCCCGGGCCGAGGACACATGCAAAAAACCGGAAAGGAACCCGGAAATCCGCAATATGTGCCAGCTGCACCCGACGGCGCGGCACTCTAGCAAAAACCGCAGGTCAGCAGTAACCCGTGGATTTCAGATAGTTGTAGGCCTCAATGACGCTGCGTAACCGGTCTTCGGAGGAACGGTCGCCGCCATTGGCGTCGGGATGATGCAGCTTTACCAGCCGTTTGTAGTTGGTCTTGATGTCGTCCGCAGTGGCGTCCCCGTCAAGGCCGAGGGTCTCAAGCGATTTCGCTTCCTTCGGTCGCAGGCGGCGGCGGGCGCCGTCCGGTGCGGTCGTGGTGCCGCCGTCGGTGGCAAATCCGAAGGGGTCGTAGACTGTGGGGTCTGCCTCGGAGCCCACGAATCCGAACCGGCTGGCTGCCGCGGCGCCGCGGTTTGACCCGACGCCCCATGTCGGCCGGTGGCCGGTTGCGGCCTCTTTCTGAAACCGCGCCACGTCATCATCGGACATGCCGTCGAAATAATTCCACGACTTGTTGAACTCGCGCACATGGGCTTCACACAGCCAGCGGTACCGGCGGGCATCGCCTACCGTCTGCTTGTTGGCGGGGGCCTTGTGGGTGCCTTCGGCCTTGCAGCCCGGCCAGGAGCAATCATGCTTGCGCGCACGGCGCCGGGCCGCCGCCTCCTCGGCAGCATTGCGCGAGCGGGGCGGCACTTTTACGAACTCGCGGTATTTGGCCCAGGAACTCATGCTGTGATTATGTAAACCGAGAGGTTACGAAACAACCCAAGCGGCCCCTATCTCATGGCCCCCCTGCGTCCTGCGCAGGGCAAATGACGGATTTTTTCATGAGTGTTGCAGAAACCATCAAGGCCAAGCTCACCTCGGCACTTGATCCGACCCGGCTGGACATCACGGACGACTCCGCACGGCATGCGGGCCATGCCGGTGCGTCGGGCGGTGGCGAAAGCCATTTCAAGGTGGTTGTGGTGTCTGAAGTGTTTGACGGCAAGTCGCGGATCGAACGTCACATGTTGGTGAACGAGGCCCTCGCAGAGGAATTGCGCGGGCCCATCCACATGCTCCAGATCAAGGCGATGACGCCGGCGGAAGAATGGCAATAGCGCCTATTCGGCTGCCTGGCTCTTGCGCGGCGGGATGATCTTCAAGGCCGTGATCTGATTGCGGTGGCGGCGCAGCACCTGAAACTTGAACCCGTAGAACGAGAATGTCTGCCCCACTTCGGGGATCGTCTGCGCTTCGTGGATCACGAGGCCGGCGATGGTGATTGCTTCTTCTTCGGGCAGGTCCCAGTCCAGCGCGCGATTGAGGTCCCGCACCGCCAGGGTGCCGTCGACGTTGAAGCTGCCATCGGGTTGCGGGCGCAGGCCCTTCACTTCGACGTCGTGCTCGTCGGTGATGTCGCCGACGATTTCCTCAATGATGTCCTCGAGGGTCACAAGGCCCATCAGGCTGCCATACTCATCGACCACCAGCGCGAAGTGCGACTTCCGCTGGCGGAAGGCGTTGAGCTGCTCGACCAGCGGTGTTGTCTCCGGCACGAACCAGGCCTCGCTGGCCAGGTCCTTGATGTCGAGACCCGAGGCATCGCCGGTGCGGGCCGCGAGGGCGCGCAGAAGGTCCTTGGCATGCAGGACGCCAATGATGTTGTCTGGATCATCCTGCCAGAGGGGAATGCGGGTGTAGGGGCTGGCCAGAACCTGATCGACGATCTTCTGGGGGCCGTCATCCAGACACAGGGTCTGCATGTTCTTTCGGTGGATCATCACCTCGGCGACTTCAAGGTCGCGCAGGTCGAGAATGCCGCCCAGCATGAGGCGGTCATCGGTGTCCACGCCGCCTTCCTTGTGATGCAGATCGATGGCGCCACGCAGCTCTTCATGGGCCGACAACACTTCGGCGCTGTCATCCACATTGGCCCCCACAAGCCTCAGGGTGCGCCGTACGATGAACTGCACCGTCGCGGTGACCGGGGCGAAAGCATAGACCACGACCCGGATCACCGGGGCCACGAAGAGCGCCATGCGGTCCGGGTTTGTGATGGCGTAGGTCTTGGGGAGCACCTCGGCGAAGACGAGCACGAGTGCCGTCATCACGAGCGTGGCATAGACGACACCGGCCTCGCCGAACAGCTCGAGGAAAACGCTGGTGGCGATGGCGGACGCCAGGATGTTGACCAGGTTGTTGCCCAGCAGGATTGCGCCGATCAGGCGTTCGCGGGTTTCGATCAGGGTGTTGACGATGCCGGCGCGCTTGGAGCCGTCGCGCTCGAGCGTGTGCATGCGTGCGCGGCTGGTGGCGGTCAGCGCGGTTTCGGATCCGGAGAAGAAGCCGGAGAGGATCAGCAGGATAAAGATCGTGCCGATGGATATGAGCAGGGCGGTTTCGATCACGCAGCCTGCCTTTCAGAAAGCACATCGGCGATGGCCGCCATGTCGGCGTCCTTGCAGATGAAGGATTTGCCGATGCCGCGCGCCAGAATGAAGGTGATGCGGCCCTGGGAGACCTTCTTGTCCTGACCCATAAGGCGAACAATCTCATCCGTGTCCGGAATGGTCAGGCTGTTGCGCTGTTCGAGGTCCGCAAGCCCTGCGGGCAGACCGCAGGCGCGCAGATGTGCCTTGGCACGGGTGGCGTCTTCCGCCGGGCACAGCCCCATCCGCACGGATACGTCGAAGGCAATGCCCATTCCCGCCGCGACGGCTTCGCCGTGCAGGAGGTCGCCCGAGTATCCTGCGGCAGTCTCCAGCGCGTGGCCAAAGGTGTGCCCAAGATTGAGGAGCGCCCGCTGGCCGCCCTCGCGTTCGTCGGCGGCCACGACGCGGGCCTTGGCGGCGACGCTGTGCTTCACGGCTTCCGCGCGCAGGGCTTCATCACCGGCCAGCAGGGCGGGGCCGTTGGTTTCAAGCCAGGCGAAGAAATCTGCGTCATCAATCAGGCCGTATTTCGCGACTTCGGCGTAGCCGGCCCGCAATTCCCGGTCGGACAGGGTCGTCAGCACGCCCGTGTCAGCGAGCACCAGGCGCGGCTGGTGGAAGGCGCCGACAAGGTTCTTGCCCTGGGGCACGTCGATTGCGGTCTTGCCACCGACGGAACTGTCCACCTGCGCCAGAAGTGTTGTGGGTATCTGGATGAAATCGACACCGCGACGCAGGATGGCTGCGGCGAAGCCTGCAAGGTCGCCGATCACGCCGCCGCCCAGGGCGATGATCGTGTCCGTCCGCTCGACACCGGCATCCATCAGTGCACCGAGGAGCTGTTCCAGGTGATGGAAGCTCTTGGTTGCCTCGCCGGCGGGCAGCACGATCGGCACAGTGCGAATGCCCTCTGCTTCAAGGGCGCGCGTCAGCGTCTCCAGGTGGAGCCCTGCCACCGTTTCATCGGTCACGATGGGTGCGAAAGGGCGTGTCAGGAGCGGGGCAATTGTCTCGCCGGCCCGCGCAAGGAGGCCGCTGCCGATAACGACATCATAGGAGCGGTCGCCGAGGCTTACGGGAACTGCGTGGTGCACAGGGGCAGAAGGGTTCTGGGTCATGGTCGCAGGGATATGGCCCCATTTCCGGGCATCGTCCAGTCCGCTGGTCGGGCAGGGCAGAGGAAACAGATGCGCATGGTTACTTATAGGGCTCCAGAAGGGTCACGAGGCGGTCAACCACTTCCTCGTGGGGGCCTTCGCCTGTCTCCAGGGCAATGTCTGCTTCCGCATAGACAGGATTTCGTTCGGCCATCAGCTTTTCCATGATGGCGCGCGGGTTGTCAGCTTTCAGAAGAGGCCGCGTCGGGCGCTTGCCGACGCGCTTCATCAGAACATCGAGATTCGCTTTGAGCCAGACGGAAATGCCTTCCTCGGCCACGCGGGCACGGGTTTCCGGGTCCATGAAGGCCCCGCCGCCCGTGGCGAGCACCTGCGGGCCGTTGGAGAGGAGCCGGGCGATGACTTTCCGCTCCCCATCGCGGAAGGCCGGCTCGCCATGACGCTCGAAGATTTCCGGGATGGTCAGGCCTGCGGCGGCTTCTACCTCGGCATCCGCATCCACGAATGGCAGGTCCAGGCGCTGGGCCAGGCGCCGGCCCACGGTGGTCTTGCCTGCCCCCATCAGCCCCACCAGCACGATGGCCTTGCCCCCATAGGGCGCCGGAGCAGTGGGTGTGGCGGTGGCGGAGTGCGGCGAGTGGGACGACATGAAACCGGGTGATCTTCCAGAGGCTGACAAAACGAAGGCACCAATCTAGGGCCTGCGGGCGGCAAGTGCCAGATATGCCGCAATTCCGTCAAATGGGGCACGTTAAGTGGCGCCTTGCATTGGGAGGTGGCGGCTCATGGGGTATATGGTGGCGTTTCCTTTCGCCAGTGCGTGGGGCGCCTCCGCCCCGCCTGACCGATCCGATACGACCAACAAGGATGCCAACGTCCAATGACTGCTCTGCGTCTCCTGCTTGTGGTGCTTGTTCTTCTGGGGGCAGGATTTATTGCGCTCGTGGTGATGGGTGCAAACCTGACGCCGGAGGTCGAGACGGTGGAAGTGACCCTCTCCAATGACATTCTCGCTGAATAACAGGCAGCTTGCGCGGCTATCGGGCTCGGCCTGCCTTCTGGCGCTCCTGGTGGCAGCCCGGGTGCCTCTTGCCGCTGCGCAGGATCCAGCAGCCCCTGCAGCCCCGCCGCGACTGACCGAACAGCTCCTCGATCCGAATGAAACGCCCCTGGCCCGATCTGCCGGGCCTAAATCACTGCTGCCGCCGGTGCGTGGACAGCAGCGATCGGTGACACCACCGCCCTTTGAAGATGCCGGCCAGCCTGAGGTCTTTTTTCCATCCGGCCAGGCCGCTCCCCTGCCGCCGCTCGAACCGGCGCAGGATTTGGCGGCGCGGCCTGGTGAGGAAGGCACCGGCATTGAGGTTGCACGGCTTTCCACCGTGGCAGACGAAGGGCTGGGTCTGATCGGGCCTGTCGAAGGCGGCCTTTCGCCCATGCTGTGGAGCGGCAGCCGCCGGCTGACGATTGAAGACGGGCTGGCCTCGCTTGCCCCGCCGCCCCCGTCTCCTGCGCTTGGCTATCTCTATCGCCGCCTGCTCATTTCCCGCGGAGAAATGCCTCAGGGAGCAAGCGGCGGACGGTCAATACTTGGCCTGAAGCTTGAGGCCCTGCATGCGGCAGGGTTCGCGCGGGAAACAACCCGGCTTGCATCGCTCCTGCCCAATGGGGATTTGACCGTCGAGACTGCGGCCCCTGCCGCGCGCGCTGCACTTGCGCGCCGCGAGGTGGAGGACGCATGCAGCTATCTGACCCACCTGCCTGCCGAAGGCGGGCCGGGTGACACTTACGCGCAGTTTGCGCTTGAGCTTGGCACGCTGTGCCAGGCGCGGGCCGGACTTGAAATGGCAGCCCTTCTGTCGGTTGATCTCGTGCGTGAATTCGCGCCCGGTGACACCGCTTTTGTTGCTCTGGCGACGCGTGCTGCCGGCGGCCCTTCGCTTGATGTGCCTAATGATGAGGTGTTCACGGGGCTTCATCTTGCCTTGTCGGAAGAAGCATCGGTTCCGCTGCCGGCGGATATCGCGGACCGCGCTGAACCGGCGCTACTGGCACCGCTGGCATCTGACGCGTCTCTGGACTGGGATACACGCCTGCGCATTGCCGAAATGGCGGCGGCGCGCGCGCTGATCGGCCCGCTCGATCTTGCGGATATCTATCGGCAAGCGTCTGTAGCGGGCGCCACTGATACCAATCCCCGTGCCAGCGCTTTCGCCGTGGCGCTGGATGCACCGGACCAGGTGACGCGGCTTGGGGCCATCGCTGCGGCCTATGCGGAGACGCCGGTCGGTGACTGGCCGGCGACATTGCCGGCGTTCACCGGGTCGCTTCAGGCCATTGCCCCCAATATGGCGCATGCGGACAATGCAGTGTTCATGACCGAGGCGCTGGCGCTTCTGGGGGATGCAGCACGGGCTGATGGCTGGATCGGCATCGTTGCGGCATCGGCACCGGCGCAGACCGCGCGGCTCGAGACGCTGGTGCGCATCGCCGCGCGCGGCCAATCCGCCTTCGTTGCGCCCTGGAATCCCGACATTGCCCTCAAGTCCATCGATGTTCGCCTGCAGGGCGGTGACACGAATGCCAAGTGGCTGACCGCTTTCGAGATGCAGACCCTTGCTGCCCTCGGCTATCCGGTGCCGCAAGTCGTGTGGGCCCAGTTCGATGACCGTGAGATGCCCGGTATCCGGCTTGAAGACAGTGCCTTGCGGGCGTTGCGCGTGGCAGCGGAGGGCCGCCGGGCCGGTGAAGCCGCTCTGGCTGCGCTCAACAGCGTGTCCGTGCTTGAGCAGGGCGGTGACATCGGCATGGCCGGTCCCTGGGCGCTGACACCCGGCTCGCTCGCCGCCATCATGACGGCGTTGTCACGCTCGGGTCTTGAAGATGATGCGCGGCGCATCGCGGTTGAGGCTCTCATCGCCCGTGCCCATGGGGCGGGAGCACCTTGATGGCGGAGACCAGGCGCTGATGGCCGGAACAGGCAGCAGGCGTGGCAGGTTACGCGGCGCGGGCAGCCATCTGGCCGACGCCTTCCTCGAGATGCTGGTCGCTGAACGGGGAGCGGCCGCCAATACGCTGACCGCCTATGCCCACGATCTCAATGAGTTCTCAGAGTTCATTGCACCGTCCGGATTGGATGAGGCGGACGCAGGCCAAATAAAGGCCTATCTCGCCTCCCTCGCGGCGCGGGACTTGTCGCCACGCACGCAGGCGCGGCGGCTTTCGGCACTCAAGCAGTTTCACCGTTTTCTTCTGGGGGAAGGGCATAGGGCGGATGACCCGACGCAGGCGGTGGACGCCCCCCGGCTTGGCCGTCCTCTGCCACGTGACCTGAGCATGGAAGACGTGTCGCGTCTGCTGGAGACGGCGCGTCAGGCAACGGCGATTGAAGATGGTCCGCGGCGCGGCAAGGCCCTGCGCCTGCTGGCGCTCGTGGAGGTACTCTATGCGTCAGGCATGCGTGTCAGCGAATTGGTAAGCTTGCCTCTCTCCGTGGCGCGGGCGAATGACAGGGTTTTGCTGGTACGCGGCAAGGGCAGCAAGGAACGGCTTGTGCCGCTTACGCCTGCTGCCTTCGATGCAATCCAAGACTGGCTGCCGGCGCGGGCATTGGCTCTATCCGCCCGCCGCCAGGAGAGCCGCTGGCTGTTTCCGGGGACAGACCCTGAGCACCACATGACCCGTCAGCGGCTTGGCCAGATGCTGAAGGACCTCGCCGTTGAAGCGGGCGTGGATGTGACCATCGTCAAGCCGCATGCCTTGCGGCATGCCTTCGCAACTCATCTTCTGGCGAACGGCGCGGATTTGAGGTCCGTCCAGCAGATGCTGGGACATTCGGACATCTCGACCACGCAGATTTATACCCATGTGCTCAATGAGCGGATGGCGCAGCTGGTCGAGCAGCACCATCCGCTGGCCGCAGGGGGAGCACACAGGTCCCGGCGACGCAGGGACAGCTAGGGCTTTTGCAAGGCTGGTTGACGGGGTTTGCCCTCTGCCGCATGACTTTCGCCACCTGATGCAACACACCGCCCCGGAGCAGTCATCCCATGAGCTTCACGCCCGTCCGCACGCCGGTCTCACGTCTCAACCGCTCGCAGCTCTTTGTCCCGTGCTCCAGCCCGCATTTCTTTGCAAAGGCCGCACAGGGTCCGGCGGATGTAATTTCGCTTGATCTTGAGGACGCGGTCGCACCGGACGACAAGCCGGCCGCCCGCGCCAATGCGGTCAAGGCGCTCAACGAAGCGGATTTCGGGGACAAGACCCTGTCCCTGCGGATCAACGGGCTCGATACGCATTACTGCTACCGGGATGTCATTGACATCATGGAACAAGGTGGCGAACGGCTCGATCTGATCATGATCCCCAAGGTGGGCACGGCAGCGGATGTCTATGCCATCGACATGCTGGTCACGCAGATTGAAGCGGCCACCGGCCGCAAGAAGAAGCTGGGCCTCGAGGTGATCATCGAAACGGCCATGGGCCTCAAAAATGTCGATGAGATTGCGGCAGCTAGTCCGAGACTGGAGGCGCTGCATTTCGGTGCCGCGGATTTCGCTGCATCGATGGGCATGCAGACAACCAATATCGGGGGCCCCAACCCGGATTACGGCATTCTCCTGGACGCGGATGAACAGGGGCGGCGTGACTTTCACTGGCAGGATCTCTGGCACTACCCAATGGTGCGGATGATCGCGGCTGCACGCGCCAATGGTCTGCGGCCGGTCGATGGCCCGTTTGGTGATTATTCGGACCCGGACGGTTATCGCGCCCAGGCGCGACGGTCTGCCATCCTGGGCTGTGAAGGCAAATGGGCCATTCATCCAAGCCAGGTGGCGCTTGCCAACGATCTCTACACGCCGCCTGCCGACGAAGTGAAGCGCGCCAAGCGTATCCTGAAGGAAATGAAGGCCAGCCAGAAGGCCGGTGCCGGCGCGGTCTCGCTCGACGGCAAGCTCATCGACGCGGCATCGATCAAGCAGGCAGATGTTGTGGTCAACAAGGCGAAGGAAATCGCCAAGCGCGAGAAGGCGCTGGCAGCACGCTGAGCGTTACGCGGTGCCGAGCGGCTGGTCCATCAGGCGGGCAAGCTTGTCCGGGTTGCGCATGATGTAGAGCGCGGCGATCCTGCCGTCTTCCACGTCGATCGAGTAGCTGACTTCGATTTTCTCCGGTGTCCGGATCAGGAATCCAGGCCGGCCGTTGATCCGTAGCGGGACCGTCTCGCCTTCAAAGGCGTCTGCCGTCTTTGCGATGTGGGCCGTCAGCTTGGCGATTTCTTCCGCGCCTTCCATTACCCTCAGGGCTGCTGTGGCCTTGCCGCCGCCGTCCGAGGTGAGGGTCGCGGTTGGCGTGAGCAGGCGGGTGAGAGCCGACACGTCGCCTGCACGCGCTGCGTCAGCAAAGGCGGTCAGCAATGTCTCATGCTCTTCGTCGGTCGCTTCGAAGCGGGGGCGGTTGTCACGCAGTCTTGCCTTGGCGCGCGACACCATCTGGCGGCACGCATCTTCGGTCTTGCCAAGTGCGGCGGCCAATTCGGGATAGGGCATCTCGAAGGCCTCACGCAGGAGGAAGGCGGCGCGTTCTTCCGGTTTGAGTGTTTCGAGGACTGTCATCAATGCCCAGGAGACGTCCTGGGCGATCTCTATGGAATGGCCGGGGTCTTCAGATGTGGGCACGGGCATGTCCGTTACAACAGGTTCGGGCAGCCAGGGGCCCACATAGGTTTCACGGCGCGTCTTGATCTTGCGCAGATGGTCGATGGACAGCCGCGCCACCGTGCGCGAGAGCCACGCACGGGGGTTTTGAATGTCACCCGTCTCAGAGCGTGCCCAGCGCAGCCAGGCATCCTGCACGATGTCCTCGGCCTCGGCCCTGCCGCCGGTCATCCGGTAGGCCAGGCGGAGGAGGTCCGGACGGGCTGCCTCGAATGCGTCCGTGTCCGTTGTCGTGTTCATTGTCCCCGCCTTCTTTCTTTTCTACGCGGCCTTTATCTCCGGCCGGGCAGCAGCCACATCCGCGTCGCCTACCTTCACCTTCAGGCAGGTCTCGCCAAAACCCAAGGTGCGCTTGAGCACCGGAAAGACCTGTCCGGCGGCGATGGCCGACGAGAGATCAATGAGGCCCTTGTCGCCGTAGATTCCCAGAATCTCTTCACGCATCTCAGTTGCGTGGAAATCACCGTTCACCACTGCCTTGGTGAAGCGGTAGACCAGAGCGAGTTCCGGGGGAAGGGCGTCCACATCGCCTGCCACCGTGGCACGAAGGATGTGCTCGGGCACTTTTTGCTCGAGCGCCATGTTCACCGAAATCTGCGTACAGGGACCGCAATCGGCCTTCATGGTCGAGACGATGCCCGCAACGGCTGCGGCGTCTGCCGGCACGCTGTCGCGCCCCCGTGCAAACCACATAAACCCGTAGGAGAATCGCCTGAAGGCGGGCCGGGAGACGTGCCACATGTGGCGCATGTAGTCGAAAGAGTAATCGTAGCGCTTTTCCATGCGGCGGAAGATGCGCTCAAGGAAAAAGGAAATCGGTGCTGTCTGCTTGCTCATGGCGTGGCTCCTGCTCCCGTGTGCCCCTGCGTCCAGGCGACGTGTTTGGGGCCGTTCGGCGAAAATACCCTGCAGACTGGACGTGGCAGCGGGTGCCGGCGTGACACATTTAAGCCCAGAAATCCTGTTCTTGACGGGGGCAACGGGGCCCTGAGGGGCTGAAAAAGGGGAAAACGCGCCCAGATTTGTTGACAAGGCAAGGCTGCCCAAGCCAGTTTGCCGCGTCTTCATCAAAGGGTCGCAAACAATCGTCCATGCATAGCTATCTTGAGTTTGAGAAGCCGGTCGCGGAGCTGGAAGGCAAGGTTCAGGAACTTCGCCGGATGGCCGCTGAAGACCCGACCATGCAGATCGGCGACGAGGTCGCGCGCCTGGAAGCCAAGGCGTCGCAGCTGCTGACTGACACCTATTCCAAGCTCACGCCGTGGCAGAAGACCCTGGTGGCGCGCCATCCCAACCGGCCGCATTTCACCGACTATGTGAGCCGTCTCGTCAGTGATTTCACGCCGCTGGCAGGTGACCGCGTGTTCGGTGAGGATCACGCAGTGGAAGGCGGTCTTGGCCGCCTCAATGGCCGGCGTGTGGTGGTGATCGGCCAGGAAAAAGGCTCGGACACCCAGTCCCGCGTGAAGCACAATTTCGGCATGGCCAATCCCGAAGGCTACCGCAAGGCGGTGCGGCTGATGTCGCTGGCCGAGCGGTTCCAGATGCCGGTCATCACACTTGCTGATACGTCGGGGGCCTATCCGGGCAAGGACGCCGAGGCCCGTGGTCAGGCGGAAGCCATCGCGCGGTCCATCGACCGGTCGCTGTCACTGAAGGTTCCGCTGATCTCCGTCATCATCGGTGAGGGGATGTCCGGCGGGGCGGTGGCGATTGCCGCGGCTAACCGCGTGCTGATGCTTGAACACTCGATCTACGCTGTGATTTCACCGGAAGGCTGCTCGTCCATTCTGTGGCGGTCGTCCGACAAGGCGCAGGACGCTGCCGCCGCCATGCGCATTACGGCGCAGGACCTGATTTCTCTGGGCGTGATCGACCGTATCCTTCCCGAGCCGGTGGGTGGTGCTCATCGCGAAACAGCGCAGATGATCAGCGAGACCGGCAAGGCCATTGAAGAAGAGCTCAAGGCACTCGACGGCCTGTCGGGCGAGGAACTGGTAGCGCAGCGCCGCGCAAAGTTCCTCAAGATGGGTCGCGAGGGGCTGGCCTAGACGGTATCAGCCCAGTATCTCCCGGAACGCGTCCTGGACATCGCGGGTGAAAAGCTCCGGTTCCTCGAGGGCGGCAAAATGACCGCCCTTGTCCATGTAACGCCAGCGGCGGACGTCGTAGCAGCGGCTGCCCCAGCTCTCAGGCGTTTTGGGCAACACATCCATCGGATATTCCGAGTACGCGGTCGGAACGGTCACGCGCTGGCCGGGTTTCAGCTTGTCCGATCGTTCCATCGGCCCGGCCTTGTAGAGGGTGTTGGCGGAATTGATGGTGCCGGTGAACCAGTAGATCGAGAACTGGGTGAGGATTGTGTCGAAGGGGAAGCGCGCGTCCATGCCCTGGAAAGGGTGGGACTTCTCCGTGTCGCCCAGACGGTAATATTTGTCAGCCAGCCAGCCTGCCAGGCCTGCGGGGCTATCGGTTACCGCGAAGGCGAGGGCCATGGGCTTCGTGCCCTGTATGACGCGGTACCCCTCTTCCTGCGCCCACCATCCGCGCATGTTCGAAATCCACTCGGCCTCTTCGGCGGTTACCGGCGCGGCGCCGTCTGATACCGAAGGCCGCAACGGGAGCATGGTGAGATGGATCGCATCAATCTGATCGCCATGCTGCAAGGCAAGACGCGACGTCACGTAGGACCCCCAGTCACCGGCCTGGGCGCAGTACCGGTCATAGCCAAGCACCCTGGTCATCAGGCAGTGCCAGAGTTCCGCGATGGCGGCGGGGCCGAGTGGCTGGCGGGGCTTCGATGAGAATCCAAAGCCCAGCAGCGAGGGCACGATAACGTCGAAAGCGTCTTCCTCCCTGCCCCCGAAGCGTTCCGGGTGGGCGAGGGGTTCGATCACATGTTCGAATTCCGCGAAAGTGGATGGCCAGCCATGGGTGAGAATGAGCGGGCGTGGGGTCTTGCCCGAGCCGCGCTCATAGATGAAGTGGATCTGGTGGTCCTCGTCGGGCAGGCCCAGATCATCCCCTGAGATGGTGGCGCGGTAGTGGTCGAAACGGTTGAGGCGGGTCTCGGCGGCACGCCAGTCGTAGTCATCTCGCCAATATTCGATCAGCCGCTCCATGTAGGAGAGGTTGGTGCCGTAGTCCCATCCTTCATTGCCGTCCGGTTCGTTGGGAAACCGCGTCATCGCCAGACGGTGCTTCAGGTCCTCGATCTCAGCGTCAGAGACGGAGATGGTGAAGGGGTCTGCGGCGATGGTGCGGTTCATGGCCGGTCTCCTAGCTCTGGGGGGCTTTCGACAGGAAGTCGGACACGTCAGCCACGAAGGCTGCAGGATTCTCGAGGGCGGCGAAGTGGCCGCCGCGGTCGTGCTCCGTCCACTGAATGATGTTGGTGAAGGCTTCTTCCATCATGCCGCGCGGGGGGAAGGGGTAGACAGTCTCACCGGCGAACTTGGCGATACCGGTGGGAATGGAAACGGTTTCACCGGGTGCGAGGTTGACCCCGCCTTCCTCGAACATGCCGCGATAGATCCATGTGGAGGTGTTGAAGCTGTCCGTTGCCACATAGAGCATGAGGTTGGTCAGCAGCTGGTCCTTCGTGAAAGCGCTTTCGATGTCGTCTTTGCGGACGTCTCCCCAGGTGTGGAATTTCTCGACAATCCAGGCGGCCTGGCCGACCGGGGAATCCGCCATGGCGAAGGCCAGAGAGAGGGGCTTTGTGCCCTGGATCTGCAGGTAAGCGGTCTCCAGCATCTGCATGCCCGCCATATGCTGCATCCAGGCCTGGTCCTCATCAGTCTTGGGCGTCATGTCGCCGCGAATGCCGAACATGTTGAGGTGGACGGCAAGGCAGCCGCCCTGCTTGTCCTTGCAGTGATCATGGGCGATCCAGCCGGATATGATGGAGCCCCAGTCACCGCCCTGGGCGATGTATTTGTCATAGCCCAGCACATCGCGCATGAAGGCGTTCCAGAGGGCAGCCACGGCGCGCGGGCCCATGGGCTTGGCGGGGCGGCCTGAAAAGGCGTAGCCGGGAATCGACGGCGCCACCACGTCACGGCCTGCGTCCGGGTCGCCGCCGTAATTGCCGGGATTGGCCAGCTTGTCGAGCACCTCGAAGAATTCGAAAAACGATCCGGGCCAGCCATGGGTAATGAGCAGCGGGGGATTGCCCGGGTTGGATCCCTTGATGTGCACATAGTGGATGTCGATGCCGTCCACCGGCGCGATGAATTGCGGGAGTGTGTTGAGCTTTGCCTCCCACGAGCGCCAGTCATAGCCGTCCAGCCAGTAGGCGCAGAGCTCCTTAAGATAGGCCTGGTTGCAGCCATAGGCCCAGCCATCATTCTCGGGGACATGGATCCACTCGAAGCCGCGGACCTTGTCGGCAATGGTGTCGAGCTTCTGCTGCGGGATAGAGATGGTGAAGGGCGTGGGCGTCGTCATCGTGTCCGGATTCCGTGGATGAGGCAGGCGCGGACGCATTGTACGACCGTGGCGCGGTGCCGGTTTGAGGCGTTGGGCGGCATTATGGCAGCGCCGCGGGCCTCATCAAGCACGGGGAATGCGGAGTATCCGGCGGTTTCGGGGCTAAGCGTACGCGACAGCCTTGGTGACGTCGGGGATGCTTGCCGGGGCGGGAATGGTATAGGGCGTTGCAACCGGCTCGAGCGTTTTGACGTGGTGCAGGGTGCGGGTCAGCATTTGGCGCTCGGCCATGCCGTTGCGGAGGCTTTCCTGTGTTCCCGTTCCCGTCCATTCACAGCAACCAACAGCATAGAGCAGGTCACCGGTCGGGTGGTTGATGAATGGCATGTGCAGAAATTCGAACTGGACCATTGAGCCTGCATCGGTGGTTACCGTGCAGTGGGATTGTATCACCACCGGATTGGTGAATTTCCACTGCTGCATGTCAGCCAGGGCATCCTGCTCTTGCGAGGCAAAGATGCTGGTGACTTCTTTTCCGGGAAGGTCGCACCCAAGCACCTTTTCCACTTCGCCACCGGCCCAGACGAAGCGGATCTTTTTGTCCGGCGCCAGGAATTGCAGGCAAACATGCTTGCCGATCCACCAGTTCTCCACGATCAGGGACGAGGGCAGCGTCGGGATAACCGCTCCCTGCCGGGCCCGGCACCAGATTGTGAAGAGGTGCTGGTTGTCCTTCGATAGCTTCATGGTGGGATCAACTCACTCGCATATCGTGAACCGGTCGGATTTGTGCAGTCTATGGGTGTATCTGTTAATGACCTCTCAACCGGAGCGGGAAGCGCGCCCCGATTATCTGGCCGGCCTATAGTTCTATGACCTCGCGATCGACATCATCGGCAGTGGGGTGAGGGCTAACGGGGGAGAGCGGTACGAGGTCGTATTTCGGCAGATCCTGCGCTGGCCGCCCAGCGGGGCGTGGGTGGGTAAAAAGGCTATCGACCGGCTCCAGGCTGCGAATGTCGAAAACGGTGCGCATCAGCAATTCGCGATGGTGCAGGCCGCCTCCCAGATTGCTGGTGGTATCAGTGTGGCGGTGCTCGAACGCACCGATCACGTAGACAACCCGTTCTGTCGCGCTGTTTATCACCGGGAGTTGCAGCATTTCCGCGATGACGTCGTCGCCGTTGGATTTGCGGGCTTTGCTGAGAGAGTGAATGCCCATCGGCCGGAGAAATTTTGCACGTTGCATGTCCTGCAGTTCTTCGTGCTCGCGACCTGCAAACACCTTGGAAACGACGATCCCGGTCAGGTCGACGCCGATCAGGCGCTCGATATTGCCACCGCAATAGGCCACGTGCACCGAGGTGTCCTCGGCTTTCACCTGCAGAAGCAGGTTTTCACCGACCGACTGGGTCTTGATGAAATCCTGCGGATTGCAGCGGGGTACGGCCTTGCCGCCGCTCCGCTTGCGTCGCCACACCTCGAGAAGGCGCTGGTTGCCGACGGTGAACTGCACAGTAACTCCCTCCCTTGCCAGGGAATTCCGAACTCTATGAGTGTGGGAGGTAGAGGTTAAGTGGCTATGAATAGCCCGATCCTGACGGTAGTGTTGCCGTGAAGAAAGAACCAATACCCGCAACAAAACTGCGGAAAATCAGCTGAGGGTCCCGCCAGAGGGCCCTACGGGGAGAAACGCAATTGACCGAAATCACTGCGCGCGGCGGCGTGTCGGCCGCAGAGGATATTACCCCAGCCTATCGGCGATACGCGCTCGGCGTGCTGCTGCTGGCCTACATTTCCAGCTATGTGGACCGCCAGATCATGGGCGTGCTGCTGGAGCCAATCCGTACAGAGTTTGCCCTGACCGACACCCAGATGGGCTTTCTTGGCGGTATCGCCTTCGGCATTTTCTACGCCACGCTGGGTATTCCGATTGCCTTTCTGGCGGACCGGTGGAACAGGCGCAATATCATCTCGATTGCCGTGGCGGTATGGAGCGTGATGACAGTCGCCTGTGCGTTTGTCACAGGCTTCTGGACACTGGCCCTGGCGCGCGTCGGCGTCGGTATTGGTGAGGCCGGTTCAAGCCCGCCGTCCCATTCCATGATCGCGGACCTCTACGAAGAGAAGAAGCGGTCCGGTGCGCTCGCCGTCTATGCCCTTGGTGTCTATATCGGCATCATGCTCGGCTTCCTGGTGGGTGCCTATGTGGCCCAGGATTACGGCTGGCGCTGGGCGTTCGTCGTGGTGGGGGCACCGGGCATCCTCATTGCCCTGATCGTGCGCTTTACCATGAAGGAACCGCCGCGCGGCCACGCTGACGGACATGTGCATGAAGACCCCGGACCCATTGAATGGGGGGCGGCCGTCAAACAAGTGAAAGCCGGCTTTGCCCATCTGTGGCGCGACCGGGTTTCCCGTCACGTTGTGCTGGGCGTCACGCTGGTGTCTTTCGTCGGATATGGCGGGGCCTATTGGGGCGCGGCTTTCTTCATCCGCAGCCACGGCCTGTCGCTGATCGAAGTGGGCCAATACCTGGCCGCCGTTATCGGCGGTGCCGGCATTCTTGGTGCGCTCATCGGCGGGCGCCTTGCTGATTATCTCGGCGAGAAGGACAAGCGGTGGCGCCTCTGGATCGTAGCCTGGGCCAAATTCCTGGCAGCGCCGATCATCGTCTATTTCTTCCTGGAGATGGACACCGCCGTCGCGCTTTGGATCTACGTCCCGACGGTTCTGCTGGGCGCGTTCTATCTGGGCCCGTCCTTCGCGATGATCCAGACACGGGCTCCGGTTGCGATGCGGGCTCTCTGCTCTGCGATCATGCTTTTCATCCTGAACATCATCGGTCTTGGCTTCGGCCCGCAGGCGGTGGGGCTGCTGAGTGACTGGCTGCGGCCCGAGTTCGGAGCGGAAAGCCTGCGTTACGCACTGCTCATCCTGTCCTTCATCAGCATCTGGGGCGGCGTCCACTATTACCTGGCAGGCAAGCATCTGAAGGACGCTTGAAGTCTCAAAGCACCAAACAGGAAAGGGCGACCGCGGGAAGCTGGTCGCCCTTTTCTTTTTACTCTGCCGAGTTTTCGTTCGGTGGAGGTATGGCGCTGCACCTGCGCCGTGGCGCTAGGCCACGCGCCCGTGGCAGTGCTTGTATTTCTTGCCGGAGCCGCAGGGGCAGGGCGCGTTCCGGGCGACCTTGCCCCAGGTGGACGGGTCATTCGGGTTCATCGCCACGCCCGGATTGTTGCGCAGGGTCGCTGCGGGACGTTCAGCAACCATGGTGTCGCCGCCGCGGATTTCTTCGATGTCCGCATCCAGCATTTCGTCGCGGCCTGTGGTCGGGTCGATGTGGTGGGCTTCCATCTCGGGCAATGACTGGCCTTCAACCGGCGGCGGCACGTCGTCGGCCTGACGGATCTCGACGTGCATCAGCTTGCCGGTCACGTCCTGGCGGAGGCGGTGCAGCAGGCTCTCGAAGAGCTCGAAGGCTTCGGTCTTGTACTCGTTCAGCGGGTCGCGCTGGCCATAGCCGCGCAGGCCGATGGTGTGGCGGAGGTGATCCAGCATCTGCAGGTGCTCGCGCCAGTGACCGTCCAGGGTCTGGAGCAGGATGCTCTTTTCGACCTGGCGCATGATGTCCGGGCCGACCTGGGCTGCGGTCAGTGCGTATGCCTGGTCGGCAGCGCGGCGCAGACGGTCATGGATCTCTTCGTTGGCGATCCCCTCTTCCTGCGCCCACTCCTCGACCGGAACATTCATGTTCAGATATTTGAGGGATTCCTCGCGCAGGCCCTGTGCATCCCACTGTTCGGCATATGCCTTCTCGGGAATGTGGGCGCGGACCATGTCCTCGATGATTTCGTGGCGCATGTCGGAGATGGTCTCCGACAGGTCGTCCTCCTCCATCAGCTCAATGCGCTGTTCAAAAATGACCTTCCGCTGGTCATTCATCACGTCATCATATTTCAGCAGGTTCTTGCGGATGTCGAAGTTGCGCGCTTCCACCTTGCCCTGGGCGCGTTCCAGCGCCTTGTTGATCCAGGGGTGGGCGATGGCTTCGCCTTCTTCGAGGCCAAGCTTCTGCAGCACGCCGTCCATGCGGTCGGTGCCGAAGATGCGCATCAGGTCGTCTTCGAGCGACAGGAAGAATTTCGAGTGGCCCGGATCACCCTGACGGCCTGAACGACCGCGAAGCTGGTTGTCGATGCGGCGGCTTTCATGGCGCTCGGTGGCGCAGACATAGAGCCCGCCGGCCTCGAGAGCCTGCTTCTTGTAAGCCTCGACCTCAGCGCGAATGGCGTCCTCGCGCTTGGTCCTGTCCGGGCCTTCCACCATGTCGCCGAGTTCCTGAGCGATCCGCATGTCGGCATTGCCGCCCAGCTGAATGTCGGTCCCGCGGCCGGCCATGTTGGTGGCGATGGTGACCGCGCCCGGCACGCCGGCCTGGGCAACGATCTGTGCTTCCTGTTCGTGGAAGCGGGCGTTGAGGACGTTGTGCCTGATCTTCTTGCTGGTCAGCAGCTGGGACAGCAGCTCGGATTTCTCAATCGAGGTTGTGCCTACAAGGATCGGCTGGCCGCGGTCCTGGCAGTCACGGACAAGGTCCACGATTGCGTCGTATTTTTCCTTCGCCGTCCGGTAGACCTCGTCGTCCTCGTCAATACGCGCGACAGGCACATTGGTCGGGATCTCGAGCACTTCCAGTTTGTAGATGTCCATGAACTCGTCGGCTTCGGTCGAGGCCGTACCGGTCATGCCGCCGAGCTTGTTGTACAGGCGGAAGTAGTTCTGGAAGGTGACGGAGGCGAGCGTCACGTTCTCCGGCTGGATGGTGACTCGCTCCTTGGCTTCCAGGGCCTGGTGCATGCCATCTGAGAAGCGGCGGCCTTCCATCATGCGGCCGGTGAACTCATCGATGATGACGACCTTGTCGTTCTTGACGATGTAATCCTTGTCGCGCTGGAAAAGCTTGTGCGCCTTGAGCGCCTGGGTGATGTGGTGCACGACCGAGACGTTCTCGATGTCATAGAGATTGTCGCCGCGCAGGAGGTCAGCCTCGCGCAGCACCTCCTCGAGATGCTCGTTACCTTCCTCGGTGAGGGTGGCGGTGCGTGCCTTTTCATCCAGCTCGTAATGCTCTTCGGAGAGCTTGGGGATGAAGTCGTCGATCGTGAGATAGAGGTCTGAATTGTCTTCGGTGGGACCGGAGATGATCAGCGGCGTCCGGGCCTCGTCGATCAGGATCGAGTCCACTTCGTCGACAATCGCGAAATTGTGGCCGCGCTGGGTCATCTGATTCAGCGCGTATTTCATATTGTCGCGCAGGTAGTCGAAGCCCAGCTCGTTGTTGGTGCCGTAGGTGATATCGGCTGCGTATTGGGTGCGGCGCTCGGCATCGTCCAGGCCGTGCAGGATCACGCCAACCTTGAGGCCGAGAAATTCGTGCACCCGGCCCATCCAGCCGGCGTCACGTTCGGCGAGATAATCATTGACGGTCACCACATGCACGCCCTTGCCGGACAGCGCATTGAGATAAGCGGGCAGGGTGGATACGAGGGTCTTGCCTTCGCCGGTCTTCATCTCGGCGATGCGGCCGTCATGGAGGACCATGCCGCCGATGAGCTGCACGTCGAAATGGCGCTGACCGAGAGTGCGCTTGGCGGCTTCGCGCACGGTGGCGAAGGCGGGGACCAGCAGGTCATCCAGGCTGGCACCGTTCTCCAGCTCCTGGCGGAATTCGTCAGTGCGGGCGCGCAGGGCCTCGTCGCTCAGGGCCGCGACTTCCGGCTCGAGGGCGTTGATTTCCTCCACGCGCTGGCGGTACTTGCGCAGTTGCCGGTCATTTGCGGAGCCGAACAGACGTTTGGCGAAACTTCCAAGCGAAACCATGAATGGGATGACCTTGAGCTGCGGTATGTGGAGGCCGGGGCGCGGGCGCCTGTCCGGACATCGGGAAATGCGTTCAAGCCTGCATATAACAAGGCATTTTCGGCCAGCATACAGGCCGCTGACAGATAGTTGGGGGCAACCACCCTGTCAACGCGGGCGCCTGCCGCAGGGGGGGCGGCGCGAGGGGCCCTTTGCGCCCCAGAAATGCCTGAAAATCCGTCATAAGTGCGGCTTGTGACAGGTCTTTCTTCATGCTGAAGATGCAGGCTGCGTCCTGCCAGGACCCTGGCGGCCCCCGTGTTCTGCGGCGTGGCCCTTGAATGACATGTGAACCGGAGTGACAGATGACCGGCCTTATTTCCTTCCGCGCAGATGCGCGCCTGCCCCGCAGCTCCAGCCGGCCGGGCCGGCGCTGGCGCTGTCTGGCGCTGGCGGCCGGGCTTTCCCTTCCCGGTCTCGTTGCCGGTTCTGCCCTTGCCCAGGAAGCTGGCGAAGCGCCTGACGATGCGGTGATTGCGACGGTCAACGGCGCGCCCGTGCGCTATTCCGACGTCATCCTGGCGGAACAGGATCTGGCAGCCCAGCTCTCGGGCGTGCCGGAGGACGTGAAGTTTGAATATCTGGCCAGCCTGATGATTGACCGCAAGGCATTGGCGGACGAAGCCCTGAAGGCAGGTCTTGAGGATGACCCGGCGGTGCTGCGTCAGCTTGCCTATTACCGGGAGAAGGTGCTCGGTGACGTCTATCTCAACCGTCAGCTGGCCGATGCGGTGAGTGATGAGGAAGCGCGGACCTTCTACGACAAGCAGGTGGCGCAGATCGACGTCGAGGAGGAAGTCCGGGCCCGCCATATTCTGGTTGAGACGGAAGACGAGGCCCTGAAGGTGATCAGCCGCCTTGATGCCGGTGAAGACTTCGCGGCGCTGGCCAAGGAGATTTCGACCGGCCCCACGGGGGCGAACGGTGGTGACCTCGGCTTCTTCGTTGCAGATCGCATGGTGCCGGAATTCTCTGACGCTGCCTTCGCCCTTCAGCCTGGCGAGGTGTCCAAGCCGGTGAAGTCCGATTTCGGCTGGCATGTGATCAAGGTCGAAGAGCGGCGCATGCAGCAGGTGGTGCCATTCGAAGACGTGAAGGAAGGCATCAAGGTCCAGCTCCGTGACGAGAAGGCCGCCCCCTTCATCGCCAGCGTGCGGGACAAGGCCGACGTCAAGTTCACGGGCGAGGAGACGGCGCGTCCGCAAATAGTACCGCAGCAGTAGAAATTGCCCGTTGCGGCGGGTACAGACTCATGTCTGATAGCGGCAGATCTATTTGCGGGGGCAGGCAGCCATGACCACGTCCGATCCGGCATCCGAAGCCACGGGTACCACGTCGCCGAAAGGTGCATCGAAGACGGCGCCAAAGAAGGCACGCAAACCGAAAGCGAAGCGGGCTGCGGGCAAATCGGTGAAAGCCGGCAAGTCAGTGCGGAAGACAGCCCCGAAAGCCAAATCGACCCTGCAGGGTGATCTTGCCTCCAACGCCGTCAAGAAACCGGCCGGCAAGAAGAAGGTGGCGGGGTCCAAGCGTCCGGCGCAGACGGCCTCGAAGGGGGCTGCCGCCCGCAAGCCCGCCCGCAAGAAGGTGGCGCGCAAGCCTGCTGGCCGGACCCCTGCAGCATCGGCGAAAGCGGCTTTGCCGGTTTCTCCGCTGGCGCCGGCGCGCTTCCCGGAAGTTGCCGATGTGCCTGGCGTGCGGTTGGCAACCGCCCGGGCACAGATCAAATACAAAACGCGCGAGGACATGCTGGTGGTGGCGATGCCTGCGGGCACCACTGTGGCAGGCGCATTGACCCGCTCCCGCACGGCCTCGGCCCCGGTGGAGTGGTGCCGCGCCAATCTTTCGAGCGGCGAAGGGCGGGTGCTGGTGTCGACCTCCGGCAATTCCAACGCCTTCACCGGCAAGGCGGGTGTCGAGACGGTCAAGCTGACTGCGGCAGCAGCGGCGAAGCTAGCGGCGGTACGCCAGAAGGACGTCTTCATCGCGTCCACCGGCGTTATCGGTGAGCCGATGCCCAACGAAAAAATACTCGAGACGCTGCCCAAGGCGTTCGACGCGCTGGGGCAGGGCACGTTTGAAGAAGCTGCCCGCGCCATCATGACGACCGATACCTTCCCGAAGGCATCGTCGCGGGTGGTCGAAATCGACGGCAGCGCGGTGGTCATCACGGGTATTGCGAAAGGCTCGGGCATGATCGCGCCGGACCTTGCGACCATGCTGTCTTACGTCTTCACCAATGCGTCGATTTCTCAGAGCGCGCTTGCTGCGTTGATGGACCTCAACCTGCGCGACAGTTTCAATGCCATCACGGTGGATAGTGATACGTCCACATCCGACACGGTCCTGCTGTTTGCGACAGGCCGGGATGCCGACGGCAACAAGGCCCCCTATGGGCAGATCACGCGACCGGGGGATCCCCGTCTGCGGGCCTTCCGGGCCGCGCTTGCAGAAGTCATGCAGGATCTTGCCAAGCAAGTGGTGCGTGATGGCGAAGGCGCCAGCAAGTTCATCACGGTGAAGGTCACCGGCGGCGAGAGCCACAATTCCGCCCGGCGGATTGCCATGGCAATTGCCAATTCACCCCTTGTGAAGACTGCGATCGCGGGCGAGGACGCCAATTGGGGGCGTGTGGTGATGGCCGTTGGCAAGGCGGGTGAGCCTGCCGAGCGTGACAAGCTGGCCATCAGCTTCGGTGGTGTCACGGTTGCCAAGGCCGGACAGGCGGTTGACGGTTACGACGAAACGCCGGTGGCGCAGCATCTGAAGGGGCAGGACATCCTGATCGAAGTGGATGTGGGTGTCGGTAATGGCGAGGCGACGGTCTATACCTGTGATCTGACCCACGGCTACATCTCCATCAACGCCGATTACCGCAGTTAGCCGGGCACGTCGTGGCAATTTGCCATGGTTAATGCGGGCTTACGGGCTGGGCAGGCAGGCGCCTGGGGTGTCGGCGGTTGTGTTCGTTTCTTCTTAACGGCGCGCGATGCACACTGATCAGAATGTGCTTCCCGCGCGTCATGTGCTGGCGGTCTTATGCGGATTGTTCTTGTTGCGGCCTGTGCGCTTGTTGATGCGGACGGGCGGGTTCTTCTGGCAAAGCGGCCTGCGGGAAAATCCCTGGCGGGGCTTTGGGAATTTCCCGGCGGCAAGGTTGAATCCGGCGAGACGCCTGAAGAAACACTGATCCGGGAGCTGAAGGAAGAGCTGGGTATCGACGTCACGGCGGCGTGCCTGGCACCGCTTACTTTCGCCAGCCACACCTATGGAGGTGAGGCCGCCGGAGACGGAGCGGGTCCGGACGATTGGCATCTGCTGATGCCGCTGTATGTGTGCCGGCGCTGGTCAGGCACGGTTCAGCCGCTCGAGCATGAGGCAGTTGAATGGGTGAGGCCGGTCCGGATGCGCAACTATGACATGCCGCCCGCGGACGTCCCGCTGGTGGCGCTGATCAGGGATTTTCTGGGCTGAGGGACCTGAGACCGATGAACAAGATGCAGCACACGGGCTTCCGTTCGGATGATGCGGGCGCAACGGCCATCGAATACAGCATCATCGCCGCGGGCATTGCCGCGGTGATTGTTACGTCGGTCAACCTGCTCGGGGGTACTGTCAGCGGCATGTATGACCGGGTGGTCACGGCCCTTGGCGGCTGATGCATCCGCTGTCAGGCGTCAGGGTTTTTCACCGGCCTTTATTTCATCCGTATTGAGCGCATCCGCCAAGCGCTGGGTTGCCGTGCCCGGGCGCAGCGGTTGTTGCTGGCTTTCGTGTGGCGCCCAGCCAGAGGCATAGACGATCTGGAAGGTCGCCGTGATCCTGCCGTCAGGCGCTGAGAAGCGCTCGGTGTAGATTTCGGCCATGCGCATGAGTGTGGAGCGGCGCAAGGGCTTGCGGCGCCGCGCATTGAGCACGTTTGTTTCCCCCATGCCGCGCAGGTCGCGGATAAGGCCGAAAACGGTTTCGTAGGTAACCAATTGCCGGTCGGCATCCACGACCGGCAGGGCGAAGCCTGCGCGCTGCATCAGGCCGCCCATGTCCCGGACATCGGCGAAGGGAAAGACCCTGGGGCTGACACCTCCCTCACATTCCGCCTCCGCTTCGGCCAGGCATGTGCGCAGTTCATGCAGCGTTTCGCCGCCGAACAGCGACCCCAGGAACAGGCCGTCGGGGCGCAACGCACGTCTTATCTGGATGAGGGCGCCGGGCAGGTCATTGAGGCGATGCAGGGCCAGAGCGCTTGCCACGAAGTCCACGCGGGCGTCGCCGATCGCCAGGTGCTCCTCGTTCATAACGGCGGCGGGGCGGGGGGCTTGGGCCAGCATGGCCTCGCAGCTGTCTGCATGAATGAGGGTGCTGAGCTTGCCGGTTGCGAGGAGAGGTGTGCGGATTTCGCCGCCGTGGGCCCCGAGATCAAGACCTATGTCAAAGCTGCGGTTGGCGTCCAGCAGGCGCTCGGCCAACTCGTCAGCGACGCGGGTCTTGAGAAAACTGAAGCCGGGCCACCCGGCGGCGGCACGGGTGCGGCGGTTGCGCAGCAGCGTGGTGTCGAACGGGGCCTGTGGATTGATGTCACTCACGTTGCGTCAAATAGCTTACCATCGGCTCATGGGCAAAACGTTTGACCGGATGGGCGGCATGGTGCGGCGCGGGGGCGATGGTCTTCTGAGACTGGCGCTGCCGCCCGTATGCCCGGTTACCGGCGACAGGGTGCTCGAATATGGCACCTTGTCGCCGCAGGCCTGGACGGAACTCACCTTCATCACCCGGCCCCATTGCCCGGTCACAGGCCTGCCTTTCGAGAGGGATCCCGGTGATGGGACCGTCAGCCCGGCCGCGCTCGCCAGCCCGCCCAGGTATGACCATGCCCGCTCGGCGCTGCTCTTCGAGGGCAGGACGCGCCAACTGGTTCACCTGCTGAAATATGCGGATCGTACTGAACTGACGCTGATGCTTGGCCGCTGGATGGCGCATGCGGGGCGGGACCTCCTGGTGGATGCCGACATGCTGGCCCCCGTGCCGCTCCATGCCGCGCGGCTGGTACGCCGGCGGTTCAACCAGGCGGCGCTTCTGGGACAGGCACTGCATCGGCTGACCGGGGTGCCGCTTGAGGTGGCGCTGCTTGACCGGGTGAAGGCCACCCGCAGCCAGGTCGGGCTGAGCCGGTCCGCGCGCCGACGCAATGTTCAGGGTGCGTTCGGTATTGCGCCCGGTAGGCGAGTGGCAGGTAAACACATTGTGTTGGTCGATGATGTGCTGACGTCCGGTGCGACAGCGGAGGCCTGCGCGGCTGTTTTGCGCCGTGCGGGTGCGGCCCGGGTGGATGTGCTGACGCTTGCCCGGGTTGTCGCGCCGCAAGACGTGCCCATATGATTGGCGCTGAACAAGGCACTTTCCCCAATTTCCAGACCAGCGGCGGCAGGACCGCCCGACAGGTGACGCCATGAGTAAGGTTCAAATCTACACGACCCAGATCTGCCCCTATTGCCACCGGGCCAAGGCGCTGCTGCGCGAAAAGGGCGTGAGCTATGACGAGGTGGACGTGATGGCGACGCCGGGCGCGCGGGACAAGATGATCAACCGCACCGGCCGTACCAGCGTGCCGCAGATCTTCATCGGCGACACCCATGTGGGCGGGTGCGATGACCTGTTCGCGCTGGACGCGAAGGGTGCGCTCGACCCGATGCTGGCTGGTTAGGCCCTATCTTGGGCGGGGGGCACATGAGCGAGAGGCAGCCGGCGTCGGCGCCATTCCGCGCCGCGTGCATCACGCTGTGTTCGGGCCGCGACCCCGCCCGCAATATTGAAGCGGCCAGCGATCTCGTCCGCGATGCTGTGGCGGATGGGGCGCAGATCGTCTTCACGCCAGAGAACACGCTGGTCATGGAGGCCGGTGGCCGCCAGATTTTCGAGGTCACGAGGCCAGAAGACGAGACGCCCGCGGTTTCCCAGCTTGCGGCGCTGGCACAGGATTTGGGCATCTGGCTCAATGTCGGTTCGCTGGCCATCAAGGTGGCCGCAGACAAAGTTGCCAACCGGTCATTCCTCATGGGGCCGGATGGCCGGATCCATGCGCGCTACGACAAGATCCACATGTTTGATGTGGAGTTGCCCAACGGGGAGACGTACGAGGAATCCCGGAATTACCGGCCCGGTGGGGAGGCAGTGGTGGCTGATACGCCCTTTGGCCGCCTGGGTCTCACCATTTGTTATGATCTTCGGTTCCCGCATTTGTATCGCGCCTTGGCCAAGGCGGGTGCCTCCTATCTGACCGTGCCTTCCGCATTTACGCAGGTGACGGGCGATGCGCACTGGCATGTGCTGCTGCGGGCGCGGGCAATTGAGACGGGGTGCTTTGTTTTTGCTGCCGCCCAGTCCGGAACACATGAGAATGGCCGCAAGACTTTCGGTCACAGCCTCATTGTCGGCCCCTGGGGCGATGTGCTTGCCGATGGCGGCCCGCAGACGGGCGTGGTAACCGCGGATATCGACCCGGCCCGGGTTTCAGAAGCGCGCGGGCGCATCCCGGCCTTGCAGCACGATCGCGATTTTGGCTTGCCGGACGCCTGAAACCGCGCCAAATCTCTATCCAAGATGATCCGTTACAGCCTCATATGCAGCAAGGGCCATGAGTTCGAGTCCTGGTTCGCGTCCAGCGATGCCTATGACACGCTGGAAGCAAAGGGGCATTTGTCGTGCGCCGTATGCGGATCGTCCAAGGTGCAAAAATCCCTGATGGCGCCTGCGATTGGTCGCAAGGGAAATCAGCAGGAAGATACTTCACCTGTGGCGCGGGCCGGCGATGGCGGAGAGGCGATGAAGGCCGCGCGGGAGCTGGCAGCCTTCATGGACAAGATCCGTGCCCATGTGGAGAAGAACGCTGAATATGTGGGTGACCGGTTCGCCGAGGAGGCGCGCGCAATCCACAACAAGGAAGCGGAGATGCGCCAGATTTACGGGGAAACGACACTGGATGAGGCGCGTGCGCTCATTGAGGACGGTGTCGCCGTCGCCCCCATTCCGGCAGCGCGGCGCAAGGGTAACTGAGCGGGCGTCCGGTCAGGCCGTGGAACCGGGCTTTGTGGCGGTCATCATGTAATTGACGGCGGTGTCGCGCGACAGCGACCATTTATCCGCAAGCGGATTGTAGCTCACACCGGTAAGCACGTCCGGCTTGAGGCCTGCATCTGTCATCAGCGTGCGCATCTCGTCAGGCGTGATGAACTTGCTCCACTCGTGGGTGCCGCGCGGCAACCAGCCCAGCACATATTCCGCCCCAACTACGGCCAGCGCGAAGGCGCGCGCGGTCCGGTTGAGGGTTGCGGTGATCATTACTCCGCCGGGTTTCAGGCAGGTGCCGCAGGATTTCATGAAGGCGCTGGTATCGGCAACGTGCTCGATGACTTCCATGTTGAGGATGACGTCGAACTGTTCACCTGCCGCAGCCAGCGCCTCGGCGGTTGTGTGCCGGTAGTCGATGTCGAGGCCCTGCTCACGGGCATGGACCGACGCGGTCTTGATGTTTTTCTCGCCGGCATCCGCGCCTGTCACCCTGGCGCCGAGGCGGGTCATCGGCTCGGAAAGCAGGCCGCCGCCGCAGCCGATGTCGAGCAGGCGCAGGCCGTCCAGCGGCCTCGTGCTGTCGGTGTCACGGTCGAAATGGGCGCTGACTGTCTCACGGATGAAGGCCAGGCGGGTGGGGTTGAACTTGTGCAGCGGGCGGAACTTGCCGTGCGGGTCCCACCAATCAGCGGCCATCGCCGAAAATTTTTCGATCTCGGCGGGATCAATCGTGCCGTTTGTGTGTTGTTCGGCTGGCTGCGCGCTCGACGCCATGGCGGGGACCCCTAAATACCGGACCGTGTCCGCTGCGGGAGTTGCGGCGGCCCGGGGCTGTCTGTATGTGTGTGCCGCGTTTGCGGCGGGCATGTGCTTATCCGCCGCGATCAAGGCCGGTGTCCACCGGCCGGTAACAGCAATTGAATAAAGGATATGGTGCAGCCGGGCGATGGGTCCAGCCATTGCCTGCGGGTGTGCCTAGAGGTCACATGGCGCGTTTGGTGCTGAAATTCGGCGGAACTTCTGTCGCGGATCTCGACCGGATCCGTGTGGTTGCCGCCCATGTGAAGCGCGAAGTGGACGCGGGCAACGAGGTTGCCGTCGTTGTGTCCGCCATGGCCGGGACGACCAACCAGCTTGTGGACTGGTGCAAGGGCGCGGCCAAGCTTCACGATGCGCGGGAATATGACAGCGTGGTGTCGGCAGGTGAGCAGATCACTTCCGGCCTCCTGGCGATCACGCTGAGCGATATGGGCGTACCTGCCCGGTCATGGCTTGGCTGGCAGATCCCTCTACGCACCTCAGGCGTACATGGGGCGGCGCGGATTGAAACCATCGAGACCGAAGGCCTCGAGCAGGCTTTCGCGGAAGGCCGCGTCGCGGTGGTGGCTGGCTTCCAGGGTCTTGGCGAAAACAACCGTATCGCGACGCTGGGGCGCGGTGGGTCCGATACCAGCGCTGTGGCCCTCGCCGCGGCGCTGAAAGCAGACCGCTGCGACATCTACACGGATGTGGATGGCGTCTATACGACCGACCCGCGCATCACGCCGCGGGCGCGCAAGCTTGCCAAGATCACCTATGAAGAAATGCTGGAAATGGCCAGCCAGGGTGCCAAGGTGCTTCAGACGCGCTCGGTGGGCATGGCCATGACCCATCAGGTGCGCGTGCTTGTACGCTCGTCTTTCGCGGACCCGGACGACCCGCAGCTGGTTGCTGCGACCAACGGTACCGCTGATCTTCCAGGAACGCTCGTCTGCGACGAGGAGGAAATTATGGAACAGGAACTCGTAACCGGCATCGCCTATTCGCGCGACGAAGCCAAGATCACTCTCGTCGATGTCGAGGACAAGCCGGGCGTCTCCGCAGCCATCTTCGGCCCGCTGGCCGATGCAGGCATCAACGTGGACATGATCGTGCAGAACGTGTCCGAAGACGGATCGATGACCGACCTGACCTTCACCGTAAGCAATGCGGAGCTGGACAAGGCCCGCTCTGTGATTGAGGGCGCCAAGGACGAGATCGGCTACCAGAACCTGATTTCCGATGGTGATGTCTCGAAGATTTCCGTGATCGGCGTCGGGATGCGCAGCCATACGGGCGTGGCGCAGAAGATGTTCCGTGCGCTGGCAGATCGCGGGATCAACATTCACGTGATCTCCACGTCGGAGATCAAGGTCAGCGTGCTGATCGCGTCGGAATACACCGAACTGGCCGTGCGGGCCTTGCACACGGCCTACGGGCTGGACGGCGAGGCTGCCTAACACGCAGCCCGCCGCCGCGTCGCCCTATAAGGGTGCATAGCGCGCACATTTGCTCCGGCATGGTATAAGGCTGCCGGCGATCACATTGGCACCACATTTTCCGTGGCAATAGCCTGGTGACGCCGCACGGGCGTTCGCCCATATCTGACAACCGCAGATTGACAGGATGGAGTGCCGGTGGTCGAGACCGCGCATGGTCCGCGCACATTGCTGAGACGCCTACGCGAGGTGATGGCGCAGTCGGGTCCTGCCGAGGACCGGCTGGAAACCGTCGTGCGCCTCATCGCGTCGAACATGGTGGCGGAAGTCTGCTCGATCTATCTCCTTCAGCCGGACAACAGGCTTGAGCTTTATGCCACGCAGGGCCTGCGCGCAGAGGCGGTCCACAACACCTTTCTGAGCCTAGGCGAAGGCCTGGTGGGTACGGTTGCCAAGTCGGCGCGGCCCCTGGCCCTGTCACACGCCCAGCGGCATCCGGCCTTTGCCTACCGGCCTGAGACGGGCGAAGACCCGTTTCTTTCCTTCCTTGGTGTCCCGCTGCTGCGTGGCGGGCGTGTGCTCGGTGTGCTGGCGGTGCAGAACGTCACCACCCGCACCTACAAGCTGGAGGAAATGGAGGCGCTTGAAACCGTCGCCATGGTGCTGGCGGAGATGGTTGCTTCCGGTGAACTGGTCAATCTCGTCGAGTTGCACCGGGCGGAAGTGGCTGACGACCGGCGGATGCACCATTACGGCACCGCCATCTCGGAAGGTATCGCGCTGGGACATGCGGTGCTGCATCAGCCGCGCTTTCATGTCACGCGAATCATTGCCGAGGACAGCGATGAGGAACTGACGCGCATCGAGGATGCGGTGGGCAGGCTGCGGGCATCGGTGGATGCCATGCTGTCCGGGGATACGCTCGGGCGTGCCGGCGAGCACCGGGAAATCCTCGAGACCTACCGGATGTTCGCCAATGACAGCGGCTGGCTGGCCCGGCTGCGCGAGGCGGTGGAAAGCGGCCTGACTGCAGAGGCTGCCGTTGAACGCGTGCAGAACGAGACCCGTGCCCGGCTGATGCGCCAGACCGACCCCTATATGCGCGAGCGGCTGCATGACCTTGATGATTTGGCCAATCGGCTGCTGGGTCACCTTGTCGGTGTGCCGATGACGGCGGCAGGCGACAAGCTGCCGACAGATGCCATCGTCATTGCGCGCAACATGGGGCCGGCGGAACTGCTGGACTATGACAGTCAGAAGCTGCGCGGGCTCGTGCTCGAAGAGGGCTCGGCCACAGCGCATGTGTCGATCGTGGCGCGTGCGCTGGGCATTCCCATGATCGGCCGTGTCGCTGGCATCACCGATATTCTTGAGCCCGGTGACGCGGTCATCGCTGACGGTGACACGGGCGAGGTCTATGCCCTGCCGTCGCAGGACATCGTTGATGCCTATTCGGAGAAGGCCCGCTTCCGTGCCCGCCGCCAGGCGCAGTTCCGCAAATTGCGGGATGCGCCCGCTGTCACCAAGGATGGGGAGCGCGTGGCGCTCAACATCAATGCGGGGCTGATGGTGGATCTGCCGCATCTGCACGAGGCGGGGGCTGACGGCATTGGCCTGTTCCGCACCGAGCTTCAGTTTCTCGTCGCGTCCGCCATGCCGCGCCTTTCCGAACAGCGGGCGTTTTACTCCCAGGTGCTTGACCAGGCGAAGGGCAAGCCCGTGACCTTCCGGACGCTGGATGTGGGGGGTGACAAGGTGTTGCCCTATCTGGCGCATGACAAGGAAGAGAACCCGGCGCTCGGCTGGCGCGCAATCCGCATCGCGCTGGATCGGCCGGCGCTGCTTCGCTACCAGTTCCGCGCATTGCTGCAGGCTGCCTCGGGGCGCCATTTGCGGCTGATGTTTCCGATGGTTGCAGAGGTCAGTGAGTTTGAAGCGGCCCGTGCGATGCTGGATCGTGAACTGACGCGTCTGGACAAGGTGGGGCAGGCGCGCCCGGCAAGCCTTGAAGTGGGCTCGATGCTGGAGGTGCCGTCCCTTGCCTGGCAGCTCGATGCGCTTCTGCCGATGGTGGATTTCATTTCCATCGGGTCCAACGACCTGTTGCAGTTCTTTTTTGCGAGTGACCGGGGCAATACGCGGGTTGGCGATCGCTATGACCTTCTGAGCCCAGCTGTCCTGTCTTTTTTCCGGCATGTGGTTGCACGGTGTCGGGCGCACGATGTGCCCATCAGTCTGTGCGGGGAGATGGCGGGACGCCCGCTCGAGGCCATGACGCTGGTTGCGCTGGGGTTCCGCAAGCTATCGATCCCGCCTGCGGCTGTCGGACCGGTCAAGGCCATGATCCTCGAACTGGATGCGGCTGACTTGTCGGCTTTCCTGGGCGACAAGCTCGATCGGCCTGACCGGACCCTTAGGCCGTTGCTGACCGACTATGCCCGTGAGCGGGGTATCCCGCTCTAGGCGTTGGACTGCCGTGCCGCAGCATGCTCTAAGCCATTGCGGATACGGATGGTTTTTTGTTTAGTAACCATATGCTGAAAGACTTGTCGGTCTGAAATGACGGGCTGTCGTGTCATCAGGCGCATATTCCAAGGGGGCGCCAGGGTGATGCATGGCAGCCTGGTCGGGCTTTTCCGGCCATTCACCCGTGCGCATGACGCAGACCGGGTGGCCGTCCAGGGAATACGGCACAGGGGATGACGGGCCATAATGAGCAAGGTGACCAAGCTCAATCTTGAAGACGCAGCGGTGCGGCCGACAAGGCGCCTGCACCTGCGCGACATTCAGGACGATAATCCGGAACCGCGCGGCACCAGCGGCGCTCAGATGCACGCAGCGCGGCTGGCCGTCGGTGAGGATGTCGGCACGGTTGCCCAGAAACTGCGTATCCGGCGCCAGCACCTGGAAGCCATCGAAGGTGGCGACTTCGACGCCCTGCCGGGCCGGGCCTACTCAATCGGCTTCGTGCGCAGCTATGCGGAATATCTCGGCCTCGATGAGGTCGAAATGGTCGCCCGCTTCAAGGAAGAGTTCGATACCGCACAGACCCAGGCCGCGGCCTTCAACTTCCCTGTCGCGGAGGAGGAATCCCGCCTGCCGCGGGGTGCGATGATTGTCATCGCCGTGCTTGTGGTGGCGGCCCTTTACGGTGTCTGGTCGCTGACAGTTTCCGTCGACCGCATGGTCGAGGGGCGGACGGCTGCAGAGCCTTCGGTCGTACCGTCGACGCGGGTTACCACGCCGGAGACAGCACCGGAAACAGATCAGGGCGTTCAGGCGCAGCCTTCCGGCCTTCCGGTTGTTGTGCCGTCCGTTGCGGATAATACAAATCCTAGCGACGCCTCATCTGCGGAGGCTGCACCAGCGGCGGAGCCGTCTGAAGAGGGTGTTCCCGACCCGGCAATCGGGGATGCAGCCGCGGAAGCGCCTGCTTCCTTAGATGACGCCTCTGCGGAAATGCCTGACCAGCCGGCTGAGCCCGTTGCTGCGGCGGCTGATGCAGAAGACCAGATTTCGCCTCTCGAGACAGGGCCTGAACGGGCGTGGGAGGGGTTCGTCTATGGTCAGCAGAACCATGACAGCCGGATTTTCATTCGCGCCAATGCCCAGACCTGGGTGAGAGTTGAGGATGCTGACGGCAATGTGCTGCTGTCGCGTACCCTTCGGGCCGGTGAGAGCTATCGCGCGCCGGACCGTCCGGGGATGGTGCTGGCCACCCGCAATGCGGGGGCATTGCAGCTCTTCGTGGACGGCAAGCCGGCTGGTACGGCGGGCAAGCCGGGCGAAGTGAAGGCTGATCTTCCTCTTGATCCGGCGTCGCTTTCGGGGCAGTAGCGGGGGTCCAGTGGCGGCCGAGAAGGCCCCCTGATGCCTCCACCACCCCAAGCAAGCGTTGGCGCCCATGCTCTCCGAGCAAAAGATTGATCAGATTCTAGGCCGCCAGGCCGAGATCGAGCGCAAGATGTCCGAGAACCCCGACCCGGACGCCTATGTGGCGCTGTCCAAGGAGTTCTCTGACCTGCAGCCGGTGGTGGCTGCCGTGCGGAAGCTCAGGGACGCGCGTACCGAGCTTGCAGATCTAGACACGATGCTCGCCGACACAGGGCTCGACGCAGACATGCGCGAGATGGCGGAGGAAGAGCGCGCCGCCTTGCGTGACAGCGTGCCTGAGCTTGAGCACGAGATCTCCATCCTGCTGCTGCCCAAGGACATGGCGGATGAGCGCAACGCCATTCTGGAAGTCCGTGCCGGTACCGGCGGCGATGAAGCTGCGCTTTTTGCCGGCAACCTCTTCCGCATGTATCAGCGTTATGCCGAAGTGCACGGCTGGAAGATGGAGATCATCTCCATTTCCGAAGGCGATGTGGGGGGGTACAAGGAAATCATCGCCGGTGTGCGCGGTGAAGGCGTGTTCGCCCGCATGAAATTCGAGTCCGGCGTCCACCGTGTGCAGCGCGTGCCTGAGACTGAGACGTCGGGCCGCATCCATACATCGGCTGCGACGGTTGCTGTTCTTCCGGAGGCGGAGGAAGTGGACGTGCAGATCGAGGAAAAGGATCTGCGCATTGATGTGTTCCGTGCGTCGGGCCCCGGGGGGCAGTCTGTGAACACCACCGACAGTGCGGTGCGGATCACCCATATTCCCACCGGTATCGTTGTTTCGCAGCAGGACGAGAAGTCCCAGCACAAGAACCGGGCGAAAGCGCTGAAGATCCTCCGTGCCCGTATCTTTGACGCAGAGCGCGCCAAGGTTGAAGCGGAGCGCGCGGCGGCGCGCAAGGGGCAGGTGGGGTCCGGGGACAGGTCGGAGCGCATCCGCACCTACAATTTTCCGCAGGGCCGTGTCACCGACCACCGGATCAATCTCACGCTGTACAAGCTGGACCAGGTGATCGCCGGTGACGCGCTGGACGAAGTCATCGATGCGCTGATTACCGAGGACCAGGCCGCGCAGCTTGCCGCCCTCAACGAGGTGGAAGAGGCGTGAACCGGGATGATCCCTCGACGGATCATCGCCTGACCATCGATCAGGCTCTTTTTGCCGCGCGCCGCCTGCTGGGGCAATCCGGCATTGAGACCGCCGCGCTGGATGCGCGCATCCTGCTGCAATGGGCGACGGGTCTGACGGCCGAGCAGCTTGTCATGCGCGGTGGGGAAGAGCTGCCCGATGATGCCGGAAAGCGGTTTGAGGAGGCGATTGCCGCCCGCAGGCGGGGCATGCCGGTCTCCCGATGGATGGGGCGGCGTGAGTTCTGGGGCATGGATCTGGCGCTGGGGCCGGAGACACTGGACCCGCGGCCCGATACAGAGACCCTTGTGGCTGCCGTGCTGTCCCGGCTGGGACGGATGTCTCGGCCTTTCATCCGCGACATGGGAACGGGAACAGGTGCCATCCTCCTGGCGCTTCTGAAGGAGCTGCCGCAGGCGCGCGGGCTTGGGTCCGACCTGTCCTTTGGCGCGCTGAAACAGGCACGATTGAATGCGAACGCCCTCGGGTTGTCCGGCAGGGCCGGGTTCTTGCTGTCGGATTGGGGGGCGGTCCCGGCACGCCGTGCTGATGTGCTGGTGTCAAACCCGCCTTACATCGCCCGGGGGGAGCTTGCAGGGCTTGCGGCCGATGTGCGCCATAATGATCCGCGCCGGGCACTCGATGGTGGTGCGGATGGGCTGGTGCCTTACCGGATACTCGCCGACCAACTGGGCGGGCTGGTGCATCCGGGCGGGTTGATTGCGCTGGAGATCGGTTATCGGCAGGGGAAAGATGTCTTGTCGATTCTCAGGCAGGCCGGGGCGGATGTGACCGGTCGCGGCCTGGGGCTTGTCTGCGACCTTGCAGGGCGGCCGCGTGTGGTTGTTGCGCGTGCGCCACGCCGTTGACGGGGCGTTTACGGTGTCTTCAGCGATGGGCAAAAAGGGCTTGGATTGGGCCGGGTGAGAGGCTAGGTTGAATTCAAGGGGACACGCGCATATGTGCGCTACGCACAGCTGCGAGGCCTTTTGAGGCGCTCTCCTGCTCACCAAAGACCGCTGAAAGCATCCGATCGGTAACGGAAGACCTGTGTGCTGCGCAGGGGATGTGATTACAGCGAACCGGTTTCCCGGCAACGGGAACGGGCAGGTGGAAGCAGCCAGGGGCATAAATCGGGAAGCAGCGGATCAGGTTGGGATACGAAGCGGCGCGCTGACATCAGCGTCCGATGCGCTTTGAGACCCGCTACAGGCATTTTCAAGTCGGGATGCCTGTCCGCTGGGCAGCCGGGGGCGGCTGACATGTTCCGGGGAAGATTTTCCGGCAGGGCGGCATCGGAACGATGCGCTGCCAGAGCGGCCGCTTCGGCTGGCCGGTATTTGACTGCCGCACCGTGATGAGCGGTGTGGCGCCCTTTTTGACCACGCAACGGGAAGTGACAGTGGCAAACAACCCCAAGAGATCACGCGGCCGCGGGCGCAAGCCGGGCAACAATGCCAACCGGTCCTATGAGAGCAACGGGCCGGACGTGAAGATTCGCGGCAACGCGTCTCACATCAGTGAAAAGTACCAGCAGCTTGCCCGGGATGCGGCGGCAAGCGGCGACCGGGTGGCGGCAGAAAATTATCTGCAGCACGCGGAGCATTACTACCGGCTGGTGCTGGCAGCCCAGCAGCAGTCGCAGGAACAGCGCGAGCAGCGCGAGGCCCAGCGGGCAGCTTCCGATTCGGACGGCGATGGCGATACGGATGCCAAGGCTGATGGCGACAAGGGCGAGGGGGGTAACCGCCGCCGCTCGCGCCGCCGCCGCGATACCGTCAAGGAAAAGACCGAGGCCGGCGCCGACAATGCGGGCAACCGCGAGGACGGTGACAAGACAGCATCGGGTGATGGCGACGCCGAGGTCGAGGTCATCCGCCCGGCAAAGGCGGCCCCGGCCGACAGCGATGAAGACAATCTGGCTGAAACGGCCTGATACCGATCAGGCGGGCGGCGTCAGTACGTCGCCCGCCGCGAGATCGCCGTCTTCGAGGATCTCGCAGTAGATGCCCATATCCATGTGGCCATAGCCGAGCTTGAGGGCCTGGGGCAGGTTCATGTCCCGCTCCGCGGTGCGCGGGTTCACATTGGTGGCGGCACAGCGCTGGGTGCGCAGAACACCCTTCACCTTCAGACTGCCAAGGGAGAATGTCCGGTTCTCCCATTCAAGTTCTGACCAGGCGGGCAGACCTTCCACATAGACATTGCCGCGGAAACGCATGGGGTCGACCGGCTGGCCGGTGATGCGCTCAAGATCACGCACGCTGTCCAGGTTGATCAGGGACAGGACGGGCATCGGCACGTCGGAAAAGGAAAAGCCTGGCCCGGTGTCGCCTGCCACCGTCACCATGCGGGGCGGGCCGCGAAGCTCGTCTTTCATGTAGCTGGCCAGAAAGTGCTCGATGAGTTGGCGGCCGATGCGCGTGGTGATGTCGCCGCGGGCGACCTGCTTGCCGTCGCGCATGATGGTGAGCACGCCGCTGTCATCATCAAACTGCGTGTCGAGGGTGGCCAGCCGCTCGTCCTTCATCAGCATCAGGAACTTGGTCTTCGGGAAGTATTTCGGTGCCGCCGGGTCGAAATCCGCCGTGCCGTTCTCCACGGCAAAGGCCCGGTCCCAAGGCATGGTGCCGCCAGCCTTGAGGGCTACCCTGTCCAGTTTTTCCGCTGACAGGCCTTTTACGGGATAGCGGTACAGGGCGGTTACGAGCGGCTCGGCCATGAAAGTTCCTTCTGCCTGCGGGGGGCGGCCCGCCGGGGTGCCTGCTTTGGATCAAGGCGCAGGCGGTGAACCCGATGGCAACCTTGTTCCTGTGCAATGTCAAACCGCACAAGAGTCCCGTTCAGCGGAGAGAAGGAGCCAAATTCCGCTGCGTCGGGCCTTGTGTGGCTGAAATGGCACACCACATAGAGAGCACGGGTTCGTGCCGGTTTCGGGCGGGCCCGATACCATTCGATTTTCCGGAACGTTGCCTCAACAGGGACGTTTGCAACAGTGCCAATTCTGGGCTGAAAAAGAGGGACCTCGATGAAACTCGAGAACTATACCGACCGCGTGAAGGGCTTTCTGCAGTCCGCGCAGGGGCTGGCCGTTCGTGAAGGCCATCAGCAATTCAAACCCGAACATGTCCTGAAGGTCCTCCTCGACGACGAGGAGGGGCTTGCAGCCAATCTCATCCGCAAGGCGGGCGGGCGGCCTGATGTCGCCCTGCAGGGCGTCGAGCTTGCGCTCGACAAGCTGCCGACGGTGGAAGGCGCCGGGGCGGGACAGCTTTACATGGCGCCTGAAACGGCGCGGGTGTTCGACACAGCCGAAGAGATTTCCAAGAAGGAGGGTGACAGCTTCGTCACCGCCGAGCGCGTGCTGTTGGCTCTCGTCATGGCGACGCAGACGGAATCAGGCCGTGTGCTGAAGGAAGCGGGTGTGACGCCTGCAGGCCTCAACGCGGCCATTCAGGATCTGCGCAAGGGGCGCACGGCAGATACGGCCGGGGCCGAGGACCAGTACGACGCGCTGAAGAAATATGCCCGCGACCTCACGCAGGTGGCGCGGGACGGCAAGCTCGACCCGGTGATCGGCCGGGACGAGGAAATACGCCGGACGATCCAGGTGCTGTCGCGCCGGACCAAGAACAATCCGGTCCTGATCGGTGAGCCCGGCGTCGGCAAGACGGCCATCGCCGAGGGCCTTGCACTGCGCATCGTCAATGGCGATGTGCCGGAGAGCCTCAAGGACAAGAGTCTGCTGGCGCTCGACATGGGCTCGCTGATCGCGGGCGCGAAGTACCGCGGCGAGTTTGAGGAGCGGCTCAAGGGCGTGCTCAACGAGGTGACCGCGGCCAATGGCGGCATCATCCTGTTCATCGACGAGATGCACACGCTTGTGGGCGCAGGCAAGACGGATGGCGCGATGGATGCCTCCAACCTGCTGAAGCCTGCTTTGGCACGCGGTGAGCTTCACTGCGTGGGGGCCACCACGCTTGATGAGTACCGCAAGCATGTGGAGAAGGATGCAGCGCTCGCCCGCCGGTTCCAGCCGGTGATGGTCGACGAGCCGACGATTGAGGACACGATCTCGATTCTCCGTGGTCTGAAGGAAAAGTACGAACTTCACCACGGGGTGCGGATCACCGATTCGGCCATCGTCGCCGCCGCCCAGCTGTCTGACCGGTACATCACCGAGCGGTTTCTGCCGGACAAGGCGATCGACCTGGTGGACGAAGCGGCCAGCCGCCTGCGCATGCAGGTGGATTCCAAGCCCGAGGAACTTGATGAACTCGACCGGCGGCTGATCCAGCTCAAGATCGAGCGCGAGGCGCTGAAGAAGGAAACGGACGCGGCATCGCAGGACCGTCTGGAAACGCTGGAAAAGGAACTGGCCGATCTGGAGCAGCGGTCGGCGGAGCTGACCGCGCGCTGGGAAGGCGAGAAGGAGAAGCTTGCCGGCTCGCAGAAGCTCAAGGAGGAGCTTGACCAGGCGCGCAGCGAACTTGAGAAGGTGCAGCGCTCGGGCAATCTGGAACGCGCCAGTGAGCTTGCCTATGGCATTATCCCGGAGCTTGAAAAGAAGCTGGCTGACAGCGAAAGCACCGAATCGACAGCGATGCTGGACGAGGAAGTGACCGACCAGGACGTGGCCGGCATTGTCTCGCGGTGGACGGGCATTCCCGTCGACAAGATGCTCGAAGGCGAGCGCGAGAAGCTTTTGCAGATGGAAGACGCGCTGGCGGACCGGGTGATCGGCCAGAAGGAAGCCGTGGCGGCTGTCAGCCGCGCGGTGCGGCGAGCCCGGGCGGGGCTTCAGGATCCCAACCGGCCCATCGGCTCGTTCATGTTCCTGGGTCCGACGGGCGTGGGCAAGACGGAGCTCACCAAGGCGCTGGCCGGCTTCCTGTTTGATGACGATACAGCCATCTGCCGGCTGGATATGTCCGAATACATGGAGAAGCACTCGGTGGCCCGGCTCATCGGGGCGCCTCCCGGCTATGTGGGCTATGAGGAAGGCGGCGCGCTGACAGAATCCGTCCGCCGCCGGCCTTACCAGGTTGTGCTGTTCGACGAGATCGAAAAGGCGCATCCGGATGTGTTCAACGTGCTGCTGCAGGTGCTCGATGACGGACGCCTGACGGACGGGCAGGGACGCACGGTCGATTTCCGCAACACGCTGATCATCATGACGTCCAATATGGGCGCGGAATACCTGGTGGCGCAGGCGGAAGGCGAGGATTCGGACGCCGTGCGGGACCAGGTGATGGGCGCGGTGCGGATGCATTTCCGCCCCGAATTCCTCAACCGGCTGGACGAGATCATCCTGTTCCATCGCCTCGGCCGGGCGCAGATGTCGGGCATTGTGGATATCCAGGTTGCCCGCCTGCAGAGCCTGCTTGCCGGGCGCAAGATCACCCTGGACCTCAGTGAAGAGGCCAAGGTGTGGCTGGGTGACAAGGGGTATGACCCCGCCTATGGCGCGCGCCCACTCAAGCGCGTGATCCAGCGCGCCCTGCAGGACCCGCTGGCGGAGCTGGTGCTCGAGGGGGCGGTCATGGACGGCGAAACCGTCAAGGTGGAGGCCGGTGAAGGTGGCCTGATCATCAATGGCCGCGAGGTGGCCGGTGATCTGTCGGGCTTCGGCTCCGGGCTCCCCACGGGTGTTCCGGGCGGCGATGAACCAGAAGCACCGGTCGTACACTGACAGTGTCACTGAAGGAGCAATTGGCTCCCGCGAATGCAGACGGGCGGTCCTAGAGGCCGCCCGTTTTCTATGGCCCGCTTGTCAATCAGGACTGATTACGGGGGTACGGATGAAAAAGACGCTCATTGCAGGTGTGGTGCTTGTTGTGGTGCTGGGAGGCGGGTTCCTGTTTCTCAATGCCAGCACCAATGGCATTGCGGGGTTCTACCTGTGGAGTGCCCTGGGAGGGCGCGTGCAGGCGGCCAATGTGGCCGTCAACTGCACGACGATCCACGTGGAGGCGTTTGGGGATGCGGAGAGTGCCCGCCGCCCGGTTCTGGTGCTGCATGGCGGGACGGCCTTCCTTGAGACCATGCACGCGCAGATCACGCTCCTGGCGGACGACAGGCTGGTCATCGCGCCGGACAGCCGGGCGCATGGGCGATCCGGCGACGTTGACGGTGTTGCTCTCACCTATGACCTGATGGCCGAGGACATGATTGCGCTGCTGGACCACCTCGCTATTGAAGAGGTGGATATTGTCGGGTGGAGCGATGGCGGCAATATCGGGCTGATCATGGCCATGACTGCGCCGGAGCGGGTTGGACGCCTCGTGATGTATGGCTCCAACGCGCATTACAGCGCTGTCGACTCGGCCTTGATCGACCGGGACCCTGACAGCGAAACCTGGGCGAGTGTGAAGTCGTTCTATGACAGCGTAGCGCCTGAGCCTGCGCATTGGCCGGTGGCGCTGGGTAAGATCATCGACATGTGGGCCACCCGGCCGACCCTTGAGATGGCGCAGCTTGCGGATGTCGGGTCCCCTGTTCTGGTGATGGCTGGTGAGTTTGATTCCATTGACGAAGCTCATACGCGGGCCATGGCAGCGGCGCTGCCTAATGCGGAGCTGGTGATTGTGCCGGGGCAGGATCATTTCGCGCCGCTGATGGCGCCGGAAACGGTGAACCCGCATATCGAGGTATTTCTCAACTAACCGGCCGGGGAGCAGGCAACAAAAAGGGCGGCTCCCGGGTGGGGCCGCCCTTTGTTGTTTGCTGCCGGGTTGTTTAACGCCGGGGAGCGCTATTCGACAGAAGCGTCGTCGTCCGTGGTGACCGCACTTGCTGTGGTCACCGGCTTCAGGGATTCGACCTGAGCCATTTCGGCCTTCATGCCGTCGCGGGCTTTCTTGAAGGCTGTCAGGGCCTTGCCCTCCAGCTTGCGCCCGGTCGGGACGCGGATCTTCATCGGGTTCACCTTCTTGCCCTTCACGTGCACTTCGTAGTGCAGGTGCGGGCCGGTGGAGCGACCGGTGGTGCCCACATAGCCGATGGTCTGGCCCTGCTTCACGCGGGCCCCCGGAGTGATCCCCTTGCCGATGCGGTGCATGTGGGCATAGGCCGTCTCATAGCCGTTGGCGTGGCGGATCTTGACGTATTTGCCGTAGCCGCCATTCCAGCCCGCCTTGACGATGGTGCCGTTGCCGGCGGCATAAATCGGCGTGCCGGTCGGGGCAGCAAAGTCAGTGCCCGTGTGCATCTTGGTGTAGCCCAGGATCGGGTGACGGCGCTTGCCGAAACTCGAGGAGATGCGGGCACCGTCGATGGGCGTGCGCATCAGGAACTTCTTGGTGCTGCGGCCGTTGGCGTCGAAATAGTCCACCGTGTCTTCGCCCGGAATCTCGAAACGCCAGAGACTCAGCGGCTTTCCGCCCGTGTCGAGGGAGGCGTAGAGGATGTCGCCGGACTTCACGAATTCGCCGTCCTCGTCAGCGTATTCAGAGTAATAGACCTCGAAGCTGTCGCCCTTGCGGATCTCGCGCTGGAAATCCACCGAGTAGGAGTAAAGCTTGGTGAAGTCCACCATGATGGCGTTGGGAACGCCCAGGCGGCCCGCGGCGCCGAACAGGCTGCCCTCAATGGTGCCTTCGGCCCGCACAACGCGCTTTGTCAGTTCACGGAAGACTTCCCGCGACGTGAATGCCGTTTCCTCGGCGTCATAGGCGACGTTGAGGGAGCGTTCGCTGTCTGCCTTCAGCGTGAAGCCGATCAGCGACGGGGCGGGCGGGGTGATGTCATGCTCATCAACGGCGGCGACTTCGACCGGGAGCGTTTCGAGCTCGATCGACATGGTCTGGCCGATCTTGAGGTCCCGCGGCTTGAAGTGCTTTGCCAGCGCGTTGACGGCGGCGCGGGCGTCGTCAGACGCAACTCCCAGCTCGGTCAGAACGCGGCCGAGCGTGTCACCGCTTTCGATGGTGTACTCGACGGTCTGCCGCACCGGCTGCGGCGGGCCCAGGAGTTCGGCTGTCTCAGCATCGGCTTTCTCGGCGTCGAAGGACGCGTTGATATCAGCTACGGGGTCAGCCGAAATGCTGCCGCGCAGGGATGTGCTGCCTTCGCTGCCTGCCTTGCTGGCCTGCACGGATGCCGTCGTGATTTCCCCGTCGGCATCGATGTCATCAAGGTCGCTTGTTGCGGTGACGGGGAGCAGAGCTGCCTGTGCGGGAGCATCCTCGTCAGAACGGAGGGCCGTTGCCGTTGTGGCCGGGGCCACCATGACACTGGCGCCGGGAGCGCCGATGCTCTGAGCAAGGCGCGGGGCGGTGTCGCCCGCGCCGGGCAGCACTGCAGCTGCGACGCCCAGGGTGAATACCAAGCCGCCAGCCAGGGCCAGTGCGGTTACCGGAAGAGAGCGGCCGACCAGGGCCGACGTGGCTGCATGCTGCATGAGCCGCGCGCGCATGGCGGCGGCGAAATCCCCGGCAAAGCTGGCGGCATGGCCGGCCAGACCGCCGAAACGGTGCGTGAAAGTGGTCTTAAGCGATATGCCGCCCTGCAAAACGCGGCTGTCGCGACGGCCCGAACGGGTCACGTGCGCCCCCCAAAATGATCAGTAACTTCCCCAAGATCCCGCAAAAACGATGCCGGTCCGGTCATACTCTGTCAACTGTGAAACCCGGGCATTTGCAGGGTTTCGGGCACTCACCTGCACACCCATGGGGCGGATCTTCGGGCGGGTGTTCCATAAGGGGCCACGCCGCGCAGGCGGAATGCATGTCCATCAACGCGCCATTATGAGACAAACCGGGTTTCTCAATGGTTAACGCGTCTTTACCGAGCTGGAATGAATGCCCATATATGGGGGGCGGCAGCACGCCAACTGCCTGTCAGCATTGGGAAAAGAAAATTCGTGACGATTGTGCGAATTTCCGTGTTGACAGCAGAGGGGCATCCCAATAGAACAGCGCTCCTCGGCACGGGGCGCCACGGCGCCGGCCCTTGCGGGCCAAGCATCAGGCACCCATGTTGAGAGTTCACTGTCTAGGTGAGTTGGGCTGGCAGCCCTTGGTTTGATCGCAAGATCAGGCAGGGGATGCAGAGATTTTCGCGGCTTCGCGGCAGGTTTTGAACCACCGCAAAAAAGTCAAAAAAATCTTCAAAAAGGCGCTTGACTGGGCAGCGAGTTTGGGGTCTAAACCGCCCCCCGCCGCGAGGAAAACTCAAGGCAAACCGGGACACAGCGAAGGAAACTTCGTCGGGGCAACCCACAGTGTTCCAGCTCTTTGACATTGTTAGTTGAGAAAGAGAAACGTGGACGGCGGCGTCCTGGCGGGTCTCACCAAGAAGCCACCCTCGGGTGACTTGGCGGAGAGACTTTAAACAGAACGATCGACTGTCAGACGTTTCTACACATACCCTGTTGATTGGGGACTGGCTTCGGCCAGCCCTGAGAAACATTGAGTGTAAATTTGCGTCGACCCTGGTTATTCCACCAGGGTGCAGTCGGATCAGCTCCAACTTGAGAGTTTGATCCTGGCTCAGAACGAACGCTGGCGGCAGGCCTAACACATGCAAGTCGAACGCCCTCTTCGGAGGGAGTGGCAGACGGGTGAGTAACGCGTGGGAACCTACCCAAGGGTACGGAATAACTCCGGGAAACCGGCGCTAATACCGTATACGTCCTTTTGGAGAAAGATTTATCGCCCCTGGATGGGCCCGCGTTGGATTAGCTAGTTGGTGGGGTAATGGCCTACCAAGGCGACGATCCATAGCTGGTCTGAGAGGATGATCAGCCACACTGGGACTGAGACACGGCCCAGACTCCTACGGGAGGCAGCAGTGGGGAATATTGGACAATGGGCGCAAGCCTGATCCAGCCATGCCGCGTGAGTGATGAAGGCCCTAGGGTTGTAAAGCTCTTTCAGCGAGGAGGATAATGACGTTACTCGCAGAAGAAGCCCCGGCTAACTTCGTGCCAGCAGCCGCGGTAATACGAAGGGGGCTAGCGTTGCTCGGAATCACTGGGCGTAAAGGGCGCGTAGGCGGCCATTCAAGTCGGGGGTGAAAGCCTGTGGCTCAACCACAGAATTGCCTTCGATACTGTTTGGCTTGAGTTTGGTAGAGGTTGGTGGAACTGCGAGTGTAGAGGTGAAATTCGTAGATATTCGCAAGAACACCAGTGGCGAAGGCGGCTCACTGGCTCGGTACTGACGCTGAGGTGCGA